>Ga0160445_100004_pt1 | contig 501773 bp, 389 predicted proteins | sample HID1972M_E1MG_FD_108215 | JGI IMG/M metagenome (GOLD analysis project Ga0160445, IMG submission 108215) | Enriched pill bug-associated microbial communities from UW Madison campus, WI, USA - HID1972M_E1 MG | ecosystem: Host-associated > Arthropoda: Insects > Digestive system > Unclassified ... | reverse complement strand
TGGCTTCTATCGGACGGCCTGTGTCCGGAGAAGTGGTGGAGCCAGGCGGGATCGAACCGCCGACCTCCTGCATGCCATGCAGGCGCTCTCCCAGCTGAGCTATGGCCCCACGTTGTACCGCGAGCCGCCTAGTATATCTGCCTGTTCACGTTTGTGGAAGCCTTTCGGGCATCCGCATCGCAACCGCAGTAGGCGGTGAACAAAAAGACCCGGCATGCCGGGCCTCGGTGTTCTTCTGATGAGTGGCGTCCCCACGGGGATTCGAACCCCGGTCGCCACCGTGAAAGGGTGATGTCCTAGGCCTCTAGACGATGGGGACGCATAAACTCATCAAATTGTTCAGCACACCGAACGGCCTAAGGTCCGGAGTGGTGGAGCCAGGCGGGATCGAACCGCCGACCTCCTGCATGCCATGCAGGCGCTCTCCCAGCTGAGCTATGGCCCCACGATGCTGGAGGCGGAATTCTACGCGGCCGTGAAGCATTCGCCAAGTCTTTTTTCTGAAATACCGAAGAAAGAATGCATGCAGGCATCCATCTGCAGAGGCTGATCGTTGCCCGCGCGAGTGCACCAGCACGCACGCGATAAAACAGGCCGCCAATGCCGAGCGTTGCTCGATGCGGCACAAACAAAAAGCCCCGACCGAAGTCAGGGCTGTTTGTTTGAAACTGGCGTCCCCACGGGGATTCGAACCCCGGTCGCCACCGTGAAAGGGTGATGTCCTAGGCCTCTAGACGATGGGGACGCACGAAAACTTCAAATTTTGTCACTGCAATCTGATCGGCCTAATGATCGGATTGGTGGAGCCAGGCGGGATCGAACCGCCGACCTCCTGCATGCCATGCAGGCGCTCTCCCAGCTGAGCTATGGCCCCACGTCGTGAGGAGCGAAATCATAGCGACGACGTTTTGGATTGGCAAGAAAAAAGTGAAGAAATATCGTCATGCAATCCGCGGTCACTCGCCGGGCAGTCGTTGATGGCGCAGCCGCAGTGCATTGCTGATCACCGAGACCGAACTCAGACTCATCGCCACCGCCGCCAACATCGGCGACATCACGATGCCCAGCGGATACAGCACGCCGGCTGCAACAGGAATGCCGAGGCCGTTGTAGAGAAACGCAAAGCCCAGGTTCTGCCGCATGTTGCGCACGCTTGCGGTGGACAGCTGGCGCGCACGCAGGATGCCGCGCAGATCGCCCTTGACCAGCGTCACCTGTGCGCTCGACATCGCCACATCGGTGCCGTTGCCCATCGCGATGCCAACGTCCGCACTCGCCAGCGCCGGCGCGTCGTTGATGCCATCGCCGGCCATCGCCACCTTGCGGCCCTGCGCCTGCAGCGAACGGATCAAGGCGGCCTTGTCGGCGGGGCGCATCTCGCCGTGGACGTCATCCAGGCCGAGTTCCCGCGCGACGGCTTCCGCGGTGGCCGCGCCGTCGCCGGTGGCCATGACGATGCGCAGGCCATCGCGGTGCAGCTGCACGATCGCTTCGGCGGTGGAGGCCTTGATCGGGTCAGCCACCGCGAGCAGGCCGCCAAGCTGGCCGTCGACGGCGAGGTACATCACGCTGGCCGCGGTGCTGCGCAAGTGCTCGGCACGTTCGCGCAGCGTGTCCAGCGCGATACCGTGTTCGTCCATCAACGCGGTATTGCCAAGCAGCAGCTGCCTGCCGTCCACCGCGCCCTGCACACCCATGCCGGTCAGGGAATCGAAATCGTCCACGCTGGCCAGCGGCATCCCGCGCGCGCGTGCTTCGGCCACGATCGCGGCCGCCAACGGATGCTCGCTGCCCTGGTCCAGGCTGGCCGCCCATTGCAGGATCTGATCGGCAGCGAAGGGCGCCACCGCCTGTACGTCACGGAACGCTGGCTTGCCCTCGGTCAACGTACCGGTCTTGTCGACCACCAGCGTGTCGATCTGGCGCAGTGCCTCGATCGCCTCGGCATCGCGGAACAGCACCCCGTGCTGCGCGGCGCGACCCGTGGCGACCATGATCGTCATCGGTGTGGCCAGCCCCAACGCGCACGGGCAGGCGATGATCAGCACCGCTACCGCGCTCAGTACCGCATGCGTCCATGACGGCGCCGGACCGAACAGTCCCCAGCCGAGGAACGTCAGCACCGCGACCGACAGTACCGCCAGCACGAACCAGTACGCGACGGTGTCGGCCATGCGCTGCATCGGGGCGCGTGAGCGCTGCGCCTGCGCCACCAGCTGCACGATCTGCGCCAGCATGCTGTCATCGCCAAGGCGATCGGCACGGACGACCAGGCTGCCAGTGCCGTTGAGTGTCGCGCCGATCACCGCGTCGCCCACGGCCTTGGCCACTGGCACCGGCTCACCGGTGAGCATGGATTCATCGATGGAGGAGCGGCCTTCGACGACCGTGCCATCCACGGGCACCTTCTCACCCGGGCGCACGCGCACGCGGTCGCCGGGCTGCAGCGCGGTAATGTCGACGTCTTCCTCGCGGCCATCCGCGCGCAGCACGCGTGCGGTTTTCGGTGCCAGGCCGAGCAGCGCCTTGATCGCGGCGGATGTTTTTGCCCGTGCGCGCAGCTCCATCAACTGGCCGAGCAGCGTGAGCGAGATGATCATTGCTGCGGCCTCGAAATAGACGCCGACATGCCCGTGCTGCTGGAACGACGGCGGGAACAGACCGGGCGCGACGGTGGCGACCACGCTGTAGCCGTACGCAGCGAGCACACCCGTCCCGATCAGGGTCCACATGTTCGGGCTGCGGCTGCGGATCGACTGCGCCCAGCGCTGCAGGAACGGCCAACCGGCCCACAGCACCACCGGCGTCGCCAGGGCCAACTCGATCCACACCCGCAGATTGGGCGCAAGGCCATGCAGCACGGGGGTCATCGCCAGCATCGCCAGGGCCATCGTCGCCACACTCAGCGGCAGGCTCCACCAGAAGCGGCGGCGGAAGTCGGTCAACTCGGGGTTCTCGCCTTCCTCGAGGCTGGGCATCTTCGGCTCCAGCGCCATGCCGCACAGCGGGCAGGTGCCGGGGCCTTCCTGCACGATCTGCGGGTGCATGGGGCAGGTGTACAACGTGCCGGTGGGGCCTGGTTCGGCGATGTGCGATGCCGGATCCAGATAGCGCTGCGGGTCGGCCAGGAATGTTCGTCGGCAGCCATCGCTGCAGAAGGGGTAGTCGCTGCCGTCATGGTGGGCATGGTGGGCCGTGGCGGCCGGGTCGACTGCCATGCCGCAGACCGCGTCGGTGGTCATCCCGGCGCCGGGCGACGTCTTGCCACCGCAGCAGGTTGGGCCGTTGTCCGCACGGGAGGCCTTGCTGTGGCCGTGGGTGGCGTTCATTGGCGAGACTCGGTCAATGCCGTCAGGATCGGGCACTGTTCCTGATCGCCATGCCCGGGGCAGGCATCGACCAGCTGCTTGAGCGCGCCGTGCATCCGCTGCAGTTCGTTGATGCGCTGTTCGATGTCGGTGAGCTTGCTCACCGCACTGTGGCGGATCTGCGCCATGTCCTGGCCACGTTGATCGCTGAAGCCAAGGAGATCGGCGATTTCATCCAGGCTGAAACCCAGTGCCTTGGCGCGGCGGATGAACTGCAGGCGCGTCAGGTCGCTCTCGCTGAAGACCCGATAGCCGCCGGCGCTGCGCCGTGCGGTGGGCAACAGCTGCTGCCGTTCGTAGTAGCGCACCGTGTCGATGGGCACGCCGGCCTGGCGCGCGAGCTGTCCAATGTTCATGAGCACCTCGTGGATGACCGCGCCATTCTGAACCTTGGAGTCTGCTCCAGAGTCAAGCCTTGCTGGAACGCCACTGGAAATTCAGTTGGCGTGAAATTTACAACTAGTTGCATGGTCGCCCTCCCGGGACGGCCGTAGCCTCAGGCCATCTTATGTATCGATCTGTTCTGCCAGCCCCACGTTGGCAGACACTGTCCCAGGAGAATGGCCATGGACGCACCCCGCAACACGTTGCAGCCGGACCGCCGGCCGGACACGCCAACCCTGATGGAAGTCGCCGTGGTCGAATTCCCCGGCAGCCTGCGTGCCGCCGCCCCGATCCTCTCCGAGCTGGCCCAGCGGTGCAACCGCACGGTAGCCGCCGGCCGCCGCACCGGCGCACGGATGCTGGTCACCCGCTGGACGATGTCCGCCCGCGGCATGCAGCGGATTGCCGGGGTGGAACTGTTCGGCGATGCGCTGCCTGCGATCATCGTGGTGCCGGGCAGTGAATCCAGCTGGACCATGGCGCCGCCGGATGAGCGCCTGCTGGCCTGGCTGCAGGAATGCCACGATGGCTGCAGCCTGCTCGCCGGCTGCGACGAAGGCGGGCTGCTGCTGGCCGCCGCCGGCGTGCTGGCCGGGCGCTCGGTCAGCGTTCCCGATCCCGCGCGCTGCCCGGCGCTGCGCACGATGGTGCCCAGTTGGCTGCCCAGCGAACGCACCCTGGTCGATGATGGTGACCTGCTGACCTCCTCGGGCCAGGATGCCTGGAAGTACCTCAGCCTGCGCCTGCTGGCACGGGTGTACGGGCAGAGCGTGATGAACACCGTCATCCAGCAGCTGCAGCTGGTGATCCCGCGCACCGAACTGCATGACCTGGAACGTTTCAGCCCGAATTTCGCCCACGGCGACCGCTGCATCCTCAAGGCACAGCGCTGGCTGCACGGCATCGCCGCACGCGGCGCGGGGCTGGACGACATCTGCGCACAGGCCGGCCTGGAGCCGCGGACCCTGCAGCGCCGGTTCCTCAAAGCGACCGGCATGCGTCCGATCGAGTACTGCCAACGCCTGCGCATCGCCAAGGCGCAGTTGCTGCTGCAGGCGGGCGGGCTGGTCGACCAGGTGGCGTGGGCGGTGGGCTACTCCGACCAGAGTGCGTTCCGGCGGCTGTTCCTGCGCATCGTCGGGCTGACGCCGACACGCTATCGGCGCCAGGTGGCCGCGCAGCAGCGTGAGCGTGCGGCGTCGCACCCCGGCACCCGGGCGGTCGAACCGCTCCGCTCGGCGGCCTGAATCGCGCAACACCGGCACGCTTGATCCATTGACGCCTTGCTGGGACCATGCCGGCGGGCCCGATGCAACAGCCGTCGCCGCGTGGCAGGTCCCGGGCGATCGCGGAGAGAAACAATGATCAGCAGTGTAGGCCCGGTACCGCTTGCGGTCGTGTGGGTGTTGGTGGGTCTCGGCATTGCGATGCTGGTGGCCAGTGTGGTGCGTGCTCCGGCAATCGAGGACGCACCGCGTCCGCGATCGGTGGTGGTGGACATGCTGCTGCTGGGCCTGCTCGCCGGGCGGGCAGGTTTCGTGATCTGGCATGCAGGCGACTATGTGGCCGATCCCTGGTCGGTGCTGCGTGTCGGCGATGGCGGGTTCCTGCTGTGGCCGGCACTGCTGGTCGGGCTGGGGTGGGGCGGGTGGCGCCTGCGTCGCTGGCCCACCCTGCGCCGCCCCGTGGGTGCCGCTGCGCTGGCAGGCCTTGTCGGTTGGGCCGTGCTGTCCACGGGCGCCGGCTGGCTGCAGCAATCGCGGGTGTCATTGCCGGCGATCACGCTGACATCGTTGCAGGGCGCGCCCGTCGCGCTTGACGAGACCCGCGGCGAGCCCGTGGTGATCAACCTCTGGGCGAGCTGGTGCGGCCCGTGCCGCCGCGAAATGCCGGTACTGGCACGCGCGCAGCAGCGCCATCCTGATATCCGCTTCCTGTTCGTCAACCAGGGCGAGACGCGTGAGGAAGTGGATGCCTTCATGTCGGCCGAACACCTGTCGCTGCGCAATGTGCTGCTCGACGAAGAGGCGCGTGTTGCCGAACGGCTGCAGGTACATGCGTATCCGACTACCCTGTTCTTCGATGGGCAGGGCCGGCTGCGGCACCTGCACCTGGGCGAGCTGACAGCCGCCGGCCTGCAATCCAAGCTCGACGACCTGTAAGGGTCGCGGGTCGTTTGTTCCATGAATCCAGGAGTCTCCATGACGTTGAAATCCTCGCGCACGCTGATCACCGCGCTGTCCGCCGTGCTGCTGATCACACTGGCCGGCTGCAGCCAGGCGCAGACGCCGAAGGCCACGGCCGAGAAAGCCGGCGGTGAACGCCCGGCGGTGCTGAAGGGCATCGAGAAGCATGGGTTCGAAGTGATCGGCGAGTTCGACGCACCCGGCGGCCTGCGCGGTTTTGCCGGCGTGGTGGGTGGGCAACAACCAGCGGCGGCGTATGTGACGGCCGATGGGAAGAATGTCGTGGTGGGCAGTCTGTTCGATGCCAACGGTGAAGATGTGGGCGCCGCGCCGCTGGAGAAGCTGGTGGCCAAGCCGATGTCCGAGCGCTCGTGGAAGAAGCTCGAGGAGAGTGCGTGGGTGCGTGACGGCAAGGCTGACGCGCCGCGCGTCGTCTATACCTTCAGCGATGCGAACTGCCCGTACTGCCATCGGTTCTGGGAGGCCGCGCGGCCGTGGGTGGACGCGGGCAAGGTGCAGCTGCGCCACGTGATGGTCGGTGTGATCCGCGAAGACAGCCCCGCCAAGGCGGCCGCGATCCTCACCGCGCCCAACCCCAGCGCGGCGCTGCTGGAGAACGAGCGCCTGTTCGACAAGGGCGGCATCAAGCCGGCGGCATCGCTGACGGCGGAAGTCGCCAACAAGCTCGATGCCAATCAGGTGCTGATGATCGAGCTCGGTTTCCAGGGCACACCCGGCATTCTGTTCAAGGACGCCCAGGGAATGGTGCAGCGCCGTTCCGGCATGCCGCAGGGGGATGACATGACCGTGGTGCTCGGCCCGCGCTGAGCACTGGCGACCGTAGTGCCACAACGCGCCGGGCATTGCCCGGCGCGCTGCGTTTGGGCGGCCGGATATCCGCCGGGTAGTAGGGGGGCGACGCGCTGTCGCGTTCGACTTGATCTGGATCAAGGCTGAAAACGTCTGCGTCGCTACGCTTCCCTGCATGCGCTATCTCCTGGATTTCCCCGCCTGCAGCGGACACCTGGCCACCCAGTCAGAAAACTGCCTGAGAACGTTCACGGCGCTCTCACTTTGCGATTGTTACTCAGAGCGCTGGCGGCCGCGCGTCAACGCGGCGGTCATCAGGGATGAGGGGATCCCGTGCGAGCGTACCCATGCAGGCGATGTGTCCGATGGCGTGACCGCCACCGAACCACGCGTCGGCAGAGGTCGCGCGCATTGCAGTGCCGGGCTGCGTGCTCACCACCTGCGACGTTGTGAACGTCAGCCGGTGTTGACCCGCGGGACTGTGTACGGTTCAAGGAGGACGTGATGCGCTTGGCTGTGTTGACGGTCGCATGCGTGGCAGCGTTGGCTGCGGCGCCGGTCCATGCGCAGGATTCGGCTGCCGCGTTGCGGCAGGACATCCAGACGCTCCGGCAGACGCTGGAACAGATGGAAGAGCGCCTGCAGGCCATCGAATCCGGCAAACCTCCGCCCACGTCACCGAGGGTCACGGCGGCACCTGCGCCGAGCACGAGCGTCCCCGCCGCACCTTCGCCAGCGCCCCTGACCGCCCAGGCACAGGTGCCCGGCATGGGGCAGGCCATCCTTCCGCAACGCGACTCCGTTGCTGATCCGTCCACCGCCGCATCCCGCCCGGACAGTGCCGCCGGCCCGACCGATCCCGAGCTGAAAGGCTTCTTCGCGATCCCCAACACCGATACGCTGATCCGCATCGGCGGCTACGCCAAGCTCGATGCGATCGCCGATTCACGGGCGGCCGGCGACCAGGAGCAGTTCATTACCTCCTCGATCCCGGTCGGCAGTGCGCACCGGGATGTCTCCAACTTCACCCTGCATGCCAAGCAGACCCGCTTCAGCTTTGAAGCGCGGCGGCCGACCACCCATGGCAACCTGCGCTTCTACCTGGAGAACGACTTCTTCGGCAGCAGCGACAGCTATCAGTTCCGCCTGCGCCATGCTTACGGACAGCTCGGCAATACCTACGCCGGCTATGGCTATTCGACCTTCATGGATGCCGACAGCCTGCCCGACACCCTGGATTTCGCCGGGCCAGGGGGGGCGGGCTACCTGCTGGTGGCCGGCATCCACCACAGCTTCGCGATGGGCAAGGGCAACACGCTGACCGTGGCTGCCGAAGATCCGGATACCCAGTTGAGTAACCCCGCCGAGGGGATCATGCCGGTCGATCAACTGCCGGATGTCACCGTTACCGCGCGCATGGAGCGCGACTGGGGCCATCTGCAGTTGGGCGCGGTCGCCCGCAGCCTGGGCTACGACGGCGATGCAGGCGACGGCCGTCGTTTCGCCGGCGGCCTGCAACTCAGTGGCTCGGCCGCGGTGGGCGAGCAGGACCTGCTGCTGTTCGGGATGCTCGGTGGCAAGGGCCTGGCCCGCTATACAGCCGACCTGACCGGTTCGGGCATGGATGCGGTGGTGACCGCAGACGGGCGCCTGCAGGCGTTGTCGCTGTACGGCGGTTTCGTCGGTTACACGCATTACTGGTCGCCGCTCTGGCGTTCCAACCTGATCTACGGCCAGCTCACCAGCGGGCGCAACGAGGCGCTGGCCGCCGATGCGTTCCGCCAGAGCCGCTATGGCGTCTTCAATCTGCTCTGGAGCCCGGCACCGTCGTGGACGATGGGCATGGAACTGCTCTACGGACAACTGGAACAGCAACGCGGGCAACGCGGCGACACGATGCGGCTGCAGGGCAGCCTGCAATACAACTTCATCAAGTAACTCCCACCGCCCGGCACGACCGGGTCCCTGCCTGGCAAAGGAGCAAACGTCATGGCACAAGCAAAGAAAATCGGGGTCGTCGGCGCCACCTTCCTGGTGGCCGGCAACATGATGGGGTCGGGGGTGTTCCTGCTGCCCTCCAGCCTGGCCAAGATCGGCACCGCCTCCATCTGGGGCTGGCTGATCACCACGGCCGGCGCGCTGCTGCTGGCGTTCGTGTTCGCCAAGCTCGGCAGGCTCGCGCCCAAGGCCGGTGGCCCGTATGCCTATGCACGCGATTGGTTCGGCCCCTACATGGGCTTCCAGACCAACACCATCTACTGGTTCGCCAACTGGATCGGCAACGTTGCCATTCCGATCGCGGCGGTGGGCTACTTCAGCTACTTCTTCCCGATCCTGTCCGAGCCGCTGCCGCGCTGCATCGCCGTGCTGGCGCTGGTGTGGGCGCTGAGCTTCGCCAACGTCATCGGCCCGTCGTTCGTCAGCAAGCTGCAGACGGTGACCACCAGCTTCGCCCTGGTACCGATCCTGGGCATCGCGATCTTCGGCTGGTTCTTCTTCGATCCGACCCTTTTCAAGGGCGCCTACAACGTCTCCGGTGAATCCAACTTCGGCGCGATCTCCAGTGCGGCGGCGTTGACGCTATGGGCCTTCATCGGCGTGGAATCGGCGTCGGTGACCGCGGGTGTGGTCGAAAACCCGGAGAAGAACGTGGCCCGCGCGACGCTGGCCGGCGTGTTCCTGGCGGCGATCGCCTACATCGCCAGCTCCTCGGTGATCATGGGCATGGTGCCCAACGGCGACCTGCAGGTGTCCGATGCGCCGTTCGCACTGGCGGCGGCCAATGCGGTGGGCGGCTGGGGCGGGGCGCTGGTGAGCCTGTGTGCGTTCGTGGGTGCGGCCGGCTCGCTCGGCGGCTGGATCCTGCTGACCGCGCAGAGCGCCAAGGCCGCCTCCGATGACGGTCTGTTCCCCAGCATCTTCAGCAAGACCAACAAGGATGACGTGCCGGTAAAGGGCGTGCTGATCGTGGCGGTGCTGATGACCCTGGCGGTGCTGGTCACCTCCACCTCCAAGACCGCCTCGGCCCAGTTCGATGTGATCACCTCCGCGGCGGTCGTGCTGACGCTGCTGCCGTACATCTACTCCTGCGTGGCCTGCTATTTCGTGGTGGAGCGCTCGCACACGCTGGTCCATACCGGCGCGTTCTGGCTGCTGACCAGTGTCACCGTCGTGTACTGCCTGTGGGCGATCTTCGGCTCGGCCGGCAACATCGTGCAGTACGCCTTCCTGTTCGTGTTGTTCATCACGGTGTTCTATCCGTTCTTCAGCGAGGAGCGTCGCCGCCAGCGCGGCCAGCTGCCCGCGCTCGACGCCGCCGTCCGCACGACGCTTTCGTGATCTTCCCCCAGGAGAATCCCTGTGTACTTCAAGTCCCTTGATTACCCGATCATCGTCATCGACGATGACTACGAATCCCCGCGCATCGGCGGCATCCTGATCCGTGCACTGGTGGACGAGCTGCGCAAGAATGACCAGCGCGTGCTGTGCGGGCTGACCCTGGCCGATGCGCAGGCCGGTGCGCGCACCTATGTGGCGGCCTCGGCGGTGCTGATCTCCATCGATGGCACCGAGGAGAACCCGGAGCAGTTCCAGCGCCTGCTGGGCTTCCTGCGCGAGCAGACGGCCCGGCGCGCCAACCTGCCGGTCTTCCTGTACGGCGAACGGCGCACGATCGAGAAGGTGCCGAGCAAGCTGCTGAAGTTCGTGCACGGCTACATCTTCCTGTTTGAAGACACCAAGAGCTTCATCTCGCGCCAGGTGATGCGTGCGGCCGAAGACTACATGGCCAATCTGCTGCCACCGTTCTTCAAGGCCCTGATCCACCACACCGCCGAATCCAACTACTCCTGGCATACGCCCGGGCATGCCGGCGGCGTGGCGTTCACCAAGTCGCCAGTGGGACGTGCGTTCCACCAGTTCTACGGGGAGAACACGCTGCGCAGCGATCTGTCGATCTCGGTGCCGGAGCTGGGCTCGCTGCTGGACCATACCGGCCCGATCAAGGAGGCCGAGAACGAGGCGGCGCGCAACTTCGGCGCCGACCATACCTTCTTTGTCACCAACGGCACCTCCACCGCCAACAAGATCGTCTGGCACGGAACCGTGGGGCGGGGCGATGTGGTGTTCGTCGACCGCAACTGCCACAAATCCCTGCTGCATTCGCTGATCATGACCGGCGGCATCCCGGTCTACTTCACCCCCAGCCGCAACGCGCACGGCATCATCGGCCCGATCAGCCTGGATCAGTTCACCCCCGAATCGCTGCAGCAGGCCATTGCTGCCAACCCGCTGGCGAGCAAGGCCTACAAGGCCGGGTCCAAGCCGCGCATCGCGGTGGTGACCAACTCGACCTACGACGGGCTCTGCTACAACGCCGAGAAGATCGCCGAGGAGATCGGCAGCGCGGTGGACTTCCTGCATTTCGACGAAGCCTGGTACGCCTACGCCGCCTTCCATCCGTTCTACGAGAACCATTACGGCATGGCCAAGGGCAAGCCGCGTGAGCAGGATGCGATCATCTTCACCACGCACTCCACGCACAAGCTGCTGGCCGCGTTCTCGCAGGCCTCGATGATCCACGTGCGCAACGCGGCTTCCCGTGAGCTGGACGCCGAGCGCTTCAACGAAGCCTTCATGATGCACACCACCACCAGCCCGCATTACGGGGTGATCGCGGCCTGCGATGTGGCCTCCAAGATGATGGAGGGCGCGGCCGGCGAATCGCTGGTGCAGGAGATGCATGACGAAGCGATCGCCTTCCGCCGCGCGATGCTGCATGTGCGCGAGGACCTGGGCCGGGACGACTGGTGGTTCAGCGTCTGGCAGCCGGACAAGCTGGAGCGCTCGCTGGCCAAGGGCGACGCACCGGCCCCGATGGTGGCCAAGCGCAGCGAGTGGTACCTGCAGCCGGATGCGCACTGGCACGGCTTCGATGGCCTGGTCGACGACTACGTGCTGATCGATCCGATCAAGGTGACCCTGCTCACGCCCGGGCTGTCGATGGACGGCGAAATGGGCCAGCGCGGCATTCCGGCCGCGGTCCTGAGCAAGTTCCTGTGGACCCGCGGCATCACGGTGGAGAAGACCAATCTCTATTCGGTGCTGTTCCTGTTCTCGATGGGCATCACCAAGGGCAAGTGGAGCACCCTGGTCACCGAGCTGATGGCCTTCAAGGAGCTTTACGACTGCAACGCGCCGTTGACCCGCGCGCTGCCGCAGCTGGCCGCCGAGTTCCCGATCGCCTACGCCGGCTGGGGCCTGCGCGATCTGTGCGATGCGCTGCATGCCTTCAACGCCGAGTTCGGCGTGGCCCAGGTGATGCGCGCGATGTACGTGGATCTGCCCGAGCCGGTGATGACGCCGGCCGAGGCCTACGACCACCTCGTGCGCGGCCAGATCGAGCGGGTCGACATCGAGCAGATCAGCGGCCGTATTGCCGGGACCATGCTGGTGCCGTACCCGCCGGGCATTCCGACCATCATGCCGGGTGAGCGCTTCGGCACCAGCGATGAGCCGATCATCCAGTCGCTGCGGATCGCCCGCGAGCAGAACGCGCGTTTCCCGGGCTTCGAGTCGGATGTGCACGGGCTTATCATCGACACTGACGGCGATGCGCCGAGCTACAAGGTGGAGGTGCTGAAGGTCTGACGCCTGCGCGCAGGACCCTCGGCCAGCGATGGATACAGCACGCGAGCAGCGGGTCCTCACGTTTTCCATCGGGGTGACGATGGCGGTCAGCGCCATCGGCTTCGTCGGTGGCCTGCTGGTAGGCTCGCAGGCCATCCTGTTCGACGGCGTCTACAGCCTGGTGGATGTGGCGCTGACCCTGGTGGCATTGTCGGTGCTGCGGCTGGTGGCGCGGGAAGAAGGCCCGCGCTTCCAGTATGGGTACTGGCACCTGGAGCCGATGGTGGAGGCCCTTGGCGGGGCGATCCTGTCGCTGGCCTGCATCTATGCGTTGGCCAACTCGGTGATCGGGCTGACCACCGGGGGTCATGAGGTCAAGGCGGGGCCTGCGCTGCTGTGGGCCGCCGTCCTGTGCGTGAGCAACCTGGCCATGGCGGCGTTCGTGCGTACCCGTGCGATGCAGCTGCATTCGGCCCTGCTGTGGCTGGACGTACGCGCCTGGCTGCTCAGCGGGTTGATGAGCCTGGCCGTGGTGCTGGCCTTCGCGATCGCCTTGCTGCTGCGCGGTGGCGCGCATGCCCACTGGATTCCCTATCTGGATCCGCTGGTGCTGGCCGCGATCAGTGTCGCGGTGTTGCCGGTACCGCTGCGCAGCGCCTGGAAGGCCATGCGCGAAGTGCTGCAGGTGGCGCCGGATACGCTGGATGCGCGCGTGCAGGCGGTGATGAAGGACTTCGTCGTCGAGCACGGCTATCTGGATTTCACCAGCCACGTGGCCAAGATGGGCCGCATGCGCTTCGTCGAAATCCACATCCTGACCCACCCGGACACGGTCATCGGCACCATCGGGAACGTGGACCGGCTGCGTGATGAGATCGCCGAGCGACTGGATGCGCGCGGCAGTGAGTTCTGGCTGACGATTGATTTCACGGCCGATCCGGCCTGGACCTGAGGCGCGCAGGCGGAAGCTTGATGACTGCACCGCAGCACTCCAAGGCACTGCGTTGACCTCAACCGCAGTTGAGGCCGGACACTGCGCGCCCACCCCCTGAAGACGCCTGACCCATGTTGATCGATGCTCCTGTTGCGCCCGCCGGCCTGTTCGGCTTCATCAATCCGTCCGGCCTGTACGACCCGACCGGGAACGGCTATTCCCACGTGGCGGTGGTCCGGCTGCCGGCACGCGTGATCCACATCGCCGGGCAGGGCGGGGAAACCGCCGATGGCGCTCTGTCGCCGAGCTTCGAGGCGCAGGTTGCCCAGGCGCTGGACAACCTGAGCCTGGCGTTGGCCTCGGCCGGTGCAACCCTGGCCGACGTGGCCAGGCTGACCGTACTGGTGGTGGATCACGATCAGGATCGGCTCGGCATCCTGTCCGATCAGATCGGTCGCCGCTGGCCCTTGGGTCGTGCGCCGACCTGCACGCTGATCCCGGTGCCGCGCCTGGCGTTGGACGGCATGCTGTTCGAGATCGAGGCAACGGCTTACACCGCCTGAACACCTTGGGCGAACGCCCCACACATCAATATATGAAACATATATGATGCGTATATCAACATTCAGAGGGCTGCCCATGGGCATCGTCAACATCGACGACGAACTGCACGACAACCTGCGCCGCGCCAGCGGCGTCTCCGGCCGTTCGATCAATGCCCAGGCGGGCTTCTGGATCAAGATCGGCATGCTGTGCGAGATGAATCCCGGCTCGACCTACCAGGATATCGTCAACCGTGAGCTGCGGGCCGCGGGCGTCGAGCCTGGCGCGTTGCGGGTGGCCGAAGCATGATCAAGACCGCTGAAGAACAGGCACTGATGCGCGCATCGGGGCGCCTGCTGGCCCAGGTGTTCGAAGCCCTGGACCAGCTGCCGCTTGAGGGCATGAGCACGCTGCAGGTGAACGACTGGGTGGAACGTTTCATCATCGATGAACTGCACGCCCGTCCGGCGAGCAAAGGCCAGTATGGCTTCGCTTACGTGCTCAATTCCTCCATCGACAACGTGGTCTGCCATGGCGTGCCATCGTCGGATGACATCCTGCGCAGCGGCAGCATCGTCAATCTGGACATCACTCTGGAGAAAGGCGGCTACATCGCCGATTCCAGCAAGACCTATCTGATCGGCGAGGTGGACTACGCGGCCAAACGGTTGGTGCGGGTGACCCGCGAGGCGATGTGGAAGGGGATCGGGGTGGTGCGCCCGGGGGCGACGCTGGGTGACATCGGTTTCGCGATCCAGCAGCATGCCAAGGCGCACGGCTACAGCGTGGTGCGGGAGTTCTGCGGCCACGGCATCGGCCAGGAGATGCACGAAGAGCCGCAGGTGCTGCATTACGGCCGTCGCGGTGATGGGCTGGAACTGGAGGAAGGCATGACCTTCACCATCGAGCCGATGATCAACCAGGGTCGCGCGGCCATCGACATGAGCGACGACGGTTGGACCGTCACCACCCGTGATGGAAAGCTCTCGGCGCAGGCCGAGCACACGGTGCTGGTGACTGCCGATGGCGTTGAGGTCTTGACCCTGCGCACGGGCGAGCGGCTGCCCGACTGAACCGCCTCATTCGCTACGTGTGGCCACCAGCTTGAGAAACGCCTCGTTCTGATACCGGCTCATGCGCAGCTGCTGGCCGGTATCCATGGTCACCACGTGGTGGCCGTTGAACCACGGGTGGATCGCTTTGACCCGGCGCACATTGACGATCGCCGAGCGGTGCACGCGCGCGAAATGCCGCGGGTCCAGGCGGGCGGCGAGGGTGGCCATGGTCTCGCGAAGCTCGTGCACGCGGTCGACCAGGTGGATCTCGACCGTGTTGCGCGCGGCCTTGATCCAGACGATGTCATCCACCGCCACCAGCACCACATGCTCGTCCACGCGCACCGGGATGCGCTGCAGGTAGTCGTCCCGCTGCCGCAGTGCATCCAGCGCCTGCAGGATCTGCATCGAGGCCTGTGAGCCCACGCCGCTGGCCGCCGACAGCCGCGCCTTCGCCCGCTGCAGCGTGGCGGCAAAGCGCTCCCGGCTGAACGGTTTGACCAGGTAGTCCACGGCATTGGCTTCGAAGGCCTTTACCGCGTACTGCTCGTAGGCGGTGACGAACACCGTGGCCGGCATCCGCTCCGCGCCGATGGTGGCGACCACGTCCATGCCGGTGATCGCCGGCATCTGGATGTCCAGGAACACCAGGTCCGGCGACTGGTCGCGGATGGCATTGACCGCCGATACGCCATCGCCGCATTCGCCGAGGATCTCGACATCCGCATCATCGCGCAGCAACCGGATGACCGCATGCCGCGCGATCGGCTCATCATCCACCACGAGCACGGTGAGGCTCATGCCGGTGCACTGCCCGGGAAGAACTCGGGTGCATCCTCGGCGCTCTCCAGTTCCCGGAATGGCACGCGGATGCGGCACACCACCCCCTCCGGCCACATCATGTCCAGCCTCACCTCGGCCGCCTCGCCGTAGAGTTCCTTCAGGCGCAGGCGGGTATTGGACATGCCGATCCCGTGCCCGGCCGCTGCGGTTGGCTCGGCCGTCAGCGTGCTGTTGCGATTGCGTACCTCGATGCACAGTGCGTCACCGTCGCGGCGGGCCTCGATCTCGATGGTGTCGCTGCCCAGGCGTTGGCCGATGCCATGACGCAGGGCATTTTCCACCAGCGGCTGCAGGATCAGGCTGGGCACCGCGCAGTCCAGCGTGTCCGGGGCGATATACGTGCGGGTGGTCAGCCGATCCTTGAAGCGGATGCGCTGGATGCCCAGGTACAGCTCGATCAGGTCCAGCTCCTGGCGCAGGCGGATCTCCTGGCCGTCATAGTCTTCCAGGAAGGCACGCAGCAGATCGCTCAGGCGCAGCAGCATGTCCTCGGCCGAGACCTTGTCCTCGTCGAGCAGGGTAATGATCGCGTGCAGGGTGTTGAACAGGAAATGCGGCTGCAGCTGGGATTTGAGCGAGAGCAACCGCGACTGCGCCAGTTCGGTGGCCAACTGGCTGGCTTCCAGTTCGCGCCGGGCTTTCTCAGCGTGGAAGTGGATCGCCTGCTGGATGGCGAACAGCGTCCAGTAGGTCAGCAGTCCGATGGCGAAGTGCTGCTCCAGGAAGTAGCCCAGCTGCTGAAAGAAACCGCTGGGCTCGAACAGGGTGGAAACCATCGCACCCACGATCATCGCAATGAACGTCATGCACAGGCTGGCCACCACCTGGGCACCGAGCCCATGCAGGCGCCCGGCGCCGCGCACCGGGAAGCGTTCGGCGAGGCGGAAGACGGTGGGGGCCAGCGCGGCCCACGTGTACCACTGGATCAGCGACCAGCGCATGAGGTCCCAGAGGGGCCATCGACTGTTCGGCAGGCCGGCGTTGATCGAGGTCTGGAGCGCAAACACCAGGGCCACCGTCGTCCACAGGGCGATATAGCGGGACAGGCGGATCCGGGTGCTGCCGAGGCGGATGTACATGGTCGATTCCGGGCCAGGCATCTCTGGCGACGCTCATCTTAGGCAGGCGGGGGGAGCGCGGGAAGCGCCATGACGGCCCATTACGATTGGCCACGTCGTGGCGACGATTCGTCCCGGATCGGTTGGCGGATCCAGCCAGCAGGCGCGTGATGCGGGCGTCCATCACCCGCCTGGAGCACCACCATGATCCTGATCCGACCCCTCCTGCTCGCCTCGTTGATGTGCGCCGGTAACGCCCACGGCGCAGAGGCGCGTTACCTGGGCCTGCTCAACCGGGCGCACGACAGCGTGGTGACCCTCGACGTCGCGCCTGCAGGCTCGGAAGCGTTCTCGCCCCGGTCGATCGATGTCCTGGCGGGTGGCGGCGGCAGCACCATGATCCGCCTGGCCGACGAAGGCTGCCGGTTCGATCTTCGTGTCGCGTTCCGCAACGGACGACGGGTGGTCTACCGCGATGTGGATGTCTGCAGGGGCGACACACTGGTCATCGCACCGGTGAAGAAGACACCCGGTGATCGTGCGGTCGCGCTGGAACCACGGACGCCAACGCGTGGCCGATAGCAGGGGGCGCGGCGAGTGCGGTCCGTCGTCCGCGCTTACGGACGCGTAGGTGGCATGTGCTGCGCCACCAGCCTCGCGACCCAGTCGATGAATACCCGCAGCTTGGCGCTGACATGCCGGTTTGGCGGGAACGCGAGATAGAGCGGCATCGCATCGATGTGCCACCCAGGGAACAGCCGGACCAATTCACCGGCGGCTACATGCGGGGCGGCCATGTAGTCGGGAAGCCATAGCGCGCCCAGGCCCGCCACGCCTGCGGCGAGGTAGGCGTTGCCATCATCGACCGCAAGCAGATGGCGTCCCCTCAGGGTGACCTGTTCGTCGCCACGTTGCAGGGTGTAGGGCAGTACCGTGCCACTGCGCGAGCGAAGGTAGCCGACCACGCGATGCGGGGCCTGCTCCAGGTCCTGCGGATGGGCGGGTAGGCCTGCCTGCTGCAGGTAGGCCGGCGAGGCGTGGATGGCCGCCGGCAGATCGCCGATATGGCGGGCGACCAGAGATTGATCCGTAATCTGTCCACCCCGGATCACGCAGTCCACATTCTCGTCGATCAGGTCGACGTGGCGATCGCTGACGCCCAGATCGAGCTGGATCTCCGGATAGCGGGCAAGGAAGTCGCGCAGCGCAGGGACCAGCACCAGCCGCGCAAACGGGGCAGGCACATCCACCCGCAGCCGCCCGCGCGGGGCTGACGCCGCACTGGACAGACTGGTTTCTGCATCATCGATATCGGCCAGCAGCCGGATCACGCGCGCGTAGTAGGCCGCCCCATCGGCAGTGACATTCACCTGCCGGGTGGTTCTGTTGAGCAGGCGCACCCGCAGCCGCGCTTCCAGCTGCTGCACCAGTTGGGTGACTGTGGTGCGGCTCATGTGCAGCGTCTGGGCCGCCTTGGTGAAGCTGCCCGTGTCCACCACCCGGGCGAAGGCCTGCATTGCATCGAACCGGTCCATCTGCCTTCCACGGGGAGGATGATTGTTTGGATTCTACAAACAATGTGGGACAGCAGACCGCGTTTATCCGGTGCGCATGGCGGTCTACTGTGGCCTTTCATTCGTGATGGGCCGGTATCGGCCCAAGGCAGAGGTGGTTCATGGCAACACGTGACGTCGTTTTTCCGCCGGGCCGCCAGGCCCTGTACGAGCGCAACCGCTACTCGCCGGCAGTGCGGTCCAATGGCTTCCTGTTCGTGTCCGGCCAGGTCGGCAGCCGCGAAGATGGCTCGCCCGAACCCGAGCTGGAGGCGCAGGTGCGGCGTGCATTCGACAACCTCAGTGCGGTGCTCGGCGCGGCCGGCTGCACGTTCGATGATGTCGTCGACGTGACCGTGTTCCTGGTCAATCCCGAGCAGATCTTCGAGCGGGTGTGGGCCGTCGTTCCGGAGTACTGGGGTGAGGCGCCGTATCCCACGCTCACCGGTATCGGCGTGACCTGGCTGTATGGATTCGACGTGGAGATCAAGGTGATCGCCAAGCTGCCGTAGCACGCCTTCACGCCGTGACGGCTGCACCTTGCCGATAGTGGGCCGTCATCCTGCTTCCTGTTGCGGACCCACATGCCCCTGATTCCCGAGCGCGTGCGGCGCTGGCCCCGGCCGTGGCGCGTGGCGTTGCTCTCGCTGCTGGCGCTGTATGCGCTGTACCTGCTGGCGGGCAATGTATTCCTCAATACGCCGCTGTTCGATGCGGTGACCAACCGCAAACCTGAAAAATTCACCATGCAGACCGGGCCGGCACTGACCCTGATGCCTGGGCAGGCCGTGGTCTGGAACATCCGCATGCGCGGCCAGGCCAATCGAACGCAGTATGTGTTCCGTGCCGACCGCGCGAGTGCCTGGATCGATCTGCCGGCACTGTTGCGCAAGGAAGTGCGCATTCCGCGCATTGATGCGACAGGGGTGGAAGCCGAGGTCGAGCGGGTCGAAAAGGCGATCCCACCACCCCCGCGCGGTGACCGTGGCTGGACGCTGCGGTTCGATGCGATCCACAGCGACACCATCCGTAGCGGGCGCTTCGGCAAGCTGCTGATCGTGGGCCAGGGGCACGGTAACGTCGGTTTCCTCAAGCAGCTCAAGGGCGGCCCGTCGGAGCTGTTCGATTCCACGGCGGGCTTCGATGATGCCCAGGTCAGCTTCGACGGTGTCAACGTGCTGGACGATGCCCAAATCGCCGCGCGCTTCCACTTCCCGCGGCACTATCGTGATGACGCGCCGGGGTTGCAGAAACTCGGCATCACCTGGGCGCAGCTGCAGATCGATGCGCGCAGCCAGGGCCTGCGCATCGATACCGGCGGCCCACATGTCAAGGTGGGTAGTGCGGTCTCCAATGCACGCCTCACCGCGGACGTAACGCTGGAAGAGGGCGCCCTGCGACCGGGCAGCCGGTTGGTCTGGCGGCTTCCCCTGCACGCGGGCGTGAACGCCGATGACCGCGGCCTGCTGTCCCTGCAATTGGACGTGGCGCAGGACATGCGTGTCCAGGCCCGGCTCCCGCGTGACCCGGAAACGGGTAGCGAACTCAATGCCGATCTGCGCGTGACCGGCCGGAAGATTCCGTTCCAGGCGCCGGCCGAGCTGCTTCCGCGGCTGTCTGGCAAGGTGCAGGGCGCCTGGCAGTTCCAGTCGCTCAACTGGATCAGCGATCTGTTCGTGAAGCAACCCTGGTTCCACCTCGACGGCGGTGGGCTGCTCAAGGCAGACGTCATCATCGCCGACGGTCAACTGGCGCCGGGCAGTACGGTGGATATCCCGCAGGTGGCCGCCGTAGCCGAGGTTGCAGGGGTCCGGATGCGCGGCGACGCCCACGCACAGGGTCGGATCGTGGAGGGCGAACCACCGCAGGCCGAGCTGAAGGTACAGATCCCGCGCTTCCAGGCTGCGCCAACCAACGCGCCGAAGGCGGTGTTGTTCGATGGCCGCCAACTGGCGCTGACCCTGCGCGGGGATGCGCGGTTGAAGCAGTTGAGCGACGGCATGCGCGCCCAGCTGCGCTTCACCGATGCGCGGGTGCCCGACCTCACCGCCTACAACCGTTATCTGGGCAACGACAACGTGCGCCTGCTCGGCGGTACCGGTCTGCTCAGCGGTGATGTGTCGCTGGATGCCTCCGGTCGGGTAGGCAAGGGCAGTGCCGATCTTCGTGGCACCGGCGCCCGGCTCAGTGTGGCCGGCATCGCGATGCGCGGCGATGCGCAGCTGCAGGCGCGTCTGCAGCGTGCGGATTTCGACAGCCGCCAGTTTGATCTCGGTGGCACCACGGTGGACCTGCGCAACATCCACGTAGGTGATGAAAAGAGTGACGGGCGTTGGTGGGGCAAGGTGGCGATCCGCAGTGGCCACATCGATGCGGCCGCGCCGTTCCAGGTGGATGGCCTGGCCGACCTGCGCCTGCGCGATGCCGGGCCGTTGCTCGGCGTGTTCGCCCAGCGCAGCGAATACCCGCGCTGGGTGCTCGGGATGCTGGATTCCGGAGAGGTGCAGGCCAGTGGGCAGCTGCGCTGGCGAAGTGGCGAGCTGATCGTGGAGGATCTGCAGGCCGAGAACGAGCGACTGTCCCTGCAGGCGCGGCTGGATCTGAGTCATGGCAAGCGCCGTGGCGATCTCTACCTGCGCTGGGGCGTGCTGGGGGCCGGCATCGAGCTGCAGGGCGAGCAGCGCAAGTGGCACCTTGCCGGGGCCCGCGACTGGTATGCGGAGCAGCCGCGGCTGCTGCCGGCCAAGCCCGCCGCAACGAAGCCGGGTGACGGCACGCGCTGACCGGACGCATCTGTTCCCCCCTGGCCGGGCGTGGCTTGGTATCCTCGCCGCGCCCACTGTCTGGTGACAGCGTGCCTTTTCGCCGTCATCGACCCGTCATCCCATGAGCAACAGCACCCACCGCGTCCAAGGCCTCAACAACGATGAGGTGGCCGCCGACTGGCCCGCCATCACCGACCGCGAGATCACCTGGCTCAGTGAGCGCTTCGCGCCGCTGGCGGGCGCGTGCCGGCTGCTGTGGCACAGCCCGCGACCGATGTCCGCCGCGGCCATTGTCGAGAGCGACACGGGCCGGGTGTTCGTCAAGCGCCACCATGGCAGCGTCCGCACCGCGGCTGGCCTGGGCGAAGAGCATCGTTTCATCCGGCACCTGGCCGATCACGGCGTGCCCGTCGTCGAGGTACTGCGTGACCGCGATGGCGCCACTGCGGTGGAGCACGAAGGGTGGACCTACGAACTGCATGGCGTGGGCCATGGCCAGGATCTGTATCGCGATGCGCCCTCCTGGACGCTGTTGACCGATACCGCGCAGGCGCACGAAGCGGGGCGGATGCTGGCCAGACTGCATCTGGCATCGGCCAGCTACCACGCGCCCCAGCGCACCACTCATCTGCTGGTTGCCCGCGATGACCTGATCCGTGCCGCTGATCCCATCGCCGCCCTGCAGGCCGGGCTGGACGATCGCCCCGGGTTGGCGGCCTATCTTGCGCGGCAGGACTGGCAGGCCGATCTGCAGCGGGCGGTGCTGCCATGGCATGACGGCCTGGCCGAGCGGCTGCAGGCCGAACCGCGCCTGTGGGCGCACAACGACTGGCACGTGTCCAATCTGCTATGGCGGCAGGACGGCAGGTCCACCGTGGTCGATACCGTGCTCGATCTTGGGTTGGCCTCACCGACCAGTGCCTTGTTCGATCTGGCCACCGCCATCGAACGCAACGCGATTGCCTGGCTGGCGCTGGAAAGCGGCGAGGCGGCGGTGCGCGTGGATATCGCGCTGGCGCTGCTGGCCGGCTACCGCGCGATCGTGCCGCTGTCTGCCGAGCGCGTCCACCTGCTGGCCGATCTGCTGCCGATCGTGCAGCTGGATTTCGCACTCTCTGAAGTCGAGTACTTCGAGGCCGTGACCCACTCGCCGGCCAATGCCGACGTGGCCTACCACACCTTCCTGCTGGGGCATGCTGACTGGTTCAGCAGCCCGGCAGGGCAGGGCCTGCTGAAGGCGCTGCACGCCGCCGCCTGAGGGCAGGCTCGCAAATCCGTACGGTTTGTAGTGAAATAGTCACAGAAGCGGGGGTGCCTGGCGAAACCGGGCTGAGAGAGTCCCTTGGAACCTGATCCGGTTTGCACCGGCGTAGGGAGCTTTGAGCAGCAGGCATACCGCCGTGATGGGTCGGTGCGCGTGCTCGCCTTCGCTTCGTCTCCCCCAGCTGATGACGAATCGAATGAACCGTTGCTTCCGCCCCACGCTGTTGTCCGCCGCCCTCTGCGCCGCGCTGCCTCTTCATGCCAACGATCTCGCGGACGCGCCCGAGCGCTCGCCGACCGAGCTCGCCGCCGTGCGCGTGCAGGCGCATCAGCCGGCGTCCACCGCCACGCAGACCAGCAGTTTCGGCGCGGGTGACTGGAAGAGCACGCCGGCATCGGTGAACGTGCTGGATCGTGACCTGCTGGACAGCCGCCAGGTGCGCACGCTGTCCGAGCTGGCCAGCAACGATGCCTCGCTGGGCGACAGCTATGCACCGGTCGGTTACTACCAGAACATCGCGATCCGCGGTTTCCCACTGGATACCGGCACCGGGTATCGCTTCAATGGCTTGGCCATCACCGGCGAGCAACGCCTGGCGCTGGAGAACATCCAGTCGGTGGAGATCCTCAAGGGCGAGGCCGGCCTCGCCGCGGGCGTCATGGCGCCGGGTGGGATCATCAATTACGTGGGCAAGCGCCCGGCCGAGGTCCGCAACGTCACCCTCGGCACCGATTCGGAAGGCTCGCGCTATACCGCGGTGGATCTCGGCCATTGGCTGTCGCCGCGCTTCGGCGTGCGCTTCAATGCGGCCTGGGAAGACAGCGATTCCTATATCGACCATGCCGACGGCCGCCGCAACTTCTACTCGCTGGCCACCGACTGGCTGATCGGCGAACGCGGCAAGCTGGAAGTGGATGCCAACTACCAGACCAGCGCGCAGCGCTCGGCCTCGGGCTATCAGCTGCTGGGCGCCACCGGGCTGCCGCGCGGCGTGGACCGCAAGCACCTGCTGGGGTACCAGGCCTGGCAGCGGCCGGTCGGCATCGACAGCACCAACCTGACCGCGCTGCATACCTACGATTTCAGCCCGAGCTGGCAGTCGCGGGTGTCGGCCAGCTACAGCCGCTCGGTGATCGACGACAACGTCGCCTTCGCCTACGGCTGCTACTACGCCGCCGGATGCGCCGATGGCAGCGTGCCGGGCAACTACTTCGCGCCCAACGGCGATTACGACATCTACGATTACCGCAGCCCGGACGATACCCGCCGCAACCTGGAATTCCGTGGCGAGCTGCGCGGCAGTTTCGCCACCGGCGATATCCGGCACGAGTTGAGCGTGGGTGCGGACCGTTTCGAGCGCACCGTGGACAAGCGCCGCAACGTCAACGAATACGTGGGCACTGCCAACATCCACGATGCACAGGTGCCGCAGTTCGACCCGTCGCCGCTGATGCCGGGCCCGTCCGCGCGGCGTCTGGACAGCGCGCAGACGGCGGTCTTCGCACTGGACCGGATGAGCTTCGGCGATTGGCAGTGGCTGGCCGGTGGGCGTTTCGTGCGCCTGGACGAGCGTGCCTACGACAAGCGTGGCAACCCGGAGCGGCACAGCCGCCTGTCGCGCTTCCTGCCGCAGACCGCGCTGGTCTGGAAGGCGACCGACGAGGTCAACGCCTATGTCAGCTACGTGCGGGGCATTTCGCTCGGCCAGGAAGCGCCGTTCTGGACCTCCAACGAAGGCACGTTCCTGCCCGCGGTGCTGTCGCGCCAGACCGAAGTGGGCGTCAAGTATGTGACCAGCGATGCGCTGACGTTGGGTGCCGCTCTGTTCCGCACTTCGCAGCCGTTCCAGTACGCCAAGCCGGACGGCAGTGATGCCGGCTACACCTTCGTCGAGGAAGGGCAGCAGACCCATACTGGGCTGGAGCTCACCGCACAGGGCCAGCTCACCGAGCGCCTGTCGCTGACCGCCAGTGCGAGCGTCCTGCGTGCCCGTGCACGCGATGTCGGCACGCCGGATTACGAAGGCCACCAGCTGATCAACGTGCCCAAGACGCGCGCGACCGTGCATGCGGAATACCAGCTGCCGTTCGTGACCGGCCTGGGGCTGACCGGTGGTTGGCGTTACGCGGCCTCCAACGTGGCCACTGCCGATGGTCGCGTGAGCGCACCGGCCTACAGCGTGTTCGACGCGGGCCTGCGCTTCAAACATCAGCTGGGCGAGCATCCGGTGACCTGGAACCTCTCGGTGGACAACCTGTTCAACCGCTTCTACTGGCGCGATACCGGCAGCAGCTCGGGTGACTACTACCTGTTCCCGGGCGCGCCGCGTCAGGCCCGTTTGTCGGTGACGTTCGCGCTATGAACCCGGCGATCCTGGAATGGTCGGCGGCCGGCGTCAGCATGCTCGGCGTGTGGCTGATGACGCGCCGGGTGCCCCTTGCCTGGCCGGTCGGTCTGATCTCGGTGGCCCTGTACGCGCTGGTGTTCGCCGAGGCCCGGCTCTACTCGGACACGCTGCTGCAGATCGTGTTCGGCGGCTTCCTGGTCTACGGCTGGGTGCGCTGGCGTGGCCAGGTCGAGGACGATGGGCGGGTCGCGATCGTGCCGCTGGCGCGGGTGGCCATGTGGCGTGACCTCGGCATCGGCGTCGCCTTCGGGATTGCGCTCGGCGCGGCGATGCACTTCCTCACCAATGCAGCGTTGCCGTGGCTGGATGCAATGCTGGCTGCGCTGAGTCTGGTCGCCCAGTGGTGGCAGGCGCGACGTCACACGGCCGCATGGTGGCTGTGGATCCTGGTCGACGTGGTCTACGTCGGCATGTACATGGTCAAGTCACTGCACGTGACCGCGGTGCTGTATCTGGTGTTCGTCGGCCTGGCCGTGATGGGGTTGCGGGCATGGACGGTGGCGCGCAACGACGCGCTGCTTCACAACGTAGAAGGGCGGCGCGGTTAAGTCCGCGCCGCCCGTCGTTACGTCAGGTCTGCACTCGACCCGGCGCGGTCAGAACCGCGCCGTGGCACCCACGAAGAAGGTGCGTGCACCGCCGTCGTAGTTGTTGCCTTCCTCGATGGTGGAGACATCGCCGAGGTTGAGCACGCCCGCGCGCACCGTCAGGTGCTCGTTGACGTCGTAGCCGGTGACCAGGTCCCAGGTGGTATACGCCTTGGCGAACGTGGCGCTGGTGGAGGACACCAGCTGTTCGCCGATGTGCTGCGCGCTCAGGTTGAGCGACCAGTCATCGGTGACCTGCCAGTCCAGCGAGGTATTGGCGGTCAGCTTGGGCACCACCAGCAGGCTGGCGCCGGTGGTGCGGTTCTTCGATTCCAGCATGCGCGTGGCGTTGGTGATCCAGTTCAGTCGCTCATGCAGGGGCACGGTGACGCTGGCTTCGACGCCGCGGGTACGGGCCTTCTGGATGTTCTGCGCGACCGTCCACCAGAAACCGTTGACGAAGCTGGTCGTCTGGCCGGGGATGTCACGCAGCGGGACCTGCTGGATCTTGTCATCGAAGTCGGTCAGGAAGTACGTGGCCGAGGCCGACCAGCCGTTCTTGTCGTAGCCGACGCCCAGCTCGTAGTTGGTGCTGGTTTCCGGTTCCAGGTTCGGATTGCCGGCCATGTAGCAGCCGGTGGTCCCGTCGGCGCTGATCGAGCGGTTGGTCCAGCCTTCCACGGTCAACGCGGTGCAGCCGTTGCCACCGGACTGGGTCGCCGCGCCGGCGGTGCCCTGCTTCAGGGTGGGCGCGCGGAAGCCCTGCGAGACACCGCCGCGCACGGTCCAGTCATCGGACGGGTGCCAGACGCCGTAGACGCGCGGGCTCAGGTTGTCGTCGTAATTGTCGGTGTTGTCCCAGCGCAGGCCCACGGTGAGGATGAAGCGCTCGTGCAGCGTGATGTGGTCTTCGGCGAACAGCGCCCAGGAGTCGGCCTCACTGACCGGGCTGATCCGCCCGGTACCGGTCCAGGTGACCGGCACGGTGCCGATGGTGTCGCCGTTTTTCAGCTCTTCGCGCTTCCACTGGCCACCCACATTCAAGCTCTGCTCGACGCCCCAATGGAAGCTGCGGGTGAACGCGGTATCGAACACCGTCTCCTTGGAATGGTTGCCGACGGCGCTGCCCTTGTCTTCGTAATCGTTCTGTACCAGCGTCGTCTTGGACGTGGCGGCGTCGCCGTAGCGACCATCGTGCATGACCACGTAGCCGGTCTGCACCAGCTTGGACAGACCCCACGCACCGACCGCGCCCGCACCGCTGTTGCGCTGCTCGCCACGCGAGGCTTCAACGCCCACGGTGTGGTCATCGTTGACGCGCCAGTTGAGCAGGGCGTTGGCGTTCTCGGCCTTGTTGCCGGGCGTCTCCCGGCGGCCGGTATCCGATTCGCGGTTGGTGACATTGGCACCGATGCGCAGGCCCAGGTTCTCGGTCAGCGGACCACTGAACAGCGCGCCCATCTGGGTGGTATCGCCGCGGGTCGGGGAATCGGGCTTGCTGTAGTTGAACGTGACCGAGCCGCCCCATTCGTTGGCGATCTTGCGGGTGATGATGTTGATCACCCCGCCCATCGCATCCGAGCCGTACAACGAGGACATCGGCCCGCGGACCACCTCGATGCGCTCGATCATGTCCGGCGAGAGCCAGTTCAGATCCTGCGGGCCCAGGTCATCGCGGTAGTTCACGCCGGAGGAATTGCCCTGGCGGCGGCCGTCGATGAGGATCAGGGTGTACTGCTCGGGCAGGCCGCGCAGGCGGATCTTGGACTGCGCGCCGGACAGCGCATAGCCACCGGTCACGCCGGGCACGGTGCTCAGCAGCTGGCCGATGCTGCTGACCGGCTTGCGTTCGATCTCCTCGCGGGTGATCACGCTGATGCTGGCCGGGGCGTCCTTGATCCACTGCTGGGCGCCGGTGGCAGTGACCACCACGGTATCCATCTGGCGGGGTGAGGCGGCGGCATCCGCAGCGGCGTCGGCATGCGCCTGGGCGGTCAGTACCAGACCAATGGCGACGGCGAGGGTGGCGCCGGAACGACGGGAAGAGGGGGAGGGGTGCGACATCGCGAAAGTACTCCGTGGCTATGGGAGCCCGCTGGCGATGGCTGGGGACGTCCGTGTGGGGGTTTCAAGTAATCTTAACAATCGTATCACGAACCATTCGCATTTGAAATGTAGCGATACACAGCGATATCGACGGCTGCCGTTATCGCTGTGCGGGGTCGATCACGAGAAACCCACCACAGCCGCGCGGCTCACTCCACAACACTCAACTGCCGGGTAAGGCTGGGCCGCAGTGCCAGCTTGTGGGTGATGCTGGTGATGGTCCGGCGCGGGTCGGTCGGGTGCGGCCGGGAGGTGGTGCTGCTTCTTCCCTGGCGCCACAGCCCGAACATCATGATCTCCGCGCCCACCGGGTAGGCCTTCAGCCACGCCGCATCGGTGTGCCCGACGCTGACTTCGTAGAAATCCCGGCGGTCGGTCACGCCGGTCTGCTGATACTTCGGGGCACAGTTGAGGAAGGTAACGCCATGGGGGTCACCGGGCTGCGGCATGCGATGTGAGCGCACCGTCCCGAGCAGGGCCAGCGGCAGCTCGCTGGATGCCGAGCCAAGCCGTTCCCATGCTTCGTCATAGCGGTCCTGGCCGTAAAGGAAATTCGCCCAGTCGACCCGCTTCTTGCCCAGGCGCAGGGTCAGGTGCGCGGTCAGCAGCGTGTCGTCCTCGCACATCGCCTGCAGGATCAGCAGGTCGGTGAGGGTGCGCAGGTAACCGTCGAGTGGCGCGTCTGCCGGGAGAAGGGTCGGCCCGGCGCTGCCCCGCTTCAGGGCCTGCTGGAGGACCAACAAACGCAGCTCATGCCGGCCATCGCCCAGCGCAGGCAGGAACTCGGGATTGGTTCCGCTGGCGAGCAGGGTCTGCAGATGTGAGGGAGCGTTGTAACGGCACCCTGGCAGATGCTCAGCGCCCTTGTTCAACGCGATGTACGCAGGAACCGCGGCGGGAAGAGCACCGTCGGCACCGCTTCTGTCGTGCGCCGGGACGAATCGGACCGGCACGCTGCAGCCATCGCAGAGCAACGTGGGCAGGGTCTGCTGCGCGTCATGGCGTTTCTGCAGGTCGGCCAACCGGTGCAGGGTGCCGTGCGTTCCCACGGCCTTGCGCATCTTGATTCCGCGACTCATCTGCAACCACTGCTTCGTTCAATGGCGACCATGATAGTCGTTTCGATCCATCGCCCTGCGTCGCGAACCGCAGCGCCTGCTCAGCCCGGGTAGGACGGGAAGCGCTGATCCGGGTGCGTCTTCTTCCATTCGGTGTGGGCCACGGTGCCCTCCCACGCAAGGAACGCAGCGGGGATGCGCCCGCGACCGGACCAGGTGGCACCGCTGTGCGGCAGCCAGAAGCGCGGCGGCAGTGCTTCGCGGGGAATCTTGGCCGGCTTGGCGCGCGGGGCGGGGCTGGCCGACCCCGCGCTGTCCACGACTGCCCGGATCCTGCGCTGCTGTTCCGGGCTGAAATCGGCATAGGAGGTCGTGAGCAGCACGAGTGCGCGCTCGAACGCCTCCTTCGTGGCGGCCCGCAGCAGCGCGCTTTCATCCATTCCCGATCGCGCGACCGCAGCTGCCAGGCTGGCCTTCATCGATGATGCGGAGGGGGCGGCGGAGGGCTTACGGGGCATGGGATTCCTGAGAAGGAGGGACGGACGGAGGGCACGATAGCAAATGCCAGCGTGAAGCCATCGGTTTGCGCAGGCCTACTCGTCGATCGTGTTGCCGGTCAGCAGCAGGCGGGCCTGCGACTGCCACCCGCCAATGAACAGATCGGGCTTGCCATCCCCATCCAGATCACCGCGCGCCATGCTCCAGCTGCGTCCGACCGCGGTGCCGGGAATCACCGAGGCAGTGACGTCGGTGAAGTTGCCCTTGCCATCGTTCTGCCAGGCGCGAACCTGCAGCGGCACGAAGCCGGGCACGTCGATGGCGCTGACCACCAGGTCCGGATGGCCATCCTCGTTGACATCCACCACCGTCCCGCCCCAGCTGGAGAAACGATGCGCGGGCAGACGTGCGGCGGTGTCATCCTTGAAACGGGCCTCGCCTTGATTGATCAGCAGGCGCGTCTGCGGATTCTTGTCCCAGGCCTGGTTGTTGCTGGTGAGGTTGAAGAAGACCAGGTCCAGACGCCCATCACCGTTCGCATCGAACGCATGGACTTCCCGCGTCTCGGTGGGAATCTGCGCTCCCAGGCGGTCGGTGGCATCGGTGAAGCGGCCGCGGCCATCGTTGATCAGCAGGCGGTTGACGGGATCCTGGCTGGCGATGGCCATGTCCAGATCGCCATCGCCATCCAGATCGGCCAGGGTAATGCCCTGTGCCTGCACGTTGATCGAGGGCAGGTGGGTGGAGGTGGCATCGACGAAGTAGCCCGGGCGTACGCGGTCATTGAGCCAGAGGAACGGTTGCGCCACACCGGCTTTGCCCTCCGTCGTGTTGCCCACCACGATGTCGGGCAGGCCATCGCCGTTGACATCACCGATGGCGACGCCGTTGGCCTGGCTCATCGCAGGAAGGCGCTCGCTGACCCGTACGAATCCACCCTGGCCGTCACCCAGGAACAGGTTGTGCTGCTCGGTGTCTTCAGCGATGAACAGCGCATCGATATGGCCGTCACCATCAACATCGGCCACGCGTACATGCTCGTTGTCGCCGGTGATCGTGCCGAACGCATCGGGCGCCTGTGTGAGCTTGCCGGTGCCATCGTTGAGGTAGAGCCGGTTGGCACCATTCTCCACCGCCACCGCGACATCCAGATCGCCATCGCCATCGGCATCCAGCAACGCCGCATCCAGTGCATGGAGCTCCGCGTCGGTGGGAACGTGAGTGGCGGTGACGTCGGTAAAAATGGTGCGCGACGGTTGCGACGGGGCAGCGCACGCCGTGACGGAGACGCCGAACAGGGAAGCGGCGAGGGCGAGGGCGAGGGCGAGGGCGAGGGAGGGGATCGTTGAGTGCATGCGGCTCGGGCTCCGAAGCGGTCGTTGAGTGCGTCCGTTGCGAGGGACACGCGTGCCACTGTAGGGGCGCTGGCGTCGGCTGGGTGCGAGGGCATGGCCCCACAAAGCTGTACTTTCGCCAAACTGAACAGGGGTCGGTTCATCCGCGGGTGCGCAATGTTCCGGCAATCTTCGGCCACCAGATTCGATTCCACACCGATACGTTTGGAGGATCCAACGATGCTCACCTCAACCGCTTTCAGCTTCCGTGGCCTGGCCATGGCATTGGCTCTGACCGCTGGCGTCATCGCCGCAGGCGATGCCTCCGCGCTGTCGCGCAAGGACAAGAACACACTGGTGGGTGCCGTGGTGGGGGGCGTCGCGGGGCACGTGCTGTCCAACGGCGACCCGATGATGACCGCAGGCGGTGCAGTGGCCGGCGGCGCGATCGGCAATGTGACCACCAAGGATCGCCGGGACAACCGCGACTATCGCCACGATCGCGATCGCCGCTATGACCGCGACCATCGTTACGAGCGCACCAGCCGCCACGACCGCCGTCACGACCAGCGTCGCTGGGACCATGACCGCCGTAACCACAACCGCGGCTGGCGCTGATCGGGGAAGAACGGACTCCTGCCGCGGCCACCGACGCGGATGCATGCCCCCGTTCCGTGTAAAAGCGCGCGCTTATGCCACCGGCGACAGGGTCTCTCCGGGGACCCGATTCCCCGCCGCCGCCAGCGGCACCGCAGTGATGCGGTGAGTGGCATGACGGTCATTCGCTGCGCGTTGCCTCAAAGCGGTAGGGATTGCCCTGATCGGCAAAGCGCAGCAAATAGCGCGAACTGCGTGTCTTGCCATCGGACAACACAGCGTCCACCTGCAGGCCGGTCCGACGGTGTTCGTGGTCAGCGCCGAGGTAGGTGTTGCTCGGATGGCTGAAGCCGTCATGGGGCGCTTCCCGTACGGCTGCACACGTGGCAAACAGCGGCGGCAGGGTGTACAGGCGGCTACCCTGCAACAACCCGCAAAGCTGGGTGCTGCGGCGCCCGCGCTCACCTACGAAACACCCCTTTGAGCGATACCGACGAACCGTTTCGTCGGTCGGTTGAATCCAAGACCCATATCGGACATCGTTGCGGTCGCCGAGCTCATCGCTGGGACCGGCCAGACGCTGGCTTGTTAGCTGCACCCAGCCGCCCTAAGATCCAGCTTCCGTGCCCAAGGACTTCACTCGCTACGCGAGTCGGCTTGATTCCGGAGTTGAATGCGCTTGGAGCAAAAATGCATCGAAAATGTGCAGTTGCCATTCTTCTCGTCGCCGCCGGCTCCGCAGCGGCGGCGACGTCGCCCCTCAGTCCGTCAGATTTCTTTGGCACTTGGCGGTGCGGCCCAACTGTCATGCAGGGACCAGGCTTCACTGTCACGGTAACTGATGAAACCACCAAGCTTCCGGACGGCACCTTCACTGGTCACTCCCGTAGCGTGATATCAGCTCCAGGTAAGGCTCCTCTCACACTCCACGATCGCAGTAGCGGCACGTGGGAGCTTGTGGGTGACGTCGTGAGGTCTCGGATCAACCATGTCGAGTTTCTCTCGGCATCAGATCCATCAATCACAAAGGATGCCGGGCAGAGAGCGCAAGACGAGCAGCTAGCCAAGAAGTCCGTCTATGAATCTCGCATCCTTGAGTTCAATGGCACGCACTCGCGCTCCATTCCAGTCAACTCCATGTACAAAGATGCGGCTGTCGAGTCCACCTGTGAGCGGATCTAAGAATTCATTCAAGCCGACGCCGCTTCGCGGCTCGGCTTGACTGTCTGCTGGGAACGTTCGCTCCTGGCCGGAAGCGGAGCTTCGCCCAACGGGTAGGGCAGGGGAGAAACTATCCAGCATTGGGATTAGGGATGTTTATCGAGGGTAGGTAGGAAGACGCCGACCTTGCTATTGACACTTCGGATAGAAGCGCTGGCCTGCTTCGTGCGCACCACTCGCGATGTCGATTCCGGTCTCAGTTTTTGAGACTACTTCGGTCATAATTGGGAGGGCAGTTGGATGCCAAGCTGGCATCGACGCAATGGAACGTGTCAACTACAGGGGGCGTGACGATGGACAAGGAAGCCGCGCAGAACGCGCAGCAGCAAGGCGAAGGGCAGGACCCGCAGGAGAATGCGGACGCGCGCAACGGCGATGGCATGGATACGCCCGCGATGGACCATCAGCTGGAGCTGGCTCAGGTAGCGCTGGACTTCCACAAGCGCCAGGGCGAGAGCACCGCTGACAGCCAGGATCCGCAATGGGTGGCTGAGGGGCTCCAGCAGCATGTTGCCCAAGGTGCGGTGGGAGATCGTTACGACCGCGAGCAGGCCCACCGCGATGCGGTGGCGATCGCGGCCACGGTGGTGGGTTTCCGCGCGAACCAGGCGCAGGTGGCCGACTACCAGGCCACCGGTGGCGGCATCCGCAGCTGGTTTGCCGATGCGCTGGGCCGGGCATCCCAAGGCAACAGCGCCGACGGCACGAGCAAGTATTCGGTCCGCATTGATGCTGAGCTGGAAAAGGCAACGGCCCATGCCCGCGACACCATCAACTGCAGGAGCACGGGGTCGGTCAACCAGAGCGAGCACCTGCACGGGCACATTGCCGAACAGCACCACACCGATTCCTTCAACATCGATGCCGCGACACAGGATTCCGGCGTCCGCGCCGAGCGCCTGCAGTCACTCGAACCGAATTCTGTGGATATCCGTGTCAGCGACGGCAAGGAGACCGTGGACTATCAGTCCAAGTACGGTAAAACCTCCGATCACTCGGAACGCGGCTTCAAGAGGGGCGACTACGAAAACCAGGAGCGCCTCGTGCCGGCGGGGCAGGAAGGTCAGGTGGAGGGCGGCGCCAACCGCGTTCGCCACGATGGCGTGGAATCGGACCCACTCAGCCACGAAGAGGCCAAGCAGCGGCAGAAGGATGCACAGGAAGACGGCCGTTCCAAGGAATACAACTGGGACGACGTGGACCTGTTCACCATGGGCAAACAGGTGGCCAAGCAGGCGCTGCTGGCCGCCGCGTTGGCAGTGGCTGTGCAGGGCGTGCGCATTGGCGGCCGCCGTGCCTGGAATGCGTGGCAGGGAAACAAGAACCCGAGCCTGAAGGAAGACTGGGATGAGTTCTGCGATTCGGCCCTGCGCAGTGGCGTGCAATCCGGTGTGACCGTCGCTCTGGTCGGAGCCGTGGTGGCGGCGGCTCGGAAGGGTTTGTTCGGCACGGTGCTACAGTCGACCGATGCCACGCTCATCGCAATGGCGGTCTGCGTTGCGGTTGAGAATGCCCGCGTGCTGTACAAGCTCAGCAAGGAGGAATGCACCCTGGCCGAAGCAGCGGCCGAGCTGCTGGAAACCAACTTCATTGCCATTGCCACGTTGGCCGGCAGCTACGCGGGCGGTTCGCTTGGCTTTGCCATCGGTACGGTTTTCGGGGGTGTGTGCGCGCCGATCGGTGGCTTCATCGGCAGCTTCCTTGGCGGCACCCTCGCGTCGGCCGCTGCCAATGCCATCGTCAAGGTGACCCCGCGCCTGGTGGACTACTTGGTTGACCGCTCTAGCTCCATTGGCGCCAAGGTGCGCGATACGGCATCCGACGCCCTGTATACCTTAGCCGATTCGGTGCGTGCCGCAGCCCGCTGGGTGGGCGCATGACCGCCTCGATGCTGGATTCGCGCAAGCGGTTTCTGGATGACATGCAGCGCGCACTGCGCGGCGGCCACCCGGGCGTGGTGGTGACGACCCGTGAAATTGGGCGCTTGGACGTCCTGCTGGCCGAGCTGGCCGGCTCGCTGGGCCTGAAGCTGATCGAGTGGAATAGTGCCTTTGGCGAGGTGGACCCGCGCAGCAAGCTTCCGCGATTGGAGGTGGACGAAGCGCTGCCCGACCTGCGTGAAGCCATGCGAGAACTGATGGCGACCACGCTGACCGGCCGCCTGATCGTTGTGGCCGATGCGGGCATGTCGCTGGCCTCTCACCCGCGTGCCGTGCCGGCGCTGGGACAGATGCTGCAGCGGATGGCTAAGCAGGCCGCTGGGCGCTCGCTGGTGGTGCTTGTGACCCCGGATGGCGAACTGCCGCAGGCCGGCCAGCTGCCGGTGCTGCCGCAGGTGCGCCTGCACGCCCCGGGCGAGCAGGAAATTGCCCAGCTGGTGGCCGAGGAGTTCGGGCGGCATGACAAGGGCGCGGATGAAGCGTTGGCCGCGCCGCTGCGACAGGCGTGCATGGGGCTTGGTGAGAGTTCGGTGCGTGCGCTGCTTATGCAGGCTGCGCTGGACGAGCCGCGCGAAGCACGCAAGGTGCTGCGCGATGTGAACCGCGAGAAGGCGGCGCTCATCGCGGGCAGCAGCCCGCTGCAGGTGGTGTCGCCTATTGAAGAGAACGCCACCATCGGTGGCTTGGAGCAACTGCGTGGCTGGCTCAAGCAGCGCGGTGAGGTGTTCGCCGATCGCGCGGGCGCGGCCAAGCTTCGCGTGCGCCTGCCCAAGGGCGTGCTGATTGCGGGCATGCCCGGCTGTGGCAAATCGCTCACCGCCAAGCTGACGGCTAAGGAATTCAACCTGCCGCTACTGAAGCTGGATGTGGGACGCCTGATGGGCCGCTACGTGGGCGACAGCGAAGCCAATATGCGCAGCGCGTTGGCCACGGCCGAGGGCATGAGCCCTTGTATTCTGTGGATGGACGAACTTGAAAAGGCATTCTCGGGACTCGGCACTGGACAGGCATCGGAGGTATCCACCCGCCTGGTGGGCTATCTGTTGACTTGGATGCAGGAAAACACCCAGCCGGTGTTCGTGGTGGCCACGGCCAATGATGTGACTAAGCTGCCTCCGGAGCTACTGCGCAAGGGACGCTTCGACGAAGTGTTCTACGTGGACTTCCCCAACCACGGGGAGCGCCGCGCCATTCTGGATATTCATCTGGATGCGGACGAAGACGTAATCAGTGGGGTCGAGCGTGATGCGTTGTGCAAGCAGATGCGCGATTTCAGCGGTGCCGACATCGAGATGGCGGTGAGCGAGGCCCGGTTGCAGGCCTTCATCGCCAAAGAATCGCTGGCGGCCCATCACATCCAGCTGGCGGTGCACGAGACGGTGCCGCTAGGACAGACGCTTGCCGAGCAGATCCAGAAATCGCAGGAAAAGTTCTCGACGCTCAAGCTCCGGCCGGCCTCCGAGCCCGCTGCCGATGGTATGACCCTGGTACGCCTGCGGGAAATGGCGGTCGGGAATGAGAAGCAGCGCGCCCAGGCCGGCGGGCACGGCGATGCGCCCAATGACGTGCTGGAAAAGCTGGGCAAGGATGAAAGTGAGGCCGTGGCGCTGGCGGTGCTAAGACACCCGCACTGCCCGCAGAAGGTTCTGAGCTACTGGCTGGAGACGGACGCGTCGAACAAGCGGTTCAAGACTGCGTTGTTCGAGGCGGCGGCGCTACACATGGATGCACCTTCGGAATTGTTGGCAGATCTAGTGCGGTCGCGGGATAGACGGTTTGATGGGAAGCTTGCCGCCCAACTGCATACATTGCCCCATTGCGCGGGCAGTGTGCTGGAGGCCTTGATGGGTCTGCGTACCGACAACCAAGGGCGCCTGGCGATCCTGAAACACGCAAACTGTCCTTCGACAGTCTTGGGGAAATTTGCAAAATCGGTGGATGCCCAGCTACGCGCCGCTGCAGCATCACATGCATCGCTTCCTGATGTGACGCGTTCTACGTTGCTCAAGAGTGATGATGTCTTCGTGCTGGCTGCGCTGTCGGTCAATATCGCTTGCAGCCCTGAAGAGCGCGCACTCTGCCTCGACCTGGTCAAGGCTCATGGCATCGTGCGTGATGGCAAGTCTAGCCTTCTCTTTGATAAGGTGATGGACCAGCCGGCCCCCATGCACGAACGCGTGCAGGGCGTGCTGGCCACGTCCAGCGACGTGGCGGTACTCCGCGCGCTCGCGGCGCGGACGGATTTGACGGAGGAAGTGCAGCTTCAACTTGCTGGAAACGCGGAATTGATTGATGCCTTGGCAGTAAATCCAGCGCTGTATCCTAAGGCACAGGACAAGCTCCTTTCTGGCGAAGTAACCGAGTTCACTCTCGGTGGGGTGGTTACCGATCAGCTTTTGGCAAGCATGGCGTCTTCCGTGGTCGGCGTGGCATTGGGCTCGATCAAGCAGTTCCTGCGGACCAAGGATTCACAGAAGGTCGCACGTTTGCTTGCTTCAAACCCCGCGCTGGACACGCGGCTGATCGGCAAGGTCGCCGGCATCGGTGATGAAGAAACGCGCGTCCTGGTTGCAACGCGTGAATCGATTTCACTTGTGTGGGCACAGTGGCTAGTGGATACCGTGCCGACTCCTGGCGTCCTCATGGCATTGTCCAGAAACACTGCGGTCGCCGGCAGCTTCACCCAATCGTTTGCAGATGCTGCAATCGCTGTCTGCAACGGCGTGGACCGGCTGGAAATGATTGAAACTGGCGGCCTTTCCAAGGCGGTCATCCGTACCCTGTCCAGTTCCATCGGCGATGCGGAAGTGCAGGACGTGCTGGCTGATTTCACTCGCTGGGAGGGTCTGCTCAAGACGCAGCCGTCAGAAGACGAGGTGGAGGCAAAGAAGGGCAAGGCGCGCGCGCAGTTGCTGCGTGCATTACGCGACCGCGCCTACACGTTGGTGCAGGAGAATGCCGCGCTATCGAGCAAAGCCTGACTTGCAAGAGAAGCATTTCAAGGGCGTTGAAGTGCTGATCAGAAGGGGAACAGGGGGAATGCCATGCAAAAGGCACCCCCAGAACGCTTGCCTTGCTGCGAAGCGCACGTACGTGCGCGAACAGACGTGGCTCGATCATGACGCTAACGCCTAAAACCGCAATGCGCGGCTGCTTGCCTTGCTGAAGGAGCCCGAAACCCGCGATGAGCTAGAGATCGGGCACATCTCGGATGCACGGTCCGACCATCTGTTCCCTAGAGGCAGTTGCACCCATTGGACAACGCATCGCGCGGCTCGCCATGGGCGAGTTTGCTTGGGAAGGGCCGCCGGAAGTGCGCTGGTACTGACTGACGTTGTTAACGCTGGGGCACTTGCAGGCCCGCAATGACGCCGGCGAAGAAATCCAAACATTGCTGGGCCAACGGCGGATTGAGCTACTTCCCGACTAGGGATCGTTATCGGGGGGGGGGGCGTCCGCCTCTGGCCGGAAGCGGACAGTCCAACCCTGCTTGCACTTCTTCATCTGCGCCGACCGCGCGTCCAAGCAAACCAGTCTGACGGCATGTATCGGCCGGGCAGTTACCGAGACGGAGGCTTCGGGAACAGCAGCTTGGGTGTCGCGGACAGCAGCCAGGCACCCATAGCAGCCCCGTATGCGAGTACCCCGCCCACTAGAAAGGTACCGAATAGGCTTCCGGTGAACAGTAGGTACAAGCTCCGAGGGCTGCTTCTGGCCGGTAGCGGACACACGCAAGTCTGTCCACCCGAGCTTGGTGTGTTCGTCGAGCCTGCCGCTGGATCAGGCGATGCGCTAGCCTGTTAGCGTGACTCAGCCGCCGTAAAATCAATCTGTATCGGAAGTTAAGACTCAAGCGTTGCGCGCAGGCGTCCTGAGCGACATGGCGAAGAGGCGAAGAGGCGAAATGCCCGGTCAAATGAATTATAGTTTGATCGCTTCGACAATCAGCTCGCGGACGTCTGCCGCGCCTAATTCTGCGGTATGCCGTTGGGTTGCGGTCTCTATGACGATCGAAAACATTCGCATCCCTCATGTGGTGATGCTCTCGAGCCGGCGCTTCATGCATCTTATCAACCGCTGTCCAGCAATTTCGGCTGCTGACCGCTACTAATTTCACTCAAGTCGACTTTGCTTGGCGGGTCGATTATCTTCGGCGTTAGACCTCAATCACGGGTGATAGCGAAAGTGGCAGAAGCAGCCTCCATGTCTTACACGGTGTCGCGCGGCAACGAGCCCGGTGCAGTTCTCACCCCGCATTTGCACGAGGACGGCAAGTACGTAGCTAGCATGACCCGCTTCGAGCAAGATTATGTTCGTGTTGAGTCAGTCCGGGAGCTCGGCATCCTTGCTCAAAACGGCTTCAGTGTCCGGATGAGTAGTTCCTGCAGCGCGAATCATCGGGCACCCAGTCTTATCGCTCCCGGTTCGCTGCAGATTTCGTTTCTAGATCCGGTCGTGGATCCCTAACCGTTCATTGAAGCCGCGCACGCTTCTCTGGTCGGCTTGATTCAGGCGTCGGCCAGCTTCCGCTTCTGGTCGGATGCGGCATGGAAGAAGGACAGCGGGCACGTGGCATTGTGATCGGGGCGTATTGTATGGCGGGGGTGAACCGATACCCGAATGGTCACCATTTGCCCGCATCTCTGCCCAGCGTTACTCTTGCCTCATGTCTACTTCCATCTCCGCAGCGCTCGATGCCGAGCGCGGCCCCGCTGAGCATGATGTGCGCACCCAGATCATCCAGGCTGCCACCGCCCATTTCAGCCACTACGGCTACGACAAGACCACGGTCTCGGACCTGGCCAAAGCCATCGGCTTCTCCAAGGCCTATATCTACAAGTTTTTCGCCTCCAAGCAGGCGATCGGGGAGGTGATCTGCGCCAATTGCCTCGCCCAGATCGAAAGCGACGTACATGCCGCCTTGGAAGGGGTTGAAGCGGCGCCGGACCGGCTTCGGGTCCTCTTCACCGCGATCGTGGACGCCAGTCTTCGCTTGTTTCTCCAGGATCGCCGGCTCTATGAAATTGCCGTGGCGGCCGCGACGGATCAATGGCCGTCGACCCGGGCCTACCAAGGCCGCATCCGGCAGCTTGTCGAGGAAATTTTGAAAGATGGCCGCGCCTCCGGGGCGTTTGAGAACCAGACGGCGCTCGATCAGACCAGTCGCGCGGTGTACCAGATCCTTGTCCCGTATCTGAATCCGGTGACGCTTCCACACGTGTCGGTCATGCACGAAGAATCGCCCAATGCCCTGCAGGAGCTGGTTCTCAGGAGCCTTTCACCTCAACGGGTGTGACTATTGACGAAAACGGTCACTAGGAACAGAATGCGTCCGGATACCCCACTCCGGAAGGCCGTATGCGTCGCCGTTTTGTAGTGCTAGCCATCTCCTGCGTTGTTCCGTTGTTCCTTGTGGCCTGCGGAACGTCGGACGATATCGACCCCCGCACCGCGCCCCCCATCGTCCGGGTTGCCCAGGTCCAAACGGGCGCGGGGAACGCACGCACGTTTACGGGCACCATCGCCGCACGGGTGCAGAGCGACCTGGCGTTCCGAGTGGGAGGCAAGGTCACCGAACGCCTCGTCGAGACCGGGCAGACCGTCAAGCGTGGTGACGTGCTTTACCGGATCGATCCCATCGATCTGAATCTGGCAGCGGCGTCCCAGCAGCAAGCGGTGATTGCGGCCCGGGCGCAGAGCGTCCAAGCCATTGCCGACGAAGCGCGGTATCGCGATCTGGCCGCCAAGGGTGTCGTGTCCCGGTCGGCCTATGATCAGATCAAGGCGGCGGCGGAGGCGGCCTCAGCGCAGCTCAGAGCAGCCGAAGCGCAAGCCCGGGTAGCGCGTAATGCCAGTCAATACACCGTGCTCGTTGCCGATGCTGATGGGGTGGTCATGACCATCTCCGCTGAGCCCGGTCAGGTTGTGGCGGCGGGGCAGATCGTCGCCCGGCTTGCCCGTGCAGGCAGCAGGGAGGCAGTGGTCCAACTGCCCGAGACGCTGCGTCCCCAGATCGGCTCCGTGGCCTCGGCGTCCTCGTTCGGGGGCAGCGGCAAGATCCCCGCGCGGTTGCGCGTGCTCTCGGAGTCCGCAGACCCCGCAACCCGGACCTTTGAAGCCCGCTACACCCTGGAAGACGGCAATACGCCGCTGCCGTTGGGGTCGACAGTGGCCGTAGCGCTTGCTGGCGCAGAGCCTGCCGGCGTCTCGGCTGGCGTTGAGGTTCCGCTGGGCGCGCTGTTCGATCCCGGCACCGGAACCGGCGTATGGGTGATCAGCGGTGAGCCGCTCAAGGCTCATTGGACGCCGGTCGCGGTCAAGCAGCTGGGCGACGACCAAGCCTTGGTGGAGGGCACTTTGAAGGCCTCGGATCGCGTGGCGGCGCTAGGCGCACATCTGCTCCGCGAAGGGCAGGTGGTTCGCCTGGCTGACAGCGCCACGAGCACCGCTGCGAACGGAGCCCGTCAGTGAGTGGGTTCAATCTGTCGGCGCTTGCGGTGCGCGAGCGTGCCATCACGGTCTTCTTGATCTTCCTGATTTCCGTTGCCGGCATTGTTTCTTTCTTCCAGCTTGGCCGCGCGGAGGACCCCGCGTTTACCGTCAAGGTCATGACTATCGTGACGGCCTGGCCGGGCGCTACGCCCACGGAGATGCAGGACCAGGTCGCCGAGAAGCTGGAAAAGCGATTGCAGGAGCTTCGCTGGTATGACCGCAGCGAAACCTATACGCGGCCTGGGCTGTCCTTCACCACGTTGACATTGCAGGACGGCACGCCGCCTTCGGAAGTGCAGGAGGAGTTCTACCAGGCGCGCAAGAAGATGGCCGACGAAGCGGCGAACCTGCCCGCAGGCGTGATCGGTCCGATGGTCAACGACGAATACGCGGATGTGACCTTCGCTCTGTTCGCATTGAAAGCGAAGGGTGAGCCGTTCCGCCTGCTTGCGCGTGATGCCGAGACGCTGCGTCAGCGATTGCTGCACGTTCCTGGCGTGAAAAAGGTCAACATCATTGGTGAGCAATCCGAGCGCATCTATGTGGAGCTGTCCCACGAGCGGTTGGCGAACTTGGGTATCACGCCACAGGAGGTATTCGGAGCGCTGAACGGACAGAATGCCCTGACCGCCGCAGGCTCGGTCGAGGCCAAGGGCCCGCAGATCTTCATTCGCCTCGATGGAGCACTGGATCAGCTGGACAAGATTCGCGATACGCCCATCGTTGCACAGGGAAAGACCCTCACATTGCAGGACATTGCCACCGTCAAGCGGGGCTATGAGGATCCGTCGACCTTCATGATCCGCAACGGCGGCGAGCCGGCGATGCTGCTTGGGATCGTCATGCGCGACGGCTGGAATGGCCTGGATCTTGGCACCTCACTCGATGCGGAGGTCAAGAAGATCAATGACGGGCTTCCTGTGGGCATGGCACTGGACAAGGTCACCGACCAGGCCGTGAACATCAGCGCGTCGGTCGACGAGTTCATGATGAAGTTCTTCGCCGCGCTGCTGGTGGTGATGCTGGTCTGCTTTGTCAGCATGGGCTGGCGGGTGGGTGTCGTGGTGGCGGCAGCCGTGCCGCTGACGCTGGCTGCCGTGTTCATGGTGATGGCCGCAACCGGCAAGAACTTTGATCGCATCACGCTCGGCTCGCTGATCCTGGCACTGGGCCTGCTGGTGGACGACGCGATCATTGCCATCGAAATGATGGTAGTGAAGATGGAAGAGGGTTACAGCCGGGTCAAGGCATCGGCCTACGCGTGGAGCCATACGGCAGCGCCGATGCTGGCGGGCACCTTGGTGACTGCGGTGGGCTTCATGCCCAATGGCTTTGCACGGTCCACCGCGGGCGAATACACCAGCAACATGTTCTGGATCGTGGGCATCGCGCTGATCGTGTCGTGGGTGGTCGCGGTGTTCTTTACGCCGTACCTGGGTGTGAAGCTTCTGCCTGAACTCAAGGTTGTGGAAGGCGGTCACAGCAGTCTTTACGACACGCCGCGCTACAACGGCTTCCGGTCGATCCTGGCGCGCGTGATTGCGCGCAAGTGGCTTGCCGCAGGCTCGGTGATTGGCCTGTTTGTGCTTGCTGTAGTGGGCATGGGGCTGGTGAAAAAGCAGTTCTTCCCCATTTCCGATCGGCCGGAAGTGCTGGTCGAAGTGCAGATGCCCTACGGCACGGCCATCGAACAGACCAACCTGGCCACCAGGAAGGTGGAGCAGTGGCTCGCTGGGCAGGAAGAAGCGAAGATCGTCACGGCCTACATCGGTCAGGGCGCGCCCCGGTTCTATCTCGCCATCTCGCCGGAACTGCCGGACCCGGCGTTTGCCAAGATCGTGGTGCGTACCGACAGCCAGGAACAGCGCGATGCCTTGAAAGCACGGCTGCGTCAGGCGGTGGCGGAGGGCTTGGCGCCCGAAGCGCGGGTGCGTGTGACCCAGCTGGTGTTTGGGCCTTACTCACCTTACCCGGTGGCGTATCGCGTCAGTGGTCCGGACCCGGACGTCATCCGTGGCATTGCGGCCAAGGTTGAGCAGACCCTGCACGCCAGCCCGATGATGCGCACGGTCAACAGCGATTGGGGCGTGCGCACGCCAACGCTGCACTTCACGCTGGATCAGGACCGCCTGCAAGCGATGGGAATGACGTCGGCCTCTGTCTCGCAGCAACTGCAGTTCTTCCTGAGCGGGGTGCCGGTCACTGCCGTGCGCGAGGACATCCGCACCGTCGAGGTTGTCGCTCGGTCAGGCGGGGACACACGCCTGGATCCTGCGCGGATTGCGGATTTCACGTTGGTCGGCGCTGCGGGCCAGCGCGTGCCGCTGTCCCAGATCGGCACGGTGCAGGTCCGGATGGAAGAGCCGGTGCTGCGCCGCCGTGACCGGGTGCCTACCATCACCGTGCGCGGTGACATTGACGATGCGTTGCAGCCACCGGACGTATCGGCAGCGATCAGCAAGCAGCTTGAGCCCCTCATTGCCTCGCTGCCCGAGGGCTACGCCATTGCCCAGGCCGGTTCCATTGAGGAATCGGGCAAGGCAATGAGCGCCATGCTGCCGCTGTTCCCGATCATGCTGGCGGTGACCCTGCTGATCATCATCCTGCAGGTGCGGTCCATCTCGGCAATGATCATGGTCTTCATGACCAGTCCGTTGGGGCTGATCGGCGTGGTCCCAACGCTGCTGCTGTTCCAGCAGCCGTTCGGCATCAACGCGCTGGTGGGGTTGATTGCGTTGTCAGGCATCTTGATGCGCAACACGCTCATCCTCATCGGCCAGATTCACGAGAACGAAGAAGCCGGGATGGAAACCTTCCACGCCATCATCGAGGCGACGGTTCACCGAGCGCGCCCGGTGATCCTGACGTCCCTGGCAGCGGTGCTTGCGTTCATTCCGCTGACCCATTCGGTGTTCTGGGGAACGCTTGCCTACACGTTGATTGGCGGCACCATCGCCGGCACCGTGATGACGCTGGTCTTCCTGCCGGCGATGTATGCCATCTGGTTCAAGGTCCGAGCGGAAAAGACCCCCGTTGCCTGACATTGGCCCGGACCGCTTTTATATGGGAGTGATTCATGAGCATTGCTGACAAAGACCGCATCGTGGTGACCGGAATGGGCGTAGTCAGCCCACTCGGCTGCGGGGTTGAAACCGTGTGGTCCCGTCTGTTGGCGGGGCGCTCCGGCATCGGATCGCTGGGTGCTGATCTTGCGGCCGGAACCGGCAGTGAAGTCGGCGGACGTGTGCCTGACCGCGTTCAAGACCCGGAGGCGGGCTTTGATTCCACCGGGATCATTGCGCCAAAAGATCTCAAGAAGATGGATCGGTTCGTTGAGTTTGCGCTGGTTGCCGCGCATGAAGCGCTTGAGCAGGCGGGCTGGCATGATGCCGATGAACGCGGGCTGCTGCGAACCGCCACCGTGATTGCCACCGGGATAGGCGGGTTTGGATCGATCGTCAATGCGGTCCACACCACCGACAGCCGCGGGCCTGGTCGATTGTCGCCGTTCACTGCGCCCACCTTCCTGGCCAACATGGCGTCTGGGCAGGCATCGATCCGCTACGGGTTCAAGGGACCGCAGGGCGCGCCCGTGACGGCGTGCGCAGCGGGCGTCCAGGCGATCGGCGACGCAGCGCGCCTCATCCGGGCCGGAGAGGCGGACATCGCGCTGTGCGGTGGGGCGGAGGCCGCGATGCACCGGGTCAGCCTGGGGGGCTTCGCGGCGGCCAAGGCGTTGAGTACCTCTTTCAATGACACCCCACAAGCAGCGTCTCGCCCCTTCGATGCGCAGCGGGACGGGTTCGTCATGTCGGAAGGGGCAGGGTTACTGGTCATTGAGCGGCTGGACCACGCCCTGGCGCGTGGGGCCAAGCCGCTTGCCGAACTGGTTGGCTACGGCACAACCTCTGATGCCTACCATCTGACGGCCGGTCCCGACGACGGCAGTGGCGCGCGGCGGGCGATGGAGATTGCGCTGGCGCAGGCGGGCATCACGCCGGCGCAGGTGGATCACATCAATGCGCATGCGACCTCTACGCAGGTCGGTGATCGGGCAGAGCTCGCGTCGATGCGGGCGCTGTTTGGTTCCCGCTCCGATCTGCTGATCTCTGCCACCAAGTCCAGCACGGGCCACCTGCTCGGAGCGGCTGGCGGCATTGAGGCCATCTTCACCGTTCTTGCCCTGCGTGATCAGGTTGCGCCCGCGACCCTCAATCTCGAACATCCTGACGCGCTGGCAGAAGGGCTCTCAATCGTCGCCGGTCAGCCACAGAAGGCAGATATCGAATTTGCCCTGAGCAACGGGTTTGGGTTTGGCGGCGTCAATGCCAGTGTGCTGTTCCGACGCCTATGAACGCGGCTGCCTCAAGCTCCTTCGCAAGCAAAACCACGCTGCGCTGGGAGAATGCCAGGGCGCAGAGCCGACGGTGCATCCTGGACGCGGCCGCTACCGTGTTCGCAGAGGAAGGGTTTGAGGGCGCAACGATGAGGCGCATCGCTGCTGTCTGTGGCGTCACCAAGGTCACGATCTACGCGCATTATCGTGACAAAGAGCGCCTCTACAAGGCGGTCATGGACAGCCATCTCGCAGCGATGGCGTCGGGTAAGCCCGACATGCAGGGAACGGCAGGCCTGGGCGACGCGCTGATGCGCATCAGTAGTGGTATCGGACGACTGGCGGCAGATGCTTCCTGTCGGGCATTCTGCGCCTCGTTGTCGCGCTCCATTTACGCCAGTGAGGTCTACATCGAACATTGGAACGCGATGCTGGAGCCGTATCTCACGTGTGCGGAGCAAGCGTTTGCGAAGGCTTCAGTCCGCGCGAGCAATGCCGGTGACGGCGAGAAGTTCCTCACGCTCCTCCTTGCAGGGCATGGCCTGCCTGGTGGGGCCAGGCCCATGGCCGAGTGCGGTGCAACCGTCGCGCTTTTTGTGCGGGCCTATGACGCCTTCGGGCAGTGACCCGTATGGCTTAGAATCGGCCTGAAACCTGCCATCGGATCGTCAAGGAGACGTGCCTGCAATGATAAGGATATCCATGCCCACTTTCCTCGCCGCTGCGTTTTCCGCTGTCGGCTTGACGACGTTTGCAGCAGCGACCGAGGCGCTGCCCAGCGGATTGGAGGTGGCGCTCCACCGCGTAGCGGCCGTCGCGCAGGCGCCCGCCTCGACGCAGGCAGCAGAGACATTGTGGGGAACGCCGTTGGATGCGCCCGTGGTGCTGCATGACCGCACCACCGGAACACGTTGGCGTTTGAATGCCGTCACTGGCGGTGTGGAGTCTGTTGCGCTGCGCAAGGATCAACCGCCCGCGAACACCTGCATCGACATCGACGGTACCTCCAACGTGCTGTTGGTGCTGCCTCTGCCCGTGGACAACGACGGACTCGCGACCCTGTTCTGGCATGAACAATGGCACTGCGTGCAGACAGCGCTTGGACTCTCGGCGTCTGAAGGCGATACAGCGCATCTGGATGACGAGAGTGGCCGAACGGCAGTGCGATTGGAGCTGCGTGCGCTCGGGCAGGCGCTGTCCGCGAGCGATGATGGCGATCGCCGAAGACATATCGCAGCCGCGTTGCGGTTCCGGGCGCTTCGATCTGGCGAGGTGGCGTCGGGCGCCCGCGCGCTCGCCGAAGAGGCGAAGGTTGAACGCAACGAGGGCCTTGCCGAGTACACAGGCCGCAAGGTGGCGGCCGCTGCCAACGGAGAGAGTGTGCTGCCCGCGTTGGTGAGGTCGCTGGCTGCGGCAGATGCCTCGGCAAGCTATGTCCGCTCGGCGGCGTACGTGACCGGGCCGGCGTACGGCGTTCTGCTGGATCGTTGGTCCCCGGGCTGGCGCAGCGGACTGTCGACCACGTCCGACCTGCCCGGGCTGCTGGCCGATCAACTCGGTATGCCGCCCAGCGCGTCCGATCTCGAGGATATCGGGCGCGGTTATGGGATGGACGAGGTGCGTGCGCAGGAGCAGGAGCGCGCAGCGATCCGGGCGCAACGCAGTGCTGTGTATCGCGAACGGTTCCTCGGAAGCGATGCCGTTCGGCTGCCACTGAGCAAGCCCTCCGCGTCGTTCGATCCGCGCACGCTCTTTCCGCTGGGCGAGGTGGGAACGGTCTATACGCCGCTGACGGTGCGCGACGAATGGGGCGAGCTGACGGCGGAATCTGGTGCGTTGCTGTCGAAAGACTGGAGGCTCGTGACCTTGGGCGGCGGCGCGCTTGCTGGTGGTGCCTCGAACTGGACAGGACCAGGCTGGAGCCTCGCTCTCAGCGAGGGCTGGCAACTGGAGAGGGACTCTGACGGGTGGCGTCTGACGCGCCGGAAGGAAGACGGTAACCGCAGGTAGAAGAGGTGCTGGATCGTCTGCGACCTACCGCATCTCCACCACCACCTTGCCCTTGGCCCGGCCGCTCTCAACGTGGGCCAGGGCGCCGTGGGTCTGCTGGAACGGGAGGACCCGGTCGATGACCGGACGGATCGCACCAGCCTCCACCAGCGAGGTGATCTCGCTCAACTGCTGGCCGCTGGCCCGCATGAACACGAAGGTGTACGTCACGCCCTTCTGCTTGGCCTTGCTGCGGATGCCATGGCTGAGCAGGCGAATGACCTGCTTGAGCGGCCAGGCCAGCGCGCGCGCACTGGCAAACGCGGGCGTGGGTGGCCCCGAGATCGAAATGAGATGCCCGCCCGGCCTGAGGATCTGCAGCGAGCGGGTCAGTTCATCCTTGCCGAGGCTGTTGAGCACCACATCGTAGTCGCGCAGTTCCGTCGCGAAATCCTGCTGTTTGTAATCAATGACGACGTCTGCGCCGAGATCCTTCACCCACGCGACGTTGGCGGTACTGGTGGTGGTGGCCACGAAGGCGCCCAGATGCTTGGCCAGCTGGATCGCCACCGTCCCGACGCCGCCGGAGCCGGCCTGGATGAAGACCTTCTGCCCGGCTTTGAGCTGGGCGGTTTCGACCAGTGCCTGCCATGCGGTCAGCGCGACCAGGGGCAGCGAGGCGGCCTCCACCATGGTGAGGTTGCCGGGTTTGAGCGCCACCGAGGCAGCATTGACCGCAATGAATTCGGCGAACGTGCCGATGCGATCATCGTCGGGACGCGCATACACCTCATCGCCGGGGTTGAAGTGGTGCACCCCGGCACCGACACTTACCACCGTGCCGGCCATATCGTTGCCAAGAATCAGCGGCAGGCGATAAGGCAGGATCAGCTTGAACTCCCCGGTGCGTATCTTGGTGTCCAGCGCATTGACGCTGGCCGCGTGCACGCGGATGAGCACATCGTCATCGCGCAGCGGAGGCTGTGGGGCGTCGCCGATGCGGCCGGTCTCTTTTTTGCCATAACGGTCGACGAGGAAGGCTTTCATGGGCGGTGTGTCTCTGGTGGAGGGTTGCCGTCAGGCTGCGGGGCAGGGAACGTGGTGGGCGCATCAGTTATCGAGGAACGCTAGCGCGTCCCGAACGAACTCGTCGTGATACTGGAATATCCCGCCATGACCGGCGTCGTCGTAGAGGACCAGCGTTGCATCGGGAATGCGGTGGGCCAGATCGCCACTGTTGGGCGTGGGGACCATGATGTCGCTGTCCCCATTCGCGATGAGCACCGGGATACGGATGTCGCCCAGGTCCTGGGGCGATTGCCTGCCCCACGCGGTGATCGCCTTCAGTTGCCGCAGGAACGCCCCGGGTGAGGCCGGCCTGTCGCGATCATTCGTGCGTTCCTTCAACCGTTGCAGGAACGCGGTGGCCGCCTGTCGGCTGCGGGCGCTGGCGGTGAAGAACAGGTAGTACTTGGGATCGCGCCGCGTCAGCAGGCCCTTGAGGATCAAGGGCCAGGACACGCGGCCCACCCGGTCGATACCGCGGCCACCCGCCGGCCCGGTACCGGTCAGGATGAGCCGCCGCACCAGGTCCGGCGCGTCCAGCACGACCTGCTGCGCGACGAAACCGCCGAGCGAGAAGCCGAGCAGATCGACGCGGCCCAAGCCCATCGTGCGAATCAGCGCGATCGTGTCCTGCGCCATTTCCGCGACGGTTACCGGTGCTTTGCCACCTGATTCTCCAATGCCACGGTAATCGATGGCGATGACCCGATGCCTGCTGGCCAGGCCATCCACGATGCGCGGGTCGAAGTTGTCCAGCACCGCGCCCCAGTGGTTGAGCATGACCAGCGGGATGCCGTGCTGCGGCCCCAGTTCGCGGTATGCGAACGGGGTGCCGTCGACCTCCAGCGAGCGGGTCGGTGCATTCTCGAACGAACGTCTGGAGGCGGGGAGCGTGCTGGGAAGCGTCATGGTCGCGTACCTGTGGGGTCAGGGTTTCACTCGGTGGGGCGATAGCGTTCCGCCGTTTGCGCCTGCCGGATGTCCGAGAGCAGGCCCTGACGCGATGCGTCCAGCGTGTCCCAGCGTTCGGCCACATGCAGCGGTGGAATCGTGACGGTCTCGCGGCGATCAAAGCCGACCAGCGCCGCATCAACCAGCTCGCCGACATCCATCACCTCCGGCAACGTGTTGATGTCGATACCGGCCCGCTGCCAGATCTCGGTGCGCGTCGTCGCCGGCAGCACAGCCTGAACGTAGACCCCCTTGGGCGTCAGCTCCAGGCTGAGCCCCTGCGACAGGAACAGCACGAAGGCTTTGGTCGCACCGTAGACGGACATGCCGAACTCCGGCGCCAGCCCAACCACCGAGCCGATGTTGATGATCGCGCCTTCACCGGCGTTGGCCAGTCGCGGTGCAACCGCAGCGGCCAAGCGGGTCAGGGCGAGGGTGTTCAGCGTGATCAGTTGTTCGATGCTGTCGGCCGACTGCTCGGTGAAGCCACCGGATTGGGCGATGCCGGCGTTGTTGATCAGGATGCCGATGCGCGCATCCTCGCGGAGGCGGGCTTCAACGGTGGCCAGGTCGCTGCGCAGGGTGAGGTCGGCCGGAAGTACATCGATGGCAACGCCGGTGTCGTGGCGCAGGCGCACGGCCAGTGCGTCCAGCCGCGCCGTGTCGCGCGCGACCAGTACCAGATCGTGGCCGCGGCGAGCAAATCGTTCGGCGTAAACGGTGCCGATGCCGCTGGAGGCGCCGGTGATGAGGACAGCAGGAAGCAGGCTCATGGTGTGTCTCTTGACATGTAATGGGGGAACGGGGATGCAGCGCGGCGATGGCGACGGGGTTACTGCGCGAACGTGTCGGTCAGGGCGGGGTAGTCGGTGTAGCCTTCCGCGCCGCCGCCATACAACGTGGCCGGGTTAAGGGCGTTCAAGGGCGTGCCGGTTTCCAGGCGTTCGACCAGATCCGGATTGCTGATGAAGGCACGGCCAAAGGCGAACAGGTCGGCCTTGCCACCGGCGAGATGCGCGTTGGCCAGCTCCAGGTCATAGCCGTTGTTGGCCAGGTAGGTGCCGGTGAAACGGCGGCGCAGGCCGTCGAAGTCGAACGGGGCGACATCGCGCGGGCCGCCCGTCGCGCCTTCGACCACATGCAGGTAGACGACGCCCAGCGCGCTGAGCTGATCGACGATGTAGTCGTACTGCGGCTGCGGATCGCTGATGGTCGCGATGGCGTTGGCCGGCGAGACCGGCGAGAGGCGCACGCCGGTGCGATCGGCGCCGATCTCAGCGGCTACGGCCGCAGTGACCTCCAGCAGCAGGCGTGCACGGTTTTCGATCGAGCCGCCGTAGGCATCGGTGCGCTGGTTGGCGCCGTCCTTGATGAACTGCTCGAGCAGGTAGCCGTTGGCACCGTGGATTTCGACACCATCGAACCCCGCGGCGATCGCATTGGCGGCGGCCTGACGGAAGTCGTTGACGATGGCCGGCAGTTCGTCGATCTCCAGTGCACGCGGCTCGGACACATCGACAAAGCCGTTGTGGACGAAGGTCTTGGTGTGCGCCCGGATGGCCGAGGCGGACACGGGCGCGGCGTTGCCGGGCTGCAGATCCACGTGGGAGATGCGGCCCACGTGCCACAGCTGCACGAAGATGCGCCCGCCGCGCGCGTGCACGGCATCGGTGACCTTGCGCCAGCCATCGATCTGATCCTGCGTGTAAAGCCCCGGCGTGTCCTGGTAACCCTGGGCCTGCGCCGAGATCTGGGTGGCCTCGGTGATGATCAGGCCGGCCGAAGCGCGCTGGGCGTAGTAGGTGGCGGCGAACGGACCGGGCACAAGACCGGCCCCGGCGCGGTTGCGCGTCAACGGTGCCATCACGATGCGGTTGGCCAGGGTCAGCGGGCCAAGGGGGTAGGGCTGGAAGAGCGTCGAGGTCGTCATGGTGGGTGCGGGGTCGTGAGCGGTGAGGGGTGGCGCGGGCGGGCCGGCAGTGGCGTCGCCTGGAAGTGACGCAATGATGATGACCGTAATCTTAGATGTCAATGGTTTGATGATGGTGATCATCTATCCGTGGTAAAGTGCGCGTCTATCGAGGCAGAACGGCAAGAGACCACCCGTCATGAAGGTCACCAAGGCACAGGCGCAGGCCAACCGGGCGCACATCGTCGACACCGCTTCCACGCTTTTCAGGGAGCGGGGCTACGACGGTGTGGGCGTCGCAGACCTCATGGCGGCCGCCGGCTTTACCCATGGCGGCTTCTACAAGCACTTCGGCTCCAAGGCCGACCTGATGGCGGAGGCAGCAAGCTGCGGCCTGGCGAAATCGGCCGATGCCGCCGCCGACATGGACCTGGCGAGCTTCATGCGCTACTACCTGTCCCGGCAGCATCGTGACGCGCCAGGCCAGGGCTGCACCATGTCGGCGCTGTGCACCGACGCGGCGCGTCAGCCGGATCCGGTCAAGGCGGCCTTCGCTGCAGGTATCGAGGCGCAGCTGGCCGTCTCTCCCTACCCGGAAGGGCAGGCCGACGGCCCCACGTCGGAACAGGCGCGTGCTCGGCGCATCGCTTTGATGGCCCAGGCGGTCGGCGCGATGGTGTTGTCCAGGTCCTGCCCGGACGACTCGCCGCTGGCGGACGAGATTCTGGATGTGTGCCGGGAAGACGTGCTGGCGCGGTTGGGTGGTGTGCCCAACGGCTGACGCGTGCTGGCCCAGATCCGCAACGCGCAGTACGTGGCGCGCAACGCGTGTCCTGCCACTCGCCCGGTCGCCTCATGTCGTCGTGCGCGCGCCTCGTGCGCTAGCGATGGAAAAGCGTGCACGTCGCCTCTAGCTGGCTCACCGCTTGGTTCGCCTGACCGGGCCTTAAAATCGGATGCTGCGTCTTGTACCACGCCGGTGGCAGCCCATCATCACGCTCCCTCTACGTCTCCCAGCTTCAACTGAATGCCGGTCATGGCGCTGGTGAAAAGGCCGCTATAGTCCGAACACCCCAGACAAAGGAGGCACTGCAATGTTTCTGACCACAAAACAAATGACGACGGCGCGTACGCTGGCTGTGGCAATCATCGCTACCGTAGGCCTCAGTTCCTGCGCCACGTACAAGGACGAGTTCGCAACGATCAACTCACGCCTTGATCAACTCGACACGAAGGTGCAGGGCGCGGCCCAGAGCGCCGAATCGGCCAATCAATCCGCTCAGCAGGCCAACCAGCGTCTGGATCAGATCGAAGGCCGTGTGCAGCAGCTCGAACAGGCGCCCCGCCGCAAGCCACGCGGTTGATCGCTCATGCTCCGTGTGTGAGCAACGTTTGAATCGACAACGGGTGGCCTACGCAGGCCACCCGTTGTCGATGATCGTGCAATCGTCATTGCAAGGAAGTGTCCCATCCGTACGCACTCTTACCCCGTAGTCCTGGCCCTTCGCGGCGCACTGACCATGGCGCTGGCGCTGGCAAGCATCGGTGTGGCAAACGCCGAGGATGCAGCTGCGCAGCCGACAGCCGCTGTCGATGAACTCCCGCCAGGCCAGGAAGTATCCAACACCGTGATCGAACTCGCGGGCTGGGTGGTTGCCACCAAGGACAGCCAGGGCTATCCGTTCGCCATCATGGACAAGGCCGCTGCCCAGGTGCTGGTTTTCGATGGCGAGGGCCGGCTTCGCGGCGCGGCGTCCGGGCTGTTCGGCTCGGCCACCGGTGACCATACGGCCCCCGGTATTGCCGGTCTTGCGCTTCGCGAGATTCCGGGTCGGGACCGTACGACGCCTGCAGGTCGCTTCGTGGGCGGGTACGGCCCGTCGATCGATGCCGGTCGCGTGCTGTGGGTGGATTACGAGTCCGCCGTCTCCATCCATCCGACGGCGATGGGCGTCCCGGCCGAAAGGCGCGTGGAACGTCTGGCATCTCCCTCGCCGGACGACAACCGCGTTACCCATGGCTGCATCAATGTGTCGCCAGGGTTCTACGAGAAGGTCATCCAGGCGACGTTCGAGCGGGGCGGGGTGTTCTACGTCCTGCCGGACAAAGCGTCGATAGCGGAGACCTTCCCGGAGTTCGCGAAGCGCCGTGCGGCGACGCAGGGCGACGAGGGAACCCGGGCTGGCCCTGCCGGCAAGTGAGGAGCGCATCGCATCACGGTGCATGCCGTTCGAAGTGTGCTTCAAGCACGTTGATGTCTGCCTCAACAACGACAGCAGCCACGTAGCCATCCGGCCGGATCAGCAGCCACTCACCCGGCTCCAGACCGTAGGCCTCGGCGAAGTGTCCGGCCGCATCACGCAGATCGCCGCCCTGGCCGATGACATGCATGCGCAGACCCTTCCGCGCAGGTGCGGCGGCGCGGCGGGTTTCGTAACCCAGCAACGTCCAATGGGTCCCGCGAAAAACCTCGAACAGGCGTACTGGCTGACCCCCCGCACCCTGCAAAAGGGCGTCAGGGGCGCGGCAACCCGGCGTGATACGCCCACTTCGGAGCTCGGCAGGTAGCGAGAGCGAGGCGTCGGCGTACCCGAGGTCGAGCTGCTGGACCTCGCGCCCACGTCGATTGTCGCCGCGTTGTGCGTGGTCAAGCAGCGTGGTTGCAAGCCCGAGCATGGAGGCCGCAATGGGGCGTCGCTCTTGTTCGTACGTACCGAGAAGCGCGTCCGGTGCACCCTGCAGCACTGCAGCCAGTTTCCATCCAAGGTTGTACGCATCCTGCACGCTGGTGTTCAGGCCCTGGCCGCCTGTGGGTGGATGCGTATGGGCAGCATCGCCTGCCAGGAAGACGCAGCCGTCGCGGTAACGCTCTGCCAGCCGGGCGCTCATCTGGTAGGCCGAGGCCCATTGCACGTCGAGAACGGTGAGATCATGGCGACCGGTCCGCGCACGCACCATGGCACCGAGGCCGTCGGCCGAGAGGTCCACCTCACCCTCCAGCGGGACCGGCGCCTGCAGTTGGAACAGGCGTGTTCCCATGAGTGGACACAGAGAGATCCGTCGCGCCATGTCGTCCTGGTTGAACGTATGCCAGGCGTCGCGTGGCAGCCCTTGCAGCACGATGTCGGCCACCACCGCGCGCACGCCCAGCGTTTTGCCGGGGAAGCCGATACCCAGCGCCTGGCGCACGAAGCTGCGCCCGCCGTCGGTGCCGATCAGGTAGCGCGTGCGCACGGTCTGCTCGCCCGTTGGCGTGGCAAGACGGACGCTCACCCCGGTGTCGTCCTGCTCGACGCCGATCACTCCGTGTCCGAAGTCGACCCGGTGCCCCAGCTCCGCCAAGCGGTCGCGCATCACGGACTCGGTCAGGAACTGCGGCACCATCAGCGTCTGTCGATACGGTTCGGCCGGGGAAGCCGGCGCCGCTTCGATGACGGCGGCGTCGGTGTGGGTGCCATCGGCATGATGCGAGCGCGAGACCGGGTAGAGGCCGCCGGCCGCGAACAGCTGATCGACGATGCCCATGTCTTCGAAGACTTCCTGGCTACGCGGCTGGATACCTTTGCCACGCGACCCATGGAACGGGTTTTCCCGCTGCTCCACCAGGCGGAATGCCACGCCACGGCGGGCCAATTCGATGGCCAGGGTGAGGCCGGCTGCGCCGGCGCCACAGATCACTACGTCAGGGGTGTTGCCCATTGCATCGCTCCAGGTATGTGTAATATGCACTTACTTGGAGGGGATGCTATGCCGGTGAAAAAGAAGGTGCAAGATACACATAATTCGGCCGAGTTGAGGTCGCTTCACCTGTCGATGGTCAGCCTCGCCGGTGTGATGAACCGCCCGCGCAACGATGAACGGCTGATCCAGGAGGCAGGCGTGACGCTGGACCAGGCGTTGTTCCGGCTGCTGGTGGTGATCGAACGGGTAGGGCCGATCGGGGTGGTTGAGCTGGCCGATCGCCTGGGCCGGGATTACACGACCATCAGCCGTCAGGTGGCCAAGCTGGCTGCGATGGAGCTGGTCACGCGTCGCGGTAACCCCCAGGACCGCCGCATCCGTGAGGCGACCATTGCGCCGAAGGGCAAGGACATGACGGACCGGTTGGATGCCGCACGTGAGCGGATCGGCCGGGAGATCTTCGCCTCCTGGCCTGCGCAGGATGTATCGGAGCTGGTGCGTTTGATGGCAAAGTTCGCCAGCGCGCTGGAAGCGCGGGAGCGCGAGCCGTAACGACGCACCGCGGACGTTTCAGCCCACCTGTTCGTCGCTTGGCCCAGTCACAACCTCAAGGCATTACACGTGAAAGGATTCCCGTTGCTTCCGCTGCTGCTTGCAGTGTCGTTACCCGCCAGTGCCATCGTCATTCGCCACGATGTGGAGGATGCCGCGTACCGCGTTCGCGCCACCGAGTTTCCCGCCCTCGTGGACATGCCCGGCGAGGGCCACGGCGCGTTGATCGCACCACAGTGGGTGCTGACTGCCGCGCACACGCTGCCGATGCAGGCCGATCTCAAGCAGGTGATGATCAACGGTACTGCGCGGGAGGTTGAGCGCGTCATCACCCATCCCGGCTACAGGACGCTGCCCCAGACGTTGATCGATCAGGCCATGGCCAGCGGCGAGGCGATGCTGATCGTGGTGTTTCTCGCCTCGGGCGATGATGTTGCGCTGATCCGGTTGAAGGCGCCGGTCACCGACGTGGCGCCGGTGGCCCTTTACGGCGACAGCGACGAGGCCGGTCAGATCGCGAAGATTCTAGGAAAGGGTGCAACGGGTACCGGCGCCACCGGGCATTCTCCCAACGGCCCCAATCGCACCGAGCTCCGGCGTGCGTTCAACCGGATCACCAGTGCCTACGACCGCTGGCTCTGCTACGTGTTCGACGAACCGCCGGAAGCGTTGCCCCTCGAGGGCGTGCTGGGCAACGGCGACAGCGGTGGTCCGGTGCTCATCGAGCGCGATGGCCAATGGCTGCTGGCCGGGCAGGGCGCCTGGAAGGTCGTGCAGGGTAATGTGCTGACGGCTCGACCCGGGCGCTATGGTCAGGTGACCTGCAATGTGCGGATGAGCCACTACGCGGATTGGATTGAGCGCGTGATGACCGAGCAGCCGTAGGCAGTGCTGGAGGGCAGGATCTGGCGGACTGGCGTCGCCGCCAGCACGACGTCAGCTCCGATGCCTGGGCTATGATCCAGACGCCAGTAGCAAGGGAGCATCACTCACATGGATGTCGTGGAACCGCTGGATGTGCTTCGCACTTCCGTACGCCGCCTCACTTGGTTGACTGTCGCGCTTGCAGTGCTTGTCGTGGGCCTGACGGTGGCGGTCATCGCACTGTCGATGGCGCCGCGAGGTGCTCTCACCGTTGATGAAGTCCGCGCCCGTCGCATCGTTGTGCTGGATGACCAAGGCGTCATGCGCGTTGAGATGGGCCAGGATTCACATGATGCCGGCCGACGATCGCGCACAGCCGGCGTCTGGCTGTACGACGCCAAAGGCGACGAACGCGGTGGGATGGCAACCCACGAAGATGGCCTGGTAGGTCTTGCCTTCGATGCTCCGGTGGGGAAGGGCGAGGATCACCTGCGTGATCGCCTGAGCCTGCGCGTGGATGCCGATGGTGCGGCCCAGGTGCTGCTCACGGACAACCTGACCCGTGGCATCGTGGGCCTGCTGTCCGACGGTGCAGGCAACGGCGGGGTGGAGACGTATCGCTGGGACATGGGGGCAAAGCTCATCCATCGCCGTTACATCACGTTCGATCTGGACGAGCGGCAGGAACGCCCGTTGGGCGAGCCGCAGATGCAGTAGTCCGGCCTCAAGGGCTGTCGTCTGGAGGGCAGCCTGTGCGCGTCGGCGTACGCCGGTGAAGTGCGAAAGCGGTAGCCAGCATGCAGATGCCGGCGATGCCCATCACCCAGGCGAAGCCACCGGCCATCGCGCTGCGGTAAATCACTGCTGGCAAGGACCCCGTAACGGCAGCCGGGTGCTGGATCATGCTGTGCGCGTGCTGTGCGAGCACGAACTGCCCGGTTGCCGTCGCAGTGGTACGGAACTGCTGTACGGCCCACAGGCTCATCAGGCTGCCAAGCAATGCGATGCCCAGGCTCATCCCGGCTTGGCGCAGGGCATTCATGGTGGCTGAGGCGATACCTGCGCGTTCCGGTGGGGTGCGCGCCATGACCGCCATGCCCGTAGCTGGCACCGCCAGACCCATGCCTGCTCCCAGCGCCATGAGGCACATAGTGGCAAAGCCTCCGGCGGTGTCCGTAGTGAAACGGGCCATCGCACACAGCGCCAGCCCTGCCAATGCATAGCCCCACGCCAGCGCCGCATGCAGCCCGAGGCGCACGGCAATGCGGCCAAACATCAACGACACCACGCCCATCACCAGGAATTGAGGGGCCAGCTGCCATCCGGCCTGTGCCGCGGTCTTTCCCTGTACCTGCTGGAAGAACAATGAAAGGAAGAACAGGCTGGCATAGGCAGTGAAGCCGAGCACGAACGAGGCGAGATTGAGCAGGGCGAAGCGACGGTCGGCGAAAAGATCCAGCGGCAGCAGCGGGCGCGTGACCCGACGTTGTACCAGCGAGAACGCCAACAATGCCACCAGCGCCGTGATCAACGAGAACCAGGTAGCGGGTGCGGACCACCCGCGCCCGCCGATACCGATCAGCCCGTAGGAGAGGGCTGCCAAGGCCAGCGTGCTGAGGATCTGCCCAGCGGGATCCATGGCCGCGTGCTGAGGATGACGTCGCTCGGGAATGCTCCAGGCGCCCAGCGCCAGTGCCACCGCCCCCAACGGAAGGTTGATCAGGAAGATGCTCTGCCATCCGGTCCACTGTACGAGCAGGCCGCCCAGCAACGGCCCAAGCACCAGCGCCAGCGCGCTGAAGGCGGACCATCCTCCGATGGCGCGCGCCCGTTGGCCGGGGTCCGGAAACGCATGGGTGAGGAGGGGCATCGCACTGGGGATCAGCAGCGCTCCCGCCACGCCCTGGATCGTGCGGCCGATCACCAGGACCGGCAGATCGGTGGCGCACGCGCAGACCAGTGATCCGGCAATGAACGTTGCCACGCTCGCCAGCCACATCCGGCGATGGCCATGGCGGTCACTGAGAGGGCCGGCCGAGAGCATGAAAGCGGACAGCGCGATGGCATAGGCATTGATGACCCACTGCAGCCCGGCGAGGTCGGTCTGCAACGCCCGTTGCAGCGTCGGCAGCGCGACGTTGACGATGCTGATGTCCAGCGAGGCAAGGAAGGTACCGAGGTATGCGGCCAGCACCAACGCTGGCTTTTTGAAGTGCTGCATGGGACGGAGCCTGTAGAGCGACCGCGCTTATCCTAGATAATGACTGACCGTCGGTCAATGACCGACGGTCAGTCATCTGTCTCGGCGGATTACACTACCGACACCCATCGCTCCCCTTTCAATACCCACGATGCAGACCCCAGCCCCGGCCAGGCCACGCACCAAACCCGCCTCCATCCGTCTCGAAGAACTGATGGATGCGGCCGAGACGCTGTTCCTGTCGCGCGGGGTGGAACAGACGACGATCAGCGAGATCGTCGCTGCCGCCGATGTGGCCAAGGGCACGTTCTATACCTACTTCGCCTCAAAAACGGATGTACTGAGAGCCCTGGCGGAGCGCTACACGCAGCGCTTCGTGGACGCACTGGAGCAGGCGATGCAAGAGCATCCGGCGGATGATGGAGAGGCTCGCCTGCGCGCCTGGATCGAAGCGAGCATCGCCCTCTATGCCCGGACCCATGCCGTGCACGACGTGGTGTACGCCAACCATCATCATCTTGATCGAGCCAACCGCGAGCGGAATGCGCTCCTTCAGCAGTTGCAGGGCATCCTGGAAGTGGGGGTGGCATCCGGGCTATGGCAGCTGCCCAGTCCCAGGGTGACGGCCTCGTTGATCTATGCCGGTGTGCATGGCGCAACCGATGACTTGATCGCGACACCGGAGCAGGATGCGGCGGCATTCAGTGCGGCTGTGGTGGAGGATTGTCTGGCGATGGTCGGCGCTCGAAGACCATCCGTGCGCCCGAAGAAGCGCGGCTGAGCCGGTGGACAACTTCACCGTGGCAATGCCATCGCCAATGTCGCGCTGTATGCGGAGATCACCGCCGAAGCGCATCGCGATCCGGTGATTGCCCAGGTGCTGCGCCGGCGACAGGCAGACCCGTGCGGAGATCACCGCGTGGTTGCGGCAGCACGACATCGCGCGCGGCCGCACGCCCGAAGACGCCGACAAACGTTGCGGGCGCTGCTGGCAGCCACGATTGCAACCGTGCTGGGGAAGCAAGCGCAGTCACGTGGATTTCACGGATCGGCGCGGTTAATCCGCCTGTGGCGGCCTCCCCGCTGTCCCGTGTGGAGCGGATCCAATGCGCATGCTTCCTTCGCTTCTCCTTGTCTGCGCGCTGGCCCCGGTGGGGGCGACATACGCCCAGGCACCCAAGGCAGCTGTCGGGGCCGTGGCGTCACCGCATACCTCCGATGGCATGGCCTGCGACAGCCCGAACCAGTCGCAGGCCGGGCTCAACCAATGTGCCAGCAACAGCGCGCAGCGCGCCGATGCCGAGCTCAATCGGATCTATGCCAAGGTGCTGGCGCTCAATGCCCAGGACACGGTGTTCCTGGAACGGTTCAAGGCAGCCCAGCGCGCCTGGCTGGTGTTCCGCGATGCCCAGATCGCGGCGCGGTATCCGTCTCCAGACGACTATGGGAGCGTGCTGCCGATGTGCCAGAGCGGTGAATACGAGCAGCTGACCCTGGATCGGATCAAGCAGCTCAAGGCCTGGGTTGGCGGGGTCGAGGAGGGTGACGTGTGCGCCGGGTCCTATCCCATGAGCGGGCGCTAGCCGGGGCCGTTTAACGCGTCGGTACGGCCAGGTGCGCACACTGGTCCTGTCTGCACTGTCCCTCATGCACAGGAACCGGAGATCCCATGTCCTTCAACGCCCTCCTTGCGACCAAGACCGGCGATACCATCGCGGCCGGTGTCGTCCCGCTGACCGAGCAGGATCTGATGCCCGGCGACGTCACCGTTGCCGTGGAGTACTCCACGGTGAATTACAAGGACGCCCTTGCGCTGAGCGGGCGCTCGCCGGTGATCCGCACGTTTCCGCTGATTCCCGGTATCGATCTGGCCGGTGTGGTTGAAACGTCGACCCACCCCGGGTTTGCCCCGGGCGATCGCGTGCTGGTCAACGGCTGGGGTTTGAGCCAGACCCACCACGGAGGCTATGCGCAGCAGGCGCGCGTGCCCGGCGAGTGGCTGGTGAAGATTCCCGCGGCATTTTCCAGCCGCGATGCGATGGCGGTCGGTACCGCCGGCTACACCGCGATGCTCTCGGTACTGGCACTCGAGCACGGCGGGGTGAGTCCCGATCACGGCGATATCCTGGTCACCGGGGCCAACGGCGGCGCCGGCTCCATCGCGATCGCACTGCTGTCCACGCTGGGCTATCGGGTGGTTGCATCGACGGGTCGGCTGGAGGAGTCCGCGTATCTCAAGGCGCTGGGTGCGGCCGAGATCATCGATCGGGCGACCTTGTCCGCGCCAGGTGCACCGATCGCCAAGGAACGCTGGGCCGGTGCGATCGACGCGGTGGGCAGCCACACGTTGGCCAATGTGCTGGCGCAGACGCGCTATCGTGGCGTGGTGGCGGCCTTCGGATTGGCCCAAGGTGCGGATCTGCCGGGTTCGGTGCTGCCTTTCATCCTGCGCAACGTGACGCTCGCCGGCATCGACTCGGTCAACGCGCCTTACGCCGCGCGCGAGCAGGCCTGGACGCGCCTGGCTACCGATCTGGACCTGGGCAAGCTGGCGCGCACCACGCAGATGATCGGGCTGGCCGAGGTGCCGGCGCTGGCCGACCAGGTGCTGCAGGGGCGTGTACAGGGCCGCACTGTGGTCGACGTCAACGCGTGATCCTGTCGCGGCACTAAGCCGGGTGGGGGCCAGGCAGCGGCTTGACCAGCTGTTCGGCCATGGCCTTGTAGATCGGCACGCGGCACACCAGGCCGGAGACGCCGCGCGCGATCAGCACGGTGGCCAGAATGGGCAGCAGCATATCGCTGCTGTCGGTCAGCTCCAGCGAGATGACCGCCGAGGTCAACGGTGCCTGGGTGACGCCGGTCAGGTAGGCACACATCCCCAGCAGCACGAAGATGCGTTCATCGACCGAAGGCATGAGGGCGGCGAGGTTGTGGCCGAGCCCGGCGCCGACGGCCAGGGCGGGCGAGAACAGGCCGCCGGGAATACCGGCGACGTAGGAGACCAGATTGGCGACCAGCTTCATCAGGCCGAACTCGTGACCCACCGAGGGCGCTCCCTGCACCAGTCCCTTGGCCTGCTCGTAGCCGGTGCCGAAGGCCCCTGCGCCAAAGGCGGCGCCCAGCAGCACCAGGGCGAGCCCGCACAGCGCCGCCAGCAGGACCGGATGGCGCTGGCGCAGCGTGCCCAGCCAGCGTGGCCTGCCTTCCATGGTCAGCAGCACGGCTTTGGCGAACAGGCCGCCAAGCAGTCCTGCGACGGTGCCGCACAGCACGATCGCCAGCCAGGCCTGCCCCAGCGGCAACGTGGCAGTCACCTTGCCGAAGTACGTGTAGTTGCCGAGCAGGCCCAGCGACACCACGCCACCCACGATGACCGCGGTGAGCAGCGTGCCGGAGAAGCGGTGCTCGAAGCGGCCGCTGAGTTCTTCGATGGCAAACACGATGCCCGCCAGCGGGGTATTGAAGGCCGCCGCGATGCCGGCTGCGCCACCGGCGAGCAGAAAGTGGGACAGCTCTTTCGGATCGCGGAACCCGAACCATCGCCCGAACATGTACATCACGCTGGCACCGACGTGCACGGTAGGGCCCTCACGGCCGACCGAGGCGCCCCCGAGCAACGACAGCGTGGTCAAGGCGAGTTTGCCGGCCGATACGCCCAGCGAGAGATTGTCACGCCGGAACGTGGGCGTCGGGATCTCCAGGGCCGCGATCACCTGCGGAATGCCGCTGCCGCGGGTGGGCTTGAGCGCACCACTGGTCAGCCACGCCAACAGCGCGAACACGGTTGGGGTGAGCAGCAGCGCCCACCAGATCGACTGGGCGATGATCGACTGGAAGACCCGGAAGGCCGCATCGCTGGCCTTGGCAAACACGATCGCGACCAGGGCGACAGCCACGGCACCGCCCCACAGGGCCGCACGGCGCTTCCACGCATCCCTGGACAGGAGAGGGCGTTGAGGGTCTGGCGAGGTCATGGGGCGAATTATCCCACGGTGATTCGCCGGTCCTCTTCACCGAATCTGTCGGTTTGCGCTTTCAAGCGCGGGTGCCCGCGCGGTGCCCGGGCAGGCACGCTGCGGGTTTACGTGCCGCGAGTGTCCGCGCGATCGTGTGGATCCGGGCGAATTTCAGCGGTGTCTGGCGTACCGATGAGGTGGCGCGCGTTGCGTGCATGAGTCGCTCGAGCTTCCATGCCCATTTCAGGGCGGTCACGGCGATGAGCCCGCTGGACTTCCGCCCGGTGGTTGCGCGATGACATCGGGAGGAGCTGCGGGACACCGTGGTGTGGCCGCACTCCCATGATGCCCGCGATGTAAGCGGAGGTGCCGCCGGTCAGACCGGGGCGAAACCGCGGGTGGTCTTCTTTTCGTTCTTTTCCGCCTTCTTTTCCTTGGCGGTCTTGGCAGGTTTCTTCTTCTGCTCTTTCTGTTTGTTCAGGCCTTTGGCCATGGCGACGCTCTCCAGGTGGGTTGCAACGGAGGCGAGCATGGCACATCCGGTGTCGGCCGGCGCATCGGCGTGCGATGGGTGCGCTGAAGTGAATCCGGGGTGCGCCCGTTCATGGCGCAGGGATATCCCGATAAACCGCCTCGCTGCTCAGCACCTTCAGTCCATCCGGACCACTGTGCAGCCGCCGCTGCTCACCGACCGCCTGCTGCGATTGCAGGCGATAGCCGCTCATGTCGGGGTCGGCCAGTAAACACTGTCCGGCGTCGAACGCGCGCCGAAGATGGCCTGGCCCACGCGCACCACGGTCGCGCCTTCTTCGATGGCGATCTCGACATCACCTGACATGCCCATGGAGAGCTCCTCCAGGCTGATGCCCGTCGGCAGGGTGGGGCGCAGCCGGTCGCGCAGTTCGCGCAGGCGCGCAAAGCACGGGCGCACCTGTTCCGGATCCGGGGAGAACACCGCCAGGGTCATCAACCCGCGCACATGCAGATTCGGAAACGCTGGCAACTGCTGCACGAAGTCGGCGACCTCGATCGGGTCCAGGCCGTACTTGCTGTCTTCGCCCGAGGTGTTGACCTGCACGAACACATCCAGCGTGCGCTGCTCCAGTTCCAGCCGCTGATCCAGCGCCTGTGCCACGCGCAGGCTGTCCAGCGCCTGGAACTCGCTGGCGAAGCGTGCGACGTCACGTGCCTTGTTGGTCTGCAGGTGGCCGATCACCGACCAGCGCAGGCCGGGCAGGTCGGCCATCGCCGCCGCCTTGCGCTGGGCTTCCTGCACCTTGTTCTCGCCCAGCTCATGGCAGCCGGCCTCCCACGCCAGGCGCAGGCGGGCCTCATCGACGGTCTTGCTGACCGGCAGCAGGCGCACGCCGGCCGGGTCGCGGCCGGCCAGTGCGCAGGCGCGGGCGATGCGTTCGCGGACCATCGCCAGGTTGTGGCGGATCTCGTCGACAGTGGTGGCCTGGGGCCAGGTGGGGGCAGCGATGGGCATGGGGAGCTCCGGAAGCGGGGACGGCTGCGGCGCGTCGGCGCGCCAGCAGGGCGGTCCCGTAACAACGGACAGGTTGTCATAGCGCTACCCGAAAATCACCGCCCGCCGATGTCAGGGCGCGGCGGCGGCGTTCGGGCTGACGTAGTGCGTCTGTTCGTCGTCGTTGAGGAAGATCAGTTCCGGTTTGCCCTGCCAGGAGGTCAGCATCGCGCCGGTGCTGTTCTGGTGTTTGACGACCAGGGTGGCGCCGCGATCCGGGTTGGCGGTGACCTTGAATACCTCGGTGGTGCCGGTGGCATCGTCCAAGGTGAGGATGGCCTCGTCGCCGACATCGGCGGTGCCGTAGCCGCCACGCTCGGAGCCATCGGCGCCCAGCAGGATCAGGCCTGACAGCGGTGACGCACGCGGCCCCTGGGTGATGCCCTTGGTGAGCGGATCGGGGACGGGGGCGCCGAGAATCACCCGCGCCTGGCCACTGGCATCGCGGATCACCAGGCCACGGGCGGTGATGACACGCTCCTCGGACTGGCTCTGGTGCAGGCGCAGCGCGGTCCAACCGGAAACGATCAGGGCGAGGCTGGAAACGACCAGCGTGGTGACGGTCAGCGCGCGCGACATGGGGTTCTCCGGATCCTTGGAAGGCTGCGACCATACCGGATACGCCCTTCACGGCACCAGTCGGAAAAGTCTGGGATTACATTCAGAGCGTGAGGTTGGTCACGGGATGGCTCAGCGGAAATCGCGGCTGTGGGTACGCACGCCGTCGATCAGGGTGTCGATGTTGTGCATCTGGCGGACGATCAGGTGCTGCACGCCGTCCACGCGCTCGAGCCGGCCGTCGATCTGCATCAGTTGCGCTTCAACCAGCACGCGATGCTGGCGGTCGGCGATTTTGCGCCAGACCACCGCATTGACCATGCCGCATTCGTCTTCCAGGGTGAGGAAGGTGACCCCGCTGGCAGTCTGCGGGCGCTGGCGCATGCGTACCAGCCCGGCAAACCGCACGCTGCGCCCGTGCGGCAGGGCGGCCAGTTCGTCGGAGCGGTGGCAGCGGCGCTGGCGCAGCTGGCTGCGGATGAAGGAGACCATGTGCCGGCCCAGCGTGGTGCCGGTGGTGTTGTAATCGGCCTGCATGTCCTCGAACGCGCTGGGCAGCGGCAGCGCGACGGCGGCTTCGGCGGTGGCGCGGGCCATGTCGAACAGCGGCAGCGGCTTTTCCACGCCGGAGACGTCCCAGCGCGCGCGATGGCGATGGCCGCTCAGGCCCTTGAGTGCACCGGCATCGGCCAGCAGGCCCTGGTGGCGACGGTCCAGCTGTGCGCGCTGGCTCAGGTCGGCCACGCTCTCAAAGGGCGAACGGTGGCGCGCCTGCACCACGCCGGTGGCGACCGCCTCGCTGAAGCCATCGACCAGGCGCAGCCCCAGCCGGATGCCAAATGGCCGGCCTGGCGAGGTGGGCGGCACCAGCGTGCAATCCCAGTCGCTATAGCGCACATCCACCGGCAGCACTGGCACGCCATGACGGCGCGCGTCCTGCAGGATCTGGTCCGGGGTATAGAACCCCAGCGGCTGGCTGTTGATCAGGCTGGCGGCGAATGCAGAGGGGTGATGGCACTTGAGCCAGCAGCTGACATAGGTGATCAGCGCGAAGCTGGCCGCGTGGCTTTCCGGGAAGCCATAACTGCCGAAGCCCTTGATCTGCTCGAACAGGCGCTCACCGTATTCGCGGCTGTAGCCGTTGGCGGCCATGCCGGCGAGCAGTTTGTCGCGGTGCGGCTCCAGCCCACCGTGGCGCTTCCAGGCGGCCATCGAGCGGCGCAGTGCGTCAGCCTGGCCGGGGCTGAAGCCGGCGGCGGCGACCGCCAGCTGCATCACCTGTTCCTGGAACAGCGGCACGCCCAGGGTGCGTTTGAAGACCTTCTCCAGCGCGGGTGGGTAGTCGATCTCTTCGATGCCTTCTTCCTTGAGCTTCTTCCGTCGGTTCAGATACGGGTGGACCATGTCGCCCTGGATCGGGCCGGGGCGCACGATCGCCACTTCGATCACCAGGTCGTAGAAACAGCGCGGCTGCATGCGCGGCAGCATCGCCATCTGGGCGCGGGACTCGATCTGGAACACGCCCAGGGTGTCGGCGCGGCAGATCATGTCGTAGGTGGGCTCATCGCCCTGCGGAATCTTCGCCATGGTCATCGTCGGTCCGCCATGCGCTTCCAGCATCGCCAGGCATTTGCGTACCGCGGTGAGCATGCCCAGCGCCAGGCAGTCGACCTTCATCAGGCCGGTGACATCCAGGTCGTCCTTGTCCCACTGGATCACCGTGCGGTTGGCCATGGCCGCGTTTTCCACCGGCACCATCGTGGACAGGGGGTGTTCGGAGATCACGAAGCCGCCGGGGTGCTGGGACAGGTGGCGTGGAAAATCGACCAGTTCACTGGTCAGCGCCACCACCCGCCGCATCAGCGGGGTCTCCGGATCGAAGCCGCGCTCACGCAAGGCCTCCGGCAGCGGCTCATGGCTGCTCCAGCGGTCCAGGCAGGCGGCCAGTTCGTTGACCTGGTCCGGCGGCAGGCCCAGCACCCGCGCCACATCGCGTACCGCGCTGCGGCCCCGGTAGCTGATCGCCACGGCAGTCAAGGCGGCGCGTTCGCGGCCGTAGCGGTTGAACACGTACTGCAGCACTTCCTCGCGGCGTTCGTGTTCGAAGTCGATGTCGATATCCGGCGGCTCGTCGCGTTCGGCGGAAATGAAGCGCTCGAACAGCAGCTCCATCTCGCTGGGGTCGATCTCGGTCACGCCCAGTACGTAGCACACCGAGGAATTGGCGGCCGAGCCACGGCCCTGGCAGAGGATCTGCTGCCGGCGCGCGAAGCGCACGATGTCGTGCACGGTCAGGAAGTACGACTCGTACTGCTTGGTGTGGATCAGCGCCAGTTCGTGTTCGATCTGGTGGCGCTGCTGGGGCGTCTCGCCCGCGGGCCAACGCCATTGCATGCCTTCTTCCACCAGCACCCGCAGCCAGCTGGCCGGGTCGTGGCCGGCCGGTACCAGTTCGCGCGGGTAGGTGTACTTCAGTTGCTTGAGATCGAAGTGGCAGCGCTCGGCGATGCGCAGGGTCTCGGCCAGCAGCTCGGGCGGGTACAGCGTGGCCAGGGCCTGGCGGGTGCGCAGGTGACGCTCGCCGTTGGGGAACAACCGCCAGCCTGCCTCGCCGAGCGTGCAGTGGTGGCGGATTGCGGTGAGGGTGTCCTGCAGCGCGCGGCGGCGGCGCACGTGCATGTGCACATCGCCGCTGGCCACCAGTGGAATGCCCTGGTCGCGGCCGAAACGACGCAGGCGCTGCAGGCGCGCGCGATCATCGGCCTCGCGGTGCAGTTCAACGGCCAGCCACAGCCGCTGCGGAAAGCAGGCTTGCAGCCACTGCGCATCCTCGATGCCCGGGGCAGGGTCTGCCCACAGGCACAGCAGGCCGGCGTGCAGCGGTTCGATGTCGCTGCGCAGGCAGCGGTACTCGCCCTTGGGCGCGCGCCGGCGGCAGGTCGTGATCAACTGGCACAGCGCGGCGTAGCTGCCCTGGTCGGTGCACAGCAGCACCAGTTTCGGGCCGTCCTCCAGCTGGAATTCGGCACCGGTGATCAGGGGCAGTGCGTGCTTCTTCGCAGCCTGCCAGGCGCGCACGATACCGGCCAGCGAGCACTCATCGGTGATCGCCAGCGCGTGGTAGCCCTGGCCCTTGGCACGCGCGAACAACTCCTCGGCGATGGACGCGCCGCGCTGGAAACTGAAGGCCGACAGGCAATGCAGCTCGGCGTATCCGGGCAGCGGTGCGCTCATGCGAACCAGCCGTGCAGCATGAACGGTCCGCTGCGTGCATCGGCGGCGGTATACGCCCAGCCGCGCTGGCCTTGCGGCGTTTCGATGACGTAATAGTCGCGGCGGATGTCGCCGGCATCCCACCAGCCCGATTCGATCCGCTCCGGCCCGGACAGGATGCGCAGGTGCGGATCCTGCAGCGCCTGCGGCTGGGCCAGCAGCCAGCCCGGGCGCATCGGCAGCACCGGGGGCGGGGGCTTGGGCGCGCCCTGGGCGTCACCGGTCGCGCGTTCGGGCCGATGGTCGGCACGCAGCCCCAGCCCCTGCACAGCGTCATCGCCGAGCCGGGCGCGAAGACGCTCGCGCAGCTGCTCCCACGGCATCGCCTGCTGCGGGCGCGGGTCGAACAGATCGCGTGCGGCCGGGACGAACGGCGGCAGTTGCTCGGCCTGCAGGCGCAGGCCGCGGCTGCCCGCTGGCAACTGCAGATGATCCACACGGTTGCGGGCCAGTTCGAACAGCATCGCCGGTTCGCGCTCGGGCGCGAGCAGGCCGATCGAGAGGCGCGTATCGGGGTGGTGTTCGTGCTCGAACCACAGATCGAACTGCAGCACGCCGCCATCGCGCGAGCACAGGAATGCGGCCAGATCGGCGGTCAGGCGCCGCAACGGGAACAGCATGGCCTGGGTGGACTCGACCTCGTACTCGAACTCGATGCGCGCATCGAAGCGGTCCGGCGGCTGGAAATAGCGCAGCGGCGGCGTGCTGATCCCGCGCAGCGCATCCAGGTGCGCCAGCACCTGTGGCGGAAAGCGCCGGGCCAGGCTCTCGCGCGGCAGGCCGAACGCCGCGCCCAGCGTGCGCAACCCCGAGCGCGCCAGCACCGTGACCGCCTCGGCCGGCAACCCGCTGCGTTCGATCGGCACCTGGGCCAGCGCCGCCTCCACCTGGTGCGCACCCACGCCGAGCCGGCCATGCACGCGGGCCAGCACGCTGGCGGCATGCGGATTCGGTGCGGCCACCAGCCGGTGGCGGAAACCCAGTTCGGTCAGGCCACGGGTCAACCGCTGCTCGACCTTCGGCCAATCACCAAACAGCGCGCGGCTGGCCCGGATTTCCAGTGCCAGCGCGTGCGGGAAATCCAGGCTGACCTGCGAGCTGATGCCGTACAGCCAACTGGCCAACAGCTGGCGGGTGGCCTGTTCGGCGCGCGGGTCGTACTCCACGGTGAGCATGTCGCGGGTGAGCACCTGCGCAGCTGAGAGCAGCATGCCGCGGCGCAGCCCGAGCTGCCGGGCCGAGGGACTGACCGCATGCAGCACGCGTCGCTGCGCCGGGCCGGTGACCAGCACCAGCGGCGCAGCCGGGTCCGGTTGCTGGCGCAGGGCGGCATCCAGCGCCAGGTGCGGCAGCAGCAGGCAGGCCCAGTCCACGGCGGCGGCTCAATGAGCCACGGCCAGCGGCAGCGGCTGCGCCGGTGCCAGCCCGCCGCGGCACTTGAGCACCCGCACCTGGCCATCGTCGAGCTGCAGGCGCAGCGCGGCCGGGGAGGGGTTGCGCGCATGCCGGGCATCCCGGAAGGAAAACCCCAGGCACTGGCCGGTTTCGGCCGCCACCTGCAGCCGGCGCAGCGCGCGGTCATCGGCCTGCTGCGGCCAGCACAGCACCGCCGCACATGCGGCCGAGCGCAGGCATTGCTCGGCGGCCCACAAGGCATCGCGCGGGCTGGCCTGGACCACCTGCACCTGGTTCAGTGCCAGCCCGGCGCGGGCCCAGGCCGGGGCATGCGGCAGGTGCGGCGGGGCGATCAGCACCACGGTCTGCTGTTGCTGGCTCAGCCGCGCCAGCGTCGGCCAGACCAGGGCCAGCTCACCGACCCCGGGCGAGGCCAGCAGCACCTCCGACAGCGCCGAGGGCGGCCAGCCACCGCCGGGCAGTCGGGCATCCAGCGCCGGGTGGCCGGTCGGGTGCGGGGCCACCTCGGGGAAGGCCGCACGCGGCTGCCCCCGCCAGACCCGGCGGGTTTCCAGCAGCCGGTCCAGGGCCAGCACGGCGCCCATCAGCGGGCCTCCCGGCAGGGCTGGAGCAGGCGGAAACGGGCAGGAAACAAGGGCATGGCGGCGAGTATCGGCAGCACGCGTGTCAAAGGCTGAGACCGACAATCCTACCCGCAATTAGTAAAAATGCTAACGAATTCGGCGGCCGGATTCCGAACCGGTTGAGGGTGATGAATGCTTCAGGAGAGCGGAATGGCAGCGCGCCAGATGGGATGGCCACGCGCGTGATGGAGGGCATCCACGCATGGCGAGGATCTACTCAGCGCCCCTGCGGATCGGGCCGGTGGTGCACGTACTCGACCACGGTGCCGTCCGGATGCACGGCGTTGAAGGCCGCGCCGGTGGGCACGACCTGCAGTGGAAAGATGATCTGCGCCCCGGCCGCCACCAGCCGGTCGTAATAGGGCTGCACGTCATCCACCAGCAGCGTGCCGGTGGTGGAGGTGAACGGAGCCAGCTTGTCCGGCGCGCCCTCGATCAGCAGGAATGCCCCGACCATCGCCAGGCGCAGGCCGGCCTCGGGGAACGGAAAGCCCGCATCGGCGACCAGGCCCTGCAACTGCTCGTAGAACGCCACCCGTGCTTCCAGTTCGCCCGGGCCGACGAACACCCGGATCAGCACCCGCGGGCTGCGTTGCCGGGAGGTGTCGTTGCGGTCGCGCCAGAGTTGATCGAAGTGGCGGTGTGGGGGCATGCGGCGGCTCCGGGACGTGAGCGGTCATTATCGAGCCGCGATCCGCCCGGAACCGGGCAGGGCTCATGACCACCGGTGATGGCGTGATAACCCGGCATCGCCCACCACACCACCAGCGCGAGCAGCGACACACTGGCACCCGCCATGCAGACCCCGGGCCAGCCGAACGCGGCATACAACGCACTGCCGGCCAGCGCCCCCAGCCCACTGCCGGCAGCGTAGAACAGCATGTAGGCGGCGATCACCTGCGCCTGCGCGTGCGGGGCTGCGGCCAGAATCCGACTCTGGTTGGTCACGTGCAGCGCCTGCACCGCCAGATCCAGCAGCAGCACGCCGAGCACCAGCCAGCCCAGGTGGTGGGACATCGCGGCGATCGGCAGCCAGCTCAGCAGCATCAGCCACAGGGCGCCGGTGGTGACCCGCCCGGCATGGCCCCGGTCACTCCAGTGCCCACTGCGTGCCGCCGCCAACGCACCCAGCAGCCCGACCAGCGCGAAGGCGCCGATGGCGGTGTGGCTGAGGGCATACGGCGGCGCGCCCAGCGGCAGGCTCATGCTGCTCCAGAACAGGCCGAACACGGTGAACAGCAGCAGGCCCAGCACGCCGCGCTGGCGCAGCACGGGCTGTTGCCGCAGCAAGGCGATCAACCCGGTGCGTGCGGTGGATGCAGTCGAGGCCGGCAGCCGTGGCAGACACGCCCACAACAGCGCGCCTGTCACCACCATCAGCGCCGCCGAGAGCAGGTACACCGCCCGCCATCCGCCCAGATCGGCGACTGCGCCAGCCACGACGCGTGCCAACAACAACCCGACCACCACGCCCGCCTGTGCGGCACCAACCACGCGGCCACGCTCGTGCACGCCTGCAGCGGCGGCGGCATAGGCGATCAACCCCTGGGTCATCGCGGTGCCGAGCAGGCCCACTGCGAGCATGCCCAGCAACAGACTCCAAGCCTGCGCCGCCAGCGCGACGGCCAGCAGGGCCAGCACCAGGCCAATGGTCTGGATCGCGATCAGGCGGCGGCGGTCCACGCGGTCACCCAGTGGCACCACCCACAGCAGCGCCGCCACCGAACCCAGCTGGGTGGCGGCGATCACCGCGCCGATGCGGGACGTACTGATCTGGAGATCGGCGGCCAGGGCATCCAGCAAGGGCTGGGCGTAATAGACATTGGCCACGCTCAAACCGGCGGCGCAGGCGAACAGCATCAGCAGGGCGGAGGGGAGCGGGGAGGTGGATGCCCGCGAGGCGGAGGCAGGGAGCGGCATGATGTAGTCTCAAAACAGAACCATTTGATTCTGGAGTATGTGGTTCTAAAATGAAACCTCGAAAGGAGGCCGCACATGACAACCGATGCCACTACCCCCTGCCCGGTGGGGCGCGCGCTGGATCTGGTCGGTGACCGTTGGTCGCTGCTGATCGTGCGCGAGGCCTTCGACGGGGTGCGCCGCTTCAGCGATTTCCAGCGCCGCCTGGGGATGTCGCGCAGCATGCTCAGCCAGCGCCTGCAGGCCTTGCTGGAGGCGGACGTGCTGACGCAGCAGCCGCTGGGCGAAGGCCGCAGCTATCAGGAATATGTGCTCACCGAGCGCGGTCGCGCGCTGTTCCCGCTGGTGGTGGCGCTGCGCCAATGGGGCGAGGCCTTCCTGTTCGCGCCCGGCGAGCCACGCTCGGTGCTGCAAGCCGACAGCGATGGGCTGCCGTTGGCGCCGATGCAGCCGCGCGACCAGCGTGGGCAGGTGGTTGAGGGCGCCGACACCCGGGTGATGAAGCCCCTGTCACCCTGATTTCGCGCGGGTTGCGGTGTCTCAAATGTAAGCATCCTGTTGACAGGCATGAACACGCTCGCCCACTCTTCCGGGTGGGGCGCCGGTCACGGGCTCCCGGGTGGTGCGGCTGTCACGACGGGCGGAGGGGCCTGGACGTAGCCGTCATCGCCTTGCGTTGTAAACGGTTCCGCGCGCCCGCGCGTGGTTCCCGCCGACATGGCGCTGCACCCTTCTGCGGCAAGACTCCCTGGATTTATTGCGCAAGCAAAGGTGTTTCGTCCGCTCATGAAAACGATTTCAAAGCCCCTGGCCCTGACGGCCGCCATCGCGCTCTCGCTGAGCGCTTCCGCCTGGGCTGCTGCCCCGGCCGCCACCACCGACGCGTTCACCGTGCTGACCCTGGAACAGACCCCGGGTGACCTGGACGCCGCCGTGGTCGCCGCGCAGCTGGAGCAGCTGCAGGTCGATGCAGTGACCGTGCGCAACGTGGAGCGCCGCGCGGACCGCGTGGACCCACTGCAGGGCCTGGCCGATGCGCTGGGTTACCACTATCGTTTCGTGACCGCCGATCCGGCCGCCGCGCAGCAGACCGGCAGTGTCGTGCTCACCCGCCTGCCGATCGAGGCCGAATCGGGCACCGAGCAGCCGTCGCTGAATTATCTGCGCCTCAACGATGGCCGCCACGTGGTCGCGCTGTACACCAGCGCCGCCGATGCTGCGGCACTGCCGCCGCTGGTCACCGGTTCGCGCCTGGGCGCGCCGGCCGTGCTGCTGGGCGCGGTCAGCGCCGATGCGGCCACCACCGCGGGCTTCGATCCGTCGCGTGTCGCGCTGGAAGCCAATGAAAGCTACTTCAGCGATGGCTTCCAGTCGGCCACGTCGGCGGCGATCAAGCTGCGCACCCATGACGGCAAGAAGGGCACCACCGCCGCCACGCTGCTGACCCTGGGCTATGCCGCGCCGGTCGGTGGCGACACGCCGTGGATGGACACCGGCCTGAACGCCGATGCCCGCGCCAAGGCGCTGGTTGCGCAGATGACCGTGGATGAGAAGTTCCAGATGCTGCACAGCTACTTCGGGCTGGGCAAGGATGGCGGTCCGCTGCCGGAGGGCGCGGTGGGTTCGGCCGGTTTCGTGCCGGGCGTCCCGCGTCTGGGCATTCCGGCGCAGCAGTCGGCCGATGCCGGTGTTGGCGTGACCAATCCGGGCGGCCTGCGCAAGGGCGACCACGCCACCGCGATGCCGTCCGGCCCGTCCACGGCCTCCAGCTGGAACCCGGATATCGCCTTCGCTGGCGGTGCCACCATGGGTCGCGAAGCCTGGCAGCAGCGCTTCAACATCCTGTTGGCCGGCAGCGTCAACCTGCAGCGCGATCCGCGCAATGGCCGCAATTTCGAATACGCCGGTGAAGATCCCCTGCTGGCCGGTGTGCTGGTCGGTGAGTCGATCCGCGGCGTGCAGAGCCAGCACGTCATCTCCACGATGAAGCACTTCGCGCTCAACGACATGGAGACCTCGCGCAATTTCCACAGTGCCGAGATCGGCGAGCAGGCGATGCGCGAATCGGACCTGCTGGCGTTCGAGATCGCCATGGACATCGGCAAGCCCGGTTCGGCGATGTGCTCGTACAACCGCATCAACGGCACCTACGGCTGCGAACACGATTACCTCATGAACGAGGTGCTCAAGCAGGAATGGAAGTTCCCCGGTTTCGTGATGTCCGACTGGGGTGGCGTGCACAGCGGCTCCAAGGCGGCGCTGGCCGGCCTGGACCAGCAGTCGGCCGGTGAAGTGTTCGACAAGGCGGTCTATTTCGACGAACCGCTGCGCCTGGCCGTGGCCGGTGGCGTGGTGCCGCAGGCGCGCCTGGACGACATGGTCGGCCGCATCCTGCGCACCATGTTCGCGCACGGCAATTTCGATCTGCCGCCGGTGCATGAGCCGATCGACGATGAGGCCGGCTTCCACGCCGCGCAGCGTACCGTTGAAGAAGGCAGCGTGCTGCTGCGCAATGCCGATGATCTGCTGCCGCTGGGCAAGGACGTGCAGCGCATCGTCATCATCGGTGGCCATGCCGACAAGGGCGTGATCGGCGGCGGCGGATCTTCGATGGTGGGTTGGACCGCGCGGGGCACCAATGCGGTGCCGGGCGTGATGCCGACCACCTGGCCGGGCCCGGTGATCTTCCACCCGTCCTCGCCGCTGGAAGCGCTGCGCGCCGAGCGTCCGGATGCCCGCATCGATTACGTGGATGGCCGCGATGTGGCCGCCGCCGCGCGCGCTGCCGCAGCCGCCGATGTGGCCATCGTGTTCGCCACGCAGTGGTCGGCCGAATCGGTCGATCTGCCGCACATGCAGCTGCCGGACAACCAGGACAAGCTGATCGCCGGTGTGGCCAAGGCCAACCCGAAGACCGTGGTGGTGCTGGAAACCAATGGTCCGGTCGAGCTGCCGTGGCTGCAGCAGGTGCCGGCCATCCTGCAGGCCTGGTACCCGGGCATCCGGGGCGGTGAAGGCATCGCCGCGCTGCTGACCGGCAAGGTCAATCCGTCCGGTCGCCTGCCGGTGACCTGGCCGACCGATGTCAGCCAGCTGCCGCGCCCGCACGTCAATGGCCTGGGCTTCAACCCGAAGAACAAGCCGGATGACACCATCGATTACGACATCGAAGGCGCCAACGTCGGCTACAAGTGGTTCGCCGCCAAGGGCCTGACCCCGCAGTACGCGTTCGGCCATGGCCTGTCCTACACCAGCTTCGGCTACGACAACCTGCAGGTGGTCGTGGAAGGCCAGCGTGTGGTCGCCAGCGTGGACGTGCGCAACACCGGCAAGGTCGCCGGTGCGGATGTGCCGCAGCTGTACCTGCAGCTGCCGCAGGGCAGCACCACTCCGATCCGCCTGATCGGCTTCCAGAAGGTGACGCTGCAGCCGGGCGAAAGCCGCCGGATCCGCATCGAAGCCGAGCCAAAGACGCTGGCCAGCTTCGATACCGCCGCCAAGCAGTGGAAGATCGCCGGTGGGCAGTACGAAGTGCAGCTCTCGCGCGCGGCCAATGCACCGGTGCAGCGCGTGCCGCTGCAGCTGGCCGAGCAGGTCGTCCGCTGAGCTGACGAACGCGCCGGTACCGACCCACGGGCGGTACCGGCCGCGGATCGGACGCAACGCGCGTTACGGGGTAGGGCACGACCGGTGGTCGTGCCACCGCTCACCCCGGCAGGTGCTCGCGCAGGTGCGCCAGCAGCAGCCGGACCCGGCGCGAGGGCTGGGCGGTGTTCGGAAACACCGCATATACGCCCTGGCGCGGGAAGCGATGACGGCGCAGGATCGGCAGCAGCCGGCCCTGCGCCAGATCGTCATCGATCAACCACTGCGGCAACACGGTCGCGCCGGCCCCGGCCAGCGCGAAGGCGCGCAGCGTGGATGCGTTGTCGACCGTAACCACCGCATGGGCGGGGTTGCAGGCAAACACCTGGTCGCTGCCATCGGGCGCCACCAGCGGTAGATCCGCCAGGCGCGGATACCCCAATCGTGGCAGCGTGCGGATCCAGTCCGGGTCATCGCGCGCGGCATCATCGGGCAGCGTGGACAACAACGACGGCGCGGCGACCGCGCACAGCGCGTGTTCGTCCAGCAGGGTCGCGCGCAGCTGCGAGTCCTGCAGGCGCCCCAACCGGATCGCCAGATCGAACCGCTCGGGAATCAGGTCCGCCGGCGCCGGTGAGGTGGACAGGTGCAGGCGCAGCTCCGGATGCAGGGCGCGGAATGATTCCAGCACCGGCACGACCCGGGCGATCGCATACTCCGGCGTGGTGGTCAGCCGCAGCGTGCCACGCAGCTGCAGCTGTTCGCTGCGTGCCTCCTCGATCGCCAGCTCGGCAGTCGTCAACAGGGCAGTGCAGTGCTGGTAAAAGCGTTCGCCGGCCTCGGTCAGCGCCAGACTGCGCGTATTGCGCACCAGCAGCGTCACGCCCAGTTCCTGTTCCAGTCGCTTGAGGTTGAAGCTCACCACGGCGCGGCTCTGGCCGAGGCGCTGCGCGGCAGCGGTCAGGCTGCCGGCGTCGACAATCGCCTTGAAGGTCTCGAAGCGGTCCAGGCTGACCATGGCGGCGCTCTGACTGTCAAAAAAGGTTTGACAGTCTTGCATCCGGTTGCCTGTATATCCAGCCGCCGCCAACGCGCATGCTGCCGCCTCGCAATCGGAGCGCCGCATGACATACCGGGCCAGGGTGGAAACGTTGTACCTGCTGGGATTCTCGCTGGACCTGGTGAACATGTTCATCGGTACCGTCGCGTATCCGGCCATCGCCACCGAGCTGCACGCGTCCGTGCCCCAGCTGGCGTGGATCGGCAATGCCTACATGCTTGGTCTGACCCTGGTCATTCCGCTGGGCAGCTGGCTGGCGGCGCGTCTTGGCGAACGCCGGGTGCTGTGCGTCTCGCTGGCGTTGTTCACGGTGGGCGCGGTACTGGCGGGCACCGCGGCCAGCATCGAGGGGCTGATCGGCTGGCGGCTGCTGCAGGGGCTGGGCGGCGGACTGCTGATTCCGGTCGGGCAGGCGATGGCCTACCGCGAATGCCCACCGGCCGACCGCGCGCGCCTGACCGCCCGCATCATGGCGGTGGCGCTGCTGGTGCCGGCGCTGTCGCCCACACTGGGCGGTGTGCTGGTGGAGTGGGGCTCATGGCGCGGCGTGCTGCTGGTCAGTGTGCCGCTGGCCATGGTGGCCTTCGCGCTGGCGGCCGCGTGGGTACGCCAGCGTGCGCCGGTGGCCGTACCTGCGCTGGACCGTCGCGGGCTGTTGCTCGGCTCACTGGGCCTGAGCGTGTTGCTGGTCGCGCTGAGCCTGCTGGCAGAGCCGGGGCAGTGGATGCTGGGCGCGGGCCTGCTCGTGGTCGCCACCCTGGTGCTGGCGTTGTATGCCCGCAGTGCACGCCGTACGGATCATCCGGTCCTGCAGTGGTCGCTGCTGCGGCATGCCTCGCTGCGGCTGGCGATGCTGGTCTATCTGCTGGTGCCCGGTACGTTCATCGGCACCCAGCTGGTGGCCACGCTGCTGCTGCATCGCCAGGGCTACGGCGCCGCGGCCATCGGCGGCTTCATGCTGCCGTGGGCGATCGCCTCGGCCTGCGCCATCGCCACCACACGACACTGGCTGCCACGCATCGGGGCGCGCCCGCTGTTGACGGCCGGCATGGGATGCCAGGCGGTCGGCATCGCGCTGTTGATCGGCATACAGGCCAGCCAGCCGTGGCTGCCGGTGCTGGCCTTCGCACTGATGGGCCTGGGCGGGAGCCTGTGCAGCAGCAGCGCACAGACGCTCGCGTTCCAGAGGCTGGCGGACGCGGAGCTGCTGCCGGGCAGTGCGCTGTGGAATCTCAACCGTCAACTCAGTTTCTGTCTGGCCGCCGCGCTGCTGGCCTGTGTGCTGGCAGTGCTGTCGTCCGTGCTGCCAGCGCACGCGTTCCCGCTCACCCTGATGCTGGCGGCGGCCATGAGCCTGCTGCCGATGCTTCTGCTATGGCGCCTGCCGGCGTCTTCCCTTGCCTTGAGAACCTCCCCATGAATGACACGCTTGCCTTCAACGAGATCCATGACCTGCATGTGCTGATCGAAGACTGGTTCACCGGGCGCTCGCCGGTGGCTGCGTTGCACACACTGCTGGCCCACTTCAGCGAGGACTTCAGCATGGTCGGGATCCGTGGCGTCCGCCTGGACACGCCCGCGCTGGCCGGCTTCTTCGCCGCCGCCCATGGCAGCCGGCCCGGGTTGCGGATCACGGTCGATGCACTGCAGTACCTGCCGCTCGCGCCAGCCGCCTGCGCGGTGCGCTATCGCGAGGATCAGATCGGTGCGGATGGCACCGGCCATCGACGTGAGGCCTTGGCTGTCCTCGTGAGCCGCCCGGACGGCACGCTGCGCTGGCAGGCTTTGCACGAAACGGTGGTTGGCAGCTGAATGCGCGAAACGGCCACGGAACAGGCCGATCGGCATCTACCGGGGCCGCGCCTGCGGCGCTAGGCTGCGGGAGTTGCCATCACTGCCGGGAGAGCCCCATGCGTGTGCGTGTATTGCCAGTTGCGTTGTTGAGTCTGATGGTTGCGGCCAGTGTGTCGGCGCAGACCTCGCCGATGACCCCGGACATTCCCGCCAAGGGCTTCGTGACGCCCACGGCGCAGGACAACTACGACAAGCGCGTGGTGATGGTGCCGATGCGTGACGGAACGAAACTCTACACGGTGATCGTGGTGCCCAAGGGCGCCAGGAACGCGCCGATCCTGCTGACCCGTACCCCGTACGATGCCGCCAACCGTGCCAAGCGCATGGATTCGCCGAACATGCGCGACATCCTGCCGCAGGGGGATGAGGTGTTCGTTGATGGCGGTTACATCCGGGTGTTCCAGGACATCCGCGGCAAGTACGGCTCCGAGGGCGATTATGTGATGACCCGGCCGCTGCGCGGGCCGCTCAACACCACGAAGGTGGACCACGCGACCGACGCATGGGACACCATCGATTGGCTGGTCAAGCATGTGCCCGAAAGCAACGGCAAGGTCGGCATGCTGGGCTCGTCCTATGAGGGTTTCACCGTGGTGATGGCGCTGACCAACCCGCACCCGGCATTGAAGGTGGCCGCGCCGCAGAGCCCGATGATCGATGGCTGGATGGGCGATGACTGGCTCAACTACGGTGCGTTCCGGCAGGTCAATTTCGGCTATTTCACCGGTCAGCTGGCTAAGCGCGGCAAGGGGCCGTCGATTCCCAGCGTGGGCTACGACGACTACACGACCTTCCTGCGCGCCGGCTCGGCCGGGGACTACGCCAAGGCCAATGGCCTGGATCAGTTGCCGTGGTGGCACAAGCTGATCGAACACCCGGCCTACGACGCGTTCTGGCAGGAGCAGGCGCTGGACGCGCGCATGGCCAAGACCGAGTTGAAGGTACCCACCATGTGGCTGCAGGGGCTGTGGGACCAGGAAGACATGTGGGGCGCGGTGCACAGCTATGCGGCGATGGAGCCGCGTGACACCGGCAACACACTGAACTATCTGGTGATGGGGCCGTGGCGGCACAGCCAGGTCAACTACGACGGCAGCAGCCTGGGCGCCTTGAAGTTCGACGGCGACACCGCGCTGCAGTTCCGCCGCGATGTGCTCAAGCCGTTCTTCGATCAGTACCTCGTGGATGGCGCGCCCAAGGCGCAGACGCCGCCGGTACTGATCTACAACACCGGCGAAAACCAGTGGGACAAGCTGCAGCAGTGGCCGCGCAGCGTGGCCCAATCCAGGCCGCTGTATCTGCGCGCGGGCGGCAAGCTGTCCTTCGAAGCACCGCAGGCGGGAGAGGCGACGTTCGAGGCGTATGTGTCCGATCCAGCCAAGCCGGTGCCGTTCGTGCCGCGCCCGGTGCGGTTCGCTGACCGCGATATGTGGACGAGCTGGTTGGTGAAGGATCAGCGCTTCGTGGACGGCCGGCCGGACGTGCTGACCTTCGTCAGTGAGCCCTTGACCGAGCCGCTGCGGATCGGTGGTGCGCCGCAGGTCAATCTGCAGGCGGCGACGAGTGGCAGCGACACCGACTGGGTGGTGAAGCTGATCGATGTGTATCCCGACCAGACGCCGTCGACGCCCGAGATGGGCGGGTACGAGCTGTCGGTCTCGATGGCGATCTTCCGTGGCCGGTACCGCGAGAGCTTCAGCGACCCGAAGGCGATCGCGGGCAACCAGGTGCTGGACTATAGATTCGGTCTGCCAACGGTGAACCATGTGTTCCAGCCGGGCCATCGGGTGATGGTGCAGGTGCAGTCGAGCCTGTTCCCGCTGTATGACCGCAATCCGCAGACGTTCGTGCCGAATATCTACCTGGCCAAGCCGGGCGATTACCAGAAGGCGACGCAGCAGATCTGGCACGCGCCGCAGCAGGCCAGTTTCATTTCATTGCCGGTGTACTGAGCGGACACAGCCTGCTTTCCCACGCGGCTGCGCTGGCACGCCGCGTGCGGGGCCGCTCCGGTTGCATTGCATCGTCCGTGGACAGGCGGTAGCGTGCAGCTCCGCTTTTCCTGATATGACCGATGAAAAGGATGTTCGTGGTCGGCGCGCTGATGTCGCTGGCAGGCGGCGCGCCCGCGCAGTCGTTCACCGTGCTGGGCAACAGTTTCGGCGCCGAGGCGCTGGTGTCCGTCGATGGCCGTCTGCTGGTGCCCCCCAATGGTGCGCGCATGCATCGGCTGTCCGCCGACCGCTGGATGCGCGCGCAGGGCCCCACTACGCCGCAGCAGTGGTACGACGATGCAGGACGCCTGCTGCGCGAGGACAGCGGCTACACCGAGTATCACGAACGGTTCGTGCTGCGGCAGGCCCCACCCGGTGATCCTGTGTGGGAGGCGTTCATCCAGGCGGATGGTGAGGCGGTCGGTGGCCGGGGCGTCGTGGATGCGCTGGGGCAGGTGCGCCTGCCGGCACTGAAGGATGGCGAATGGCTACCGTTGGCGGTACCCGATCGCGTGCTGTGGAACGCGCGCAGTGGTCCGCTGCGCTTCCATGACCTGCAGGGGCGCCCGGTCATGGAACTGGACGAGCGACAGGTCCAGTGGGTGGCCGGGCCCTTCGCCGGCCGCCACGTGTATGTTGCGTGCAGTGTCCAGGTGCCTGAGCACTGCGAGGTGCGGGATGAAAACGGCACGACGGTGTTTTCCGATGACATCGACGCGCTGTTGCCGGTTAGCGACGGTGGCTGGTGGCTGCGTCAGGGCGAGCTGTGGCGGCGGGTGGATGCACAGGGCAGGGCGACGGACATCGCCCGCTATCGGCAGGATGGCCTGTATCCCCGCTACCGACAGTACGGCGGTACCGCAGGCCGGCGCGACTGGCCCGAGCAGGTCTATCGGCACGCTACCGGCAGCGCCGACGACACGCCTGAGCCCGGCTGGCTGATGGCCGACGGACACTTTGCCGCGCAGCGTGGCACCGTCCGCCTGGACTACTGCGGTGGCCGCTGGCAGGTGCTGGACAAGGAGGGCGCCCACCCGCCCACCGCCGCCCCGGCCGCGCTGGCAGCGGTGCTCGACGAACCCGATGCCGAACAGCGGCAGGCACCGCCGTGGCGCGTGCGCCATCCCACCCAGACCGAGACCGCAGCGGTGCTGGACTGCCATGGCGAGGTCGTGTTCGCGCCTTCAGACGTGACCCGGTTCGACGCCGTCGGCACTGGATTGCTCGGCAGGTTTGGCAGCGAATCCTCACCGCGCCTGTGGTGGGATGGACGCACGGCCTACACGGTGCCTGCCGACATGGCCATCGACGAAAACCACGTCACTCCGCCGTTGCTGTTGCTCCGGGATCAGGCCGCCGGCGTCAAGCACCTGTACAACCTCGAGCGTGGCCGTATCGTGGGTCGTCCCGTCGACGATGTGGTGCGCATGGACGGTAGCCGGGTGGTATTCCGCCGGGACGGAAAGCTGGGCATGATGCTGGCCGATGGCAGCGAACCGGCGCCGCCGGAGAGCTTCGATATCCTGCCCTGGGGCGCGGACCGCACCTGGACGCGCCGCTATCTGGACGGGGGCGATGAGGAACTGGTCCTGCTGGATGCCAACCATCAGGTGCTGCTGCGACGACGCCTGCTGTTCAGCGGCGTGGAACTGCAGTCCACCTGGCAAGGGGGCGTGGAGAGTCAGCCGCTGACGCTGTTGAATCTCGGCACCATGCGCTTTGCCGAGGGTGAGTACTTCGTCCAGCAATGGCTGGATCGCGACGGACAGGTGCTGCTCAGTGACATCAGCTGTCCGGCACCCGGCAATGGCCCGCCCTCGAAGGGGAAGGGCATCCTGCTCGGGCGCGGGTGGCGCGTGGACAGTGTGCCCACGCGCCCCTGCACGCTGCCCCGGGCGCTGCTGCCGGTGCTTGCCGGCGGCGATGTGACCGATGCGATGCGCGACCCGTAACCGCGCGCGGATCAGCCTGAAACGCTGGGGTAGTCGGTATAGCCGTGCGCACCGCCGCCGTACAGCGTGTCCTGGTCCAGGTCGGACAGCGCTACGCCGAGACGGAAGCGCTCGACCAGATCCGGGTTGGCGATGAAGGGGCGGCCGAACGCGATCATGTCGGCATAGCCCGACGCCACGGCCGCTTCCGCGCGTGCCTGGTCATAGCCGTTGTTGGCGATCCAGGCCCCCTTGAACTTGGCGCGCAGGGCGGCATAGTCGAAGGCGATGTTGTCACGCGGGCCACCGGTCGCCCCTTCGATCACATGGATGAAGGCCAGCGGGCCGATGGCATCCAGGCGTTCGACGGCGCGTTCGAACAGCGGTTGCGGGTTGGAATCGGCAGCGTCGTTGGCCGGTGTCACCGGCGACAGGCGCACACCGGTGCGGTCGGCGCCGATTTCCGAGACGATCGCGCGGACCACTTCCTCCAGCAGACGGGTGCGGTTCTCGATGCTGCCACCGTAGTCGTCGGTGCGCTGGTTACTGCCATCGCGCAGGAACTGATCGATCAGGTAGCCGTTGGCGGCATGCACTTCCACGCCGTCGAAACCGGCGGTGATCGCGTTGCGCGCGGCCTGGCGGAAGTCCTGGATCAGGCCGGGAATCTCGTCCAGGCGCAGGGCACGTGGTTCGGAGACCGCTTCAAAGCCCTTGGCCGTGAACGTTTTGGTGTTGGCACGCAGGGCACTCGGTGCCACCGGGACCTCGCCCTCGGGCAGCAGGCTGGTATGCGAGATGCGGCCGACGTGCCACAGCTGCAGCACGATCTTGCCGCCGCGTGCATGCACCGCATCGGTGACCTTCTTCCAGGCGTCGATCTGGGCCTGGCTGTAGATGCCGGGCGTGTCGAGATAGCCCTGGCCCATCGGGCTGATCTGGGTGGCCTCGGCGATGATCAGGCCGGCGCTGGCGCGCTGCTCGTAGTACTGGATGGCGAGCGGATTGGGGATGCGGTCGTGGATCGCGCGGTTGCGTGTCAGCGGTGCCATCGCGACGCGGTTGGCGACGTCGATGGCCCCCAGACGGGTGGGGGAGAACAACTGGCCGTCATTGGAGTCTGTCATGGGTTTACCTTGGGGGAGGGCGACCGCCATCGGCCGCTGAAAGAAGGGAGGCAGGCGTACGACCCCGAGCATAGGCGCAGGTGCGTTGCAGCGATGGGAAGGATTGTTGCGGAGCACGCTGTGCACGTTCTGTAACGTTTTCGCGGCGTATGGTCGAGGCATGGGCAGGCACTGCCCGCAGCCTTATTCCAACCCGAGGAACAACGCGATGATTGATTATCAACTCAAGGGAAAGGTCGCCATTGTCACCGGCGGCGTCTCCGGCATCGGCCTGGCCGTGGCCGAACTGCTGGCCGATTCCGGCGCGGCGGTGGCGGTCTGGGATCTCAAGGCCGATGCCGTCGAGAAGACTGCCGAGGCGCTGCGCAGGAAAGGCGTGAAGTCGATCGGCATCGCCTTGAACGTCACCGACGAGAGCGCCGTTGAAGCGGCCGTGAAGCAGACCGTCGAGGAACTCGGCGGGTTGGATATCGCAGTGAACAACGCGGGTATCGGCGGGCCGTCGGCGGCCAGCGGCGACTACCCGGTGGACGGCTGGAAGAACGTCATCGACGTCAATCTCAACAGCGTGTTCCTGTGCCAGCGGGCGCAGATCCAGGCGATGCGCAGCGCGGGCAACGGCGGCAGCATCATCAACATGGCCTCGATTCTGGGCCAGGTGGGGTTCGGCAACTCCTCCGCCTACGCGGCTGCCAAGCACGGTGTGGTCGGGCTGACCCAGACGGCCGCGTGGGAACACGCCGCAGACAAGATCCGCATCAACGCCGTGGGCCCCGGTTTCATCGCCACGCCGTTGCTCGACAAGATGGACCCGAAGGTGAAGCAGGCGCTGGAGAGCAAGCACGCGCTCGGCCGGCTCGGCACGCCGGAGGAAGTCGCTGGGCTGGTGGCCTGGCTGGCCAGTGCGGACGCCAGCTTTGCGACCGGCACGTACTACGCCATCGATGGCGGGTACCTGGCGCAGTAAGCCCCGCGACGGCAGGCTCACCGGGGCCTGCCGTTGGCTTCACGGTCCTCAGACGCCCTTGTCTGCGACGCTCCGTCCATTGCCGGATGAGAGGTGCAGATGGGACTGGAACAAGATCTATCAATCCTGCTGCGGATCGCCGTGGCAATGCTGCTCGGCGCCACGCTTGGGATCGAGCGGGAGATGGGCAAGCATGCGGCCGGGCTGCGCACGCACATGCTGATCGCCGGTGCTGCCGCCCTCATTGTCGGGCTGGGTGACAGCATTGCCGAGCACTTCCAGGAAGAGCGCTACCGCGACCTGCTGCAGGTCGATCCGGTCCGTCTCATCGAAGCCGTGGTGGCCTGCGTCGGCTTTGTCGCCGCCGGTACGATCCTGCGCGGTTCGCGCGACGATCAGGTCAGCGGCCTGACCACCGCCAGCTCACTGATCATGGCCGCGGCGATCGGTATCGCGGTCGGCATCGGTGAGTACGTGATCGCTATCGGGGTGAGTGTGTTGTGCCTGATCGTGCTGGTGGTGTTCAGCCGTATCGCTAAAAAACTGGAGTCGTCATGAGCAGTGAACGTCCCTTCGGGATCCAGCGCATCGACCATGTGGTGCTGCGCGTGCAGGATCTCCCACGCGCGGTGCGCTTTTACTGCGACGTCCTGGGCTGCACGGTCGCCCGCGAGCGGCCCTCGTTGGGCATGGTGCATCTGCATGCCGGCGAATCGCTGATCGATCTGATCAGTGTCGACGGCCCGCTGGGGCGCGAAGGTGGCGCAGCACCTGGGCGGGAAGGGCGCAATGTCGAGCATGTCTGCCTGCGCGTGGAGCCGTTCGACGCCGAACAGGTGCGCGCGCATCTGCAGGGGCTGAACGTGGTCCTGAGTGGACCGGCCGAGCGCAACTACGGCGCGGAGGGTGACGGTCTGTCGCTGCGCCTGCGCGATCCGGATGGCAACTCGGTCGAGCTCAAAGGCCGCTCGAACGACTGCGGCTGCTAAGTGGTACTACCAATAGGCGGGCCTAGACCTATGGTCTAATAGGCTCGCCTTGCGTTTGGCGTTTCAATGCGGGCAGTTTCAACGACTGACATGAGTATTGGTACTACCAATGGTCGTCGTTGAGCGTTCTTGGTTCGCGCGGTGCTGACCGCGCGGACCCCTGTCCGTCTTGATGAGATCCGCCGATGCAGGCCTGGCAACAACTGTATGACCCCGCTGGCAACCTCTGGCTGTCGAGCCTGATCGCGCTGCTGCCGATCGCCTTCTTCTTCGTCGCGCTGGCCGTACTGCGCATGAAGGGGTGGCTGGCCGGCACGATCACCGTGGCGATCGCGTTGGCGGTCGCCCTGCTGTTCTACCGGATGCCGCTGTCGCAGGCATTCGCGGCGGCCGGGTATGGCTTCGTCTATGGCCTGTGGCCGATTGCCTGGATCATTCTGGGCGCGGTGTTCCTGTACAAGGTCTCGGTCAAGACCGGCCAGTTCGACATCATCCGCGCCTCGATCCTCTCGGTTACCGAAGACCAGCGCCTGCAGATGCTGATGGTCGGCTTCGCGTTCGGCGCGTTCCTGGAAGGGGCGGCCGGCTTCGGTGCGCCGGTGGCGATCACCGCCGCGCTGCTGGTCGGGTTGGGCTTCAAGCCGCTGTATGCGGCCGGCCTGTGCCTGATCGTCAACACCGCGCCGGTGGCGTTCGGCGCGATGGGCATTCCGATCATCGTGGCCGGGCAGGTGACCGGACTGGACGCCTTCGAGATCGGCCAGATGGCCGGGCGCCAGCTGCCGTTCCTGACCCTCATCGTGCTGTTCTGGATCATGGCGATCATGGATGGCTGGCGCGGTGTCAAGGAAACCTGGCCGGCGGTGCTGGTGGCCGGCGGTTCGTTCGCAATCGCCCAGTACCTGACCTCCAACTTCATCGGCCCCGAGCTGCCGGACATCACCGCCTCGCTGACCTCGCTGGTGTGCCTGACCCTGTTCCTGCGCAGGTGGAAGCCGGTGCGGATCTTCCGCTTCGATACCCAAACCAGCGCCGAAGCCGCGGCCCAGGCCCTGGAAGCGCCGCGGCATTCCACCGGCCAGATCGTCAAGGCGTGGTCGCCGTTCCTGATCCTGACCGCCATGGTCACGATCTGGAGCATCCCGCCATTCAAAGCGCTGTTCGCCGCCGGTGGCGCGCTGGAGCACTGGGTGCTGAAGATTCCGGTGCCGTCGCTGGATCAGCTGGTACAGAAGATGCCGCCGATCGTGCCGGTGCCGACCGGGTACGAGGCGATCTACAGGTTCGATGCGGTTTCGGCGACCGGCACGGCGATCATGCTGGGCGCGGTCATCGCGATCGTGCTGCTGAAGATGCGCCCGGCCGCGGCGCTGCGCACCTTCGCTGAAACCGCCAATGAACTCAAGGTCCCGATCTACTCCATCGGCATGGTGCTGGCGTTCGCCTTCATCGCCAACTACTCCGGGCTGTCGGCGACGCTGGCACTGGCCCTGGCGCACACCGGCAAGGCGTTCACCTTCTTCTCGCCGTTCCTGGGCTGGCTGGGCGTGTTCCTGACCGGGTCGGACACCTCGTCCAATGCGCTGTTCTCGGCGCTGCAGGCGACCACGGCCCAGCAGATCGGCGTGTCCGAAGTGCTGCTGGTCGCGGCCAACACCACCGGCGGGGTCACCGGCAAGATGATCTCGCCGCAGTCGATCGCGATTGCCTGCGCGGCGGTCGGCCTGGCCGGCAGGGAATCGGACCTGTTCCGCTTCACGGTCAAGCACAGCCTGATCTTCACCGTGATGGTCGGCATCCTCACCACGGTGCAGGCCTACTGGCTGACCTGGATGATTCCCTGAGCCCATGCGCGGCAGTCCGGCTACTGGCATCGACCCCATCGCCCGCCACGCGGGCGACAATGGCGGCATGAAGAACGAACGCCTGTCCGACAAGGTGGCCGCGCAGCTGCGTGGCCTGATCCGTGAGCAGAACCTGCAGCCGGGCGACCGGTTGCCGGCCGAGCGGCCACTGGCGGTGCAGCTGGGGGTCTCGCGCACCGCGCTGCGCGAAGCGATCGCGCAGCTGGCCAGCCAGGGCCTGCTGAGTGCACGGGTCGGCGGCGGTACCTACGTGAGCGAGCCGGCGGCCCGCGCCCGCCAGACCATCGATGAGCCGTTGATGCCGTACCTGCCGCTGTTCCAGGGTGACCCGGAATACCGCTTCGATGTGCTGGAGATCCGCCATGCACTGGAAGGGGCGACCGCCTGGCATGCGGCCTTGCGCGCCACCGACGAGGACCGCGCGAAGATCCGCCAGGCCTTCGACACCATGATGGCCGCGCACGGCAAGGACGACCCCGCCGGTGAGGCACGGGCCGATGCAGCCTTCCACCTGGCCATCGCCGAGGCCTCGCACAACCTGGTGCTGCTGCAGGTCATGCGCGGCCTGTTCGAACTGCTGCAGACCAACATCTCGCAGAGCCGCGAGAAGCTCTATACCTCGGCCCGCACCTTTGAGCCGCTGTCGGTCCAGCACCGCGAGATGATGGAGGGGGTGCTCTCCGGCGACCCCGAACGCGCGCGTGCCGCCGCGCACGCGCACCTGGAATTCGTGCACACGTCCCTGCGCACGCTCGACGACAACGAAGCCCGGCGCGCCCGCGCGTCGCGGCTTCCTTCTTCCCACGGTTGACCCATGATCATCTCCGCCTCCACCGATTACCGCGCAGCGGCGCAACGCCGCCTGCCGCCGTTCCTGTTCCACTACATCGATGGCGGCGCGTATGCCGAGCACACCCTGAAACGCAATGTCGCGGATCTGTCGGACATCGCGCTGCGCCAGCGCATCCTGCGCAACATGTCCGATCTGAGCCTGGAAACGACGCTGTTCGGCGAACGCCTGGCGATGCCGGTGGCGTTGGCGCCGGTCGGGCTGACCGGCATGTACGCGCGCCGCGGTGAAGTGCAGGCGGCGCGGGCGGCGGCGAGCCGGGGGATTCCGTTCACGCTGTCCACCGTCTCGGTCTGCCCGATCGAGGAAGTGGCGCCAGCGATCGACCGGCCGATGTGGTTCCAGCTGTATGTGCTCAAGGACCGCGGCTTCATGCGCAATGCGTTGGAGCGGGCCAAGGCGGCCGGCGTGACCACGCTGGTGTTCACCGTGGACATGCCGACGCCGGGCGCACGTTACCGCGATGCGCATTCGGGCATGAGTGGCCCGAACGCGCCGGCGCGGCGCATGCTGCAGGCGATGACCCACCCGCGCTGGGCGTGGGACGTCGGCCTGTTCGGCCGCCCGCATGACCTGGGCAACATCTCCACCTACCGTGGCAGCCCGACCGGCTTGGCCGATTACATCGGCTGGCTGGGCAACAACTTCGATCCGTCCATTTCGTGGAAGGACCTGGAATGGATCCGCGAGTTCTGGACCGGCCCGATGGTGATCAAGGGCATCCTCGATCCGGACGATGCGCGCGATGCGGTGCGGTTCGGCGCCGACGGCATCGTGGTCTCCAACCACGGCGGTCGCCAGCTGGACGGGGTGCTGTCCACCGCGCGGGCGCTGCCAGCGATCGCCGATGCGGTCAAGGGAGAGCTGAAGATCCTGGCTGACTCCGGCATCCGCAACGGTCTGGACGTGGTCCGCATGATTGCCCTCGGCGCAGACAGCGTGCTGCTTGGCCGGGCGTTCGTGTACGCGCTCGCGGCGCAGGGCGAGGCCGGCGTGGCCAACCTGTTGGACCTGATGGCCAAGGAAATGCGCGTGGCGATGACGCTCACCGGCGCCAGGACCATCGCCGATATCAGTGCCGATTCGCTGGTGGACGCCACGCGTCGCCTCGCGGCCGCCCCATGAACGCCGCATCCCAGGGCACGGCAGCGCTGCTGGCGCAGCTGCGCGCGATCGTCGGCGATGCACACGTGCTGTGCGGCGACAAGCCGACCCGGCGCTTCCGCAAGGGCTACCGTTTCGGCGATGGCCCCGTGCTGGCGGTGGTCCGCCCGGGCACGCTGCTGGAACAGTGGCGCGCCCTGCAGGCCATCGTGGCGGCCAACGCGATCGTGATCATGCAGGCGGCCAACACCGGCCTCACCGGCGGTTCCACGCCGGATGGTGCCGACTATGACCGTCCGGTGGTCATCCTCAACACGCTGCGCCTGACCGGCGTGCAGCTGATCAACGCGGGCCGCCAGGTGGTCTGCCTGCCCGGGGCGACGTTGGACCGGCTGGAGAAGGAACTGACGCTGCTGGGCCGCGAACCGCACTCGGTGATCGGCTCGTCGTGCATCGGTGCCTCGGTGCTGGGCGGGGTCTGCAACAACTCCGGCGGCTCGCTGGTGCGGCGCGGCCCGGCTTATACCGAGATGGCGTTGTTCGCCCAGGTCGATGCGCACGGCCAGCTGCAGCTGGTCAATCATCTCGGCATCGCGCTGGGCGACACCCCCGAGCAGATCCTGGAGCGGCTGCAGCGCGGCGACTACGTGCCGGCCGACGTGGACAACGGCAACGACCGCGCCGCCTCCGACCCGCGGTATGCCGAGCAGGTGCGCCAGGTCGATGCGGCCACGCCGGCCCGCTACAACGCCGATCCTTCCCGCCACTACGAGGCCTCCGGCTCGGCCGGCAAGCTGGCGGTGTTCGCGGTGCGGCTGGATACCTTCGCGCGCGAGCCGGCTGAGGTGTTCTACATCGGCAGCAACGCGATGGAGGATCTGACCGCGATCCGCCGCCATCTGCTGACCGCGTTCGAACGCCTGCCGATCTCCGGCGAGTACCTGCACCGCGAGGCGTATGACATCGGTGAGCGCTATGGCAAGGACACCTTCCTGCTCATCGATCGCTTCGGTACGGCCCGGGTGCCGGCCGCGTTCGCGCTGAAAAGCCGCGTCGATGGCTGGTTCGAAAGCCTGGGCCTGCGCGGGGTCACCGACCGGGTGATCCAGTGGGCGATGCGCTGCCTGCCACGCCATCTGCCCACGCGCATGGGCCAGTTCCGTGACCGTTACGAGCACCATCTGCTGCTCAAGGTCTCGGCGGAGGATGCCGCCGCAACCGAAACCTTCCTGCGCACTCACTTCGCTGATGGCGAGGGCGACTTCTTCCAGTGCACGGCCGAGGAGGGGCGCAAGGCGTTCCTGCATCGCTTCGCCGTGGCCGGCGCGGCCGTGCGTTATCGCGAAGTGCACCGCGGCGAGGTCGCAGACATCGTGGCCCTGGACGTGGCACTGCGACGCGACGACCGCCAGTGGGTGGAACACCTGCCGGCGGAACTCGACGCACGCCTGGCTGGCAAACTGTATTACGGGCACTTCCTGTGCCATGTGTTCCATCAGGACTACATCGTGCGCAAGGGCGAGGATCCGCTAGCCATCGAGCACGCGATGTGGACGCTGCTGGATGCACGCGGTGCCGAGTATCCAGCCGAACACAACGTCGGCCATCTATATCCGGCCAAGCCGCCGCTGGCGGCGTTCTATCAGCAGCTGGATCCGAGCAATACGTTCAATCCGGGCATCGGCCAGACCGCGAAGACGCGCGGATGGGGCAGCTGCGACTGCACCACCCACGGGTAGAGCCACCCCATGGGTGGCTGTGCCGGCGTATCGCGGGTTTGACGGCAGCCACCCATGGGGTGGCGCTACCCGCGGGGCATCATTCGCAACGGACGGCGGTGATCACGTTGTCCTTGTCGATGAACACGCGCAGGCGATCCTTGCGCAGGTCGCGCGACGTGATCGTGGCCGGGCCGATCGGGTTGATCAGGCCGGCGCCGCTCTGCAGCAGCAGCTTGCGCATGTTCGCCTGGTCGGCCGGCTGGCCGATGGCCCAGCCCAGGGCATCGGCCTTGCACAGGCCCGGCCCCTTGATCTCCGGGCCCGGCGTGCTGACGCAGGCGGCCAGCGAGAGGGTGCCGGCGAGCATGATCGCGGCGAGGGGATAACGGGAAAGGGATGACATCGGGTCGCTCCTGCGGGGTCAGGCGCCGACCATACCACCGCCGTGTGCATCGCCGCGTGGTGGGGACCCCGCGACCGTTGGACGCAGCCTGCGCGGCTGATGGGGCAGGGCGCAACGGCCGCCGGCGCTACACTGGCGGCCCCTCAGATCGGCCATGCCGGGAGTCGCAGGTGCTGCACGTGTTCATGCTTGGCGGGCGCCATGCCCGGGCCAGGATCGAGGTCCACGATGTGGCCTTCGCCAATGTCGATGTCATCGAAGAGGCTTACCCGCAGTTGCGCCAGGAGTGGTTCGGCGAACGCAAAGGGCTGCATGTCGATGGCTGGCTCGCCGTGGATGGGGTGGAGGCGTACCGGGTGCGCTTCGGCGAGGTGGCCCCGGCCGCGGGCGCGCCGCGGCTCTACTTCCTCAATCTCGGCGGGTATGCCGCCGGCGCGCTGGGCGAGGCCCATGACTACCGGCTGCTGGTCGCCACCAGTGTCGAAGAGGCCAAGCACAAGGCCAAGGTGCTGCGCGATGCCAGCTGGTTCAAGCCGCATACCGATGTCCTGCTGGAGGTCGATGACTGTATCGCCATCGACCAGGTCGGCGGCCGGTATGTACAGCTTGAGCGCGGGGAGCACCAGGGCATCGCGCTGGTCAGTGACTACATCGTGATCGGTTGAACGGCCCCGATTGCCCGCGGCCGTCCCGCTGGCGCATAGTGTCGCGGTCTTGTGAGGTCCGGCGATGTCGCCGCGACAGGTCAACCAACGGAAGTAGCGCATGCAGAGCAGGAAGATCACCGCAGCAGTGATCGTGACGCTGGGAATGATGATGGCCGGCAACGCCGTGGCGGCCGAGCCGGACGCACCCGTGTTCGGTGGCTGGCGCAACCTGCATTCGGCCAGTGGCGCCGAGCCGGTGCTGAGGAACCAGCCGTTTGCGATCCTGCCGGGCGAGGTTGCCAAGGGCGAGCGGTTCGCGATCCTGGACCGCGAGAACAAGCAGGCAGTGTGCTGCCTGGTGGTGGACAGCGACCGTCTCGATGCGATCGCGCTGGAAACCCGGTACCGGCTGCCCGGGGTATGGATCGCCGATCTGCTCGGCAACGAGGACTACAACCGCCGGCACGGCGACCCGCATGTGTTCGCGATGACGCGCGAGGGCGAGCTGGTCGACCATGTCTTCTCGCAGGAAGGCGGCGGCTACAGCGACCTCGGCGGCCTGCTGCTGCCGGCCGGTGCCGCGCTGGATGCCAGTGGCGGCAGCATCAAGTTCGGTACCACCACGTACCGCCTGCAGGTGCAGTCGCAGCGCTTCGCCGATGACAATGGCGCGCTGGACCGCTACACCCTGCTGCCGCCGGCACCGGCCGCGCCGGTGGTGGTCGAGGTGCCGTACAGCACGTACTGACACGGAAGCGACAGAACCGGCACGGTACAATCGCGCCCGCCCACCGGCACTGCCGGCCGGGCCCGCATCCTTGTCCGAGCCTGTCCGTGACCGCCCGATTCTTCCTGTCCTGCGCGCTGCTGTTGTTGGCAGCCTGCGCCACGCCGGCCCGGCCGCCGGCCAAGCCGCCCGCCAATCCGGACGCCCTGTGGGGCATCATCCAGCGCGACTGCGCCGACGCTGCCGCCCCCCGAGGCAGCTGCCTGGCGGTGGCCGTCGAGGCGCAGCGCCGCGATGTGCTGCTCAAGGATTCGCACGGCCACTACCAGTTCCTGGTGTTGCCGCTGGACCGGGTCTCGGGGATCGAAAGCCCCGCGCTGCTGTGGGCCGGAGCGCCGAACTACTTCGCCGCGGCCTGGGCCGCCCGCAGCCACACCGAGCAGGCGCTGGGCCGGTCACTGCCGCGCGACGTGGCCAGCCTGGCCTTGAACTCGCCGCATGGGCGTTCCCAGCACCAGTTGCACATCCACGTGGATTGCCTGCGGGCCGATGTCCTGACCCAGCTGCGCCGGCTGCAGCCCTCCATCGGCGCGGATTGGCAGCCACTGCCGGAGCCGCTGCGCGGGCATGCCTATCTCGCCCGCCAGCTGCCGGGTGCCGCGCTCACCGCGAATCCGGTCCGTCTGCTGGCCGCTCATCTGGCCGAGCCCGCCGATATCGGCAACTGGTCGCTGGTGGTGGCCGGGCAGACGGACCCCGCCGGTGCGCCCGGATTCGTGCTGTTGGCCACCCGGCTGGACCTGGCAGCGGGCAACAAAGCCAGTGGTGAGGAGCTGCAGGATCACGCCTGCGCCGTATTGACCGGTGCCGCCGGTCCGCTGGACGGTGTGCTGTGAGGCGTTGCCGGGGCAGGGCGCGCAGCATTGGCTTGCGCACGGCCGGGTAAACACGTCGGACCTGCGCACCGTGTCGGATCCGGCCCGCTCGTAGCGGCGTGTATCTCGCTTCCGGGACGGCGCCTGTATCGCCGATCAGGCAGTGCCGGACTGACGTGGACTCACCGGACACTCGCGCGGCGCGGGGAATCCAGCGTGATTGAAATAAAAACCACGGACGTGGCACGTTATAGTGGCCGTTCAATGCGGTTCCCGCTTTCGCGCCCGGGCTGACTGGCGCGACGTATCCGACTTAATCCATGACTGCTGAAACCACGACTCCGCCCGCCGCTGCGCCGTCCCAGGCCACCGGTCCGCTGTTCTACCAGACGCCCGTGCCGCTGCGCTCGGATCTGCATGCCGCCTGGCGCCTGGTGCCCGACACCGCGCATTTTGCTGCCGACACCAATGCGATCCCCGCCGTGATCGGCGAGTTCGGCTCGCTGGCCCAGCATTACCCGATCATTTTCACCGGGAAGGACGCGATGCCGCTGGTGGCCGTCGGCCTGGCCCAGCGCAACCTGTTTGTTGCCGATGGTGTATGGGACGAGCAGAGCTACGTGCCGGCGTACGTGCGCCGCTACCCGTTCGTGTTCATGCAGGCGGGTGAGCAGGACGAATACGTGCTCGCGCTCGACTCGGCCGCCAAGCAGGTCAACCAGGGCCAGAGCGAGGACGGCGTGCCGCTGTTCCAGGATGGCAAGGCGACCGAGATTGTCGACAACGCGATGCGCTTCTGCGGCGATTACACGCGCGAGCATGACCAGACCCGTCGCTTCACCGCCGCGCTGATCGAGAACGAACTGCTGATCGACCGCAACATCGACGTCACCCTGGCCGATGGCCGGCAGATGTCGATCAATGGCTTCCAGGTCGTGGACGTGGAGAAGTTCGCCGCGTTGCCGGACGCCACCGTCGTGGCCTGGCACCGCAGCGGCTGGCTGGCGCTGGTGCATCACCACCTGAGCTCGCTGGCCCGTTTCAGCGCGCTGGTGAGCCGTCAGAGCGCGCTGCCTGCCGACGCCTGATTCAAGGCGCGTGGGCGATCACGGAAACGGCGGCCGCAGGGCCGCCGTTTTTCGTTGTGCCGGGCAGAGCGCGGATCAATCGCGGGTGCTGACTTCCCAGTTGGCATGCACCACGCCGGGCTGACGCTGCAGCCGCGCGACCACGGCATCGAGCTCATCGGCACTGACGGCGGTGCTGACCAGGATCGCGACCAGCTCCACCGGGCCGTCGCCGTGTTCGATCACCTGCACGTCGCTGACCGGGTACTGCGCGGCCTCCAGTGCGTCCACCAGGCGTTCGCGTGCCAGGGGCGTGGCCGCAGGGTCCACGCTCAGGCGCACCTCGTAGGTCGCTTCGGAGGCCGCCTCATTGATCGGGATGCGGTTGATCGCGTTGACCAACGGGCGCAACAGCGTGTTGCCAGCGATGATCAGCACGGTCAGCAGCGCGCCTTCGGCCAGCATGTCCGCACCGGTGCACGCACCGACCGCCGCCGAGCACCACAGCGTCGCGGCGGTGTTCAGGCCACGCACGTTCATGCCTTCCTTCATGATCACGCCGGCGCCGAGGAAACCGACCCCGGACACCACGTAGGAGATCACCCGCACGGCTTCAGCGTTGCCGGCGATGCGCATGCCCAGATCCACGAAGGCCGCTGCGCCGACCGCGACCAGCACATTGGTGCGCAGTCCGGCGGTGCGCTGGCGGTACTGCCGTTCCGCGCCGATCAAGGTGCCGAGCACGAACGCGGCGACCAGGCTGACCACGGTGTCCAGGAAGGGATACAGCTCGAAGGTCTGGATGAAGCGCATGCGGAATCCTTGCAGGGCAGGGCTTAGGCAAAATCCCGATAAGCATATCCCGGGCGGTCATTTCCTCCTTTTCCGCCTGTTCAGCAGAATCACGGCCCCTCCCTCACTACGCTCTGGCACGGGCTTGTCCGCGCCGGGACGTAGCTCTTTTACCGGAAATCTGCATGTCTGTGCTGTATCGCCCGCTGCGTCGGCGGGTCTTGGTTATGTCGTTGTTGCCCCTGTTCGGCGCAGGTTCCGTGGTCCACGCGGCCGATGCGCCGACCCAGCTCGATGCGGTCACGGTCACCGGCTCGCGCATCCCCCGCGCCAGCGTGGAAGGGCCCTCGCCGGTCACCGTGATCACCCAGGAGCAGATCGAGGCGCAGGGCTACCGCAGCGCCTTCGAAGCGCTCAGCGCGCTGACCGAGAACACCGGCAACGTGCAGGGTGAGGATTTCGGCAACACCTTCACGCCGGCTGCCAACACCATCAACCTGCGTGGCCTCGGCCCCAACCGCACGCTGGTGCTGGTCAACGGTCGCCGCCAGTCGGATTACCCGCTGGCCTACGAAGGCTCGGTCAATGTGGTCAACCTGGCCAACATCCCGAGTGCGCTGATCGACCGGATCGAAGTGCTGGCGGGGGGCGCGTCGGCGGTCTATGGGTCGGATGCGATCGCCGGTGTGGTCAACATCATCCTCAAGAAGACCTACGACGGCGTCGGCATCAATGTGCGCGCCGGCACCACCGAACAGGGCGGGGGCGACAACCAGCGCCTGCAGGCGGTTGGCGGCGGCTCGGGTGAGAACTGGGACGCGATCTTCGGGCTGGAGATCGCCAACCGCAAGGCGATCTACGGCTCGCAGCGCGATTTCATGGATTCGCTGACCGATGATCCACGTGGCGTGGCACCGCTGGCGACGGCGGTGGCGTATCGCCGCAACGCCTCCACCAACAACTACATCGATCCCGGTACCGACGGCTGCGATGCCGCCAGCACGCTGTATGGCGGCAGCGTGTTCCGCGCGCAGAATCCGCGCCAGGGCGGATACTGCGGCAGTAATGAGGCCGCGCCGACGTTCTGGACCGTGCAGACCGAGAAGCGCAACATCGATGCTTACAGCGCGGTGACGTGGCGCTTGAACGATCGCCAGGAACTGTTCGCCGATGCGGCCATCGGCACCGCGCGTATCTACAACAACACCCGTGCACCGAGCTGGACCTCCTCGCGCAATTACTTCTACAACCAGAACAGCGGTCAGCTGGAAAGCTGGTACCGGCGTTTCGCACCGGAAGAGATCGGCGGCGTGCAGCGCAATGCCAACCGGTTCCTGGAGCAGTCCTGGTCATTCAACGTGGGCGCGCGTGGCAGTATCGGCGGCTCGGACTGGGATTACGAAGCGGCCTACAGCCGCTCGCGCTATGAGAACAAGACGCAGCGCCCGGGCCTGCTGATCGACATCAATACGTACATGCTCGGCCCGCAGCTGGGCACCCGTAATGGCGTGGAGGTGTATGCACCGGATCCATCACGCCTGTATCAGCCGCTGACCCCGGGCGAGTATGAAGGCCTGTCGGGCCGCTACGAGAGCCGCAACGCCGCGTGGCTGCAGACAGCCAGCGTCAGCGTCAACGGCCAGCTGTTCGATCTGCCCGGTGGCCGCGCCGCGCTGGCAGCCGTCGTCGAAGCGGGCAGCCAGGGCTACAGCAACCGCCCGGACCCGGCACTGGCGCAGGGCGTGTTCTGGAATCTGAACGCAGGCATCCCCGCCGGTGGCGAACGTGATCGCTACGCAGCCGGCGTGGAACTGCAGCTGCCGTTGCTGGAGCGCCTGACCGCCACCGTGGCGGGACGCTACGACCAGTACCGCGCGGCCGGTGACCACCTGGGCAAGGCGACCTGGAGCACCGGCCTGGAGTTCCGTCCGTTCGATACGCTGCTGCTGCGTGCCAGTGCGGCGACCAGCTTCCGCGCGCCGGACATGAACTACGTGTTCGCGACCGAAACGCGTGGCTACAACCCCGGCATGACCGACTACTGGCGCTGCCGCAGTGCCGGCCAGGCGTATGACGACTGTGACTTCAGCGGGCTGGCGATCGACTACACCAGCGGCGCCAACCCGCAGCTGCAGCCGGAAACCGCCAAATCGTATGGCCTGGGCTTCGTGTGGTCGCCCTCGGCCAACCTGGACTTCACGGCGGACTACTACGACATCCGCATCGACGATGAGGTCACCAATCTCGATGCGACCCGCATCCTGAAGGACGAAGCGGACTGCCGCCTCGGCCAGACCGTGGGCGGTGACGCACGCGATATCGGCTCTGCACAATGCCAGGATGCACTGCGCCGGGTGATCCGCAACCCGGCCGATGCCGCAGTGCAGCCGAACCAGGTCGTGCGCGTGCTGATCAACCCGATCAACGCCGCCTCCGAAACCGTGCGCGGCATCGACCTGAAGTCGAATCTGCGCTGGGATGCAGGCCGTTATGGTCGCTTCTCGGCCCGCGTGGCGTACTCGCTGGTGATCGATCACAGCTACCGCCAGTTCGCTGGCGATGACGTGCAGGATCAGCGCAATTCGCTGGATTCCTACCAGTGGCGCAGCAAGGTCAACGGCAGCGTCACCTGGGCGATCAATGACTGGACCGCCACCCTGTATGGCATGCGCTACGGCTCGTTGCCCAAGACCGATGGCAGTGGCCGCATCGCCCCGTACATGACCTACAACGCCAGTCTGTACCGCAAGCTCAATGACAACGCCACGCTCGGCCTGATCGTCAACAACCTGCGCGACAGCCGCCCACCGGCGGACAAGAACGGCGGTGGCTGGCCGTTCTACCCGGTCGGCAACTACGACCCCTACGGTCGCCAGCTGTGGCTGGAGTTCGACTACCGCTTCCTGTAATCCGCTCGCGGGCCCGGCAATGCCGGGCCCCCTGCGTTTGGGTCACAGGCGCCGAAGCTGCTCAGATCACCATCGCGCCCAATACCGCCAGTGCCAGGATGATCAGCAGCACGCCAGACAGGCGCTCGATCCACGGCAGCGCTGCGTTGAATCGGTCCATCGCTGCCGCGCGCCCAACCATACCGGCCATCAACAGGTCCCAGCCGAGCACCACCGCGAACATCCACACCGCGTAGAACAGCCGTGTTCCGGCGGTATTGTCCGGCCCACTCAACATGGCCGCCAGGCTGGCGTAGAACAGGGCGTTCTTGGGGTTGAGCAGGGCGGAGACGGCGCCCAGTCCGAGGGCTCGAATCCACGCGGAACGCTGAGCCGGGCGGGACAGCTCCGCCGGTTGCTCGCCAGGCAGACGCAGTGAGGCGGTCCCGGCATGGCGCAGGAACAGCAGGCCGATGTACAGCAGGAAGGCGCAGCCCGCTATCTGGATCACCCGAAAGAGCGCGCTGCCGGATTGCAGCCCCGCGACGCCGGAGAACGCCAGCGCAATATAGGCACCATTGGCCAATGCAACCCCGATGCATGCGCCGCTTGCAACACGCCAGCCCTGATGGATTGCGGTGCGGGTGATCAGAAAGAAGTCCGGCCCGGGCGACAGCAGCGCCAGAAAGTGCACGGCAGCAACGAGCAGAAACTGTTCCATGGGGGGCGGGCAGGCTTCAATGGGGCGCCTGACTGTGCCGATGTTGCGCGGCGATGTATTGCACGATATTGCGCAGTACTCAGCGGCGATAACGGCCTGGCGTAATACCGGCGTGAGCTTTGAACAGGCGCTGGAAATGGCTCTGGTCTGCAAAGCCGAGCGCGTGTGCGACCTCGGCCAGCGGTTGCCCTCGACCAAGGCGCTCGCGGGCGAGATTGATCCGCCGATTGAGCTGCCAGGCATGTGGCGTCAGTCCAGTGGCATTGCGAAACGCCCGGATCATCGCGTAGCGGTCCATCCCCGTGCATGTGGCCAGATCGGCCAGCGACACGCTCGACATCGGCGCGGCGTCCAGCAGGGCGAATGCTGGCTGCAGTCGCCGGTGTTGCGCTGCACTTGCGTGCGGGGCGGGAACCGGCGCCCCGGCAAGGACGTCGAGATCGTCGATGAAAGCGACGACAGCTGCTTCCTTTTCACCGGGATCGACACTGGAGAACAGCAGGGCATTCATGTCGCAGAACAGCCGGTAGCGCACCGGGCTGCGGTCGATCCGGATCACCGGCGCCGCTGGGGCGTCTTTGTCGATGGGGTGCCTGTCTTCCGTGACTGCCGCCACCCATGCTGCATCCAGATGCAGCATCTGGTAGCTCCAGGCGGTGTTGGGCGCTGGATTGCAGGCGTGTACACGGTGCGCCGGCACGATGACCAAGGTGCCGGGTTGAAGGCGGTGCTGTCCGCCAGGCGCGCCGCTGAACATGCTCTCACCCGCGTCCACGGCGCCGATCGACCAGGTGGGATGACTGTGCGGGCGGTAACAGGCCCGGCTGTTGCACGCGCGACGTGACTCAAACCACGGCAGCTGGGGGTCCCGCCAGAAGTCGTTCTCCGAGGCAATGCGGCCGGAAGCGGGGCGCTCGCGTATGCTTGCCGCCTGAAACTCACTGCAATCCATGCGCCATGATAAATCACCTTCACTACCGCCGTGCGCTGCCCGACGATGCCGCTGCCTGCATCGATCTGCGCGGACGCACCCGCGAGAACGCCTTCTCCGCCGCACAGCTGGCCGAACTGGGCATCACCGAAGACAGCTGGGCGGCCGGTATCCGTGACGATGCATTGCCGGGCCATATCGCACTCGAACACGGGCGGATGGTCGGGTATTGCTTTGGCGATCGCGAAGGCGGGGAGATCGTGGTCCTGGCGTTGCTGCCGGCCTATGAAGGGCGGGGCATCGGTCGGCACTTGCTGGATCTGGCCATCGCCGATCTGGTCGAGGCAGGCCATACGCGGCTGATCCTGGGGTGTGCAGCGGATCCGGCGGTGCGCTCGCACGGCTTCTATCGTTACCTCGGCTGGCGGCCCACCGGTGAGATCGATGCGCTGGGCGATGAGGTGCTTGAGCTGCATGTGGGCGCCACGTCGTAGGATCGGGGTAGGGCGTAGTACTGACGTCGTGTCGGGATCATGCGCGTCGCGCGTCCAGCGTGCGGCAGGTCACGGCCGGGATAAGGGGCCACGGACATGCTGCAGCCTCGTGGAGGGAGCTGAGCCGTGTCTGTATGGATGTTGGCCATCATGATGAGCGCTGCAGCGAGCGAGGCTTTTCCGCAGCAGGTGCACACCTGTGTCGTGCATGGCAGCCGTCAGTACCAGTCCACGCCGTGCACCGGCCGGACCGAGCGCATCCGTGACATGCCGCCGCCTGCGGAGACGCGCGCCAATACGTTGTACATCGAATCGCTTCGCCAGGAGCTCAAGGCCAAACGGCGCGCAGAGACTGCACCGGCGCGCCCGCGCCGGTCGCCGCGCCGCAACGTGCAGCCGGCAGCCGCCTTCCGGGGCGCAGTGATCTCGGTGCATGCCGATCCGGTCCGATGCGATGCCGCGCGCCGCCAGCGCGAGACAACCTACGCGAAGGCGGGTGACCGCCCGAGCCTGGCCCTGAGCCGGCGGATGGATGACCTGGTGCACGATGCCTGCCGGTGAGATGCAGGCATCGTCGGCACTCACTGCCGTCAGTGGCGGTCCATCAGATAGCGCGCCACGGCATCGAACGCCGGCAGGGTGGTCGGGTCATTGGCGCTGTTGCCGGCCACCGGGTGCGAGCCGAACCGCGCGATCACCACGCGTGCGGTGGGATCGATGTACAGCGCCTGGCCGTGCACGCCGCGCGCCATGTAGGCGCCATGGTCGTTGTGCGATATCCACCACATGCCGCGATAGCTCCAGCCCGGCAGCTGGGGATAGCCGGCCTTGGCGAAGGCCTGCTTGTTGCCACCCGCGCGGATCCGGGCGATCGCGGCGGCGGGCACGATGGGCTGACCGTTGACCTTGCCGTCGTCGAGCAGCAGCTGGCCAACGCGGGCCAGATCACGCAGGCCGGCATTGAAGCCGCCACCCGCAAACGGCGTGCCGCTGGAGTCAACGGTGTAATAGGCATCCTGCTCCGCACCAAGCCGTTGCCAGATCCGCGATTGCAGCAACTGTGCAACCGACTGCCCCGTACGCCGGGCGATGATCCAGCCCAGCGCGTCCGTATTGATCGTTTTGTAGCCAAAAGCCTCGCCGTGGCGGCCCTGCTTCTGCACGGTCTGCAGGTAATCGTAATAGCTGCGCGGCCCGGTGTAGCCGGCAGGCGGGGGCAGAGTGCTGCCCGCCGCGGAGAACGCCCAGACCTCGGCGTTGGGGTCGGCGTAGTCTTCGCTGTAGCGCAGTGCCGTGGTCATCTCCAGTACCTGCTTGACCGTGGCATCGCCGAACGCACTGTCCTTCAGCTCGGGAACAATCGCGCTGACGCGCTGGGTTTCATCGATCACCCCCTCGGCGACCAGCATCTCGCCGAGCAGACCGGTCATCGACTTGCTGACGGACATCGCACCGTGCTGGCCGTGCTCGTCCAGGCAGCCGCTGTAACGTTCGTAGACCACCACCCCGTCGTGCAGCACCACGATGCCGTCGGTGTAGTTGGCCGACAGCGACTGTGCCCAGGTCATCTGACTGTTGGTGCCGGTGGGCGTGAACGACAGCGCGTCGATCGCGGCATCCAGCCGACGCGGCAGGTCATGCGCGGCACCCGGTCCCCGGCTGACGCCCACGGTGGGCATCAACTGGCGGAAATGGCAGGCCGTCCAGCGCAGCTTGGGGAAGCTGAAATAGTCGTCATCCGTGTAACGGATGCGCTTGTCTTCCGGCGGCGGCGCGCCCTGCATCCAGCCCAGCAGCCTGGGATCGGATGCTTCGGCCGACAGTGGCGGCAATGTAGGCGATGGAGGCGAGGGCGGGGCGGCAGGGGCGGCGACCGGCAGGGCGAGCGCGGCAACCAGGGCCGCGGCCAGCCGTGTGCGGGAGGACACCAGGGCGGCGCGCGCGCGGGACAGGGCGCTACGGGGGCGTGGAACGGGCATGGTGCACTCCTTGCTGATGCGCAGTACGTCTGCGCCATCAAGGGTACTGCACCGGAAAGAAAGACGGCGCCATCGGCGCCGTCTGTCACGTGCCCTGCAACTACAGGGCCGGATGCCGTTACGGGTTGGCGGGGTTGCCCTGCGGGGCAGGGTCCGGCGTGGCCGTTTCGGCCGAGGGCAGCGACAGTGCCGGGTTCAGCTGCTGGGCCTGCAATGTCTGGATGCGCTGGTTGAGCGCGTCCAGTTCGCTGTGGCTGCTGCGCAGGTCCGTGCTCAGGCTGACCGCCTGCTGCTTGGCCTGTTCCAGCGAGGCGCTGACCTGCAGCGACTGCTGGCGCTGGAGATCCGCTTCCTGCTGCAGGCTGCGCAGCCGCTCTTCGTTGTAGGCGACCAGGTTTTCGGTATAGCGCTTGCCGGCCTGCAGGCGGGTGGTGTCGATATACACCTGCGCCAGCTGCTCGGTCTGCTCGACGAACGTGCGGTAGACCTTCTCGGCGTTGTCGACCGAATCGGTCTTGATCACGCGCCAGAAGTCCTTCTCGTGGAACAGCGCCACGTAATAGTTCAGCGTGCTGGTATTGAACAGCAGGCTGGCACCATAACTGCCGTTATAGGTGGTGCGCAGCTCGGTGAGCTGCTTGGAATCCACCAGCTGGCGCAGTTCATCCACGGTATTGCGGACTACCGGCGCCGGGCGCGCGGCGGTATCCGCGGCCGGCTCGGCACGCGGCGCGCGCGCGGCCAGGGCCTGCGGGACGACGCTCAATGTCAGCAGCAACACAATCCCACCGGTCAGCGCGTGCGCGACGATGGAACCAACCCCTTTTCTCTCTCGCATATTCAGGCCATCCACGAGTGGATTATCAGTGAAGTAAAGTCCCCGCCGAAGTCTAGCACGCACAATCGCGTGGTCTGCACTTCGCCGCAGCGTCAATAAACCAACTGCGCCGGGCTGCACTGGATGGACTGCATGTGCACGTCGGTCCGGCCCAGCTCCAGCCCGAGTATCTGGGCCAGGGTCTGCGAGAGCAGGATGCCGACGCCGTTGAGCAGCGGCTTGAGCCTCTCCAGCACCGGGGTCAGTGCCAGGCACAGCAGGCCGCTGCAGCGGAACTGGTCGGTGCCCGGGTCGATCACCCCGGTGCCGTCGCCGAGATCCTGCAGACCGCCGGGCCGGGTCTGCATGTAAGCGGCCAGGTTGGATTTGACGCAGTTGTTGTAATTGAGCAGCGTGCTGAGCAGGCTGTTGCAGCGGTTGATCACCAGACCACCGAGGATGGGGCCCAGCACACCACTTAGTCCGCCCATGCCTTCACCCGTGACCGTGGCGTTGTATCCCACCCAGACCGAGCCCGGCTTGAAGCAGGTCTCGAGGTTCAGGAGGCCACATGGGTAGGGCACGGCGTTGGGTAGTTCCCAGTCACCCAGCGCACCGATGCCGCGGGACGGATCACCCATGCGCAGGAGGTCGATGGTCTTTTTGGCATCGTAGAACCCGTTCCCCGGATTGGCCGCCTTGAGATACTGATCTGCCAGGCGGGCGGCCGTTGTGGCATCACTACTGCCCTGCTTGCCCGGGGTGAGCACGTTGCTCAGCACGCGCAGCAGTTCGCTGACCAGGCCGGAGACGGCTGTGCCGACCTGGGCCTGGTTGAAGTAAGTGGACGCGGTCTCCCCGGCGGCCAGGGTAATGCTCTCATCGCGGGTCAGCGCATTGAGGGAAATCTTGTCGGTGACCAGTGGCGCCCCCAGCAGGGTCAGCAGCTGCTCGTTCTGCAGCCCCGTATCGCACACGTTGCGCTGCGAAAACTGATTGGCCGCATCCACACGGCCTACGCAGGCGCGCAGCAGCGACGACTGCACCCGCACCGTCGCCGTTGGCGGGGTCGCGCCGCAGTTCAACGCCTCCAATGTGCCCATCGCGTTGGTCACGTCGGCATAGATCGGCAGGTTCAGGCGGATGCCCAGCGAGTTGAGTATGGGGCCGAGCAGCGCCAGGCCGCCAGTATCGATGTTGATCTTCAGCCGGACCTGCGCGTTGTAGGCGCGCGTGCCGACACCGCCGATGGCGATGGACGGCGGTTCAATGATCGCCGCCTGCGTTTTGACCATGCCAAGGATGTCGAGATTGTTGACGGCGACCCCGTTGCCGCCGCTGGCGATGCTGATGCTGGTGGTGATCAGGTCCAGCGCGTTGACGTCGGCCTGCAATGCCGGAGATGCAGGGCCTTCGGGAGCCACGATGTGTGCAAACAGGCCGCCCGCGGCATCGGTGCTGCCAAGCTGGACATTGAGTTGATTGAGATCGAGCTTCGCCGCGAGCGCATTGCGCAGCGCGCGCAGATCCACGTTGGCGACCCCACTGTTGGTCAGTACCGTCGCGGTGGCATCCAGCAGCTGGCCGAGCGAGACCCGGTTGGCGGCCAGCAGTGCGTTGAACTCGGCGACGCCGATGTTGGCTTTGACCGGAATCCCCAGCGCCTGCAGCAGGCCGCCCGGCGTGACGTTCGCCTGGGCCAATCCGTCATAGCCAAGCAGGGTGGTGCGGTCCAGATTGACACCCACCAGGTTGAGCACATTGCCCAGCGGCGTATTGCCATTGACCCGCAGCAACTGCGAGCCCACCGAGAACACCGCGATTGGCGGTGCACGGGTGGCCACGGCCTCCGCACGCAGCGTGGGCAGGCGCGTGTTCTGGCCGAAGAACGGCACGACCGAGCGCGTCGCGACCACTTTGACCGCATTGAGCGGGCTGGCCGCGTCCAGGGTCATGCTGAAATGATCGTCCGCGCCGCGGCCCGGGTTCCAGTTGCCGCACTGGATTGCCAGCGTGCCGGTGAAACCGTTGTCTTTCTGCGCGTTGCCGCGGGCGGCGCTGTTGTCACGGCGGTCGGCACTGCACAGGTCCAACCGCTGCGCGCCGGCGATCGAGGCCAGGTCGACCACCTTCTGCGCATCCCGCTTGGCCCAGTACAGATAGCCCACTTCGACCAGGCCGAGCATGCCGACCAGGCCAAGCAGCACCAGCATCATGGTGACCGACATCCCGCCGCGCAGCCGCCGTCGGGACGGCCGGGGTGCGTAGGCGCTGGAGTGGTACATGGCCTTGCCCTCCTTAGTTGGTGTCAGCGCCGTCCTTCTTGACGCTGGTCTTGAGGAACTCGGGAATCTCGTGCTCGAAGCTCTTGAGGTAGCGCGCGTAGCTGGCGGCGGCCTGGTCACCCAGGATCGGCAGTCGTGCCCCGGCATGGGTGCCTTGGGCCTGCATGCGCAGCAGGTCGCGGGTGGTCTGGCCGATCTCGCCGCGCGGTGGCGGTGCGGGCGGCGTGTAGCGCTCGACAGGTGTGGCGGCTGCGTATGCAGGGGCACGTTCCACGTAAGCCGGTACGGGCTCAACGCGCTCAACGGGTGCGGGCGGGGGCAGCGGCGTGGTGACGGCCGTGGGGCCATCCTGTCCGCCCAGCATCTGCCCGGTGAGCGGTGCCTGCTGCGCGATCACGGGCACCGCCCAGGTCACCAGCACCAGCAGCAGGCCAGTGTGCAGGAGGGGAACAGGCATGCGACGCAGCTGGCTCATGGCGTGGTCTCGCTGGCAGGAGAGGGCGTGCTGAAGCGTTCCAGCATCGATGGCGCAAGGCGGGCATCGGCACTGGTGCGGCGATCGGTGTCCACCGCCACGTGGCGCGAGGCCGACCGCGGGGCAGCCGGCTGCGGCGCAGGCAGCGCGACGGGCCGGGGCCCGGGCGCGGGCGCCGCTGCCGCTGCCGCGACGCTGGCAGGCGCGCGTTGCACGGAGGGTGCGGGGGTCGCCTGCTGGCGCAGTTGCTCGGCCAGGCGGCGCACCTCTGCCTGCGCACCGTCGGTCAGGCGCGCATTGCGCATGATCGTCTCGGCCATCGCTGTCTGGCCACGCAGCAGTGCCCACACCGCCAGATTGGCATTCGCCTTGGCGCTGCCCGGCGAAAGCTCGGCGGCCTTGGCCAGCGGTTCCTGCGCGCGGGTCCAGTCACCTGCGCGCAGCCGGGCGAAGCCGAGATCGCCCAGGTAGCCCGTGTTCAACGGTTGCAGCTGCACCGCCTTCGCCAGTGCCTGCTCGGCCCGTGCCGGGTCGCCATCGCGGGCGGCGATCAGGCCCAGGCCGTGCCATGCCGCGGCGGCTTGTGGCCCGTTGGTGAGGCTGCCGTACATGGCCAGCGCGGCCTCGCGCTGGCCGGTTTCGCGCAGCGCATCGGCATTCAACAGCCGCAGCTGAGGGCTGTCGCCATACCGTTGCCGATAGGCATCCACGTGCGCGAGCGAGGCGTAGTACGCACCTTGCTGCTGCATCTTCGAAATCAGCTCGGCGTAGAGCTGCTTGTCGTCCTGGGGCGCTACCTCCGGCGACGCCAGCGCCATCGGGTCCTGGCGGTAACCGTTGCGCACGTTCGAACAGGCCGCGCAGAGAGCCGTCGCGGCGAGCAGCAGGCAGAGGCGGGGAAGCACGGCGTGGCGCATGGCGTTCAATCCAGTTTGGTCAGGGCGGAGGCGAGGGCGATGATGGCCGGACCGGCCAGCACCAGCATCAACGCCGGCAACAACGTCAACATCATCACTACGGTCATCTTCACCGAGAGCTTGCCGACCTTCTCCTTGAGCGTGGAACGGCGCTGCTCGCGCAGGCGGAGGCTGAATTGACGCAGCGGTTCCTGCACCGCGCCGCCATGTGCATGGACCTGCAGGATCAGTTGCACCAGGCTGCGCAGGTCTTCGTCATCGAATGATTCGCCGAGGCGACGCAGTGACTGCTCCCGGCTGCGTCCATGCATGTAGGCGATGTTGGCCTGGTGGATCTCCCGGCCCAGCACCGGGACCGCGTTGCGCAGTTTGTCGCCGAGGGTCTGCAGGCTCTGGTCCATGCTGAAGCCCACGCCCTGCAGCAGCCGCAACAGGTCGATCAGCAGCGGGAGCTCGGCGGTCACCTGTCTGCGCAGGCGCATCGCCCAGGCACGCAGGGCGAATTTCGGCAGCAGTATGCCGAACGCCAGCGCGCCGAAGATCACCATCGCGCGGCTGAAGCCGGTGCTGTGGTTGAAGGCCAGCACCAGGGCCAGCGTGGTGACCGCGATCAACAGGCGCAGGCCGAGGAAGATCGCGGTGCCGGCGTGGGTGTTCCATCCGGCTTGATCGAGCAGCAGCCGATCTTCCGGAGCCAGCAGCGCCGCTTCGATACGCCCGCCGTTGAAGCGCTGGCCGAACGCGGCGACACCCTTGAGCCAGCGCTGGCGCAGGCTCACCGCCGGCGGGGGTGGGGCGGCCGGTGTGCCCGCCACATCGCGCGGCCGCAATGCGGCCTGCAACGCATCCTGGTGGCGTTGTTCGCGTCCGCTCAGCACCCAGCCACGCACCCCCAACAGGGCCACGCCGGCGGCGAGCACCAACAACGTGGCGATCCACCAGCTGCTACTGGTCATGCGGGCCTCCGATCTGGACGTGCAGGCAGGTACTCATATGGATTTGGCCAGCCGGTACAGCAGGAAGCCGCCGATCAGCTCCAGTCCCAATGCCCACAGCAGCAGCTTGTGGCCGAGCGGCTCGTGTAGGATCGGCTGGAAAAAATCCGGGCTGGTGATCGCCATCAGTACGGCACTGATCGGTGGCAGCAGGCCGAGCACCCAGGCCGACATCCGGGTCTCGGAGGTGGTGGCCATCAGTTCCTGCTGGGCCTGATCCAGATCGCGCATGAAATCGGCCATGCGCTGCAGGATCTGATCGGCGCGCCCGCCGATGCGCACGCTGACGCCCAACACCACCGAGAGCACATTCAAGGCTTCCAGCCGATAGGGCTGGGCGGCCTGCGCCAGCGCGCGGTCCAGGTCCAGGCCGCTGCGGGTGTAGGACAGGGTGGCATCGAGCAGGCCCCGCAGCGGCATCGGCATCTGCGCGGCCGATGTCTGGAAGGCCATCTGCAGGCTGTTGCCCAGACCGGCCAGGCGCACCAGGTTGTCGAGGAAATCCGGCAGCTGGCGCAGCAGCTTGGCCTGCAGACGGTTGATCCGCCGCGACACCCAGAACCAGGCCGCCAGAGCGCTCAGTACCAGGACAATCGGCGCAGCCCACGCCGTGCCGAGGCGTGCACTGGCGATCCAGGCCAGCAGCGACGCGGCGGCGAGGATGAGCAGCGGTACCCGCCAACCGGTCGGCAGTGCAGCGCGCTGCATCAACGCGTCCCAAGGCAGCCCCGCCGGCGCCGTGCTCACCGGCATCGGCGCTTGGCTGTCACCCATGCCTGCCAGGCGCGGCGAGGTGTCCGGACGCGCCAGCCGCTGCTCGGCGTGCTGCAGCGACAACCTGCGTTGCTCGCGTGCGGCAGCGCCGCCCCACAGCTCCACGGCCAGGGCGATCAGCACCAGTGCCGCACTGCACAGGAGCAGGACGAAGGCCATGCTCAGAAGCCTCCGCCCAGTGCTTCGCGCAGCTGCCGGCGGAACGGTTCGAGCTTGTGCGAGTGCGGCTGGAAGCCGAGCCCGACCCAACGGTCGTACTCGTTGCCATCGGCGTCGATCTGCACTTCGTGACGGAACATCTCCTGGGTGGCGATCATGTTGTCGGTGACCCCGGTGATTTCCGTGATCGAGATGAGCACGCGGCGGCCGCTGCCCAGTCGCGAGATCTGCACGATGAAATCAATGGCGCTGGCGATCTGTCGGCGCAGACTGTCCTCGCTGCCCTGGAAGCCGGCAAACCCGGCCAGCATCTCGATCCGGTACAGGCAATCGCGCGGTGAGTTGGCGTGGATGGTGGCCATCGAGCCGTCATGGCCGGTGTTCATCGCCTGCAGCATTTCCAGCACTTCGGCGCCACGCACTTCGCCGACCACGATCCGGTCCGGGCGCATGCGCAGGCTGTTGCGGACCAGATCGCGGATGCTGATCGCGCCATTGCCGTCCGCGCCGCCGATACGGCTTTCCAGGCGCACCACGTGTGGATGGTTGAGCGAGAGCTCGGCAGTGTCTTCAACGGTGATCACGCGTTCGTTGGCTGGAATGTAATTGGCCAGTGCATTGAGCAGCGAGGTCTTGCCCGAACTGGTGCCGCCGGACACCAGGATGTTGCAGCGCCCCAGGACCATCGCATGCAGCAGCGCCTGCATCGGGCGGTCGAACGTGCCCATGCGCAGCAGTTCATCGGGGGTGAACGGGTCCTTGCGGAACTTGCGGATCGAGACCATCGGCCCATCCACGGCCAACGGCGAGATGATGGCATTGAGGCGGCCGCCATTGGGCAGGCGCGCATCCACCATCGGGTTGGATTCGTCCAGGCGGCGCCCGAGCGGGGCCAGGATCCGGCGCAGGATCCGCAGCAGGTGGCTGTCATCGCTGAAACGCTGCGGCGCCCGCTTGAGCATGCCGCCCTGGGAAACGTGGATGTCCTTGTAGCCGTTGATCAGGATGTCCTCGATCTCCGGGTCATGCAGCAGGTCATCCAGCGGGCCGAAGCCGGTCAGCTCCTTGACCAGCGCAGTGGCGACGATGTCCTTCTCGGCTTCGTTGATCGGGATCCGCCATTCGTGGACGAAGCCGGCGGTCTGCGCGTGCACGTAGCGCGACACGGTGTCCGGCGCCCACGCATCGATATCGATGCGCTCGTCCTCGATGCTGTTGAGAAGATGCTCATGTGCGGCGATCAGCACCTTCTGGTACTGCTCGGACTGCTCGAACGGCTGCACGCCGTGCTCGGCCTCTGTGCCGGCGTCGGCGCGGGCGGTGGCAGTCGGGAACGGGGTCACTTTGTCTTCCATGGGGAACCACTCAGGCGGAGGGCGAGGTGTTCCCGCCAGCCCCTGGCCGGCGCGGGGGCCGTCGGATCCAGGTGCGACAACAGCGGGGCAAGGGCACGCACATACGGGTCGCGTGGCGCATCCTGCAGCAGCAGGCGGCCATGGCTGGCACTGGAGCGCAGTGTGGGCCGATCCGGCAGCACTGCCAACAGGGGCAGCTCGAAGCGGGCGGCGATCTGCGCCGGGCTCAGTCCACTGGCATCGTCGTGGCGGTTGATGATCAGCTGCACGCGGGCATCGCGCGCGCCCACCTGGGTGAGATGACGGAGCATCTGGTCGAGCGAGACCAGGGTGCCGATCGACTGGTCGGCGATCAGCCAGATCTCATCGGCGCTGTTGAGCAGCGACACCGGCAACTGGCGCAGCGGGACACCGCCGAGATCGCACAGCACGGTGTGGAAGACACTGCGCAGGCGCTGCATCAGCATGCCCGGATCCGCAAGCGTGGCGCCTTCCATGCCGGGCGGCTGGCCGAGCAGGGTGACGCCGCTGGGATGATGGGCCAGCGCCGTGCGCACCAGCGTCGCATCGATACGCCCGGCATTACGCAGTGCGTCGTCGAAATGGAAGGTGGGGTCCACATTGAGGTACAGCGTCAGATCGCCGGTGGGCTGGCCCAGATCCAGCAGCAGGGTCTGCGCACCGGCGGGCACCGTCGCGGCCGGGGCACTCTGATGGGCCGTATCGGTCTGCTGGGCGAGCACCCCCAGGTGCGCCGCCAGGGTGCTGCTGCCCACGCCAGGCCGCACGCCCAGCAGCAGAACCATGCGTGCACGTGCCGGTGATGTGGCCGGAACGCTGCTGCGGCCCTGCGCGGCGAGTGAGGCAGCACGGCGCAGCACCGCCTCCATCTCCTGCGGCGCGCTGTCCAGATCGAGCAGATCTCGCAGCCCGGCGCGCAGCGCAGCCACGACGCCATCCATGTGGTCGGCATGGGTGGAGCCGATCGCCACCAGCGGCAGCTCCGGTGCCTGCGCCTGCAATTGCCGGGTCAAGGCGGCGGAAAATGCCGCCTGCTCATGCCGATAGTCCAGCAGCACCACACAGCCGGTGTCGCGCAGCGGCTCCAGCGCCGAGGCCGGTGCGGCGCTGTCCAGCCACTGCACCATGCCCAGCGACGGCAGCAACGCCGAGAGCAGGGTGGCGAGTTCGCGGTCCGGTGCAAACAGCACGAGCTTCATCGAAGCATCCCGTGGTTGGACCAGCTGCAGAGTGGCGGACATGAGGGGCGGGTTCCTGACATTGGGCTCAGCGCGAGAAGCCGGGCAGCTGGTCCGAGGAGGCCGGGCTCAGCAGCCAGGCGCCCCATACCGGCAGGTTCGGCGATGCCTCGCGCTGGCCCGGCAGCGGCACTTCGGTGCCCTGGGCCAGCGGCTGCACCAGGCGTGGCGTGACGATGATGACCAGCTCCTTCTCTTCCTTCTTGTAGTTGAGGGTGCGGAAGAAGGAGCCGATGATCGGCAGATCGCCGAGCAGCGGCACCTTGTCCACGTTGGAGCTGACGTTGTTGCTGACCAGCCCGCCGATCACGAAGGTTTCGCCGTCGCCGAGCTCGACCGTGGTGTCCGCGCGGCGCGTGGTGATCGAGGGCACCTGCACGTCGTTGTAGGTGATGCCGGCGGCATAGTTGAGATCGCTGGCTTCCGGGGCGACCTTCAGCGCGATGCGGTTCGGCCCGAGTACGGTCGGCGTCACGGTCAGGCCGATGCCGAAGGGCTTGAACGTCACCGTGGTGGTGCCCAGGCCCTGCGGCTCGAGGATCGGCAGCTCGCCACCGGCCAGGAAGCTCGCGCTCTGCCCGGACAAAGCGACCAGGGTCGGCTCGGCCAGCACCCGGGCCATGCCGTTGCTCTGCAGCAGGTCGATGTTCGCGTCCCAGCCGTGGGTGAGGGATTTGAACACCAGCCCGAACGCCGAGGAAAGCGGGTTGGTGATGATGACGTCGTCCGGGCCTGCCGATTCGCCTGCCGGCAACACGCCGGGCAGGGTCGCGCCCGGCCGGGTGATGCCGTAGTAGAAGCCGTTGTTGCGGTTGAAGTTCTTGTTGCCGAAGCTCATGCCGATCTGGCGCAGCACCGACTTGTTGAACTCGACGATCTTCACCTCGACCTGGACCACGCCGCCACTGGCGATGGTGGAGACATCGGCCAGCTGCCCGTCTTTGCCGACCGCCATGGCGGCTGCCTTGACGCTGTTCTGGTGGTCCAGCAGCGAGGGGCTCAGGCCCTGCAGCAGGCCTTGACCGTCCTGCACGATCAGCTCGGTGCCACCGCCCTGCGCGCTCAGTGCGCCTTGGACGGCGCTGCGCACCTCCACCTGCAGCCGTTCCGGCTCGCGGTTGCCATTACGCCACAGTAGCAGGGTGGTGCTGCCGGGCGCCTTGCCAACCAGCAGCGCCTCGCGGCCACGCAGCATCACCACGTCGGCCACGCTGGGGTCGGCAATGGCCACCCGCTCCAGGTTGGCAGGCAGTGACCACGGGCGCTGCTCGCGGGTCTGCAGCACCAGCTCCGCCTCGGCGCTGGCCAGCAGCGGGCTGCTGATCAACACGCCGGCCAGCAGGCAGCGCGGCAGGGCGTGGGAGAGGCGGCGCGCGAGGGTGGGGCGTTCGGTCATGGGCTGTCTCGGCATGGGCTTAACGCGACCCGTTATGGGAGGAAATGTCACCACGGATGATTTCGATGCCCCGGTCCGCGCGCGGTGCAGCGCGGCGCGGGACGCTGCTGGGAACGGGCAGTGCCGCGGTGGAACTGCGCCCGCGTCCGGCCAGGGCGTCGGTGTCGATGCCGGCGTAGGCATCATTTTCCGGGCGCTGCAGGGCAAGGCGTTCGTCGGCGGAAAGCTCGCGGCGCGGGCTGAGCACGCGGCCGGGGGTCGGGAACAAGGCCTGGTCCGGCAGCGCGATGTCAGCCGGGTTGCGCAGCGCCAGGAACAGCTTCCCCTGTTGGGCGCCGAGCAGCAGCCGGTTCGCCTCGGCGACCGGCACCGCCAGCACCGCGCTGCGTGCCGGTGGCGTGGTTCCATCATTGCGTGATGCGCCGGCCGAGGAGTCTGCGCCAGTGATGTCCTGTGCGCGGCTGTCGGCGGGTGCAGGCGCGCTGCCATCGGCGGGCATGCTGGCCACGCTCTGCAGATCATCCGCGCCATAGCTGAGCACGCGCAGCCGCGACAACAGCAGCCGCGTCTGCGCGTCACCGTCGTCGCGCAACCCGCCCGACGCGCGCAGGTTGAGGAACACATCGACAAAATCGCCCGGCTGGATGCGATTGCCTGCGGCCACCAGTTCGTCCACTGGTACCGCGAGTGCGCGCTCGCCGGGATTCAGGCGCAGCGAAAAGCCCTGTGCGATCTGCGCGGTCTGGATCTGGGTGCCGGCCGGGATGTCCTGGGTCGGTACCGCGCCGACCAGGGCGTTGATCGAGGTGTAGGCGCCCACCGGGCGTTGCGGATGGCCGGCGATGCGCAGGTCCTCGGCTGTGATCGGTCGCCCGGCCGGCAAGGCGCCGGCCGCCTCGACAACCGGCCAGGTGGCAGGTTGTGCAGGAGCAGTGGCGGTCGCCGGCGTGCCGGGCGGCGCCTCGCTGGCGCGGCGGCTCACCCCGAAGGCGACAATGGCCAGGATCACCGCCAGGCCGATCAACAGGATTGCGGCGATGCGGGTCAACTTGAGCATGCGGTTCTCCGGAAGGTCATCAGTTGCCGCCGAGGTCGAGTTGGGCGACAGCGGTGCTGCGCAGCGCCCGTGGCATTACCCAGCCGTACACGCGCCCGGTACCGGGCAGGAAGGGGTGGGCGCGGTAGTCGTAGCTCACCTCCACGCGGATGCATTGCGCGGCCGGCAGGTCGGCGCAGGGCGCGGGCGTGGAAACGGTGATCGGTGGCGCGCCAGCCGCGGCGCAATCGGGGGTCTGCTTGGCGTAAGTGAGCAGCCACTGCATGGAGCGTCGTGCCGCCAGGCAGGCGGCGGTGCGGCGTTCGGTCGGCGTGGCATGGCGGAACGCAGCACGTGCGCCTTCCGCCGACGCCGCCGACAGCGTCTGCTGCACGGCCATGATCATCACGCCTGAATAGGTGACCAGCAGCAGTGGCAACAGGCCGAACAACAGCATGAGCGCGAACTCAAGGGTCGCGATGCCGCGTTGCCGCGTCGGGCGGCGGAGGGGGCTGGCGGTGATGCTCATGCGGCACCGCCGGATGGCTGCTGCAGGACCCACCAGATACTGGCGAAGGCCAGGTACGCCGCATAGGGAATGCCGACCCGGCCCTGGCGCGCCTGCCGCCACTGCGCGATCACCGGCTGCAGGCGGCGCGAGGCCGCATTGTCCGTCTCGGAACGCGGACCGGAATGGGACAACGCAGGCGCGATGCGCCGCGCGACGATCACGCACGTCGCATGCGCACCGGCGAGCAGGCTGGCGATGATCCAGATTGGAAGCAATGGCGCCGCGCCGAGCAGCAGGCCGAGCACGGCGAAATACTTCACATCACCGGCACCCATCCAGCCGATGGCATAGAACGGCAGCAGCGACAGCAATCCCAGTACGAAGCCGAGCAGGTGCGTGCCCGGAAATCCGCGGCCAGCCATCCACCACTGCCACGCCAGCGCGACCAGCGCGACGCCGGTGGCCAACAGCAACCCGCGATTGGACACCCGTCGGGCGTACAGGTCATGGATGGCGACCTGTACGCCCAGCAGCAGTGCCACCAGGGGAAGGAGTTCCATATGCGTTATGTCCCCCGAATCGGTCGTACGACGCACTTGCGTGCCATGCCGTCGCCGCGGGGAGAGCCGGGCGACAGCGCAGGCAGTCAACGACAGTCGATCAGGCCGCGGCCGCGGTTGCGTCGTCGACCACTTCACCCAGCTTGGTGAACAGATTTTCGAAGAATCCGGTGATCTGGTCTTTACCCACCGCCACCAGGATGCCCGCGATCACGGCGGCCAGCAGGCCGTATTCGAGCGCGGTCACGCCATCTTCTTCAACGAGGAACTTGCGAACGGATGCATTCATGACGGTTTCTCCATTTCCCAATCAGAGCCCGAACGGGCGGATACAGCCCCTGGTACCGATGGTGTTGCCTGGCTCCGCCAGGACCGCCATCACGACCGCGCATCCTGCGCGGTACGGCCCTTACAGGCCTGCGCTATCGACCGGGCGGAGCCCGGGCGACGTCATTGGAGGCGGATCGCGCTGGACAGTGCGGTCATTGCTGCCGAAACGCGGCGTCGGCAATTAGGGCAGTGCGTACGAAGATTGCTGTCCATGGCGTTCCCCTTGTTTCTCGATCACCGCGTCGGTATCGCCGCGCGTCCTGAATTCGATGCTCGACGAATCACGTGGGATCCAATACACAAAATCGGCAGGCGTGGGGTCAACTTTAGAAACTTCGCGCCGCGTGTGCGTCGTGCATGAGCCCTGATGTAATGGCGGCAAAGTGAAGCCCGGGTAGAGATTATGTGATGACGGTGTGATGTCAACTATTTGACGCCATGCGAGCGCGCTTTAACGTTGGGTTTCAACGGTTTCGGACACAGTTGTGACGATGATTGTGATTCTGTTTACCTGGCGTCCAGTTCGGGCATAATTGCCAAAATGCGCATCGAAGGCTTCGCCGACAATCGCTGTCGCATCGGCTGAAGGGTTTAGCTGCAATCAGTGAATGATTTAGCTGCGATCAGTGAATGATTTAGCTGCGGTCACGAACGAGTTACATGGGCGGGCTGGCGGGCATCGTCGCGGCGGGTTGGCCGCAACAGAATGCGCAGCAGGAAAACGCAGGAGTGCGCACCCGGTGGCCATGCGGCGCAGGCATCGGGTTTCCAGGCCAAAGGGGGCATCACTGTCATGGTAGATGGTGTGGTGGAAGACCAGATCGACAGCGGGCTGCGGGCATTCGACCTGACCTCGCTCAGCGGTGTCCTGCGCGTGTGCGATCTGGAGATGGTCCTGCTCGATGGCAACGGCCCGCGTGCCGCGATCGAATCGCAGGTGCATGACGAAGCGCTGTTCTGCACCGCGGTGAGCGGGTTTCATTTCCGTGGTCGTTTCATGCTGCCCCAGGACTGGTGCCTGCTTGGCTTGATCCACGCCACCAATGAGAACGTCAGCTGGTGCCATGGCATGCCGCTGGCCGCCGGGATGGCGTTGACCGTGCTGCCGGAGGGCATCAGCGAGTTCACGCTCAGCGCCGGCACCCACCTGACGTTGCTGCTCGCGCCGATGCAGCGCGTTCAGCGCAAGCTGACCGAGCTGAGCCTGCGCAGCACCTTGCCCTCAGGGCAGGCCCTCTCCCTCTTCCAGGCCGGCACAGGCAGCAACGCAGCGCGACTGGTGCAACGCTACGGTGATGTCCAGCAAGCGCTGCTCGGGCAGGGCGGGACGTTGCCGGCCGACGCCGTGGACGCCCTTCTGCATGACCACATCCAGGCGCTGCTCGGCGCGGGCAGCGATGACCACCCCACCTGCAGCCGTGGCCGGCGCACGCATTATCTGATCGCGCAGCGCGCCGAGAACTTCATGCGGCTCAATCTGCGTCGTTATATCTATATGAATGAAATCTGTGATGCCGCCGGTGTAAGCGAGCGCGCATTGCGGTATGCCTTCGAAGATCTGTTCGGTACCTCGCCGAACCGGTATCTGTCGATGTTGCGGTTGTGCGCGGCGTGCCGTGGGTTGTCGATGGCCGATTCCAGCCGAAAATCGGTGAAAGCCATCGCACTCAGCTGCGGGCTGTGGGACCTTTCGCGATTCGCCGACAACTATCGCCGCGTGTTCGGCGAGCTGCCGCGCGACACGCTGATGCGTGCGCCGGCCCAGATGGGCAGCCCGGCCTGAGGGTTTACGTGGGCAGCTGCGCGCCCGCCGTGCACATATTCGGCAACCTGCCGAAATTGCCCATAGGCCTGCCGGTTTTACCCCTCGTCTTGCCGGAACGCACGTTTGCGCTGCCGGAATGAAGTGCTCACGGTTTGACCCCTCGACTGTAATGACATCCACGTGCCGTCAGGCACCGGTGATGTTCAACGCATTCGTAAACGGGGGAATACCTGATGAACCGTATCTTTCGATTGGTGTGGAGCCACCGGCTGAACGCCCTGGTGGTCGTCTCCGAAATCGCCACCGCGCGCGGCAGCCTGGCGGCTGGTCCGGTGGTGGTGCATCTGAAGGTGCCGATGTCGGTGCTGTCGCTGGGCCTCTCGCTGGCCCTGTGCACGGGCAGTGCATGGGCGGGTGAGAACCAGACCCTCACCGACCTGCAGGCACTGACCGCCAAGTACACCGCACCGCTGCCGGTGAAGCTCGATGCCGACGTGGCGCTGGCAGCCGCGGCACGTGATCGTGGCACGGCCCCCCTGCTGAGCGTGGATGCCAAGGTCAATCTCAACCTCGGTACACCGACGGCCCACCGGGCGGCGCTGCAGGTGCATGCCGCTGCGCAGGCCAACGCGGACCTGCCCAGGCGCGTTGCCGCACCCGGGGGCCAGGTGGCAGCCTTGGCCGATCTGGGCATCGCGGCAGGTACCAGCAACGGTGCCGGGTTGAATGCCCATGCCGATACCAACGCGGTCGCCTCGGTTGCACCCACCGCAGCGACGGTGCACGTGCCGGTCAAGGCCGATGCGCGACTCACCGCGGCAGCGGATACGGCACGGGCAGTGAACGCCGAGGCGAAGGCGTCGGCGAACGTGGCCGTCGCGACGCCGTCGCCACGGAAGGCCGCACTGGAGGCCAACGTCGATGCGGCAGTACAGGCACGGCTGGCGGCGGCCGAGGTGGAGGCCAAGGCGACGCTGATCGCCGAGGCCACGGTCACGCCCGATGCCCCGGACGCGGTCCAGGCATCGCTGGCGAGCAATGTCGCTGGCGGCGTGCGCGTGGATGCGCTCGGCCACGTGGTCGATGCGGCCGACCGCAATCCCAAGCTCGTCGATGCCGGCGTCAGCGCCGTGCAGACCAGCTCGATGGCGCTGGCGCCGAACGGATTGGGCAACGCGCTCGGTGGGTTGTTGAACGGTGTGGGCGGTGCGGTCGGCGGCCTGCTCGATGGCGTCGGCACGACGGTGGGTGCGATCACGACTCCCGTGCTCGGTGCGGTTGGCGCGGTCACCACGCCGATACTGGGTACGGTGTTCCCGGCGCCGACGTCGCTGCCGCCGGGCAGCCCGAAGGGGCCGGCCCCGGCCGATCCGAACGCCGGGCTGATCATCGGTACCGGTGGCCTGGTCGGCTCGCTCTCGCAGCTGGTCGGACCCACCGCGCAGGGTCTGCTGGGTGGCGACGGCTACGTGCGCAATGGCAACCTGGCGGTCAGCAGCGCCAACGTGATGCAGACGTACTCGGTCACCAACGTGCTGGGCCTGCCGGTGGTCAACCTGAGCCCGGTCGGCACGCTGCTCGATGGACTGGGAAACGCCAGCACCGGTGGCAGCTCGCACCTGACCCTGATCGGCGGCGTCACTTCCGACAGCTACATCTACAACATCAACAACGGCGATCCCAACGGCCTGCTCGGCCTGGTGTTGCCGGACGGGTCGCCGGCATGGTCGAACAAGTGCCTCAACCTGCTGGTGGCCAGCGTGGACTGCTGGGCGGTCAATGCCGCGCAGGATTACCAGGTGCTGGTCGGCGATGGGGCGTTTGCCAACGGCTCCAAGGAAGTGGTGATCGGCGCCAACGCACGTCATGAGCTGCCGCGGCAGGACGCCAGCATCGCGTTCCCCGGCGCCGGGCTCAACGATCCGACCGACCCCACCGGCGTCCCGACCGCCGACTACGCCGCGCGCATGGGCCATTCCGTGGTCGTCGGCGACAGTGCGACGGGCACCGCCAACGGCCAGACCATCCTCGGTGCGGAAGCCACCTCCAACCAGGCCAACAGCGTGGCGCTGGGGTACCGATCGGCCGCCAACCGCGGCGCGCAGGCCGGCTACAGTGCTTACGGGTTGAACGGGCAGCAGGTGTCGGCCGGTGAAGTCTCGGTCGGCTTCGCCGGTGGTGAGCGCCAGATCAGCAACGTGGCTGCCGGCAGCGCCGCCACCGACGCGGTCAACGTGGCCCAGCTGCAGGGCGCGATCTCGCAGATCGATGCGGTCGGCACGCTCGCGGTGACCTATGACGACGATGGCGCGGGCGGCGCCGACTTCCGCCGGGTCACCCTCGGCGGCGGCACCGGCACCACCACGATCGCCAACCTCGCCAACGGCGCGGTCAACGCAACCAGCACCGAGGCCATCAACGGCGCCCAGCTGTTCGACACCAACAGTGCGATTGTCGACTACTTCGGCGGCGTCACTGCCTACGATCCGGTCACCGGCGCGTGGACCGCACCGAGCTTCCAGATCTCCACGATCTCCACCGGCGGGGCAGTCGCGCAGGGGGTGTACGACAACGCCAGCGATGCCTTCTCCGCGGTGGATGGTTCGCTGGTCAACCTCAACACGCAGATCACCGATATCCGCAACGGTGTTGGCAGCCGCTATCTGAAGATCAACTCGACCGGGGCAGAAGCCGCCGCCGCGGGCCTGGACAGCATCGCGGTCGGCACGGGTGCCTCGGCCACGGCCGCCAACAGCGTCGCGGTGGGTGCCGGTGCACTGGCCGACCGCGAGAACACGGTGTCCGTCGGTGCGGTCGGTGCAGAACGCCAGGTGGCGAACGTGGCCGCGGGCACCGAGGCCACCGATGCAGTCAACCTGGGCCAGCTGGAGGCGTCCGAACAGGGCGCGCTGCGCTACGACCTCAATCCAGATGGCAGCGTGAACTACGCCAGTGCCACACTGGGCAACGGTGGCGGTGCTACCACGCTCAGCAACCTGGCCGCTGGCAGTGTCACCGCCAGCAGCAGCGAAGCGATCAACGGGGCCCAGCTGTTCGCTGCCAACCAGGCCGTGGCCACCCACCTCGGTGGCGGCGCTGCGCTGGATGCCAACGGCATGGTCACCGCGCCGAGCTACACCATCAACAACGTGGCCAGCGATGGCCAGGTCACCGCCGGCAGCTATGACAACGTCGGCAGTGCCTTCGATGCGGTCAGCACCTCGCTGGCCAACGTCGCCGACCAGACCGACACCGTGGACCGCCTGGCGGTGAAGTACGACGCCGATGCCAGCGGCAATGCCACCAACACCATCACCCTGGCCGGTGATGCCAGTGGCGCGGCGGTCGCACTGACCAACCTGGCCGAGGGTCGCGTGCAGGCCGGCAGCCTGGATGCGGTCAATGGCAACCAGCTGTTCCAGACCAACAATGCGCTGGTGGGGTACTTCGGCGGCACCACCAACTTCGACGGCAACACCGGGATCTGGACGGCGCCGACCTTCCGCATCTCCTCCATCGCCACCGACGGCAGTGTCATCGCCAACGATTACAGCGACGTCACCGTGGCCTTCTCGGCGGTGGATGCCTCGCTGACCAACCTCAATACCCGCATCGACCAGATCCAGCCGGGTGGCAACAGCCAGTACGTGCAGGTGAACTCGACCAAGGGCGCGGCCACTGCGGGCGGTGCCGACAGCATCGCGATCGGGCCGCTGGCCAGCGCCGCCGGAAGCGGCAGTGCGGCCATCGGTGACGGCGCCAGCGCCAGTGCGGACAACAGCGTTGCGCTCGGCGCCGGCTCGGTTGCCAGCGTGGGGGCACAGACGGGGTACACCGGTGCCTACGGCCAGACCGGGGCGAGCAGTTCGGTGGGCGAAGTGGCCGTCGGCAGTACCGGGGCTGAGCGCAAGGTCACCCATGTGGCCGATGGTTCCGAGCGCTACGACGCGGTCAATGTGGGCCAGCTGCAGAACGGCGTGAACTACGCGATCAACGAGTCCAAGGCCTACACGGATACGCAGATCAACAACATCAACAACGGTACCTCCGGCATGTTCCAGGTCAACAACACGCAGAACCTGGCTGCGCCCTCGGCCTCCGGCGACAACGCCGTGGCCGGTGGTGCCGGCGCCGCCGCCGCGGGCAACAACGCCACGGCGCTGGGCAACGGAGCCAGCGCACAGGGCAGCAACAGCGTCGCGCTGGGCGCCGGTTCGGTGGCCAATCGGGCCAACACGGTCTCGGTAGGCAGCAGTGGTGCGGAGCGGCAGATCGCCAACGTGGCTGATGGCAGCGACGCCACCGACGCGGTCAACGTCCGCCAGCTGCAGGCCTCCCAGCAGGGCACGATCCGTTACGACACCAACGTCAACGGCACCACCAACCTCAACAGCGTGACCCTGGGCAGCACGGCTACCGGGCCGACCACGGTGCGCAACGTCGCCCCGGGTACCGCCGGGACCGATGCCGTCAACGTGGACCAGCTGCGCAGCGGCATGGCCCAGACCCTGGACTGGTCCAAGGCCTACACCGACGAGCGCATGGACTCGTTCGACCGCAACCTGCAGAAGACCGACAACCGTGCCTCGGCCGGTGTCGCCTCGGCGATGGCGGTGGCCGCCCTGCCGCAGCCCTATGAGGCCGGCCGCAGCATGGCCTCGCTCGCCGCCGGCAGCTTCAACGGTGAATCCGGCGTGGCGGTGGGCATCTCGGGGGTCTCCGAAGGCGGGCGCTGGATCTACAAGTTCAGCGGTTCGACCAACAGCCGCGGCGATGGTGGTGTCGCGGTAGGTGCCGGCATCCAGTGGTGACCGCCTCCGGTGCCGGCGCGCTGCCGGCACCGGACCTGCGGTCCGCATTCAACGCATACAGGGGGAACACCATGTCCATGCAGCCCACATCCACCACCCAGGTGCCGCTGTTGCGGTCACTGGGCCTGAGCTTGGCGGCCCTGCTGCTGGGCGCCTGCGCCAGCCACGGCGAACAACGCACCACACCGTCCACTGCGACCGCCGACACCGCCGACACCGATGCGGCGAACTTCCCGGATCCCCGCAAAGCCACGTTGAAGGAGGGCCTGTTCGTGGATGTCGACACTCTGCGCCTGTTCGCCCGTGGCATGAGCAAGCGCCAACTGTACGCCCTGCTGGGCACCCCGCATTTCGGCGAGGGCATGTGGGGCGTGCGCGAATGGAACTACCTGTTCAACTTCCGCAGCAGCCCGGGCGGGGACTATTTCACCTGCCAGTTCAAGGTCGACTTCGATGGAAAGGGGATCGCCCAGGCGGCGCACTGGAAGCCGCAGGCCTGTGCGGCCGTGCTTGATCCGCCGCGCCCCCCGACGCCCCCCGCACCCGCGCCGATGCCGAGCGAGCCGCTGCGGCTGGCAGCCGACGCGATGTTTGCCTTCGACAGCGCCGTGCTCACCCCCGAGGGGCGCCGGAACGTGGACGCCCTGCTGCAGCAGGTCCGGGATGCCAGCCGGGTGCAGACCATCCAGGTGATCGGCTATACGGACCGGATCGGCAGCGACCGCTACAACCTGGTGCTGTCGCAGCGGCGCGCTGAAGCCGTGCGCGATGCGCTGGTGGCCGGCGGAGTGCCGACGGGGGCCATCATCGCCGAAGGGCGCGGCAAGGCCGATCCGCTGGTGCAGTGCGAGCAGGCGCAGCGCAAGGCCCTGATCGTCTGTCTGGCACCGAACCGGCGCGTCGAACTGTCGGGCAAGGCACTGCCGCGCTGAAGCCGCACGGGGCCGCCTGCTCACCTCTCTGCCCATACCCCGTCGGCGCACCCGTGCGCCGACGAGGGACCGTCTTGACCTGGCGCGTCGTCCGCACAGCGTGATGTCTCCCCCGTCATCGTTCTGAAGACGGCGCGCCAGGTCATCTCTTCCTCCCACCCGGGGCGGCCGCAGGCGATCTGCGGCCGCCTTTTCCGGTTACGGCATCAGGACCTTATCGATCACATGGATCACGCCGTTGCTCTGCTTCACATCGGCAATGGTCACCTGCGCGACCTGGCCCTTGCTGTCCGTCAGGGTGATGCCCTTGCCGGCGACACGGGCGGTCAGCGCTTCACCTTCCACCGTCGTCAGGCTCGCCTTGCCACCGCCCTGCTTGATCTTGGCCATCAGATCGGTGCTGGTGACCGCGCCGGGGACGACGTGGTAGGTCAGGATCCTGGTCAGGTCGGCCTTCTTTTCCGGCTTCAGCAGTCCCTCCACGGTGCCCTTGGGCAGCGCGGAGAAGGCCGCATTGGTCGGCGCGAACACGGTGAACGGGCCGGGGCCCTTCAGCGTATCGACCAGGCCGGCCGCTTTGACCGCCGCGACCAGCGTGGTGTGATCCTTGGAATTGACGGCGTTGTCGATGATGTCCTTGTTGGCATACATCGCCGCGCCGCCCACCATCGGATTGCTGTGCTGCGCGCCCATCATGGGGGCAGGGGCCTGCGCGAAGACGAGCGGGGAAGCGGCGGCGGCGAGACAGCCGATCAGTACAAGGCCTGCGAACTGGATCTTCATGACCAAACTCCCAAATGGATGCGCCGGTATGACGCACCCTTAGCTACGGCGGGAGTGGCGGGGTGGATGCACGCGGAGCACACTATTTTTCAACTGTCAGGCGCAGGTGAGGATGGTGTCTGCACGGTGCGATGGCGGCTGACGGGCTCGTCGGCCAACAGGACGTGCTCGCCACTGCGGATCTGATGACGGTACTTCACGCCATCGGAAACAATCTGGACCTGTGCCATGCGCTGCGCCTTGGGGGAGATCGGCGCAGGATGGCACGGGTCGGCGGGTCACGCACGGCCGTGCGCTAGAGGACCCCGGGAATCGGGATGGCCAGCGCTGCTTTCTCCGCCTCGCAGTTGCTGGGCTGCACACTGTTGCTGCGCAGCGACTGGATCTCCGCCCGCGCCAGCGCCATGTCGCGGTTGAAATCAGCATTGGCATGCAGGGCCGCCACCGCGCCGGCAGCGACCGCACGCCCTTCGAGCACGTCGCTCTGCCAGTGCGCGTTGCAGATCAGGCGGTTTTCACCGAACGCGCGGCCACGTGCGAGCAAGGCGTCGGCGCGGTCCGGGCTCAGCTCGGTCAGCAGCAGGGCCCAGCTCCAGCTGATGGCGGTGTGCCCGGATGGATAGGAGCCGTCGGTCCGCAGGGAGGCCTCATCGGCGGGCGCACAGGTGCCTTCCTTGTAGAACACGAAGGGGCGTGTGCGCTTGTAATGGTCCTTGGCGGCGTAGGTGGCCAGCCCGGCATCGACCAGCGTGCGCTGCAGCAGCAGGTACAGCGCCGGCGATGTCTGCTGGCTGATCGGCACCCCGAGCGCGCAGGAGAACGTGTTGGCCACCTGCGGGAAGTGCAGGTCCGAATCCGTGGTCGCCAGCGCGTACCGGGGCGTGCCTCGCAGCTGCTGCGCCGCCCGATGGATGGCCTGATCGTTGGCGAATGCCGCCGAGCCCTTGGCCGGGGGCGCCGGCAGCAGGGCCAGACTGTCCGGCAGTGCGCGCCCGAGGTAGCCGGCCGGAATGCCGGGGCGCAGCTCCGGCACCGGGGCGGGGGCAGGCACGGCGGCGGGTGCAGCGGTCGGCGGTGCCGCGGTCGACCGGGGCGGAGACGACGTGCACGCCGTCAATGCGCAGGTCAGCGCGAGCAGGGCCGCGCCATGGCGGCAGCGGGAGGGCAGGGCATTCCAGTGCATGGGGCGCTCCACGGGCAAGTGTCGGTTCACTGTGTCCGGCCGATGCGGCACGTACAACCGCCTTTCTACGCGTCCGGCCTCAGTATCTTTACGGGTGCGCGACCACGCGCACCGGCGGCAGCCCGGTCGCCGCATCACCCAACGGAAAGCGCACTTCGACACGGGTGCCGCCCAGCGGGCTGGAACCGATCTGCAGGCTGCCACCCAGCAGCCGTGCGCGCTCTTCCATGCTGATCATGCCCAGCCCCGGCGCCGCCGGCGTGCTGCCCGCTACCGGCATGCCGATGCCATCGTCGTCGACCCGCAGCAGCAGTTGCTCGCCGCGCACCGTCACCAGCACATGGGCGGTACTGGCATGCGCGTGTTTGTCCACGTTGTTCACCGCTTCCTGCACGATCCGGAACAGACTCAGCTCGCGGTCGTCACCGAGCCGGGGCGGGTTTTCGATCCGGCATCGCACGCGCAGCGCGCCACGTGCATTGCGTTTGATGCAGAACGCATCGAGCGCGCTGGCCAGGCCGGTGAAACGCAGGATGCTCGGATGCAGTTCGTGGGAGATCGACCGGATGTCATTGGACACCGTGAGCAACTGCTCCTGGAGCTCGACCACGCTGTGGCGGTCGGCGTCGGGAATCTGGTTGCGCAGGGTACTCAGGCAGATCGAGATCGCCGCCAGCGACTGGTTGACGTCGTCATGCAGGTCGCGCGCGATGCGTGTGCGCTCTTCTTCCTGCACCACCAGCATCCGCCCGGTCACCTCACCCAGCCGGCGATAGGCCTGCTGCAGCTTCAGGTGATTGGACAGCTTCTGTTCGGACAGCGCGCCAAGGAACAGCAGGGCGCAGCTGGTACCCAGGGTCCACACCTGGGCGGTGATCAGGTTGCGCTCGGGTGTCCAGAAGGCAAACGGTCCTATACCGGCCATGCTCAACTGCATCGCCAGCACCGCCACGACCGGCATGCACACCGCCGCGCCGCTGACCCCGAACACGATCAACGCCCAGATCAGCAGCGGAATGGGGGCCAGCACCAGCAGCGGGGTCATGACCCCTTCGGGCCAGTCCATGCCCCAAACCACGCCGAGCGCCCCCAACAGCGCCACGGCGATGGCGACAGTACGCCAACGCCAGCCACCGCGACGTTCCGGCGACTGCAGCACCCGCGCGATGTTGACCACCGCCGGCACGATCAGCAGGTAGCTCACGCTGGCGCATAGCAGCCGTGTGAGCAGCACGTCAGGTGCCACCCCGCGGGGCGTATCGGGAAAGACGAGCATCTGCCACCACGCCACGCACACGGGAAGCGCGATGCCCCCGAGCACGACGAACAACGCGATATCGCGATATCCCTCCAGCGGCGAACCCGTGCCGCGCCAGCGCAGCAGCAGCCAGGCCGCGGCGGCCACGAGGACGAGTTCACCGGCACTGGCCACCAGCCCACTCAGCCCGACGAACGGCACCAGCACGGACGCCAGCACGATACCGGCCGCGGCCGCCAGCAGGCAGGTGCGCCACTGCAGGCGCGGGGTGAACAGCAACCAGCCCATCAACAGCGGTCCTGGAATCCACAGCACGTGCAGGCGAAACCCGGGCATCTGCGCCAGCGTTGGCAACAACTGGCCGAGCAGGCAGCCGACCAGCAGCGGCAGGACGTGCGTGAATGCGATGCGAAGCGCGGGTGATGGGTGTGTGGAGGTGGTGGGGCTGACCGAATCGTCCGATGCTGCTGCACGGGTGCTGTCGACAGGAGCGATGTGCGTAACAGACGCGTTGACGCGCACGTGGACCTCGGTGGGTGCGTGAGGAAGCTTCGGATCGAGGCCCGTCCCCGAGGCGCGCAACGCCTCCCCCGGACAGGTCTTAATGTGATGCGTTTCACGCTTGCGGGGCAGCGTGTCACCGCTTGTAGCGATGTCGTTTCCGCCCCACAATCGCGCCGATGTAAACAGCTTCTCCTCCGTCGCGCTATCCGATTTCCGACCTGTTCGAGGAACTGGCATGGACGAACCGATCGCCCCGTACAGCCGCTTCGTCGTCGATGGCTTCGACGCCGATGCGTTGCTGGGGGTAGTGCGCGACACCCGCTTCGAACAGCGTCTGCTCGCCGCCGGACACTTCCGCGCGTGTCTGCAGCGGCTGGTCTTTCCGGAGTTCAGCCTGGACAGCGGCGCCTATACGCTGCCGATTTTCGCCAGCGGCAGTTTTGGCGAAGGATTGATCGCACTGGCGATGGCCGTGTCCTGCCAGCAGCCGATGTGGGCCAACGGACGCTGGGTGCCTGCGGGCCAGGTGATGGTGTTCGCCGAGGACAGCGAGCTCAATGTGCGTCCGCAGCCCGGGGGCTGGCAGTGGGCCGTGCTGCTGATTCCGCGCGAGGTCCTGCAGCGCGAGGCCGTGGCGCGGGTAGGCCGCGAACTGCGCCTGCCACGCCGTGGCTGGTGCAGCCGACCGGCCACCCCTGCGCACGCGCAGGCACTGCGTTACGGCGTCTTTTCCGCACTGGACACGGCCGCCCGTTGGCAGGGCCTGATCACGCCGGAGCAGCTGGCGGCGCAGTCGGCGGTGCTGCTGGGCGTGTTCGTGGATGCCGTCAGTGCCGCCGATGCCGGGCCGCAACGACGTGCCGACGGCAGCTGGATTGAACGCCACCGCGCCGCCGTGGTGCAGCGGGCCGAGGACTATCTGAAAGCCCATCTGGACCGGCCCTTCGACAGTGCTGCCCTGTCGCTCGCGCTGGGCGTGGGCGAACGCCAACTCGAACGTCTGTTTCGTGATGCCTACGGACATGGGCCCTGCCATTGGCACCAGCTGGCCCGCTTGAACCGCGCGCGCAGCGCATTGCTGCAGGCTGACGCGCACGACAGCGTGACGGACATCGCCCTGCGGCTGGGCTTCGGGCATCTCGGACGCTTCTCGGTGACGTACCGGAATGTCTTCGGGGAATGTCCACGAGACACGCTGAGACGCTGAATGCCGGCCTGAACACGCAGCGGGTCGAGCGCCGTGATGGCGTGCATCGCATCACGATCCCATCACGGCGAGGCTCGCATGTTCGGCTGGCTGCAGATGCACCGGGACGACAGAACGGGATGCCATCACGCCCGGCGTAGTGGGCGATGGCGGCCGCGCCTGCAGGTCAATCAGGGGAAGATTGAAACCAATGGAGACAATGCAATGGGCGTTTCGTGCGCGGAGTCGATGTCCGTACCGTTCCGCAAGGTGGTCGTCGCCGATGACCACATGCTGGTGGCGCAGGGTATCGAAAGATTGCTGATGGACTGTTTCGAGTCGATCGTACTGGTGTCCTCCGGCGAGGAACTGCTGGACTCCCTGCGTCGCGAGTCACCGGACGTGGTGGTCTCGGACATCAGCATGCCCGGGATCAGTGGCATCGACGTGATGCGCCAAGTCCGCAGCGAGGGCTGCCTGACACCCTTCGTGTTCCTTACGATGCATGACGAGTCCAGCATGGCGGCCGAGGCCATCCGGGCTGGTGCGAGGGGCTACATCCTCAAAAGTGCGGCCGGTGATGAACTGGTCCGCGCGATCAATGGGGTGATGGACGGCCAGACGTATGTGACGCCGACCCTGGCGGCCAATGCGATCGTTTCCTCGGGCCGCTGCCAGTACGTACTGACCGACAAGCAGCTGCGCATCCTGGAATACGTGGCGCGCGGCCTGCGCTCCAAGCAGATCGCCTACGAGCTCGGGGTATCGGTGCGGACGATCGAGTCGCACAAGTACGCGATCATGCAGGAGCTGGGCGTGCACGGCACGCTGGAGCTGGTACGGAAGGCCGAACTGGAAGGTCTGATCCGTCACTAGGCGGCCCGCGTGCACGGCGGGCAAGTAGATTTACTTGCCCGCCACCGGTTGTTTTTCCCTTGTTACCGAGCCGTGTCCGGCCACACCATCGTGGCAGGCATCGAACGGGCGAGTGCGATGAATGCTGTCCGTGTGTTGCTGGCAGAAGATGGATGTGCGATGGGCCGCCAGCTGCGCGGCCTGTTGGCCCAGCAGTTCCAGGTGATCGGCCTGGTCCAGGACGGTGCCTCGCTGGTGCAGGCGGCGCAGGCGATGCTGCCTGATGTGGTGGTCACCGACATCGGCATGCCGGAATTGAACGGACTGGAGGCCGCGCGTCGGCTGCGCCTGCAACGCCCCGTGCTCGGCGTCGTGTTCATCACGGTGCATGCCGAGCCGCAGATGGTGTCGCAGGCGATGGCGCTGGGTGCGTGCAGTTATGTGCTCAAATCCGATGCGGGCGATGACCTCCTGCAGGCCGTGCTCGCCGCAGTGAAGGGGGAGTCGTTCGTCTCGCGCTCCCTGCATGGCACGTACCGGGCCTGAGCGGGGGCGGGCTAGACCAGGATGCCCAGCAGCTTGCGGGCCAGCTCGTCCACCGACATCGCCAGCAGCACCAGTGGCAGCAGGGGTATGACCGCGTGGAGCGCGATCCACAGCAGGTTCCAGCGGTTCAACGGCAGCACCGACATCCCGGCCAGGTCCTTGTAGACCGCACTGAAGTCGGCCAGCGCGGAAGCATCACCGTGGTCGAGCAGGGAGTCCGCCGCGGGCGTCTGTTGCTGGGCGGGTTGCCAGCGCGCGTCGAAGAGCGCGGCCGCGTGGTTGCCCAGTGCATCGAAGCGGTACAGCGCGTGGCGCTTGGCCCGCATCAGGGTTGGCATCAGCAGGAGCAGGGGTGCGACCAGCAGCAGCGTCACCGCGACCACATAGCCGGCGAGCAGGTGGCGCAGGGTGTAGAGGCTGTCACCGAGATACTGCACATGGTTGACGCACGCCCCGGCCACCAGCAGGCCACCGGCCAACGCCAGCACGGCGAAGCGTTCCTGGGCGACACCGAGAAAGGCCAGACCGCCGGCGCCATCCGGATGCTCGGCATGCAGGACCAGGCCGCAGCGGGGCAGGCGCCACAGCACGCAGGTCCACAGCAGGAAACGCCACAGCCACAGCAATCCAACCAGCCGGAACAACGGCACGGCCACCCACTCGTACCAGCGGCCCGCCGCCGTCAGCGCGCCGTGGTCCAGGCGCCAATCCGCCACGCCCGGTAACAGGCTTGCGTGGTCGCCGCCGAACAACAGCGGTGCCCACGCGATCATGACGCAGAGGGTTTCGGGCAACCACCCATCACGCCAACGGCGGACCCTGCCCAGCAGCGCCTCCATGCGGCCCTGGCGATGGGGAGGGACGAGGCCGGCGTGGGTGAACTGGCGGAAGGCATTGCGCAGCAGCGCATCCGAGCGCGGTGCCGCGATCACCAGCAACGGCAATGCCAGCAGCACGCGGGCCAGGGTGGCGTAGTCGCCCAGCAGTTGCATTCGCGGTGCCTGCGGCCACAGGCTGCCGTCGCGCGCCGCCAGCACCAGCAGGGGGCCCAAGGACACCACGAGCAGGATCCCGGCCAGCCACAGTGCCACCCTGGCCCGACTGTGCAGCACGCCGGAGGCCTGCAGCAGGCGATGGATGAGCCCGCCGTGCATCAGGGAGTAGCGGTGCTGACTCGATCGCATTGGCGGCGCGCCTGCGGCAGCGAAGGGGGGGCGGCCATGCATCGCAGGGGCCGCAGGCAGCGAGCATAACGCTGCTGTTCCACCTGTTGGACGCAGTAAAAATACTGGGGGCGTTGCAGTAACAACTCGATTGTGCGGCGCTCGGACAAACCCCAAGCTGGAGGCCTGTCGCAAGGACCCCGCCATGCTCTCGGTGATCGACATTCTCACGCGGTTCTGGACGGACATGATCGAGCGCGCGGACGGGCCGATGGCATTCCGGTTCTACCTGCAGCCGACCATGGCGCTGATCACCGCCCTGATCGACGGCATCAAGGATGCCAAGGCCGGCAGGACACCCTATGCCTGGCTCCTCGCGCACAGCCACGCCGACGACCGGATCGTGGTCTGGCGCGAAGGCATCACCGCCACAGCACGCATCCTGCTGCTGGGTGTCGGCATGGATGTTATCTACCAGTTCCGCTTGTTCGGCGGATTCAAGTACCCGGCGGAGGCCTTCGTCATCGCAGTCCTACTGGCGTTCCTGCCGTACCTGATCCTGCGCGGCCCAATCACCCGCATCGCCTCGCTTTGGCTGCGACGGCACTGAAGTCCCTTCCCACACAGAGCCCGATGAACCCATGACCGACACCGATCCCGCCAAGCACCTCAGCGACAGCGCACTGAGCATGGGCCGCGCCAGGGAACTCCTTGGAGGCAACGACGAAGCCTCCCTCGAGCTGTCCTCCCGGCGTACCGGCATGTCCTTCCAGCGCACCCGCATGAGCGCGGATCGAACGTTGATGTCGATCATGCGCACGGCGCTCTCGCTGATCGGATTCGGTTTCACGATCTTTCAGTTCTTCGGCCACATGCTGGAGATCCCTGGCAGTGGCCTTCGACCCCATGCCCCGCGCAATTTCGGTGTCGCGCTGGTCGCACTCGGGGTAGTCATGTTGACCTTGGGTATCGTGTACCACGTGCGCTACATGCGGGGCCTGCGCACAGAGCGTCGCCTCATGATCGGCGAAGGCCTGGTGCACGGGGAAAGCCACTACCCGGTGTCGCTGACGCTGATCACTGCGGGCCTGTTGTGGCTGCTGGGGCTGCTTGCGATCGTGAGCATGACCTTCAACGTGGCGCCCTTCGCATGAGCGCCGTCGCCGAGACCATGATCGCGCTGGACGGTGGGCTCTTCAGCATGGGCTCCAACGCGCACTACCCCGAGGAGCGGCCGGCCCACAAGGCGCGGGTCGGCGCGTTCCGGATAGATCGCTATCCGGTGACCAACCGGGAGTTCGCCCGCTTCATCCGCGATACCGGCCACGTCACTGCCGCCGAACAGGCGGCCGACCCGCGCGACTATCCGGGCGCGGATCCGGCGCTGCTGCAACCCGCCTCGGTCGTGTTCGTGCAGCCCGCGCACCCCGTCGATCTGGGTAATACACACAACTGGTGGCACTACCTGCCCGGTGCCGACTGGCGGCATCCGCGCGGCCCGGCCTCCAGCCTGCAGGGCCTGGAGGATCATCCGGTGGTCCACGTGACCTTCGCCGACGCCCTGGCCTATGCCCGGTGGATGGACAAGGACCTGCCGACCGAAGCCGAATGGGAGTTCGCCGCGCGCGGCGGCCAGGACAGCGGCGAGTTCGCCTGGGGCGACACCCTGGTCCCCGGCGGCCGTCACCAGGCCAATACCTGGCAGGGCGAGTTTCCCTGGCATAGCCTGGATGAGGACGGCCACCGCTGGACCTCGCCGGTCGGCAGCTATCCGCCCAACGGGTATGGGCTGTACGACATGATCGGCAATGTCTGGGAGTGGACCAGCGACTGGTACCAGCAGCACGACCAGCTGCAGAGCAAGCCATGCTGCGCGATCGACAACCCGCGCGGCGGTCTCCGCGAGCGCAGCCACGACCCACGTGACCGCAGTGCGATCCCGCGCCGGGTGATGAAGGGCGGCTCGCACCTGTGTGCCCCCAACTACTGCAGGCGCTATCGGCCCGCGGCGCGGATGGCCCAGCCGATCGATACCTCGACCTGCCACGTTGGGTTCCGCTGCGTGGACCGCCGATGAACCCCACCATCCCGCACTGCAGTGCCTACCGGAGCCTGGACGATGCTTCCTCTCAAGGCGTGGCTGATCGCCGTCACCGAGCCGGTGGTGGTGATCATCGATGCAATGGCCCTGGTGCTGATCGCGCTGTCTACCGTGGTGGTGTTCGTGCAGGCGGTGCGGCTGATGCTGCGTGGCCATCTCACCAACGTCGAACGCCGCGATCTGTGGCTGGGCTACGGCCGCTGGCTGGTGGCCGGGCTGACCATGCAGCTCTCGGCGGACATCATCGAATCCTCGATCTACACCAGCTGGGATGCCATCGGCCAGCTGGCCGCGATCGCGGTGATCCGCACCTTCCTGAATTACTTCCTGGAGCGCGACATCGCCGATGTCCGCGAACGCCAGCGTGCCACCCGGTCCGCGCCGGAGCCGCCGCTGTGAGGTCCACACCCATGAACCTGCATCCGTGCCGGAGGGCCAGCGCATGACTACATCCTTGTTCCACCCACTGCGTCGTGGCCCGTTGGCCCTTGCCTTGGCTTCGTTGGCCGCGCTGTGCGCGTCGCCGGCCCTGGCCACCGAGGGCGCGCTGGGGCGTTCGATCACCGGCATGCAGATCACCTCCTACGCCGGTGTGATTCCGCCCGAGCCGGGCATGCAATGGTCGTTGAGCTACATCCGGTACAACGGCAAGATCAGCGGCGGCCGGCCCGCGCCGATCGCCGGGCAGATTTCGCTGGGCCTGGAGGCCGAGATCGACCTGACCGCCGCGACCGGCGTGTACGTGTGGCCGACCCATGCCGGCCGATGGAATTTCGCCTCGATGCTGACCGTGCCGTACATCGATGCCGAGGTGACTGCGAGCCTTTCCGGCCCGCTGGGCAATCGCTTCCAGGCCAGGGACCACGCCTCCAACCTGTTCGACGTGTACTTCGCGCCGGTGATCGCCGGGTTCCACATCAGCGAGGTGCAGCATCTGTCCTTCGGCGTGTATGTGTATGCGCCGACGGCCAAGTACGACCCGGACCGGCTGGCCAATCCGGGCATGAACGTCTGGACGTTCTCGCCCAGCGTGGGCTACACGCACCTGTTCCAGAAGGGCACGCTGGAGTTCAGCGTGCTGGGCGCCACCGACTGGTACACGCGCAACGACGACACCGACTACAAGAACGGCGTGGTCGCGCGGGCCGACGTGTTGCTGGTCAAGCGGACCGCAAGTGGCTGGGGCTTCGGCGCGGCCGGCGGCTGGATCCAGCAGCTGCAGGACGACAAGGGCGACACCGCTGACCGCCTGGATGGTTTCAAGGGCCGCTCGTTCGGCGTGGGCCCAGTGTTGACGTACGGCAAGAAGTGGTCCGGCGGCGAACACCTGGATGTGTCGTTCCGCTATGTCGGCGAATTCAGCGTCAAGAACCGCTTCGAAGGCGACCCGTGGAACCTGTCGATCAGCGGCGGTTTCTGATCCCGGCCGCCTTGCCGCGGCCGCCCGTATCCCGTTTCATGGAGCAACGATCATGTCCTCTGCCATTCCCCAGGTTGCCTGGTCGGCGTGTCTGCTGCTGGCCGCAATGGTGCCCACCGCACACGGTGCGACGCACGTCGCACCGCCGGCGCCGCCGCCCGCTGCATCGCCCGGCGGCCCCGAGCGGGATCCGGAGGCGTTGGCCGCGCTGGACCGCATGGGCGCGGCCCTGCGCGCGCTCAAACAGTTCTCGCTGACCTCCGATGCCAGCACCGAGATCGTGCTGGACGACGGTCAGAAGGTGGAGCTCGATGGCGTGGTGACCTACAAGGTCCGCGCGCCGAACCAGCTGTTCCTGGAACTGCGCAGCGACCGCCAGTTGCGCCAGCTGTTCTACGACGGCAAGGCGCTGTCGCTGTATTCGCCGCGCCTGAAGTACTACGCGCAGGTGGATGGCCTGAGCAGCACGCTGGGCGAGCTGGTCGATGAGGCCGCCAGCCGGTATGGCATCGACATGCCGCTCGCCGACATGTTCCTGTGGGGGACCGACAAGGCGCCCAAGACCGCCATCCGCAGCGCGCTGCACATCGGCGGTGGCACGATCGATGGCGAGCCGATCGAGCAATACGCGTTCAAGCAGGACGGGGTCGATTGGCAGTTGTGGGTGAGCAAAGCCACGTCGTTGCCGAAGAAGCTGGTGATCACCTCGCTGGATGACCCGGCATTGCCGCAGTACCGCGCGCAGTTGCGCTGGGATACCCGCAGTGTCGTGCCGGCTACCGCCTTCCAGTTCACCCCGCCGGCCGATGTAGCCCGGATCAAGCTGGTGCCGGTCGCGGTGGTCGTTACCGATGTTGGGCAGGAGAACTGACATGCGTATCGTGATCAACCGCTTCTTCGTGGCCTCCTCCCTGGCGGCAGCCATGCTCCTGGTGGTCCTGCTGGCGGTGTCCGCACCGGCCAGCGCGCAGCGCGCCGGCCACCACGACGGCGGCGCGCGGGCCAGCGCCCATACCCGCGTCAATCGGCCGGTGCAGCGCCCGCAGGGAGGCAATGTGAACCGCGGGGGCAACATCAACCGCAACATCGACGGCAACCGGAACGTCAACCGCAACGTAAATCGTAATGTCAACCGCAACGTCAACGTGGATGTGGACTACCACGACGACCACTGGAACCACTGGGACGATCATCCGTTCGCCACCGCCGCGGCGGTGACCGCCGGCGTGGCCGTGACCTCCGCGGTGATCGGCTCGATCGTCAACTCTGTGCCCCCCAGCTGCGTGACCACGGTGATAAACGGCATGGCCTATCAGCAGTGCGGCAACGTCTGGTACGAGCCGCGCTATTCGGGGACCACCGTTCAGTACGTGGTGATCAATCCGCCGCGATGACTCGGTAGTTTTTCCCGTCGCCCTTCCGTAGTTATGCGCATTACGCGCGCCCGGCAGTGCATTACCGTGGGGCTGCAAGCACCGGCCACCACGGCTCGCCCCAGGACGGCTGCGACCGCAGCGCGTCTTTCCATCCCGCCTTTGGAGACTCGCGTCATGAAAGCCTTTGCCATCGCCGTCCTGGCGACTTCTCTGGTCGCCTGTGCATCCACGCCGACCGTCAAGACCGACTTCGATCCGTCGGCCAGCTTCGCCTCGTACAGGACCTACACCTGGGCGATGAAACCCCAGGCGGGTTCGCCGCTGGTGCAGCAACGCATCATCGATGGCATCAACGCACGGCTGCAGGCCAAGGGACTGCGCGAAGCGCCCAACGGCGATATCGCCCTGGCCGCGCATATCGCCACCGGCCAGAAGCAGACCCTGGACACCTTCTACACCGGCACCGGCATGGGCGGTTGGGGCTGGCGCGGCGGTGGCTGGGGCGGCGGGATGGCGATGGGCAACGCGACTACCACCGTTCGCACCTATGACGTCGGCACGCTGGTCGTGGACATGTTCGATGCCAAGACCAAGCAGGCGGTCTGGCGCGGCACCGCCAGCGGCACCGTGCCGACCTCGCCGGACAAGGTCAACGCGGCGGTGGAAGCCGGGCTCGACAAGCTGTTCGCTGCGTTCCCGCCGGGCACGACCGCCGCACGCTGATCGCTGCGGACGGTCTGCGATGCGTTCAACCGCGTTGGCCCGTGCCGGGCTCTTCCCCTCCCACCGGCACGGGCCAACGCACTTCGCCGCGCACGCCGACTGCACGGCCGGTGACCCATCCCCCGAGGTGCCCTGTGTCGATCGGCCCTGTCGTACGCCTGCTGTCGCTGTTCAGCGTGCTCACGCCCTCCGCCGCGATCGCCCAGCAGTCCGCCGCTCCACCGCCCGCGGCCGCCGCGGCGCCGCGGGCGTCGCTGTTCCGTGACGCCGAGGACGGCCGCTTCGACATGTCGCGCTGGCTGCTCGAGCACCGCGGATTCCTGCCGGTGCCGATCATCGTCACCGATCCGGCCGTAGGCAACGGCGGTGGCGTGGCGCTGGCGTTCTTCCACCGCCCGACGTCCTCGGGGGCGACGGGCGAGGACGGTGCCCCGAAGATGGTCACGCCGGACATCTACGGCGGTGGGGCCATGCGCACCTCCAATGGCAGTGAAGCCTATGGTGTCGGCGCCTCGCTGCACTTCGACGAGGACCGCTGGCGCTATCGCGGTGGCGTAGCCAAGGCCTCGTTCAACCTGGGCTTCTACACGCCCGGGACGCTGCTGCCCACGCAGAAGATCGAGTACAACATGGACGGCCTGATGTCCTTCCAGCAGGGATTCCGACGTCTGGGCGAGCGCGATCTGTACCTCGGCCTGGCCTGGATCTACATGGACCTGGACATCGGCTTCGACGTGGCCTCGGACCGCGATCACTTCCGGCCCCTTGAGCTGTCCAAGCGCAGCTCGGGCCTGGGGCTGTCGCTGGAGTACGATTCGCGCGACAACCCCTTCACGCCCTCCAGCGGTTGGCTGGGCATGGTCGAAGGCAATTTCTATCTGCCCGGGATCGGCAGCGATGCCAGCTTCCAGAGCTATCGCGGGCACGCCTACGGCTACTCGCCGCTGGGCAGGCACTTCGTCCTCGGCGGGCGCGCGGATGCGCGCTGGGCCAACGGCGATATTCCGTTCTATCGGCTGCCCTACATCGACCTGCGCGGCATTGGTTCAGCGCGCTACCAGGACACGCGGGCCGCGGTGCTGGAGAGCGAGCTGCGCTGGAACGTGACCCAGCGCTGGGCCCTGATCGGCTTCGTCGGCGCGGGCCGCACCTGGGGACGGCACAACAGTTTCGGCGACGGTGCCAGCCAGGTCTCCAAAGGCGCGGGCGTGCGCTATCTGATCGCCCGGCAGCTGGGCATGCAGGTCGGCCTCGACTATGCGTGGGGGCCGGAAGACGACACGTTCTACATCCAGGTGGGCAGCGCGTGGCGCTGACGCGCCCCGGGCAGCGCCTGCCATGGATGGCGGCCTTCGCCTGCGCGTGGTTGTGCGGCGGTGGCGCGCTGTCGCCGCTGCACGCGGCCGAACCCGTTGCGGCCGACGATGCGGCCGGCCAGGGGGGGCATTGTGGCGTGCGCGGCCCGGGTGACACGCGGCCCCGGATCGGGCTGGCGCTGGGCGGTGGCGGGGCACGGGGCATCGCGCATGTCCGCATCCTCAAGCAGCTCGAGGCGCTGCACATTCCGGTGGACTGCATCGCCGGTACCAGTGCCGGCGCGCTGGTCGGTGCCTTGTACGCGTCCGGCTCCACGCCCGAGCAGATCGAGCAGCTGGTGCTGAGCACCGAATGGCTGAGCCTGTTCACCGATACCTTGCCGCGCCGCGAGCGCTCGCTGCGACGCAAGGCCGACGACTATGCCCAGCTGGCCCCGATCGGCATCGGGCTGGGCGGCGAGGGCAAGGCGGTCGCGCTGGCCGGGGGTGTCTCCGAAGGCGAGAAGCTGATCGCGCTGTTCGAGCGCGCAACCGGGGGCGGCCGGGTCAATGGCCGTTTCGACGACCTGCCGATTCCGTTCCGGGCGGTCGCCACCGACATCAATACCGGCAAGCCGGTGGTGTTGTCCCAAGGCAGCCTGGCGATGGCGATGCGGGCCAGCATGTCGTTGCCGGGCATCTTCCGTCCGGTCGTGATCCATGACCAGGTCCTGCTCGACGGTGGTCTCTCCAACCAGGTGCCGATCGACGTGGTGCGGGCGATGGGCGCCGACCGGGTGATCGCGGTGGACGTGGGCACGCCGTTGAGCGCGCTGGACCGCAACGCCAGCCTGGTGGATGTGATCAGCCAGCTCAGCGGGTTCCTGACCACGCGCAGCGCGCAGGCGCAGCTGGACAGTCTGGGCACGCAGGATCTGCTGATCTCGCCGGACCTGACCGGCAAGGTCGCCACCGGTGATTTCGATAAGGCGCCTGAGGCGCTGCGGATCGGCCAGCTCGCCGCCGACCAGGCCGCGCCGGCGCTGCAGGCGTTCGCGCAGACGCCGCAGACCTACACCCGGCTGGCCGCGCAGCGGGCCGGGCGGGCCCCGTCCGCGGTGCCGACCATGATCGATTTCGTCGAGGTCGACAACCACACCGGATACGCCGACGCACTGCTGCTGTCCTATCTCCCGGTCCACATCGGCCAACCGCTGGATGTGGAGGCGATGCAGGCCGGCGTACTGCGCGCCTATGGCATGGGAACGCTGGCCAGCATCAACTACGAGGTCCAGGCGCGCGACGGCAGGATCGGCGTCGTGGTGTCGGCCTATCCCAAGCCCAACGGACCGGTGTACCTGGAGGCCGGGCTGAGCCTGAGCAACGACCTCGAAGGCAATCACGAAAGCAACCTGCGTGCCGGCCTGCTGTTCTCGCCACTGTCGCCTTACGGCGCCGAAGCGCGCATCGCACTGCAGATCGGCAGCGAACCCGGCCTGACCGGCCAGTACTACCACCCCTTCGACCTGCACAATCGATACGCTTTCCAGGCCGGTGGTGGTTTCCAGACCCGCAGCTTCAATCTTTACGATGATGCCGGCGACAAGATCGCGCGTTATCGCGTGCGCCGGACCGGGGCCACGGTGGCGCTGTTCCGCAATGTGTCCAACGTGCTCGCGTTGTCCGTGGGGGTGGAGCGCTATACCGGCAATGCCGAGGTGGAAGTCGGCGACCCGACGATCCCACGCGTGAACTTCGAGGAAGGGGCGTGGATCGCCCAGGCGTCGCTGGACGACATCGACAGCGTGTACTTCCCCCGCAACGGTTATCTGGTCAACGCCGGCACCTACCAGTCCAGCCCCGGCCTTGGGGCGGACGCGCGGTTCGGCCAGATCGACTTGGACGCCGTGGCCGCCCGATCGTTCGGCAAGCACGCCCTGCAACTGGGGTTGCGCTACCACGTCACCTCCTCGGGCACCGCACCGGTGCAGAACCTCTACCGCCTGGGCGGGCGCTGGCGGCTGGCCGGATTCCAGCGGAACGAGCTGACCGGGCAGGACTACGCACTGGGGTTTGCCGGGTATACCTATGAACTGGGCACGTTTCTGGGGCGCTCGGCGCAGGTCGGTGGCACGGTCGAATATGGCAATGCCTGGCAGCGGCGCAGCGACATGTCGTTGAGCGATGGCATCTGGAACGGCAGCCTGTTCCTCGGTTTCGACTCGTGGGTCGGCCCGTTGATCTTCGGCATGGGATTCCGCGAAGGCGGCGAAAACGTGCTGTTCATCGAGCTGGGGCAATCGCTGTGATGCCGGCCAGCGGCCGGCACTACCAGGGCGAACAAGCAACGCACAGGTAGTGCCGGCCGCTGGCCGGCAGCGCGGGCAGGGCGAACAAGCAACGCATCAGGTAGTGCCGGCCGCTGGCCGGCAGCGCGGGTCACCACACCTGCGACAGAATCACCCCGAGCGCGCCGCACCAGCACACGATCACGAACCAGGCCAGCACTGCATTCGCGCTGATGCCGCGGTGGCGGACGAACAGGCTCAGCACCAGCGCCGCCACCAGGGGCAGCACGAACAGACTGACGATCCAGACCAGCGGATGACCGTGCATGGGAGGCTCCTTGAGTGGATTCAATCCGTGCCCAGCGTAACAGTGGATGGCAGCACATGACCCTGCATCATTCGCGAAAGACCAGGGGCACGATCAAGCGGCCGGTCCAGGGTCTGGCGCCGTGCAGGCGCAGTGCAGGCGCTGGCGAGCAGCAGCAGCCAGCGGCCCCGTCCGAACGCGTCATTCATCGCGGCGCATCCACGACGATGTACTGCACGGTGGTGCCCGCATAGCGCGGCTGGTACCAGGCGTTGTCGCACTGCTGGTAGCCGATGCCATTGACGACGACCGTGCTGCAGTCCACCGGCAGCGAGTACACCACCGAGCCGATCACCGCCGAGGTGACCGCGACGCCCGCGGTGAAGGCGGCGGCGTCCCAGAACGGGTGATCCCAGTAGGGCGGCGGAGGCGGCGGTGGCCCCGGCGGATGCGGCCCGGGACCAGGACCCGGCCCAGGACCAGGACCCGGCCCAGGACCAGGACCAGGGCCAGGGCCAGGGCCAGGCGGATGGGGTCCCGGACCAGGGTGGGGACCGGGACCTGGGCCAGGATGCGGGCCGGGCTCCGGGCGCGGGCCCGGACCGGGATGGGGTGCGGGGCCAGGCCCCGGCGGGTGCGGCGCGAACCCGCCGCCCCCATGAGGCAGGCCGCCGCCGCCGAAGCCGCCGGCATGGGCGATCGAGGGATGGGCGAAGCCGCGCAGCCCGGGACGTGCACCGGCGTCGGCGGGCAGCAGCGAAGCGCCCAGCAGCACGGTGAACAGGGCCGGGGACAATGCAGCACGCAGGCAAGCGGAACGGTCCATGCTCAGTTCTCCCCGTCAGTGGTCTGTGCGGCCAGCGCGACCGGCACGAACACGATCTTGGTCGCGCCCTTGGGATCGAACGCCAACTCCCTGGCGGTCACCGCGCGCCGCGTATCCCAGTTCAACGTGGCCTGGTAGGCGGGCAACGCCGGGTCGCTGTGGCTGGTGATCGCCAGCTGTCGGGGCAGGTGGGTGGCATCGGAAATCCAGACCTGCCAGTCCACGCCCGGTTGCCGGAACGCGTAGTGCTGTGTCGCTTCGCCGCCGATCCGCGCGCTGCCGACGCGCAACGCGGACTGCAGCTGATCGGTCGGAAACGCGGGCGTGCCCCACAGGAACAGATCCGCCAGCGGCAGCTCGATGCCATAGGTGGTGGCCGATTCGGTCAACAGCGCCTGGCTGCTCTTGTTCAACCCCTCCAGCGTGGCGTAGTACTTCAGCCGCGGGGAGTAGATCGTCAGCGCCTTGCCGTCGTAGAACAGCTGGCGGTGCTGGTCCTCGCTCTGGATCTCCACGAAGAAGCGGTCCGGCCCCAGCACGCGGTATGTCACCGTGCCGGGCAGGGCGATCTTCTGGCCATCATCGAGCACGTACTCGGTGCTGGTGGTGGCGTTGAGGGTGAAGTGCGGCAGCGCGCGCAGGGCCGCGCCCATGCGCGTGAGTGCCTGTACGGCCTCGGTATCAACGCTGGCCGCCGCGGGCTGCGCGGCCAGCGGAGGAGGAAGCAGGAGCAGGGGTCCGATCAGGACCAGCGCCAACAGCAGGCCCGATGAGGTGCGCGGCATGACAGTCTCCAGAGTGTCGTCAGTGGGGCGCGCGACGGGCCGACCCTGCTGACACTCTGCGCACCGCACACGCGACGGACAACCGGAGTTACACGGTAAGACGCTAGGTATTTATACGCAGGCACCGGCATCGCGCCGGTGCCTGCGTGGTGGGCTCAGGGGGTGCGGGCGGAGGGCGGTCCACCCGCGGCGATCCACGCGTCCACGGCCTGGCTGACCACGGTCATCGGCATTGCCCCATTGCCCAGGATCAGATCGTGGAAGGCACGGATGTCGAACCGGTCGCCCAGTTCCCTGCGGGCGTGCTCACGCAGTTCCAGCAGCCGCAGCTGGCCCATCTTGTAGGACGAGGCCTGGCCGGGCTGCACCAGGTAGCGGTTGACCTCGATGCGGACGTCGGCCGGGCTCATGCCGGTCTTCTCCTCCATGTAGGCGACGGCCTGCTCGGGCGTCCAGCGTTTGCGGTGCAGGCCGGTATCGACCACCAGCCGCACCGAGCGGAACATTTCGGCCTGCAGGCGGCCCAGGTCACCGGCGGGGTCATCGCGGTACACGCCGGCCTCGGCCATCAACTGTTCGGCATACAGTGCCCAGCCTTCGCTGAAGGCGCTGGGATTGAGGCTGCGGCGCAGCATCGGCAGGTCGGTCAGGGTCTGGCCGATCGAGATCTGGAAGTGATGGCCCGGCGATCCCTCGTGATAGGTGAGGGTGGGAATGCTCCAGCGGGTGTTGGAGCTGATGTCGCCCAGGTTGATGAAGAACGTGCCCGGGCGCGAGCCATCCATCGCCGGCGGGTAGTAATAGCCGCCCGGCGAGGTGGCCTGCATGTGCGCGGGCACCGGCTGCACCAGCAGTTTCTGTGTCGGCAGGTGGCCGAAGTAGGTGGGCAGAATCGGATCGAGGTCGCGCAGGCGCTGCTCGATGTCGCCGATCAGCTGCGCGCGCCCTGCGTCGCTGTCCTCGTACAGGTAACGCGGGTCCTTGCGCAGCTGCGCGATGCGCGTGGCCACGCTGCCGTCGCGCAGCCCGAGCTGTTTCAGGCGGGCATCCATGCGCGTGTCCAGCCGCGCCACTTCGCGCAGCCCGATCTGGTGGATCGCATCGGCATCCAGGTCGGTGCTGGTGTACCAGCGCAGCGCGGCATCGTAGTACGCCTTGCCGTCCGGCAGTGCCCACACGCCCTTGTTGCCGGGATGGGTCGCCAGTGTTGCCTGCACGTTGTCGAGCAGGCGCTGATAGCCCGGGTTCACCGCGTCGCGCACCGCCGTGGTCGCCTGTGCGATCAGTTCAGCGCGCCGGGTCGCGGGGATCGAGGGCACCTTGTCCAGTTTGCGCTGCAATGACTGCACCCACAGGCTGTCCTGCGGCGCCGGTTTCAGCAGGGCACGGTACTGGTTGGCCGCGCCCTCCAGCGCTACCTCGGGCGGTACCACGCCCAGGCGGGCCTGCATGTCCGCGTTGGCCCGGACCTGGTCCAGCTTGAGGCCCATCGCCTGCAGCCGTGCGATGTAATGACGGGCGCTGGTCTCGTCGGTGACCGCATGCTGGTTGTCCATGAACTGCGGCAGGTTGACCGGCAGGCTGAACAACTGGTCCACGGCGTAGGTGCTGCCGCCGACCGGCAACCAGGCCGCGGCCCACGGCACGGCCATCAGATCGATCTGGGTCTGGTAGAACCAGCGCGCCAGTCCGTCGCTGAGCCGTTGCTGCGGATCCAGCGGCGGGCCTTTCCATGCGCGGATCTGCGCGAGGTTGTCGACCAGGAAGCGGCGGTTGATCTCGCGCCGGGCCAGCGAGACGTCGGTCAGCTGGCCGGACAGATCACCGGCGGCATCACCACTGATGCCGAGCATCGTGCGCAGTTCCGGATCGGCGTTGATCGCGGCCATCGTCTGCGCATCGAGCAGGGCGTTGAACGAGGTGGCGGCCGGGGCGCTGGCGGGGGCCGGCGCCTGCGCCTGCGCCCGGTGCGAGGGAAGCGTCAGGGCGGCTGCGATCGCGAGGGCGAGCACGGCGGGGAAACGGCGGGCGGACGTGGTCGGAATCACAGGGCGATCTCCGTTGGCGGGCGGGCTGCGCGCAGGCTACGCCAGCGCAGGGGTGGCCGCACCTGCGGATCGTCACGGCTGCGCAGGCGGCAGTCTCCGGGGCGTTGTCATGGCAGACGGCCGAACACGGTTGGCTATGTGGATATGCCCGAAGGTAAGGGCATTCACGCGTGTCCGGCGGCATGCGTTGAATGAAATCAGTCACTTGAGCCGCGCTCTCGACAGGAGCATGCAACGCGTGCTCAGCGCACGCGTCCAGGTCGATTGACGCTCTGCAACAAGTTTGCAAGATGTGCCGCAGGGTCATCCGGGGAACCTGTCTTGCCAGCTTCGTATCTGCCACGGCGATGTCGCCTCTGACGTGCCGCCTGCGCCGCTCCATCGTCTCTTTCGGGCGTGATGCCCGACCTTTGCGGAAAACACCATGAATCCTCGCGCCACCGTGCCGCGACGTCGTCGCCTGTCCGTCGCCGTGCTTGCCAGCCTGCTCACTGCGGCCCCGGTCCATGCCCAGACCGCGGGAAGCGCGCCGGCAGTGACCCAGCTCGACCAGCTCACCGTTCTCGGCAACCGCACCCAGGCGCGCACCGTGCTGGAGTCGCCGGTGCCGATCGATGTGCTGGGCGCCGAGGACATCCACAGCAGCGGTTACACCGACATCAGCCAGATCCTGCAGTCGCTGTTGCCTTCGTTCAATTTCCCGCACCCGACCACGCCGGATGGCAACACACACATCCGCTCGGCGACGCTGCGCGGGCTGTCGCCGGATCAGACCCTGGTGCTGGTCAACGGCAAGCGCCGGCATGCCAGTGCCTGGGTCAACACCGGCGGCACGGTGGGCAAGGGCGCGGTCTCCACCGACCTCAATGCCATCCCGGTGAGTGCCATCGAGCGGATCGAGGTGCTGCGCGATGGCGCCTCCGCCCAGTACGGTTCCGATGCGATCGCCGGGGTGATCAACATCGTGCTGCGCGAGGACGACGGCTTCGAGGGTCGGGTCAGCCGCGGCACGACCCGCGATGGCGGCGGTGGCACCACGGCGGTGGCGCTGGACACCGGCGTGGCGTTTGCCGACGGCGGCGGCCTCCACCTCACCTGGGACTATCGTGACCGCAAGGCGGCCAACCGCGCCTTGCCCGATACCCGCCAGCAGTACTTCGGGATCGGCCGCAACGGTGCGCCGGTGGCGCCGTCGGGTACCTTCGGCTCCGGCACCGGCCTGGCACCGATCGGGGGCGCGGCAGCGGGTGCCGTGGCCGACCCACGCGAAGCCACCATCGACCGCGATGCCCTGTGGCGCTTCGCCGACTCGGCCGACACCGTGGAAAAGACCGTGTTCGGCAACCTGCGCAAGCCGCTCGCCTGGGCTGAAGGATTGGAGGCGTATGCCTTTGGCGGCTACGGAGTAAGCGAGGGCAGTTCCAACGCCTCCCTGCGCCGCGCCGGCCAGGTCGAGAACGTGCGCGCGATCTACCCGGACGGGTTCCTGCCGTGGGTCGATACCCAGAGCACCAACGCCTCGCTCGGCGCAGGCATCAAAGGTCTGCTCGGCGACTGGCACTGGGACCTGAGCAGCGTCTACGGCCGCAACAAGCTGGTCTACCGCACCCGCAACACGCTCAACGCCACGCTGGGTGCGGCCAGCCCCACCGCGTTCTACAACGGTGCGCTGGAGGCCTCGCAGTGGACCACCAATCTGGATGCCAACAACAGCATCGAGCTGGGCTGGCATGCACCGCTGCGGCTGGCGCTCGGGGCAGAGTTCCGCCGCGATACCTACGGCATTTCACCCGGTGAGCTGAACGCATACGTCTGGGGGCCGGCGCGGGTGCTTGATGGCCCCTCGGCCGGTGCCGTGTCGACGATCGGCTCGCAGGGCTTCGCGGGCATCCAGCCGGCGGACGCCGGCAACCATCACCGTCACAACGTCTCGGCCTACGCCGAAGCGGAAACCGATGTGACCGATCGCTTCCTGGTCTCGCTGGCCGGGCGCTGGGAGGACTACAGCGATTTCGGCAGCACCACCAACGGCAAGCTGGCCCTGCGCTACCAGCTCGACGGCGGGGTGGCGGTGCGGGCCTCGGTCAGCACCGGCTTCCATGCGCCGGCCTTGGCCCAGCAGTACTTCAGTTCGACCAGCAGCCGCACGCTCAACAACGCGGTGACCGGGGTGCCCGAGTATGTGCTGGTGCGCACCGCACCGGTGGATACGGTGGAAGCGCGTGCCCTGGGGGCGCGCTCGCTGGAGCCGGAGCAGGCGACCAATGTCACGGCGGGCCTCACCTGGGGCATCGGTGGGCTGAGCGCATCGGTGGATGTATACCGGATCGACATCGACGACCGGATCTTCCTGTCCAGCAACTTCGTTGATGCGGCCGGGTCGAGCGCGATCCGTGACTACCTGGCCGCGCTGGGCTCGCCGGGCGTGACCAGCGTGCGCTACTTCAGCAACGCCGCCGATACCCGTACCACCGGCGTGGACGCCTCGGCGCGCTACCGCTGGGAGCTGGCGGACTATGGCAGGCTCACCGCGACCGTCGCGTACAACCGCAACAAGACCGAGCTGACCCATGTCGCCTCGACCCCGGCGCAGCTCACCGCGCTCGGCGTGCGCACGCCGTTGTTCGATGTCACCGAGCGCACCCGCGTGGAGAAAGGCCAGCCGCGCGACAATCTGACCGTCGCGCTGGGCTGGGATGTCGGCCGCTGGGGCATCCACCTGGGCACGCACCGCTACGGTGAGATCGAAGGGGTGGCGGCAACCAACCAGAGCGCGGCCAATGTCGCCGCCTTTGCGCAGGGTTCGACCCGGTTCCGTACGCTGCCGACCGAAGCGGGTAGTGCTGGCAATGTCGACGTGATCCAGAAACTGGAGGCGCGCTGGGTCACCGATCTGGACATCGCCTTCCGCGCCACCGACACGGTCACTGTCGTGCTGGGCGCGAACAATCTGTTCAACACCTATCCGACGCGCAACATCGCGACCACCCCGCAGGTCTCCGGCGCGGATACCTTTGGCGTGTTCCCGTACAGCGAGCTGTCGCCGTTCGGTTGGAGTGGCACCTACTACTACGCACGCCTGGAGGCCCGTTTCCAATGACCCGTAACACGACTGCAGGCCACCTGCCTGCCGACCCGCAGCGCCGCCACTGGCTTCGTACCGGACTGACCAGTGCCGCAGCGGTCGCGCTGGCGCCGGCCGCTGGATCCGCTGCGCCGCCCGCGCCGGCCGCCGTGACGGCCGCCGGCCGCACCACGGACCTGCTGCGGCTGGATCTCAATGAGAGCAGCTACGGCCCGTCACCTCGGGTCGGGCCCGCGGTACAGCGTGCGCTGGCGGAGGCGCCGCGGTATGTCAGCGCCGCGCAGCTGCAGGCGTTGCAGGGCCAGATCGCCACGCTGGAAGGGGTCGCGCCCGAACAGGTCATCGTCGGTGAAGTGCTCGAAGCATTGGGCCAGCATCTTGCGCTGAGCCAGGGCGCGGGCGGTTTCATCTACAGCGTGCCCGGGTATGGCGCCCTGGTGGATGCGGCCAGGCCCTTTGGTGGCCGGGCCGTGGAAGTGCCGTTGAACGCGCAGCTGGAAAATGATCTGCCCGCATTGCTGGCGGCGATCGCGCCTGATACCCGCGCGCTGTTCGTGGTCAATCCGCACAACCCGTCCGGCACGCTGAGCCCCGGGGCCGAGTTCGATCGTTTCGTGAGCGCCGCGCAGGCGCGCACGCTGGTGATCGTCGACGAGGCGTACCTCGACTACCGCGAGGATGCCGCCACGTTGAGCGCGGTGCGGCTGCTGCGGCAGGGCCAGAACGTGGTGGTATTCCGCACGCTGGGCAAGATCCATGCGCTGGCCGGGCTGCAGGTCGGGTATGCGCTGGTGCCTGTGGCGCTCGCCGAGGCACTGCGCCAGCGCGGCGTCGGCGGCGCGCACGCGCAGAACCAGTTGTCGCTGGCCGCTGCATCGGCGGCACTCGCCGATCCCGCCCACGTGGCCCAGGTCCGGCGCAGCGTGGCGGCGGAGCGGCAGCACTGGCAGCAGGTCCTGAGCGGGCTGCGCCTGCGCTCGACTGAAGCGGCCGGCAATTTCGTGTTCGTCGATACCGGGCACCCCCATGCAGTCGTCGCCGCCGGGCTGCTGCAACAGGGCGTGCGCATCGCTCGGGTGTTCGCCCCGTATGACACCTGGGTACGGATCACCCTCGGCACGCCGGCGGAGAACCGGCGTGCGCAGCAGGCGTTGCGCAGCGTGCTCGCCCAGCTGGGCAAGGCCCAGGGTGGAGCGGCGGCGTAGACGTTGCCCGACGCGCCGTCAGCCGCCGATGCGCTCGAAGCCGTCCGCGCTCCAGTCCTCGCTGCCCACGCCGTGATGGATCACGATCAGGCCCTGCGGATCGTAGCGGCGCTTGGCGGCCTGCAGCCGTGGGTAGTTCGGCCCCCAGAACGCCTGCTGCCAGTCCTGCTGGAAGTAGTCGCTCTCCGAGACATAGGCCGGGGCCGAGGGCGCCACCACGCTCAGGGCCTGGTAGGCGCGCGCCACGTTCAAGGCGCCCCGGCGTGCCCGGGGCTCATCCACGGTCCGGCCCAGGCCCGGATACACCGGCCCGCTGGCATTGCCGATGATCGCCAGCGCGAAGGCGTCCAGTACCGCCGGATGGGTGGCCGTGTCGCGGCTGGCGGCCAGCGCGGCCGCCGGTGCGCCGAACAGGCCCTTGTTGCAGTGCAGGCCGACATCCATGTGATCGGCGGCGGCACAGATCGCGGCGGCCGCCTGCTCACGCTGCGCATCGTCCAACAATCCCGACGGCAGCCAGGCCGATGCGTAGCCATGCAGGAACCAGCCGACCTGGCCCTGGTCGCCCTTCCACAGCATGTGCCGGGAGGAGGCGCCTTCGCGGGTGTCCTCGGCGATGAGGGCAGGGGCGTGCTGGCGGAAGAAGTCCGCGTCCCAGAAGTCTCTGGCCGGCATCGCCAGTGCCTGCAAGGGTTCGGTGATGGTATAGGCCGGTCGTGCGCGGACCCAGTCCAGGAACGGCGTCCAGGTCGCCTCGGCGACGTCCCGCGACATGCCCTGGAACACCATCGAGATCGACAGCCGGCGCGTGTCCTTGAAGGTGAACTGCTCACCCCAGTGCGGGTTGCACAGCGTGTCGCGGTAGAAGCGGAGCATCTCTGCCGCCAGTGCCCGCCAGCTGGCGTCGTCGCTGGCCTGGATCTGGCAGGAGACGCCGCCGAAGGTATCGGGCAGGTCATGGGTCCGCAGCGTCATCCGGGTGACGATCCCGAAACTCGCGGCGCAGCCGCCCTTCATGGCCCAGAACAGGTCTGGCTCGTTGTCGGCGTTGACGATGCGGATCTGCCCGTCGGCGGTGACGATCTCGGCTTCGAGCAGGCTGGCCGCGGCCGTGCCATGCGCCTTGGAGAAACTGCCGAAGCCGCCGCCGGTGACCAGGCCGGTCACGCCCACCGAGGTGCAGCCGCCGCCCTGGACATAGCGCCCGCCGCGGGTGGTGACCGCATCGTAGGCATCGATCCACATCGCCCCGGCGCCCACGCTGACCGCCGGCTGCGGCGCCGTGCCCGGGCGGGCGTTGTGGGCGACGAAGGCATCGTGCAGCTCGACCTGGTTCATCGCGCGGGTCCAGACCAGCAGCGAATCCGGCGCGCAGGAGGTGCCGTGATAGCTGTGCCCGCCGCCTTTGACCACCAGCCGCAGGCGGTGGGTGCGGGCGAAGTTCACCGCCGCGGCCACATCGGCGCTGTTGGCGGCGGCCACCACCTTCGCGCTGGGCACTGACCGCCATGCGCCGAAGTAACCACTGGTCTGGGTGAGCGCGGGCGCATCGCCGAGGAAGAACGGATTCTGCAGCTGCTCCAGCGCGGCGGCCCGGGTGGCGGCGTCAGCGAGGAAGGGGGACTGCGGCACCGACAGCCGACCGCCGACCGCACGCGACAATCGGTCCCACTCGGCGGCAGCGGGCCACCCCGCAGCGCCCGGCCGGACCCTCGAACGCATCGCTGCGAAGGCAGGGCCGGCCTTGAGCAGCATCGGCAGCAGCGGGAGGGTCAGCCCGGCTTTGAGGCAATCGCGTCGTTTCATGAGGGTCGTTCCTGCGGCGGCAGCGTGGTCGATGCCAGCGAGTGTGTTCCCGCAGAGGCCCGCGGGCCCTGGCCTGGGGCCGGATGTGGGTGATGAAGGGACGAGTGGCGGGGGCTCAGGGGCGGGTGGAGCCAGGCGGAGACGCGTCGGTCCCGCGCCGATTGACGGATGCCCGACGCGGCATACCCTAGTCTGGTTCCATTGCGCTCGCGGCCGTCGCTGGGCGAGCGTCCCATGACATCCGGATCCATGCCCACCTCGAACGACCCCGCCCCCGGCGCACTGGCCACCTTCACTCCGGCCACGCGCGATTGGTTCACGGCAGCCTTCGCTGCGCCCACGCCCGTGCAGGACCATGCCTGGGCGGCGATCAGCGCCGGCCAGCACACGCTGGTCATCGCGCCGACCGGCTCGGGCAAGACCCTCGCCGCGTTCCTGCAGGCGATCGACCAGCTGTTCCGCAGCGGTGAGCCTCCCAGCGATGAGCAGCCGGGCGATGCGCAGCCGGAGGCGTCGGCGCCGAAGAAGCGCGGCACCCGTGTGCTGTATCTCTCGCCGATCAAGGCCCTCGGCGCCGATGTCCAGCGCAACCTGCAGATACCCCTGCAGGGCGTCAGCGCCGAACGTGCGCGGCGTGGCGATCCGGCGGTCACCCTGTCCGTCGCGATCCGGACCGGCGACACCACCCCGGCAGAGCGGGCGCGGCTGCTGCGGCGTCCGCCCGACATCCTGATCACCACGCCCGAATCGCTGTTCCTGATGCTCACCTCACAGGCGCGCGAGACGTTGCGCGACGTGCATACCGTGATCATCGATGAGATCCACGCGGTGGCCGGCAGCAAGCGCGGCACCCACCTGGCGTTGAGCCTGGAGCGGCTGGATGCCCTGCTGCAGGTGCCCGCGCAGCGCATCGGGCTCTCGGCCACGGTGCGCCCGGTGGAGGAGGTCGCGCGGTTCCTCGGCGGCGACCGTCCGGTCACCGTGGTCCATCCGCCGTCGCAGCGGGCGCTGGAGGTCCGGATCGTGGTGCCGGTCGAGGATATGGGCGACATTCCGCCGCATCCCGCTGCCGCCGATGCACCCGCGTCCGCGGGCCGGGTCGGCTCGATCTGGCCGCATGTGGAGGCCAGCATCCTGGACCAGGTGCTGGCGCGACGTTCGACGATTGTGTTCGCCAACTCACGGGGCGTGGCCGAAAAGCTGACTGCCCGGTTGAATGAACTGCATGCCGACCGTGTCGCCCGTGGCCAGCTCCCGGCGCGTGCCTCGATGGCGGCGGCTGCCCCCGAGCACTACGGGTCGTTCAACGGCGGCACCGCCGGGCGGGCCGCCGGAGCGGAGGCGCTGATCGCCCGGTCGCACCATGGTTCGGTCTCCAAGGAACAGCGCCGCGAGATCGAACAGGCGCTCAAGACCGGCGAGCTGCGCTGTGTCGTGGCGACCTCCAGCCTGGAGCTGGGCATCGACATGGGGCTGGTCGACCTGGTGATCCAGGTCGCCGCGCCGCCTTCGGTCGCCAGCGCGCTGCAGCGGGTGGGGCGGGCCAGCCATCAGGTCGGGGGCATCTCCACCGGCCTGGTCTACCCGCGCACGCGGCGCGACCTGATCGATGCGTCCGTGGCAGTGGAGCGGATGCTGGCCGGTGAGATCGAAGCGATCGATCCGCCGCGCAACCCGCTGGACGTACTGGCCCAGCAGACAGTGGCCGCCGCGGCGATGGAAACACTGGACGTGGAGGCCTGGTATGCGCGCGTACGCCGCGCTGCGCCGTACCGTTCGCTGCCGCGCAGCGCGTTCGATGCCACCCTGGACATGCTGGCCGGGCGTTATCCCTCCGATGATTTCGCCGGCTTCCGCCCGCGGCTGGTCTGGAACCGCGACACCGGTGCACTGAGCGCGCGGCCGGGCGCGAAACAGCTGGCGGTCACCAGCGGGGGCACCATCCCCGACCGCGGCATGTTCGGTGTGGTGCTTCCGGAAGGCGAAGAGCGTGCCGGGTCGCGCCGGGTCGGTGAGCTCGATGAGGAGATGGTCCACGAATCACGGGTCAATGATGTGATCACCTTGGGCGCCACCTCGTGGCGGATCGAGCAGATCACCCATGACCAGGTCGTGGTGACCCCCGCGCCGGGGCGTTCGGCGCGCTTGCCGTTCTGGCGCGGTGAGGGCGTGGGCCGCCCGGCCGAACTGGGCGAGGCGGTGGGTGCCTTCATCGGTGCGCTGGATGCCGGTGCCGCGGAAGCGGGCCTGCCGGCCGGGCTGCGCGAGCGACTGCAGGCCTGCGGATTGGCCGACAACGCGATCACCAACATCGCCGGCCTGCTGGCCGAACAGCGTGAGGCCACCGGCGTGCTGCCCACCGATCGCACGCTGGTACTGGAGCGCTGCCGCGATGAGGCCGGCGACTGGCGGCTGATGCTGCATTCGCCGTATGGGGGGCGCGTACACGATCCCTGGGCGCTGGCGGTGGCCGCGCGCATCCGCGAACGCTGGGGCGTGGATCCAGCAGTGGTCGCCAGCGACGACGGCATCATCGCGCGGCTGCCCGACGCACAGGGGCGCCTGCCGGGCGCGGAGCTGTTCCTGTTCGAGCCCGAGCGTCTGCGCAGCGACGTCACGCGCGCCGTGGGCGGCTCGGCCCTGTTCGCTGCGCGCTTCCGCGAATGTGCCGCACGCGCGCTGTTGCTGCCGCGGCGCACGCCGGGTCGTCGCTCGCCGCTGTGGCAGCAGCGCCTGCGCGCCGGTGAACTGCTGGCCATCGCGCAGGGCTATCCCGAGTTCCCGATCCTGATCGAGACCGCGCGTGAGTGCCTGCAGGACGTCTACGATCTCGATGCGCTGGGCGTGCTGATGCAGCGGCTCACCGACGGCCGCGTGGCGATCGCCGATGTCACCACCGAGGTACCGTCGCCATTCGCGGCGAACCTGCTGTTCGGCTATGTCGCCGAGTTCATGTACGGCACCGATGTGCCGCTGGCCGAGCGCCGTGCGTCGGTGCTGTCACTGGACAGCGGCCTGTTGGGCGATCTGCTCGGCCAGGTCGATCTGGGTGAACTGCTGGATGCGGCCGTGGTGGAGCAGGTGGGCAACGAGCTGCAGCGCCTGGCGCCCGACCGCCGTGCGCGCGGCAAGGAAGGGGCGGCCGATCTGCTGCGGGAACTGGGCCCGCTCACCGATGAAGCGATGGCGCTGCGGCGGGTCGATGACGAACCTGCCGGGCATCTGCACGATCTCGCCGCTGAGCGGCGTGCGATCCAGGTCCAGCTCGCCGGCCGCCTGCACTGGGCCGCCATCGAAGATGCTGCGCGCCTACGCGATGCGCTGGGGGTCACCCTCCCGCGCGGCATCCCCGAGCCCTTCCTGCAGGCCTCATCGGACCCGCTGGGCGAGCTGCTGGGCCGATATGCGCGTACCCATGCGCCGTTCACCACGGCCGAGGTGGCGGCCGCGTTTGGATTGGGCGTGGCCGTGGCCGATGCGGCACTCACGCAGCTGGAAACGCAGGGCAAGCTGCTCAAGGGTCGTTTCGGTGTGGCGCGTCGCGATGCCGAGGCCGTCGGCGCGGCCGCCGAGCCGGCGCCGCTGGCCCGTCACGAATGGGTGGGTGAGGCGGTGTTCCGTCGGTTGCGGGTGCGCTCGCTGCAGGCGGCACGCGAGGCGACCCGGCCGGTCGCGCGCGACGCCTATGCCCTGTTGTTGCTGGAGCGGCATGGGCTGCTGAGCGATGCCGAACAGGCTGCACGTGGCATCGCTCACCGCGGGCCGGGTGCGCTGGAAGGCATCGACGGCGTGCTGCGCGTGGTGGAACTGCTGGCGGGCGTGGCGCTGCCGGCGTCGGTGTGGGAACAGCAGATCCTGCCCGCGCGCGTGGTCGATTACGCGCCGGCGATGCTCGATGCGCTGCTCGCCACGGGTACCGTGGTGTGGGCCGGGCACGGGCGGCTCGGCGAGGAGGACGGCCTGGTCTCGCTGCACCTGCAGGAATTCGCGGCAGAAACGCTGCCCGCGCCTGCAGTGGCAACCGCGCTGTCGCCGCTGCAGGATGCGCTGCTGCAGGTGCTGGCCGACGGTGGCGCGTACTTCGCGCGTCAGCTGGTCACCGCGGTGGGCACGCACGGGGGGCGGGCCGGCAGCCCGCCCATGGAGATCACCGCCGCGCAGCTGCACGACGCCTTGTGGGGCCTGGCATGGTCGGGGTACCTGACCACGGATCTGTGGGCGCCGCTGCGCGGCATGGCCGGGGGCCGCGCGCCGCGGCCGCGGGTCGCGCGCGCCTCGCGGCGCGGTCGACGCGTCCGTGGCGTCCCGATGCACGACATGCCCTTGGCCGACGGCGCGCCGGCCGTGATCGCCAGCTTTGCGGCCCCCGCGCTGGCCGGGCGCTGGTCGCTGTTGCAGCGTGAGGCCATCAGTGACACGGCGCGCGCGGTGGCGCTGGCCGAGGGGCTGCTGGACCGGCACGGCATCGTGACCCGCGGGGCCGCGATGGCCGAAGGGATCGCCGGCGGCTTCCCGGCGCTGCAACAGGTGTATCGCGGCATGGAGGATGCAGGCCGGGTGCTGCGCGGGCGCTTCGTCGAAGGGCTGGGCGGGGCCCAGTTCGCCGATCGCCTGATCGTGGATCGACTGCGTAGCGTCGCCGATGCCCTGCGGCCCGGTGCTGGCGAGGTGGCGATCGGGCTGTCCGCGGTGGACCCGGCCAACCCGTTCGGTACCGTAGTGCCCTGGCCGGTGCACGGCTCGGCGGTCCGGCCGGTGCGCCGCGCCGGTGCCGTGGTGGTGATCGGCGGTGGACGGCTGCTGATGTACCTGGCCCAGGGGGGCCGCCAGCTGCTGACGTTCTTCGATGCGGACGATCCGTCCCTGGCAGACACGACGGCTGCCGCGGCGCAGGCGCTGGCCAGCGCACTGCGGCGGGGCCGGCGCAGCTCGTTCACCGTGGAGCTGATCGACGCTGCGCCGGCCCGACGCGACGGCCTGATGGACGCGCTGCGGGCCGCCGGTTTCTCCAGTGCGCCAAAAGGCATCAGCTGGGAGGGATGAGCGGGGGAGGCGAAGACTTACTGACGCCGTCTAAGTAGAAACACGCTGGCCGCGACGATGACCGACACGGACTATTGAGCACCACCGTCGTCGGAGAAGTGCATGGCCAGCTCATCCGCAAAGAAGAAGCCCGGTTCATCCGCAAAGAAGCCCAACATCCTTGTCATCTGGGGAGACGACATCGGCATCTCCAACCTGAGCTGCTACTCGCGCGGCTTGATGGGATACCAGACGCCGAACATCGACCGCCTGGCCAACGAGGGCATGCTGTTCACCGATTCCTACGGCGAACAGTCCTGTACGGCAGGGCGTTCGTCCTTCATCACCGGCCAGAGCGTCCTGCGGACCGGCCTGTCGAAGGTCGGCATTCCGGGCGCGCCGGTCGGCATGAACGAGAAGATCGTCACCATCGCCGCCCTGCTGAAGAACGAGGGCTATACCACCGGGCAGTTCGGCAAGAACCACCTCGGCGACCTCAACCACATGCTGCCCACCAACCATGGGTTCGATGAGTTCTACGGCAATCTGTACCACCTCAATGCCGAAGAAGAGCCGGAGATGTACGACTACTTCCCGAAGGACGAGTTCGGGGATTTCATCGAGACCATCAAGCCGCGCGGGGTGATCCACAGTTTCGCCACCGATACGGATGACAGCACCGACCAGAAGCGCTGGGGCAAGGTAGGCAAGCAGAAGATCGAGGATACCGGCCCGCTGGACCGCAAGCGCATGCTGACCTGCGATGACGACTTCGCCGACCGCGCCAAGGGCTTCATCAAGAAGGCGAACGACGACGACACGCCGTTCTTCGTCTGGGTCAACTTCACCCACATGCACCTGATCACGCATACCAAGAAGCAAAGCCTGGGGCAGGCCGGGCGCTGGCAGTCGCCGTATCACGACACGATGATCGACCACGACAAGAACGTGGGCGCGTTGCTCGATTACCTCGACGAACTGGGCATCGCCGAAGACACCCTGGTGGTGTACTCCACCGACAACGGGCCGCACCGCAATTCGTGGCCGGATGGCGGCATGACGCCGTTCCGCAGTGAGAAGGACACCAACTGGGAAGGCGCGTTCCGGATTCCCCTGGTGGTTCGCTACCCGGGCAAGATCAAGCCGGGCTCGGTGTCCAACGAGATCGTGCAGCACCATGACTGGCTGCCCACCTTCCTGGAACTGGCGGGCAACAAGGGCGTGGTCGAGGACCTCAAGAAGGGGGTCAAGGCGATCGGGCGCACCTACAAGAACCACGTCGACGGCGTCAGCCTGTTGCCGTACCTCACCGGCAAGCAGGACAAGTCGCCGCGCAAGCTGTTCGTCTACATCTCCGATGATGGCGACATGCTCGGCATCCGCTACGACAACTGGAAGGTGACCTTCATCGAGCAGCGCTGCAAAGGCACGATGCAGCTGTGGGGCGAACCGTTCACGGTCATGCGCATCCCCAAGATCTACAACCTGCGCACCGATCCGTACGAGTTCGCGGATGTGACCTCCAATACCTATTGGGACTGGTACATCAACCACGTCTACATCGTGTACGGCGCGATCGCGCTGCTCACGAAATTCAACGAGACGTTCGTGGACTTCCCCAAGATCCAGAAGCCGAACACGTTCACGGCCGACCAGGCGGTGGAGAAGCTGCAGGAAGCGGTGACGGGCAAGTAGCGGCGAGGTCCATCGCAGCGCTGGCATGGCGACGAACCGGGGGGCAGGCTGTCCCCCGGTTTCGTGTGGGCGGCATCTCAGCACCCCCATCACACCAGGGGTGGCAGGATCGGGAGAGATTCGCCCCCTCACCAGGAGACCACCATGGCTTCGACCGTTGTCCTGACCCGATCATGGGTCATCCATCCGTTCCACGCCGCTGTACTGGGCGGGGTGCTGCCGCTGTTCCTCGGCGCACTGCTGGCGGACTACGCCTACTGGAGTTCGTACGAGATCCAGTGGGCCAACTTCGCCTCCTGGCTGCTGATCGGTGCGATGGTGATGACCACGCTGGCCCTGCTGTGCGGGATCGTCGGCCTGGTCCGTCGCAGCCGCAACCTGGCCTACGTCGTGATTCTGGCGGTGACCTGGGGCGTGGGCTTCATCAACTGTCTCCACCATGCGCGGGATGCATGGGCGGTGATGCCGGCGGGCCTGGTGCTCTCGGTGATCCTGACGGTGCTGGCGCTGCTCGCCACCTGGGTGGGGCTGTCCAGCCTGCGCGTGGGAGGTGTGCGATGAGCCGCCAGATGACGATCCGGATGCTCTCGGTTTCCGCGCTTGCGGTCGCGCTGGCGGCCTGCAGCGGCAAGGCCCCCGAGCTGGAACAGTACGGCGGCAACCCGGAGATGCCCAAGCCGCATCGAGGGCTGATGCCGGACATGACCATCGCCAAGCCGGCGCAGTGGGGCGACACCCTGCCGACGGTGCCCAAGGGCTACCGCATCTCGGCGATCGCCACCGATCTGAACATTCCGCGGCAGACCCTGGTGCTGCCCAACGGTGACATTCTGGTCGCGGAAGGTCGCGGCGGCAGTGCGCCTGCCCTCAAGCCGAAGGATGTGATCGCCGGCAAGATCAAGGCCAAGGGCAACACGGCGGTCAAGAGCGGCAACCGCCTGACCCTGCTGCGCGACGCCGATGGCGACGGCACCTACGAACTGAAGACGGTCTTCGCCGACAAGCTCAATGCGCCGTACGGCCTGGCGATGATCGGCAACGCGATCTACGTGGCCAACCAGGATGCGGTGGTGCGCTTTGACTACCAGGAAGGCCAGACCAAGGCGAGCGGCGCACCGGCGAAACTGACCGATCTGCCCGCGGCGATCAACCATCACTGGACCAAGGCGATGACCGCCAGTGCCGATGGCCGCTATCTCTATGTAGGCATCGGCTCCAACAGCAACATCACCGAGCGCGGCATGGCGGTGGAGATCGATCGTGCGCGGATCTGGCAGATCGATGTGGCCACCGGCGCACACAAGGATTACGCCACCGGTATCCGCAATCCCACCGCGCTGGCGATCCAGCCGGGCACCGGCACGCTGTGGGCCGTGGTGAATGAACGCGATGAGATCGGCCCGAACCTCGTGCCCGATTACCTCACCTCGGTGAAGGAGGGCGGCTTCTATGGCTGGCCGTACAGCTACTGGGGCAAGAATGTGGATCGCCGGGTGATGCCGCAGAATCCGGACAAGGTCGCCTCGGCCATCGCGCCGGATTACGCGCTGGGCTCGCATGTGGCCGCACTCGGCGTGGCCTTCTCGTCGCCGGTGATGGGTACCCAGTTTGCCGATGGCGTCTTCGTGGGCGAGCACGGCAGCTGGAACCGGAATCCACCGGTCGGCTACAAGGTGGTGTTCGTGCCCTTCAGCAATGGCCGTCCGGCCGGCGAGCCGATCGATTTCGTGAGCGGCTTCTTCGGCGAAGACGGCAAGACCCGCGGCCGCCCGGTGGGTGTCACGGTCGACCCGCGTGGGGCACTGATCGTTGCCGATGACCTCTCCAACACGATCTGGCGGGTCACCCACGACGGCACGCCCGCCCAGCCGTAAAGCGCCTTGACGGGGACGGAGGGGATGAATAATTACCTCCGTCCCCATCAAGCGGGGGCTTGACCTTCCCACGATGGGAATCTTTAGGGTGGCGGGTAACCTCACCCCAAGGACTGCCCCATGTCTTCTGTTGCTTCCCGGTCCGGCGCGCCGCTCAGCCGCCTGAGCCTGCCCATCGAGGGCATGACCTGCGCCTCCTGTGTGGGCCGGGTGGAGCGCGCGCTGACGGCCGTCCCCGGCGTGCAGACGGCGTCGGTCAACCTGGCCACGGAGCGGGCCGATCTCAGCTTCATCGGGGCGCCCGATCCCCAGGCGGCGGTGCATGCCATCGAACGCGCGGGCTACACCGTGCGCGAAGCCACCACCGAGCTGAGCATCGAGGGAATGACCTGCGCGTCCTGCGTTGGTCGCGTGGAGCGCGGCCTTGCGCAGCTGCCGGGCGTGATCGCGGCCAGCGTCAACCTGGCGACCGAACGGGCGCAGGTGCGCCATCTGGCCGGTACGGTCTCCGTCGCTGATCTGGTCGCTGCCGTGGAAAACGCCGGCTACACCGCGCGCGCTGCAGGCGTGAGCACGGCTGCGGCCGGTGACCAGGAGGAGGAACGCCGCGAGGCTGAAGCCCGTGCGCTGCGCCGCTCCCTGTTGCTGGCGGCGGTGCTGACGCTGCCGGTCTTCATTCTGGAAATGGGCTCGCACCTTGTCCCAGCCATGCACCACTGGGTGATGCATGCCGTCGGCCTGCAGACCAGCTGGTACCTGCAGTTCGCGCTGGCCACGCTGGTGCTGTTCGGGCCGGGCCTGCGCTTCTTCCGCAAAGGCGTGCCGGCACTGCTGCGCGGCGCCCCGGACATGAACTCGCTGGTTTGGCTCGGCACCGCGGCGGCCTATGGCTACTCGGTGGTCGCCACCTTCGCCCCGGGCGTGCTGCCGCCGGGCACCGCCAACGTCTACTTCGAAGCGGCCGTGGTGATCGTCACCCTGATCCTGCTGGGGCGCACGCTGGAGGCGCGGGCCAAGGGCCGCACGTCGCAGGCGATCAAGCGCCTGGTCGGGCTGCAGGCGCGGACTGCACGCGTGCAGCGTGGCGATGAGACGGTCGAGGTGCCGCTCGACGAGGTCACGCTCGGCGATGTCGTGCTGGTCCGCCCGGGCGAGAAAGTGCCCGTGGACGGCGCGGTGGTGGAGGGGGCGTCCTATGTGGATGAGAGCATGATCACCGGCGAGCCGGTACCGGTGGCCAAAGCCGTGGGCGCCGAGGTGGTCGGCGGCACCCTCAACACCACCGGTGCCTTCAGTTTCCGTGTCACCAAGGTGGGCGGGGACACCGTGCTGGCCCAGATCATCCGTCTGGTCGAGCAGGCACAGGGCTCCAAGCTGCCGATCCAGGCGCTGGTCGACAGGGTCACCATGTGGTTCGTGCCGGCGGTGATGGCTGCTGCCGCGCTGACCTTCCTGGTGTGGCTGGTGCTCGGCCCGGCACCGGCGCTGACCTTTGCGCTGGTCAATGCGGTGGCGGTGCTGATCATTGCCTGTCCCTGCGCGATGGGCCTGGCCACGCCGACCTCGATCATGGTCGGGACCGGCCGCGCGGCGGAGCTGGGCGTGCTGTTCCGCAAGGGCGAGGCGCTGCAGGCACTGCGCGATGTGAGTGTGATCGCGCTGGACAAGACCGGTACGTTGACCAAGGGCCGCCCCGAACTGACCGACCTGGAGCCGGCCGATGGTTTCCAGGCGGATGAGGTGCTGGCCCTGGTTGCCGCGGTGGAAACCCGCTCCGAGCATCCCATTGCCGAGGCGATCGTTGCGGCCGCCAGAGCGCGCGGTCTCGCACTGGCCGCCATCGAACGCTTCGAGGCGGTGCCGGGTTTCGGCGTTTCCGCGCGTGTCGCCGGCCGCACCGTGGCCGTCGGCGCGGACCGCTACATGACCCGGCTCGGCCTGGAGGTGGCGGCGTTCCGGCCCACCGCCCAGCGGTTGGGTGAGCAGGGCAGGAGCCCGCTGTACGCCGCAATCGATGGCCGCCTGGCGGCCGTGATCGCGGTGGCCGATCCGATCAAGGAAAGCACGCCGGCGGCGATCCAGGCGCTGCACGCCCTGGGCCTGAAGGTCGCGATGATCACCGGCGACAACGCGGCCACCGCCGCGGCGATCGCACGCCAGCTTGGCATCGATGAGGTGGCGGCCGAAGTGCTGCCCGATGGCAAGGTCGCCGCGCTCAAGCGTTTCCGTGCTGGTGGCGCCAAGGTGGCCTTCGTCGGGGACGGGATCAATGACGCACCGGCGCTGGCCGAGGCCGATGTCGGCCTGGCGATCGGCACCGGCACCGATGTGGCGATCGAGGCGGCCGACGTGGTGCTGATGTCCGGCGACCTGCGCGGCGTGCCCAACGCGATCGCCCTGAGCCAGGCAACGATCCGCAACATCAAGCAGAACCTGTTCTGGGCGTTCGCCTACAACGCGGTGCTGATCCCGGTGGCCGCTGGCCTGCTGTACCCGTTCAACGGCACGCTGCTCTCGCCGATCTTCGCCGCGGCGGCGATGGCATTGTCCAGTGTGTTCGTGCTCGGCAATGCGCTGCGGCTCAAGCGCTTCCATGCACCGATGCAGGCCGATACGCTGGGCACCGGCATGGCGGAAAGTGAGAGGGAGACCGGACGATGAATATCGGGGAAGCCGCGACGTTTTCGGGCGTGTCGGCAAAGATGATCCGCTATTACGAGCAGATCGGCCTGATCCCGCCGGCGGCGCGCTCGGAGGCGGGCTACCGGCATTACAGCCCGCAGGACGCGCACAGCCTGCGCTTCATCCGCCGTGCGCGTGACCTGGGGTTTTCGGTCGAGCAGATCGGCGAGCTGCTGGTGCTGTGGCGCGATCGCGAACGCGCCAGCGCCGACGTCAAGGCGGTGGCGCTGTCCCATGTGGCCGGGTTGAAGGCGAAGATCGCCGAGCTGCAGGCGATGGTGCAGACATTGGAGCATCTGGCCGAACACTGCCACGGCAATGACCGCCCGGATTGCCCGATCATCGCCGACCTGGCCCAGCCCGTTTCCGCGCCGGCGGAGACTGCATCCGCCGGGAAGTCCCGCAAAACGCCGCTGTTCGGTGCGGATACGCCGGTGTCCTCGCGCGGGCGCGCGGCCCGCAAGCCACGTTCCTGATCGACCCGGCCGCGTCCATGCCCTGCAAAAAGGACACGGACGCGCTAAGGCCTTGACCTTGCCACGTTGTCAGCCCCGACAGTGGGCTCATACCCACCACGGCGAGGTCGCCCGATGCATCGTTTCACCCTTCCCACCATGACCTGCGGCGGCTGCGCCCGCTCCGTCACCAAGGCCCTGCAGGGCGTCGATCCGCACGCACGCATCGAGACCGATCCGCCCGCGCGCGAAGTGCGTGTGGAGAGCGACCGCGAGCGGGCCGCCTTCCTGGCCGCGCTGGCCGATGCTGGATTCCCTGCCACGCCATGAGCGGGCGGTCCCACGCCATCCCGGAGGACAACGCATGTGCATGAAACATCTTCTGCCGCTGCTGCCGTCCCTGGCGGCGTGGGGCACCGTGACATCCGATGCCGTCGCGGCGGCTCAGGCCTTGGTGGCGGACGCGAGTCGCTCCACCAGCACCTCAGCCGCTTCGGCCGACGAGGCCGGATTCTGGCCGGTGATCAGCAAGCCATCGCTGACGACATACGAGCCCCAGTCCGGCCCCTTGGAGTAGGAACCGCCCGCGGCCTTGAGCATGTCCTCGACCAGGAAGGGCACCACCTCGGTCAGGCCGACGCCCTCTTCTTCGGTGTTGGTGAAGCCTGTGACCTTCTTGCCCTGCACCAGTGGGGCACCCTCGGCCGTCTTGACGTGACGCAGCACGCCCGGCGCATGGCAGACCAGCGCGACCGGCTTGCCGGCGGCGATGAAGGCTTCGATCAGCGCGATGGAGTGGGTGTCTTCGGCGAGGTCCCACAGCGGGCCGTGGCCGCCGGGATAGAACACGGTATCGAACGCGTCCTGCGAAATGCTGTCCAGGCGCACGGTGTTGGCCAGCTGCGCGTTGGCATCCACGTCTGCCTCGAAGCGGCGGGTGGCGTCGGTCTTGAAGTCCGGTTCGTTGCTTTTGGGATCCAGCGGCGGCCGCCCACCCTTGGGCGAGGCCAGCACGATCTCGGCGCCCGCATCCTTGAAGATGTAGTAGGGCGCAGCCAGCTCTTCCAGCCAGAAGCCGGTCTTCTTGCCGGTGGTGCCGAGTTCGTCGTGCGAGGTCAGAACGATGAGGACTTTCATGGATGATGCTCCTGTGGGTGCTTGATTAGACTGGTCGTCTAGTGATGGGGCCGAGAAAAACACGCCGATGCCGGCGTGCGTGAGACATGCCTTTGTCAGGGGCCGGTATGCAGAAGGCGGGCGGTCAACGCCACGGCGTCGTCGAACGGGCCGGTGGTGCGGGCGATCTTGACCATGATGCTGGTCCCCAGCCACAGCTGATACACGCTTCGGGCGACCGCCTCGGGTGGCTCCCGGGTCGCCACCGATCCGTCGGCCAGGCCCGCTGCAATGGCACGCGCCAGCCGATCGGTGATCCCCGTGGTGCCACGCTGGAGTGCGGCCCGCATGGGTTCGGAGAGGTCCGCCACTTCGGCACCAAGCTTTACGGCCAGGCACTTGCCCTGGCAGTCCTCGAAGGACTGGCTGTCCTGCCAGGCGCGGAAGTACGCGGCCAGTTGCTCGGCCTTGGTCTGGCCCGGCTGGCGGAAGATGCGGTCCATATCGGCGAGATAGGCGCTGAAGTAGTCCTCCAGCAATGCCTCGCCGAAGGCTTCCTTCGAGGCGAAGTAGTGGTAGAACGAGCCTTTGGGGACGCCCGCCGCCGCGAGCACTTCATTGAGGCCGACGGCGGAGAAGCCCTTGGCGCCCATGATCCGCTGGCCGCTGGCCAGGATCGTGTCGCGGACGGTGGAGGGGGTGGTGGGCGAGTTCATGGACGCCACTGTACGCCCGATTAGACCGGTCGTCTAGTGCCTGCTTGCGTGGTCCACGGGAAGCCGGCCAGCGGCCGGCACTACCCCGTCCCCGGGCGGCGATTGCCGACGGGGAGGGGGCGGATCAAGGTATATTCCCCGGCCCCATTTTCATTGCCAGATATCGCCCCGCCATGAGCACGCCCCGCAAGCACTACAAACACCCCGCAGAATCCGAGATCGGCAACGGCACGATCTACCTCGAGGCGCAGGGCGATGTGATCGTGCGGCAGGTGGAAAGCTACCGCAGCGTGCTGGTCTGGGCGGACAAATCCGGGCAGGCCGATGAGCGCTTCCCGCTGTCCGATCAGCCGCTGTCCTGGCTGGATCTGGATTCGGATGACGCCATCACCGCCAGTCAGTTTGAAGCCGTCTGGAAGCAGGCCAAAGCCGTTTCCGGCTGAGCGTGCCGAAAGGCGGGCGTCACACCGTCCAGCCGGGGCTTTCCGCCGCCGCCACATGCATCAGCTGATCCAGCTGGCGCAGCGCCCGGTGCAGTTCCTGCCGGTTGGCGGCCGCGCCCAATGAGATCCGCACCGCATCGTTGATCGCTACCCCGTCGGGCGTGAACGCCGATGACGGTGCGATGCCCATCCCCTGCAGGCGCGCGGCGTGGGTGAGACTGGCATCGGTCCAGTGCGCGGGAAGACGGCACCAGGCGTGCACGCCCGCGCAATGCTGCAGGAACCGCGGCGACAACGCCGACCGCGCCAGATAGCGTCGTTCGGCCGCTTCGTCCTGCACCAGTTTCAGCATGGCCTGCGCGGAGCCATCCAGGATCAGCTGCGTCACCAGGGCGTTCATCAGCGGTGGCGCCATCAGGTTGACCGCGCGCAGGGCGTCGAGCACCGGTTGCCGGTCCATGCCGTCGGGCAGGCGCACGAAACCGGTGTGCAATCCCGGACTGAGGCACTTGGAGAGCGTGGAGATGTAGCAGGCCTGCTGCGGTGCCAGCAGCGCGAGCGGGGCAGGGGCGTCCTCCAGCAGCAGCCAGTAGGGGTCGTCTTCGATCAGCAGCAGGTGCTGCGCGCGGATCACCTCGGCCAGTGCCTCGCGGCGTGCCTGCGGCATCGTGTGGGCGGTGGGGTTCTGTGCGGTCGGGTTGAGATAGATCAGCCGTGCGCCCTGCTGCTTCGCGGCGCGCGCCAGCGCGTCTGGACGCATGCCGTGCGCGTCGCACTCGACCACGTGCAGCCGGCGCTCCAGCACCCGCGCGGCGTGCAGCAGTCCCGGGTAGACCAGGGGCTCGCACAGGATCGTGTCGCCGGCGTCGGTCAACGCCAGCAGCAGGGCAGACAGCGCCGCCTGCGCGCCTTCCGTGACGACCAGCGTATCGGCATCGACCTTGCCGAGGATCGGTTTGAGCCAGTGCTGGGCCGCCCGGTGATCGGCGCGGCTGCCACCGCCCACGTGATACGTCATCAGATTGTCCGCATCACTGCGGGTGAGCACGGACGACAGGCCACGCCGCAACACGTCGGCGACCTGGCCGCCGCCGGGGCTGGGCGGCAGGTTCATGCTCAGGTCCACCAGCTGGGTGAGTTCCACCTGCGGCGGCGCGACGAACGACCCCAGCGGGCCACGGGCATCGATCAACCCGCGCTTGCGTGCCTCGGTGAAGGCACGGGTGATGGTGGTGAGGTCCACCTTCAGCTCGGTGGCCAGCGCGCGCTGTGCGGGCAGGCGCTGGCCGGGACGTAACGCACCGGACCACACCGCACGTTCCAGGGCCTGCACGATGCGCAGGTACACCGGCCCGTGGCCATCGGCGATGAGGGGGCTCCATTCCATGCGCGCATGGTACGCGCGGCCGGGAGTGCGGCTGCGACAGTGTGTCGCATCATGTATGGATCATGTCGTTGCCTAACGTACGCGGCTGCGGCGGGCACCCCCCATGCATATCGGTCATGCAGGGGGGTGTTCGCCACTTTTCATGATCCGGGCCGCCCGGCCCGGCACTGCGTTGGAAGGGCCGTCACGCATGAACCCCGCTACACACTCCGCTCGCCGCGCCACGCTGGCCGGTCGAGCCCGCGCCGGACGCTGGTTCGGCCTGGCAGCGCTGCTGCCGCTGCTCACAGGCTGCAAGAACCTGGAGCTGTTCAACCCCATGGGCAGCATCGCCGAGCAGGAAATGCAGCTGATCCTGGTCTGCACCGGCCTGATGCTGCTGGTGGTGATCCCGGTGATCATCCTGACGCTGTACTTCGCGTGGCACTACCGCGAGTCGAACAAGAAGGCGACCTACGCCCCCACGTGGTCGCACTCCACCGCGATCGAAGTGGTGGTGTGGACGATTCCGTGCCTGATCGTGGTGGTGCTCGGCGTGTTGATCTGGAAGAGCACCCACGCGCTGGATCCCTACCGCCCGATCGCGTCGGACACGCCCGCACTGCGCGTGGAAGTGGTCTCGCTCAACTGGAAATGGTTGTTCATCTACCCGGACCACAACGTGGCCACGGTCAATGAACTGGTGATGCCGGTCGATACGCCGGTCGCCTTCAAGCTGACCTCCGAGTCGATGATGAATGCCTTCTTCGTGCCGCAACTGGGCAGCATGGTCTACACCATGCCCGCGATGCAGACCCGCCTGCACCTGATCGGGCACACGCCGGGCACCTATGCCGGGATGTCATCGGCCTACAGCGGCTCGGGCTTCTCGGACATGACGTTCGATGCGCGGGTGATGACCGAGGCGGACTTCGACCAGTGGCTGGCGCAGTCGCGTGGCACCGCCCAGCACCTGGACCAGGCCCGCCTGGCCGAACTGGAGAAGCCGACCCACGGTGCGCCGATGCAGCGCTTCGCCAGCGTGGATACCGGACTGTTCGACAGCATCCTGCGCCGTTACGGCGGCATGCCCGATGACGAGATCTGCCTGCCCGGCGAAGAACCCGGCGCGAAATCCCAACTCGTAAGCCTGGCCGCGTCTGCCAGCCGTACCGCGGAGAACTGATTGTGCTTGGAAAGTTGAACCTCGAAGCGATTCCCTACCACGACCCGATCATCATGTCGGCGCTGGTGGGCTCGCTGCTGCTGGGCGTGGCGATCGTCGCGGCCATCACGTATTACAAAAAGTGGGGCTATTTCTGGACTGAGTGGATCACCTCGGTGGACCACAAGAAGATTGGCGTGATGTACATCATCCTGGCCCTGGTCATGCTGGTGCGCGGCTTCGCCGATGCGCTGATGATGCGTGCCCAGCAGGCCATCGCCGCCAATGACAGTGCCGGCTACCTGCCGCCGGAGCACTACGACCAGATCTTCACCGCGCATGGCGTGATCATGATCTTCTTCGTGGCCACCCCGCTGATCGTGGGTCTGATGAACATCGTGGTGCCGCTGCAGATCGGCGCGCGCGACGTGGCCTTCCCGTTCGTCAACTCGCTCAGCTTCTGGCTGTCGGCCGTGGGTGCGGTGCTGGTGATGCTGTCGATGTTCGTCGGCGATTTCGCCGCGACCGGCTGGGTGGCGTATCCGCCGCTGTCCGGCATCGAGTACAGCCCCACGGTGGGCGTTGACTACTACATCTGGTCATTGCAGGTCTCGGGCATCGGCACCACGCTGACCGGCCTGAACTTCATCGTCACCATTCTCAAGATGCGTGCGCCGGGCATGGACCTGATGAAGATGCCGGTGTTCACCTGGACCGCGTTGATCACCAACATCCTGATCGTGGCGATCTTCCCGGTGCTGACCGCGACCCTGGCGCTGCTGACCATGGATCGCTATTTCGGGATGCATTTCTTCACCAATGACGCCGGCGGCAACGCCATGATGTACGTCAACCTGATCTGGATCTGGGGCCACCCGGAAGTCTACGTGCTGATCCTGCCGTGCTTCGGCGCGTTCTCGGAGATCATCGCCACGTTCTCGGGCAAGCCGCTGTTCGGCTACCGCTCGATGGTCTATGCGACCTCGTCGATCGGCATCCTGTCGTTCTTCGTGTGGCTGCACCACTTCTTCACCATGGGCTCGGGTGCGAACGTCAATGCCTTCTTCGGCATCATGACCTCCATCATCTCGATCCCCACCGGGGTGAAGCTGTTCAACTGGCTGTTCACCATGTACCGCGGCCGGATCCGCTACCACTCGTCGACGTTGTGGACCATCGGCTTCATGGTCACCTTCGCGCTGGGCGGCATGACCGGCGTGATGCTGGCGATCCCGGGGGCGGATTTCGTGCTGCACAACAGCCTGTTCCTGATCGCGCACTTCCATAACGTGATCATCGGCGGCGTGGTGTTCGGCTGCCTGGCGGGCATCAGCTTCTGGTTCCCGAAGGCGTTCGGCTTCACCCTCAACGAGCGCTGGGGCAAGATTTCGTTCTGGTGCTGGCTGGTGGGCTTCTACCTGGCCTTCATGCCGCTGTACGTGCTGGGCTTCAAGGGCATGACCCGCCGCATGAACCACTACGGCGTGGAGGGCTACCAGCCGTGGCTGATCGTGGCCGCCATCGGTGCGCTGGTGATCGCCGCCGGTATCGCCGCGATGTTCATCCAGTTCTATGTCAGCGTGCGTGACCGCAAGGCCAACATGGATCTCACCGGAGACCCGTGGAATGCGCGCAGCCTGGAGTGGGCCACGTCCTCGCCGCCGCCGTTCTACAACTTCGCCAAGCTGCCGGCGATCACCTCGCTGGAGCAGCATTGGGACGACAAGCAGCACGGCCGTGCCTGGCAGCGCCAGGACACCTACGAAGACATCCACATGCCGCGCAATACCGCGTCGGGTGTGGTGATCTCGGTGTTCAGCCTGGTGCTGTGCTTCGCCCTGGTCTGGCACATGTGGGTGCTGGCCGGCATCGGCCTGATCGGTGTGATCGCGACCTTCGTGCTGCGCTCGTATGACCGTGATGTGGACTACTACGTGCCCGCCGCGGAGGTGAAGCGCATCGAAGACGCGCACTTCGCGCAGATGGAAGGAGCCAAGGCATGAGCGGCGATACCCTGACCGCTGCCACGCAGCACGGGCAGCTCACGGCCGGTCACCACGACCACGCCCATGAGCACCACGACGACGGCAACAAGACCGTCGTCGGGTTCTGGATGTACCTGATGGGCGACTGCCTGATCTTCGCGGTGCTGTTCGCCACCTTTGGCGTGCTGCTCAACGGGACGGCCGATGGCCCCAGTGGCAAGGAACTGTTCAAGCTGGGCTTCGTGCTCTCCGAAACGGTGGTGCTGCTGCTCAGCAGCTTCACCTTTGGCCTGGCGATGCTCGGCATGCAGGCCGGCAAGCGCAACCAGGTGGTGGGCTGGCTGGCCGTGACCGGCGTGCTCGGTGCGGTCTTCATCGGCATGGAGCTGTATGAGTTCGCCGAGCTGATCCATGAAGGCGCCACCCCGGACGTGAGTGCATATCTGTCGGCGTACTTCACGCTGGTGGCCACCCACGGCCTGCACGTCACCTTCGGCCTGCTGTGGCTGGCGATCATGATCCACCAGGTGCTGAAGTTCGGCCTGGACGGCATCGTGCGTCGCCGCCTGGCCTGCCTGAGCCTGTTCTGGCATTTCCTGGATCTGATCTGGATCTGTGTGTTCACCTTCGTCTACCTGAGGGAGTTTGTATGAGCGCGAACGCGCCTGATGCCGATCACGGTGGCGGCCACGCCACCCTGAAGGGCTACCTCCTCGGCCTGCTGCTGTGCCTGGTGCTCACCGGTGCCTCGTTCGGCGTGGTCATGACCGATCTGGTGCCGCAGCCGCTGCGCCTGACCGCCATCGTGGTGCTGTGCGTGGTGCAGCTGGTCGCCCAGCTGGTGCTGTTCCTGCATATCGGGGCAGGGCGCAGCCAGCGCGAGAACACCGGCATCTTCCTGTGCACCGCGTTCCTGATCGCCATCGTGGTGGCCGGCTCGCTGTGGGTGATGCACAACGCCAACCTCAACATGATGCCGATGCAGATGTCGGGCACGCCATGAGCGGGTCACGCTCGGGTGTCCTGGCTGCCGGTCTGCTGTTGACGTGTTCCGTGATGCCGGTGGTGGCTGCGGCCGCGCAGGCCCACACCGCGGCAACGGTGTCGGTCAGCGATCCGTGGGTGCGCCTGCCACCACCGGCGGCCAACGTGGCCGCCGGCTATGTGCAGCTGCATAACGGCGGCGGCGAGGACCGGCTGCTGTCGGCCGCGTCCTCGGCGTTTGCCGAGGTGCAGATCCATGCCATGCGCATGGACGGGGAAGTGATGCGCATGCAGGCGCTGCCCGATGGCCTGGCGTTGCCTGGCGGCCAGACGTTGGCGCTGCAGCCCGGGGGGTACCACCTGATGCTGCTGAAGCCGAAGCGGCCGTTGTCGGCCGGCCAGACGGTACGGGTGACGCTGCAGTTTGCCCGCAGCGCAGCGCAGGTGGTGGACTTCAGTGTGCGCGATGGCCTGGTGCCGCACGGGGCGGTGAAGTGACGCGCTGGGCGGCCGCGTGCCTGCTTACACTGGGACTGCTGGCCGGCTGCGCCGACGGCCAGGCGCCGGTGATGGGCCAGGCGGCACTCGGGGCGGTCAAGCTTGCGAGCAGCGACGGGCGTACGCTTGCCATCCGCGATCTGCAGGGCACGCCGACCCTGCTGTTCTTCGGCTTCACCCATTGCCCGGAAGTGTGCCCGCTGAGCCTGGTCAAAGCGGTTCAGATCAAGCGGCTGCTGGGCCCGGCGGCAGAGCACCTGCAGGTCGTCTTCGTGACGGTCGACCCGCAGCGCGATACGCCGGCGCACCTGCGCGAGTATCTGGCGGCCTTCGATACCACGTTCCTGGGCCTGGCCGGTGACGAGGCCGGTACCCGCGCCATCGCCGAGAGCCTGGGCGTGAGTTATCGGCGCGTCGGCGAGGGTGACGCGGCCACGTTCGAGCACACCGCCTCCTGGTTCCTGCTCGGCGCTGACGGGCAGCTGCAGGATGTGTACGGCTATGCGATGAGCGAGCAGGCTATCGTGGAGAAGCTTCGCGTGCGGCTGGCGGCGGCCGAAGGGTGAGCCGGTGGGCCGCCACACCCCGGGGGATTGCGCTGCCATGAGCCGTGCCGGCGCGCACCGCGCGGATGCCGTCCTGCTGCTCGGCTCGGCCGGCTGCGCGCTCACCGTGCTCGATACCAACGTGGTCGGTGTGGTGCTGCCGACCCTCGCCCGCGATCTGTCGGCCTCGTTCGCAGACATCGAATGGGTGGTCAGTGCCTACGTGCTGTGCTTCGCCTCGCTGCTGCTGCCCGCCGGCACCCTGGCCGATCGGATCGGGCGTCGCCGTCTGTTCCTGGTCGGCTTGAGCCTGTTCGCGCTGACCTCGGTGGCGTGCGGCATCGCCGGCACCGCGATGGCCTTGTCTCTGGCACGGGCCGGGCAGGGTGCTGCGGCCGCGTTCATGCTGGCACCGGCGCTGTCGTTGATCGGGCATGCGCACCAGACCGCGCCCTCGCGTGCGCGTGCCTGGGCAATCTGGGGCGCGATCATGGGCCTGACCATGGTGCTCGCCCCGCTGATCGGGGGCGCCATCGCGACCTGGTGGGGTTGGCGCTGGGCCTTCCATATCAATCTTCCGCTGTGCCTGCTGCTGGCGGGCCTGAGCGGGGCTTTCGTGCCGGAGTCGCGCGATCCGGTCAGCCGCCGCATCGACGTGCCGGGCGTGCTGCTGTTCGCCGGCAGCATGCTGTGCTGGACCTGGGTGCTGATCCGTGGCCCGGTGGAGGGCTGGGGCAGTGCCACGGTGCTGCCATGGCTGCTGGCCGGCACCGCGTTGGGCGCAGGCTTCATCGTGGTCGAGCAGCGCCGCGCCCAGCCCATGCTGGATCTGCGCCTGTTCCGCGCGCCGGCACTGGTCGGTGCGGTGCTGGCGATGTTCGCCTACGCCGCCTGCGTACAGGTGATGGCCTCGCTGCTGCCGTTGCTGCTGCAGAACGCCCACGGCGACAGCGTGCTGCAGGCCGGCGTGCACATGCTGCCGTTCGCGCTGGCGATGCTGCTGCTTCCGTTCGTGGGGCGCCGGCTGGGGACGCGGTGGGCCTCCGGGCGGATCCTGGCGCTGGGCCTGGGCGTTGCCGTGATCGGCAACCTGGGCATCGCGGTGGCGTTGTGGCAACACAGCGATCTCGGCCTGCTGCTGGCGATGGCGGTGCTCGGCAGTGGCGGTGGCCTGCTCAACGGCGAAACACAGAAGGCGATCATGAGCGTGATTCCGCCGGACCGCGCCGGGATGGCCTCCGGCATCAGCACCACCGCGCGCTTCTCCGGCATCCTGATCGGGTTCGCCACGCTGGGCGCGGTGTTGTCCAGCCACGTCCGTGACGCCGCCCGCGGGGCGCTGACCGAGGCCGGGCAGGCGGGGTCGCCGGCGCTGATCGAGCGCGTGGTGGCCGGCGAGCTGTCCGTGTCCGGGGCTGCACACGACACCCTGACACTGGTGGCGCGCCAAGCCTATGGCGATGGCGCGGCGTATGCATTCGTGACCGCGGCGGCCATGGCATGGGTGGCGATGCTGCTGACCAGCACGCTGATGGCCAGGCGCTAGACAGTCCGAAGGTGGCGTCCGCGCATGGCGTGGATCCGGCCGGCGGTCACCACGCGCGGGCGCGCACGTCCCAGCAGGCGGCAGTGAATGTCACCGAATCGCCGTCGACGAACGGCTCGAAGGCATGCAGCACCGCGTCGAGCACGTGCGTTCGGACGTCCGCGGCGAGGTCGCCGTTTCGCAGCGCGCTCCCGACCGGTCCGAGCAGCGAGACGTACGTCGCCAGATCCGCACGGTCGATGCGGCACACGACATCCAGCGGCAGCAGCTCGATATCCTCCCAGCCGCCGTCGCTCAGGATCTGCTCGACCCGGACCTGGTCGGCAAACGCGAACTGACCCGGTGCCCCGGGTTGACGCGGCGGCAACTGCAGCCAGGGTGCCGCCGCGCGCTCGGCGGTGGTCATGAACGCGTTCTCGTCCGGCCCGCGCCAGGCCAGCGCCTGCAGCACGCCGCCGCGTCTGGCGGCGCGCTGCAACTGACCGAAGGCCTGCACCGGGTCATCGAAGAACATCACGCCGAAGCGCGACACGATCCGGTCCAGACGTCCGGGCGCGAACGCATGCTGCTGCGCGTCGGCGACGATGAAGTCCACTGCCAGCCCGGCTCGCTGCGCGCGCTCACGCGCCAAGGCGATCATCGGGGCGGAGAGGTCGACCCCGATCACGTGTGCCTCCGGACCCAGCCGTCCGGCAATGGCCAGCGCCACCGCCCCAGTCCCGCAGCCCACATCCAGCACCTGCGCATCGGTGCCCGGCGCGATGGCATCGAGCAGGTGAGTGGCCAGCGGCGCGAACATCTGATCGAGAATGCGCTGCGCTTCCACCCATGCCTCACCGGCCGGGCCATTCCATAACGCGTGCTGCGAGGTGTCGGTCATTACAGGGCTCGATCTGGCATTGCCAGTGGGATGAGGAGGCTGCACTGTGCCACCTCAACCATCGTTGAGGTCAAGCGCGCAGGCCTCAGCCCCGCCACACGTCCACCAGCAGCTTCACGTTCAACACGATGATCAGGCCGCCGATCAGCCAGGACAGCACGATGAGCCAGCGTGGCGCCACCAGCGCGCCCATCTTGGCCTTGTCCGAGACGAACCGGACCAGCGGCACCACCGCGAACGGCAGCTGCATCGAGAGCAGTACCTGGCTCAGCACCAGCAACCGTGCGGTGCCTTGCTCCCCATAGATCGCGGTCACCACCACCACCGGCACGATCGCAATGCCGCGGGTGATCAGGCGCCGTGCCCACGGGGCGATCCGCAGGCGCAGGAAACCTTCCATCACGATCTGGCCGGCCAGCGTCGCCGTCACGGTGGAGTTGATGCCCGAGGCGAGCAGGGCGACCGCGAACAGGGTCGAGGCCAGCCCGACGCCGAGCATCGGCGCCAGCAGCTCGTACGCCTGTTCGATCTCCTGCACGTCGGTACGGCCCTGCGCATGGAACACCGCGGCGGCCAGGATCAGGATCGAGGCGTTGATGAACAGTGCCAGCATCAACGCAATGGTGCTGTCCGTCACCGCCCAGCGCAGCGCACTGCGGCGCCCGGCATCGGTGCGCGGATAAGCGCGGGTCTGCACGATGGAGGAGTGCAGGTACAGATTGTGCGGCATCACGGTGGCACCGATGATGCCGATCGCCAGGTACAGCGCCTTGGGGTCGATCACCACCTGCGCGTGCGGAATGAACCCGGCCAGCACCGCCTGCAGCGGTGGCGCGGCGATGACCATCTGGATCGCAAAGCAGCCGAAGATCACCAGCAGCAGCGCGATCACGAAGGCCTCCAGCGCGCGGAAGCCGCGGTTCATCAGCAGCAGCACCAGCACCACGTCCACCGCGGTGATGATCGCGCCAGCCAGCAAGGGGATGCCGAACAACAGCTTCAAGGCGATCGCGGTGCCGATCACCTCGGCCAGGTCGCAGGCAATGATCGCGATCTCGCACAACAGCCACAGGCCGAGGTTCACCGGGCGTGAGTAGTGGTCGCGGCAGGCCTGCGCCAGATCGCGCCCGGTTGCGATCCCCAGCCGCGCCGACAGCCCCTGCAGCACGATCGCCATCAGGTTGGAGAGCAGGATCACCGAGAGCAGCAGGTAGCCGAACTGCGCGCCACCGGCGATATCGGTGGCCCAGTTGCCCGGGTCCATGTAGCCGACCGAGATCATGTAGCCCGGGCCGAGGAACGCCAGCAGGCGGAACCACCAGTGGCCGCCCGTAGGCACCGCGACGCTGGCGTTCATCTCGCCCAGGCTGGGCGTATGCCCGGCCGACGAAGGCCAGGCGGGGGAGCTCTCGGGGCGGCGGCGACTGTCCACGGGCGCAATATAGCAGAGGCTATATTAGTAAGGCTTTGCAATCTGAGGCATCCCAGCGCCTTAACCCTGAACCGCGTATCGTCACCGCTCTTTTCAGATGGAGTGGGTGCATGCGTTGGATCGTGTTGTTGGCCGCATTGGCCATGCCCGTGGTGGCGTGGCTCTCACAGACCGGCATGTTCGGCCCGACCAACGGTGCAGTCTCCGACCAGTACCCCACGTTGCTGGTCGCGGCCGGGTACGCCTTCGCGATCTGGGGCGTGATCTTCCTGTGGGATGTGCTGTTCGGGTTCTGGCAGCTGCGCCTGCGCAAACCGGACATCACCGGGGTTCGCCCGTGGGCCGCGGCGGGCTTTGCGCTGACCGCCGCCTGGATGCCGGTGTTCTCCAACCAGTGGTTCCTGCCGGCGCTGGCGATCATCTGGGCGGCCCTGATCTGCTTGATCGTGGCCGCCTACCGCGCCTCACCGATCACCGCCCCGGGCGGGCAACGTGCCTGGGCGGCGTACCCACTGGGGCTGCACGCCGGCTGGCTGTCGTTGGCGGCCTACCTCAATACCGCCCAGGTGATCGTCGCCTACCGCTGGCTGCCGACCGACAACATGCTCGGCTGGAGCCTGGTTCTGCTGGTCCTGGCCACGCTGCTGGTGCTGGTGGTCAACCAGCTGCTGCGCGGGCACTTCGCCTATCCAGCCGCCGTCATCTGGGCGCTGGCCGGGATGTACGTCAAGCAGTCCGGCTGGGATCTGCCGGGCGCGGCCAACATCGCCACCCTGGCCCTGGTGCTGATCATCATCGTGGTGATCCAGACCGTGTGGCTGCGCGTACGCGCGTACCGCCAGCCGCGCGCGATCGCCGCCGCCCACCGTCATCGCCGTTGATTCTTTCTGCAGGAGACACGCCCATGCACATCGTGATGAAGGAGCGCTGCTGATGCGCGCTGCCGTCCACACCACCTTCGGTGACCCGACCCAGGTCCTCCACGGCGGCGATGTGCCGCAGCCGACCCCCGCGGCCGGTGAGGTGCGGATCCGCACCGTGCTGGCGCCGATCCACAACCACGACCTGTGGACGGTGCGCGGCCAGTATGGCTACAAGCCCGAGCTGCCCGCAGTCGGTGGCAGCGAAGGCACCGGCGTGATCGAGGCGCTGGGCGAAGGCGTCGAGGGGCTCAAGATCGGCCAGCGGGTCAGCGCTGCCTCGGTGCATGGCACCTGGGCCGAGTCCTTCATCGCGCCGGCGCGCATGGTCATCCCCATGCCGGACAGCATCGATGACAACACGGCCGCGCAGCTGATCGCCATGCCGCTGAGTGCGCTGATGCTGCTGGAATTCCTGCAGGTGCAGGAAGGCCAGTGGATCCTCCAGAACGCCGCCAATGGTGCGGTCGGCAAGGCGTTGGCGATGCTGGCCAAGGCGCGTGGGGTGCACTGCATCAACCTGGTGCGGCGCGATGCCGGTGTGGCCGAGATGGCCGAGCTCGGCATCGACCACACCATCTCCACCGCGCAGTCGGATTGGATGGCCCAGGTGCAGGCAAAGGTAGGCAAGGCCTCGATTGCGGCCGCCGTGGATTCGGTGGGCGGTCGCGCCAGCAGCGAGCTGATGACGCTGTTGGGCGATGGCGGCACACTGGTCTCGTTTGGCTCCATGACCGGCGAGCCGATGCAGCTCAGCTCGGGCGATGTGATCTTCAAGCAGGCCACGGTGAAGGGCTTCTGGGGCAGCAAGGTCAGCCAGGCGATGGCGCCGGATGACAAGCGTCGCCTTGTTGGCGAACTGCTGCAGCTGGCCGCGCGCGGTGGATTGAGCCTGCCGGTGGACGGCGTGTTCGGGCTGGACGAGGTGGCCGATGCCGCCAAGGCCAGCCTGGAACCGGGCCGCAACGGCAAGGTGTTGCTGCGGCCCTGAGGTGCACGGTAGAGCCGACCGTTGGTCGGCTGCCCTTGATCGGGCGCTGCGTCAGCCGACCAACGGTCGGCTCTACGGGTGATCGGGCCTGCGTCAGCCGACCAACGGTCGGCTCTACGGGTGATCGGGCGCTGCGCCAGCCGACCAACGGTCGGCTCTACGGGTGATCGGGCGCTGCGTCAGCCGACCAACGGTCGGCTCTACCGGTCTGCGCGCAATGCTTCGATCACGACCTTCATGGCGCTCGAGGATTGCCGGCGGCTGGGGTAGTAGGCGTAGTACCCGTCGAACGGGTCGCACCAGTCCTCCATGACACGCCGCAGGGTACCCGCGGCGATGTCATCGCGCACCATGTCCTCGGGCAGATAGGCCAGGCCCGCACCGGCCAGCGCCGCGCGATGGATCGCACTGCTGCCGTTGAAGGTCCATTGACCATCCACGCGCACGTTTACTTCTTCGCCGTTCTTTTCCAGGTCCCACACCATCAGCCCGCCATGGGTTGGCAGGCGCAGGCCGATGCAGTTGTGTGCGGCCAGGTCGGCCGGCAGCTGCGGCGCGGCATGCGTGGCGAAGTAGGCCGGGCTTGCCACGATGGCCATGCGCAGCGGCGGGCTGATCGGCACCGCGATCATGTCCTTGGCCACGCGGCCGCCGAGACGGATGCCGATGTCGTAGCGCTGGGCGACGATGTCGGCCAGGCCATAGTCGATGGTCAGTTCCACATGCAGATCGGGGTAGGCGGGCAGCACGGCGGACAGCCGGGGCCAGACGATCGTGTTGGCGGCATGCTCGGCCGTGGTGATGCGGATCGTGCCAGCGGGCCGGTCACGGTACTCGCTGATCGCGGCGACCTCGGCCTCGATCTCCTGCATGCGCGGGGCGACGGTCTCGTACAGCCGCTCGCCGGCCTCGGTCATCGAGACGCTGCGCGTGGTGCGGGTCAGCAGGCGCACGCCGAGGCGCTCTTCCAGCGCGCGCACCGTGTGGCTGAGTGCGGATTGTGAGACACCCAACTGCGCGGCCGCACGGGTAAAGCTGCGCTCGCGCGCGACGGTGACGAACACGTGCAGGTCGTTGAAATTCTCGCGGGCCATGGGCAGGGCCAAGGGCGCATGGCAGTCATGCGCTTCCATGATGCGCGCTGCCGACTGATGAGCTCAAGGAGCTTCGCTTTGCGATTGATGAGCTGCGGTCATGGCTGCATGCCGATCGCGATGGCTAGTACCCACGTGGGTGCGCGCCTACAGTGACCCTCCCGGCGGTGCGAACCGCTGCTCCCCACAGGAGATCGCTTCATGGACCTGTTCACCGCAGCACTGTCGCTTTCCATGGTGGCCACCGTACCCGCCGAGACCGCGCCCATCCGCATCACCACTGCCGGTACTGCCCCTTCGGCCGCCGGCCCGGCCGAGTACTTCACCGGGCGGGTGCGCATCGATGCACCGTTCCAGACCGATGCGCCGGCGCGCGTCAGTGGGGCCACGGTCACCTTCGAGCCCGGCGCACGCACCGCCTGGCACACCCATCCGCTGGGCCAGACGCTGATCGTCACCGCAGGCATCGGCAGCGTGCAGGAATGGGGCAAACCCGCGCGTGAGATCCGTCCGGGCGACATCGTCTGGATTCCGCCGGGCGTCAAACATTGGCATGGTGCGAAAGCTGCCACCGCAATGACCCATATCGCGATCGCCGAAGCGGTCGATGGCTCACCGGTGACGTGGCTGGAGCAGGTCAGCGACGCGCAGTACAGCGGCAACTGAACCACGCCCCGCGATGGGGACGGCCGTGTCACATCCACCTGCGTACCCTCACAGGCCGATTGAAACAGGAGAACCGTCTTGAGTACCGTTTTCATCGTCGGCGCGGCCGGCAAGGTCGGCCGTCACCTGGTCAAGCAGTTGGCCGACAAGCAACATCGCGTGCTGGCGCTGCATCGCCGCGCCGAGCAGGGCACTGAACTGAGCGACCTGGGCGCAACGCCGGTCACCGGCGATCTCACCGCCACCGACGTGAACACGCTGGCCGGCCAGATGCGCGGCAGTGACGCGGTTGTTTTCACCGCCGGTGCGGGTGGTGCCGGTATCGAGGTCACTAACGCCATCGATGGCCGCGGCTTGGAGCTTGCGGTGGATGCGGCGCGGCAGGCGGGCGTGCGCCGCTTCCTGCTGGTTTCGGCATTCCCGGAAGCCGGCCGCAACAAAGGCATGGGCGAGGGCTTCGAGAATTACATCACGGTCAAGAAGCGCGCCGATGTGTATCTGGCCGCGACTGATCTGGACTGGGTGATCCTGCGCCCGGGCACCTTGAGCGATGCGCCGGGCACTGGCCGCGTCACGGCGGGCCCGGCGATTGCCTATGGTGATATCCCGCGCGCCGATGTGGCCGCCACGCTGGTGGCGCTGGTGGAGCATCCGCAGGTGCGACGCACGATCATCGAGTTGACTGAAGGTGACCGGCCTGCCGATGAGGCGATCGCGCAGCTTGTCCGGGCGTAACTCGGGCCGCCGTGTGCGGCGATGGTAAAATCACGTTTCCACCCGCAGCACAGACGAGCACGCCATGACCAACGCCCCCTTCTATCCCATCGGCACCCCCGGCCAGCCCTGGGGCGCAGCGGAGAAGGCGCAGTGGCGCGCTCGTCAGGTGCCGCAGCGCCGCTATGCCGATGACGTGTTGCCGGCCGTCGAGGCGCTGCGCGGCAGCTTCGACGTGACCCGGTACGGCACGCTCGAGTACGCCCCGGACCAATACCCGCTGTTTGCCGTGCGCAGCCGCGACTGGAACCCCGCACTGCCGACGATGCTGGTCACCGGCGGCATCCACGGTTACGAAACCAGCGGCGTGCAGGGCGCGTTGCAGTTCCTGCAGACCCGCGCGGCCGAATACGCCGGGCGCGCCAATCTGCTGGTCGTGCCCTGCGTCAGCCCGTGGGGCTACGAGCGCATCCAGCGCTGGAACGCCGAGGCGATCGATCCGAACCGTTCGTTCATGGCCAACAGCCCGGCGGCCGAATCGGCTGCGCTGATCGCACTGGTCGCGCCCCTGCGCGGCAGCATCGTGATGCATATCGACCTGCACGAAACCACGGACACCGATGAAACCGAGTTCCGCCCGGCGTTGGCCGCGCGCGACGGCAAGCCGTTCGAGCCCGGCCTGATCCCGGATGGTTTCTACCTGGTCGATGACACCGAAAACCCGCAGCCGGCCTTCCAGACCGCGGTCAATGCGGCCGTCGAGCGGGTGACCCATATCGCCCCGGCCGACGACAAGGGCGAGATCATCGGTTCCCCGGTGGTCGCCCCGGGGGTGATCGAGTACCCGCTGGAAAAACTGGGCCTGTGCGCCAGCGTCAGTGGTGCCCGGTACACCACCACTACCGAGGTGTATCCGGACAGCCCGCGCGCCACCCCGCAGCAGTGCAACGACGCCCAGGTGGCGGCAATCTGCGCGGCGATCGATTACGCGTTGGCCGCCCCCAGGAACTGATCCAGCAACCACAGCGCCGCTGGCCCCAGCGGCGCGCCTTTGTGCCATACCGCATCGGTGGAGACCAGCCGCGGCCAGCCGGGCAGGGGCAGCTCCACCAGCATGCCCCGGCCATAGCGCGCCACCAGTGCGCGCGGCAATGCCGCCCAGCCGAAGCCATCCTCGGCCATCTCCAGCACCATCAGATAGTCCGAGGCCGACCACGTGCGCCCGCGTGCGTGGCCCTCGCGCGCCGCATCGCCACTCAGGCAGATCTGACGGTGGCTGGCCAGGTGGGATTCGTCCGGCGCGTGCAGCGCGGCCAGCGGATGACCGGCGGCAACAAACACCGCCATCTCTGCGCGCAGGGGCAGGGCGCGCACCGCCAGTTCGGACGGGTAGGCCGGCTGATGCGGCATCAGCCCGAGATGGGCACGCCCACGCTGCACCACGTCCAGCACGTCACTGCCTTCGGCATCCAGCCACTCCAGTTCGATATCCGGAAAACGCTGCTCGAACCGGCGCAGCAGGTGCTGGTCCGGGTTGAGCTGGTAAATGTCCGAGAACACCAGGCTCAGGCGCGGCTCGACCTCATCCGCCAAGCGGATGCTGAGCTGCTCAAGACGGTCGGCGGCCGCGAGGATTTCCTGTGCATGGCCGAGCACCTTGCGGCCGTCCTCGGTCAGGACCGGGTAGCGGCCGCTGCGGTCGAACAGCGTGAGGCCCAGGTCGGCCTCGAGCGTGGCGATCGCGGTGCTGATGGTCGACTGGGTCTTTTTCAGGCGGCGCGCGGCGGCGGAGAACGAACCGAGCGCAGCCGCTTCCACGAAGGCGTGCAGGGATTCGGGGCCGTAACGCATAGATGTATCGCCTTTATCGATGGATTCCATCTTTGGTCTGATGGAAATGGCGATGATAATGGGCGCGTCGCCCGGGTGTCATCCCGCGGCCGCAATCAAGGAGCTTTCCATGCACACACAGGTGCATTCGCAACCCCGTGCCCGTGGCGGTCTGATCGCCTGGGCCTGCCTGACCGTGGCGATCGTCGCCGAAGTGGTCGGCACCTCGTTCATGGCCGATGCCGCCCGTCATGGGGGCTATCTGGGCTATGTGGTAATGGCCGTGGCGCTGGCCATTTCGTACTACTTCCTGGCGCTGTCCGTGCGCGGTATCGCGGTGGGCGTGGCCTACGCCGTGTGGGAGGGCCTGGGCCTGACGCTGCTGACGCTGGTCGGCATGTTCGTGTTCAAGGACAGTCTGTCCGAGCAGCAGATGACCGGACTGGTGATGGCGGCGGTCGGCATCGTCTGCGTCACCCTCGGCGAGGCGCACACGCCATGAACCTCACTGCCTTCCTTTTCGTGCTGTGCTCGGCACTGATCGATATCGCGGCCAACATGATGGTGGCCAAATCCGATGGCTTCCGTAAGCCGGCCTGGGGTTTTGCCGCGATCGTGCTGGTCTGGATCGCCTTCGCGCTGCTCGGTCAGGCGGTCAAAACCATGGATCTGGCCACGGCCTATGCGATGTGGGGTGCCATCGGCGTGATCGGCACGGCCCTCTGCGGGCGCGTGCTGTTCGGCAACCGGCTGCGCCCGATCGGCTGGGTCGGGATCGCGCTGGTCACCGGTGCGGTGGTGGTGCTGTCGAGCCATTGATCCCCGATCAGCGGAACAACTGATTCAACACCGCCCCGGAGGCCGCATCGGCGAAGCCGTCGAAGCGGCCTTCGTCCATCAGCAGCTGCGAGGCCCGCATCATCCCGCCCCAGGCGGTGCGCGCCATCGCACCACCCACGCTGACCCGGCGCACGCCCATGCCGGCGATGTCCTGCAGGGTGAACGGCAGCGCGCTGCCAACCAGCAGGTTGACCGGTCGCGGCGCCACCGCGGCCACCACCGCTTCGATCTGCTCGCGGTTGGTGATGCCCGGCGCATACAGGCAATCCGCACCGGCTTCTGCATAGGCACGCAGGCGGGTGATCGCATCGTCCAGGTCGGGCCGGCCGACGAAGAAATTCTCCGCGCGGCCGATCAGCAGCACGTCCTCGCCGGACGCGTCGATCGCGCGGCGGGCGGCACGTACCCGTGCCACCGCATCGTCCAGCGTGCGCAGCGGATGCGCGGGATCCGGGCTGGCATCCTCGATGGAGATGCCGGCCACGCCGGTGGCGATGGCAAGGGTGACGTTGCGGCCGACTGCTTCCAGCGAGCCGAAGCCATCGCCGAAATCGGCATTCAACGGCAACGGGGTCGCCGCGGCCAGGCTGCGCAGATGTGCGAGGGTCTCCTCCAGCGTCAGCGTGCCGTCGGCCTGGGCCTGGCTCCACGCATAACCCGAACTGGTCGAGGCCAACGCCTGGAAGCCGAGACTGTGCAGGTAGCGTGCGCTGCCTGCATCCCACGGGTTGGGCAGCACGAAGCAGCCTCCCTCGTGCAGCGCACGGAAGGCCGCGCGGCGCGGCCGGGGATCGAAGGAAAGGTCTGTCATGGTGCGCATCCGGTCAGCAGTCACCCGATGGTAACGCCAGCGGCCGCCACGCCCTTGTTGAGGGAGCGGCGTGCGGGAAGGGTGTGCATGCGTACGGCGGTCCGGAGCGGGCAGGGGCAGGTTGCGCGTGTGCGGCGAGGCTGAGCGGGGTTGCCCGGGGCCTTGCCGCGTGCAACGCTGGCGCAGCGCCGTTGGCCCGGGCGCCCAAGGAGACAGGGATGCTCGAGGTGATCGATCTGCTGTTGGCGCCGCTGTTCAGGATCAGCCCCATCCGTTATCTGCGTGACCCGGCCTACCGCCAGCGCCTGCGCCGCGAACAGGGCAAGGCCGCGCGCTATCGCATGGTCTTCCTGCTGGTGCTGGTACTGAGCGCCATCGCGCTGCTGGCGCTGGTGATCCTCGCGCGCTACGGGCGCTAGCGTCTGAGCGGCCTGGGCGGCCTCAGGCGCGCACCCACCGCGCGCACAGCCCGACCAGTACCAGCGTCACTGCCACCGCGCTGAACGCGAACACCAGGCTGCTGGCCTGCGCGACGAAGCCGATCAGCGCCGGGCCGGCCAACACACCGGCATAGCCGAGCGTGGTGATTGCCGGGATGGCCAGGCTCTCCGGCATGACCTTCTGGTTGCCGGCCATCGAGAACAGCGCCGGAACGATGTTCGCGCAGCCCAGGCCGACCAGCGCATACCCGCACAGTGCCAGTGGCATCCAGGTGGCGAACGTTGCCAGGGCGAAGCCGGATGCCGCCACCAGGCTGCCGATCAGGATCGAACGATGGCGGCCGAGCTTGGCCACCACGCCATCGCCGACGAGCCGGGTGATGGTCATCGCGACGGCAAAGGCCAGATAGCCGAGGCCGGCGCGGGAGGGATCAACGTGCTGCACTTCATGCAGGAACACCGCGCTCCAGTCCAGCACCGAGCCTTCGGCCAGGAACGCCACGAAGCACAGCACGCCGATCGCCAGCACCACCCCATGCGGCACCGCGAACATCGGCGCATCGCTGGGTGCCTTGTCGGTCCGCCAGTACGGCAGCGAGAGTGCCAGCAGGGCGGCCATCACCGCCGAGGCCAGCAGGCACACCAGCCACGGCGGCAGGTGGAACGCCAGCAGAGCGGTCATCGCACCGGCACCGACCGCGCCGCCGATGCTGTAGAAGGCATGGAAGCCGGACATCATCGGCCGGCCGCTGTCGCGCTCGACCATGATCGCCTGCATGTTCATCACGCAGTCGCAGGCACCCACGCCGGCGCCGAACACGAACAACACCAGGCCCAGGGTCAGCGGCGAAGGGGCAACGGCGAGCAGGGGCAGGGTGGCGATCACCATCACCAGCGTGGCGATCATGACCGCGCGGCAGCCGTGGCGCGCAGCGAGCATGCCTGCGATCGGCATCGCCAGCAGCGAACCGGCACCCAGGCACAGCAGCACCAGGCCGAGCGACCCTTCATCCAGGGCGGTGCGGTTCTTGGCGAACGGGACCAGCGGCGCCCAGGCTGCGGTGGCGAAGCCGGGCAGGAAGAAGGCTGCGCGGGTGGCGTGCTGCTGGCTGCGGGCAAGCAGGGAGGAAGGAGCGGAAAGCGTCGACATGGAATTCGGGCCTCAGTGCTGCGCAGCGCGCTGGAGGGTGACACCGCGACGCTCGAACGCCACCACCTGGGCGGGCGGGGCATCGGCTTCGACAACCAGCAGATCGATCTGGTCCACATCGCCGATGCGGTGTGAGGCTTGTGCACCGAGCTTGTCATTGGTGGCGACCACCACGCAGCGGCTGCTGGCGGCAAGCAGAGCGCGCTTGAGCGTTGCTTCCTCGCCATCCACTGCCCAGATGCCAGCCTCGGCATCCACCGCGCAGGTGCCGACGAAGCACACGTCCACGCGCAGCGCACGGATCGCTTCCAGTGTCTGCGCCCCCACCGTCGCGCCGATGCGCGGGTCCATGCGGCCGCCGACCAGGCTGACCTCGATGCCCGGACGCGCCATCAAGGCCAACGCGATATCCGGCGCGTTGGTGACCACCCGCAGGCCCTGGTGCTCGGGCAGGCAGCTGGCGATCACGGTATTGGTCGAGCCGGCGTCCAGGAAGACCAGCTCCCCGGGCAGGACCTGGGCCGCCGCGATCCGTGCCAACGCGCGCTTGCGGTCATGGTCCTTTTCGTGGCGCTCGGCCAACGCCGGGAACGCCGGGGCCGCCGGCAGTGCGCCGCCATGCACCTTGCGGCACAGACCCTGCGCAGCCAGCTCGCGCAGGTCGCGGCGGATCGAGTCTTCCGAGACCTGCAGCTCGATGGCCAGCTGCGCGGACATGACGCGGCCGTGGTCGCGCAGCAGGCGCAGGATGGTCTGTTGGCGTTCGCCCGGCAGGGCGTCCTGGGTGGTCATGGGTAACCTCGGTCAGGGCGGGTAGCACCATGCTGACATGCCTGATCATGCGCATTCGTGCGTGGTGCTGCTTGTATTGGCCGGAGACTTTACCATAATTGGCGCGATTGTGTGCGGTAATCTGCATGAAGGTGCGTCAATGTGCGCCTTTGCGCTGCGCCCGCGCTGTTGCGTCACATGGCAGGGAGCAGTTCCGGCCGGATCACCGCTGCCGCCCAGTCCATGAAGGCGGCGACGCGACGCGGCAGGTGGCGGCGCTGGGCATAGAGCAGCGTCACCGGCATCGGCTCAGCCTGCAGCCCGGGAAGGATCTCCACCAGCGTTCCTGCGGTCAGCGCCGGGCGCGCGCCGAGCAGCGGCACCTGGATGATGCCCAGCCCGGCCAGCGCCGCAGCGGTATACCCATCCCCGCTGTTGACGGTCACCGCCCCGCCCATCGGCAGGCTGCGATAGGCCTCGCCGTCGTGATACTCAAAACCCGGTGAGCGCTGGCCCAGCGTGCCGACATAGTGGACCAGGGCGTGGCTGGCGAGATCGTCCAGCGTGGCGGGCGTACCGCGGGCCGCCAGATACGCGGGACTGGCGCAGTTGATGATCCGTAGCTGCCCGAGCGGGCGGGCGACCAGGGTGTTGTCATCCAGCGGCCCGACCCGCAGCACGCAGTCGAAGCCCTCGCGGATCAGATCCACCCGGCGGTCGGTACCGCTCAGTTCGATTTCCACCCCGGGGTGCTGGGCCAGGAAGTCCGGCAACTGCGGGATCACCAGCTGGCGGGCCAGTCCGCTGGACATATCCACCCGCAGGCGGCCCTTCAACTGACTGGTGTCCACCCGGAACATGCCCTGCAGGTCGTCCATGTCGTGCAGCAGATCGTGCGCGCGGGTCTGGAACTGGGCGCCATCGGCGGTCAGCTGCACACGGCGCGTGGTGCGGTGGAGCAACTGCACACCCACCTCTGCTTCCAGGCGCTGAACGGCGAGGGACACACTGGCCTTGGGCAAACCGAGGCTGTCGGCGGCCCCGGTGAACGAGCCCAGTTCGGCGACGCGCAGGAAGCAGCGCAGGTGATCGAGGCGATCCATGGATTGTTCGCAATGTCTGGACAGTCAAATCAGCATCCACTGATTTATGCCGCACGGCAATATCAATACGCTGGCCCCACTCCCCAAGCAGGTGCACTGACATGAGCAACGCAACCCGAGTCGTCCTGATCACCGGCGGCAGCCGTGGCCTCGGCCGCAACGCCGCCCTCGCGTTGGCCGCCGATGGCGCCGACATCGTGCTCACCTACCGCAGCCAAGCCTATGCCGCGCAGGACGTGGTCGCCAAGATCGAAGCACTGGGCCGCCGCGCCGCCGCGATTCCGTTGGACATGGCCGATAGCGCCGGCTTCCCCGCATTCGCCAGCCAGGTCCGCCGCGTGCTGGAGGGATGGGGGGAAACCCAGCTGCAGGGCCTGCTCAACAACGCCGGCGAAGGCCTGCACGCAATGATCGCCGACACCACGGTCGAGCAGTTCGACGCGCTGGTCGCCGTGCACCTCAAGGGCCCGTACTTCCTGACCCAGGCGTTGTTGCCGCTGATCGCCGATGGCGGCCGCATTCTCAACGTGTCCAGCGGGCTGGCGCGTTTCTCGCTGCCGGGCAGCTCGGCCTACGCGATGATGAAGGGCGGCATCGAGGTATTCACCCGCTACCTGGCCAAGGAACTGGGCGCACGTGGCATCAGTGCCAACACACTCGCCCCGGGCGCGATCGAAACCGACTTCGGCGGTGGGCGCGTGCGCGACGATGCGCAGGTCAATGCGATGGTGTCCTCGGTCACCGCGATGGGCCGCCCCGGCAAACCCGATGACATCGGCCCGGTGGCGGTGGCGCTGCTGTCGCCGCAGACCGCGTGGATCACTGCGCAGCGCGTGGAAGCCTCGGGCGGCATGTTCGTCTGAGGGGGTCGTCACGGCCATGACCCCCATGGCCGGGCGGCAGCTGTTTATGAACGGATTCATTAAAAAAGTGTGATGAATAGCCGGTGGGTTGATGGGAGTGGCCTGTTTTCCACGGTTATTTGGCAAGGGACACTTTTTGATCACTCCAGGGGGAACCACCATGAAGCAGCTGCTCATCTACGAACGTCCGATCCAGCTCAACCGCGTTGCCCATCGCAACCATCGGGTGGTGGCGACCCCGGGCGATTTTGCCTTCGCCGCCGCGCTCAATTCCGTCCCGCTGGCCTGCGTGGAATTCGCGCCGGTCGCCCGCGAGTACCCGATCCTGTTCGCCGGCAGCAGCGCCGACGCGGTGGTGCCGGCCGCACTGCTGGGCCTGCGCGCCGGCCAGAACCTGATGGTCGATGAGCAGGGCAGCTGGGCCGAAGGGGCCTATGTCCCGGCGTTTCTGCGCCGCTATCCCTTCGTGCTTGCCGAACGCGATGAGAAGGGCAGCGACTTCACCGTGTGCCTGGATGAGGCATATGCGGGCATCCGCGAAGGTGGCGAGGAAGGTGCGCCGCTGTTCGATGACGAGGGCAAGGACAGCCCGCTGCTGAGCAACGCACTGCAGTTCCTGCAGGAATACCAGGTGCATCTGGCGCGTACGCGTGCCTTCAGTGCGGCGCTGGCCAGCCATGGGCTGCTGGTGCCGCGGCAGGTGAACGTGCAGACCGCGCTGGGCGAGGGCTTCTCGCTGGATGGCTTCTTTGTGGTCGATGAGCAGAAGCTGCGCGAATTGAAGGGCAAGGCGCTCCAGGATCTGGCGCGTTCGGGCGACCTCGGGTTGATCTACGCCCATCTGCTTTCGCTGGGCAATGTCGAGCTGCTCAGCCGTGCGCTGGACAGCCGTCCAGCCGCTGCCGCAACGCACTGATCCCTTTCCAGTAACGCCACCGAGCGGCAAGGCACGCCTGCCTTGCCGCGACCCTTGCTGGCCCGCGGTTGCCCCGCCTGCCACTGCCCGGAGCCTGCCATGAACCATCGCGACCCTTCGTCCTGCCCGTCCTCCAGCGTGCGTCATGTGCCCCCGGCGCAGCGCCGCCTGCGTCCTGCGGGCCTGGCCGTGGCCATCGGCTCCGTGCTGGGGCTGGCGTTGCCAGGCAGCGTGATTGCCGGCGATGACGGCAGTGCGATGGTCACCGACGGTCGCACCGATACCCGCGTGACCCGCCAGGGCAACGATCCGCACTGGAAGGTGACCACCGGTACAGTGAAGGGGGCCGCCGGCAACCAGGTCGCCTTCAACGCCTTCCGCGAATTCGGGGTGGACGTCGGCCAGACCGTTGATCTTGTGTTGCCCACCCAGGGTCAGCAACAGGTGCACAACCTGGTCAACCTGGTTACCGACGCGCGTGCGTACATCAACGGCAACCTCAACAGCGTGCTGGAGTCGACAAATGCGGTGGGCGGCAAGGTGTTCTTCGTCGCCCCGGATGGCCTGTTGGTCGGCAACGGTGGCGTGCTCAATGTCGGCTCGCTGTCGGTGGCCACGGCCAACCGCGCCACGGCCGACGACATCCTCAACGCCGGAAAGAGCCTGGATGCCCTGATGTACGGCACGCTGACGCCGGGTCAACTCACCGACAAGACGGTGGCGCTGCACGGGACGGTGAATGCAAACAACGGCATCCGCGTACAGGCCAGGGCCATTGATGTCACCGGCACGCTGTTCGTACAGGCCGGCCCGCGCGATGCCAATGGCGATCTGCAGGGCATCGAGGCGGCCGTCAATACCGGCGCCTCGCAGCCGCTGGTACTGGTCAACGAGGGCGGCCGGATCCAACTGCGCGCGGCGGCGATCTCCGATACCGGGTTGGGTGTGCGCAGTGCCGAGGCAACGGTAACGGTGGGCGGCAACGCACGTCTGGCGGCGGACGATATCGAGTTGACCGCGCTTGCGGTCATCGATTCCGGCTACGACAAGGACGGTGCGGTATTCGACGAGCTCAAGGCCGATCTCGTCAACAGCGTCACCGACTCCAGCACCCTCACGGACCTCGGCGATGCGTTGGTGAACCTGGGGGCGGGCAAGCTGCTGGGTGAGCAGATTTCGTTCCTGCATGGCGCCACCACGGCGCGGGTAGAGGTGAAGGACAACGCAGTACTGGACGCGCGCGACGACATTACGCTGCATGCCAGCACCCGCCAGGCCATCGACAACTCGGCGGCCGGCAAGGCGTACGAGAAAGGTGATGTCGTCACCGATGCCAACGGCGATCCCATGAAGGATGCCAATGGCAACAGCATTCCGAAGAAGCACATGCTCAGCCTCGGTGCGGCGTACGCGCAGATCAACGCCACCACGGAAGCCATCGTGCGTTCGGGCGCAACCCTTGCGGCTGGCGGCGACGTGGCGGTGAAGGCCGATGCCGATACGACGCTGAAGCTTGCGGCCGAATCGTTCGCGGTGAACAACACGGCCGCTGCGTTCACGGCGGCGATCAGCAATGTCAACGTTGACACCCGCGCGGTGATTGAAGCGGGTGGGCCACTGCAGGCCGGCAGTGTCAACGTTTCGGCGGTCAACGCGGTCTCTCTGGAAACCTCCGCCACGGCGCGCGCCGACAAGAATGGCGCGGTCGGCCTGGCTGGCGCGATCAGTCTGCAGGATATCGCGGCCGAAGCGCGCCTGGACCGCGACACCCGCACCACGGCAGGCGACGTCACCGTGCAGGCGGCCAGCATCACCCGCCTCAACAAGACCAGCACGCTGATTACCGGCCCGAAGAGCGAGCCGCTGCCCGGCCAGGAGCAGGTGGAAGCGATCAGCAGCGGCAGCGATGGCCTGATGAGCGTGGCGCAGTCGCTGGCCGGCGCCGGCGTGGGTGGCGCCATCGCCAAACTGACCGGCAGCCAGGACGGCGGCAGCACGCCGCCGGCCACTACACCGACCACGGCGTCGCCCTTCCGCCTCGGCGGGGCGATCAGCGTTGTCGACGGCGACCATACGGCCACCGCCAGTATCGGCGCCGGTACGACCATCGACAGCGCCGGCGCGATCGTGGTCGACAGCCAGGTAACCGATGCACAGATCGGCAACCATGCGATGAGCAATGTGCTGGCCAAGGGCAAGAGCGCGGATGGTTCGGCCTTCGCGTTGTCCGGGGCGGTCAACATCGCCAACCTCACCCATGAGGCACGGACCTTGGTGGGCAGTTCGGCTGAGCTCTCGGCGCAACGCATCGGGTTGTCGTCGGATGTGCGCCTGCCTCGGGATTTCAGTGCGCTCACCGGGGCCGTCCCGGACTTCAGCAGCTTCGACGCGTTCAAGACGTCGATCTCCGCCGCCAAGGACCTGATCACCGACCCATCGGAGTTGTTCGCCTCGTACGCGGCGGCGCGCGGCTCGGCCGAGGAAGTGGCCATCGGGGGCGCGGTGAGTTGGTTCAAGGCGACCAACAGCGCACGTACCGATGTCGCCGCCGGTGCTTCGCTGACCACCCGCGATACCAGCACCGCAGCGTGGAGCGCCGCACTGGAAGGTGAGGACCATGCCGGCGCTGCGCGCGGCCGGACGTTTGACGCCACCGCCACCGTGCGTGCCAACACCGATGTCACCGGTCTGCACGCGGCGGGTGATCTTGCCCTGAAGAACCTCAAGGACAGCAACGTCGGCAACGGCGGAGCTGCCTTGGGCGGCAGCGTCGGCTATATCGACTACCAGAACACGGCGGCAGCGATCCTCCATGATGGCGTCCGCGTCGACGCCGGTGCAGGCAGCCTGGCAGTGCAGGCCGACAACAAGGAAACCGTGGTGGCGCTGGCGCTGCAGTCAGGCCAGGGCGGCAGCATCGGTGTCAGCGGAACCGCCACCGCGCTGGACCTGGACAGCACCACGCTGGCGGGGATCAGCAACCGTGCCGACATCCGCGCCGCAACGGTCGGCGTACGTGCCGACGAAGATCTGTTCGTGTGGTCCGTGGCCGGCGCGGTTGCGATGAGCGACAGTGTGTCGGTGGGGGCCAGCGTCGCCTACCAGCAGCTGGATACCGATACCCGCGCCTTCATCGGTGCGGTGCCTGCAGCCTTCGCGACCGGCAGCAGCACGGCGCCGGTCGGCGCGATCACCACGGGTGAGCTGGCGGTCAACGCCACCAGCGGTGGCCTGGCCGGTGCGGTGGCCGCCGCCGGCGCAGTTGCCAAGAGCTCGTCCGAACAGCTGCAGAAGGCCCAGGACGAGCTGGCGGCAAAGCAGAACGCGGAGAATCCCGGCTTCCTGGATTCACTCAAGACCCGTGCGCTCGGCAAGGTGACCGCGCTGGAAGGCATGGCCAACAAGGCCGACAGCAACGGCAGCGCCGGGCTGACCGCGTACTTCGACAAGGCCAAGGGCCTGCTGGGTGGCGGGAATGCAGCACCGGGGCAGGGCCAGGGCGCGCAGACGCCGCAACCCAAGTTCGGCATCGCCCTGTCCGGCAGTGCGACGGTGAATCGTGCCCGGCAGAACACCAAGGCGGACATCAGCTCGGCCGTGATCAAGGACAACAGCGGCAACGGCCTGAAGCTGGATCTTGCCGCGACCAACCAGACGCTGCTGGTCAGCGTCAGCGGCGCGTTGTCGGTGGCCGCGGCCGGGTCGGATAACACCCAGGGCAGCGCATCGCTGGCCGGTGGCGTGGCCTACGGTGACATCCAGAACACGACCACCGCGCAGTTGCGTGACAGTACCGTGGAGGATGCCGGCACCGTCACGGTGACCGCACGCAACGAAAGCGAACAGGTCAACGTCGGGCTGAGCGTGGGCGTGAATGCCTCCTCCAACCAGAGCTCGGCCGGTGCCGGCGCGATCTCGGCGACCGTGGCGATGTCCCACAACGATACGGCCGCCAGCATCGTCGGGGGCAGCCTGCGCGGCATGGGCGGCGCGGCGGCCGATGTTGATGTCAAGGCCGTGAACGCCTCGAAGATCGCCAACGGGGGTGGCGCACTGTATGCGGGTGGCAAGGCCGGCCTGGGGGCGGCAGTGACGTATGCCGAAGTGGGCGACAGCACCCGCGCGTCAGTCAGTGGCGCCGACATCGAAGGCGTACAGGACGTGCGCGTGCGTGCGGCCGATGCATCCCGGATCGTGGCGGCGGCCGCCAGTGGAGGGGCGTCCACGCGCAGCGACGGCGTGGCGATCGCCGGTTCGGTGCTGGTCAACCAGATCGCCAGCCAGACCGCCGCCAGCATTGACGGCGGCAGCCGCATCACTGCCAGTGGTGACATTGAAGCCTTCGCCGGGACGGCGACGATCGACGACGTGCGTGGCACCGGTGACGGCTGCGGCTCGGGCTTTGCGGTCGATTACTGTGGCACCGGGATCGGCAGCATCGAGGTGGATGCCAATGCCGATACCGCGAGCACTGACGATACGCGGGTGGATGCGGCGGGTCGCAACAATGGCCGCAGCTCGATCATCGCTGTTGCCGGCATGGTCCAGGTGGGTGGCAACAATGCCGGCGTGGCCTTCGCCTACAACACCATCAACAACACACATACCGTCTCGGTCAACGATGCCACGCTCACCGCCGGGCGCATTGCGCTCACGGCCAGTGACCAGTCCGACATCCTGGCAGTGAGTGCCGGCATCGGCGGCAGCACCGGCAACTTCACCGGGGTGGGCAGTGCGTCCTACAACGCCATCGGCAACACCACCTCGGTGCTGGTCGGTCGTGGCCTGGCGGACGCGCAGGGCCAGGTGCCCCGGGATGGCGCACAGCTCAACGCGGGCAGCATCCACCTGCAGGCACGCGATGAATCCTTCATCGGCGCGCTGGCGGGGGCGGCAACGCTGGGCTCCAAGGTCGCCGTGGGTGCGGCGTTGACCATCAATGACATCGGCAATACCACGCTGGCGCTGGTCGATGATGCGCAGCTGACCGCTGGCACCGGCCGGGTCGACCTCGAGGCCGCCAATGCCGCCAGGATCCTGTCCGGTGCGGTTGCCGCAGGCGCAGCCAACAATGTCGCCATTCAAGGCTCGGTGGGCTGGAGCATGATCGACAATCATGCCGAGGCCGCATTGCGGGAAGGCAGCGTGCAGGCAGGCATCGTGCAGGTGGCCGGCAGCAACGAATCGCGTATCCACACACTGGCCGGTGCGGTTGCCGGCAGCGGCACCGCCGCCATCGGCGCGGCGATCAACGTGGCCACCATCGGCGATACCACGCTGGGCGAGGTGGATGGCACCGCGCTGGAGGTGAGTACTGCGCTGGAGGTCAGTGCGACGTCGGCCGCCACCACCAAGACACTGGCCATTGCCGGTGCGCTGGGGGGCACCGCGTCCATTGCCGGCAGCAACACCACCAACCTGATCGACACCCTCACCGAGGCCCGCCTGCGGGGTGTCACGGGGCAGGGGAGTGGCATCACCGGTGCGGTGTCCGTCAGCGCCGACACCTCGGGTGCGGCCTATTCGTTGGGGGGCGCGCTGTCGGCCGGTGGGACGGCAGGCATCGGCGCAGCCAGCAGCGTCAACGACATCGGCGGCCGTACCCGTGCCGTGGTGGAGAATGCCACGCTGGGCGGCGCCAGCGCGCTGAGCATCGATGCGGCCAACCGCAGCCTGGTGCGCACGGCAGCCGTTTCCGGGGCGGGGGCGGGCACGGCAGCGGTGGCCGGCAGTGTCACCACCAACCTGATCCATTCCGATACGCAGGCCAGCCTCAGTGACAGCAGCCTGCACAACACGCTGGCCGATGTGAAGGTGAGCGCCCGTGACGAGCGCAGCATCGATTCGCTGGCGGGTGGCGCAGCGGTCGGCGGCAGCGTGGGCGTGGGCGCGGCAGTGGCCTACAACGATATCGGCGGCACTACCTCAGCGGTGGTTGCCGGCAGTGCGCTGGACCTGGATGTCCGCAATCTGCTGGTGCAGGCCGATGCCTCTGGACAGGCCGGCGGTCAGGGCAACCGCATCCGCACCGTGGCTGCTGGCCTGGGCGGCGGCGGCGCGGTCGGTGGCGCAGCGTCGGTGGCGGTGAACCGGATGAAGGGCGCCGTCTCGGCACGGATTGAAGCAGGCGCCAATGTCCTGGCACAGGACAACGTCGGCGTGCTCGCCGCCCAGGCGCAGCAGATTGACGTGTACGCCGGCAGCATCGGCGGGGGCGTCAACGCGGGCATCGGCCTGGGTACCGTCGTCAACCTGGTGGATGGCAGCACCGAGGCGGCGATCACCGGTGCCGGAACTGCCGTGACCGCGCTGGGCCTGGGAGATGCGCTGGCAGGCGTGGACAGTGGCCGGCGCACGGCGGGCAATACCCACAGCACCCGTACCGACGCCGCCGGCATGGCCTTCGATACCGTGGACCTGGGCACCGGCCATATCGACGTGCATGGCATCGCGGTCAATGCGGCCACGCGCCAGCAGGTCAGGACCATCGGCGTCAGTGGCGCGCTGGGTACCACCCCGATCGCCAGTGGTGCGGTAGCGGTAATGGCGGCCGTCAACGACATCGCCGGCAGTACCACCGCGATCATCAAGGACGCACGGATCAACCAGCATGGGCTGGGCACCAGCAGCGACCCCGACCAGGACAGCGCAGGGCTCGCCGCAGCGGAGCAGAGCGTGGATGTGCGCGCCAGCCATCACGTGGCCTCGGCCAATTATGTGGCCGGCATCGCCGCCAGCGCGGGCGTCTTCTCGGGCGCAGGGGCGCTGTCGACCAACCTGTTCGACAGCCATGTCAGCGCCAGCATCGAGGGCGCCACCGTGTCGGCCGCCGACGCGGTGACCGTGGAGGCCAATGCCAGCCAGAACGCGCTGGCGATCGTGGTCGGCGCGGCCGCGGGCCTGACCGGCGGCGCTGCCACCGGCGTGGTCAACAATTTCACCACCGATACCCGTGCAAGCGTGCTGGGCGGCACCCTGCGGGCGGGCTCCCTGGCGGTCAACGCCAACAGCGACAACGCCGCCTCGCTGGTCGGCGGCGCAGGCGCGGTCGGGGGGGGCGCGGCGGTGGCCGGCACCGCGCTGGTCAACATGGGCACTGCAACCACGCTGGCGCAGGTGGGCGAACGTGGGCGCGTGACCCACATTTCCGTGTCACGCGACCTCGACGTGAACGCGCACAGCCGTTCGGATTTCAACGGCGTGGCGGTGAGTGGCGCGGGTGCCGGCGCCGCCGGCATCGCCGGCATGGCACAGGTGCACCTGCTGCAGAACGACACCCGTGCGCTGGTCACCCAGGCCTCGGTGGATGCCACCGATATGGCGGTGGTGGCCGAGGATATCCTGCGGCTGTCCGCGTACTCCGGTGCGGTGGGCGTGGGCATCGCCGGCAGCGGTGTAGGTGCCGGCGCTTCGGTGGCCATTCTTGGCAGCACCGTCAAGGCCACCGTGGAAGACAGCACGCTGTCGACCACGGGCAGCATTGATGTGAATGCCGTCTCCGATCGTGCGGTGGACATGGTCACCGTGACGGCTGGCGTAGGCGCCACCACCGGCATCGGCGGCGCTGCCGGGCTGCTGCTGGCCGGCATTGGCGACCGCGGTGACAGTGATACGGAACTGGGTGGCACCTTTGCCAGCCTGAAGCAGCTGGGCACTGGCCAGAAGATCGACGCCGCCGCGCTGGACGGCACCCTGGGGGCGCAGGGCGCCGGCGCGCTGAACAGCCGCGCCCAGGTGGACATCGGCAGTCTGCAGGGACGTGGCGATCTGGTGAGCGCCAGCATCCGCGGTGGCACCGTGCAGGCACGCGCGCTTGAGGTGAGCGCGCAGACCCTGATGAGCAGCAGCAACACCGTCGGTGGCATCGGCGCTGGTGGCGTGGGCGTGGGCGGCGCATTCGGCATGACCGGCCTGTATGGCAGCACCGAGGCGGTGCTGGCAGCGAACAGCACGCGGGCCGGCTCCATCGCGGTGCTCGCCAACGCCGGCGACGGCAGCGCAGGCAAGGCCGCAGGTCTGGACGTCTATGCCGGCGGTGCCGGCCTGGTGGGCGTCGGCGCGGCCATCGGCTTGGCGCGCCTGGAACAGACGGTCACGGCCACGGTGGCCGGTGACCTGGAGGCAGGCAGCCAGGGCGAGGGTCTTGCGGTCCGTGCCAGCGATGCCAGCACGCTGGATGTGACAGCCACCGGCATGGCGGCCGGTGCACTCGCGGCCGGTGCGGTCGTCGCAACCGCTGCTCGCAACGCCAACGTCCAGGCGTGGTTGCAGAACGACAGTACCTTGGCCGGCTTTGGCAACGTGACCTTCGCCGCCAGCTCGCTGGGCGGCGCGCATGCGGGCGCGTGGGGTGCGGCCGGTGGCGTGTTGGCCGGCGTCAGCGCCGCCGTCGCACTGGCCGACGATGGCTCCGACGTGCGCGCCTGGCTGGGCGAGCGGACACGCGTATCGGGGGTGGGTGGCGGCATTGAGGTGCATGCCGAGGCCACCCCGCAGGTGTCCGCCGAAGCCTTCGGTGCTGCACTGGCCGGCGGCCTGGCGGTCGGTGCGGCGGTCGCTGATGCCACCTCCCGTGCCAAAGTGGACGCCCATGTGGGCAATGGTGCGGTGCTGTCCAACCGCGGTGGGCTGGACATCCTGGCCAGCGTCCACGGCGGGAGCGTGGATGCACGCGCGGTCGCCGGTTCCGGTGGTCTGTATCTGGCCGGCGCCGGGGCCTTCGCCACCGCTGCCAGCACCAACGCGGTGCAGGCAGCGCTTGGATCCGACGTGGTGGTGCAGGGTGAGGCCTATTCCATCAACAACATCATCGACTACGCGCGCGGCGGCACTATCGCGATGCGCGCAGTCAACAACAGCAACCAGCGTGCCGATGCCACCGGCCTGAGCGTGGCGGGCCTGCTGGCCGCCGGCATCGTCGACGCCAACGCCCGGTCCTCGGCGACCACCGGCGTCACCGTGGGGGCAGGGAGCCTACTGTACGCAGGCAACACCACGCTCGCCGCCAGCGGCAAGGACGAGAATCGCGCCAACGCCACGGCGGGCACCGGCGGGCTCATTGCGGGCAACGCGGCGCTGGCAGCGACGCACACCGACAGCACCACGCAATTGTCCATTGGCCGCAACGCGGTGCTGGATGTCAGTCGCCTTGATGCCCGTGCGCTGCACGACAGCAACTACGCGGGCAGCGCGAACAGCACCAGCGCCGGCGTACTCAACGCCAGTGGCGCCGACGTGAAGAACCGTGCGGACGCGACCGTCGGCCTGCTGGTGGACGAGGATGCCCAGATTGTCTCGGCCGGATCGCTGGTGCTGCGCACCGACAACAACTACACCGGCACGCTGGGCAGCGAGCTTGCCGCCAGCGCGGCCGGCGGCGGTGTCCTCAGTGGCAGTGCCGCACAGGTGGTCACCCGGCTGGATGGCAGCAGCACCATCGATATCGGCAAGGGCGCCCTGCTGCGCGCCGGCGTCGCACCGACGCCGGGCGATGGCGGCGCGCTGGACATCGTGGCAAACACCCGTGCGAACACCGATGACCGGGCGGGGCTGACCACCGGCGGGGCGATCAATGCCGCCGTGGTCAAGGCGCGCACCGATGCGGTGCTCGGCAACCGCGTGAACATCGGCGATGATGCGCGCCTGCAGAGCAGCTACATGCTCAACGTCGGCACCTACGCCGCGACCGACATCGGTGCCACCGCCCTGGTGAACACCTGGGGTGTGCTGGCCGCGGTCGGCATCTCCGACGCGGACGTGGCGCTGGCGATGGACCAGCAGGTCAATGTCGGCCGCGGCGCGAAGCTGGAATCGCTGCACAACGCCTTCGTCTCCGCCGGCCAGGATGGCATGAATGGCTGGACCTCACGGCTGGCCGCCAATGCGGTCTCGCAGGGGTACAGCCGCGGGCTGATCGCGGTGCCGGATTCCTCGGCGTCCTCCACGGTGGACAGCAACGCGAGCACCGCTCTGGCGGCGGGTAGTGAGCTGCTCAGCGGCGCATTCGTGTCGCTCGGTGCCTACGGTGAGAATGTCTTCCGCAACGCCGATGGCGCCGCCACCGGCTACCAGTTGGGGTTCATTCCGGTCACCGTGCGCGACAGCCGCAGTGGTGGCAGCACCCGCGGTGATGTGCTGATCGATGGCCGCGTCGTTGCCGGGCGCTACAACGTGCTGGACATCCTGATCGATGCCAATGGCAAGCTGACCAGCAGCGGCGCGGGCGGCGATGTGCTGCCGTTCGATACCCAGCGCGAGCTCAGCAGCGCGCTGAAGGCGCGACTGAACGCGTCGGGCATCCACGATTTCGATGCGATCGCCGGCAATGCGCTCTATACCCACACCATCGGCGACCTGTATGCGGCCGGCGGCGATGTGATCCTGTATGGCCGCAACATCCGCGGTGGCGGGTCCGTCACCGCCAAGGGCGCGCCGAAGATCACCATCACCAACCGTAGTACCGACAACCTCCTGCTGGCGGGCGACATCCTGGTGCCGGAGTACAGCGGCGGCAACGTGCTGTTCACCGGCAACAGCAACCAGGCCGTGGGCATCGGCGTCAGCCAGAACCCGGGGCAGAGCAATGCGCTGGTGAGCATCCGCAACGAGGCGGCCACGGGCACCGGCGCGATCGGTGCGGGCGGGCTGATTTCGGTCACGGGTGGCGACCTGGACATGTACAACGCGCTCGGCAACATCCAGAGCTGGGGCGAGCAGCTCGCCGAAAGCGTGACGATCAATGCGCCCAACGGTGAGGTCGGCTACAACCTGGGCTCGGCAAACTGGTACGGCAATGTCGTGAGCGCGCTGTGGGCACGCCACAGCGTGGCATCGGGCATCACCAATGCCGATGACGCCGCGGCGTACATCGCCAACGCCAAGTACGGCGCAGCGGCCGCCGCCGCCGGCATGAGCTTGACCGACTACCTGTTGTATGGCACCGGTAACGACGTCAACAACCCCAGCATCCTTGTGTTTGGGGCATGCCGCTATCGCATCGGCGACAAGGACTGCACCGCTTCAGCGCTGGGTGGGCAGTATTACGACGGTGGCGTGGTATCGCGGTACAGCCACAAGGACACCAATTACCTGCCAAAGGTGAATGCCCGGAATCTGCGTACCGTGCTCAACACGCAGCCCGACGACGTCAGCAACGCCAGCCTTGGCCAGGTGCCCAGCACGGGCAGCGGTGTGAACGCCGGCAGTGGCATCAAGATCACGGCCAACTACATCGACGTCAACGTCGCGCTGAAGGCGGGCCGGCCGGTGGATTACTCGGCAATCCTGGTCGAAAGCAGCGCGTTGCGCGCGTGGATCGACGGCAAGGACAACCAGGCCAGCAAGGGCATCTTCGATGTGCCTGCCATGTTCGTGGCGAAGTCCGGCGCAGATTCTTCCCGCATCGCCCTGAAGTACGATTCGCTCAACCGCCAGTTCATCGTGCCGGATATTTCGGCCAACGGGGGCGGTTCGATCTACCTCGATGGCCGCATCGTCAGCACGTCCACCGCCGGCTCGCTCAATGTGGTCAGTGGCAAGGGCTCGGTGGTCATCAACAATGGCCTGGCCGATGTGGGCCTGCAGCTTGGCAACATCCTGGTCGGCAACGGGGCGCCCGGGCAGATCACCATCCGCGACCGTGAGCTCAATACCGCGTCGTGGTATCTGCGCGACGGCAACGGCAACGTGAAGGGCTATCAGGGCGGAGTCAATGCGCTGAGCTGGGATGCCCCGGGGGTATCGGCCATCAGCAACACGACCGGCTATGACCCGCGCGCCGGCATGTTTGCGCGTTGGACACAGACGGCCCGCATCGCGCGCAACATCCAGTCCGATAACGGCGTGCTTACTGCTGAGAACTGGCGTTGGGTGGACAGGTACAACAACACCGTCTTCAACGGCCAGCAGTGGGAAACCTCGGGCGTCACGTACGGCAACAAGGCCGGCGGCGTGGCGGTGTTCGAGTCGCAGCTGACCGGCGACTTCGGCAGCAACCTCAATTCACGCGTCAACTACCGCTGCGAAAAGAAGAACGAAAGTGGCTGCCGCTACAACTACGGCTTCCCCGGCAGCAATCAATTCGATGACGGCGGCACGTGGCGCACGAGCTGGTACCAGCGCGCCCCGCGCACTGGCACGCTGGTCGTCACCAACACGGCCAAGGCCGACAACCGGATCGGCATCAACTTCAGCGCCAACGATGCAGGCCTGCTCGACGTCGACTCCGGCCAGACCATCCGTATCAATGGGGTGCTGAAGAACACCGATGGCCGGACCTTCCTGACCAGCGAGAACGGCAGCATCGTCAGCGCATCGCGTGACGCCAGGATCATCACGAACCAGCTCACCCTCGACGCGGCCGGCAGCATCGGCAGCATTGTCGGCGCCCAGGCCGGCGAGGCCGCCAACCCGCTGGATGTCCAGATGGTGTCCTACACCAACGCCAACGGCGCCACCGTGGCCGCCGGCAACCTGGTGGCCCGTGCGGGCGGTGACATCGCGCTGGATGTCGATTCGGCAGCCAAGGTGCTGATCAGCGCCGGCAGTGGCACCGGCCGTGGCGATGTGTGGCTGCGCGCCAAGTACGACATTGAAGGTGCCGCCACCGGCAATGCTGCTTCGATCATCGGTGCCGACATCACCCTGGACAGCGTCTACGGTGCCATCGGCTCGCTCGCCCGGCCCCTGGTGGTCGATGCCGGCGAGCGTACCCGCAGCGACGGCGTGCTGGAGGGTGGGCTCATCTCGGCTCGGGCGACCGGCGACATCGCGCTGCGTGACCTCGGCGGCGACTTCTGGGTACAGCGCATCGAGTCGCTGGCCGGTGACGTGCTGATCGAGGCACCCTCGGGCTCGATCTACAGCGGTGCCCAGCGCGCCTCGTCCAGCTTCCTCAGCGAAGCGCAGCTGACCAGCCTGCGCGACAACCTCAAGCTGTTCCAGGGCGGCGGCCAGCAGTCGATCGTCAGCTACCAGAGCCAGGTCGACGCCAGCTACGCCGAGTACTTCCAGCTCCGCGCGCTGGGCAGTGTCGTCGATGGGCGCTACCTGGCCGGTGGCACTGCCATCAACCTGTTCCGCTCCATGGCGGAAGCCGCGCGGGGCGGCAGCCTGGATGATGCAGGGGTAAGTGACTACCTCGCCGAGCGCTTCAACCGTCTGGGGACGGTGTTCACCGATGCCTTCGGCACCGGCTGGCAGCAGGAGGCGATCTTCGCGTCCTTCAACGCGGGATACCGCTATGAGCTGGCCGCCAGCAGTGGCGACAGCGCGAGGGTCGCGGCACGCAAGGCCACACTTCTTGATGGCATGACGGCTGACTCACAGTGGAGCCAGGACCAGCTGCGCTACGTGTTCAACGCCAATGCGCTGGAACCCTCCACCGGTTCCGCCCTGAATGCCGAACCGGTGATCATCGGGCGCAATGTCAGCCTGCGTGCCCGCGATGACCTGGGCCGCCTGGACAAGGAATACACGGTCAGCCTGGCCGACGTGAACAGCGGCAACCTCAGTGCCGAGGCGATGCTGGCCATGCGGCTTGCGACCACGCCGGGCGATGTGCAGATGCTTGACGCGGCCGGCCATGTGCTCACGCCCGATCAGGTGCGCGGCGGTGCGGTGGTGGTCTCGCTGCGCATTCGCAGCACGGCTCCGGTGGTACTGGCAGCCACGGGCGGGATCGATGCCGATGTGGGCGGCGATGCCTACCTGCACGGCAACACGTCGCTGGCGCTGAACAGCTTCGCCGCCGGTGGCGATGCACGCATCGGCAGTGACGGCGATATCACCGATGCCGGGGGCAGTGCGGGCGGTGCGATCCTGAGGGTCGGCAGGGACCTCAGCCTGAGCGCCCTGCGCAGCATCATGGGCCACGATGGTCAGCCGCTGCGCGTGCAGATCAACGGTCGCCTGCTGCTGGCCAACGCCGGTGAACACGTGCGCGTGGCGCAGCAGAACGGGAACCTGCGTATCGGCCTGGTGAGGGCGAACCAGGACGTCGTACTGGACGTCGGTGGCGGCAGCCTGCTGTCGTACCTGAAGGGCGTGAGCACGCTGACCGGGCGCGACATCCAGCTCGCCGTGCGCGACGACATCCGCGACGAGGACGGCGGTTCGCTGGCCTTGCGGATCGTTGCCGGCGGTCGGCTGGATGGCGCGGCAGGGGGCGAGGTGCGTCTTTCCAGCGACGTGGACATGCCGATCGGCACGCTTACCGCGGGGGGCGACCTGCAGCTGATGAGCACAGCGGGCAAGCTGAGCGCAGTGCGTTTGCAGGCCGGTGGCGATCTGGGCGCCACCGGGTACAACGGTGCCGACCTGGCTTCGGTGCAGGCCGCGGGCGAAGCGATTGTCAGCGCCCCGATGGGGGACATCCGCATCGGCAACCTGCGCGCAGCATCTGCCAATGTCGCCGCCGGTGGCGGCCTGCAGTTGGGGGATGCGGCCATTGACCAGGTCCTTCAGCTGCTATCGCTGCAGGCCACATCGCTGGCGGCAGGCGCGCAGGTCAACGCCGGTGACAGCGTGCAGATCGACGCGGGCGGCGTCGCGATGGGTGCCGGAAGCCAGTTGAGTGCTGGCCGGGTGGTCGCGGTGCGTTCCAGTGCGGATATCAGCGTGGGCCAGCTGGCCGTGACCGGCAACTCGGCCACCGGCAACGTGATGCTCGAGGCGGACGGTCGTATCCACTCCAATGGGGATGCCGCGGTCAATGTCGGTGGCGGCAGTCACGTGCTGGCCAGCCTGCAGGCCGGCGAAGGAATCGGGAGCGACGCGCAGGCCCTCACGATCGATGTCGGCCGGCTTGTCCTGGCACGCAGCGATCGCGGCGACATCCACCTGCGCCTCCCCAACGGGGGTGTTGTGGGCGACGTGGTTGCCGCATCGGGAGCGCTGTCGCTGCACAGTGACGCGCACCTGCAGGTAAATCTGCTGGATGCGGCAACCGATGTCCGGCTGGGGACGGCCTCTGCCGATATCGGCCACGGGGTCGCCGGTCACTCGGTGGCGATGCAGGCGCAAGGAGCGCTGGACATCGGCCGTCTGGAGGCTGGCGCGGAGGCCGTGGTGACCAGCGCCGGCACCCTTGCCCTGGGCCAAGGAAGGATCGGTGGCGATGCGCAGCTTCGCAGTACCGGGGCCATGCGCATTGGCGAACTGCAGGCGCAGGGCGCAATGAACGCGGCCAGCGGTGCCGCGCTGGTGGCGCAGACACTGTCTTCCGGTGCGGCGATGCAGCTGGAGGCGTCCGATGCGTTGGATGTGCAGCAGCTGGGCAGCGGGGGCGATCTGGCCGCCACGGCAGGTGGGCTGCTCGCCATCGTCGATATGGTGGCCGGGGGTGATGCGCGCCTCGAAGGTGACGCCGATGTGCGCCTGGGCCAGGCGGTGGTCGGGCAGTCGCTGGACGTTGCCGCGGCCGGCACGCTGGATATGCGTACCGCCACGGTCGGCGGCGATGCGCAGCTTCGCAGCGGCGGGGCGATGGGCATTGGCGAACTGCAGGCGCAAGGCGCAATGAACGCGGCCAGCGGTGCCGCGCTGGTGGCGCAGACCCTGTCTTCCGGTACGGCCATGCAGCTGGAGTCGTCCGGTGCGTTGGATGTGCAGCAGCTGCGCAGCGGGGGCGATCTGGCCGCCACGGCAGGTGGGCTGCTCGCCATCGGCGATCTGGTGGCCGATGGCGATGCGCGGCTTGAAGGCGACGCGGATGTACGCCTGGCCCAGGCGATGATCGGTCAGTCGCTGGACGTTGCCGCGGCCGGCACGCTGGAGATGCGTACCGCCACGGTCGGCGGCGATGCGCAGCTTCGCAGCGGCGGGGCGATGGGCATTGGCGAACTGCAGGCGCAGGGCGCAATGAACGCGGCCAGCGGTGCCGCGCTGGTGGCGCAGACACTGTCTTCCGGGGCGGCGATGCAGCTGGAGGCGTCTGGTGCGCTGCAGATTCAGCAGCTGACCAGCAAGGGCGACCTCATCGCGGACGCTGGCGGTCTGCTGGCCATCGACGATGCCGCCGTGGGCGCGCAGGCACGCCTGGATGGCGGCACGGATGTGCAGCTTGGCAGTGCAACGGTCGCGCAGTCACTGGGGCTGAACGCTGGCGGTAACGTGGATGTTGGCAGGGCACGCATCGGCGGCAACGCCCAGGTCGGCAGCGGTGGCGATACCCGCCTCCAGCATTTCGATGGCCGCGGTGACCTGGTGGCGGATGCCGGCGGCGCTATCACCCTCGTCAGCGCGGCGGTCGACGGTTCGATGATGCTGCGCGCCGGCCAGTCCATTGATGTAGGCACGGCGGTGATCGGTGTGGATGGTGACTGGATCGCAGGCACCGACCTCTCCGCCGATGAGGTGACCGTGGGCTGCAACTTCCGCGGCGATGCCGGTGTCGCGTTGGTCATCGGCACGCTCAACGTGGGCTGCAATCTTGGGCTGTCCTCCAGCGAAGCGCTGCGGTTCGACGCCCTGCAGGCGGCCGGCGGTATCGCCCTGGCATCGCGCGGCTCGGATGTCCAGGGCCGGCAGGTGGATGCAGGGAAGGCGCTGCGGGTGCAGGCCGCGGGCGATATCCGGATCGAAGCTGTCCGCGCCGGCAGCGACCTGGTGGCCACCAGCGGCGGCAGCCAGCAATGGGGTCTCTACCAGGCCGGCGGCGATGCAGCGCTGCAGGCGGGTGGGGATATCCATTTCGATGACGGTCGCAGCGGTGCCGCACAGTCGATCCTTGCGGGCGGCAGCATCGGCTTCGGGCGGGCCAGCGCCGGTACCACGGCCTACATGGACGCCCGGGCCGGTTCGCTGGCCGGCGGGCAGTTGCAGGCGGCGTCTGCACAGCTGGCCGCGCGCGACACCTTGTCGTTGGCACAGGCGATGGTCGATACCCGCCTGAACCTGGCCGCCGATGAGGTGCAGGCGCAGGTAAGCCAGTCCGATGCTGGCCCAGGCCTGCTGACGACGACCCTGACCGGCTACCGCAACGGTGTGGCCAGCCGGATCGTGGTGGATGTTCAGCCGCGTGATGCCTGGCTGATCGATGCGCTGCAGGCCATGGAGGCAGAGCTGACGTCCTCCTCGGCGCGCGTTGTCATCGCCGATGGCCAGGTGGAACGCACGATGAGGCTGACCACCCCGGCACTGCAGGTGCTGATGGACAACACCAGCCCGGTGCTGCGCCCGGCGGACGCGCAGCTGCTGCAGTTGAACCGTCGCTTCCACCTGGCGGCCGATGGCCGCCTGCTGGATACCGACGCCTATGTGGTGCGGTTCAACGATGGGGTCCGGGTGAACAGCCCGAACTACAACCGCGACCACCTCGAGGCCGGGCCGGCCTACCTGGGCGAAAGCGCGGTGCGCTACATGGGCCGCATGCTCAATCTCCGGTCGCCGGAGATGGCGGTACCCGCCCGTGCGCCCGCGGAAGGTGATGAAGCAAACGCCCGCGACGTGGTGGCTCCGGCCCTGGGCGGCGCGGTCAACCTCGGGGCGCCCAACTGATGAACGACGGAAAACACACCATGTACCGAGGGATGTTCCTGATCGGCAGCGCGCTGCTGCCCTGTCTTGCACATGCACAGAACAGTAGTGGCACCGCGGGGAAGGACACCGCACAGCGCATTGACGGCTACTACGAGCAGCGCCAGCCGTTGCAGCCGGAGCGCCCGGTGGTGGACCCGGTGCAGCCGGCGACTGCGCCGGCGGGGCAAAGCGGGCTGGCCGACGTTCGCGGCAGCTTCGTGCTCCGCGAGGTGCGTTTCAGTCCATCGGCGCTGCTGCCGAAGGCCACGCTCGATGCGATCGCCGCCCGCTACCAGGGGCGCGAGGTCCACCTGGCCGAGCTGGAAACACTGGTGGCCGACGTCAATGCGGCTTACGAGGCCGCCGGGATCAGTACGGCACGCGCGCTTCTGCGCGAGCAGTCGATCAACGAAGGGCGCGTTGACGTCACCCTGCTGGAAGGCACGCTGGGTACGCTGGAGGTGACCGGGGAGGGCAAGGTGCCGGTGCGCTTTGTGGAACGGCGGGTGCGGCAGCCGGTAGGCGAAGTGGTGCGCAGCGATCGCCTGCGCGATGAACTGATCTACCTCAACCGCACCACCGATCTGCAGGTGCGCGCACTGATGCGGCCCGGCCAGGCCGCCGGCCAGACCGATATCGTGCTGCTGGCCGAGGTGCCGGACCGAAGCAACTGGGGCGTGTTCGTCGATAATTCCGGCGTAGAGACCACGGGCCGCGAGCGCTACGGTGCGCATGGCCAGTTCTGGGGCCTGGCGGGTATCAGTGACCTGCTGGCCGGCTCGGTGGCGTGGTCGCGCGGTGGCCTGGAAGGGCGCATCGGCTACTCCGGCATCGTCAACACGCGCAACGGCCGTGTCGGCGCCAGCGTGTCGCGCAGCCAGATCAACATCATCGACGGCGCATACCGGGCCCTGGACATCACTGGCGAGTCGACCAGCTATGGTCTGGACTTCACCCAGCCATGGGTGGCCACGCCGAACTGGCTGCTGTCCACCATCGCCAACGTCTCGCGCAGCAACGCCGTGTCCGATATCGGTGATGTGCGGGTGTCGGAGGTCGATTCGACCACGGTGACCCTGGGTGTCAGCACCGGCTACCGCAATGACGGCTACCACTGGACGTTCTATCAGGGCGTGTCGCGCATCCGTACCGATGAGACGCTGGCCGAGGGGCGTGCCTTCACGACCGCCAACGGATCCACCAGCTGGACACAGCGCATCGGCAGCAGCGGCCTGCTGTACCGGGCACAGTTGGGATGGCAGTTCACCAACGGCGATTTCCTGCCCTCAAGCAACCTGTTCCAGGTGGGCGGCATCGGCAGCGTGCGCGGCTATGTTCGCGGCACCCTCTCCGGGGTGAAAGGCTATTTCGGTAGCGTCGAACTGCACCGGCCCTATCGGCAGGCGCACGATGTCTACGTGTTCTTCGATCACGGCGAGGTGCGTGGCGACTATCCCACCTCGGCCAGCATCAGCAGCGTCGGCGTCGGCCTGAATGGACAGCTCGCCAAGCGCTACAGCTACAGCCTTGACCTTGGCCACCCATTGGACAAAGTGCTGCAGGACGATGACAGCCTGCGCGCCGACTTCCGGATCAGTGCACGCTGGTGAACGGCAGGGCCGGCGCTGCATGCTGAGAATGATTCGCATCAAAACCGTTCGCTGGCTATGATGCGGGTCCTTTCCGTTACGACCCCGAGCCCATCTTGAAGCGTGCCTTGCCAATCAGCCCCATGGGCCGCGTGTTCGCCACGGTCGCCTTCGTCGAAGCCCTGACGTGGGCCGGCCTGTTGATCGGCATGTACTTCAAGTACCAGGCGGCCGATCCGACCCCGGTCGGGGTCAAGATCTTCGGCCCGGTGCACGGTGTGGCCTTCATGGTCTACGTGGTTGTGTCGGTGCTCGCCGCGATCCGGCTGCGTTGGCCGTGGTGGGCCGCGCTGCTGGCGCTGGCCGCGGCGGTGCCACCGCTGGTGACGCTGCCGTTGGAGTGGTGGTTCAAGCGTCGTGGGCTGTTGTCGGCAGCGGTGCGATAACGCACGCGCAATGAGGTCTCTGCTCCTTGCGGGGGCCTCCTTGTTTCAGGCATCACCCAGCCCCCAACACCGCCAGGATCTGCTTCGGCGACTGAAACCCGGCCAGGCGCGCGGTTTCGTGACCGTCCCGGACCACCAGCAGCGTCGGCGTCTGTCGCAGCCCCAGTTCGCGGAACAAGCCCTCACCGACCGTTTCCAGCTTGACCTTCAACAGCGTCATCCCGGCATCCGCGATGGCGCCAGCGACACTGGCCAACGACATCTCCAGCATCCGGCACCCCGGGCAGTCGTCCTTATGGAAATCCACCAGCAGGGCCGGGTGCTCGCGCACGGCGGCGTGGTAATCCTCGGCGGTCTGGGCGTGCAGGGTCAGCATGTCGTAGGGCTCTCGGTATGGGCCAACACGGTGTCGGTCCAGTGGTGGATGGTGTGGGTGTCTTCGGCGCCGTGCGGCATCTGCTCGATCTCCAGCACCGGGTACGGGGAGCCGAAGAACCGCGCCAGCCGATGCGCGGCGCCGCAGTAGTACTCCTCGCCCCATTGGGTCTCGCCGGTGCCGAACACCGCCACCGGGAAGGGCAGAGGCAACCCGAAGCGATCACGCAGCGCGGCCACGCAGTCCTTCATTTCCACCGGGGTACGCCCGGCGTTGTCCGTCCAGGAACCGACCAGACACAGGGCGGGCGGCTCTCCCGCCAGCGCCACGGCCACGTCAACGGCATCCACGTCGACCCAGTCCACACGGTGCCCCAGTGCCTCGCAGCGCGCCCGGATCAGCGCAGTCACCTCACGGGTGTTGCCGCTCAATGAGGCGAAGGCCAGCAGGATGTGCATCTACGTGCCTCCTTACAGGTCGTCGAAGCCGTTGTCCGAGTTGGTCTTCTTGTAGCTGGCGTTGCGCATTTCGAAGAAGTCGGTCTTGGTTTCGGTGAAGTTGTCGGCGTAGGCCTTGATCCACGGCATCACGTTGACATTGGTCTCGCTGTACAGCTTCTCGATGCCGAGCATGCCGGCCATCTTGTTGGCGCGGTACTTCACGTAGCGGATCATCTCGTCCACGTCGATGCCGTCGATGCCATCGAGCACTTCTCCGGTCCAGCGCGTTTCAAGCTGGATGGCGTGCTCGAAGGCCTCATGCACGTAGGCGGTCAGCTGCTCGCCCTGCAGCGCCGGGTTCTCGCCGATGATGGCCCGGATCAGCTCACTGATGAACTTGGTGTGGGCCAGCTCGTCGCGGTTGATGAAGCTGATGATCTTGCCGGTTCCGGTCATGCGGTTCTGGCGGACCAGGTTGTAGAAGAACGCGAAGCCGGAGTAGAAGTTGATGCCTTCCAGGATCGAGGACTGGATCAGCGACCGGATCAGCGTCTCGGCGGTCTTCTCGCGCATGAAGTCATCGTAGGACTGCATGATCGGTGCGTTGCGGGCGAGGATGGTCGGGTGCGTGCGGGCGATCTCGAACACCCGGTTCTGGTCGGCCAGCCCGGCGATGGAGGCGAGCACGTAGCTGTAGCTTTCGTTGTGGATCACTTCCTGCTGGCCGATGATCGCCGCATTGGCGTGCGCGGCCGGGTCGGTGATGTACTCGGCGACGTTGTAGATGAAGCGCGTCTGCGGCGAGTCCAGCGTGGCGAGCAGGCCAATGATCGAGTCGTACGCGTTCTTCTCGCGCGCATTGAGCTCGCCGTACTGGCGCGCGTCGCCCTTCATGTCGACTTCGTCGGGAATCCAGAAGTTGGTGGAGAGCTCCTTGTACGCCCGGTAGAAGGACGGGTAGGGGATGTCGTTCCAGTTGAGGATGCCGCTGGTGCGGCCATTGATGATGCCGGTGGAGCGGTTGGGGTGGCGCGGTTCGAGGATCTTGATGCGTTCGAGGGGGATGGCCATCGGGGTGTGTCCTTGTTTCTCTTCGGGCAGTGCGAGTTGCCGGCCAACGGCCGGCACTACAGGTCAAGGGGCTGACGTGCGTCAGCTGCTGCACCATTCGCACTCGCTTATGTCGATATCGTTGGAGCGCACGTAGTAGGTCGTCTTCAGTCCCTCGCGCCAGGCACTCATGTGCAGCGCGAGCAGGGTGCTGGCGCGGATGGTGCTGGGCACGTACAGGTTGAAGCTGATCGACTGGTCCACGTGGCGCTGGCGGCGGGCGTTCTGGCGGATGCTGGCGAACTGGTCGACCCGGTAGGCGCCTTTCTCGTAGTACGGATAGGTCTCCAGCGACAGGCCCGGCGCAGCGACCGGGCGGCGGAAGTCCTTCTTCTCCTCGTAGTAGAAGGCGCCGTACACCGGATCGATCGAGGCCGTGGAGCCGGCGATCTGGGCGGTGCTCATGTTCGGTGCCACCGCCATCAGCCAGCCGTTGCGCAGCCCGTTGACGCCCACCTGCGCCGCCAGTTCACGCCAGGCCGGGCTGTCATAACCACGGGCGCGGAAGTACTCGCCGTTCTGCCAGTCGCTGCCGACGAAGGCGCTGTAGCGCCCCTTTTCCTTGGCCAGCGTCATACTGGCCTGGATGGTCAGGTAGTTGATGCGCTCGTAGAGGGTATCGGCGTACTCCTCGGCCTGGACTCCGTTCCACTCGATCTGCTGCAGGGCCAGCAGGTGATGCCAGCCGAACGTGCCCAGGCCGATCGCGCGGTACTTGCGGTTGGTGATGGTGGCCTGCGGCACCGGCAGCTGGTTGAGGTCGATCACGTTGTCCAGCATCCGCACCTGGATCGGCACCAGGCGCTCCAGCACGTCACTGGTGAGCAGGTCCGGTGCGGCCGTCACCGCGCGGCCCAGGTTGATCGAGGACAGGTTGCACACCACGAAATCGCCGGCCTGTTTTGTCGTCACGATCTGGTCGCCGCTGATCATCTCCTGGATCATGCGGGTGGGGCTCATGTTCTGCAGGATCTCCGTGCACAGGTTGCTGGAGTAGATGCTGCCGGCATGCTTGTTCGGGTTCTTCCGGTTCACTTCATCCCGGTAGAACATGAAGGGATTGCCGGTCTCCAGCTGGCTCACCATGATCCGCTTGAACAGGTCGATGGCCTTGATGGTGCGCCGGCTGATCCGTTCGTCGGCCACGACCTCCTCGTACTTCTCGCGGAAGCTGCCCTGGCCGCGCTGCTCATCATGGAAGTCCTGCAGGTACCAGCCCTTGATCCGCTTCACCTCGTACGGGTCGAACAGATACCAGTCGCCACGGCGCTCCACCGCTTCCATGAACAGGTCGGGCAGGCACACCGAGGTGAACACATCGTGCGCGCGCAGGCGCTGGTCGCCGTTGTTCAGGCGTAGATCGAGGAAGGCCTCGATATCGCGATGCCAGACATCCAGGTACACCGCGATCGCGCCCTTGCGCTGGCCGAGCTGGTCCACGCTCACCGCGGTGTTGTTGAGCTGCTTGATCCACGGCACCACGCCGCCTGAGGAATTGGCCACCCCGCGGATCGAGGAACCGGCCGAGCGCACATAGCCCAGATAGGCGCCCACGCCGCCGCCGTGCTTGGAGACGCGCGCGACATCGGTGTTGGAGTCGTAGATGCCCTGCAGGCTGTCGTCCACCGTGTCGATGAAGCACGACGACAGCTGGCCGCCCACCTTGCCGGCATTGGCAAGCGTAGGCGTCGCCACGGTCATGTACAGGTTGGACAGCGCCCAGTAGGCCTCACGCACCAGCAGCATGCGCCGCCGCCGCGAGCGGTCGCCGTGCTCGTGTTCGTGCTGCATCAGGTACAGCGCAATGGTCAGCCAGCGCTCCTGCGGCAACTCGTAGACGGCGCGCGAGTGATCGGTGGCGAGGTAGCGGGTGGCCAGAAGGTACAGGCCGTTGTAGGCGAACAAGGTGTCGCGCTCGGGCTCGATCATCTGCCCGGCCTCGTCCAGTTCGTCCTTGGAATACGCCTTGAGGATGTCGATCGAGTAGACGTTGCGGTCGGCCAGGCTCTCCTGCAGCCCCACATACGAGCCGTACTTCAGCGTGGCATCGTAGAACCGGTTCTTGCTGGCGCGCTTGTACAGCCGCCGCAGGTAGAGGCGGGCGGCGAAGTGCTCCCAGTCCGGTGCGGTCAGGTCGATGCGCGATTCGGCCTCGCGGATCAGCAGGTCCACCATCTCATCGGCGCTGAGCTGCTGCCGCCGCGCGATCTGCCCCAGCACGCTGCGCAGGTAATCGGCCACGTCCAGCTGGGGGAACTCGGCATGCACGCTGTGCACCGTGCGCTGCAGCCGCGCCTGGTCGAACGGCATGCGTCGATTGCCGCCCTCCTTGGTGATCCACAGCGTGTCACTGCCGGGGGCCGCATCAACGGGGGTGTCCGTGGGCGGGGTGAGGGTCGAAGCGACGGTGTCGTCGGTGTTCATGCGTTCTCCATGCATGGCGCAGAGCCCGGCAGGCAGCGCGGCAGCGCCGTGCGGCAGCCGGACAGAAGGCGTGATTGGTGGGCAGGCCCTGCGTGTGCAGGAATACGTCGCCGCAGGCTCACATCGGTGGCGACGGGCCATGCTTCCAGGCGCCGGTCAGGTGGGCGCAACGGGGCGTCAAACAGCAACGCGGCGTTGCGACGATGCACCGGGCCTGGCGGAAGCGGGGAGCCGATGGACACAACATAGTGGGGTTAAGTTGGATCGTCAACCGGATATGTAGTGCTTTTTTGTCGCAGGGGGCTCTCCTGTACACATGAACATCCCATACAGATTGCACTATCAAACGCAAATGCGAGCCGTTATCATTTGATGGATCACAGGGCGGTGATGCGTTCGCAACCGGATGGCGGAACCGCGCGCGCGTCAGCGCACCGCGTGGTTCAACTTCTTATTGGCTGTGGTGTTCAATGTCTTCACGTCCTGTCGTTTCCGGTTTGCCCGCCCTCGTTTCCGCCGCGCTGCTCGGCACCATGGCAATGATGGCGTTCGTGTCCGTGATCGGCCCGGTGGTGCGGGTGTTGGGCCTGGCCGAGTGGCACGCTGGCCTCTCGGTCACCGCGGCGGGTGTGTTGTGGATGCTGTCGGCACGTCGCTGGGGTGCACTCAGCGATCGCGTCGGGCGCAAGCGCGTGCTGCTGATCGCGCTGGCGGCCTATGCCGTGATCTATGTAGCGCTGGCGGTGTTCGTGGATGTGGCGCTGACCTCGCCGCCGGCGGTCTGGATCTCCGTGCTGGCACTGGTCGGCACGCGTGCCCTGGTCGGGCTGTTCTACGCCGCCGTCCCGCCAACCGCTGCGGCCATCATCGCCGACCAGGCCGCCCCGGGGCAGCGTGGCAGCGTGATGGCCAAGCTCGGCACGGCCAATGCGCTGGGCATGGTGCTGGGTCCGGCCGCTGCTGGTTGGATCGCCTACCAGAATCTCTCGCTCACGCTGTATGTCGCCGCGTTGCTGCCGCTGCTGTCGCTGTTGATGATCTGGTGGCGACTACCGAACACGCCGCCCGTCGCGCCGACGCACACCGGCCCCAAACCGACGCTGGGCCTGGGCGATGCGCGCCTGCGCCTGCCATTGCTGGCGGTCTTCGCCGCGATGATCTCGGTGACCATCGCGCAGGTGACGGTCGGCTTCTTCGCGATTGATCGGCTGCAGCTCTCACCGGCAGACGGCGCACGCATGGCCGGGCTGGCCCTGACCGCCGTCGGTGTCGGCCTGATCTTCGCGCAGGGTCTGGTGATGAAGCTCAAGGACATCCGCCCGACGCGCTGGATCCTGGTCGGGGCGCTGATCTCCGGGCTGGGCTTTGCGTCGGTCGCGCTGGTCAGTGTGCCGTGGCAGCTGCTGGCCAGTTATGCGATCGCCGCGTTCGGCATGGGGTTCGTGTTCCCCAATTTCCAGGCGCTGGCGGCCGATTCGGTGGAGTCGCACGAGCAGGGCGCTGCCGCAGGTACGGTGGCATCGGTGCAGGGCATGGGCATGGTGGTCGGGCCGATGATCGGCACGCTGCTGTATCGGTGGTCGCCGAGCGCACCGTACCTGCTGGTGGGCGCGGTGCTGCTGATCCTGGCGCTCTCTGCCGCGCTGCATCGCGCGCGGGGTGCGGCATGAACGAGATGCTCGCCAGCGGCGTGGTCGATGCGCTGGCCGAGACCGCCACCGTTGATGCGGCCGACGCCCCGTACTTCCTGCTGCGCAGCCCGCAGCAGGCGATGGAAGCGCACGGTGTGCGTGCGCGGCTGCCGTCCGGTGCCACCGCCACCTTGGCCGAGCGCGTCGCCGCGTTCTTCGCCGCGCCGCGCTCCGGCCCGCGCCTGTTGGTGGGGGCGGTGCCGTTTGATCCCGAGCAGGGCGATGCGCTCTATCAGCCGGATCAAGTGACTGGCCACCCCACGGTGGTCCACGTGGAAACACCGACGCTGGTCGGGGATGTGCTCGCCGAGCCATCCGCGGAGGCCTATGCAGAGGCGGTGGCGACCGCAGTCACGGAACTGCAGCGCGCCGACAGCCCGTTGGAAAAAGTCGTGCTTGCACGCAGCCTGCGGGTCACCACCGCGCAGCCGCTGCATCCGCGCGTGCTGGCCGCGCGCCTGGGGAAAGACCCCAGCGTGGCGACTTACGTGGTGCCGGTACCCGCAGCGGGCGCCGCCGATCCGGCCTGGCTGGTCGGCGCCACCCCGGAGCTGCTGGTCTCCAAGCGCGGTGATCGTGTGCTCTCGCATCCACTGGCCGGCTCAGCGCGTCGTTCGGCCGATCCCGCCGAGGATGCACGCGCCGCGCAGACGCTGCTGGCGTCGGCCAAGGACCATGACGAGCACCGCCATGTGGTCGAGGCCATCGTGGCCGCGTTGGCCCCGCTGTGCCATCACGTCGAGGCACAGCCGCGCCCGACACTGCACGCCACCGCCACCATGTGGCATCTCGGCACCCGCATCCACGGCACGCTGAAGGATGCCTCGGTGTCCTCGGCCGCCCTGGTCGCGCTGCTGCATCCCACCCCGGCGGTCTGCGGCACGCCGCGTCCGCAGGCACTGGCGCTGATCCGTCAGGCCGAACCGGTCGCACGGGGCTTCTACGCCGGCGCCGTCGGCTGGACCGAGGCGCAGGGCGATGGTGACTGGTACGTGGCGATCCGCTGCGCACGCGTGCAGGGCACGCAGGTGCGCCTGTATGCCGGTGCCGGCATCGTCGCCGAGTCCCAACCCGATCTCGAGGTGGCCGAAACGGCTGCCAAGTTCATGGCCCTGCTGACCGCGCTCGGCGTCCATGACGTTCGTCCTTTCTGATGTGCGGGAGCTGTCCATGAACACATCCTTCTCTTCTTCCCGGGTGCCGCTGCGCCAGGTATGGCCGCCGGCCCTGGTCTCGCGCTATCGCGCGGCCGGCCATTGGCGCGGCGAGACCTTTCCGGGCTTCCTGCGCGAACGCGCCGAGCGCTTCGCCGGTGATATCGCGGTGGTCGGCGGCGATACGCGCCTCACCTATGCCCAGCTGTGGCAGGAGGCCGGTCGCATCGGCGCCGGCCTGCTCGCGCAGGGCTTGATCCCGGGTGACCGGGTGGTGGTGCAGCTCGGTAACGTGCCGGAATTCGTGACCGTGGTCTGCGGGTTGTTCCGCGCTGGTTTGATTCCCGTGTATGCATTGCCCGCGCATCGCCTCACCGAGGTTGCGCACTTCGCGCGCAAGGCCGAGGCCAATGCCTATATCGCTGCCTCCAGCTACGAGGGGTTCGATTACCGCACCCTTGCGCGCGAACTGCAGGCGCAGGTACCCGACGTGCAGCACGTCATCATCGCCGGTGACGCGGCCGGGTTCACCGCGCTGGCGGTGCTGGCGGGCGATCTCGAACAGCTGCCGCCCGATCCCGACCCGCAAGCGGTTGCGTTCCTGCAGATCTCCGGCGGCAGCACCGGCCTGTCCAAGCTGATTCCGCGCACGCACGACGACTACCTGTATTCCTTCCGCGCCAGCAACGCGATCTGCGGCATCACCCAGGACAGCGTCTATCTGGTGGCGCTGCCGGCCGCGCATAACTTCCCGATGAGCTCGCCGGGGTTCTTCGGCACGCTGTACGCCGGTGGCCGCGTGGTGCTGAGCCCGGGCGCCGGCCCGGAGACCGCGTTCGGCCTGATCGCGCGCGAGCGGGTGACCTGTGTCGGCCTGGTACCGCCGCTGGCGCTGCTGTGGGCGCAGGCCGCCGCAACGACCACGCAGGACCTCTCCAGCCTGCAGGTGGTGCAGGTCGGCGGCGCCAAGCTGGTCCCGGAAGCCGCGCGCCGGGTGATCGCCGGGCTGGGCTGCACCCTGCAGCAGGTATTCGGCATGGCCGAGGGCCTGGTCAATTACACCCGCCTGCACGACAGCGAGGAGATCATCGTCTCCACCCAGGGCCGCCCGATCAGCGAAGACGACGAAGTGCTGGTGGTCGACGACCACGGCAACCCGGTTGCAGACGGTGAGACCGGCCACCTGCTTACCCGTGGCCCGTACACCATCCGCGGCTATCACAACGATCCCGCCGCGAACGCGCGTGCCTTCACCGAGGACGGCTTCTACCGCACCGGCGACAGGGTGCAGCGCCTCCCCGGTGGCTATCTGGTGGTGCAGGGCAGGGCCACCGACCACATCAACCGTGCGGGCGAGAAGATCTCCGCCGAAGAGATCGAAGACCATCTGCTGGCGCACCCGAGCGTGTTCGATGCGGCGGTGGTCTCCATTCCTGACGCCTACCTTGGCGAGCGCAGCTGCGCCTTCATCATTGCCCAGGGCGAGCCGACCAAGGCTGCCAGCCTCAAGGCCTGGGTACGCAGCCGCGGCCTGGCCGCGTTCAAGGTGCCGGACCAGATCGTGTTCGTCGATGCCTTCGGCACCACGGCGGTCGGCAAGATCAGCCGCCGCGAGCTGCGTGCGCAGCTGCGCGAACGTTTCATGCAACAGACAGGAGAAACGCGCTGATGGCGCTGCCCAGGATCCAACCGTACCCGCTGCCGACCCACGCCGAACTGCCCACGCCGCGCGGCGCTTGGCAGCCCCGGACCGAGCGCCTGGCGCTGCTGGTGCATGACATGCAGCGCTACTTCCTGGCCGCCTTCGCGCCGGATGCCGCGCCGCTGGCACCGGCCGTGGCCAACATCGCCCGCCTGCTCGTGCATTGCCGCGCCCGTGGCATTCCGGTGTTCTACACCGCCCAGCGGGGCAACCAGGATCGCCGCGACCGTGGCCTGCAGGCCGATCTGTGGGGCCCGGGCATGTCCGCCACCGAGGACCACGAAGCCATCGTCGAGGCCGTGGCCCCGGCGCCAGGCGACCATGTGCTGGTCAAGCACCGTTACAGCGCGTTCCAGCGCAGCAATCTGGAGACGATGATGCGCGCCCGTGGCCGCGACCAGCTGCTGGTCACTGGCGTGTACGCGCACATCGGCTGCACGGCCACCGTCGCCGAGGGCTTCCAGCGCGACATCGAGAGCTTCATCGCCGCCGATGCCGTCGCCGACTTCTCGCGTGCCGATCATGACCTGGCCCTGCACTGGATCGCCCGTACCTGCGGCGTTGCGATGACCACCGATCACCTGCTGGAGACACTGGCATGACCGTACTTACCCTGGAGCGCATGCGCGCCGATGTCGCCGAGATGATCGGCGAAGCGCCCGAGGACATCAGCACCGATGAGAACCTGATGGACCTCGGGCTGGATTCGATGCGGGTGCTGGGACTGGTATTGGCGTGGGGCAACACCGGCATCGCACTGGAGTTCAGCCACCTGGCCGAGCACGCCACGCTGGGCGGCTGGTGGACGGTGGTGCAACGCCTGCAGGCACAGGCTGCGGCCAGCGCATGAATGCCCGTGCGGTGCCGGGTGCGGCCGAGCCCATCGTGCGCGGGCTGAGCGAGGCGCAGGCGGGGCTGTGGTATGCGCAGCGCCTGGCGCCGGACAATCCGGCGTTCAACACCGCCCATGCGGTGTGGATCGAGGGTGCGCTTGAGGTCGCTGCGTTCGTCCGCGCGGCCGATCAGGCCGCGCGCGACGCCGACGCGCTGGCGCTGCGCATCGTCGAGAGCGCACAAGGTCTGCCCGAGCAGTGGGTTGACCCGCAGCACGCGCCGACCGTGCAGGTGGTGGATCTGCGCGATCAGCCGGACCCGGCCGCCGCCGCGTGCGAGGCAATGCGGCGTGACCGGCTCACCCCCGTCGATCCCGCCCGCGACCGGCTCAGTCAGCAGCGCCTGTTCCTGCTCGGCCCGGCGCGCAGCGTCTGGTATCTGCGTGTGCATCACCTGGCCACCGATGGCTACGGCATGGGTCTGCTCACCGAGCGGGTCTGCGCGCTGTATGCAGGCACCCCGCAACATGCCGCACTGGCACCACTGGCCCCCGCGCTTGATGAAGACACCGCCTACCGTGACAGCGAGCGTCGCACGCGCGACGCAGCGTACTGGCATGAGCACATGGCCGACGCGCCGGCCGCCACCGGTCTGCAGGCCGGTCTCGCTGCCGCCGCGCCGGATGCCCTGCGCCACGTACACCCCGTTGATCCGGGCCTGCGCGAGCGTCTGCACCGTGCCGCGGCCGCGATCGGCCAGCCGTGGCCGGACCTGCTGACGGCGCTCGGCGCCGAATACTGCCGCCGGATCAGCGGCGAAGCCGAGGCCATCATCGGCGTGCCCTTCATGGGCCGCCTCGGCAGCGTCTCGGCCCGTGTGCCGGCGATGGTGATGAACGTGTTGCCGCTTCGGGTCACGGCCGGGGAGGGCAGCGTGGATGCCTTCGTGCGTGACGTCGCCCTGCGCCTGATGCGCGGCCGCCGCCACGGGCGTTACCGCGGTGAGCAACTGCGCCGTGACCTTGGCCTGATCGGCGGCCAGCGTCGCCTGCATGGGCCGCTGGTCAACGTGCAGCCGTTCTATCGGCCGGTGCAGCTGGCCGGCGTCACCGCTACCCTGGACGTGCTCTCCACCGGTCCAGTCGATGACGTGACGCTCGGCTTCCGTGGCGATGGCACGGCCGTGCTCGATCTGGAGATCGAGGCCAATCCCACCCTGTACACCCCGACACAGGTGCAGGCGCATGCCGCGCGCCTGCTGCATTTCGTGTCGGCGGCGCTGGACGTCCAGGCCACCGGCGGCACGATCACCTCGGTGCCGCTGTGCACACCCGCCGAAGCGCAGCGCTATCTGCATGACATCAATGCCACGGCGCATCCAGTGCCCGAGCTCAGCCTGGCCGCGCTGATCACCGCACGGATGGAGGCGACGCCGACGGCCATCGCCGTGGTCGTTGGCACGCAGCACCTTACCTACGCCGAGCTGGAGCAGCGCAGCCGTGCCTTGGGGCTGCAACTGCAGGCCCAGGGCGTCGGCCGCGAGGCAAGGGTGGTGGTCGCACTGCCGCGCTCGCTGGAGCTGATCATCGCCCTGGTGGCGGTGCTGCGCGCGGGCGGCGCGTATCTGCCGGTGGATCTGGTCCACCCGGATGAGCGCCTGGCCCGGATCCTGCGTTCGGCGCAACCGGTGTGCGTGCTGGCGCTGGCGCAGGATCGCGAGCGTTTCGCGGGCACACCGGTGCTCGCGCCGGCGCAGTGGGACACCCACCGGGATGCCGCCCTGACCGCCACGCCGCAGCCGGCCGACGCCGCGTACGTCATCTACACCTCCGGCTCCACCGGCGAGCCCAAGGGTGTGCTGATCGAGCATCGCGCCATCGTCAACCGCCTGGAATGGATGCGTGAGCACTATGCCTTCCAGGCCGACGACCGCATCCTGCAGAAAACCCCGGGCACCTTCGATGTCTCGGTATGGGAGTTCTTCCTGCCCCTGATCAGCGGCGCGACGCTGGTGGTCGCCCCGCCCGAGGCGCATCGCGATCCGCTGGCACTGGCCGCGCTGATCCGTGAGCACGCCATCACCACGGTGCATTTCGTGCCGTCGATGCTCGCGACGTTCCTGACCGCGCCAGCCGCGCGCGGGCTGCAGCTGCGGCGCGTGTTCACCAGTGGCGAAGCGCTGGATGCCGCGCTGCGTGACCGCTTCCATGCCACCGTCCAGGCCGAGCTGCACAACCTCTACGGGCCCACCGAGGCCGCCGTGGATGTCAGCTTCTGGCCGGCCAGTCAGCAGGACACGTCCGCGCCGGTGCCGATCGGACATCCGGTCTGGAACACGCGCCTGTACGTGCTCGACGCCCGGATGCAGCCGCTGCCGCCGGGTGTCGCCGGCGATCTGTATCTCGGCGGGGTGCAGCTGGCGCGCGGCTATCTGGGCCGCGATGACCTCACCGGTGAACGTTTCCTTGCCGATCCATTTGTCCCCGGCGGCCGCCTGTACCGCACCGGTGACGTAGCGCGCTGGCGTGAGGATGGGGCAGTGGAGTACCTCGGTCGAAACGACCATCAGATCAAGCTGCGCGGCCTGCGCATCGAACTAGGCGAGATCGATGCCGCGCTGCGCTCGGCGCCCGGCGTCCTCCGCGCCGAGGTAGTGCTGCGCGAGGATCGACCCGGTGAGCCGCGGCTGGTGGCCTACATCAATGCCGATGGGCCAGACCAGGACACGCTGCGCGCCCATCTGGGCGCGCGCCTGCCCGATTACATGGTGCCCAGCGCCTTGGTGGCCCTGGAACAGTGGCCGGTGACCGCCAATGGCAAGCTGGATCGTGCCGCGCTGCCGGCGCCCGCCCTGGTGGTCTCCACGGGAGTGGCACCGGTGACCGCGACCGAGCAGGCGCTGGCCACGCTGTTTGCCGAAACGCTGTCGCTGAGCGCACCGGTCTGCGCTGATGCCGATTTCTTCGCGCTGGGCGGCGACTCGCTCAGTGCCGTGCACCTGCTGCTGGCCATCCAGCAGCGGTGGCGCTGCGACCTCGGCCTCGGCGCGGTGTTCGCGGCCCCGACCGTGGCCGGGTTGGCGGCGCGCATCGATGCGCCGCCGACGGCGACCGATCACGGCCTGGCGCCGATGATCCGGCTGGCGAGCGGCGACGCTGAGCTCGCGCCGCTGTACGTGATCCATCCCGCCGGCGGCATCGCGTGGAACTATCGTGATCTTGCCCGGGCGCTGTCGCCGGCGCGCGAGGTCCACGGCCTGCAGTCGCCCGTGCTCGACCCCACCCAGCCGCTGCCTAGCAGCATCGAGGCACTGGCGGCTGACTACGCCGACCGCATTCTCGCGTTGGGTCGGTCCGGCCCGGTGCATCTGCTGGGCTGGTCGGTCGGTGGCATCCTCGCCCAGGCGATGGCGGTGCATCTGCGTGGGCGCGGTCACCAGGTCGGTGTGCTGGCGTTGCTCGACGCCTATCCCAGCGAGTGCTGGCGGGCCGAGCCGGAGCCGGACCCGATCGCCGCGCTGCGCGCCTTGCTCGCCATCGCCGGGCACGACCCGGAAGCGCATCCCGAGCTGGACAGCCGCGCAGCCATCCTGGCCTTCCTGCGCCGCGGCGACAGTGCGCTGGGCAACCTTCCCGATGTCGTTCTGGACGGCGTGGTCAGGGCCGTCACCGGCACCAATCGTCTGATCCGCGCCCATCACCACACGCACTACGATGGCCTGCTGCTGCACGTGCGCGCAGGCCACGATCATGTTGCCCGCCCGCAGTTGCAATCCGCGTTGTGGCAGGCACATGCCGCCCGCGTGGAGGCCATCGACCTTCCTTACCTGCACGCTGAATTGACCGGCCGCGATGCCGTGGCGCAGATCGCGCCCTGGCTTGACGCGCACCTTCGGCGGCACGACCTACACAGGACACCTGCATGAAGCTCTCTGGATTTGCCGGCACCATTGCCCTGGTCACCGGTGCCAGCGGCGGCATCGGCGCAGCGTTGGTCACTCTGTTGAGTGACAGCGGCAGCATCGTCGTCGCTACCGACATCACCGCGCCCGTGCTTGAGCACCGGGCAGGGCAACCCCCCGTCCACGCCCGCGCACTGGATGTCACCGATGCCGCTGCGGTCGAGGCGCTGGTCGACTGGATCGAGACGGAGATCGGTCCAATCGGCTTCGGCGTCAACGTGGCTGGCGTGCTGCAGGTCGGTACCGTCACCGCAACCGATGACGCGCAGTGGCGACGCGTTTTTGCAGTCAATGCCGACGGCGTGTTCCATGTCTGCCGGGCGTTGGCGCGCGTGATGAGTCCACGCCGCGCCGGCGCCATCGTCACGGTCAGCTCCAACGCCGCGGGTGTCCCGCGCCACGGGATGGCCGCCTATGCCGCCTCCAAGGCGGCGGCGACCATGTTCACCCGTTGCCTGGGCCTGGAGCTTGCACCGTTGGGGATCCGCTGCAACATCGTGGCCCCCGGCTCGACGCTGACCCCGATGCAGACCGGCATGTGGGCCGACGCTCAGGGTGGCCAAGGTGTGATCGATGGCAATCCCGATATCTATAAGGCGGGCATTCCGCTACGCAAATTGGCGACGCCGGACGACATTGCCGCATCGGTGATGTTCCTGCTCTCCGACCAGGCCGGTCACATCGCGATGAGCGATCTGTACGTGGATGGCGGCGCCACGCTGCGCGGATGAACGCGCTCCGGCCCGTGCCGCTGCCCGGCACGGTGCCCACCGGCAGCAGGCGCATGGCGCTCCCCCGCAACGGGGTCGAGTACGGTCCGGCCGTGTCGCTTTCGAAACAGGCTCTGCGCCATCTCCGGACCGTCCCCGGATAGTGCTGTCGTGACCGGCATCGCGCCGTGGCGAGACCCTGTCTCGTCACGAATGCCCATGCCGCATCTGCCCCCGATATAGAGATTCAATGCCGGAATCAGCACATCTGGAACCGGGCGCGCAGATTTCAAATTATGCAAGTTGATGCATGGCTGACCCGTGAGCGCACCCCTATCGTGCGATCCAACCACGTGGGATACGCACGCGCTCAACCGGAGCGACCTGCTGACAGCCAAGCGCTGGGTGGCCATGGACGAAATGGGAACCGACCTGCACGCCGTCGCGTGTGGCGAGCCCCTGTGTCCCGTCCGCGCACAACACTTTGAGGCCCCGTCATGAAACGCATTCTGCTTGCGGACGACCATCCGGTCATTCGCACCGGCCTTCACTCCGTCCTCAGTGGCGACGCCCGATTTTCCGTGGTCGGTGAAGCGGCCGATGCCGAGCAGCTGGAAGCGCTGCTGGCCGCGCGCGGCTGCGATCTGGTCATCACCGATCTTTCCATGCCCTGGGGCAGACGCCCCGATGGCCTGCGCATGCTCGCCGGCATCCGCCGCGACTATCCGGACGTCGCCTTGCTGGTGGTGACCTCGTTCGGCAACCTGGAGGTGCTGCGCGCGGTCGCCAAGCTGGGCGTCTGCGGCATCCTCGCCAAAACCTGCGCCCTGCAGATGCTGATCGATGCGGTGGACACCGTGCTCGCCGGCGGGGTCTATTATCCGGCTGATCTGGCGCAGCGACTGATGCCGCCGATCCATCGCGTGCGCGGGCTCACCGCGCGCGAAAGCGAGGTGGTGCGGTTGCTGGCGCACGGCCTCGGGGTCAAGGAAATCGCCGACATCCATCGTCGCACCGTGAGCACCATCAGCCGTCAGAAAGGCGCGGCGATGAAACGCCTCGGGCTGCGGACCGAGTTCGAACTGATGGACTACGCACGCGCGGTCGGGCTGTCGCCGAGCAGCAGTTGAGACAACGTGCTCGAGTGCATCCACGCATGGCGGTTGCGCACAGCATTGCGTTGCAGTGCGCATCGCGTTCGCAGTTCCGGGTCGTCATGGGAATTAGTCAAGTTGTTGCATGGTGCGTCGCAACCTGCACGCCTATCGTTGCCCCCTGTCTGCGAGGGTCGCACTGCGACACCCCACGCCTCGCGGGCAGTTACCTCCACGACACACTTGCCAAGGAACGAACGCAATGAACATCGTCAAGAAGCTCGCTTTCGCTGTAGCGCTGAGCACAGCATCACTGTCGGCCAACGCCGCCGAATCCCACATCAAGGTCTACACCGATGTCGACCTCACGCTGGCCCTGCTCAAGGCGGACGGTAGTCCGCTGTCGGACACCATGGAGATGGTCCACGTGCCCGGTGACGGCCTGCGCACGGTCACCGAACGCGTTCGTGTTTTCACCAACGATGAAAGCAAGGACATCGAAGTGAACGTGATGCACGACCCGGTGCTGGTGCTGCAGACCGGTACCGGCCCGTCCGTGCCACTGACCGTCAGCCTCAACAAGACGCCGCTGACCGTCGCGGCGAAGGACTTCCGGGCCTCGGATATCTTCGATGGTGCACTGCCGGGTGCATCGTTCATCATGGATCTGGATATCGCCCAGACCACCAAGGCCCCGCTGACCGTCGCCGGTACCTATGACGGCATCGTCAGCATCGCCATGAAGCAGAAGACCGCTTCGCCGTAATACCCCACGCCGGCCCGGATCCCGGGCCGGCGGCCTCAGGCCGTACTCCCCATGAAAGCTCACGCACCTGCCATTACCCGGCTGGCGCTGGCGCTCGCCTTGTCGTTGGCCACACCGCTGGTCGCCACGGGCGGCGTCCCCGTCGGTTTTGAAGACCTGGTTGCCGGCCAGACCGAGCAGCTTGATGTGCGCCTGTTCGGGCGCACGGCGGGCCTGTCGCCGGTGCGCGTCACTCTTGAGAGCGTGCAGCTGGAAGATCCGGCGCGCGTACTTGAGGCGCTCGATCTCTCTCCCGAGGCCCAGGCAGCACTGCTGCCGGCCCTCTCCGAGCCACTGCCGCGCAACAGCCATCTGGCCTGCCGTTACGGCGGCGGCAGCGCCGGCTGTGGCTATCTCGACCCACCCGGGGATCCCAACACCGTGCGTGCTCTCTACGACGAAGGCGAAGGCGCCGTGCGTCTGTTCGTTGCCCGCCAGTGGATCAGCGCCGAACCGGCCGCCGATCGCTTCCACCAGGTCAGCAGCAACGCCGAGAATGCGTTCCTGCACCAGCAGACCGTCAATTTCAGTGGCGGCCGTGGCTACCAGGCGCTGACCGCACAAGGTGCCGGCGCGCTGGGCGTGCTGCAGCGCGGCCACATCGCGGTGGACTGGAACTTCAACAGCCAGCAGTACCGCGGCAGCCGGCGCCGCCAGGATTTCCAGTTCGACAACGCCTACTACCGCCATGACCTGGGCCAGCAGCACTACCTGCAGGCCGGGCGCATGGACCGCCGCAACCTGTCCAGCCCGCAGGGCGGCACCTTCAGTTTCAGCCTGCTGCCGATGGACCGTTTCGCCGGCCTGCGCGTGGGCACCACCCAGGCCTACGTAGACGCCGAGGCTGCCGTGCAGGCGCTGCCGCTGACCGTGCTGCTGGCGCGCGATGCGCGCGTGGATGCCTTCGACGGCGAGCGCCTGCTGCAGACCTTCTACCTCCAGGCGGGCATCAACCAGCTTGATACCCGCCGCTTCCCGTTCGGCAGCTACAGCGTGACCCTGCGCATCTACGAAGACGGCGTGCTGGTGCGCAGCGAAGAGGCACCGTTCGACAAGGGCGGCGACTGGACCAACAGCAGCGTGCAGTGGTTCCTGCAGGGCGGCCGCCGCAACGAGCGCCGCAGTGACCGTTTCGACGGCGAGATGGCGGCCATGGCCGGCCTGCGCCTGCCGCTGGGGCGGACTACCGCCATCACCGCCGGTGTCGCCGACCTCGGCGGGGTCAGCTATGGCGAGCTGCGCGTGGACCTGCGCCATGCCTTCGCCACCCAGGATATCCGCGCCACCTTCAGTGGCCTGCAGGGCAGTGATGGCAGCACCGGCCAGCAGCATCAGTTGTCGTACCGTCGGCGCGCGTCCTGGAACCTGTACCAGCAGCGGATGCGCGGCAAGGCCTGCCAGTTCGAGGACGACGCGCGCGACCGGCTGGGCTGCGCCGATTCACTCAGTGCCTCGATGGCGCTGCCGCTTGCCGGTGGCAGTGGGTATGTGGCCTATACCCGGCGCCAGACCTGGAGCCGCGGGCGACTGCTTGGCGGGGACATCGACGACCCGTTGGCCGGACTGGACCCGCTGCTGCCGCCGTCGGAGCAGCGCTACAGCCGCGAGCCCAGTCTCACCCGCACCTGGCAGGCCAGCTACAACCGCGTGCAGCGCTGGCAGGAGTTCAGTATCTCCACCCGCGTCGGCGTGTGGCAGCAGCAGAGCCGCAGCAGCCTGCGCGACGGCCGGGACCGCGGCATCTTCCTCAACCTCAGTCTGACCCGCCTGCAGCGCGGTGACCGCGGCACTTCGCAGCGCCGCTACGGTCTGGACGTGCGCCAGCCACAGCATGCGCGACCGGAGGTCAACTACAGCGCCGGGCAGACCCTGCGCCAGGACGTGGAGGCGCAGTACCGCGAAGCCACCGTGGACCTGCGTGGCAACAACAGCGACCGCTACAGCGCCGCACTCAGCGCGCAGCTGCAGAACAGCATCGGTCACACCGGCGGCACGCTGGCCCACTACCAGCAGCGCGGCCGCACCGAGATGGCCTACAGCGCCACCCACAGCTCCGGCCTGGCACTGGGCCGGCACGGCTTCTACTGGGGCGGCGGGCTGGGGGCCGAGGCCGGCCTGGCCGTGCAGGTGGACGACACCGACGATCTGGAACTGACCGGCGTCGCCGCCGAGCTGCAGGTGGGGGGTCTGCGCCGGCAACGGCTGGCACTCGGCGAGCGCCGCCTGTTGCCGCTGCCGGCCTACCAGAGCCACCGCGCCGAAGTGCAGGACGCCAGCGCCCTGAACAGCGATGCCGCGATCCGCGTGACCGGCGTGGGTGGCTCGCGCCCGGTCTTCCTGTCGCCCGGCCGGCTGGTGCAGATGCCGGTGCCGATCGAGGTGACCTACACCTTCATCGGCAACGCGCGCGACATTGCCGGGTTGCCACTGGGCGGCGCCCGCATCCTCAATGCACCGGTGCCTGGCACCGGCAGCAACGGCGGCTTCGTGGCCGACTTCCCGCGCCGCGAGCGCACCTTGTACCTGCTGCAGGAGGACCGCCTGTTGCAGTGTCCGCTGCAGGTGCGTGAGCGGCGCAGCGTGGTGATGCTGGTGGGCACCGTGCAGTGCGAGCCGCTGGGCGTGGCGCAGCTGCCGGCCGAGATCCGCCAGCAGGCGCGGGTAACCCGATTACTGCAGGAGCAGGCCCTGCTGGCGGCCACGCCGCAGACGGCCTCTGCGGGAGGCACGCCATGAACCGGCGCGGTGTGTGGGTCGTGATGCTGCTGACGGCGCTGTTGGTGGTGATGCCGAAGGCGTGGGGGCAGCGGCCGCCCCAGACCGAACCTCCCAGAGCGCTGGTGGCCCAAGACACTTTAATGAGCTGGGATAGATCTGCAATGCCCGGTGATATTGAGCTGATGGCCCCAAAGACAATGCTGGCCTATGACCGACTGGATTATGGAAAGCTCTACGGGCGGCTGTTTGTCACCTGCGCTCCCACCAGTCATCCCTCGTTGGGGCGCTGCCCAACGGAAGACACCGGTGAGACTGGCTCGGTCACATCAAAAGTCGGATTGGTGCTGACTGAAAGTCGCACGGAAACGGTGACGGAAATTGCAGTGCATGGCCAGCTGCTGAGAGCTGATGGAACGTTCGCATGCAGTACCGATACCTGGAAAGCGTATCCGAGACCGCTACACACTTCGTACGCGATCTATTGCACCGTCAACCCACCAGCTGGCACAAGCATGCATCTCTGGCTGCCGAGCTCGGAGCTGGAGCGCCTGGTGGCGGGTAAGTGGACCGGTGCGATTGAACTGAATCTACGATCACCGGTGGATGACTCACTCGGTGTCTACCGCTTCAGCTTCGACTTCACCATCACCGACCGCAACGCCGTCTCAATCTACTTCCCAGCCTTCCACCACATCACCCCCCTGGTTCAGCTCAGCGCCGCCTACGACCCCATCGGGCGGACTGTAGGCGGACGCACCCTACTCGAAATGTGTCTCTACGACGGACTCGGCTCCCAAGCCCAGTACCTCGGCGTGACCGTGCGTGACCGCAGTGGCAGGCCGCCCGGTCCCAGTGGCTATTCGCTCTGGCATACCGATGGTGGCAGCGACGACACCCGTCGCCTGGATTACACCGTCACCCTGGACCATAACGGCGCCCCGGTGTCCATGCCCAACGGTGTGGAGCAACAGCTGCATGGCATCGATACCGCTCAGCTGCGGCTGGTGTTGTTGCCCGGCATGAGCCAACCGGTGTTCTGCGTGCCCACGCCGATCACCTTCGATATTCCGCGCGTCCCCATTTCCACCCAGCAGGCCGGCACCTACTTCGGCGAGCTACAGGTGGAGCTGCGCGTCCCCACGGTCACGCCCTGACCTTCCAGGAGCTTCCATGAAAATGCCAGTCCTTGTTCTGTTGTCCCTGTCGCTGCTGCTGGCGGCACCTGCACACGCCAATCTTACCGTGCACCCCATGCGCGCGGCGGTCGATGGCAAGCGCAGCACGCAGATCCGCATCTATTCCCAATCCACCCAGCCGCAGTACATCCAGACCTCCTTGCGCCGTATCGTCGACGCCGCTGGCGACCAGGAGCATGAGGTCGACGTCGATCCCAGCGAAGCGGCCATCGCGGTCACGCCGGGCAAGTTTGCCCTGGCCGGCGGTGGCAACCGTCTGATCCGCGTGATTCCGCTGCAGCCCGTGCAGGCCGAGACCGCTTACCGCGTCTACTTCGAGGGCGTGCGCAGTCCGGACGAACGTGACCAGGCCGCGGGCGAGGGCGCCCAGGCCAGCATTGGCGTGAACCTGGTATGGGGGGCGTTGGTGAACGTATTGCCCGTCGACGGCACGGTGGACGTTCGTGTGCAAGGCGACCGGCTGCGCAACGTCGGCACGTTGCGCCTGGGCATCACCAGCATCGCCGACTGCGATGGCAGTCAATGCACCGCGCACGACCTGTCGCGCAGCCTGTATCCCGGCAGCGCACTGCCGCTGCCGTTCGCCATGCAGCCGGGCCACACCGTACAGCTGCGCTACCGGCTCACGCGCGATGGCAATCGTGAGCACGTGCAGACCCTCACGCCCTGAATCCCCACACCTGCCTGCTGCGCAATGCCGGGCGGTTCCCATCTCGTTTCGTTCCCCAAGGAGTTCTCATGAACAAAATCTATCGACGTGTCTGGTCCACCGCCCTGCAGTGCTGGGTCGTTGCCAGTGAGTTGGCTTCGGTGCGTGGAAAGCGTGCGCAGGTGTCAGGCCGAAGCGCGGCGCTGATCGCATTGCTGGGTCTGTCCCCAATGACTGCTGCGGCGGTCGAAGCCGCTGACGACGACGCAGAGTGGTGGGAACGCCAGGTGTTGAGTGCCTTCCACGCCATGTCGGTGGCCCCGTCCGGCAATGCCGCGGTAATGGCCGTGATCAAGGGGTCGGTGTATGGGAATACCTCTGCTGCAAACTGGAGCCTGGTGACCGCTGAAGAAACCATGGCGCTGGGCGGTGAGGCCGGTGCGAAAGGCTACGGAAGCTTTGCCGCAGGGATCAAGAGCCAGGCAAACGGTGCCGGTGGCGTAACCGTGGGCAACTTTGCTGAAGGCAATGGTGCCAACAGCACGGTGGTCGGCTATCGGGCCAGCGCGACCAACGGTGGCTATGGCACCGCGGTGGGTGCTGGCGCCATCGCCAATGGGGTGGGGACGACGGCCCTTGGCAATGACTCGAGGGCGTACAGCGAGAACTCCGTCGCCGTTGGCAGCGGCTCCAAGACCCATGATGGGGCGGGCATCTCCAAAATCGCCATTGGGGGTGATGCCTATGCAGGCAGCAGCGGCTGGACAGGCGCCATTGCAGTAGGTGGTGAGTCGCGCGCCGAATTCGATGGATTGGCGCTCGGCTACGAAGCCTTGGCCGTAGCGCGCGGTGCAGTGGCGCTTGGACGAGGATCGAGCGCAACTGAAGTCGACACCGTCTCTGTCGGCAATTACCTGACCAAACGCCGCATTGTGAACGTTGCAGACGGCGTGCTGAACGCATCGAGCACTGACGCGGTGACTGGCCGGCAACTCAACGCCACCAATGAACGACTGACCGCTGCCACGACGACTGCAAACGCGGCACGCACCACCGCCAATACGGCCAAATCCACCGCAGATCGCGCTCTGGCTGCTGCCTCGCTGGTCACGCAGACGTCGACCAGCAGCACGATCCGTGTCGGCGGTTCCAACACTGGCACCGTGCTGGACGTGGCCAACCGGAACGGAACCAAGCGCCGCATCCAGAACATCGAGAACGGTGTGTTGAGCGCCACCAGTACCGATGCGGTGACCGGGCAACAGCTGCACGCCACCAACCAGGCCGTGAGCACGGCCACCAGCACCGCCATGGCAGCCAAGACCGCTGCCGATGGGGCTGCGGCCAAGGCGACGGTGGCCGCCAACACCACGGCCACCGGCACCGCCATGACGGCGGCCAATAAAGCCACCGCCACCGGCACCGGCGCATTGGCCAGCGGCACCTCGGCCAAGGCGCAGGGGACGCACGCCACGGCGCTGGGCTTCAGTGCGCAGGCGACCGCCAACCAGGCCACGGCGGTCGGCCGCGAGGCGATCGCGACCGGCAGCTACGCCACGGCATTGGGCAACCTGGCCAAGGCAGGCGGGGGCAGTGCGCTGGCACTGGGCGATCGCAGCAGCGCCACCCATGGCAATGCGGTGGCCTTGGGCGCCGGCTCTGTCACCGCTTCGGACAATTCGGTTTCTGTGGGTAACGCCAGCGGGAAGCGCAAGATCCAGTACGTGGCGGACGGCACCATCGGCGCGGGCAGTACCGATGCGGTCACCGGCAGCCAGCTGCACGCGACCAACACCCTCGTCGGCACCGCACAGAGCACCGCCACCAGTGCGCAGACCGCAGCGGGTGCGGCCCAGCGCACGGCCGATGGCCTGACCACCCGCGCAACCGCGTTGGAGGGCTTGGTCAGCCAGACGGCAGTCGCTGGCCCTGTGCGTCTTGGCGCGCAGAACACGGGCACGACGCTGGATGTGCGCAACAAATCCAACGCCAACCGCAAGATCAGCGGCGTGGCCGATGCAACGCTGAGCGCCACCAGTACCGAGGCGGTGACCGGCAAGCAGCTCAATGCCACCAATGCCGCCGTGGCCGATGCCCGGTCGGCCGCCGTTGCGGCACAGGCCGGCGCGGATGCGGTGCGCAATCGGGTGAATGCCAGTGCTCTTGCGCTGGGCGCCGATGCCGTGGCCGAAACCAATGCGTTCGGCATCAGCACTGCGTTGGGGCAAGGTGCGCGCAGCTACAACGGCCAAAGCGTGGCGCTGGGCTTCGATGCCCGGGCCGGGGTGGACAAGGACGGCAACAAGGTCGCCAACGCCAATGCAGGGGTGTCGGTAGGGGCCAAGTCACGCAGTGGCAACGGCGGCGTCGCCATGGGGCTTCAAGCCCAGGCCGAGGGTGACCGCGCTGTCGCCGTTGGCAACGATGCCAAGAGCAATGCCTTGCATGCCAGCGCCGTGGGCTATCGCAGCGAAGCCAGCGGGGAGAAGGCGGCCGCACTCGGTGCCGATGCCCGCGCCACCGGTCAGTACGCCACCGCGACCGGCCACAACACCCGCGCCACCGGTGACCGTGCCCTGGCCAGTGGCGTGAATGCACAGGCCACCGGTGCCAACAGCAGCGCGCTCGGTAGCGGCGCCAAGGCGACGCACAGCAACAGCGTGGCGCTGGGTGCCGGATCGGTGAGCTATTCGGACAATTCGGTGTCGGTGGGCAATGCCAGCAACCGGCGCAAGCTTCAGTATGTCGCTGATGGTTCCGTGGGGGCAGGCAGTACCGATGCAGTCACTGGCAGCCAGCTGCACGCCACCAACACCAGCGTCAGCGCGGCACAGACCGCTGCGACGGCCGCACAGCACACCGCCGATGGGGTGGTGACCCGTGCGACGGCGCTGGAGGGCCTGGTCAGCCAGGTGTCGGCGACGGGCAACCTTCGCCTGGGTGGGCAGAACACCGGTACCGTTCTGGACGTCCGCAACAGGTCGAACGCGGCACGCAAACTGAGCGGCGTGGCTGATGGCACCGTGAGTGCCACCAGCACCGAAGCGGTAACCGGGAAGCAGCTCAATGTCACCAACACCAATGTGACCGCAGCGCAGAACGCGGCAGCCACTGCGCAAACGGCAGCAACTGCCGCACAGCGAACGGCGGACGGTGTGGTAGGCCGTGCGACGGCTCTGGAAGGACTGGTCAGCCAGGTGTCAGCCAGCGGGAACCTGCGCTTGGGTGCGCAGAACACCGGCACCACGCTGGACCTGCGCAACAAGTCCAATGCAGCGCGCAAGCTGAGCGGTGTGGCGGATGGCACCCTGAGTGCGACCAGTACCGACGCGGTTACGGGCAAGCAGTTGTTCGGTACCCAGCAGAAAGTGACGGCCCATGAAGGGGTCTTGGCGACGCACGCCTCGCAGCTGTCCGGGCAGGATGGGCGCATCGCAGACAACCGTCGTGATCTCAATGAGTTGCGCACCGAATTCGAGAACTTCGATCCCGATCTGGACGGTGTGGTGAAGTTTGCCGCGGACGGTAGCATCGACCTGAATGGTGGAAAGGTTCGAGGTGTAGCGGCCGGGGATGTCAGCTCGGCAGGTAGCACTGAGGCGGTGAATGGTGGGCAGCTATTTGCGACCAATCGTAGGATCGACGTACTTTCTGAAAATGCTAAATATCTGGCGTTCGGTGAGTTTCTTGACCAAGAAGCCGCAGTGGCGGGGCGACTCGCGATTGCGCTGGGTGATTCCGCACAGGCGTCAACAACCCCAAACTCTGAGGGTGCTGTAGCGTTGGGGGCATACGCCATCGCGGAAGGAACAAATTCTGTAGCCCTTGGGCGCGCATCGCATGTGCACGAGGGAGCAGTCAGGGGCTTCGCGCTGGGCGCAGAGTCCCAAGTGGCTGAGTCCGGTGGTGTCGCCCTTGGCGCTGCGAGTTCCGTACTGAAGGGAGCAGTGGAGTCTGTCGCAATCGGCGCACAGTCTGTGGCCAAGGAGGCCCACTCGGTGTCGTTTGGTAACGACGCATTGAAGCGACGTCTAGTTAACGTTGCTCGTGGACTGGGTGAGCACGACGCAACCACTGTAGCCCAGCTTGCAGAGGTCCTCGAAACTCTTGGGGGCGGTGCCATGCTGGATTCAAGTGGCAATATCATCGCCCCTAGCTATGACGTACAGGGCGAAACCTTCAATACCGTCGGTGAGGCACTTTCCAGCCTCGACGGTGCAGTGCTCGCCAACGGCAACCGCGTCGACCGGGTGGAGAACCAACTCCGCTCTGTGTTCCAGGACAGCCCCGCCACCCGCACTGACGGCCTCAACCAGCTCAACCTGGCCGGCCCCAACGGCATGGTGCTCGGCAACGTGGCCAACGGTCTGATCGCACCCGGCAGCCGCGACGCGGTCAACGGCGGCCAGTTGCATGCCATGGAGCAGCGCCTGGATGGCCGCATCGACGGTCTGGAACAGCGCGTTGACACCCCGCTGCAAGGTCGCGCAATGGCGACCGCCAGTGCACCTACGCCGCCCGTGGCTGCGGAGGAGGAAGGCAGTGGCGCGGCATCGGGTACGCCGGAGGCCGCCTCTGCCGGAGATGGTGGGGGTCGCATCGCCAGTGCCGACGACGGCGGCAAGCCGTCCAAGGCCGACGCACCGGCCTCTGCACCCACTCCCACGCCGCAGGTCAGCACCGCCGATCTGGAGAAGATGCTCGCCCGCGCCAACGAGTACACCGATGACGCGATCAAAGGGGTCGAACAGCGCCTGGACAAGATGGACAAGCGCTTCAACCGGTTGGCGGCCATGAACAGCGCGCAGAGCGCGATGGCCATGAACACCGCCGGCCTGGCCACCTACAACCGGCTGGGTGCCGGCGTAGGCTACAGCGATGGTGAATCGGCCATGGCCGTGGGCTACCAGCGGGTGCTCAACGAGAAGGGCTCGGCCACCTTCAGCCTCAACGGCGCGTTCACCAACAGCGGTGAGCAGAGCGTTGGCCTGGGTGTTGGTATCGGTTGGTAATCGCCCCGGCATTGCGGGTTCCAGCACTCCCCGGTTCGCATCTGCGCGCCGGGGAGTCTGCGTTTTGGGGCCTGCTTGCGCGGGTTTCCGCGAATGGCCTGGCCCTGCTGCGGCCGGGTCGTCGCCGGTCGGAGACAACCGATGACCGCCCCCCGTGGCGCCCTCGCGGGTGGGCAGCTGCCGATCTCCAGAGAACGCGCCCCGCCGTCAGGGGCGCGACCCCGCGGGCCCTGCGTGCGGCTCAGCCTGACGAAGTCGGGGGGTGCGTGTCGCCGCCGTTGGCAGCATCACGCAGGCGGGCGAGCAGGATCGCCAACTGCGTCAGGTCTTGATCGGCTGGGTCGCCATTGATCGCGTGGATCTTCAGACAGGTCTGCAGCGCGCATATCGCAGCAACCGCATTCTTGTCGCCGACCATCGACGCTGCGCCCTGGATGCGGTGTGCCATGGCCAGTGCGCGCCGCCAGTTGCCCGCGGCGATCACCGTTTCCAGATCGGTGAGGTCCACCTGCATCTGGGTGGCATAGATCGCCATGACATCCAGCCCGTGTGCACCGCCGACAGGGGCCGCGCGGGGCGCCGGCGACGGCCCCGGCCGCACGGCAGCATCGAACTCGCACCACGCCACCGGTTTGGATAGAAAGCGGTGCACATCGGTGCCCGCATAACCTTGGCGATCGCCGTCTTCCGTTGCGCCGGACAGGGAGATCAGGCGGGCGGCCGGCCAGCCGTGACGGCTTTCCATGCGCCTGATGGCAACGGCAATGGCGCTTCCGGTCTGGTCCATCAGGTCGCCGTCCAGCGTGATCAGCGCGAACGGACCCTCCGCAGCGAGGCTGGCCAGGGCACTGGCGCCGGTGTGGGCCACCGAGACCTCGAACTGCTGACTGTGCAGCCTGCGCCGGATGATCTCGGCAATGGCTGGCTGATCCTCGATCACCAGCGCCCGTGGGCAATCCAGGGTTGCCGCCGGTGCTGCAGTGGTTGCCTCGCGCCGCCCGCGCAACGTGGCGATGAACGTCGAGCCGCGGCCGAGCTTGCTGACCACGGCGATGTCACCGCCCTGGCTGATGGCGATCCGGCGGCACAAGCTCAACCCGATGCCGGTGCCCAGCTTGCGCCGGCCCTGGGCGGTGCCACTGAACGCCACGAAGATGCGTTCGATATCTTCCGTGGCAATGCCCGGGCCGGTGTCAGTGACCCGCATGCTGATCTGGCCGAGCTCGCCGACGCCGCGCAGGAAGCCCAGTCGGACGCCGATCACCCCGGTGTCCGAGAACTTGATGGCGTTGGAGATCAGATTGCTGGCAATGTGGTGGAGGGCACGCGCATCGCACTGCGTGACCGTGGCATCGGGCCCTTCCAGGGCCAGGCGCAGCTGCAGTCCCTTGGACAGCGCCAGCGGCCGCATTCCAGAGATGCACTCCACCAGCACGGCATGCGCGCGATGGCAGGCGCCGGCGCTGTGACGATGGGTGGCCTCGTGAAACATGAATTCCAGGGCATTGGTCAGCGTGTGCCGCAAGGCATCGGCGGCCGAGCGCGCGGATGCGAAATGCTGTTCGCGCAAAGGTTGCACCGGCTCGGCCTCGGCAAGGTCGATCGCCGAGATCACGGACGACGCACTGTTGCGGAGCTCATGGTTGACCAGCGTCAGGATGCGGGCGGCCTCGGCCTGGCGGGCGGCGGCGCGGCGTGTCATGCGATAGGCCCGCAGCATGCTCAGCAGGATCGTCAGCATCACCAGGCAGCAGACCACGATGGGGACGCGGTAGTAGAGGGCGACCGCGCGGATCGTGGGCGGCGCGCGGTAGATGGCATCGAGCGTACGCTCGAGGATGTCGGTGTGGATGGTCGAGGGCAGCGCACCCAGTGCGTCGTGGGCTGCGGCAACATCGGCCGCACGCCGCGGTACCGATGCCACGCGCAGCTCCACCGGTGGCGCATCGGGCGCGGGGTGCACCTGCAGGATGGCATTGTGATCGCGCCGGGTCAGTGGCACCAGAATGGCATCGCCGCCCAGTGCCGCGTCGGCCGTGCCGCTGTCCAGCGCCGCCAGCATGCCGCCCGGTGAGGCCATGGGCAGGACCTGGATGCCTGGATGGTTGCGTGCCAGAAAGGCGCGGTACTCGCCATTGTCGATCACTGCCACGCGGCGACCCGCCAATGCGGCAAGCGGAGCGTGATCCGAACTGCGGCGAGTGACCAGCACGGAAGTGCCGGTGTAGAACGGTGCGGAGACGACCGCCGAGGCCGGCAGCAGTGCGCGGGTCGAGGGCAGCGAGAATGCGACGCCATCCACCTCACCGGTCCGAAGCAGGTCGATGGCACGCTCGATGGAGGGCGAGCGGTGCAGCTCGAGCCGGATGCCGACATGGGCCTCCAGCGCTTCTGCGTAGGCGCTCGGCCCTCCGTTCAATGGCGACCCACCGAGACCATACGGCGTCGCCATCTGCGGGCCGATCGCCAGCCGGAACACCGGGCGGCGATGGGACGGCGTGGCCAGCGCCAGCAGGACCAGGCAAAGAATGACGGCGGCGATGCCGCTGAACAACAGGAGGGCGCCGAGGGCGCGCGATGGGGCGACGGTGGTCACATGGATATCTCTAAGGGTCCGGCGACTACCGCGCGCAGAACGCGAGGGCAAGCGCATGTTCGTCAGAGATACACGCCCCGCACCGGTCACGATATGCAACGAGTACGAAAGCCGCAGTAGCGCACGACGTTGCAGCGCGTCGCATGGCGCGCCTATGCAATAGTCCTTGCCTATCGGGGATGCCCCGACGGGTGCCGCGGATGGACGTCTCAATCAGCTGGACAGGGTAGATGCCGCACATCGCCGTGACGTTGCCATTCGCATCGATTATTGCGCGCTACCGCGTCGCGCTGGAAGGCCATGCGCCTGGACGCGCTGCCGGTGGCGTGAGTGGCCCTGCGCGATGCTCTCGTGGCCATCACGATCAATCCACGCCCTGCTGCTGCGCACCTGCCTAAGATCGAGGCACCCCAAAGGATGTTTCCGCACCATGACCACCGCACTGCAGGATCTCGACGCACTTGAGCCGATCGATATCGACGGGCTCAAGGCACAGGGCGTGCCACCTGTCGCCCAGTATCTGGTCGACCAGGAAAAATTCGTGCTGCTCGGGGGGGAGCGGGGGATCTATCGTCTGGCCGGGACAGACACGGTCTGTTACTTCACCAGCCTGGATCAGATCCGCCTGCACCTGTTGGGCCAATCACTGACCCGGTTGACGGTGGAGCTGGCATAGCGGCGTCCGAGCGCGCTGCTGCGCGACTAGAGGCCACCCTGCCGGGGCAGCGGCGCGGGCACGTTCAACTGGCCACCGGCTGCCACATAGGCCGCCAATGCTTCGCCTTGACTGAGCAGATGGCGGTTCATCATCTGCTCGGCGGCTTCGGCATCACGGTTGCGTATGCATGCCATCAAGGCGCGATGCTCGGCCAGTGACTGGGCCATGCGGCCCGGCGTGAGCAACTGGCGGCCGCGATGCATCTTCAGGATGCGATGCAGGTCGTGGGTGACGCGGATCAGCCACGGGTTCCCGGCATGGGTCTGCAGGCTTTCGTGGATCAGATAGTTGTTGCGGTAGTACTCGGCCAGGTCGCCCGCGGCCGCGGCGACTTCCATGGCATCGTGCAGCGCCTGCAACTGGACCACGCCCGCTTCATCGATGCGCTTGACCGCCTCATGCACGCAGCGGCCTTCCAGCATGGCCATCACCGGGAAAAGCTGGTTGAGGTCTTCCAGGGTCAGCCGGGTGACCCGGCTGCCGCGGCCCGCATCGAGCTGCACCAGGCCTTCAGCGGCCAGCAGCTTCAGGCTCTCGCGCAGCGGGGTGCGGCTGATGCCCAGTTCTTCGGCGAGCAGCGGCTCGTCGATCCATTCACCCGGTGGCAGCTCGTAGTCGTAGATCTTCTGGCGCAGCCGCTCGGCCACTTCTTCATAAAGCGGCACGCGTTTCTTGGACAGGCGGGGACCAGGGGCCAGGGGCATGGCAGGGCTTCATGGGCAGGTGTGCAGCATTCTACCGGGTCATGGCGGGCCTGCCGGTGCAGACCCGCCGTGCGCTTACATCCAGCCCGGCACGACGAACAGCAGCCATGCCAGCAGCGGACCGAAGGCCACCACCAGGCCGCTGTAGACCAGGAAGCGACGGAACAGGGCTTCGCGCTCTTCCTTCGCCGCCGAGGCAACCACCAGTGCGCCGTTGGTCGAGAACGGGCTGACATCCACCACGGTGGAGGAGATCGCCAGTGCGCAGATCACACCGGCAGCGCTGAGATGCCCCTGCATCAGGAACGGCACCGCCAGTGGAATCGTGGCGCCCAGCACCGCCGCCGAGGAGGCGAACGCCGAGACGATGCCACCGACGTAGCAGACCAGCAGCGCGCCCAGCAGCGGGATGCCGATCGCACCCACGCCATGGCCGATGTAGTCCACCGCGCCGGCCTGCTGCAGTACGGCCACGTAGGTAACCACGCCGCTGATCAGCAGCACGGTCGACCAGCTGATGCCATCCACCGCGCCCTTCTGCGAGTTCGGCGAGAGCAGGGCCAGCACCACCGCGACGGTGATCGAGACCAGGCCGACGTTGAGGTTGTAGACCAGGGCCGCGATGCCCAGCCCGAGCAGGCCGATCAGGGTGAACACGCGCTCGCGGTTGATGCGCACGTCATCCAGCGCATCCGGATCATTGGAGAGCGTGCCACCGCCCGCCGAGACCAGGGCGCCGTGGCCTTCGATCGCAAACTGGCGCGAGGACGCCTGGCTGCCGGCGATCAACGGCTCGGTCGCGGTTGGTGCGCGACGCATCAGGGCCAGCCCGCCAAAGGCGAAGAAGCAGATGATCCCCATCAGCAGGTTGAAGCCCAGGCTGGTCATGAACACGGCCATTTCCGTGACTTCCAGGCCAGCTTTCTGCACCACCTGGTTGGTGATGCCGCCATACACGCTGATCGGCGAGAAGCCGCCTGCCTGCGCGCCGTGGATCACCAGCAGGCCCATCATCAGCGGGTTGATCTTGTACTGTTTGGCAAAGCGCAGCGCGACCGGGCCGATGATGGCCACTGCGGCCGGGCCGAGCGCACCGAAGGCGGTCAGCACCGCGGTGACGACGAACATCACCCACGGAATGGCGACGATATGCCCGCGCACCGCCTTGACCGCCCAATGCACGAGCAGATCGATGGTGCCGTTCTTCTGCGCGATGGCGAACAGGTAGGTGATGCCGACCAGGGTCAGGAACAGGTCGCCCGGGAAGCCGGCCAACACCTCCTTGCCCTCCATCCCGACGAACAGGCCGCCGATGATGAAGGCCAGCGCGAATGCTACGGCACCCATGTTGATGGGCAGGGCCGTGGCCACGATGAACATGATCACCAAGCCGATGATCGTTGCGATTTGCGGACTCATGCGCCCTCCCGAGACACTTGATACGCGTGCAGCATGATGGCGACCCGCCATCGAGGGTTACGGGGTGCAACGGTTACCGGCGGACCCTCATGCGCGTGCGCATGCGCGGTCCACCCACTCCAGGACGCCCTCCAGCGTCTGGAAATCCTCGACGGAACGCGCCTCCTGCTGCGGGTGCAGGTCGCGAACCCGGCGGCTGAGCGCCGCGCCCGGGCCCAGCTCCAGGAAGACTCGCCCACCGCGCTCGACCGCCTGCTGCAGCACGTCCTGCCATTGCACCGGCTGGGCGATCTGCGCCGACAACGTCGCCACGACACGGCTGACGTCACTGACCAGGCGGCCATCGATGCCGGCCAGCAGGCGCAGCCGGGGTGCGTGCAGTGGGAGTGCGCGCAACGGCTTCTCAAAGCCCAGCGCCGCTGCGGCCAGCAACGGGGTATGCGCGGGCACGTCCACCGGCAGCGGGACGGTCCGGGCACCGTGGGCAGCCACGTCAGCGGCGACGGCCTCCAGCGCAGGCCGCAGGCCGCCGAGGACCACGTGGTCGGGCCCATTGACGATGGCCAGGAACACCCCGTGCGTCACGCACAGACGTGCGATGCGACGTTCGTCCAGCCCGATCACCGCCAGCAGGCCGGCATCGGCCGGCGCTGCAGCGTCCATCAACCGGGCACGCTCGCGCGACAGGGCCAGACAGGTGGCCGTGTCGACGCTGCCCGCCACCGCGTGCGCGGCCAGCTCGCCGGCGCTGTAGCCGGCGACGGCGGTGATGGGCGGCAGCTGCGTCTGCAGCGCCGCCCAATGTGCCAGCGCCGCGGCGCAGACCAGCGGCTGGGCCACTGCGTTGTGGAAGCGCGATGGGTCGGCCGCCAATGGTTCGACCGGTGCGCCGAGGAGCGCGCTGGCCAGATCGAGCACCGGCTGCGCCTGCGGATTCCCGCGCACCCGCTTGAACATATCCGGATGCTGGCCGCCTTGACCGGGACAGAGCAGGACCAGGCTCATGCGCGCTCCTGCAGGTGCAGGAACCACGCGCAGGCCAGCAGATCGGCACTGCCGCCCGGGCTGAGCCGACGTGCTTGGAATGCGTCGCACACCGGCCCCAGCCGTGCCCGCCAGCCGGATTCCAGCGCGCCGCCCTCGGCGAGGAAGCGACGTGCCTGCTGCTGTGCAAAGGCCAGCCCGCGTTCACCGCCGCGATGCAGGAGGTTGAGATCGGTAGTGACCGCGACGAGCGACATCAGTGTCTGCACCATCGCGGCCTGCCGGTCAGCGGTGGCGCGCAGGGTGGCCTGCAGGGTGGGCAGGGCGACCTCGCGCAGCAGCGGGAATCCCTGCGCCGCCTGTTCGCGCACGCCGGGCACGCCATGCCGCTGGCGGGCGCGCTGGCCAGGGCTGGCGCTGTTCAACGGTGCGGCGAGCAGCGCGGGCGCCCAGTACCCGCGTACCGCATGACAGACCGCAGTGCCTTGAGGCGCAGCATGCTCGACATGACGCAGACGCGCGGACGCGGCGACCAGCAGGCCGAGACTGAAAATCGCGCCGCGATGGGTGTTGATGCCACCCGTCGCCCGCAGCATTGCGGTTTCCGCCTCGATGCCGAGCATGCGCAGATGATCGAACGCCGCGTTGTGCGCACCGGCGGCGGCGACCGCCACGAAGTAGCCACGCAGCGCGAACAGGCTGCGCAGGAAGGTGGCCGCGTCCATGTCATCGTGGCTGCCGCGGCTCCATGGCGTGACCAGCCCGGGTTTGGGGGCGCAGGCCAGTTCGGCATGCAGGCTGGTGATCGCCATCCGGGCCAGCCGATGCGCAGCCGCCGTGGGGGAGGGCGGTGGCAACGGGGCGGGGCGGGGCACGGCGTTCATGCGGCCACCGGCTGCGTGAGCAGGGCATCGCGTGTGGACAACCAGCAGGCGTCATCCGATTTGACGAGGAGGCGGGCGGCATCGCCGGTGTACTCGCGCCAGCTCACGGAACGCCCGGCGGGGAAGCGCAGCTCGCCATCGATGCGCAGGCCGTGCTCGCGTTCCCAGCGCCGCATGCGTTCGGTGAGCGCCGCGGCATGCGCGTGATCGGTGATCTCCCAGAGCAGGTCCAGATCGGAGCCGGCGTGCAGATACGGCAGGCCGGTCAGGCCCTGCCAGGCGAAGCTGCCGAACACGCGGGGCGGTCGGGTGGGTTCGAGCAGGTCGGCCAGCAAAGGGCGCAGTGCATCGCGCCAGGGGGCGGACAGTGCTTTGGCGACCTCGGCCAGCAACGGCGGCGGTGCGGTGCGCTGCACGTGGATGCGTTCGACCCGCAGAGACAGCCGCTGGCGCCGCTCGGCCAAGGGCAACGGCACGCCCAGCCGCAGCTGATCGCCATCAGTGACCGGATCGCGTCGCGCCACGACAAAGGGCAGGCGCGCTTGGGCCCACGCCCGCAGGCGCGCATCCGCGCCCGGGGTCAGCACCTGCCACGGTGCCTGCGGAGCGAGCCAGACCAGGTCGTGACGGCGCATGGTTCAGGCCTCGCCTGCGGCCACGGCAGCGGCGACATCGCGCGCCAACAGGCGGCCACCACGCTCGGCGCCACGGGCGCGACGCTGATCGCCGGAGACAGGCGCGTGGAGCGCATCGACCAGGGCCTGCGCCAGATCGCCCTCCCAGACGGCCTCCACCGCGCCCATGCGTACGTAGTTCTCCACGCCCGGCGCGAACACCGGCGAGCTCTGGCTCAGCGCCTGCAGTTTCTCAAGCGGCTGTTTGGTGACGCGCGCCATCGCGCGCAGATCCATCACGCGCACCTGCGCTTCGGGCAGGGCATAGATGCGGTCGGCCATCAGCCCGAACGACAGGAAACCGCCGCTGACGGATTCACCGTAGACCAGGCTGACCAGCGGCGCACCGCGGCGGCGGGCCAGATCCAGCGTACGCGCCAGGTGCGCGAAGTAGCTGTTGATGCCGAGCATTTCATCGCGGCGCGCCAAACGCTGACCGGCGGTATCGACGAGCATCACGATCGGTCGCTGCGGATGCGCGCGCGTGCTGGCCAGCACGGTGGCGGCCAGCGCCAGTGCGTGATCGACACCCACCTCCAGCTTGTTGGCGGTGCCGATGACGGTGACGTCGCCGGCGGCGGTGGTCGCGGTACCGCCCAGTACATCGTCGTCGCGGGTGACCGCGTGGCCGAGCGGGAACAGGGCATCGAGCAGCGGCGTCAATTCCATGGCAGGCTCCGGCTCTTGACGGCGTCAAGGAAGTCAGCGGTGTCAAGCACGGGCAGCTGGTCGGCATCGGCAATGCCCTGCAGGCGCCAGACCTCCAGGCCATCGCGGCAGCCGCCATAGGCGTTGATCCGTGCACCGAGCCGGGCGTGCGCCTGTTCCAGCGCGTCCAGCGGATCCTGCGCCTCGGCATGTAAGACCATCAGCGCCGTTGCGGCATCGGCAAAGGCCTCGATGCGATCCGGCACCAACTGCACCGCGTCGCCGATCAGATAGCGGTGTTTGCCGCCGGTCACGCGCCACACCAGGGCACGGTCGCGCGAGTCGAACTCTTCCACGCCGCGTACGGTCTCGATCACTTCCGGGCCGGACAACGAGAGACGGCCTTCTTCGGACATCACCACCGCCGTGCAGCAGCGGGCAACGATGCCCATCCCACCGAATGCCCCGTTGCCGCTGCCGATCAGGGCGAACACGGGAATCCCGGCGGCACGTGTGGCCAACACCGCCCGCATGATCTCGGAGATGGCGACCAGGCCGGCGTTGGCTTCATGCAGCCGCACGCCGCCACTGTCGAGCAGCAGCAGCACCGCCTCCGGGCGCACCGCAACGGCACGCTCCAGCAGCCCGGTGAGCTTGGCGCCGTGCACTTCGCCGACGCCACCCCCCATGAACTGGCCCTGCTGCGCAGCGATCAGGACATGACGACCGCTCAAGCTGCCCGTGCCCACCACAATGCCGTCATCGAAGGCACCGGGCTGATCCAGCTGGGCCAGGTGTGGGCTGATGATGCGGCGGGCCGGGCCCACGAACTCGGTGAAGCTGCCGGCATCGAGCAGTCCGTGGATACGCTCGCGGGCATCGGCCTCGTAAAAGCTGTGACTGCTCACGCGGCGTCTCCTTCCTGCAGGGTTTCCAGCGCCTGCTGCAGCCGCAGGCTGACCACCGCCGGTGTCGCGCCGGCATCGTTGATCGACAACCGCACGTTGCGCAGCGGGTGGCGCGCGGCAAAGTCGGCCAGCACGGCCTGCCAGATGGTGTCGAAGCCGGTGGCCGAGGTGATCACCTCGATCTCCATCGCACCGTCCAGCGGGGTGGGTTCGATCAGCACTTCCAGATTGCCCGAGGCGACCACGCCGACCAGCGCGTGATGGTCGCGCTCGGTGAGATCGTGCTGCCCGGGGAAGCGATAACGCAGGGTTTCCATGGCGTGCCCCTTACCAGTTGCGGAAGCGTTTGGGCGGGTTGTACAACCCACCGGACCAACGCACGAGATCCTTGACCGAGCGCGCGGCAAGCAGGTCTCGGCTGGCGTCGCGGGTGCGGATGCCGAGGTCTTCCGGGCGGCGGATGATGCCGCGGTCGCGCAGGTTCTCGACCATCGCGCGGTCACGGCCCAGGCCGACCGCGGTGTAGCCCGCCACGCCGCGGATCGCCTGTTCGCGTTCCTCCGGGCTGCGGCACAGCAGCAGATTGGCGATGCCTTCTTCGGTCAGTACGTGGGTGACGTCATCGCCGTAGATCATCACCGGCGGCAGCGGCATCTGCGCGCGCTCGGCCAGCTCCCAGGCATCGAGGCGGTCGACGAAGGCCGGCGCCATGTGCTCGCGGAAGGTTTCCACCATCTGCACGACCAGCTTGCGCCCGCGTGGCATCTGCCCGGGCAGCGCCGCCTCTTGGCCGGCCTTGAGCCAGGCCGGGCTGGCATGGCGGCGGCCGCGGGCATCCGAGCCCATGTTGGGCGCGCCGCCGAAGCCGGCGATGCGATCACGGGTGGCGGTGGAACTGTTGCCCTGCAGATCGATCTGCAGCGTGGAACCGATGAACATGTCGCAGGCGTACAGACCGGCGGTCTGCGAGAAGGCGCGGTTGGAGCGCATGCTGCCGTCGCTGCCGGTGAAGAACACATCCGAGCGCGCTTCGATGTAGCGCTCCATGCCCAGCTCCGAGCCGAACGAATGCACGGACTGCACGAAGCCTGATTCGATCGCCGGGATCAGTGCCGGATGCGGATTGAGTGCCCAGTGCGTGCCTATCTTGCCCTTCAGCCCCAGTGATTCGGCATACGTGGGCAGCAGCAGCTCAATCGCCGCGGTATCGAAACCGATGCCGTGGTTGAGGCGCTGCACGCCGTACTCGGCGTAGATGCCCTTGATGGCCATCATCGCCATCAACACCTGGATCTCGGAGATCTGGGCCGGGTCGCGGGTGAACAACGGCTCGATGTAGTTCGGGCGCGGCGCCTCGGTGACGAAGTTGACCCAATCGGCCGGAATATCGACGCGGGGGAGGGTGTCGACGATCTCGTTGACCTGGGCGATCACGATGCCGCCCCGGAACGCGGTGGCCTCCACGATCACCGGGGTGTCTTCAGTGTTGGGGCCGGTATAGAGATTGCCGTGGCGGTCGGCGGCCTGGGCAGCGATCAGCGCGACCTGCGGGGTGAGATCGATGAAGTAGCGGCCGAACAGTTCGAGATAGGTGTGGATCGCCCCGATCTCGATCCGGCCCTCGGCGACGAGATTGGCCAGCCGGCCGCTCTGCGGACCCGAGAAGGAGAAGTCCAGGCGCTGGGCGATGCCGCGCTCGAAGACGTCCAGGTGCGAGGCCAGGGAGAGCACGGATTGGACCATGTGCAGGCCGTGGACCTGCGCGGGATCGAGCTGGGCCAGGCACTCGGCGAGGAAATCGGCCTGCTTCTGGTTGTTGCCCTCCAGGCAGACCCGGTCGCCCGGTTCGAGCACGGTATGCAGCAGGCGGGGAACCTCGGCATGGGGCAGCAAGCGCCCGAGCCCGGCATCGGCGGCCCGCTGCAGCCGTGCCTGGCGGCGATCCGCTAGCGTGTTCCAGTCTCGAGCCATCTGCCGCCTCTTCATAATTACGCTGTAATTACAAAGCTATCACCCGAGTTTGGCCGGGGCAAGAGGCCTGATGAGGGCAGTTCTGGGCCTGTCGTATTCAGTTAGAGCCGACTTCCCTGGCCATCCTCAGCGTCAATGCGCCGAGCGTCGCGGCATCGTTGCTGAGCGGGATGGCTGGCGAACGCGCAGGCATGTTTGTTCAAAGCGGGCAATACCTTGCTGGCGCGACCTCGGCTCAGCGTTGCTCGGGGCAATGTCGTGCGGCCATCAAGGCACGCAGATGGAACGCCTGGATCAGCCCGCTCCCTTTCCCGCACGCGGCCGCCGCGGCTTCGCCCCCCGCGGCACCACTTTCGGCGTCGCCACCAGCACGCCCCACTGATGCAGGTGCTCCATGCCCGACAGCGCATCCAGGTACGCCATGAAATGCGTCAGGTAGCCGGGCGAGGTCTCTTTCATCAGCGTCAAGGCGCGATGGACCAGCACACCGGAGTTCAACGGCCCACCATTGGCGGGCATCTGGGCCAGTGATTGCTTGAGCTGGCTGGCATTGCGAAGCCTGGCCCACGTCGCCCGGACCTCACCCAGCACCGGCAAATCCGGATACGCAGCATTGTGCTTCCCGGTCAATTCCGTGACCAGCGCCTGCAGACCGATGCGTCCCGATGACAGGCCCGGCGCGGTCACTACCGATGCCGACGCCTCGGCAACCCGCTCAGCGTAACCCGCGACCAACGCATCCAGCTTCCGTTGCAACAGCGCCCGCACCTCACCGTCATGCGCTTGCATGCGGGCATGCAACGCCTCGATCATCGCAAAACGCGTGCGGTCCAGCCCGTCGAGCTTGTCCGCTCGCCAGTTCTCGAGAATCTCAGCGGTTGCGACAGGGTTACGGGGCATCCGCGGCCTTGCTCGCCTTGGGTTTCGGGATCGGGGCGATTTCGACGCGGCGGTTCTTGGCGCGTCCATCCTCGTCGGCGTTGGAACTCACCGGCTGCTCCGAGCCAAACGCTGCGGCAAACACCGCATCCGACGGCACGCCTTCGGCGATCAGGGTGCGGGTCACGGTCAATGCACGCTCAGCGGAGAGTTCCCAGTTGTCGGCGAAGCGCCAGTTGCCATCGCGCACCTGCTGGTCGTCGGTGAAGCCACTGACCATCAGGATCTCCTCGCGCGCGGCCAGGTAGCCTTTCAACGGCCCGGCCAGACTCTTGAGGACGTCGGCACCTTCCGGCTGCAGCTGATCCGAGTTCAACGCGAACAGCACATTGCCGCGGATGCCGATGCGGCCATCCACCAGCGTCACACGCCCGGCCGCGAGCGGGCCGGCCAAGGCCTGCTCCAGCGTCTGGCGGCGCTGCACTTCGGCCTGGCGCTGCTTGACCTCTTCATCCAGCCGGTTGGTCAGCTCCAACTGCAGCGCGACCACGCCGACCAGGATCAGTACGAACGCGCCGAGCAGCACCGACATCAGGTCGCCGAAGGCGGCCCAGATCGGCGCGCCTCCGTCGGCCTCGACTTCGATCTCGTCGCTCATGCCGAGGCGGCCCCGGCCTTGCTGCTGCGGCGGCCCGCCAGCTGCTGCAGTTCATCGATGATCTGCTTCTGCGACAGCACGCTGAGGTCGATCACCTCACGCGCCTGGGCCACGTAATAGGCCAGCTGCTCGTCACTGCGGGCCAGCGAACCATCCAGCGAGGCGGCGATCTGGGCCAGACGCTCGTTGAGGCCGTCGCTGGCAGTGCCGAAGGACTGCACGGCGCTGCCGAGCGCATCGGCCAGGCTCGCTACTTCCACCGCACTGCCGGTGACCTGCGCGGCCACGCTGCCGAGTTTGCCGGTCTCGGCTTCGATGTGGTCGGTGAAGCGCGTGCCAACGCGGTCCATCAGCTCGGCCGAGGTCGAGACCAGGGCATCCACGGCGACGCGCTGCTCGTTGGCGGCGTGGTTGACCGCATCCAGCAGGGTCTCCACGGTCGCCAGCAGACGGCTGCGTTCTTCCAGCGTGGCGGTGTCGCGGACCAGGCTGTCGGACAGTTTGCTGCGGAGTTCGGCGACCACATCGGCCGCGGCCTTGGGCGCTTCCGAAGCCGCCTGGACCAGGCGCGAGATCTCGCTGATCGTCTCGCTGGCGTGGGCCTGTGCCTGCTGGGTGATGTCGTTGGCGGTGCGGGCGAGGGTGTCGCAGATGTCCTGCTGGCGGCGGGCCACGCTGTCGCCGGTCTGCTCCCAGCGCTCGCCGAGACTGGCGCTCATGCCGGTGAAGGCCTCGGTCCACGCGTTCAGACGCTGCTGATCGCGCGCTTCCAGTGCGTCCTGGAGCTGGGCATGGGACTGCTGCATCGCGTCGCCGAGCGACACCGCCTGGGCCTGCAGCGTCGCGGCGGCAGCATCCAGCGCGTGCTGGTGACGCGCGCTCACTGCGGTCGCAGCGGCTTCCTGGCGGGCCAGCGCCTGCTGCCAAGCATCGGCAATCTGCGCGGTGGTGGCGTCAATGCGGTTGCCGACCGCGTCGATCAGGCCGGTGGCCTGGGCGTCATGTGTTTCGGTGAAGCTGGACAGCGCGCTGCGCAGGTCGGCAGTCAGCGCAGCATGGGTCTGCTGCTGCGCGGCCTGGGCATCCTGCCAGCGCGTCGCGGTCGTGTTGAGCTCGGCCGAGACCGCCTCAAGCAAGGCGGCGGAGCGCTCGCCATGCTGCTCGGCGAACGTGGCCAGCGCATTGCGCAGCTCGGTCGCCATGGCTTCATTGGTCTGCTGCTGTGCGGACTGGGCCGCCTGCCAACCGTCAGCGGTGCTGACCAGCTTCGCGGAGACCGCATCGAGCAGGCCAAGCGCGCGTTGATCGTGCTGCGCGGCGAATCCGTCCAGCGCGACGCGCAGGTCGGCGGTCAATGCGGTGTTGGTCTGCTGCTGGCTGTCCAGTGCGGCCTGCCAGGTCGCGGCGGTCGCGACGCGGCTGGCGTCGAAGCCCTCGGTCAGGCCGGCCAGCTGGCGCTGTACTGCCTCGGTCACCGTCTCGTGCATGGCGGCGTTGGCGCGGGCGATGCCGGCCAGGGTGGTGTCCATCACCGGCTGCAAGGCCGCGCCAACCGCGCGTGCGCTTTCGGCGACGCTGTCCTTGAGTGACTGCTCGATCGCGGCGGTCAGGCGCGCGTATTCTTCGTCGGCCTTGGCATGGAAGTTCTGCTGGTTGGTCAGCAGCCGCTCGCCCGAGGCGCTGCTCTGCTGCTCGATCGCCGTGGTCATGGCCTGCAGCCGATCCACCAGCGCGGGCATGAGCTCGGCCTGCTGCTGCAGCAGCCGGAAGGCTTCATTGCGCTGCCAGGACTGAGAGTGCGTGTGCAGGGTGGTCGCGATCTCCACGTCCAGCCGCTGCACCGCCTCCAGGCGCTCACGCCGGCACAGGGCCGAGAGCAGGCCGAGCATGGCGGAGGTGGCGACACCGGCAATCGAGGTGCCGAAGGCGACCGCAAGGCCTTCCACCGGCGCACCCAGCGAGCCGCGGATCGCCTGCAGGTCGGTCGCGCTTTCCAGCGCCAGTCCGGTGCCGCGCAGCGTCGCCATCATGCCGAGCAGCGTGCCGAGCATGCCCAGCAGCACCAGCAGGCCGACCAGGTACGGCGTCAGCACCGGGCCGGGCAGGGCGACGCGCTCGCCTTCCACGCGCAGGCGCACGGCATTGCGCAGGCTGGGATGCAGCTGGCCCAGCCAGGTGGCGAGCCCGGCGCTGGCGGCGCCCGCACTGGCGCTGGCCGCCGCCAGCGAGGCGGTCGCCTGCCGGTAGCGATACAGCTCGAGGCCACCGGCGAGGTAGCAGACGGCGATCAGCGCGGCGACAGCGAAACCGACCGGATTGGTGCTGGCATAGCCCGCCCCGATCCAGCACACCGCCACAAGGCCAAGCAGGAAAACAACGTAGTGAAGACTGGTTCTGAACATGACGTCCCGGTTAGTGGGTGCGAAGCGCTGCAAGCAGGCCTTCGATCGGTTGAAAACGGATATCCAGCTCGGCCAACAGCAGGCTCTGCATGTCGCGGCGGAACACCTCGAGCCAGGCATCGTCGGTGCCGGCATCGCGCAGGCGCTCGAAATGGACCCTCAGCAGCACCGGCACCTTGGCCAGCAGGCTGTACTCCCGAGCGCTCAGGGTCTGCTCCATCAGCGCGTCCACCTCGGCCAGCCGCGCCATCTCGGGCGAGCGGCGGGTCAACATGTCGCGCAGGCGCCCGCGCAGACGGCTGGTGGCGCTGAGCATGGCGCGCTGGAGGGTGAGATAACGCTCGCCGTACACGGTGTATTCGACAGGGGCGGCGGCACCGTCGGCGTCAACCACCCGGCGAGGCGGCTTGGTGGTCTCAGGTTCCTGAACAATACTCGCCTCCAGCGCCGCGCGAAGGCGTTGGCACTCGGCGTCCTCGTCGGCATCGAAGTCCGGCCCCTCGACCGCGGCCGGCAGCCGGCCATCGAGCGCCTTGGACAACGTCACCGCCCGCGTCCAGTCCACCCACTCGCTGAGCCGGTCTGACAGGGCAGGGCCCGTCGAGGACAGGTTGCTCTCAGCGAGGCGGGCCAGCAGCCGGATGAAGGCCGGGCCCGGGACAGGCGTCCGTTGCGCGGTTTTGGCCATTGTTCCGGTTAAAACGATGAATTTTACACCGTAATGACCGGTAGCCGCCCGGCGCCGGGGTTCAGGCTCGGCCGGCCCTCACTCCGCCAGCAGGGGCCAGTAACCGTCCAGTTGCCTGCGCTGGCGGGCGGTGAGTTCACCGCCCAGCGCCGTCCTGAGCCGGTCTGCTTCAGCGCGGCGGCCGGCCCGAATCGATTCACGCGCCAGCTCCAGGTGGGCGCGTTGGCGCACGCTGAGGTTACCGAAGGGGTCGAACCAGGAATCCAGACGGCGGATATCCTTCACCCCGGTCCAGGTGAATCGTGCCTCGCCGGCGATGGCCGCAATCTGTATGTAACGCCCGATCGCCTCGGCGCGACTGATGCGGCCCTGCAGCAGGTCCAGTCGTGTCGCCAGCAACTGCACCTCAGCGGCAGCACCACTCCCGGACAGGGCGTCCACCGTTTCGCGCAGGAATGCGTCGTCGCGGTTGCCTGTTTCTGCCTGTCTGCCGAGCAGGTTGAAGCTGGCGACCGCGAAGCGGTACGCCGGCAGTTCCCGTTGGTGGACATCCGCATCGTTCGGGGCACCCAGGCTCGACGGTTGCACCACCACGATGCCGGGCTCATCGGCCAGCACAGCATCGATGTCGCGCTTGTGGAACTCACCGACCACCACGACCACGGTGCCGCCTGGATGCGCCCGCGCGGCGGCCGCGATGCGCTTGGCCTGCAGGAAGGTGCGATACAGGAACAGGCGACGTGGCAGGTCCTGTGCGGTACGTGCCGCTGGGGTGAGGCTCCATTGCGTGGAGCGCGTCACATTGTGGGGATCGTCGGCATGGAAAAGCGTTCGGTGCAATTGCGCCGGCTCGGGGAAGGTCAGGAACTGTTGGAAGCCCCGGATCGGCCGGATTTCAGGAATCGCCTCCAGATCCATGCCGAAGCCCAGTTGGGCGTCTTCCGTCGAGGGATGCCAGTCGAAGGGGCACACGTCAATGTTGCGCTCCCGGGCGAACGGCACCACCACGTCCTGCACTTCGTAGGTGAACTCATAGAAATCGTTACGTGCAAATGCCTCCGGCGATCGCTCTATGCAGATGGCATCGGGCGCAGCGCGATCGAGGAACGCCGCCAGCACCGCGGGCCGATCCTCACGCGCCACGAGCTGCGCGGCATGGTCCACGCCCAGCACGATCACCTGTGTTGCTGTTTCAGGCGGCGCGCTCTTTGCAGGCAACGACAGCATTGCCAATACCACACCCACGACCAACATCCTGTTCATTACGGCTCCTGCGCACACGGTGTGTAGCGCAGGGTGGCAGGCTGCAGGACCGAATGCGGGTGCCAGAAGTTGTAGTCACGGCAACGGCGCGTGCGGGGAGACCAAGCCCTGCTCGCGCAGCGCGCTCCAGAATGCCGGCGGAATCGCGACCTCGGCCAACGCCAGATTCTCCGCGATACGGCTGGGCTGGCTGGCGCCCGGGATCACCGCCGCGACCGCCGGATGGGCGAGCGAGAACTGCAGCGCTGCGGCACGGATATCCACGCCGAACTGCGCGCACACCTGCTGCAGGCGCCCCACGCGATGCAGCACCTCGGCGCCGGCTTTCTGGTACTCATAGTGCGCGCCGCCGGCGAGAATGCCGGAGTTGTAGGGACCACCGACCACGACGCTGGCACCACGCGCTTCGGCCGCCGGCATCAGATTGGCCAGCGCTTCGTGGTGATCCAGCAGGGTGTAGCGCCCGGCGAGCACGAAGCCGTCCGGGTCGGCCTGCTGCAGCGCCATCACGCAGGGCTCGACGCGGTTGACGCCCAGGCCCCAACCCTTGATGACACCTTCCTCGCGCAGCCGGGTCAGCGCGGTCGCGGCACCGGACATGGCCTGGTGGAACACGGCGCGCCAGTCATCGCCATGGAAATCCTTGGCCGGGTCATGGATCCAGACGATGTCGAGGCGGTCGGTCTTCAGGCGCTTCAGGCTCTCTTCGATCGCGCGCAGCGTGCCGTCGGCGCTGTAGTCGTAGACGATTCTGTTGGGCAGTCCGTGCTCGAACAGGCCTCCTTTCTCACCCAGATCACGCTGGGCGGTGTCTTCGGTTTCATCCAGCAGGCGACGCCCGACCTTGGTGCTGAGCACATAGGCATCGCGCGGATAGTGTTGCAGCGCTTCGCCTAGGCGCAGTTCGGCCAGGCCGGCGCCGTACATGGGGGCGGCGTCGAAGTAGCGGATGCCGTGGTCCCAGGCGGCGTGGACGGTGTCCAGTGCCTCCTGTTCGGGGATGGCGCGGTACATGTTGCCCAGAGGGGCGGTGCCGAAGCCGACGCGGCCGGGGAGATCAATGCGCATGCGGTGGGGTCCGAGGTTGCAGGCCAGGCAGTCTGCGCGCGGCGTTGGTCCGCAAACACCCGTCCAGCGGCGAAAGACAGTTGCCCTGGGCGCAAGGATCCCGGCCCGGCTGCGTAGCGTCTGCGGTGAGGCAACGATTACTCTGTGACCCGAACTCACAGGGGAGTGCGGAAGATGGGTTGGACCGGGAAGATCGCGCCGATGGCGCTGTGGTTGGCCGCCAGCGGGACCGTCATGGCGGCCACGCCCGCACCTTCAGCCACGGAGGGCGTGCGGAACGTCCCCGGTTTTGCCTTACCGCTCTCGCCCTATCTGAGCCCTGAAGCACAGGCGGCGATGCGCAGCGCGGTGGTCAACGGTGATCCCGTCGCAAAGATGGACAACGCCACCGTGCTCAAGGAATTGGCAGCGATCCGCAGGGGCGCGGACGCGTGGGCCTACGGAGAAATCCAGGCGCTGCGCGAGCGCTATCCGGTTGAGCTGCACCATGAACGCTGGAACGGCGTGCCGGTGGTGCGGGTCGAGCCGCACAGTGCACCCGCCGACCCGGCGCAGCGGCGGCTGCTGATCGAGCTGCATGGCGGCGCCTTCGTCTTCGGGCGTGCCGACAGTCTCGGCCTGCTCGAGGCGATCCCGGTGGCGGCAATGACCGGTGCCACGGTGGTGGCGGTGGAATATCGGCAGGGGCCCGAGCACCACTTCCCGGCCGCCAGCGAGGATGTCGCGGCGGTATATCGCGCCGCGTTGGAGAAAATGCCCGCACAGCACATCGGCCTGTTCGGCTGCTCGGCCGGCGGCGTGCTGACCGGTGAATCGCTGGCGTGGTTCGACAAGGAGAAGCTGCCGATGCCGGCCGCGGCCGGGTTGTTCTGCGCCGGCGGCGATGCCCGTTACGGCGGCGACTCGCGCTATGTGGCCGCAGCGGTGACCGACGCCCTGCTGCCGCATGCCGATGGCACGCTGCCGATCATGGAAGATCTGTACTACGGCAAGGTCGATTTCCGGGATCCACTGGTGTCGCCGGTGTTTTCCGATGCGGTACTGGCCCGGTTTCCGCCCACGCTGTTCATCACCGCTACCCGCGCGGCCGAAATGAGCAACGTCGCCTACACCCATTCCCGACTGGTGGACCTCGGCCGCGAGTCGGACCTGCACGTCTGGGACGGCCTGGGCCACGCCTTCCACCTGGACGCGCGCTTGCCGGAAAGCCAGCAGGCCTACCGGGTGATGGCGCGCTTCTTCGCCAGGCACCTGCAGATGCCGCTGCCGGCATCCCCGGGGGAGTAGGGCGCACAGGGCCTGCATACGCTGTGCATACATCCGTATGCACGGTGCTTACATGCCGTTGCCTACGGTGGAACCCGAGTGCACCCGCGCTCGGTTTTCCCCATAAGGAGTAGATGATGAGTCAGCAGATTCCCGAAGGTACCCTGGTCGTTGTAGCCGATGGCGGCTCGGCCCGCGTGTTCACCAACGTTGGCACCGCGCACAAGCTGCAACTCAAGCAGGAGGGGGAACTGCAGCTGCAGGCCGTGAGCGATACCGGCGCATCCGGGCAGGGGCCGTCCGGCTCGGTGCCCCAGGAAATGTCGATTTCCCAGCTCAACGAGGCGACGTTTGCCAAGCAGGTGGCGGCGCAGTTGAACGAAGACGCGTTGAAGAACCGCTACGCGCACCTGATCCTGATCGCCGACCCGCAGACCCTGGGCCGTATCCGCCCGCTGCTGCACAAGGAAACCCAGGAGCGTCTGCTCAAGGATCTGGCCAAGGACTTCACCAACGCGCCGCTGGAGGATATCCAGCGCGCGCTGTCCTGAGAATCGCCCATGACCTTCGTTCGTGAGTACAGCCCATCGGACATCACCCGTGCCGACATCGATGCGGGCAGCGGATGGGTGCTCCTGGAATTCGGTACCGGTTGGTGCGGCCATTGCAGTGCCGCCCAGCCCCTGCTGCAGAAGTTTCTGGGTGGCTACGACGCGACACACCTGAAGGTCGAGGACGGGAAGGGGCGGCCACTGGGCCGCTCCTTTGCCGTGAAGCTGTGGCCGACCGTGATCCTGCTGCGCGACGGCCACGAAATCGCGCGGGCGGTGCGACCGCATGAACGCGAGGATCTGACGCCACTGATCGATGCGCTTGAGAGCGGGCAGTAACACACGGCCCACTCTCAACCGCCGTGCGATCACAGTCAGTACAATCCATTTCCCGCGTTGCGCAGGCGTGTATGCATCGCGTGAAAAGCGCACCCAAACAGCTTGAAACACGCTGTTCCACGCTGCCAGACAGGGCAGTACGGGGCTCGCGCTGGCCAAATGTAGTAACATGGCTCGCTTGATCACCCCCGGGCCATTGCCCGCTTCCTGGTCATCCATCCCGCAGCGTCGCTGAGTCCACGCGGCCGTCCGGGATCGTCTGTTGCAACCCCTCTTCGCGCATCGCGCTGTGTCATCAGAGGCGGTATTTCCTGTGCCGTGCGCGGGACCTCGGGCGCCGTGATGGCCTGCTTCCAGGAGAAAGCAGATGCAGGACCTGCCTGCCGCACACGCTCATTTCGGCTGGTTCAAACGCCGCCGCCAGATGCATGTCGACGAAGTCACCGTCGTTGATCGTCCCATGTTGAAGAAGGCCGTTGGCGCCGCCGCGCTGGGCAACGCGATGGAGTGGTTCGATTTCGGCGTCTACGGCTACCTCGCCGTGACCCTTGGCCAGGTGTTCTTGCCCGACAGCAGCCCGACCGCACAGCTGATCGCCACCTTCGCCACCTTTACCGTCGCCTTCCTGGTGCGCCCGCTGGGCGGGCTGGTGTTCGGGCCGCTGGGCGACAAGTACGGGCGGCAGAAGGTGCTCGCGGCCACCATGATCCTGATGGCCGCCGGCACCTTCAGCATCGGCCTGATTCCCTCGTACGACCGCATCGGGATCTGGGCGCCGGCGCTGCTGCTGCTTGCCCGCATCGTGCAGGGGTTCTCCACCGGCGGTGAGTATGGCGGCGCGGCAACGTTCATCGCCGAGTATTCGACCGACCGCAATCGTGGCCTCATGGGTAGCTGGCTGGAGTTCGGTACGCTGGGCGGCTACATCGCCGGTGCCGGCACGGTCACCGCGCTGCACATGGCCCTGAGCAGCACGCAGATGCTGGACTGGGGCTGGCGCATCCCGTTCCTCGTCGCCGGTCCGCTGGGTCTGCTTGGCCTGTACATGCGCATGAAGCTCGAAGAGACGCCGGCGTTCCGCGCGTATGCCGAAGAGGCCGAGAAGCGCGATCACGAACGCCCCGGCCTGGGCGCGCTGTTCCGTGTGCATTGGGCCCAGCTGCTGATCTGTGTCGGCCTGGTGCTGGTGTTCAACGTCACCGATTACATGCTGCTCACCTACATGCCCAGCTATCTCAGCGTCACGATGGGCTATGCCGAGAGCAAAGGCCTGCTGCTGATCATCATCGTGATGCTGGTAATGATGCCGCTCAATGTGCTGGGCGGGCTGTTCAGCGATCGCCTGGGCCGCCGCCCGATGATCATCGGTGCCTGCATCGCGCTGTTCCTGCTCGCGATCCCGTGCCTGAAGCTGGTCGGCAGTGGCAATGACTGGCTGATCTTCCTCGGGCTGATGCTGCTCGGCGTGGCGCTGGTGTGCTTCACCAGCTCGATGCCGTCCACGCTGCCGGCGCTGTTCTATACGCCGGTGCGCTACAGCGCGCTGTCGATCGCCTTCAATGTATCGGTTTCGCTGTTCGGTGGCACCACGCCGTTGGTGACCGCCTGGCTGGTGGAGCGCACCGGCGATCCGCTGGTGCCGGCGTACTACCTGATGGGCGCGGCGGTGATCGGCGTGATCACCATGCTGTTCGTGCGTGAGACGGCCGGGATGCCGCTGCGTGGTTCGCCGCCGGCGGTGGCCAGCGAAGCCGAAGCCCGTGCGCTGATGCGCAGCGACGAGCCGGTCACGGTGGATGCGACCCAGCCGACGCTGCCGGTGGCCGCCGTGCCGGAGGACGCGCGTCCGGCGTAACGCCGGTCCGCGTCCATCATCAACGGCGCACCAATGGCGCCGGGCGATCGGCCCGGCGCCGGCAACACCCGCACCGCAACATGTCAGCCCGATCGGCCAGTGCTAGGATCGACCTCACCTGAATCGATCTAAATTCAACGCCATGACAAAAACGGGGACGGTGCGGTGGTTGGGGCTCGCGGTAGGGGCGATGTTGGTGGCCAGCACTGCCACAGCGGCACCGGCCAAGGTCGGCGAACGCGCCTATGCGGCGGTCGATCCGTTCATCGGCACGGCCGGGGAGGGGCACACCTATCCCGGCGCGACCGTTCCGTTCGGCATGGTGCAGCTCAGTCCGGACACCCGTATCCAGCCGCGCGAGAAGGCGTATGGCTGGGCGGCGGGCTACCGGCATGACGACAGCAGCATCGTCGGCTTCTCGCACACGCACTTCTCCGGCAGCGGCCATTCCGATCTGGGCGATGTGCTGCTGATGCCGGTGCGCACCGATGCCAGCCTGGAGCGGGGCGACCCCGACAAACCCGGCAGCGGCTATACCTCGCGCTTCCGCCACGACGACGAGCGCGCCGAACCAGGCTACTACGCCGTCACCCTGGATGATCCGAAGGTGCGCGCCGAGCTGACCACCAGCACCCGCGTCGGCGTGCATCGCTATACCTATCCGGCCAACCAGCCCGCACGCGTGCTGCTGGACCTGCGCACCAGCCTCTACGACTACCCGGGCAAGATCATGTGGTCACGCCTGCGCGCCCGCGAGGACGGCACCATCACCGGCTTCCGCGAGACCCGCGGCTGGGCACCGGGCCGGCAGCTGTATTTCGCGATGCGCTTCTCGCGGCCGCTGACCGGTCATGCATTCCACAACACCGAGACCGACATCGCCTACAAGGGCTTCCCGCCGCCGGGTCACCAGAGCCCGGCCCAGCGTGCGCAGATTGAAGGGCGCCAGCTGGTCGGCACCTTCGATTTCGGCACGCTGGACACGCCGCTGGTGGTGACGGTGGCGATTTCCTCGGTCAGCGAGGCCGGTGCGATCGCCAACCTGGAAAGCGAAGTGCCCGGCTTCGATTTCGACCGTGTCCGCGCCGAGGCGAAAGCGCAGTGGACGCAGGCACTGTCGGTACTGGATATCGACGGCCCCGAGCACGACCGCCGCAGCGCCTACACCGCGCTGTACCACAGCCTGCTCGGGCCGACCGTGTTCATGGACAGCGATGGCCAGTACCGCGGCTCGGACAATGCCGTGCACCGCGCCGAGGGCTATACCAACTACTCGACGTTCTCGCTGTGGGACACCTACCGCGCCCTGCATCCACTGCTGACCCTGGTGCAGCCGGAGAAGCGCAACAGCGATTTCATCAATTCGCTGCTCGCGCACCAGCACAACAGCGCCTACGGGATGCTGCCGGTATGGGCGTTCCACGGCCAGGAGACCTGGTGCATGATCGGCTACCACGCCGTGCCGGTGATCGCCGATGCCTACCTCAAGGGCATCCGCGGGTTCGATGAGAACAAGGCGTTGGCGGCGATGGTGGCTACCGCCAATTACGGCCCGTACGATGGCATCGCGCAGTACCGCGAGCTGGGCTGGGTGCCGATCGATGAAGAAGGCGAGGCCGCCAGCAAGACACTGGAATATGCGTTCGACGACTGGACCATCGCGCGCATGGCCAAGGCCATGGGCAACACGAAGGTTGCCGGGGAGTTCGAGAAGCGCGCCACGAACTGGCGCAATGCCTATGACAAGGACACCGGCTTCATGCGGGCGCGCAAGCGCGATGGCAGCTTCCGCACGCCGTTCGACCCGAGCGCCAGCGGCTACGGCACGGATTACACCGAAGGCAACGCCTGGCAGTACTCCTGGTATGTGCCGCACGACGTGGCCGGCCTGGCCGCCGCGCACGGGGGCAGCGACGCGCTGCTGGCCCGTCTGGACCAGGTGTTCGAGGCCAAGGTCGACCCCTCGATCTTCGAGCATATGGAAGACATCACCGGCCTGATCGGCTGGTACGCGCACGGCAACGAGCCCAGCCACCACGTGGCCTATCTGTATGCCCATGCCGGGCAGCCGTGGCGCACCCAGGCGCGCCTGAAGCAGATCATGGACACCCAGTACGCCGACCGTCCCGATGGCCTGGCCGGCAATGACGACCTGGGCCAGATGTCGGCCTGGTACGTGTTCACCGCACTGGGCTTCTACCCGGTGGCCCCGGGCAGCGGCGAATACATCATCGGTCGTCCGTTCCTGCCCAAGGCGGCACTGCACCTGCCCAACGGCAAGACCTTCACCATCGTCACCGACGGGCTGGGCAAGGGCCATGACTACGTCGGCTCGGTGACCCTCAATGGCCACCCGCTGCAGCGCACCTTCCTGCGCCACGACGAGATCCTGGCCGGCGGCGAGCTGCGCTTCACGCTCCAGGCCGAGCCGAACATGGCCTGGCCGGGGCAGGGCGCCGAGCAGCCGTACTCGATGTCCCGCTGACGAGCCTCTGGACCCTCCTTCTGGCCAAAATGGGATTTATGTCCAATTTGGCCAGAAGGGGTATAGTGGGCCCATCCCGTCCTGGAGCGTGCCATGACCCTGCCACTGGATCTGCCCGGCCTTGAGAAGGCCACGGCCTCGTCGGTGAAAACCCGCGGTTGGCCCAGCCTGATGCGCACCGTTCGCGAAAAGCAGGCCCTGGTGATCACCAACCACAATCATCCCGAAGCGGTGATCGTGGACATCAAGACCTACCAGGAACTGCTGGCCAAGGCCGCCGGCGGCGACCTCGATGAGCGCATGGGCGAGCTGGAACGCCTGCGCGCCGCGTTCGATACCACCCTCGCCAGCCTGGGCCGCGATGGTGGGCTGGGCAAGGTACTGGGGCAGCCGATCCGACGCGGCCGCAGGGTCGCCCTCGGCAGTCCGCTCTGACCAATGGGACGGATTCTGGTGCTGGCCGGTGTCAATGGCGCCGGCAAGAGTTCGCTGCTGGGCATGTGGCTGGAAGAAGAAGGCCTGACATGGTTCAACCCGGATACGTTCACCCGCCGCCTGGTGGAGACGGGGTGGTCGTTGGGCGAGGCCAACGCTGCGGCCTGGAATGAAGGCGCGCGCCGGCTGCGGCAGGCGATCGACGAGGGCACCGACTTCGCGTTCGAAACCACGCTGGGCGGCAACACCATCCCGCGTCTGCTGCGTGAGGCGTGCGAGCAGCACGACGTGGCGATCTGGTTCTGCGGCCTGCAGAGCGTGGAGCTGCACATGGAACGTGTCGCGGCCCGGGTCAGCCGCGGCGGGCATGACATCCCCGCCGACAAGATCCGTGCCCGCTACGATTCCTCGCGCGAAAACCTGCTGGCCCTGCTGCCGCACTTGGCCGAGCTGCATGTCTACGACAACAGCGCCCCGGCCGATGCCGATGGCGCCGAACCGCTGCCGGTGCTGCAGCTGGATCGCAACGGGCTGCACTATCCTGCCTCGGCGATCGAGCTGCTGCAGACCCCGGACTGGGCCAAGCCGATCGTGATGCGGGCCATGGAGCTGCATACCCCTGCGTAAGCGTTACTGCAGGGGCCGGAGCAGCAACAGCACGCTCAGCGTCAGCATGAAGACCGCGATGCCCGCGTCCAGCCAGCGCCACGCCCTGGCATGCGCGAACCACGGTTGCAGCCAGCGCGCCCCGACGCCCAGCAGGGTGAACCACGACACGCTGGCCAGGCACGCGCCTGCCGCGAACAGCCAGCGGGCGTCGCCCGGGTAGCGGGTCGAGAGGCTGCCAAGCAGCACCATCGTGTCCAGGTAGACGTGCGGATTGAGGAAGGTGAATGCCAGGCAGACCAGCAGCGTGCGCCGCCATCCCGCCTGCATGTCAGAAGCTGCATCGAGCCCGCCACCGCCGGACCAGGCCCGGCGCGCTGCCATAAGGCCGTATACCGCGAGAAAGGCCGCCCCACCGAAGCGCAGGACCTCGAGCAGCAATGGGAAACGCGCCACGGCTGCGCCGATGCCGGCCACCCCCAGCAGTATCAGGGCGATGTCGCCGGCTGCGCAGACCGCGACCACCAGCGCGACGCGCTGCTGTTTCAGGCCCTGGCGGAGCACGAAGGCGTTCTGGGCGCCGATGGCGATGATGAGACCGGCGCCTGTGAGAAATCCGGCGAGGGCGGCAGCTGGCTGCATGGGGAAATCCACGGAAGGGGCGTGCAGGGTGGCCGCAGGAGGCGGATAAGCCCAGCTACATTTCCTGTGGCACGATAAGCATTCCTGATGCCGAGATCGCCATGAGCCTGCTCCATCCCCAACTCGCCGCGTTCTTGGCCGTCCTGGAGGAGGGCAGCTTCGAGGCCGCCGCGCGGCGGCTCAACCTCACCCAGTCCGCGATCTCCCAGCGGATCAAGGCGCTGGAGGACCGTCTCGGCCAGGTCCTGATCGTGCGCCAGGCACCGTGCCGCCCCACACCTGCCGGTGAGCAGCTGCTGCGCCGGGTACGTCCGATGCAGACCCTGGAAGAAGAGGTGCTCGCCGATTTCCTGCCGGATGCGGAGGTGCAGCATCGCAACGTCTGCCTGGCGGTCAACGACGACTCGCTCGAAACCTGGTTTCTTCCCGCGCTGGCCGCGTTGCATGCTGCGCATGGCTATACCTTCGACCTGCGCGTGGACGACCAGGACCACACGCTGGATCTGCTGCGAGACGGCTCGGCACTGGGCGCGGTGACGGCGGATGCCAAGGCCCTGCAGGGCTGCAATGTCCATCCGCTGGGCACGATGCGCTATCTGGCGATCGCGGCGCCGGCATTCAAAGCGGCGTATTTCGGTGTGGGCGTGAGCGCGGCATCCCTGGCCACTGCCCCGATGATCGTCTTCAACCGCAAGGACCGGCTGCAGGCGCGGTATCTACGCACCGTTACGCGCGCCACGCTGTCCCCGCCGGTGCACTACCTGCCTACGTCGACGGGTTTTGTCGAGGCCGCTGCACTTGGGCTGGGCTGGTGCCTGGTGCCCGAGTCGCTCGCCTCCACTGCGCTGCAGAGAAACGCCGTGGTCGAGCTTGATCCAGCGCGCTGGATCGACGTGCCGCTGTACTGGCAGCACGCCGCGATCCGCTCGACCACGCTTCAGGGCATCACGGCTGCCATGCGGGACGCGGCAGGCAAGGTGCTCCGCGATCCGTAACGGGGCCGGCGCGTTTCAGCCGACGGGCTCGTGGATCGGGCATCCATTGAATCGGGAGCGGAACTGACGCGAGGCGGCCATCACCACGCGGCGTGCACGATTCAGTCCGCCGAGAGGACGATGCTCGGCCAGCGCGTGCCACGGCGCGAACGCGAGCGCATCCTCGACGCCCGGCGAGGTGTCAGGCTGCCACGCCTCCTGCTGCGCCACGCTCAGGCGTGCAACCGGCAGGAACGGGCTGTCCGCCTCGGCCCAGGCAACCGACGCATCTTCGATCGGCATGCGCTCCACGTCGCGGCACAGCTGCACGCGCAGCTCCCATTCGACCGGATTGGGCAGGTCGGTGAAGAAGGCCACCACCGCGTCGCGCTGCGCATCCTCGTCCGAGCCGATTTTGTCGCCGGTCAGTGCGAGCAGGGCAGGTGAGACCGGTGCCAACGAAAACTTGGCCATGTACGGACCGTAGAGAAACGGCACCTGGCTGAAGAAGGTCTCCCCCAGCGGATGGTGCTGCGGCTCCCCGCCCATGCCTTTGAGCAGGGCGCTCTGGCCACCGACCGCCTCCAGCGCCGCCTCCGCACCCCGCAGCGTGGCGGAGATCATCCGTTTGGTACGCGGCATCCGTTCGGTGGTCGCGGCAAGCAGCTTGGCCGAGCGCAGGAAGCCGGCCACACCGGGCGTGTTGAACGCGGGGCCGTTGACCATCAGGAAGTCCTGCGTGTGCTGCTCCTCGGCGCCTTCCGCACGCGCGCCGTCCACGCCGATCACCTTGAGCGCCATCGCGCGCGGGGTGGAGACCGAATCGGGAAGCTGCTCGGCCGGCGGCGAGGACAATCGCACCCGCGCGTCGTAGCTGCCGGGCCGCGCAAACAGGCCGTGGCGCAGCTCGGCCGGCAACCCGTCCAGTACGCGCAGCCGGCCCTTCAACAACCCTTGGCCCTTGGCGTGCACCGCGCGGTGGGCGTGGCCTTCCTGCTCAGCCACCGTCAGCGCCATGCGCGCGAACACCTCGGTCAACTCACGGATATGCGTCGCCTCATCTTCGTCGGCATGCTCGAGCGAGGCGTGGTAAAGAACGGGTGGGGGCAGTGACATGCAGGCTCCTGTTGTGATCAACGGCGGCGATCAAGCGCGGAAAGGGCAACGCGCTGCGCGGGGAGGACGGCTCCCCGCACAATGCAATGCCGGAGGGGAAACGGGAAGGTCAGGCCGCGGCGGCCTTGGCATTGCCGCCGCCGGCCAGGGCCAGCAGCGTCAGCTTCTCGTCGGTGTCCTTCTCCTCCTTGAGCGTTTCCAGCAGCAGTGGCACGGCTGCCTTGTAGCCCAGCTGTTTGGCCAGTGCGGCAATGGTGCCGTAGGAGGCGATTTCGTAATGCTCGACCTTCTGCGCGCCACCAATCAGTGCAGCATCGCGGACCGGGCCCTCCTCGATACCGTCGATCGCCTCTTTGCCTTCCTCGACCAGGCCTTCCATCGCGGCGCATTTGATGCGCTTGAGCCGGATCCCCAGCAGTTCCACCACCTGGTCGATGCGCTCGATCTGGCCCTGGGTCTCTTCCAGGTGCGTCGTGAACGCGGCGGCCAGGTCAGGACTGGAGGCGGCGCGCGCCAGTCGGGGCAGCGCCTTGGTCAGCTGCTTCTCTGCACTGTAGATATCCGAGAGCTCGTGGATGAACAGGTCTTCTGCGGTCTTGATCGCCATGGAGGTGCTGCCGGTGGGTTTGAGTGTCCGACGCTAGGCGCGTGGGTGTTAGTCCGGTGCGCTTTGTTGTGAAGGGCCCCTGCACGCGCGCTCAGGGCGCGTCGGGCCACGCCTTCAGCAGGGGCAGCGGATCGTAAGCGCCGTCGGCACCGTAGATGCCCCAGTGCAGATGCGGCGGCGTGCCCTTCGCGTTGCCGGTATCGCCGACGTAGCCCAGCACGTCGCCCTGCTCGATGATGTCGCCACGCGCCAGGCCTTCGCGCCAGTCATCCAGATGGGCGTAGTAATAGCGCTCGCGTGCCGGCCCCATCACCCAGACCTGACGCCCGCCCAGACCGCTCTCGCGGATATCGGCAACGATTCCCGGGGTGGCGCTGCGCACCTCGGTGCCCCGCTTGGCGAAGATGTCCACGCCGGCGTGCGTGCGGTCGCGTCCACGCGGTGCGCCGAACGTATTGGCCACCTGGCGTGCGGCCACGCCCGCCACGGGGACGGGCAGCGCGGTGGGTGCAGGCATCTGTGACAGGCGCCAGAGTGCCCGCGGTGATTCGGCGATGGGGCTGTTCCACACCACCCCTGCCACTACGATGCAGACGACAAGGATGAACAGCCGCACCAGCCAGCGTCGTACGCGGCGGGCCGGGGAGGGGGCGGGCGGCGAAAAGCTCACGGTGTTGTCCCGCCCGTCTTCTTAGCCGCCGTGCGTCCCGACACATGCACATGCGCCGGCACGTGCCACCGCCACGGAAATTCGATTGCCTTGCTGATGCCGATCCGGGGCCCGACCACCGGGTCCTGCGGTGGCGCCATCCCATCGGACACGATGCGGATGCCGCGGTCATTGCGCACCAGATCCGCGCCGTCCAAGGCCTTGGTGATGCCCATCGCCTGCGACAGCCGACCGGGGCCACTGGCCAGATCGCGCGCGCGCTTGATCGCCGGCCGCGCTTCCTGGATCAACGTCAGTCCGGCCACCGGCTCCAATGCCCGCAGCAGCACGCCCCAGCCTTGACCGATCTCGCCACACACCGCGTTCGAGCCCCAGTGCATGCCGTAGCTGAAATACACGTAGAGATGACCGGCTTCACCGAACATCGTGGCGGTGCGCGCGGTCATACCGCGATACGAATGCGCCGCCGGGTCCTGGTCACCTGCGTATGCTTCCACCTCCACGATGCGCCCAGCGCGACCGTCATCGCGCACCAGCAGCTTGTTCAGCAGCTCGGGCGCCACCTCGGTCGGGTGGCGCTGGTAAAAACGCCGCGGCAGAACCGTCCACGTTTTCATGACCCTCCACGCAATGGATACCCTTTGCCAGTCCGAAACGAGCGCCTACTGTGACGCGACCAGGGTCAATGCACGATCAACGCCGCCATCGTCACGCCACGCTCGCCCGGCATTCGCGGCAGATTGATTGACGCGGGGCAATCCTCGAGGCCTGTCTCCGCCGCCATGCAGCACGCACCATGCCTGCCAGAAAGCGCCTGAAAATCGCGACCTTCAATGTCAACGGCGTGCTGACCCGGCTGCCGCATCTGCTCGCGTGGCTGGCGCGCGAACAACCGGACATCGTGGCACTGCAGGAACTCAAGGCGACCCAAGAGGCCTTCCCGGAGACAGCGATCCGCGATGCGGGATACGGCTGCATCTGGCACGGCCAGCGCTCATGGAATGGCGTCGCGCTGCTGGCGCGCGGCCAGGACCCGATCGAGAGCCGGCGCGGCTTGCCCGGCGACCCGAACGATGACCAGAGCCGTTATCTGGAGGCGGCCGCGCACGGGGTGATCGTGGGCGGGCTGTACCTGCCCAATGGGAATCCGCAGCCCGGCCCGAAGTTCGATTACAAGCTGAAGTGGATGCAGCGCCTGCAAAAACACGCCAAGAGCCTGGTCGCGCTGCCGCATCCCGTCGCACTGATCGGCGATTTCAACGTTGTCCCGACCGATGCGGACATCTACGAGCCCAAGTCCTGGCGGAAGGACGCGCTGCTGCAGCCGGAGGTGCGCGAGGCCTACCAGGCACTGCTCGCCCAAGGCTGGACCGACAGCCTGCGTGCGGTGCACGGCGACGCACAGATCTTCACCTTCTGGGACTACTTCCGTGAGCACTTCGCCCGTGACCGTGGATTGAGGATCGACCATCTGCTGCTCAATCCGGTCCTTGCTCCCGGCCTGAAAGATGCCGGCGTGGACAGGTGGGTGCGCGCATTGGAGAAGCCCAGCGACCACGCGCCCACGTGGATCGAGGTGGTGGCGCCTTCCAAGCCCCGATAACCGCGCCGGCCCGATATCGAAAACACGCCGGACGCGCTAGAGTCCCCCGGCAGGTTGTTTGCGAGGGTATTGCCATGCCATATCGGAAAAGGGACATCGCCCCGGGTCTCGGCGAAGGTAAACGCCTGCCGGTAGGCCCGGAGACGCCCGTATTCTGCCGGGCGCGCGAATATCGCGCCGGCACGATCATCGCGCTGCATCACCATCCGGACCGTCATCAGCTGGTGTATGCCGAAACCGGCGTGCTGGTGGTCCAGGCCGGGACAGGGCGCTGGGTCGTCCCGAGCACGCGCGCGATCTGGATCCCGGCCGGTACGGGCCACAAGGTCAGCTGCATCGGCGCGGTCGGCATGCGCAGCCTGTACATCCTGCCGGGGGCGATCGCCCAGCCGCCGGCCAGCGCATCGACGGTCTCGGTGACACCACTGCTGGCCGCCTTGATCCACGCAGCGATGGACGTACCGACGCCATACCGAGCGCAGTCGCGCGACGGGCGGCTGATGCAGTTGATCCTGGATGAGCTGCAGATGCTGCCGGTAGTGCCGTTGCACCTGCCGCAGCCTGCCGATCCACGCCTGCAGGCGATTGGCCGGCAGCTGGAATCCACGCCGGACGATCCGTCCACCCTGCAGGACTGGGCCGGCCGCCTCGGCGTGGATGTCAAGACCATCCAGCGGCTGTGCGCACGCGAGCTGGGCATGACCTTCGGGCAATGGCGGCAACAGGCGCGCCTGCTGCGTGCATTGGAACAGTTGGCGCACGGCGAAAAGGTGATCGACGTGGCGCTCGCGCTGGGCTATGCCAGTCCGAGCGCCTTCACCGCGATGTTCAAGAAGCGCTTCGGCCAGTTGCCGAGCCAGTTCTTCCACTGAGGCAAACGCCTCAGTGCATCGTCGTCTTCGGCAGGAACGCCGTCGCCAGCCCGAGCAGCGGCAGGTACGAGGTGAAGTGGTAGACCCATACGATGCCATGCACGTCGGCCAGGTTGCCCAGCCCGGCCGCACCGATACCGCCGATGCCGAACATCAGGCCGAACATCAGGCCCGACACCATGCCCACGCGGCCCGGCACGGCCTCCTGCGCATACACCACCAGCGCAGCGAACGCCGAGGACATCACCAGCCCGATCACCACCGCCAGCACCGCCGTGCCCATCAGGTTGGCGTAGGGCAGGGCGAGCGCGAACGGCGCCACGCCCAGGAAGGAAATCCAGATCACCGCCTTGCGCCCGATCCGGTCCCCGACCGGGCCACCGATGAAGGTGCCCAGCGCGACCGAGGCCAGGAAGATGAAGAGGTACATCTGGCTCTGCTGCACGCTCAGGCCGAAGCGCTCGATCAGGTAGAAGGTGAAGTAATTGGTGAACGAGGCGATATACACGAACTTGGCGAACATCAGCACCGCGATCACCGCGATGGCCTGGATCACCTTGCCACGGCTCAGCCCGACGCCATGGCTCTTGGCCAGGCTCTTCATCTTGGCCTGGCCATGCTGCACGGTCCAACCGGTGAGGCGGAACAGCACGGTGATGGCCAACGCGGCCGCCAGCATGAACCAGGCGATGGCACGCTGCCCATGCGGAATCACGATGACGGCGGCGAGCAGCGGCCCGATCGCCGAGCCGGTATTGCCACCGACCTGGAACGTGGATTGTGCGGTACCGAAGCGACCGCCCGAGGCCATCCGCGCCACGCGCGAGGCTTCCGGATGGAAGGTGGCCGAACCGATCCCGACGATGGCCGCGGCGATGAGCAGCATTTCGTAACTCGTGGCCATCGCCATCAGGGCGATGCCGACGAAGGTGGCGATCATGCCCGACGGCAGCAGATACGGCAGCGGCCGTTTGTCGGTGTACATGCCCACCCACGGCTGCAACAGCGAGGCGGTGACCTGGTACACCAGGCCGATGATGCCGATCTGGCCGAAGGTGAGCGAAAACTCGCTCTTGAACATCGGATACACCGCCGGCAGCACCGCCTGGATCATGTCGTTGAGCAGGTGCGCGAACGCTGCGGCACCGACGATGCGGATTGCAAAGCCCTGGTGGGGGGCGGGGGTGAGCGGTTCGGTGGGGATGACGGGCGGGGCAGCGGTTTCAGGGGTCATGGGCCGGGATCGGGAACGGGAGGGTGCCGATGCGTGTGGTATCAGCCGCACGGGCATCACGGGAGCGGACGGGAGGCAAGCGTAGACCGCGGCTGGCCCCCCGTCTCTCGCGATAGGGGCGGCTGTCGTCGCAATCAGGGCAGGCAGCCACGCCATATTTGCAACTAATTGGATGTCGCAGGGCGAACGCACCGCATAAAGTAAATGCCTGCGAAGTGACCGGCTACCACGCACGAAATCGCATCAACGGCTCTACGACGAGGACATCGGATCATGAGCAGCATCTGGATAGGGCTTGCCATCTTCTTGAGCAGCTGGACACTCATCGCAGTCACGCTGGGAGTATTGACTGCCCGCTGGATGGGCATGCAAAAAACGATTGAAAGGCAGGCGGCACGACCCAAGTGATCCCGCGCCGCTGCATAATCCGTCCGACTGCCGGGTGGCAGCCCAGCGGAAAGGAGCACAGGATGTTGCTGATCAGAACACTCATGGTGGTGCTGCTTCTCTTCAGTACCTCGACCTGGGCCAGGGTGCCCACCGACCCTGCGCAGGCCGAGCAGATATTCCGCCGCTGGCTGGCGGCCTACAACGCCGGTGACAGCCAGGCGCTGCAGGCGGTGTTGTCGAGCCACGGGATCGACCACACCGCGCAGCGGTATCTGGACATCCGCGAGACCTTCGGCCCGTTTGACGTACTGACCAGGACCGTCGATACGCCCGATACGATCGCCGCGATCGTGCGCGGCACCTCAAGCGATCGCGGGATCCTGATCACCGTGGCCATCGATCCTGCGAACCGGCCGTACCTGAAGACGCTGCAGCTGGAAGGGGTGGAGATACCCGACGCATTCAAACCCGCGCGGCTTGAGATGCCCGCGCTCATCGCGCAGAGCCGTGCCCGTCTGGACACGCTGGCAGCACAGGACAAGCTCTCCGGCACCTTTCTACTGGCGCAGGACGGCAAGGTGCAGATGGCGTGGCAGGGCGGGCGGGCCGACCGGGAGCAGGGCATTCCGGTCGATAGCTCCACGACATTCAGGCTCGCCTCGTTGAACAAGATGTTCACCGCGGTGGCGATCCTGCAGTTGGCCGAGGCTGGCAAGCTGACACTGGACGATACGATTGCCCGCCACCTGAGGGACTATCCCCATCAGGCGGTCGCGACATCCATCACGATCCGGCAGCTGCTCAACCACACCACTGGCCTGGGAGAGATCTTCGACGAGGCGTTCGAATGCCGGAAAGCATCACTCAAGACGTTGGCCGACTACTGGGAGGTCTATGGTGCTGCGGCACCGGCCTTCCAGCCGGGCACCCAGGACCAGTATTCCAACTACGGCTACATCCTGCTGGGCTCGATCATCGAGGCGGCATCGGGACAGTCGTATGACGCCTACGTCGAACAGCACATCTTCGGGCCGGCGGGCATGACCGCCACCGGATCGGCGCCCGAGGCGACCCTGGTGCCAGGCCGCGCGGTGCCCTACACGCTGAGCGACGGCCGGTGGGTGCGCGAGACCAAGACCCTGCCATTGCGCGGTACGTCGGCGGGCGGCGGTTACAGCACCGCCCACGATCTGCTCCGGTTTGCCGAAGCGTTGCGCAGTGGCAGGCTGATCCCGGCCTCGGCATTGGACGCGGCCACCTCACCGCAGAACACCAAGGGGTGGTACGGCTACGGCTTCATGGTGAGCGGCGAGGGCGAGCAGCATCAGTATGGCCACGAGGGTGGGGCGCCCGGTGCGAACGCCGCGCTCATCGTGCTGCCGAGCCACGGCTACGTGGTGATCGGGCTGAGCAATGTCGATCCCGATGCGATGGAGAACGTGGTCAACTTCGTCGGCAACCGTCTGCCGTTGTCGCAGCGCGGCCTCAGCGCCCGCCCAGCAGCGCCGGCAACGACGAGGCGAGCAACGCGATCCCCGACACGGTGAGCAGACTGAGCACGATCTGCCGGAACCGCAGGTCGCTGATGCCGATGTAGAGGCGGGTGCCGAGCAGGGTCGGGATCAACATGGCGGGTGCCACGATGGCGAACATCGGCAGCATCTCGCGGGTGACGATGCCGGTGCCGACATAGGTGCCCATCGTCACCAGCAGCATGGACAGGTTGAAGTTCTGGACCACGGAGCGCTGCACGTCACGCTCGTAACCGCGCAGCGTGCACCACAGCGTCGGCAGGGTGCCGGTGAAGCCGCCCAAGCCGCCCATGATGCCGCCGGCAAACCCCACCACGCCATCCGCCGCGCGCCCGCCTGCCGTGACCCGTGGCAGCTGGCGTGACAGCAGCATGGCCGGGCACCACAGCACCAGCAGAGTGCCCAGGATCGCTTTGAGCCAGTTCATGTCGAGCATGGGCAGCAGGTAGACGCCCAGCGGAATGCCGGCCAGCCCACCCAGAACAAAGGGCAGCAGGGTCTTCAGATTGAAGCCGCTGCGCACGGTGAAGGCCGCCAGCAGTTGGCCGGTCAGGGCGCCGAACACGGAGAGGGTGGCCGCGAGCTTGGGATCCAGCACCCAGGCCCAGAAGGACAGGGCCACCAGCCCGAAGGCGAAGCCCGACAGCCCCTGCACGAAGCCCGCCACGATGGCGCCCAGCGCCACCATCAGGTAGATCGAATCCACGACGCCTCCTTACTGGCGCTCTGCGAACGCATCCGTCGCGCGCACCAGCGCATCTGCCGTGGCGGGTTCCGTCGCACTGTGGCCTGACAGCACCATCTGCAGCGAGGCCTCGGGCCAGGCACAGGCCAGGTCCCAGGCACTGCGCGCCGGGCAGATGATGTCGTAGCGACCCTGCACGATCACGCCGGGCAGATGCCGGATGCGGTCGATATCGCGCAGCAGCTGCGCATGCTCGAGGAAGGCGTGGTTGCGGAAGTAGTGCGCTTCGATGCGCGCCTTGGCCAGGGTGTGCAGTGGGTCATCACCCGACACGGCATCGACGTCGTGTTCCAGCGTGGCCGCGTGATCTTCCCACCCCAGCCAGGCCTGGGCGGCGGCGATGCGGGTCGCTTGGTCCGGACTGTCCAGACGACGCCAGTACGCGGCGATCATGTCGCCGCGTTCGTCTTCAGGGATATGTGCCTCGTAGCGCGCCCAGCGCTCCGGAAACACCCAGCGTGCACCGCCATCGGATTCGGCGAACCAGCGGTTCTCTTCGGCACGGCCGAGATAGACCCCGCGAAGGATGATGCCGGTTGCACGTTCCGGATGGGTCTGGGCGTAGGCGAGTGCCAGCGTGGAGCCCCACGATCCACCGAACACCAGCCAGCGCTCGATACCCAGCAGGGCGCGGATGATTTCTACGTCCGCGACCAGGTGCTGTGTCGTGTTGTCACGCAGCTCACCGAACGGCGTGGAGCGACCGCTGCCGCGCTGGTCGATCAGGACGATGCGATAACGCGACGGATCGAAGAAACGCCGGTGGGTCGGCGATACGCCTGCGCCGGGCCCACCATGCAGGAACACCACGGGGATGCCGTCAGGATTGCCGCACTCCTCGACGAACAAGGTGTGCAGGTCGTCGACCGCCACCTGATGGGTGAGGAAGGGCGTGATCGCTGGATAAAGCGTGCGCATGGGGGCGTCCTACGGAAAACTGACGCCACATGATACCGCCCGGGTTCGTCGAGCCGCGTCCGTGACGCGTCACAAGGGTGGGGGGCTGTCCCTGTCGCGCTGTACCCGCGTGCGATACGCCGCCACGTTGTCTCCGCGGATGCGTCGCTCCTGCGTGCCCGTCACGGTATCGACCTTTCGGTCCGCGCCCGTGACCGGCTTGGCCTCGATGGCGGTATCACGCTCGAACGCATGCGATTTGTCGGTATTGCGGTAGTACCGGTACAACGCCCAGTACAACGCCGTCGCGCCGGCGGGGCCGGCGGCAAGCAGCCAGAGTCCACTGTCATCGCTCATGAGGCAGCTACCAGGAAGAAGAGAACGAGGGCTTCAATGATCGTGCCGGTGGTGAGCGCGGCCAGCAGCAGCTTCCACTGCTGCACCGGCACGCTGCCCATGGTTTCACCGGTGCGGCCATTCACCGCGATGTAGTGCAGCATGCCGCCATTGCGGCCCGGCTGGTGGTACGAGTACAGCCAGACGGGCAGGTACATCGATACCCAGCGCGTCCCGTGCACATCCACGCGCTCGCGTTCCCAGCGCACGCCACGATCGTAGCGGCGTACCGAGCCCTCCACCCGGGCGCGGGCGATCGACAGCAGCTGGTCTTCCAGCCGTGGGCGCAGCTTTTCCACGTCGAGGTTGCGCTTTTCCGAGGTGAAGCCGGCCAGATAGGAGGCGTTCCACTTCAGGGCGTTCTTGGTATCGAACGGCAGGATCGCGTTGATGATGTTGTTGGTGTTGGTCTGCGTATCGAGGTTGCCACGCTCGGCCGAGGATTCCAGGGTGAGATCGTCCACGGTGAAATCCACCTGGCGATCCACCTGGTACACGTCGGCGTCGTAATACGTCTTCTTGTTCTTCTCGGTGCCGCGGGTGTACTGCCGCGTCTGGATCTCGCCCTTGCCGGAGACGCTGGCGCTGACATTGCTGTCCACCACCATGTAGGGCAGGTAGACGCCGGAGACATTCTCGGGCGTGAACTGATCCTTGAACGCCTTGAGCGCGAACAGGCGGCGCTTGTCCACGAACTGGCGGATCCGCGCGACCGCATCGTCCTTGCTGATATGGAACGGCAGTACCGCATCGGGCACCGCGCCGTTGGAGATCTGCTCGTTGACCCCGAACACATGCCGGCACCAGTGGCAGCGGGCGGTCATCGTGCTTTCGGTATTGATCGTGACTTCGGCGCCGCAACCGGTGCACTTGAAGCTCATCAGGCTGGCGGTATCGGCGGCGATGTCACGCGCGCCCGAGGCGATGACGGTGCCGCGCAGCTGGTCGATGCCTTCACCAAAGCCGAAGGCCTCCTCAACGCGCTCGCCGTGCCATTCGTGACGGCAGAACTGGCAGACCAGCACATCGGTGCCCAGCTTGAGCCGGATATCGCTGGAGCCGCACTTCGGGCAGCGGTTGAGGCCGTCCTTGAGTTCGGCCGCGGCGGTGTCCAGCGCGACCGGATCCGGGGCCTGCACCTCATCGCGGATGGGCTGGGGCAGGGTGGCCGGATCCACCGGGAAACTGCCCGGCAACGGCGGGACCTCCCGGGGCGAGCCCGGGCCGGAGACCGGCGCCGCCGGAGAGGGCGGCAACGGTGGCGGAGCCGCCGGGATCGGCGGTGGCATCTTGGGGTCGGACATGGTGTCGATGCGCTCGGTGTCTTACAGCCCCAGCGCCTTGGCCTTGAGCTTGTCGTAGTCGTCCTGGGTGATCAGGCCGAGGTCGAGCATCTCCTTGGCCTTCTTCAGCTTGGCGACCGGATCATCCGCCGCCGGAGCAACCGGCTGCTGCATGCCGCCGACCCCGAGCATGCCCGAGGCCATGCCCACGCCGACCAGGCCGGCAGCACCGCCGTTCTCGCCCGCCGACTGGATGCCCTGGGCAACACTGGCCTGCAGGTTGGAATTGCCACGCGAGCCGGCCAGCGCATCGGCGCGCTGCACGGTCTTGAGCAGCTCGCGGGTGTTGGCGTCGTACTCGATCGAGACAATGGCGGTCTTGACGATGGCCAGGCCACGGTCGGACTTCCACTGGTAGCCCTGCTCGACGGCAGCGGACAGGCTCTGTGCAAAGCCGAGCGAATCCTGCTGCAGCTTGGTGATGCGGTTGCCCTTGCCCGGGTCGTTCGTATACAGGCTGAAGGCTGGCGCGAGCGAGCCCACCACTTCATTGAACAGCTGGCTGGCGGCCGCGTTGTCCAGATCGGTGAAGTCGAACACCTGGCCCGGCTGCAGGTAGCTGGCGGGTACGAAATTCTTCACGAACAGGATCGGATCGACGATCTTCAGGGTGTACGAGCCGCGCGTGACCGCGCCGACCTGCGTGCCGAGGAAACCATCGTCCCAGTAGATTTCGGACTGCGTGCCGAAGCGGTTGTCCGGCAGTTCCTTCAGGGAGACGAAGAACGCCGCCTGCTGCGACCCCGGCTGGCCACCGAACTTGAAGCGTTCCCAGCTCTGCTTGATCAGCGGGCTGACGAAACCGTCGCCGGCGAAGATCGACTGCGAGTTCAGGTCATCCGAGCGCCATTCATAGCCACCCGGTTCGGCGACAAAGCCGGTGATGGCGCCGTCCTGGAACAGCAGCAGGCCGTACCCTTCGGGCACGACGATCTTCGAGCCGTTGGTGATGATGTTGGAGGAGGCGCTGGTGTTGGAGCCACGACCGGCATTGGTGCCGCGCGGCACCGCCGCAAACAGCGCTGCCGTGGAGGGCAGGCCCGTCGGCACGGTGTAGAAATCCTTCCACTGGTCGGCCAGAACGCCACCGACTGCCCCTGCCACTGCCTGACGAAGACCCATGACACACTCCCTGCGATTCGTGGACGGGCACCGTGCCCGCCATGCTCGGCTGACTATATCAGCAGCCGGTGTATCGACAGTGGCGCCTCTGGCCCGGCCGCGGTGCCGGGTCCGGTAGCGGCTGCATCCAAACCGCGCGGCCGTCCGTACACACGTCCATGAAGCCCATGTCCCCGATCTGCCGGAACTCGCCTACGATGGACACTGACCCGTCCACCGCCAGGATGACGCCCTTCGAGGCAGCCCGGATGATTGCCGTTCCCGCTCAACCCGGCCCGGAGCTGAAAACCTGGGCGGCCGACATGGCCGGCGTCGCCACGTCGCGCGATCGGGAGTGCTTCATGCGCATCTACGATCATTTCATGCCGCGCCTGTGCCGCTACCTGAGTGGGCTGGGGGCGCCCGATGGCGTGGCCGAGGATCTGGCCCAGGAAGTGCTGCTGAAACTGTGGAACCGGGCCGAGCTCTATGATCCGGCGCGCAGCAGCCTGGGCACGTGGCTCTACCGGGTGGCGCGCAATCTGCATATCGACCGGGTACGTCGCGAACATATCTGGGTGCATGCCCATGAGGTGGTCGAGCAGGCGGCGGAGGAAGAGGATGGCGGTGGCTCTCTGGCCGAACGGCATACCGAGCACGTCAGGCTCAAGCAGCGGCTGGACGAACTCTCCGCAACGCAGGCCCGATTGATCCGGATGTCCTACTTCGAAGCAAAAACCCACGCCGAGATCGCCAACGAGCTGCATATGCCACTGGGCACTGTGAAATCCCATATCCGACGTGCGTTTCTTCAGCTGCAGTCCTTGATGGGAGAGCGGCAGTGAACCCTCGTCACCATCTGGACCCGACCACCGTCCTGGGCTTTGCCACCGGCACCTTGGCGCCGGAAATGTCCGTGGTCGCTGCCGCGCACCTGGAAGCCTGCGCGCACTGCCGGCAGCACCTGCGCTCGGCCGAACGGGTGGGCGGACTGCTGCTGGAGCAGCAGTTGTCGCCGCCTTCGGCAGAGGATCGCCAGGCCGCACTGCGGCAGACCATGCTGGAGCACCTGGATACTGCCGCGCCTGCGGGTGGCGTGCAGGACCAAACGGTGGCCCGCAGCGCCGCTGGTCACGATCCGGATCAACTGCCGGCCGCGCTGGCACCGCATTTCGGGACGTCCTACCGCTCGCTGAAATGGCGGTGGATGGCCCCGGGTGTCCACTGCATCCATGCACCGGCGCACCCCTCGTTGATCATGCTCAAGATCGCCCCCGGCAAATGCCTGCCCATGCACAGCCATGGCAACAGCGAGCTGACCCAGATTCTCCGCGGCGCCTATGACGATTCCCTGGGGCATTTCGCCCCCGGCGATGTGGCCGATCTGGACAGCGACGTCGAGCATCAGCCCGTGACCACCCCCGGTGTGGCGTGCATCTGTGTGTCAGCGCTGGATGCGCCGCTGGTCTTCAGCGGGTGGTTCGCGCGCAAGCTGCAGCAGGTGTTCAAACTCTGACCGTGCCTGGCACACGCTGCCAGGTCGCATCGGTGTCCGGCGGCTGATCAACGCACCGTCTGCGGCTACCCGGTATTCGCCGCCTGTTCGAACACCTGCATCACCGCGGCCGGCGCCATGGGCCGGGCAAGCAGGTAGCCCTGAACTTCGTCGATCCCCATGTCTGCCAGCACGTCCATCTGCGCCTCCTGCTCAACTCCTTCGGCCACGGTCAGATAGCCCAGCTCGTGCGCAAGATGATGGATGGCCGAAACTTTGGCGCGGGCGCGCGAGCTGCTGGCGATGCCATCGACCAGTGACTTGTCCAGCTTGACGGTGTGGATGGGAAGGTCGGACAGGTAGCTGAAATTGCTGTAGCCACTGCCGAAGTCATCGATCGCCACCGTGATGCCGGCCTGTGCCATCGCCGCGATGTGGCCGATGGCCGGCGACCCCGGACGCAGCCATTCGCCTTCGGTGATCTCCAGTTCGATCATCGAGAACGGCAGCGCCCTGTGCTCAAGCTTGCTGCGGATGTCCTGCCAGGCCGAGGCATTGGACAGATAGCTGCTGGACAGGTTGATCGAGACCGGAATGTCCTGCCCTTGGGCGCGCCACGCCCGGACCTGATCCAGCGCCGTGTCCAGCACCCAGTTGGTCACCTCATCCATCAGTGCGGTCCGCTCGAAAACCGGAATGAACTCGCCCGGGCTGATCGGCCCCAGGGTGGGGTGGTTCCACCGGATCAACGCTTCGGCCGAGACCGGGCGCCGACCGTCAAGGGTGAAGCGCGGCTGGTAGTCAAGATGGAAGTCGCCGTTCTGCAGGCCGCGTTCGGCATCCGAGGCCAGACGGTAGGCGCGGTGCATCTTCTCGTCGCGCTGTGCGGAATACCAGCAGAATGGCTGCCGCGCATCGAACGCGCCCTGCATGCTCACCAGCAGCCGCCGCAGCAGGTCATGGCTGTCCTGCTCATCCGTATCGACCGCACAGATACCCGCATGGAAGCGGGGGGACATCGGGACGGCGGCGGCCATCAACGGACGCAACATGCGCGTCCTCAGCTCCAGGACCAGGCTCTCGACGTGGCCTGCCGTCGGCATCTCGACCACGAAGGCAAACCGGGTCACTCCGACGTGGTACACGGTCGCCACGTCCTCCAGCGCGGTGCGCAGCCGGACGCCGGCACGCCGGATCAGTGCTTCCAACGGGCGCAGGCCCAACACCTGGCCGACCTGGCTGGCACGCGGAATATCCAGCACGTCCACCGCGACGGCGTAAGCCGTTCCTTCCGCGCAGCGCGAAAGAACGCCTGGCAGATCCGTATGAAACTGGTGCCGGCTGGGCAGGCCACTGACCGGGTCGAGGTTGCCGGAGAGGTTGCGTAGTTCGAGTTGCGCGATCACCAGCTCGGCCAGAGTGGCCAACTGCTCCTGATCCCGCTCGTCAAAGGTGCGCGGGCGGGTGTCCATGACGCACAGCGCACCGATGGCCACGCCATTTTTGGCCACCAGCGGCGCGCCCGCATAGAAACGCAGGTGGGGACTGTGCGTCACCAGCGGGTTGTCGCGGAAACGCGGATCCTGCTCGAGGTCCGGGACGACCAGGACGCCGCCGGAGGTGACGGCGTGGGCGCAGATCGACGAGCGGATGTCGGTCTGCGCCATGGGCAGACCGATCCGGGAAATGAAGCGCTGCTTTACATCCCCCAGGACCGAGACGAATGCCACCGGCGCGTTGAACGTGTAGCCGGCAAGCGCGGTGATCCGGTCCAGCGCGGGCAACGACGCCACGCCGTCGACCTGCATGGCGCAAAGCACCGCGCGTCTTTCATCCAGGGGGGAGGGTGGGGGGCTCATTTCGTATCGACTGGGGGCCGGGCGCAAGCGGCCCGCTGTCCACTCTATACGCACCGAACGCGGTTCCGGATGCAGTTACCAGTCCGTGGGCGCGTAGTCCTTCAGGAACTGGCCCCAGACGTGTTCGCCGGTGTTGAACCCGTGGATGATCGGATCGACGATGCGCGCGGCGCCGTCGACGATATCCAGCGGCGGGTGGAAGCGTTCTTCCTTCACCTTCTTGGCCGCGATGTCCGCCGGATCCTCGTCGGTCACCCAACCGGTGTCGACGCTGTTCATGTGGATGCCGTCGTTCTGGTAATCGGCCGCCGAGGTGCGCGTCATCATGTTCAGCGCGGCCTTGGCCATGTTGGTATGCGGGTGGCGGGTGGTCTTGAAGTTGCGGTAGAACTGCCCCTCCATCGCCGAGACGTTCACGATGTGCTTGTCACGCTCGGGCGTGCGCAGCATCAGCGGCTTCAGGCGCGCATTGATGATGAACGGCGCGATGGCGTTGACCAGCTGGGTTTCCAGCAGCTCGACCGACGGCACTTCGGCCATCAGCATGCGCCAGGAGTTGCGACCGCGCAGATCCACCTGCTGCAGGTCCTGATCCAGCCGGCCATCCGGGAACAGGTGCTGCTGGGCGACCAGCTCGTCCTCCAGCAGCGGCACCTGCGACAGCTCGGCGGCACGGGTCAGGCCATTGGCGGCGTTGAAATCGCGCCCCTGGACCACCGGCAGCGCGGCCGAGGCGGTGGTGCCGAGCAGTTCGGCACTGCGCAGCCCCTCGTAATCGCCGATCAGCTTGCGCAGCGTCTCGGGCACCTCATGCAGCGCGGCGGTTTCGCCGGCCATCATGTGCGCATAGAACTGCGGCGGTCGGCGCACGGTCTGGCAGGCGTTGTTGATGATGAAATCCAGGCGCGAACGGGTGGCCAGCAGCTCGTTGCAGAAGGCCTCCACGCTCGGGGTATGGCGCAGGTCCAGGCCGTACACCTGCAGGCGGTGGCCCCACACGCCGAAGTCCGGCTCTTCGGCGTAACGCGCGGCCGAATCGCGCGGGAAGCGCGTGGTCACGATCAGCTCGGCACCGGCCCGCAGCAGCTTCAGGCCTGCCTGGTAGCCGATCTTGACCCGGCCGCCGGTCAGCAACGCGACGCGACCGGTCAGGTCCGCCGTCTCGGTGCGCTTGACGAAGTTCAGCTCGGCGCAGGCCGGGCACATCTGGTCATAGAAGTGGTGCAGCTGGGTAAACTTCTGCTTGCACACGTAGCAGTGGCGCAGTTCCGGGGAATGCACCGGTTCCGGCGTGGCTGCCGCATTCTCGCCGTTGGAGGCGTCATGCAGACCGGCCGCATGCGGCGGGAAGTAGTTCGGGGTGCTGAACACCGGCTTGCGACGCAGGGCGCGGATACCGGTCTGGGCCAGCAGCGCCTCGGATTTGGCCACCTTTTCCTGATGCCGCGCCTTGGCCTGCTGCTTCAGCTTGGCCCGGCGGGCCTTGGGCTCGGGGTGATACACCTTGGCCACCACCTGGTGCAGGCGGACGCGATCAGCCTCGGGCAGCGTATCGAGCACGCTGCGGTCGGCTTCGATGGCCTCCAGCAGGTCCAGCGCGGTGCGCAGGCGGTCGGTCAGGGGCAGGTCGTCGTCGGCAAGGGGCAGGGCGGTGGTATTCAATTCAGATCCGGGAAAAGCGGCAGGATGACGGGCATGGGGCGCCGCGCGACGGCCCCTGACGGGGGCATCCGCCAGCAGCCCGGGGCATACGGTGGGAGGCTATTGTCCCTGATCCTGGGATTTGGTGCTGATCAGGCAGTTCTTCGGCCCTGTGTCTTCGCCGCACTGTGTCCGCGGCAGGCCGGGACCCATGCAGCCCGATGTGCAGATGGCCATGGGGGTCATTGCAGCTGGTTGCCGCCGGCCTGGGGGCTTCAGCGCACCTGGAGCGAAGCCTGCAGCGCCGTCGCCCGCGCCGCGTCACCATTCACCAGCTCGGTCCACTTCAACGTGAGGCCGTTCCGTTTGCCCTTGGACACCAGCTTCATCCCGTCTGGATCGATGGTCAGCGTATAGGTCTCGTCGCCGATCTGGACTTCCCGGCGCAGTGGTTTATCGAGTGGCGTCATGACGTGCTAAGGCTTCGGCGGCGCTGCGTGTTTCGGCTCCGCGGAGCTCTCGGTGCCATGCCCGGAGTCCTGCTCCTCGGAGGCCGCCGTGCCACTGCCGCCCCCGGGCACGTTACGCGCGGCCTCACCACCCGCAGGCGCCGTCGCGGCGGCAGGCTGCTCGATCGCATCGGCATGCTGGCCTTGCTCGTTACGCTCATCCTGGCTGCAGGCCGACAGCGCGAGGGCCGCGAGGGCACTCAACAACACGATTCGCATGGCGATTCTCCTGCAGTGATGACGAATCCGGTTTGTAGCGCCGACGCCGTTGGCGATGCGTGATCACCCCGTTGATCACTCTTTGACGACAACCGCATGGAGTACCCTTGCCGCCGTCGATGCTTAGCCGTTCCGTGGTCTACGGGCGGGGAGCCGGCGTGTTACGGAGCAGAGTTCACATCATGAGTATTCCCGAGGGATTGGACGGGCATCGTCGGGGGCAGGGCCTCACACGACGAGGCTTCCTTCTTGCGGCCGGTTCGGTGTCGCTGCTCGCGGCCTGCCGTGACAAAGCGCCTGCGGTGGCAGCGCCGGCTGCCACGGCGCCTGCGGCAAAGACCGACACCGCCTTCCTCGATCTCTCTCATGCCCTGACCGGCAAGACCGATCTGGACCCGGCCACGGCCGACCGGATCGAACAGGCGTTTGCCACCCTTCAGCCAGCGCTGCATGCGCAGTTCCCCGCCTTGGTCACCCTGGCAGGACAGATCAGTGGCGCGCAGGCGCTGATCGCGGCCGCTGGCGATGCCAAGCCCGCGGCCCTGGCCATCATCACCGCGTGGTACACGGGCACCGTTGGCAAAGGCGTGCATGCCGTGACCGTGTCCTACCGCGATGCGCTGATGCAGCGCTGCGTGGATGACGGTCTTTCACCGCCGACCTACGCCCAAGGTGGCCCCGCCTGGTGGACCGCTGAGCCGCCGGCCCCGATTCGCGCCCACGCCTGAGCCTGCGCGGTCCTTTTTTCCCTGTTATCGATCTGGAACCCCTCCCATGAAAGCTCCGGTTTTCCGTGATGGCGACGCCGATGCCGACGTCGTGATCGTCGGTTCGGGCGTTGTCGGTGCATTGATCGCCCACCAATTGGTGCGCGCCGGCAAATCGGTCCTGGTCCTTGAGGCCGGCCCCCGTCTGAACCGTTCCGACGTGGTCGAGAACTGGCGCAACGTCAGCTTCGAACGGCGCATCGGCAGCGATTTCCAAGGGCCGTTCCCGCAATCGAAATTCGCCACGGCGCCACTGTACTTCCCCGCCAACGACTACGTCGGCCTGACCGGCCCCGATGCCAGCAGCTTCCATCAGGGCTTCATCAAGGCGGTCGGTGGCACCACCTGGCATTGGGCTGCCTCCTGCTGGCGCCATCTGCCGGTCGATTTCAAGATGCAGTCCGCCTACGGGGTCGGGCGCGATTGGCCGATCAGCTACGAGGACATCGAGCCGTACTACTGCCGCGCTGAAGAGGCCATGGGCGTCTCCGGGCCGAACGACCCCGCGCAGCAGAGCCCCTCGGAGCGCTCCAGGCCGTACCTGGCCGACATGATTCCGTGGGGCAACGGCGACAAGGTGTTTGCCGAGGTAGTCAATCCGCACGGCTACAACCTGGTGCCGATTCCGCAGGGGCGCATGATCAAGCCCTGGAATGATCGCCCCGCGTGCTGTGGCAACAACAACTGCCAGCCGATCTGCCCGATCGGCGCCATGTACAACGGCGTCCATACCGTGCAGGCTGCCGAAGCGCTGGGCGCCAAGGTGCTGGCCGAAGCGGTGGCGTACAAAATCGACACCGATGCGCAGAACCGGGTCACCGCCATCCACTGGTATGACAGCGACAAGGTCAGCCACAAGGCTACCGGCCGCAGTTTCGTGATCGCCTGCAACGCGCTGGAAACGCCACGCCTGCTGCTGCTCGCTGCCAACGAACAGAACCCGAACGGCATCGCCAATTCGTCCGACCAGGTCGGGCGCAACATGCTGGACCACTCCGGCTTCCACTGCTCCTTCATTGCGGACCGCCCGATCTGGCTGGGGCGTGGCCCGGCGCAGTCCAGCTGCATGGTCGGGCCACGCGATGGCGCGTTCCGGTCGGAGTATTCGGCGACCAAGATCATCCTCAACAACATCAGCCGGGTGGCGATCGCCACCGACCAGGCGTTGAAGATGGGGCTGGCCGGTGAGGCGCTGGACGCGGAAATCCGACGGCGCGCGATCTACGGCGTGGACCTGTCGATCAGCCTGGAGCCGCTGCCCGACCCGACCAACCGCCTGACGCTGTCCACGACCCGCGTCGATGGCCACGGCCTGGCGTGCCCGGACATCCATTACTCGCTGGGCGACTACGCGCGCAAGGGCTACGACAAATCCTGCGAGCAGCTGCGGCACATCGGCAAGCTGTTCAACGCCGAAGAATTCGTGATCACCACGGCGCTCAATGCCAACAACCACATCATGGGCTCGACCATCATGGGCGCGGACCCGCGCGATTCCGTGGTGGATGGCGATTGCCGCGCGCATGATCACCCGAACCTGTGGCTCCCAGGTGGCAGCGCGATGGTCTCGGCCAGCGTCGTCAACAGCACCTTGACCATGGCCGCGCTGGCCCTGCGCGCGGCCGATGCCATCGAGCGTGCGGCATGAAGACCTTCCTGCTCATCGCATTGGGCCTGCTGGCCGGCGTCAGCCACACCGCGCGCGCCGACGACGCCGTCGAACGTGGGCGCTACCTGTCCGTGGCCGCGGACTGCGTGGCGTGCCACACCAGCCCGAAGCAGGGCAAGCCCTACGCCGGCGGCTACGCGATCGCCTCGCCGCTGGGTGAGATCTGGGCGAGCAACATCACCCCGTCCGCGTCCCACGGCATTGGCAACTACACGGAGGCCGATTTCGCCAAGGCGGTCCGCGAGGGCGTGCGCAAGGATGGTGCCCGTCTGTATCCGGCGATGCCGTACACCTCGTACGCCAAGCTGACCGACGAGGACATCCACGCGCTGTACGTCTACTTCATGCAGGCGGTCGCCCCGGTCGATGAGGAGGCACGTACCACCGAACTGCCATTCCCCTTCAGCGTGCGCTCGTCCATGGCGGTGTGGAATCTGCTGTTCCTCGACAAGACCCCCTTCAAACCTGATCCGGCGCAGAGTGCCCAGTGGAATCGGGGTGCCTACCTGGTGGAAGGGTTGGCGCACTGCTCCAGCTGCCACAGTCCACGCGGCCTGATGATGCAGGAAGTGGGCGGCAAGGCCTTTGCCGGTGGTTCGCTGGGCGATTGGTACGCGCCCAACATCACCTCGCATCCGATCAGCGGGATCGGCGGGTGGACCGATGACGAACTGGCCCAGTACCTGAAGACCGGCCGAGCTGAAGGCAAGGGGCAGGCCGGTGGCGGCATGGCCGAGGCGGTGACGAACAGCCTTTCCAAACTGCGCGACGAAGACATCAGCGCGATCGTGACCTATCTGCGGACGGTGCCGGCGGTGGCCGACAAGGACGCCACCCGCGCGGCCTTTGCCTGGGGCGATGCCGCCACGGCGCCGGGCGAGCCCGCGATTCGCGGCACGGACGCGCCCATCGCCTCGGGTGCGGTGCTGTATTCCGGCCTCTGCGCCAGCTGCCATGGCTCGCGTGGCGAGGGCAGCAACGACGGCTACTACCCGTCGCTGGTGCACAACAGCACCGTGGGCATGGTCCGGCCACAGAATCTGGTCGCCACCATCATCGGCGGCATCGACCGCGAAGTGGATGGCGAACATGTACTGATGCCGCATTTCTCCGAGGGCTCGTACGTGCAGGCGCTGAGTGACGCGGACATCGCGGCCGTCGCCACGTACGTGCGGACCACCTTCGGCCCGGGTGACCAGGTCACCGAAGCGCAGGTCGCGTTGATCCGCGACGGCGGTGAGAAGCCGCTGCTGGCCAAGATCGCGCGCCTGTGGCTACCGTTGCTCATCCTGGGGCTTGCGGCTTTCGTGGTGGTGATCCTGCTGGTGCGACGCGCGTGGACCAGGCGCAAGCAGCGGAGGGCTTCGGCATGAAGCGCACCTCCTTCGTTGTAAGCCTCGGGCTGATGGTCTCCGCGGCCGTCTTGCCGGCATGGGCGGCTGAACCAGAGGTCCCCAAACCCAAGACCGTGGACACCATTGCCCAGACACCGCTCAGTGCGGACTGGGCGGCCCGCATCTGGCTGCAGGACCGTGGCGTGACCCCGAGCGCCCGCATCGTGATCGCTACGGGCGTCAACAGCGACGGCTACAAGGGCACCGGCTGGTCCACCGCCGAGCACGTTGATTTCGGTGCCATGATCGATACCGGCAAGGCCTTCGGTTTCGACGGCACGATGCGGGTGGTGTTCTCCGACCGCTTCGGCAATGCGGTCAATGACCGCTCGACCGGTTCCTACGTGCAGAACCAGGCGTTCTATGGCCAAGGGCAGAACCTGCGCTTCAACGAGCTCTCCTACGAGCGCTGGCTGCTGGACAAGCGGTTGAGCCTGAAGGGCGGCTTCTACTCGATGGGCAACGACTTCGGCGGCTTGCCGTACACCTGCAATTTCAACAACAACGGCCAGTGTGGTCATCCGCTGGGCCCGATCTACAGCTCCGGTTGGCTGGACAATCCGACCGGCCAGTGGGGCCTGCGGGTGAAGTGGGCTGATCCCTCGGGCTGGTACGCACAGACCGGCATTTACGATGTCGTGCCGATGCGCAAGCAGGAGGGCAGTGGCTTCCGCGTGTCCGACCGTGGCAAGACCGGCCTGTTCCTGCCCGTGGAAGTGGGCTACAGCCACGGCAACACCGGCGAGCATTACGGTGGCACCTACAAGGTCGGCTATTACCTGGACACGTCCAACGCGGACGACATCGGCAATCCAGCCGCACCGCGCGCGTCGCATCGCAGCGGTTCGTACATCCAGCTGGCGCAGCGCGTGCTGAAGCCCGAAGGCGACACCGTGCGCGGTCTGTCGGTATTCGGCGTGGCCACGCGTGCGGATGCCAGGACCGGCCTCATGCGGTATTCGTGGGAAGCCGGCCTGAGTTGGCGCGGTGTGGTGGCATCCCGCGAGGATGATGTGCTGAGCCTGGCGTGGACCCGGCTGGACATCTCCGACCGCCTTGCCCAGTACCAGCGCATCACCGGCAAGGACGTGCAGAGCAACGAGCAGTTCGTGGAGCTCAATTACGGTGTGCAGGTCACTCCGTGGCTGATCCTGCGCCCTGCGGTGCAGTATGTAGCCCGTCCCGGGGCGTATGAGAGCCGCCCGGACAGCTGGGTGTTCACGCTGCAGGCGCAGGCCACGCTCTGATCACACGACACGGTCGTCCAGTGCACGCACGCTCCACAGCGGGCTCACTAAAGTGGGTGCCACTTCATCGAGGCTGCCACGCGTGAACCTGCAGACGACCGTTTCCCTTCCGTTTCCCCGTCGCGCGATGCCCGACAGCTGCCACTTCGACCTGCTGGATGTGAGCGCGCTGCAGGATCCCTGCAGCGGCCGCATCGTCCACCTGTATTCGATGGTGGCGCGCTGCCTGTCGTGTGAGGTGATCTTCAAGGCGCAGGAAGGCGCTGGCTTTGTCAGTACCTCGGCCGCGCGGGTACTGCGTTGCCCGACCGGCTGCGGCCAGCAGTCGCTGAAAGCCGCCACGCTGCGCCAGTGGACCCCTAAAGCCGCCTGAGCGTGTCGGCGTCACGGCATTGCCGCGACGCCACGCGATCATCAGAGCAGCAGCAACGCCGCGATCAATGCCGGTGGCATCACCAGTAGTCCCAGCTTGAAGAACTGCAGCGCGCTGACGTTCTCGCCCTCCCGACGCAGCGCGACCAGCCACAGCATTGTGGCCAGCGACCCGGTCACCGAGAGGTTCGGCCCCAGATCGACGCCGATGAGCAGCGCCGCGCGGGTGTGCACCGGCAGGTCCGCCATCTGCCCCAGCGAGCCGGCCACCAGCCCGATGGGCAGGTTGTTGGCCAGATTGCTCGCCACCGCTGCCGCGATCCCTGCCACCCAGCTGGCTTCCGAAGGTGAGGTCCGTGCCAGCGCATCCAATGCGTGCGCCGCCGTGCGGATCACCCCGGTCTGGGCAACGCCTTCGACCAGCACGAACAGGCCAGCCACCAGGGGCAGCACCCCCCAGGCGACGTGACGCAGTATCGGCAGCGGGCTGCGACGCTGGCGCAGGCGAACCGCCGCCAAGGTGAGCGCACCTGCGCAGAAGGTCGTCACGCCGAGCGGGCCGTTCATCGCCGAGGTTACCAGCAGCACGATGCCGGTGAGCCCGACACCGATGGCACACAGGCGACCGCCCTCGGACAGGGCGCGGTGCTCGATCCGCTCCGCCAGCGGGTGCGCGATCTCACGGCGCTGAGCCAGGCGCAGCACCAGATACGTCATGGTGATCGCCGCCAGCGACGGCAGGCTGAACTGCCGCAGCCACTCCGGCAGCGAGGGCATGTGGCTGCCGAACACGACCAGGTTGGCGGGGTTGGAGATCGGCAGCACGAAGCTGGCTGCGTTGGCAATGAACGCGCAGACGAACAGGTAGGGCAGGGGATTGGCACGGGCCGCTTTGCAGGCCGCGTAAACCGCCGGTGTGAGCACCACGGCGGTGGCGTCGTTGGACAGGAAAATGGTCACCAGAATGCCAACCAGGAAGACCAGATCAAACAGGCGCCGCCCGGATCCCTTGGCGTGCTGGACGGCATACATGGCCAGCCAGTCGAACAGGCCTTCGTGACGCGCCAGCTCGGCCAGCACCATCATGCCGATCAGGAACAGGTAGACGTCGCCGCCTTCGGCCACCGCCGCGATGGCAGTGGGGATGGGCACCAGACCTGTCACCACCAGCACCACGGCAGCGCCCAGTGCCCAGACATACTCGGGGATCCGCCAGGGACGAAAGATGACACCGCTGGTGGCAACGGCGGTCACCATCCAGATGATCAGGGAGGTTGTGGGGACGTGCATGCATGGCTCAGGAATAACGCAGTGGCTGGCGTCAGGTTGCGTCCGTCGGTGCTGCCACCGTGGAAGCGCGTCCTGTGTAAGGTCGGGTCTCCGGCATGGCCATTGCCAGCACGAAGGCCAGGGCTGCAATCGCCGCCAGGGTCAGGAACGCGACATCATACCCAGCGAACTGCACGATCACCCCGGCCAAGCCCGGACTGAGCGCAGCACCCAGCCCGAAGACCGTCGAGACTGCACCGAGCGTGACGTTGAATCGGCCGGTTCCCTGGGTCAGATCACTGACCATGACGGGGAGCAGCGCCCCGAAGATACCCGCACCGATGCCATCCAGCAGTTGCACGCCCAGCAGCCATGCCGGCGCATCGGACAGTGGGTAAAGCACGCCACGGATCGGCAGGATCAGAAAGCCGGCCAACAGCAGTGGCTTGCGTCCCCACACATCGGCCCGTGTTCCGACCAGCATCGCGGCCGGCACCATGACCAGTTGTGCCGCGACGATGCACGCCGCCGTCAAGGTGGTGGCCAACGCAGGGTTGGTATGGGAGAGTTTCTGACCGACCAGGGGCAGCATCGCCGCGTTGGCCAGGTGGAACAGCGCACAGCACGCTGCCAGCATGAGCAGGGTACGGTCGCGCAGGAGCATGCCAAAGGAGGATGGCCCCGGCTGTCGCTCCGGTGCGGCCGGCGATCCGCGCGCCTGCGCATGGTCGATGGCTTTGGCCGGCACCATCAGCACCGCGGCCACGCTGGCCAGGGTGAGTGCGGCCATCAGGTAGAACACCACGACCGGGCCTCCGATGTACGCCAGCCCCCCGGCCAGGACCGCCGCAACGGCGTTCCCTGCGTGATTGAACGTCTCATTGCGACCCATGCGCCGCGCGAACGCCCGTGGCCCGACGATGCCCAGCGAGATGGCCGCGATCGCCGGGGCAAAGACGGTACCCGCGACGGCGCTGACAGCCTGGGTCGCGGCCACGAGCGTGAACGAGGTGATCCACGGCAGCACGACGCAACTGCCGGTGACCAGAAGGGCAGCGATGACGACCGTGGCCCGCTTGGCGTTGACCCGATCCATCAGCGCGCCTGCCGGCGTCTGCGCCAGCAGGGCAGCGAGTCCCGCCACCGTCATCACCAGGCCGATGCTGGCTGGGTCCCATTTGTGCACGGCCAACAGGTAGATCGCAAGATACGGCCCCAATCCATCGCGGACATCGGCCAGGAAAAAGTTCACGGCGTCAAGCGCGCGATCAGCCGAGCGCACGGGCAAGGGGGCAGGGGGAGGTGAGTTCACGTGCGTTGGCTCGATGCTCGCTGGGTCAGCCCCGATGCCGGTGGGGCGCGCATGTTATGCGCGTCCGCCTGTGATGGTCGTGTGGCGCCACACGCAGAAGAGCCCCGGAATCTCCAGGGCTCTGGGTACCATGTGCTTCAGACCGACCGGGTTTTACAGCCCCCACTTCTCCGGGTCGGCGTGCTTCTCTTTGTAGATCACACCCGAGAAGTCCACATGGAGCTCGGTCCACTCGCCACCCTTACGGCGTGCGAGCACTTCGAAGTGCTTGGGCTTGCGCGCGGGTTCGCCGGTTGGCGTCCAGCCATCCTTCTTCACTGCGGCCACGGCGACACGAGGATCCGCCGGCCCCTCCGGGTGACGATGCTTGGGGCCGTGATGCGGCTTCTTGTGCTCCACCTCTACAAAGCTGCCGCCCTTCCTGGCGATACGGGCCACTTTGATTTCCGACGGACGCTGTTCCCCTTCCAGCCTGACGGCATCGCCTTCCTTGAGCGCAAACGCCTCTGCCCCTTTGGGGCCGAGGTCTGCCAGATACGCCTGATCGTTGCAGATCAGGGTGAAGCGGTGCGCGAACACGTGTTCGATGACGCCGGCGAGGGCGACCTTTTCATGGTGCGGCATGCATTTCTCCTGAGAGCGCCCAACCGCGGGCGCTCTGGTTCAATGCGTCTGTCCGCCACAGATTCAAGCGGCGCGTCCGCGGCGTTCAGGTGGCCGCAAGCCGGCCCACCGACCCTGTCGGCGTGAACACTGCGCCAACGCGTTAAAATGGCACACCGCCGACGCCGTTCCAGGGCCCATCGCAATGCCATACACCACCCGCGACGCGATCCAGCGGCTGCGCGAGCAGATCCCGACCTTCCGCTGCATCGTGGGGTGTACGGACTGTTGTGGCCCGGTCACCGCCTCAAGTGAGGAAGTGGCGCGGCTGCCGGTCAAGAGCGATGCCGAGCACGCTGCCGCGCTGGCGGACCTGAGCTGTCCCTATCTCGGCAAGCAGGGCTGTGAGGTGTACGAAGAACGCCCCTTGATCTGCCGCATGTTCGGGACGACCCCCAGCCTGCGCTGCCCCAACGGCCAGCGGCCGGTCTACATGCTGGATGAATCGGTGGAGAAGGAGATCCATCAGTTTCTTCGCAGCACCCGGCAGGTGCTCATCTAGCAGCGCTGGGCCACCAGCGAGGCTCAAGGTCAGTTCGGCCTGCGTGCGCCCAGCCGCCATATCGCCAGACCACCGTAAAGCGCCAGCAGCGCGAGCAGGGTCCAGAGCTCGTGGCTGACTTCACCCAGGCTGGCATCCATCTGATTCAACCGCACCATCAGGTTGATGCCGGGCGTGGTCGGCAGCAGGTGGGCCAGGGCCACCAGCACGGGCGGGGAGGTGACCGCCGGCCAGGACAGGTTGGCCAGGAAGAACAGCGGGATGGAGCAGGCGACGACCACCTGGAAGGCACGTTCTCGGGTCGCGAAAAAGCTGCCGATGAACAGCCCGAACGCCACCGTGGCGGCGATGAACAACGTGCCGCCCAGCAACTGCCCGAGTGGATTGCCACCACGCGGGTAGTCCTGCACCCACGCGGTGAAACCGGCGTAATACAGCAGCCCGAGCAGGCCGATGGCACCGAAGCCAATCGCCATGCCGGCCAGTGTCGGCATGTCAAAGCGCAGGCGCCGGCCCAACGCCAACCGCCGCGCGCCGAGCAGCACGCCGATGCCCATGAGCAGCGTCTGATGCACGATCAGCTCGGCCACGCCAGGCACGATGGCGCTGCCGTAGCCTTCCTGCGTGTTGAACAGCGGGCGCTGCACCAACGTGATCGGCGGTGCCTGGGGTGCCCCCATGAACGCCGCCTGCGACACGGCCGCCTCGCGCGCGAACGCGGTCAGGGCCTCGGCCACGCCGCCGAGCACCCAACTGGCGCGGCCCAGGTAGGCGCCGTTGCCCATCAACACCAGATAGCCGTGGCTGCCGCGCAGAATGTCGCGTTCAAGGTTGGCCGGGATCAGCAGAATGCCTTCGGCCTTGCCGGTTTCCAGCACATGGCGTGCCTGGTCGATGCTGGCCGGCTGATCGACGATGCGGACCGTGTGCAGCGCGTCCACCCGCCGCAGCAATTCTCGACTGGTGGCACTCTGGTCGTGGTCAACCACCACGATGGGCAGGTTGCTGGCTACCTGATGGCGGTAGGCCGCCGGGTAGAAGAACGAGTACAGCACCACCGCGCCGACCATCAACACGACGGCATACCGGTCGGTGAGCACCGTGCGCAGGGTCAGGCGCAGGCTGTCGACGAAGCGGCTCATGCACCGGCCTCGCGCGGTGCGCCCGGCAATGCTGGATCGGCGCTGCGCGCGGCAGCAATCAGCCGCCAGCCACCGATGCCACCGGCCACCACCCCCATCAGCAGCAGCGTGCCCAGCGGCCACAGCGAGACACTCCAAGGCGCGCCGACGAACTGCTGCTGGGTCTGCAGTTTCACGTAGGCGGTCAGTGGCAGCAGGAGATTCCAGACCCGGGTGAACAGCGGCGCATCGACCACCGGGAAGGTGGCGCCGGAAAATGCCAGCGCGGTGCCGATGCTCAAGCCGATCGCGGAAAGCGATGTGCCCATGTCCCGGGTGAGCCCGACAAACAGCAGGGCTACCGCCGCACAGGCCAGGTAGAACACCGGTTGCCCCAGCATCAGCAACAGCGCACTGCCGGCGATGCCATCGCCACGGAGCAGGGCAAGGTAGAGCACCCCAAGTGCACCGTACATCGAGAACAGCAGCACGTATGGCACGACCTTGCCGGCGATCGCCGACCACGGGGTGTCGCCCAGCCAATCGCGCAGGTGCCCATCACGGACCTCACGGCCCAGGCTGGCTGCCACGGCCAGTGCCAGCCCCAGCGACAGGATCGCCGGGAACAGCAGTGGCAGCAGGAACAGCTCATAGCTGCGTGCCGGGTTGTGCAGGATGTCCGACTGCACGGCGATCGGCGGGGCGCGCAGCGTGGCCGGGCCGACCTGCTTGCCGATGCGCTCGCCCAGCAGCCGCGCATTCCAGGCGCTGACGGCTTCGACGATATCGCGCACGGCGGATTGGCCGGTGGTGAGGTAGGTGGCGTTGTAGTACGCGAACACCGTGCCCTGTTCACCACGCAGCGCCTGCCGGGTGGCATCGCGCGGCACCAGCACCACCGCGAACACCTCCAGCCGGCGCAGCTGCGATTGCGCTTCGGCCAGGGTGGACGGCTGGCTGGCAATGGTCACACCGGGGCTGGCATCCAGCATGCGGGCCAGTTGTCTGCTTTCCGCGCTGCGGTCGAGGTCGACCATGGCGATGGGGATATCGCGCATCACCGAGGCGGCAAACAGCCATGCCATCAACCCCAGCATCACGGCCGGCAGCAGCGTGACCAGCAGCAGATCGGCACGATCGCGGCGCAGGTGCTCAAGCTCGCGCTGGAACGAGGCTCTGGCACTCGCCCACACCGACCGGCTCATCCCTGCGGCCACCCGAACAGCACACTCATGCCGGGGCGGAAGCCTTCCACCGGGGCGACCGGGCGCAGCCGGATCTCGAAGCTGCGCACGTCATAGCCGGACGACTGCCGGGTGGCACGCCACGTGGCGTAGTCACCGGCAGGATTGATGAAATACACCTCGAACTCGGCATCACGATCCAGCGCGGGTACGTTGCCGCGCAGGCGGGTACCCACCTTCAGGCCCCGCATCTGCGATTCGCGCAGGTTCACCGACACCCACATGCGGTCGATGTCGACCAGGGTGAAGACCGGGTAGCCGGCCGGGACCAGCTCGCCGATATCCGACATGCGCTTGTTGATCTCGCCGGCCATGGGCGCGCGGCCGTTGATCTCGTCGCGGGCCGCATCCACCTCGGCCACGGCGCCCTGCGCCTGGCGAACCTGGCCCTGCGCGGCGCGCTTGTCCTGGTCGCGCGCGCCGGCCAGCGCCTGGTCGTACTGCGCCCGTGCGGCATTGGACAGCTCGCGCGAACTGCGCGCCTGGGCCAAGGCCTCGTCACGTTTCTGCCGCGTCATCACGCCTTCGTTGTACAGGTTCTGCACGCGCTGATAGGTGGCATCGGCAAGGGTGGCACCCGCCTCGGCGCGGTTCCAGTTGGCCTGCGCAGCACGGATGTCCTCGCTGCGTGCCCCTTGGTCGGCCTTGTCGGCCACCGCACGCGCCGCTTCCAGCGCGCCCTGGGCCTGCTGCTCCTTGGCTGCCACTTCGGGGCTGTCCAGCACGAACAGCACCTGGCCGGCGGTGACCCGGTCGCCCTCGCGCACCTTCAGCTCGGCCAGCCGCGCGGTGATCTTCGCCGCCACGTTGACGGTGTCGGCATCGGCCATGCCCTGCAGCTGTTCGGCCGGCGTGCGCCAGGCCAGCCACAGCCCGACCACGACGACGATCGCCAGTACCAGCGCGATGAGGATGCCGGCCTTGCGTTTCTTCGGCGGCGGCGCGTCGGCCGGCGCCTGCAATGTGTCATTCATGCGCGATCACCTCGTCGCCCCGGCGGCGGAATTCTTCATATCGGTCCATCTGTCCACTGATCTCCAGCAGCTGTGCCAGCGCCACGTCGTACTGATACGCGGCCTGCGCGCGTTCCACCTGTGCGCCGCCCAGCCCCAGGCGCGCATCGATCACATCCAGCGAGGTGGCCTGGCCCTCGCGGAAGGCCAGCTCCTGCAGCCGCAGGTTCTCGCGGTTCTGTTCGATGCTGCTGTCCAGCAGCAGGAACTGTTGGCGGGCGGTATCCAGTTCGTACCAGGCCTTGCGCACGCCCAGCGTCACCTGGTTCTCGGCTTCGCGCAGGCCGGCTTCGGCCTGATCCTGCTGCGCGCGGGCGGCGCTGATCTGGGCAGGACGCGAGGTGGGCGACAGGAAGGTGTACTTCAGGCCGATGCCGAACGCCCAGTCCGGGTCGGTCAACATTTCGTCGCGGCGGCGGAAATCGTACTGGCCGAACAGGAACACGGTGGGCTTGAGCTTGGCCTGCTGCACGCGCACGCCTTGCTCGGCCTGGGCCACCAGGGCCCGCAGGCGGGCAATCTGCGGTTGCCGGGCCTGTGCATCGCGTTCGAAGGTAGGCAGCGCACCGATCGGCGCGCGATGCACAAACAAGGGCGACAGCGGGCGGACGTCGCCACCGCTGCGCAGCAGGGTGGCCAATGCGGCCTTCAGCGTCTGCAGATCATTCAGCGATTTCTGGTACTCGCGCTCGGCCTTGTCGCGGGCCACATTGGCCTGCAGGCGCTGCGCGCGGGTGGCAAAGCCTTCGCGTTCCAGCTTCAGGGCATCATCGAGGTGACGCTGCAGCCCATCGCGCACCTCGCGGCGCACGTCCACCGCCTGCTCGGCGAGGCGCTGGCCGAAATAGGCCTGGACCAGTTGCACGCTCAGTGACTGGCGCTGCGATTCGCGCTCGGCGCTGGCCTGATCGGTCGCGCCGGCAGCGGCCTGTTGGGCGGCCGGGATCAAGCCACCGGTGTACAACGGCAGTACCGCAGTGACCACCGGGCGGGTGCGCCAGTCGCGCTCGGTGAACTGCAACGGCGAGTCGATGCCGAAGGCCTCAGCGACCGGCGCCAAGGACCCCAGCGGCAGGGTGAGGGTCTTCTGGAACTGCAACCGGCGCACTTCACCGGTGATCTCGGGCAGGCGCAGCAGGCGCGTGGCGTCCTGCAGGTCCTGCTTGTTGCGCACCGACGCATCCGCCGCGGCCAGGGCATCGGACACCTGTTCCAGCCGCTGCTGGGACTGCTGCCAATCCAAGGCGGGGACCGTAGCGCTGTCCGGTACGGGCTGGGCGATGGCAGCGCCACTCATGCAAAGCAGGGAGAGACAGGTAAGTCCTTTTAATGCGCGCGTTGGCGGCCAATGCCGGCTCACGAGGGGGCAGCTCCATGGGGTGTGACGGCAAGAGGGTAGTGTGCGCCGCGTGAAGTGCGGGTCTTCACGTCCGTCGCCAGCCACGGGTGGCGAGGTAGTCCAGCAGCCCCACGACCAACAGCGACAGGCCCACCAGCGGGAACACCACGCCACCGATGCACAGCAGCACGAAGACACCCGCCACGCTTCGTCCGTGCTTCGGCAGTGGCGGCACGCCGATCCCGCCGATGGGCCGCCGCTTCCACCACATCACCGCACCGCTGAGGCAGAGCAGGAGGATCGCTGCGCACGCGATGATCAGCACCACACGGTTGACCGTGCCGTACTCGTTGCCGAGATGGACATTGATGCCCCATTCCAGTCCTCGCCCAAGCGCACCGTAATCGGCGTAGCCCATGTCCAGCAGAACCCGGCCGCTGTACTGGTCCAGATGCACCACCCGCTGGCGCGACAGATCCTCCGGATAGACCGAGGCAGTGTAGACCCCCATGGGCCCACGCGGCAGCGCGATGCTGTAACCCGGTGCCAGCCCCAGTGCGCTGAACCGGCGCATGGCCGCGTCGATGCCGAGCGCACCGGGCTGCGGCGACAGATCCCCGAGTGGACCGCCGCCATGTGCGGCATGCCCGTCATCGGCAGCGGGGTGCTGGGCATGCGGCACCGCTGAGACCGGCAGCTGTGCCTGCGCCATCGACCAGGCTGGCGTGGCGGTGTCGGCCAGCCGATGCGCGGACATCGGCACGTCCACCCGCACCCCGGTCGGGTAACCATAGTCGTGACCGTTCGCCCAGGCATTGACCTGATGGCCCCAGACCACCGACCAGGGCATGCCGGTCACGGCCAGGAACACGAGCACACCGCCGACCCAGACGCCGGTCACCGCATGCAGATCGCGCCAGAACAGCCGCTGTCGCGGCTGCCCGCGAACCGTGGTGATCCCACCGTTCTGCCCGCGCGGCCACCACAGGTACACGCCGGTCGCCACCAGCAGGATGGTCCAGCCAGCGGCGATCTCGATCAGGGCACTGGCGTAATCGCCGAGCAGATCGAGGCTGTGGAGCTGCCGCACCACGCCCGAGAACGTGCCTTTGTCGGGCAGGTGCCCCAGCACCTGCGCGGTGCCCGGGTCGACGTAGTAGACCTGCCGTCGACCGTCGGCCTCCTGGACGCCGATCTCGATGGTGCCGTCGGCGTAGTCCGGCGTGGTGTAACGGAAGATCTCCCCGTGACTGACGGCATTGACGGCCGCCAGCTGGGCGCTGGCAGGCGAGGGTGGCAGCGCTGCGGTCTCCACGACCTTCAGATCGTGATGGATCCAGCGATCGATCGGCTTCTGGTAGACGTACACGGCCCCGGTCAACGCCAGCCAGGCGATGAAGGGCAGCACGAACAGGCCGGCATAGAAGTGCCACCGCCACACCGCGCGGTAGAAACGCCAGCGATCCGATGCACGCGGGGTAGCGGGGGTTGGCATGTCAGAGCTCCCGGGTCCAGCTCAGGTACAGCGCCCGGCCATCACCGGGTGAGTAGCCCGAGGAACCGCTGTCGTACCAGGCATACACGTAGAAACGATCTGTCGCGTTCTTCAACTGCAGGGCCAGGCTGTTGCGCGCGTCCAGGCGGTACGTGGCGCTCAGGTTCAACAGTGCATAGCCGCCGTAGCGTCCCAGCGTGTTGGTTCGTTCCACGAAGTAGTCGCCCTGGCCATTGCCCCAGGCGCTGAAGGCCCAGTCGGCCGTCGGGGCGTAGTCCACCCCCGCGCTGGCCAGCCAGTTCGGCACGTTCTCGATCTGCCGCCCGCGGGTCTGCGGCGCACTGGGGTCGGGCACCTCGATCACCGCCTTCTGCCGCGAGTACGCGGCCCAGGCGCGCCACTGGGCGCTGGCCTGCCATGTCAGCTGGGCGTCCCAACCGCGGCGCAGCGTCTGGCCCACGTTGCCGACCTCATTGGCCCCGACCACGCCATTGACGCCCAAGACGGTGGCGACCTCATCGCTGGCCCGCTGCTCCCAGTACGCGATCCGGGTCTGCAGCCCCTGCACGGGCGCCCATTTCATACCGGCCTCCCAGCCCTCGTTGAGGGAGGGAGCAAGATCGTTCACCTGCGTGCGATACGCGCCATTGCCGCTGCCGATCTGGAACGTTCGTCCCCAGTTGGCGTACACGACCGTGGCCGGGCTGAGATCGTAGGACACACTCAGCTTGGGTTGTTTGATCAGGCCATAGTCGTAGACCGGTGCGCGCAGGCCGGTCGCCCCATTGTGGAAGTCGCCATACACGCGATCCACCCGGTAGGCGGGTACGATCTTCAGCGCGTCCATCGGCCGGATTACCGCCTGCACGTAGGCACCCCGGGTATCGAGGGTGTAGTCCCAATCGCGCAGGGTCGCCTGGCGCTCGCGCGCGACGGTCCTGTAGCGGCGGGCCGTGTTGTCCTGCCACTGCCCATCCACGCCGGCATCGAGGACGAACTCGGCCAGCCGCGAGTCCGGGCGCCAGGTGGTGTTCAAGAGCAGGCCGCGATGGGTCTCATCGTTGAAACGTTCCTGTTGAGCGCCTCCCGCGGTGAACGTCACCCAGCGCTGGTTGCGATAGTTGTTCTGGTAAGCCTTGGCGTTCCAGCTCCAGTCGCTGCCCAGTGCGCCATCGATGTGCACGGCGGTCTGGACCGTCTCGCGCTCACTGCGGTCATCGCGTGCGTAGGCCGGCGATTGCGTCGGATTGGCCTGCACCTCCGGATAGCTGAGGTAGCCGGCTTCCAGTGCGGCGTTCTTGTAGTAGCGGCTGGTCAGCCCTGCGCGCCATCGGCCGTCAGGGTCGGTGTAGAACCACTTGCCGACGAAGCTGCGCTGGGTGCCATCGGCATGGTCGCGCTCGCCGTCGGACGTGCGCCAGCCGACGAAATAGTTCTGTGACCAGGGGCCGCGCTCGAACCCTTTGGCCAACTGCACATCCTGCGTGCCAAAGCTGCCAGCGGTGATGCTCAGCTGGCCGTCAGTGCCGCCCTGGCGGGTCAACACATTCACGTCACCGGCAATCGCATGCAGCCCGTAGCGGGCATCGTTGGTGCCGCGCACGATCTCGAGCGCGGCGATGTCCAGCGGAAACACCGCATCCAGGTAGGGCATGCCGCCCGAATTGTCATTGCTCGGAATGCCGTCGATCAGCAGCTTGACCGCGTTGATGCGGCCCTCGCCATTGAAACCCCGGAACGAAAAACGGCCGGCGTCGGTGCCCATCTTGAACTGGGTGACCTGCACGCCAGGGGCATTCATCAGCAGCTCCCAGCTATGGTCGACCTTCTGCGGTTGAAGGACATCGCCGCCGATGAGATCCACCGAGGTGAAGACCGAACGGGCCGACAGCTCGCGCTCGGCGGCCGAACGCGCCTGCACGGTGCCCAGGGTCAGCACGGTACCGTTCTGGGCGGCGACGGTGGCGGGAAGGAGAAGGGCAGCGGCAAGCACGGCCGTGATGGCCTTGGCCAACGGTCGATACGAAAAAGAAGTTGTCATGGTCCACAGCATCGGTCGCCACGGTCAGATCGACCGGGGCAGGAACAAGGTCCGGCAGAGACGCCGGATGGCGCGGGGCATCGGTTCCAATCCGGCATCGCCTGGCCCCACCGGACACGATGGATCAGCAGACAGGGCAGGGGGCAGCAGCGCTGCACCTGGTCAGGACCGGATCAGCAGGCCGGCAGCGGTGGGCCGCGAGCTCCCAGCGTTCCCCGTGCGGGGGCGCGGCGACAGTCGACCAGACCCGACAGCGATCGAAACACGGCCGGCCATTGCGTCAGCAGCAGGAGCAGCGCCACGAGCAGGCTGATGAGACGGGCCGCAATCAGGCAGTACTCGCAGTCCACGCCCATCTCATGGCTGGCATGCGGATCGGCAGGCGCTTCGGCAGCGGGGCTGGCCTTTCCCTGATCCCTATCGTGATGCGCGTGATGGCCCGCATGCGCGTCGGCATCCGTCATGGCGTGATGCGCCGCATGCGGATCGGGTGCCGGCGAGGCCTCCATGACGGGCGCGTTCACCGGCGCCAATGCCCGGCTGACCATGGGCGCCACGATCACCAGCGCAATCGCCAGCAAGGCCCATGCATGAAGCCAGCGGTGGAGGAGGGACGCACGCACCGGCCCGATGGTAAGGCATGTCTGTCGGGATTCCCGGCGAAAATGCCCGGTTCGTGCTCGATTGCGACGGTTTGTCGCAGTCTGGCGCTGGGTAGCGTGGCCTCCGGAGTGGCCCATGGGCTGGCCCCGCGCCCCGCACTGCACATTGACAATTCTCCAAATAGGACGCTTATATCCTATATGGGCCTACACCTGTCCCCGGTCGTTTGCGTTGGCCGGGCAGGCAGGTCAGAGGATTCTCAACCGCCTGCGGCGCAACGCAGGCTTCAGCACGCCATTCAAGAGAGCACGACATGACAGCAGTGAAGGGTTGGCGGCGGTTTCGTCGGTGGGTGAAGTGGATCGCGCTGGGTCTGCTGGCGGTCGTGATCCTGATCACCCTCATCGGGGTGGTCTACGAGGCCTTGGCACGCCGGAGCGCGGCGACCGATCATCCACTGCGCGGCCAGATGGTCGATGTCGGCGGACGCCAGATGCATATCGAGTGTCGCGGCAGTGGCACCCCGACCGTGATCTTCGAGTCCGGCCTCGGCACGGGCGGCACGATGGACTGGACCCGGGTGCACGACCGGATCGCCCGCTTCACCCGCGCCTGTGCCTACGACCGCGCCGGCATCATGCGCAGCGATGCGAAGGACACCCCGCAGCGTGCGTCGGCCGTGGCCGATGACCTGCACGCCCTGTTGAAAGGCGCGGGCATCACCGATCCGCTGGTGCTGGTCGGCCATTCCATCGGCGGGCCGTACATCCGGACCTATGTGGGGCGCTACGGCGATCAGGTCGCCGGACTGGTGATGGTCGACCCCTCGCACCCGGATCAGATCGCCCGGCTCGGCAGCGTGGTGAGCATCGATGTCCACCCGAAGAAGGTGTCGCTGTTGATGCATACCGCCACGGCACTGTCACGGACCGGCCTGGTGCGCTTCCTGTTCTCGCGCGCCGATCATGGTCCACGCCCGAAGGATGAGGCCGCGGAGATCACTGCCTTCTCCAGTGCCTCGGTCACAGGCGCGACCGCAGAACTCGACGGCTTCGACAGCACCATGGACGATGCCCGCGCGGTTACGTCGTTTGGCGACCGCCCGGTGATCGTGCTGACCGCGTTGAAGCCGTTCAAGCCCGACGAGCTGAAGAAGATGGGCCTGACGGCGGAGGAGGGCGCCCGGTTCAAGCAGGAATGGCGCACCTTGCATGCCGAGCAGGCCGCCCTGTCCAGCCGCGGGCAGCAACAGATCGTGAGCGATTCCGGCCACTACATCCAGATCGATCAGCCTGATCGCGTGGTGGATGCGGTTCGCGAGGTCGTGGATGACGTGCGTGCGCAGGCGCGCACCAACAAGGAGAGGCAATGATGAAGCGCACCCTGCTCTGGGCGGGCATATCGATGCTGTTCGCCGCCAACGCGGCCGCGGCCGACTATGACCTGGTGATCCGCGGTGGACGCGTGCTCGACGGTGCCGGCAATCCGTGGGTCCGTGCCGATGTGGCGGTCAAGGAGGGGCGGGTGGTCCAGGTCGGCCAGGTCCCCGGCAAGGGCACCCGCGAGATCGACGCAACGGGGCGCTATGTGTCGCCGGGCTTCATCGACATGATGGATCAGTCCGGCGCGGCGCTGCTCAAGGACGGCGCGGCCGAGAACAAGTTGCGGATGGGCGTGACCACGCTGATCGGCGGCGAGGGCGGACCGCCGGTGCCTGCGGCGGGGATGCCGGGCTACTTCAAGCAGCTCGAAACGCAGGGTATCGCGGTCAACTTCGGCACGTACTACTCCTCCACCCAGGCCCGCGTGCACGTCATGGGCGATGCCGCTGGTGCGCCGACCAGGAAGCAGCTCGATGCCATGGGCGAGCAGGTGAAGATTGCGATGGAGGCCGGTGCGTTCGGTATCTCCAGCGCCTTGATCTATGCACCCAGCAGCTTCCAGAGCACCTCCGATCTGGTCTCGCTGGCCAAGGTGGCCGCGCAATGCGACGGCTTCTACGCCACGCATATGCGTGACGAGAGCGAGGGCGTGGTCAAGGCCATTGAAGAGGCCATCGAGATCGGCGAGAAGGGCGGCGTCAAGGTGGAGATCTTCCACTTGAAGGCTGCCTATGCGCCGGAGTGGGGCAAGCTGATGCCCCAGGCACTGGCGACGATCAATGCAGCGCGGGACCGCGGCGTCGATGTTGCCGCCGATCTCTATCCCTACACCGCCGGCGGCACCGGGCTGGAGATCATCGCGCCGAGCTGGGTCTGGGCCGACGGGCTTGAGAAAGGTATCGAGCGCGTGCGCGATCCGAAGGTGCGCGAGCGCATGAAAAAGGAGGTCGCCGCCGGTTCGATGCCGGGCTGGTCCAACCTGGTGCATGCGTCGGGTGGCTTTCAGAACGTGCGCCTGGCCAACAGCTTCAGTGAGAAGTACCGGCGCTTCCATGGCAAGACGCTGGCCGAGATCGGTGCCGAACTGAATCTGGACCCGGCGGATGCGGCCTGGGACATCGCGCTTGAAGGGTTGCCCAATCGGGCGGTCGCGCTGTATTTCATGATCAGCGAAGAGGATGTGCAGCTCGCGCTGCGCCAGCCCTGGGTGAGTATTGGCAGTGACGCGGCCGCCGCGGTGAACTACGGCAGCGACGGCGCCATCGGCCTGCCACACCCGCGCGCGTATGGCACCTTCCCGCGGATCCTCGCCGAGTATGTGAAGCGGCGTCATGTGCTGACGCTGGAAGACGCGGTCCGCAAGATGACCAGCTGGCCCGCACAGCGGATGGGGTTGAGCGATCGCGGGCTGATCCGCGAGGGGATGCGCGCCGATATCGTGCTGTTCGATCTGGACACGCTGGACGATGTGGCGAGCTGGGACGCGCCCGCCGGCGCGCCGACCGGCATCGAAACCGTGATCGTCAACGGTGTGGTGAGTTTCGAGGGTGGCAAACACACCGGCGCCCGGGCGGGCTCGGCGCTGCGCCACCCATGCCGCACGCGCTGATCCACGTGCGCGCTCCAACAAACACAGGACACACCTCATGATCCGACACGCCTCCGGCTGGAGTCTTCTCTCTCTGGCGCTCGCCGCCTCCGCGCCAGCACTGGCCGCCGCACCACCGATCACCAGCGCGGAGGATCTGGGCACCGCGGTCTCGGCACAGATCGCCTGCGCCGGCATCTTCGTGGCCAACCGCGCCGAGGCCGACGTGCTGCGCGACGACATCCACGCACTGGCGCCATTCACCAGGACGGTGGCGCTGGCGGTCGATCGCAAGGCAGGGACGGTCACCGCCTCCGCGCCTGGGACGGCCAGCCGGACCGCGTTGCATCGCCCGGCGGTCGGCTGCACGCTGACCACGGGCGACGTGCCGCTCGCGGCGCTCAAGGCCCAGGCGGCCCAGCTCACGCCACTATCGCCACTGGCGGCGCGCCCCTGGCCACAGGGTGACCGGCCTGTGCCGGCGCTGCAGGCCGCCGCAGAAGCGAAGCTCGACCGTGCCGCACTGGACGCGGCCGTGAGTGCGGCCTTCGATGAGCAGAACGTGGGCGGTTACCCGGACACCCGTGCGATCGTGGTGGTGCAGGGTGGGGCGATCGTTGCCGAGCGTTACGCGCCTGGCTTCAACCAGAACACCCGCATGTTGGGCTGGTCGGCTACCAAAAGCATCATGGGCACGCTGGTTGGCCTGCTGGTGGATGACGGCGTGCTCAAGCTGGATGACCCCGCGCCGGTGCCGGAATGGAAGGGCGAAGGCGATCCGCGCGGCGCGATCACGCTGCGCCAGTTGCTGACGATGTCGAGCGGGTTGGCCTTCGTGGAGAGCTACAAGCCCGGTAACGAATCGATCAAGATGCTGTTCGAGGCCGGTGACATGGGCGCGCTGGCGGCCGCGATGCCGCTTGAACATGCGCCAGGCACGCACTGGAGCTATTCCTCGGGTACGACCAACATCCTGTCGCGGATCGTCTTCGAGGCCACCGGCGGCACCCTGGAAGGCATGACCCGATTTGCACAGACACGGTTGTTCGAGCCGGCCGGCATGCGCAGCGCGCTGATCGAGCCGGACGAGTCCGGTGTCCTGGTCGGCAGTTCCTACGGGTATGCAACGGCACGGGATTGGGCGCGCTATGGGCTGCTGCATCTGAACCACGGCGAGGCCGATGGCAAGCGGCTGCTGTCGCCGGAATGGCTCCAGTTCGCGGTGACGCCCACGCCAGCATCACCGCGCCCCTCATACGGCGCGCAGCTGTGGTTGAACCGGGCCGCGGCTGCAGAAGAAGGTCGGAAGGTGCTGCAGGACGTGCCTCCCGATGCCTTCATGGCGATGGGCCACAACCATCAGATCATGGCGGTGATTCCCTCGCAGGATGCGGTGATCGTGCGTCTGGGCTGGACACCGGAAGGGCAGAAGTTCGACTGGAACAAGTATCTGTCGCAGATCGCGGCCGCACTGGCACCGGCCCCGGCCCCGGTAGCTGCGAAGTAATCCGTAACGCGGCACGAGGGAGCGGCGCCGGACACGGCGCCCATTGACAGTTCTCCGCGCGGAGAACTAATGTCTCGATGTGAGAATTACTCACCTTGAGGCAGGGAAAGCAGATGTGCTCGATCAAGCTGTTGGCAACGCCCGCTGTGGCGCGTGACATGGCCGCATCCGGAGTGAACGCCTGATGGCCCGCCTCACCCTCGGCATCGCCGTCGACGCGCTGCGTCTGGCCGCACCGTTCCGCATCGCCAGCCACGTCTTCGACAGCCGGCTGGCCTGCCTTGTCACCCTGGATGACGGCACGCACGTCGGCCGCGGTGAGGCGACCGGCGTCTATTACCTGGGCGAAGACATCGAGACCATGCGCCTCCAGCTCGAAGCCGTGCGTGATGCCATCGAGGCACACCCCACGCGCGAGGAACTGCGCGCGATCCTGCCAGCCGGTGGCGCTCGCAACGCGGTTGATGCTGCCCTCTGGGAGCTGGAATCGAAGCAGGCAGGCAAGCCCGTATGGGCGCTTGCAGGGCTGCCGCCGCCGCGGCCGCTCCCCACGACCTTCACGGTCGGCGCCGATGAGCCGACGGCGATGGCGGCCGCCGCGGTCGCGTATCGCCAGGCGCGTTCGATCAAGGTCAAATTGACCGGTGATCTCGACCTGGACATCGCGCGCGTCGCGGCGATCCGTCAGGCGCGGCCCGAGGTATGGCTGGGGGTCGATGCCAATCAGGGTTACCAGGTCGGCGATCTCGAGCGGCTGGTGGCAGCCATGGTGGACGCCGATGTAGCGCTGATCGAACAGCCGCTGGCCCGGGGGCGCGAAGCCGATCTGGACGGATTCGTGTCGCCGATTCCTCTGGCCGCCGATGAAAGCGCGCTCACCCTGGCCGATGTCGACGGCCTGAAGGGTCGCTTCAACGTATTCAACATCAAGCTCGACAAATGCGGCGGCCTGACCGAGGCGCTGCTGATCGCCGCCGCGGCGCGCGAGGCCGGGCTGGGCGTCATGGTCGGGTGCATGGTCTGCAGCAGCCTGGGCGCTGCGCCGGGCTTCGTGGTCGGGCAGTTGTGTGATCTCGTCGACCTGGACGGGCCCACCTTCCTCAAGCAGGACCGCACGCCCGGGGTGCTCTATCGCGACGGCACGATCTGGTGTGACGAAGCGGTCTGGGGCGCCGGACGCTGAGGTCCGGGGCGGGCCTGGCGCATGAATTCATGTCAATGCTGCGACGCAGGATTGACAGTTCTCTGAACAGGACTATTGTGTCCTACATGGGCTTACGCATAGCCATTCATCCCAGGAGCGTCACTGCCAGGCCGGCCCCCACCCCAGCACGACGGGGTGCCCTGACTGCCGCATTCCGTGCCCATTGCCGTGGGCGTCCAGCTTCGCTACCGAGGTCTCATCACATGAGTCACTGTTCGCTCCGAATGAACGCGTTGTCGCTGGCCTGCACTGCAGGCATCCTGGCCCTGGGCTGCAGCGCCACGGCACTGGCACAGGTCGCCGCCGAGAACCCCAACCGCGACGACGTACATACGTTGGGCACTGTGACCGCGACCGCGCAGAAACGCGTGGAAGTGGTCACCGATATCCCGATGTCCATCAGCGTCATCAGCGAAGAGCAGCTCGACCGCCTCCAGGTCAACGACATGAATGACCTGGCCGGGCTGGTTCCCGGCCTGCAGATCACCAGCCTCGGTGCGCCGGGCCGCTCGACGATCTCGATCCGCGGCATCACCCCGATGGGCAATACCGCCTCGACCTCGATCTACGTTGACGACGTGCCGCTCACCGCCAATGGCTCACTGTCCGGTGCGACCTCCGGCATGTTCGACCTGCTGCCGTACGACGTGCAGAACGTGGAAGTGCTGCGCGGCCCGCAGGGCACGCTGTACGGTGCCAGTGCGCTGGGCGGCGTGGTCAAGTACGTCACCAAACGGCCGGACCTGGAGTACTTCTCGGGCCGCGCCGGCGCCACGATGCGCGTTGTCGACGATGGCGGCCGGGTGGGCCATTCCGAGCGCGCCGCCGTCAATGTGCCACTGGTGAAGGGTCAGTTGGCCCTGCGCGCCAGCTACGCCGAGCAGACCAGTCCGGGCTGGATCGACAACAGCGTCCTGCATCGCCGCGACACCAACGATGTGTACCAGAACGCCGGCCGCCTTTCGCTGCTGTGGAAGGCCTCCGATACGGTGGACGTGCTGCTCACCGCGATGCGCCAGGAAAACAAGGGCGACAATTTCGCGACGGTCGCGCTCGACCCGGCCACCTTCAAGCCGAAGCTGCCCGGCTACTCAAACGAGTATCTGTTCCTGCAGCCGAGCACGATCAAGTACGACGTGTACGGCCTGACGGTGGACTGGGATCTGGGCTGGGCCGACTTCACCTCCGCCAGCAGCTGGATGAAATCCAATTCATGGCGCCTGCAGGACCAGTCGGTGGAGTACATCCCCTTGCTGGGGCAGAAGCCCGGCGTGGGCCCGGTGATGGCGTACGCCGGCCTGGACACGGATATCGAGCTGAAGAAGTGGACCCAGGAATTCCGCCTGACCTCCAAGGGCGACAGTCGCCTGCAATGGCAGCTCGGCGCGTTCTATACCGATGAAGATGCCGCCTACATCGAGCGCGGCAGTGCACTGAGCCCGGTATTCAATCCGGTGCTTGATCTGTTCACCGCCTCGGTGCTGACCACGTATAAAGAGAAGGCCCTGTTCGGCAATGCCACCTGGAAGTTCACCGACCGCTTCGATCTGGCCCTGGGCGTGCGCCATGCGCGCAACGACCAGGAATTCCGCCAGACACTCGGCGGTCCGTTGGGCGGCGATGGCGTGCAGCGCATCACCGACTCCTCGGAAAGCGTGACCACCTGGAGCGCCAGCCCGCGCTTGTTCCTGGGCGAAGACACCATGGCCTACGTGCGGGTCGCCACCGGCTACCGCGCCGGCAGCCCCAATCCCATCCTGCCGGCCGCCCCGGAGGTGCCCGCGCAGGTCAAGTCGGATACCTTGATCAACTACGAAGCCGGCCTGAAGAGCCACTTCTGGGATCGTCGTGCGCTGGTGGAAGTGGCGGCATTCCGGATCGACTGGGACGACATCCGCTTGAACCTGCTCACGGCGCAGGGCATCTCCTATGGTGTCAATGGGGGCGAAGCACGCAGCCAGGGCGTTGAATTCACCGGCGCGCTGATGCCCGTCGACGGCCTGCGCCTGAGCGGCAGCCTGACCTACACCGACGCCAAGTTGACGGCTCCGATTCCCCCGGCCCGTCCGGGCGGCCCGAACCAGGCCGAATCCGGCGCCCAGCTGCCGCAGGTGCCCGAATGGGCCGGCAGCCTGCAGGCCGACTACCAGTTCCCGACGAGCGGCGAATGGGGCTGGAGCGTCGGTGGCGCGCTGCGCTATTACGGCGAGCGTGCGGCATCGGTGGCCTCAACGCAGTCCTTCGACCTGCCCAGCTACACCACCGTTGACCTGACTGCCGAAGTGAGCAGCCAGAACACGACCGTGCGCTTCTTCATCACCAACCTCACCAACAAGGACATCTACGTCGCCGCTGGCAGGACGATTCCTGCCGCGGGCGCGCAGCAGTACCGGCGCTGGAATGCGGTGATGATGCAGCCGCGTACCGTGGGTGTTTCGTTGGATTACAGCTTCTGATCCAGCGGGGCAGGGCAGTGCGGCCCCTTTGGGGCCGTGCTGCCCGGTAACCGTGGCCGAAGCGGATATGCTTGCACGGATCCCATCCCGACCCGCAGGCAGCAGCGCGATGCACGCCAGAACATGTTCCGTCCTGCTTTCTGCTGCGCTGCTGCTGTGTGCAGCGCTGCTCACCACTGGATGTGCACGCACCCAGCGGGAGACCGTGTTTTCGTCAGACACGCTGAAGGTCGTGGCCGTGACGGAAAGCAGGCTGGATATCAACAGCAGCAAGTACCAGCACCACACCACGTACGCCGTTTACGAGAATGGCAGTGCGCTGTCAGATAAGGACTTCGCGACGCTGCTGCAGGATCATGCCGCCACAGACGCCCCGTTTGTGCATACCGATGCGGTGGTGCTGGACGAAGACGCAGTTCTGATGGCATCGCACAATCGTGACAGCTCACGCTGCTGGACAACGCGGCTTTCCGCGAGCCGCGGCAGGGCGACGCTGGAGAAGATCACGGCAGGGACCGTCGACTGCGGCATCCGTCCGGCACCGCCGGGCTGGCGGGCGCTCTACACAGACCGCAGTGATCTCATCCTGGTCCGTGAACACCCGTTCCAGGTCCATCCCATCGCGGGGTACGCGTACGTCCTGTGGATCGATGGCGATATCGCCGCCCTGTATCACAAAGACCGGGACCATGAGCGACTGGTCGTCAGGCTGGCGAGGATTTCGTCCGACACGCCCCTCGCCGAGCAGGCACTGCCGATGCGGACCTATGCGGAGCCGGACCTTCTGTATGCCTCGCCTGAGCTGCGCCGCCAATGGCTGTTCGATAACTTCACGGTGGCCATGGGGGCGTCCCCCTCGATCCAGCTGCGCCCCGATCATCGACTGGAGACGATCACGCCCGAGGTGTGGGCGCAGTACCAGGAAAACGACCGGCAGAACAAGGAACTCGATGCCCAGGCACGTGCCGCCGGGGACGCCTGGATCGAGGCCCAGCGCCGGGAGCTGATGGAAGCGGACGCGACGGCGCGCGACGCCACGAAGTAACGCTGTCCGGCCCCTCGTCGAGCATCGCTGACGAGCAGCAGCATCATGACCAGTCCCTCCAGCAGGCGCCTGCTGGCGCGCTCTGGACAACGTAGAGATTTGGTATGTTGAACACCCTCAATTCCGGCATTCCAGAGGTCTGGTGTTTCAGTGATAGAGACCCGCCTGCTCCAACAGTTCATTGCCGTGGCCGAGGAGCTGCACTTCAATCGCGCCGCCGAGCGGCTGCACATGGCGCAGCCGCCGCTGAGCCAGGCCATCCGCAAGCTGGAGGGCGCCGTCGGAGCCCCGTTGTTCGAGCGCACCCCTCGCAGCGTCGCGTTGACACCGGCGGGGGCAGCCTTCCTTGAGACCGCGCGCCGTACCGTGCAGTCGCTGGAGGAGGGCGTCGCCCAGACGCGCCGCGTGGCCCAGGGCATGGAGGGCCACCTGACCCTGACCTTCATCAACATCGCCCCCTATGCCTCGTTGCTGCAGGCGTTGCGCCACTTTCGCGAGCTCAACCCGGGCATCGCCTTCACGATGCGGGAGGCCACCACCCAGGAGCAGGTCAACGCCCTGGAGCAGGGAGAGGCGGATATCGGCTTCATGCGGACGCCGGGCACCACGACGCCGCACCTGCGCATGGAAAGGCTGCTGAGCGAACGGATCTGCGTCGCGCTGCCGGCCGGTCATCCGCTGGCGGCGAAGGCGGGCATCGACCTGGCATTGCTCAGGGACGAAGCATTCGTCGCCTCGCCCCGGACACTCGGCAAAGGATTTCATGACCAGCTGATCGGCCTGTGCCAGACAGCCGGGTTCGTGCCCGACATCGTGCAGCACGGCCGGCAGATGCAGACCTTGATTGCCTTGGTGGCTGCGGGGTTCGGTATCGCGCTGCTGCCCGCTTCGCTGGCGACGGAAACGCGCGAGGACGTTGTGTTCCGTCCGCTCCAGGTGGAAGCGGCGGAGGACGTGTCACGGCTGGAGCTGTTCATGGCGTGGAACGAGACCCGGACCTCAGCGATCCGCGACCGGTTGATACAGGCGATTCTGCAGACCCGTTCTCTGCCCTGAGGTGACAAGACGCGCGGCGTCTTGCTGCAGTATGTAAACCGTCCTTCACCCGCACATGGCCAGGCACTAGGCTTCCGCAGCTCTGCTGGATAGGACCTGCGATGCCTGCTGCCATTTATGTGTTTTCCCTGTGCGCGTTCGCGTTCGGGCTCTCCGAGTTCGTGGTCGCGGGATTGCTGACCACCATTGCCGATGACCTCGGGGCGCGGATATCCCTCGTCGGCACGGCCATTGCCGCCTATGCACTGGGCGCGGCCATCGGCGCACCGTTCATCACCGCCCTGGTCGCGCACTGGCGGGACCGGCAGATCCTGCTGCTGGCCACGGCGTTGCTCGGACTGGGCAGCCTGCTGATGAGCGCCTCGCCCAATCTGGTCACACTGCTGGCCATCCGCTTCGTGGTCGGCCTCGGCCACGGCGTCTTCATGGCGGTCGCCTCCGACGCGGCGACCCGGCTCGTGGACCCGCAGCGATCCGGCCGGGCGCTGTCGGTCGTGTGGATCGGGTTGACCCTCGCGCTGGCGTTCGGCGTTCCGATCGGCACGTACCTGGGCAGTCTCTGGTCGTGGCGCGTGGTCTTCCTGTCCATCGGCGTCCTCAGCGTGGTCGGCATGCTGGGTCTGGCGCTGTGCATGCCGAGGGGAGCTGCCGGTTCGGCCCCGTCCCGCGGCGGCGCATGGAAGGGCATCCAGGCCATCATCCATCCCCAGCTCCTGACGACGGCCGGCATCGGCGCGCTGGTGAGCGTCGCGACGTTTTCGTTCTTCACCTTCGTCTCGCCGTATCTGCAGCAGGTCACTGGTGTGGACGTGCAGTGGCTGAGCCTGGGCATGCTGTTGTTCGGCGTCTGTGCGATCGCAGGCAACCTGCTCGGGGGAGCGCTGGGCGACGCGATGGACGGGGACCGCAGCCTTCAGTTGGCACTGTGCGCGTTGGCGTTGAATCTGCTCGGGCTCTACGTGTTCGCCAGCATGCCGGCCATGATGATGCTGCTGATCGGCACGCTGGGCATCTGTTTCTTCTGCATCGTGACGCTGCTGACGCTGCGTCTGCTCAAGCAGGCGCAGCGCTTGATTCCCGCCTACAGCCCGGTCGCGGCCGGGTTGAACATCGCCTCCTTCAACCTGGGCACCGCGCTCGGGGGCGCCATGGGCAGCCTTACGATCAGCTATGCAACGCTGGCATCGGTACCGCTGACAGGGGCCGTGGCCGCGGTACTGGCTGGCACCGTGTTGTATCGCCTTGCTCGCCGCAGGCACGGATCGCGTGTTTGAAGTGGTGGATCACGTCCGCTGCCGTTCAATACCCTCGAGATGCTCTGGAGCAGTCACCTCACTTGAAGCCGGCTGCCTTGCAGGCATCGACGAACGTCGCGCCTTGTTTATCCATGGCCGTTCTCACGCGCTTGCTGGCGTTCACAAGCGCCCCGCTGGGGGTGGCCCATTGCGCTTCCGGCAATGCCTGGGACCAGGCTTCCACCACGGCCGGCAGCGAAGGACGGCCGCGGCGATGGACCCATTCGGCGAGCAGGTAGGGCAGCTTCCAGAAGGTAAGGACACGCCACGCGTACCAGCGACGGAGCGGCCAGTAGGAGCGTTTGTCGTAGCCATACTTCTCCCGTTGTTCCAGCGTCAGATCATCACCGCCATCGTCGAGCGAACCCATCGCGCGAGCATCCTCACGCTCGATCTCAAAGGTGTGCATGCCCTCATACGGCTTCAGTCGATCCTTGGTCGGGACCAACCCCAATGCCTGGAACCATGGGTTGGGTGCATTGAACAACTGCCCGTCCTCCATGTAGTTCCGGATCGACGCCCACAGGCCCAGTGAGTGCGAATCACTGGGTTGTGGCAGCAGGACAAACTGCACGGTGTCGCGCTCTTCATCCTCCAGGCCCATGCCGAAGGTGTACTGGCGCGTTGTGCCATACGGGGTGATGCCTTGTGAATTGGACACCCAGGCAACGATGCTCTCCCAGGGCACGATCAGGGCACGGCCGCTCTCGCGGTCGATGTAGCACACCTCGCGACGCTGACGGTTGAAGCGCACCGGATAGGGCTTTGCGCGTTTGAACTCATCCGAGAACATCCCGTAGGCGAATGCCCCCAAGGGGAGGATGCCGAGAAGCGCGCCGGCAGAAAACACTTGAATGAGCATCTTCAAATCCGCCCATGGCGTCGGGAAGTTCTCCGGGTAGGCGAGCACCAGGTAGAGCATGATGAGCGCGGGCACGATGAACGCGAGCACGAACAGGCCGACGATTCCGCCGGCAAGCATTTTGCCGCCCTCTACGGTTCCCCAGTTGCTCCCTCCCAGGTCCAGGAACACATCATTGATGTCCGAAAAATGGCGACGGGAGGATTGCACCTGCCCGGTGTACACCGGCAAGGGAGACAGGAACAGCGTCTCGGTCGCGCCTTCAACCCGGATCTCGCCCGCTGAAGGGCGTTGACTGCGGACGTCGAGCGCAGCGGTCGCTGCCACAGTCGTGCGGCTCTTCCTGAAGAATCGTTGAAACATGCAAGCTCGCCGGGCGGACAACCGCGCATGATTTCACAGGCACTATCGGCTGTCACCATCCCCTGGCATCACAGCGTCTACCAGTTCCAGCGCATGCCCAGCTTGCCGTTCCACGCGTTCTCGTCGCCATTGAAGCTCCAGCTGTAATCGAGATCGGCAAACAGGTAGCCGGTCTGGGTGACCTGCCAGGTTCCGCCGATGCCCACTTCGCCCCATGAGCCGCCCATATCCACGGCGAACGGCACGTAGCCGCTGTTGGTGGCGAACGCGGCGCGGGGCGTGCCGCGGAACTCGTGCCACACGTTGGCGCGCAGCCAGGCATTGCTGCTGCGGGCCTCACCCTGCGCGGTCTCGTGCTGGCCGGTGCGATTCAATCGCGCGCCGATGCGCCCGACCAGCGAGTCACCGTCGCTGAAGTGCACCTGCGCGGTGTGATCATCGAGGTCGTCGACGTCGATCTGCTGCCAGATCACCTGCGCCTGCGGCTCCAGACGCCAACGCCCGTCCTCGCCGGAGGACCCGTCGCCCTCGTTGAGGATGAACGGCCAGCCGCCTTCCAGCGACAGCGCCAGCCCATCGGCATCGACAAAACTGTCGGACGTGCGCGGGGACTGCAGGCGCATGTCATACCAGGTGTACTGGGCCACGGCGTCGATATAGGCGCCTTTGGCGGAGAACGCTGTCCAGTAGCCGCCGACCGAGCCGGCCTTGAACCGGTCAGTGCCAGCATGGAAGCGGTAATCCAGGAGGTTGTGCCGCACCTCGCCCTTGCCTTTGCCATACGCGAGGTAGACACCGGCGTGACGGCGGCGCAGGTCATCGGCATCCACGCGCCGGTAGAGGTCGGTACCGATCTGCAACGCATCGAAACGGTAGTCGAAGTCGGGCCCGCGATCGCCATAGATGCCGCGCCGGCCACCATCATGTTCGCCGTCGTGGCCGAGATAGCGCATCCAGGCGCCATTGAATCCGCTACGTTCGGTATCCAGGTCGCCGCGCTGATGCAGCAGCTGCTCATCGCCGACCCGTTCGTGCAGGGTATCGATCAGGGTGCGGCCGTACACCTGGGCCATCGCCGGTACGGCCGCGATCAGTGACACCTCCTGGCGATAGGCCGGGGGCGGCGAGGGGCTGGGCGGTTCAGGGGGCACGGGATCCGGCGGAGCAGGATCCGGTGGCGGCGGGAGAGGAGGGGCGGGGCAGGGCGGTACCGGCGCGCCCGGGCTGGCGCAGTCGATCACCGAGCGCAGGTACCAGCTGTTCTCCACATCCGCGCCGGAGACCGTGGCCGCGCCGCCGCGGTACAGGAAGTACTCGTACGGACCCGCCACCACCGGTGCCGCCAGCGCGAAGTTGTCGGGCGTGCTGGTGGCGTTGCGTGCCTGCACCACGCGGATGCCATCGGCCAGCGTCCGGTCGCCACGTCCGCCGGTGTTGTGTATCTCCAGCACGCCCGGGCCACTGCTGCTGCCATCCACCACGACCAGCTGGTCCGAGGGCGAGGCATCGTCGCCCAGCCAGGTGTTCAGCGCGAGCGTGCCATTACCGCTGTAGCGCGACACGGTCAGGGATGTGTAGCTGACCACTTGGACGGGATCTCCGCCAGGCACCGCGAACGCGATCCGGCTGCGATCATTGAGCAGCGTGGTGAGCGTGGAGCTGCCGGTCAGGTTCCACAACGTGTCATGCAGCGCCACATTGGAGAGGCTGCCGGGCAGGGTGATCGCGGCGCCGGTGAGCACGCTGCCGGTCGCGGTGATGCTGGCAAGGGTCGGGGTGTCGGCGGCCGGCAACACACCCTGCGGCGCCGGTAAGGCCATCGGCAGGGGCACTGGCGGATCATCGGGCGGAAGGTCCGGGGGAAGGAGCGGGACAGCGGCGTCGAGCCCGTCGAAATCGGCAATGGCACCAACCTTGAGCCACAGGTCGCGGCCTTGCACCGTGGTGCCGGTCAGGTCGATCTGCGCCGCACCGATGGCGCCCACGCCGGGGCCGTCCGCAGCGGATAGCGTCGACTGCGTAACGAACGCCGAGGCTGGGGCGGGGTCGCCACGGACCAGCAACGCCGCCGCGCCGGGACCGGTCGTGGCCAGCGTGGTATCCGCCACGTCCACCCGACCGCCGTTCCATGCCACCGCTGCGTGGGCCAGCGCACCGCGGGTAGTGACACGGCTGCCGCCGCCCAGCAGCAGGTGCCCGTTGTCGGCCCAGGCAATCAGCCCGTGCGCCTGCACGCCTGTGGTGGCGATGCTGCTTGCCGTCGCGGTCAGCAGGCTGTCGGCATACGCGGCCAGCCCGTAGCCATGCAACCCGCTGGTGGTGACGGTCATGCCGCTCGTACGGATCTGCCCAGCCCCCGCCGCGCGTGCACCGATGGAATCGGTGCCGCGCGTGGAGACACTCACATTGGCCAGGGTCGCGATCGCATCCACGCCCTGGATGTTGAAGCCTTCGCTGGCGTTGCCCAGCGTAGTGATACTGCTGCGTGCGCCGTCGGCCTGCCCCGTCACCGGAGTGACGTTCATCCAGACCCGGCCGCCGGCCGTGCCCACATACACCCCGTGCCCGGAGATGCCGGACGCCATGAAGGCAGCGGGGTCGGTCACCGGGTTGCCGCCTGCATCGATCGGCCTGCCAAAGGTCGGCAGCGCCAGGTCGGTTCCCAGCAGGATGCCGGTACGGATCGTGTCGCCACTGGAGATCAGCGTGCCCGCGGTGCCACCGCTGGCGTTGAGCGTCATCCCGGGGCGGCCTGAGTTGATGATGGTCGTTCCAGCGCTGTCGATGGTGCCGCCGGTGGCGTTCAGCCCGATGCCACCCGCGCCACCGCCGCCGATGTAGAGATTGCGCGCGGTGATGCGGGTTGCCGCGCCATCGGCACGGATACCGCCCCCGCTTCCCGAGGTGGTCAGGATACTGTCGGTGACGCTGACCTGCGCGCCAGCCTGGCCATACACGCCGTTGGCATTGAGATCGGTGGTGCGCGTGTCCAGGCGCAGCAACGCCGCCTGTGGTCCGACCCCGCCGACGGCGCCCTGGACCAGCACGGCGTTGGCGTTCATCCCGTGCGTGGTGATCACCGTGTCTGCTGCCTGCAGCCGCGAGGTCGCGGAAGCCGCCTGGGCTACCAGCACGCCGGTGCTGTTGTTGCCGTAGGTCTCGATACGGGTCGTGGTGCCCAACGCTGAGCCATCGGCCGCCACGTCCAGCCGCAGCGTGCCACCCGTGGAGGACACCTGCGCGCCGTTCGCCCCGGTGGTGCCGGTGGCCACATACGCGGCAGGATCCGTGGTGGCATTGCCGCCGGCATCCACCGGCAGGCCATAGCTGGCGGCGGCAGGATACGTGCCGAGCTGTACGCCGGTCAGCAGGGCATTGCCTTGGCTGACCACGGTACCGCCGCTGGCGGCCTGCAGGCCAACCGCCGCGTTGCCGCCGGCAATGCCGGAGGTGTAGATCGCACTGCCGCTCAGCGTGAGCGTGCCTGATGTCAGCGCATGGCCAGCGATGGCACCGTTGAGCAGCGTTGAGAGGCGCAGCCCGTTTGCCGTAAGCGCGCTGCCACCGCCTTCGGCGCGCAGCGCATTGCCGGTCTGTCCTGCAGCGATGACGACACCCGGCGCTCCTGCCAGTGTGACCGTGCTGCCGCTCCCGGCCAGCACGCCGTGCGCATTCTGCCCGGCCACGCGGATGTCCAGCCCATCAACCTGCACCTGGGAGGTGCCGGTGGCCGACAGCCCGTGCGCGGTGATGCCGGTGGCGTTGATGGTCAGCCCGGACAAGGTGCCTTGCGCATCAGCGAACACCAGGCCGGTCGCGCCGGTGCCGGTGGTATCGATGGAAAGCTGGGATGCCTGGAGGCGCGAACCGGTGGCAAAGCGTCCACCACTGTTGTTGTTGCCGCGGGTGAGGATGTTCACCGCATGCACGTCGAACTGCGCGCCGCTGGCGCCGAGCAACCCGTGGCTGCCATTGGTTGCACCGGCGCCGGTGCCGAGGATATGGATCGATGTGGTGCCACCCGTGGGAACGCCGGCGCTGTCCACATTCAACCGGACGGTGCCGTCAATGGCACTGATGCCGTGGGCCGCCGTTGCGGCCTTGCCCACGTAGGCATCGGGATCGGTGACGAGATTGCCGCTGGCGTCCACCGGCAGACCGTAGGTGGCGGGATTGCCGGGTTGCGTCCCCAGCAATACCCCGGTGGCAATGACATCGCCGCTGCCGGTGAAGCGGCCGCCTGCGACCTGGATGCCTTCACTGTTGGCCAGGGACGTGTAGAAACGCGTGCCGTTGGAGGTCAGCGTGGTGCCTGCCTCCAGGCGGGCAGCAGGCCCCCCGGCGCCCAGCCGGCTGACCGTGGAGCCGGCCGCCAGGAAGTTGACCGCGCCCGCGTTGGTCGAGCAGACCGTGGACGTGTTGGCGGCACTGGTGATCAACGCCACCGCGCCGGTAGCGTTGATCACGCCGGCATTGGCGGCATAGAAGGCCGGTGCACCGACGGTGGTCGGCGCGTAGGTGCCGCTTGCGACCGTCAGGACCGTGCCGTTCGCGCGGACCTGCTGGGCGGGTACGCTTGCCGGTACCGTGATACAGCTGGCCGCGTCCACGCTCTGCGCCAATGCGCAGCAGGGCGCCGACGCAGCCAGCCCGACCACGAGCAGGCTGCCGCGGATCGATTGCGGTGACACGAACGTACCCGCACACGTCACGCCGGAGGCTGCTCGGCGACCAGATCGGGAAGTCTCCACGTTTTATCCATGATGTGCTGTGTTGATCTACATGCACGAAGTCGCCACGCATGGCGGGCACCGGGTGTGACTCGAGTCTGGCCACAGCGCTCCACGTGCTCAACCGCAATACGTGCGGGGTGAGGTCAGTAAAACTACCGGCACCCGGGGCGCACAGCCTCCCGCAGACATCCGACGCAGCGCTGACATCGGCGCGGGTATAGTGATCCTGACTTCACCGTAAGGATCGAAGCTATGCAGAAGGGCTCGGATCTACTGGTCAAGGCGCTGGAGAACGAAGGCGTCGACCGCATCTTTGGTGTCCCGGGCGAGGAGAATCTGGACTTCCTTGAGTCGCTCCGGACCTCGCACATCGAGCTGGTGCTCACACGCCACGAGCAGGCGGCCGCGTTCATGGCCGCCACCCACGGCCGGCTCACCGGCAGGCCAGGTGTATGCCTGGCCACGCTCGGCCCGGGCGCGCTGAATTTCTCCACCGGCGCGGCCTATGCCCACCTCGGCGCGTGGCCGATGATACTGATCACGGGGCAGAAGCCGGTGATGAGCGCCAAGCAGGCACGGTTCCAGATCGTGGATATCGTGGCCTCGATGAAGCCGCTCACGAAAATGACGCGTCAGATCGTCAGCCCGGCCGCGATTCCGGCCACGGTGCGCGATGCCTTCCGCGTGGCCATGGAAGAGCGCCCAGGGCCGGTGCATCTGGAGCTCCCGGAGGATGTCGCCGGCGAGGAGGTGGAGGATATCCCCGTCATCCCGGTTCATCCGCTGGAGCGTCCGATCGCACCGCCTGCCGCGCTCGACCGCGCAGAAGCGGCCATCCTGGCCGCCAAACGGCCGCTGGTGATGATCGGTGCGGCGGGAAGCCGCCCGTGGCTCGCCGAGGCGCTTTCCGCGTTCGTCACGCGGACCCGCCTGCCGTTTTTCAACACGCAGATGGGCAAGGGCGCCGTCACCGGCGGTTCCAACCTGTACATGGGAACGGCCGCGCTCTCCGAGGGCGACTATGTCCACGAAGCCGTTGCCCGTGCTGATCTGATCATCGCCATTGGCCATGACACGGTCGAAAAGCCGCCCTTCCTGATGAAGAGCGGCGGCGGCCCCAAGGTCGTCCATATCAGCTTCCAGTCCGCCACGGTGGAGCAGGTGTATCACCCCGATATCGAGGTGCTGGGCGACATCGGGGCTTCGGTGGATGCCCTGGCCGGGCGGCTGGAAGGCCGCTTGGCGACTGACGAAGGCATGATCGAGCTGCGCCAGAAGATCCTGGCCCGTCTCAACGACCGTGCCGAGGAGGACCGCTTCCCGGTCACGCCGCAACGGCTGGTACATGACGTGCGCCAGTCCATGCCGGACGACGGCATCGTCTGCCTTGACAACGGTATGTACAAGATCTGGTTCGCGCGCAACTACCGCACGCATGTCGCCAACACGTTGCTGGTCGACAATGCGCTGGCCACGATGGGGGCCGGCCTGCCGTCCGCCATGATGGCCGCGATGCTGTACCCGAAGCGGCGCGTCCTGGCCGTATGCGGTGACGGCGGCTTCATGATGAACTCGCAGGAGATGGAAACCGCCGTGCGCCTCGGACTCAACCTGGTGGTGGTGATCCTCAACGACAGCGCCTACGGCATGATCCGCTGGAAACAGGCGGTGGATGGCTTCGAGGATTTCGGGATGCGCTTTGGCAATCCGGATTTCGTGAAGTATGCCGAGGCCTACGGCGCCAAGGGGAGCCGGGTGACCGCAGTAGGCGACCTGGTGCCCATGATCGAAGCCGCCTTCGCAGGCGGCGGTGTCCACGTGCTGGATGTGCCGATCGACTATGCCGAGAACACCCGCGTGCTGGTGGACGAGCTGCGCAACCGCACGCCGGACGTGGGCTGCGCGTGATCGCCCTCGCTGACCCTTCCGCAAGGAGCTCAAGATGTTGACCGTCGTACAGGCTTTTGACCGCGCCCCTATCGCTGAGATCGGACTGGATACCGCCGCCGCGCTGGAGCGCAAGCTCAGTGCCGCCGAGCGGGTTTTCAAGAACCGCGACGGCTGGCTCGCCCCGCACCAGCGTATCGCCATCCTGCGCAAGCTTGCCGCCCTGATGGATGCCAAACGCGACCACCTCGCCCTGCAGATTGCACGCGAGGGCGGCAAACCGCTCCCGGATGCGATCATCGAGACCACACGTGCGATCGATGGCGTCCACAATGCGGCCGACGAGCTGCGCAACTTTGCCGGCCGCGAAATCCCGATGGGTCTTTCCGCAGCGTCCGAAGGCCGCTGGGCGTTCACGACCCGGGAGCCCATCGGCATCGTGGCGGCCATCTCGGCGTTCAATCACCCGCTCAACCTGATCGTCCATCAGGTCGCGCCGGCCATCGCCGTGGGTTGCCCGGTCATCATCAAGCCGGCCTCGGCAACGCCACTGTCCTGCCTGGAATTCGTGGCGATGGTGCATGAGGCCGGGCTGCCCGAACCGTGGTGCCAGAGTTTCCTCCCCGAAGGCAACGACCTGGCCGAGGCGCTGGCCACCGACAGGCGCATTGCCTTTCTGAGCTTCATCGGTTCGGCGAGGGTAGGGTGGTCGCTGCACGCCAAGCTGGCACACGGCGCACGTTCGGCGCTGGAGCACGGCGGGGTTGCGCCCGCCCTCGTCGACCGCAGTGCTGACCTGGCCAGGATCATCGAGCCGATCGTCAAGGGCGGCTACTACCATGCCGGCCAGGTGTGCGTGTCCACACAGCGCATCTTCGTCCACAACGACATTGCAGACGCCTTCACCCAGGCCCTCGTCGCCCGGGTTGAACGGCTGCGTACCGGCGACCCGACCCTGAAGGACACCGAGGTGGGCCCGCTGATCCAGCCGCGCGAGGCCGACCGCGTGGCCGAGTGGATTGACGAAGCGGTGAGCGGCGGTGCGCAGCTTGCCACCGGCGGCAAGCGACTTTCCGAGACCACACTGCAGCCCACCGTGCTGCTCGATCCGGCCAGCGACGCGCGGGTGACCACGCAGGAAGTCTTCGGCCCGGTGGTGGCCGTTTATCGCTACACCGACCTCGACGAGGCGATCGCGCGCGCCAACGCCCTGCCCACCGCCTTCCAGGCCAGCGTGTTCGCGCAGGATATCGACATCGCCATGCGCGCCGCCAACCGGCTGGATGCCTCGGCCGTGATGATCAATGATCCGACTGCGTTCCGCACGGACTGGATGCCTTTCGCCGGCCGCCGCGAATCGGGCTATGGCACGGGCGGGATTCCGTACACGATGCGGGACATGTCGCAGGAGAAGATGATTCTGATGCGGCGGAGTTGAACCTCATATGGTCAGGTCGGTATCTGCAGAAAAGCAGCGTGAGTACGACGAACTGAAGCGCTTCTTTGTTCACTGGGAGACACATCTCACGCCGCAACGGGTGTTGGGGCTCGAGCACCCGCACAATCCAATCAATGTGCTTGCGGTCTACGAGCGCCAGCTGGGTGTTTCACGTGTCCTGCCAGGCCTGAAACAAGCGGTCAATGACATCCTGGAGGACTTCGGGGATTTCTCGCCACAGCAGATCGCTGCAGCAGATGCCTCTCTAGCTGGGGCTGGTGCACCGACGATGAGTCAGCTCTGGCAGCGCCGCTCTCGTCACTACAAGGCCCTCCTGCGGCGTGGCCGCCTCCGCAATGACACCGAGTACTATCTGGCCTCGTCGATTGTGTGTGATACCGCCTCGCCAGTTCCTCCCAACGAACTGGACCTTCTGGACAGGATGGTGGCCAACTATGAGTTGCAGCGGACCTGACCCTCTACACGCGCCATGGCTCGACGCCAGGGAAATGATGGTCGTACTTACTGATGCCTGACACCTGTCACTTGTGATGGGTCGGTGCAAAGCGAGAATGGAGCCATTCCCGCGCGGCGTGCATCGCCGGCACCCGCCCACATCAAGGACTCCCCGTGATCATGCTGCAGCACCTCATCTCGAACACCCCTGTGTGGGTCTGGGCGCTCCTGGTCTTCCTGGTCAGCCGCGGCATCGCTGCCATGAGACCCGGTGAAACCTCGCTCACGAAACTGGCCATCGTGCCGGCTCTCTTCACCGCCTGGGGGGCCTGGTCGCTCGGCCACCGTTTCGGCAGTTCCTGGGAGGCGTGGGGGGAATGGGTGGTCGGCATCGGTGCGGGCATGGGCCTTGGGTGGATGCTGCTGCGACGGACAACGCTCACCGTCAACATATCCACGGGGAGGTTGTGGCGCAGTGCGGACTACAGCCTGCTGCCGCTGCTGCTGCTCACGTTTGTGGTGAAGTACGGCTTCGAGGTAGCGCTTTCCGTCTCCCCTTCGCTCAACCTCGATGTCGGCTTCCGCGCCGCCTATCTGTTGTTGTCGGGCGGGTTCACCGGCGTCTTCATCGGAAAGTACCTGCGATACCTGCGCGCCTCGCGGCTTGCCATGCCGCGCTCGGCGCTGGAAGCGGCCGGCTGAGGCCACCTGGCGTTACACGCCCCGTCTCTGCGATGCCAACATCGATCTCGCGAGAGGCTTGGTGTCTGCCACCGATGGCGGCACACTGCTGCTGGTTGTGGCGTAGCGCCACCAGGCAGGAGAGGTATGCGTGACTGATGCAGCAAAACAAACACTGAGGATGCGCCGCGCCAGCGTGGCCGATGCGCCCGCTGTACTGCGGTTGTTCGACGAGGTGATTGCGTGGTTCGTGGCCATCGGCAACCCACAGCAGTGGGGTAGCGAAGCGTGGTCATCGATTCCACGCCGTATCACCCAGGTGACCGACGCCTGCGCGCTGCCGGGTGCGTGGGTAGCTGAGACCGCACAGGGCGAGGTGCGTGCGTTCCTGGCGTTGGGAGACGCCATGCCTTACGTGCCGGCAGCGGTCGAGCCAGAGCTCTACGTGCGTGTGCTGATTGCTTCGCGCGATCCGCGCGTGCGCGGTATCGGCCGCCGGCTGATGGCGTTCGCCGACGAGCAGGCACGTGCCGCGGGTGTCGCTTACGTGCGCGTGGATTGCTATGCCGGGGGCAGTGGCGACCTGGTGCGTTTCTACGAATCGTGCGGTTACGAACGGTTGTCGACCTTCAACATAGACGGTTGGCCGGGTCAGGTTCTTGACCGCCGTTTGTGAAGCAGTCGTCGGCTAAAGGGCCAGCAAAGGCCTCGAAACAGACGCCCGCGTGATCAACTGGTAGGGCAGCACATGGTTCACGGTGGCGCGCGCCGAGGACGCGGGATGCCGGATCGCGCGCAGCAGGATATCGATGGCGGTGTCCGCCATCGCGGCCACCGGCTGATGGATGGTAGTCAGTTCCGGCCACACCATCGTTGCCGCGGAGGTGTCGTCGAAGCCCACCACCGAAAGATCCCCTGGCACCTCCAACCCGCGGCGATGGGCGACGGAAACCACGGCCGACGCCATGTCATCGTTGCTGGCGAAGATCGCGCTGGGCGGCTGGGGCAGCGTCAACAACCGTTCGGCCGCCTCCAGCCCGGAGCGGTACGTGAAATATCCCGGCTGGACGAGCGTGTCGTCGTAGCCGATGCCGGCGTCAGCCAAGGCATCCCGGTAGCCTTGCCAGCGGTGCGCGCTGGCGGTCTGATTTGGATCGCCGGTGATGTAGCCGATGCGGGCATGCCCGTAAGCGATCAGATGCGACACCATGTCGTGGCTTGCCTGGCGGTCATCAATGCGCACGCACGACAGCCGGTCGCTGAAATGGCTGGATGCGATGGAGACGACGGGAATGCCGGCGGTCACGAAGGTGTCGACGATGTCCCTTGATTCGCACAGGGGCGGCGGAAGAATCACGCCCGCCACGCTGTTGGACAATTGCCGTGCTGCCTCGCGACGTTGCTGGCTGCCCAGTTCATCCCAGGTGGCGATCACCAGCTGTGCTGCTGCCCGGGTGGAGCCACGCAGCGCGCCCACCAGCAGTTCGCGCAGGTAGCTGGAGCTCGGATTGGTGTAGATCAACGCGATGCAGGTGTGCTGCGCCGCGGCCAGTGCGCTCGCCGCAAGGTTGGGGCGGTAATCCAGTGCGAGCACGCTGCGCATGACACGCTCCCGGTTGCCGTCACGCACCCCCGCATGGCCGTTGATGACGCGCGACACCGTCATGGCGGACACGCCGGCGTGCGCCGCGACGTCGTCGATGGTGATGGCGCTGGCTTTCCGACGCACGGCTTTCGGGCTGTTTTTCAGGACACGCGCTCCTTTGTTGCGCTGCATGATGACAAGCGCGACCCCGGATGATTAGTCTGCGGCCGTGACGTGATGGTAGCGCTACCACTTGGCCGGGGTAAGGGCCAACGGGTACCCCCCCCCTTTACCACGCGGCTGTTCTGGCAAGCCTGAAAGCGAGTGTAAGTCGCAGCACGCGCACAGCGCGCTGCGATGTTCGGTGTGGAAGACGGGCATCGCCCGTACGTGCCCCCAGGAGGGGCGGTGCATCCATTCGATCGTTATGTCAGAGGGGAGAGTCATGAGCGCTTCTACGTTCCGTCGTACCCAATGCCGGGGGGCTCGTTCATGAGCCGCACGCTGGCGAAGTTCACCTCCAGGGCCATGTTTACGTTTGTCGGTGGCGTCCTGGTCATCAATCCCGCGTTTGCACAGGACGGGCCAACGCCCGCGCCCGTCGCCCAGCCGCAGGCCCAGCCCAGCCCGACACAGCTGGATACCGTGCAGGTCACCGGCATCCGCAACAGCCTCAGCCAGGCGATGGACATCAAACGTGACTCGGCCGGCGTGGTGGATGCCATCAGTGCCGAGGATATCGGCAAGTTTCCGGACACCAACCTGGCCGAATCGCTGCAACGCATCACCGGCATCTCCATCGAACGTCGTGATGGTGAAGGCGCGCAGGTCACGGCACGCGGCTTTGGCCCCCAGTTCAACATGGTCACGCTCAACGGACGGCAGATGCCGGGCGCAGATGCGTTCGGTGCCTCTGGGCAGGTCGCCATCGGCGGCGTCGACGGGGGTACCCGTGCCTTCAACTTCGCCCAGCTGGCCGCCGAATCCATCAATGGCATCGAGGTCTACAAGACCAGCCAGGCCAATGTCCCCAGCGGCGGTATCGGCGCCACCATCAACATCCTGACCGGACGCCCGTTCGATCATGACGGCACCGTCGCCAGCGCCGGTGCCAAGGTCGTCTCCGACCAGAGCCAGCCATTCGACAGCGACCTGACGCCTGAACTGTCCGGCATCTTCAGTTACAGCAACCCGGACAAGACCTTCGGCGTTGGCGTGAGTGCGAGCTACCAGAAGCGCAAGGGTGGCTCGGTGCAGGCCACCAACAACTACTGGAACATCCAGCCGTGGACCGGCACGATGCCCGGCAACCCGACCGTGGTCAATGCACCGGCGGTGGGCGCGCTGTACGGTCGTCCGAACGACCTTCGCTATGCGTTCTCCGAGTTCGAGCGTGAGCGCATCAATGGCCAGGCGGTGCTGCAGTTCGCGCCGACCGACGCGGTGACCCTGACCCTGGACTACACCTATTCGACGAACGAGATCACCGAGAATCGTGGCGAACAGGGCATGTGGTTGCAGAACAGCAACTACACCGATGTCACGTTCGACACCAGCGGTGCGGTTGCGACGCCGGTCTATATCCGTGAAATCGCGGGCACCAAGGATTTCGGGCTTGAGCAGCAGCGCAGCATGCAGAAGTACAAGCTGGGGTCCCTCGGCTTCAATGCACTGTGGAACGTCACCGACCGGTTCAAGCTGACCTTCGACGCGCACAATTCAAAGAACGAGAGCCGACCGAACGACCCGCTCACCGGCGGCGGCTCCATCTTCAGCAGCATCGCCGGCACCAACAACTGCACTACCGGGCCGCATTGCGGTGGGTCGTGGGTACAGGAGATGAACTTCAACAACGGCTTGCCCGTGGGCACCCAGGTCTGGTACCCGAGCACGGCCGATGCCATCGCCAAGACCAACGGCGTGGTCAACCCGGGCTTCGTGCCGGGCGAAATTGGTTCGCAGGTGCTGCGCATCAATTCGCAGACCCAGGTCAGCGAGATCAAGCAGGGACGCGTCGACGGTGAATGGAGCTTCGACCGGGGGCGCTTCCAGTTTGGCGTGGACTCCAGCAAGCAGACCACCCACCGGATCCAGGCCGCGGAGAATTACAACACCCTGGGCGACTGGGGCGTGGCCAACGTTGACGGGGATGTGGCCAACGGGCTGATGGACCTGCTGCAGCCGGTCAACATCGTCGGGTTGTTCAACGACTTCAATGCCAACAGCTTCACCGCCTGGCGCGGCGATGCGGGCCGCCTGGCGCAATGGGCCGCGGACAACTATGGCGCCAGTCTTGGCGTGAGCCCGCAGCGCGCCGCCGACAACCTGGTGGAAGAGAAGACCAAGTCGGCCTATTTCCAGGTCGAGCTGGACGGCGAGCTGGGCGGCCTGCGCACCAATACCCGCCTGGGCGTGCGCTATGAGACCACCGATGTGGTGTCGACGTCGGTCATCGCCATCCCGGAAGCCATCGAATGGCAGTCCAACAACGACTTCCGCGTGGTGTTGTCCGATGAGCAGCAGCCGTTCACCGAGAAGAACAGCTACAGCTACATCCTGCCCAACCTCGATTTCAGCATCGACCTCATGGACGATCTGAAGGCACGCGTCTCGTTCGGCAAGAGTATCGCGCGCGCGCCGATCGGCAACCTCTACGCAGGCCCGACCGCACAGCAACCGTTTGGCTCGGTGCTGATCGATCCGTCTTCGCGGGCCAGCGGCACCGCACAGAACCCGCAGCTGAAGCCGCTGGAGTCGGACAACCTCGACCTGGCACTGGAGTGGTATTTCGCCGATGCGAGCTACGTGTCGTTGACGTACTGGAACAAGTCCGTCAACAACTTCATCGGCAACACCATCGTGCAGGAGAACCTGTATGGGCTGAGGGATCCTACCGCCGGCCCGGATGCGCAGGCCGCCTTGGCGTTCCTCAACAGCGGCGCCTGTATCACCCAGGTCGGCGCGGCCAATGCGGCGGCCTGCTCGGCCAACGATACGGCCCTGTTCACCGCGCTGGCCTTGCTGCGCAACAATCCGGCCGGACTGGGCGCCTACAACGGTACCGACGCGCAGGTCCTGGCCACCGAAGCGGCCTACGACCTGTACGGGGAGGGCGATGATCCGCTCTACCAGTTCAGCGTCAACCGTCCCATCAACCAGAACCAGGCAAAACTGCACGGTTGGGAGCTCGGGGGTCAGTACTTCTTCGGCGATACCGGCTTTGGCGTCCTCGCCAACTACACCCTGGTGGATGGCGATGTCGGCTACAACAACGGGGGCGACCCGGGCATCGACCAGTTCTCGTTGACCGGCCTCAGTGACACCGCAAACGCCGTGCTAATGTACGAAAAATATGGTTGGTCGGTGCGTTTGGCGTGGAACTGGCGCGACCAGTACCTGATCCTCGCCAACCAGGGGACCAGTCGCAATCCGTACTACGTGGAAGCGTACGAACAGTGGGATCTCAGTGTGAACTACACCCTGGATGATCACTGGTCGTTCGGTCTTGAGGCGATCAACCTGACCGGTGAGGACGTCCGTTGGCGCTCGCGCACCTCGCAGATGATCGTGAAGCTGGCTGACCAGAGCCCGCGTTACATGCTCGGCGTTCGTTACAGGTTCTGACGTGTGGGGGTGCCGCTGCCCTGGCAGCGGCACCCGTTCAAGGGTCCTGATGGGGTTGAAAGAACACCATGCCGCGTTACGAAATGCTCAACAACATCGCCCACCGCGATCTGCGCGTGGCCACCGATTTCGGGTCCGCGTTTGGCGATGCGGTCGGCATGGTGCCGGCCTACCCGAGCGAGTTCGCCGAACTGCAGCGCGAATACCCCATTTTCCTTCGCAGGGACGCCGCCACGGGTGAGTGGCAGTCCGTGGTCCTGCTTGGGTTTGAGCAGCACGAGAATCTTTACCTGCAGGACGGCCGCTGGAATGCGTCCTACCTGCCCGGGGCGGCGGCCAAGGGGCCGTTCCTGATCGGCTTCCAGGAAAACCGGATAGATGGCACGCTCACCCAGGAAGCGGTGCTGCACGTGGATCTGGATCACCCGCGCGTGACGGCGATGCAGGGCGAGCCGGTATTCCTGCCGCAGGGGGGAAACACACCTTATCTGGACCACATCGCAGGCGTGCTGCGCGGTATCCACGAGGGACACGCCTTCGGGGCGGCGATGTTTGCCGAGCTGGATGCTAAAGGCCTCATTCACCCGATCACGCTCGACGTGCAGGTTGCCCAGGAGCATCGGGTCGGTGTCAACGGCCTGCACGCCATCGACCGTGACCGGCTTGCCCAGCTGGACGGTCCGGCGCTGGCCGAACTCAATCGCGCCGGCTACCTGGAAGGGGCGTACCTGATGCTGGCGTCGCTGCACAACATGCGTCGCCTGATCGCAGAGAAACAGAAACGTCTGCGTCTGCAGGATGCCGCCGCTGCGGCGGGCAGGAACTGACCGGTGCTGGACGGCATTGCCATGCGGACACTGGAAGGCCTGGCGCCTGGCGCGCTTCCGCTGGAGGCACTGGTGGCCGCTGGCGAGCCGGTGATACTGCGCGGCATCGCGCGCGACTGGGCGCTGGTGCAGGCCGGGCTACGCTCCACGCAGGCGGCACTGGGCTATCTGCGCGGCTTCGAGGCAGGTGTGCCGGTCCCGTACTCCTTCGGCGGGCCTGAGATCGAGGGGCGCCCGTTCTATAACGAGGATTTCACCCGGTTGAACGTCGAGGTCCGGCGCGGATTGTTGACGCAGGTGCTGGACGAGATTGAAGCCACCCTCGAGGCGCCGCGGCCGCCCACCTACTATGTCGCGTCCTTGCTGATCGATCGAGCACTGCCCGGGTTCGCGCAGCACAACGATGCCGGCCTGGCCGGGCAGGGCATCGACGCTTCGGCAAGCATCTGGATCGGCAACCGCGTGACCGCCTCCTGCCATTTCGACACGCCCGACAACCTGGCGTGCTGCGCCGTAGGTCGGCGCCGGTTCACGCTGTTTCCGCCGGAGCAGATCGACAACCTGTATCCCGGGCCGCTGGAACCCACCCCGGGCGGACAGGTAGTGAGCGTGGTGGATTTCGACCGCCCGGACTTCTCGGTCCACCCGCGATTCCGTGATGCATTGGCAAGCGCACAGACCGCCGAGCTGGAACCCGGCGATGCGATCTTCATTCCCAGCCTGTGGTGGCACCACGTGCGCAGCCTCGCGCCTTTCAATGTGCTGGTGAACTACTGGTGGCGCAGCTCGCCGGCCTTCCTGTCCTCGCCGCTACCGGCACTCCACCACGCGATGTGGGCCGTGCGCGACCTGCCGGCGCGCGAGAAGCAGGCCTGGGCAACGATCTTCGAGTACTACGTCTTCGGCCCGGGTGAGCGTGCAGGACACCACCTGCCCGACGCCGCCCGGGGCGACCTGGCACCGTTCGACGAGCCGCAGGCGCGCCGCATGCGCGCCCAGCTGCTGGCTCGACTCAACCGCTGATGGGAGCACCGCATTGAACGTGGCGAACACAACGCAAGGGCGCATCCGCAAGGTCGTCATCGCCGGTGGCGGCACGGCCGGCTGGCTGGCCGGGTGTGCGCTGGCGCACCAGTTCCGCGATCAGTTGGATATCACCCTGGTGGAGTCCGAGCAGATCGGCACGGTGGGTGTCGGCGAGTCGACCGTGCCCCCCATCCGCACGTTTCACCGTTTTCTGCAGATCGATGAGCAGGAGTTCCTGCAGGCCGTCGCCGGCACGTTCAAGCTCTCGATCTCGTTCGAGAACTGGCGTCGCCCCGGGGAACGTTTCATCCATCCGTTCGGCACGATCGGGCAGGGCACCTGGGCTACACCGTTCCACCATTTCTGGCTGGACAGCCTGCGCCGCGGCATGCCGTCGGACCTGGGCGATTTCTGCATGGAAAGCGCGGCCTCGTGGCATGACCGGTTTACGCTGGAGACCCAGCCCCAGGTCAACTACGCCTATCACTTCGACGCCGGGCTCTACGCGAAATTCCTGCGCCGCAAAGCCGAAGGCCACGGGCTGCGACGGGTGGAAGGCAAGATCCGCGAGGTCCGCCAAGATGCCCACGACGGCTCCATTGCCTGCCTGGTGCTGGAAGACGGGCAGGTCATCGAGGGCGACCTGTTCATCGACTGCACGGGCTTCCGCGGCCTGTTGACCGAGCAGACCCTGCATACCGGCTATGAGGACTGGCACGAATGGTTGCCCAGTGATCGTGCCGTTGCGGTGCAGACCGCATCGGTCGCGCCGCCGGTTCCGTATACCCGCGCCATCGCGCACGAAGCCGGATGGCGGTGGCATATCGCGCTTCAACACCGGGTCGGCTGCGGGCTGGTGTTCTCCAGCCGCCACATGTCCGATGACGAGGCGCACGCCAAGCTGCTGCGCGACGTTGATGGCCCGCCCCTGCGGGACCCCTGGCTGGTGCCGTTCCGCAGCGGACGCCGGTTGAAGGCATGGAACAAGAACGTGGTGGCACTGGGGCTTGCCAGTGGCTTCATCGAGCCGCTGGAATCGACCAGCATCCACCTGACCATCAGCGCGGTCGTGCGCCTGATCCAGCTGTTCCCGTCCGACGGCATCAGCCCGGCGCTGGTGGACCTGTACAACGAGGTCAGCCGGCAGGAGATGGAGCACGTGCGCGACTTCATCATCCTGCACTACCACGCCAACCAGCGCGACGAGCCGATGTGGAAGGCCTGTCGTGACATGGACCTGCCCGAATCGCTCGCGGTCCGGCTGCGGGCCTGGCGCGAACGTGCGCATGCCTGGCAGGACCCCGGCGAGCTGTTCCGGGTCGACTCCTGGACGAGCGTGCTGATGGGGCAGGGGATCCAGCCGGGACCTCCGCATCCGCTTGCCGCTGCCATCAGCGACGCGGACCTGCGCACGCTGTTGATGCGGATCCGCCAGCCAGTGGAGCAGGCGGTCGCGACGATGCCGTCGCAGGCAGCGTTCATCGAACGCTACTGCAGGGCGGCGCGGGACGTCTGGCCACGGGTCTCAGCCCTGGCATGACAGGGCAGTACGCTGTTGCACAGAAATGGTAGCGCTACCTCCATACACCCACGGGAAGAGATAGATGGATCTGGTTGCAGGAATCGATGCAGGTACGCAGAGTCTGAAAGTCGTGGTGTACGACCCTGCCGGGCGGCATCTCATCGCCAGCGCGAGCTCACCTCTGGAGCTGGCGTCCGCCGCCGATGGCAGCCGTGAGCAGCAGCCGGCCGCGTGGGTCGCCGCCCTTCAGGCCTGCTTCCGTGCGATCGATTCCAAGGTGCGTTCCCGCATCTCCGCGCTGGCGGTCTCAGGGCAACAGCACGGCTTCGTACCGGTCGATGCCGCGGGGGAGGTCCTGGCACCGGCCAAGCTGTGGTGCGACACCAGCACCTCGGCCGAGTGCGTGCAGATCATGGACGCACTCGGCGGACCCGCGCGCACGATTGCGCTGGCCGGCAACCCCATCCTGACCGGTTACACCGCGTCCAAACTGCCCTGGACGAAGACGCATCGGCCCGACGCCTACGCCCGGCTCGCAACGATCCTGCTGCCGCACGACTACCTCAACTTCGTGCTGACCGGCCAGCGCTTCTGCGAGTACGGCGATGCGTCGGGCACGGGCTGGCTGGACGTGCGCACCCGGACCTGGTCGGCCGCGCTGCTGCGCGCGACCGATCCGGCGCGCGACCTGGCCCTGTGCCTGCCGCGCATCGCCGCACCCGACGAGCTGTTCGCTATCGATCCGGCCACGGCGGGCGTACTGGGGCTTCCCGGGACGGTGAAGGTAGCGGTCGGCGGGGGCGACAACATGATGGCCGCCATCGGTACCGGCTGCGTCGTGCCCGGCCGCTTGGCGATGAGCCTCGGCACCTCGGGCACCTTGTTCGCCTACTCGGACACGCCCGTGGTCGATCCGGACGGCGCCTGGGCCGCGTTCTGCTCGTCCACCGGTGGCTGGCTGCCGTTGATCTGCACGATGAACTGCACCGTCGTGACCGAACAGGTCGCCGACGCCTTCGGTTTCAGCACCCGCTATGGCGATGGACACCTGCGGGCGACCTCGCCCGGCGCCGACGGCCTGGTGATGCTGCCGTTCCTCAATGGCGAACGCACCCCGGACCTGCCGCTGGGCAAGGGCGTCCTGGCGGGCCTGGACACGACGAACATGACCCCGGCGCACCTCTACCGCGCGGCCATGGAAGGCGCCACGTACAGCCTGAAGTATGGGTACGACGCCTTTGTCCGCGCGGGCATGCGGTTCGACCGCATCGTGCTGACCGGTGGCGGCAGCAACAGCGCGCAGTGGCGGCAGATGGTGGCCGATGTCTTCGGCCTGCCGGTGGACGTACCGACCCAGTCCGAGGGGGCGGCGTTCGGCGCGGCATTGCAGGCCCTGTGGGCGCTGGGTCACGCACGCGGTGACGCTGCCTCCATCGCCGACATCGCGGACCGGCACGTTGCGGTCGACCCGCTGCAGTCCGCTCACCCGGATCCGATGCGTACGCACGCCTATGCCGCGGCCTATGCACGTTTCCTGCGACATCTCGACGCGCTCACGCCGCTGTATCGCGGCTGATCCCTCTACGCACCACCTCGCACAACGACAGGAAGACGCACCATGAGCAATCAACCCTTCATCGGCGCCAAGGAATACTTCCCCGGCATCGGCCGCATCCCCTTCGAAGGCCGCGGCTCGGACAACCCGCTCGCGTTCAAGGTCTATGACGCGAACAAGGTCATCGGCGGCAAGACCATGCAGGAGCATCTGCGTTTCGCGGCCTGCTACTGGCACACGTTCTGCAACGCCGGGCATGATCCGTTCGGTCCGGGCACCCGCAATTTCCCGTGGGAGACCGGCTCGCCGATGGCGACCGCCGAGGCGAAGGTGGACGCGGCGTTCGAATTTTTCACCAAGCTCGGCGTGCCGTACTGGTGCTTCCACGATATCGACCTGGCGCCGGATGCGGACGACGTCGGCCAGTACGAGAAGAATCTGAAGCACATGGTGGGCCTGGCCAAGGCGCGGCAGGATGCGACCGGCATGAAACTGCTGTGGGGCACAGCCAACCTGTTCTCGCACCCGCGCTACATGAACGGTGCGTCCACCAATCCGGATTTCGCCGTGGTGGCGCGCGCCGCCGTGCAGGTGAAGGCCGCCCTGGAGGCGACGGTTGAGCTGGGCGGCGAACACTATGTGTTCTGGGGTGGCCGCGAAGGCTATGCCTCGCTGGCGAACACGCAGATGAAGCGCGAGGTCGATCACTTCGCGCGGTTCCTCACGATGGCGCGCGACTATGGCCGCAGCATCGGCCTGAAGGGCAACTTCCTGATCGAACCCAAGCCGATGGAGCCGATGAAGCACCAGTACGACTTCGACAGCGCGACCGTGGCGGGCTTCCTGAAAGAGCATGGCCTGCACAAGGACTTCAAGCTCAACATCGAGGCGAACCACGCCACGCTCTCCGGCCACACCTTCGAGCACGATCTGCAGGTCGCCTCGGACCACGGCCTGTTGGGCAGCATCGACGCCAACCGCGGCAACGCGCAGAACGGCTGGGATACGGATCAGTTCCCGACCGACCTCTACGACACCGTGGGCGCGATGCTGGTCGTCCTGCGGCAGGGCGGCCTGGAGGGCGGCCTGAACTTCGACGCCAAGCTGCGTCGCGAATCCACCGACATGGAAGACCTGTTCATCGCCCACATCGGCGGCATGGACGCGTTCGCACGCGGGCTGGAAGTGGCCCACGCGCTGCTCAACGACTCCCCGCTGGAACAGTGGCGCACGGCGCGCTACGCCAGCTTCGACACTGGTGCCGGCAAGGAGTTCGCGCAAGGCGCGCTCAGCCTCACGGACCTGGCCGCACTGGGTGCCAAGGGCGGTGAGCCCAACCAGACCAGCGGCAAGCAGGAACGCTACGAGAACCTGCTCAACCAGTACCTGCTGCGCTGAGCGCGACAGCTCGCAGCGATGACACCGAACCGGGGAGGGGCAGGGCAATGAACCAGGCAGTGAGCGGTAGGGAGAACACCCGGCTGATCGTATTGATCAGCGTGGTGGCGACGATTGGCGGATTCCTGTTCGGCTTCGACAGCGGCGTGATCAACGGCACCCAGGACGGCCTGCACCAGACGTTCCGGTCAGGCGAGTGGATGCAGGGGTTCGAGATCGCCTCGATGCTGTTGGGCTGCGCCATCGGTGCCTTCAGCGCCGGGCGGCTGTCCGACCGCCTGGGACGCCGCAACGTTTTGATCGTCTCGGCGGTGTTGTTCCTGCTGTCGGCGATCGGGGCAGGCGCGGCGGCGTCCTCGACCCTGTTCATCATCGCGCGGGTGTTGGGGGGCTTTGCGGTCGGCGCAGCCAGTGTGATCTCGCCGGCGTACATCGCCGAAGTTGCGCCGGCGCGTTACCGTGGCCGCCTCGCGACGGTCCAGCAGATCGCCATCATCAGCGGCCTCACCGTCGCGTTCCTCTCCAACTATCTGTTGGCGGCCACCGCCGGTGCCTCGACCGAGGCGCTGTGGGGCGGGTACGCGGCGTGGCGCTGGATGTTCTGGATGCAGGCGGTGCCATCGCTGTTGTTCCTGGCGCTTCTGTTGACCATTCCGGAGAGCCCACGCTACCTCGTGGTGAAGCGCCGCAAGGACGAGGCGCTGCACGTGCTGACGCGGCTGTTCGGCGGTGCGGAGGCACAGGCCAAGCTGGCCGAGATCGACGCCTCGCTGTCGACGGACCACCATCGCCCGCGGCTGTCGGACCTGCGCAGCAAGGTCACCGGGAGGATGCGGCCGATTGTCTGGGTCGGCATCGGCCTGGCCATCTTCCAGCAACTGGTTGGCATCAACGTGGTGTTCTACTACGGCGCCGTGCTCTGGCAAGCGGTCGGTTTTTCCGAGAACGACGCACTGCTGATCAACGTGCTGTCTGGTGCGCTCAGCATTGGCGCCTGCGTCGTCACCGTGCTGCTGATCGACCGCATCGGGCGCAAGCCGCTGCTATGGATCGGCTCGGCCGGCATGTCGGTGTCGTTGGCGCTCCTGGTGGTCGCCTTCGCGAGTGGCTCGCTGGTCGATGGGCGCCTGCAGCTGCCCGGGAGCATGGGCACGCTGGCGCTGGTGGCGGCCAATGCCTACGTGGTGTTCTTCAATCTTTCCTGGGGGCCGGTGATGTGGGTGATGCTGGGCGAGATGTTCCCCAACCAGATCCGCGGCTCGGCACTGGCCGTGGCGGGTGCGGCGCAATGGACCGCGAACTTCGCGGTCACGGTGACGTTCCCCATCCTGTTGGCCGCCATCGGGCTCGCGGCGACCTACAGCCTCTACCTGGCCTCGGCCATCATCTCGGTCTTCTTCGTGCTCAGGTACGTGCGCGAAACCAAGGGCAAGGAACTGGAGCAGATGGAAGGATGAACACGATGACGAATCGACGCCTTGCCCACGCCCGCCGTGGCGTCCTGCTGGCCGCGCTGATGGGGGTGTTGGCTGCCTGCGGGAACGATGACAAGGCCGTTGCACCGGCGGCGGCCGATGCGGATCCGTGGCCGCAGGTGACCTGGCCGCTGCCCCAGGATGCCGCGCTGGAGAAGCGGATCACCGACCTGATGGACACCATGACGGTGGAGGAAAAGGTGGGTCAGCTGGTGCAGGGTGACATTGCCAGCATCACGCCGGAGGACCTCCGCACCTACCGGCTCGGCTCGATCCTCGCGGGCGGCAACTCCGATCCCGGCGGCCGCTATGATGCCTCGCCTGCCGAATGGCTGGCGCTGGCCGATGCGTTCTACGCAGCCTCGATGGACACCTCGCAGGGCGGCAAGGCGATTCCAGTGCTGTTCGGCATCGACGCCGTCCACGGGCAGAGCAATATCATCGGCGCGACCCTGTTCCCGCACAACATCGGCCTGGGCGCGACCCGTAACCCGGAGCTGCTGCGCCGTATCGGTGAGATCACCGCGCTGGAAACCCGTGCGACGGGCATGGAGTGGGCGTTCGCGCCGACCGTGGCGGTACCGCAGGACGACCGCTGGGGGCGTACCTACGAGGGGTACGCCGAGTCGCCCGAGGTGGTGGCCAGCTATGCCGGCGCGATGGTCGAGGGCCTGCAGGGCAAGGTGGGCTCGCCAGGCTTCCTTGACGGTCGCCATGTCATCGCGTCGGTCAAGCACTTCCTCGGTGATGGCGGCACCACCGACGGCAAGGACCAGGGCGATACCCGGATCAGCGAGGCCGAGCTGGTGCGCATCCACGCGGCCGGGTATCCGCCCGCCATCGCGGCGGGCGCGCAGACGGTGATGGCCTCCTTCAACAGCGTCAACGGCGAAAAAATGCACGGCAACAAGCCGTACCTGACCGATGCGCTGAAGGGGCGCATGCACTTCGGTGGTTTCGTGGTGGGCGACTGGAACGGCCACGGGCAGGTCAAGGGCTGCACCACCACCGATTGTCCGGCCACGATCAATGCCGGCCTGGACATGGCCATGGCGTCGGACAGCTGGAAGGGTTTCTACGAGACCACGCTGGCCGCGGTGAAGGACGGCTCCCTTCCCCAGCAACGCCTGGACGACGCAGTGCGCCGGATTCTGCGGGTCAAGATGCGGCTGGGCCTGTTCGAGGCGGGCAAGCCATCGTCGCGCGCGGTCGGTGGGCAGTTCGCACTGGTCGGTGGGCCGGAGCATCGTCAGGTTGCACGCCAGGCGGTGCGCGAATCGCTGGTGCTGCTGAAGAACCAGGGCGGCGTGCTGCCGCTGTCGCCGAAGCAACGCATCCTGGTGGCCGGTGACGGTGCCAACGACGTGGGCAAGCAGGCGGGCGGCTGGACGCTGAACTGGCAGGGCACCGGCACCACCCGCAAAGACTTCCCGAACGCGGACACGATCTACGAGGGCATTGCGCAGCAGGCCACGGCCGCTGGCGGCGAAGCGCAGTTGGCGGTGGATGGCGCTTACACCACGAAACCGGATGTGGCCGTGGTGGTGTTCGGCGAGAACCCCTATGCGGAGTTCCAGGGCGATCTGGCGACCCTTGCCTACAAGCCGGGGGACGACGCGGATCTGGCGTTGATCAAGCGGCTCAAGGCCGACGGCATCCCCGTGATCGCGGTGTTCCTCAGCGGACGCCCGCTCTGGGTGAATCGTGAGATCAACGCCGCCGATGCCTTCGTGGCGGCCTGGCTGCCCGGTTCGGAAGGTGCCGGCATTGCCGATGTGCTGCTGCGCAGGCCGGATGGCAGCGTGCAGCACGACTTCAAGGGCAAGCTGAGCTTCAGCTGGCCGCGCACCGCGACGCAGTACGCCAACAATGTCGGGCAGAAGGACTACAAACCCCTGTTCGCCTTCGGCTTCGGCCTGACCTATGCCGACAACGGCGATCTGGCCGCGCTGCCGGAAGCCTCGGGCGTGACGGGCAACGAAGGGGCCGCCGGGGTGTTCTTCGCGCGCGGGGATGCCGGCTCCGGCATGGCCCTGCGGTTGGAGGGCAGCGCCGGGCAGGGGGTAACCGTCACGCAGGTGCCGGAATCCCTCGATGGCGACCTGCTGCAGGTCACCGGCGTGGATCATCTCGCACAGGAAGACGGTCGTCGGCTTGCGTGGACGGGCAAGGGCGAGGCGATTGCCGCGTTGCAGTCGCATACGGCGCTGGACCTGCAGCGTGAGAGCAACGGCGACCTGATGCTGTTGACCACGTTGCGCGTTGACGCCGCACCCCAGGGCGATGCGTGGTTGTCCGTGGGCTGCGGCACGGGTTGTTCGGCACGCGTCGCGCTCGGACCGGCGCTGGCAACGCTGCCCGTGGGCCAATGGACCCGCGTGGGCGTGCCCTTGAAGTGTCTGGCGGCGGCCGGCGCGGAGGTCGGCAAGCTGGATCGCCCCTGGTCGATCGGGACGGCAGGCGCGATGACGCTCTCGGTGTCACGCGTTGCCCTGGGCGCCTTGAATGAAGCGGAGGCCACCATCGCATGCCCCGGCGCGTGACGATGCGGCCTGCGCCCTCAGCGCTTGGGCGGGCGCGCGACCGAGTCGCGCACCACCAGCCGGTGCGGCATGACGTGATCGGTCAGCACGCGCGTGTCGTCGCCCTTGCGGCGGATGGTACGCAGCAGGATATCGATGGCGGCGTCGGCCATCGCGGCGATGGGTTGATGGAGGGTGGTGAGCTCGGGCCAGACGGTCGTTGCCGCCGAGGTGTCATCAAAGCCCACGACCGACAGATCGCGGGGCACCTCGAGGCCGCGTCGGTGTGCAACGGAGATGGCCGCCGCGGCCATGTCATCGTTGCTGGCGAAGATGGCCGTGGGCGGCCGACGCTGGGACAGCAGCTTCTCGGTCGCGGCAAGCCCCGAACGGTAGGTGTAATCCCCCTGTTCGACGAGGCCGGGTTCGACCTGCAGCCCTGCCTCCTGCAGGGCGGTGACAAACCCATCGTAGCGACGCGCGCTCGCACTGAGGTCGCTGCGGCCGCAGATGAAGCCGATCCGTCGGTGCCCGTGCTGGATCAGGTGTTCGGCCATCTCCTTGCCCGCGTGGAAGTCGTCGATGCGGACGCAGGAAAGATCGTCTCTCAGGTGCCCCGATGCGATCGCGACCATCGGGATGCCGGCGCTGACCAGTTCGGTGACGGCCGCCTGCGACTCGCACAGCGGCGGCGGCAGGATGACGCCATCCACACGTCCGACCAAGGCGCGTGCAGCGTTGCGCTCGGCCTCGGGGTCGAAGTTGTCCCAGTAATGGATGACCAGCTGGATGGCCGCGTTGGACGCGACACGCAGCAGGCCCACCAGCAGCTCCCGCAGGTAGGCGCCACTGGGATTGGTGTAGATCAGCGCGATCCGCGTGTGCTGCGCCGCGGCCAGCGAACTCGCGGCCAGGTTGGGCGTGTAGCCCAGTTCGCGCACCGCGCGCATCACCCGTTCGCGCGTGACATCGCGCACCTTGCCTTGGTTGATCGCGCGCGACACGGTCATCGGCGATACCCCGGCCAGGGCAGCCACCTCGTCGATCGTCACGCCACTGGTTTTGCGGCGGACCGATTTCTTCGGCTTGTCCAATGCGTGTTGCCTTTCTTCTTTGTGACGCTGCCGCGAGGCGGGCACATCCCCAGCTTACAAGGTTTGCTGGCGACGCTGCTGCTGCGCCGGAATGTCGAGCGGTGTCACTGGATGCTGGGTGTCGCCGTGGCGCTTTTCGCCTGCGCAGGCAGCGTGCGGGCAGAAGACGGTTACGCCCTATGGCTGCGCTACGCACCGCTGGAACCTGCGCTCGCGGCGGACGACCGGGCACGGCTGGGCGGGGTCGTGGCTCCCGATAAGACCCCGACGCAACGCGCCGCGCGCGAGGAACTTGTGCGTGGCCTCACCGGCCTGCTGGGTCGCGCGCCGCGGATGCAGATCGCGCCAAGCGCAGACCCCACCGTGGTGCTGGGCACCCCGGATTCGTCGGCCGTGATCGCGCCCCTCCGCCAGGAGATTGGCTCACTCGGCGACGATGGCTACCTGCTCAGGCGTGCGCACATCGGCGGGCGCGAGGTGCTGCTGGTAGCCGCGCGCCGGGATATCGGCGTCCTGTATGGCGTGTTCCATCTGCTGCGACTGCTGCAGACCGGCGCGTCACTCGATGCCCTCGAGGTTCGCGAATCACCCCGCCTCCGACTGCGCGTGCTCGACCACTGGGACAACCTGGACGGCTATGTGGAGCGCGGCTATGCGGGCCGATCGCTGTGGGACTGGCAGACCCTGCCGGAGTGGCGGGACCCACGCTATACGGACTATGCGCGTGCCAACGCCTCGCTCGGCATCAACGGCACCGTGCTGAACAATGTAAACGCGAGCGCGCAGAGCCTTGCGCCGGCATATCTCATCAAAGCCGCCGCGCTGGCAGACAGGTTCCGCCCGTACGGCATCCGCGTATACCTGAGCGCGCGCTTCAGCGCGCCCATCGAGCTGGGCGGGCTGAAAAACGCCGATCCACTCGACCCGGACGTGCAGCGCTGGTGGCGCGACAAGGCTGACGAGATCTACGCGCGCATTCCGGATTTCGGTGGCTTCCTGGTCAAGGCCAATTCGGAAGGACAGCCCGGACCGCAGGACTATGGCCGTTCGCATGCGGACGGGGCCAATCTGCTGGCGGACGCGCTGGCACCGCATGGCGGCGTGGTGATGTGGCGCGCCTTCGTCTACGCGCATGAACTGCCCGAGGACCGCGCCACGCAGGCCTACACCGAATTTGCCGGGCTCGACGGTGACTTCCGCCCGAACGTGATCGTGCAGGTGAAGAACGGGCCCATCGACTTCCAGCCGCGGGAGCCGTTCCATCCCCTGTTCGGGGCCATGCCACGCACGCCGCTGATGATGGAGGTCCAGATCACCAAGGAGTATCTCGGCTTCGCCACGCATCTGGTCTACCTGGGGCCGCTGTACGAGGAGGTGCTGCAGTCCGACACCCACGCACGCGGTGCGGGCGCCACGGTCGCGCAGTTTCTGACCGGGATCGCCGGCGTCGCCAACATCGGCAGCGATCGCACCTGGAGTGGGTCGCACTTCGACCAGGCCAACTGGTACGCCTTCGGCCGTCTCGCCTGGAATCCGGCCCAGTCCGCCCGCGACATCGCGGCGGACTGGGCCGCGATGACGTTCGCGCCGGATCCCGAGGTGGTCGTGCCCATCGTCGAGATGATGATGGTCTCGCGCGAGGCCGCGGTGAACTACATGACGCCGCTGGGTCTGCACCACCTGATGGCGCGCGGGCACCATTACGGGCCCGGCCCCTGGGTGGACGGCGGTCCGCGCGCGGACTGGACCGCCGTGTACTACCACCGCGCCGACCGCGATGGCATCGGCTTCGATCGCACCGCGAGCGGCAGCAACGCGGTGGCCCAGTACGCCCCCGAGGTGGCCACCGTGTACGGCGACCTGGCGCGGGTGCCGGAGCCGCTCCTGTTGTGGTTCCACCATGTCCCGTGGAATCACCGCATGGCCTCGGGACGACCGTTGTGGGACGAACTGGTGGGGCGTTACTCCCTGGGTGTGCGTCAGGTGGAAGGAATGCAGGCCACCTGGGCAGGCCTGCAGGGCAGGGTGGATGCGCAGCGGCATGCGCAGGTCGCCGCCTACCTCAGCATCCAGCGGCGCGAAGCGCAGTGGTGGCGCGATGCCAGTGTGGCGTACTTCCAGTCGATCAGCGGCAGGCCCTTGCCTGCGGGCGAAACCGCGCCGCCACACGCGCTGACCTGGTACCAGCATCTGCAGTTTCCTTCCGCGCCGGGAGATGGGCGATGAGTCGGCCACGGGCGATCCTCTGGATGCTGGCGACCGCCGTGACATGCGCTGCCATGCCGGCGGTGGCACAGGAACCGGCAACACCGCTGCTGCATCCGCTGTTCCAGGACCACGCCGTGCTGCAGCGCGACCAGCCGATTCCGGTCTGGGGCCATGCTGCGCCGGGCACCCCGGTTTCCGTGGCGTTCGCACGCCAAACCGTCACCACGCGCGCGGATGCCGGCGGCCAGTGGCGTGCAACGCTGCAGCCCATCCCCGCTGGCGGCCCTCACGACATGACCGTCCGCGCAGGGCAGGCCACCCGGAACGTGCATGACGTGCAGATGGGCGATGTCTGGTTGTGTTCCGGGCAGTCGAACATGGAACTGCCGGTCTGGCGCGCGCTTGATGCAGACAGTGAGATCGCCTCCGCCACGCACCCGACGATTCGCCTGCTCACCGTGCCCAAGGCCGCAGCCGTTACGCCGCAGAGCACGTTCCCGGCGCCGACGGCGTGGAGGCCGGCGTCGCCAGCCGCGGTGCGCGACTTTTCCGCCGCCTGTTACTACTTTGCGCGTGAACTGCAGAAGACCGTCAACGTCCCGATGGGGCTGATCCAGGCGGCGTGGGGCGGCTCGCGGATCGAGGCGTGGACCAGCGCCGACGCGCTGCATACGCAGGGCGGCATGGACCCCGCGCTTGACCTGCTCGCGCTCTACGCAAGCAACCCCGCGGCGGCAACCGCGGGCTGGGGCGAGGTATGGCAGCAGTGGTGGTCGACGCGCGACGGAACCCGGCAAGGCGACACTCCCTGGCAGCCAGGCGCAGACAACACGGCATGGCACACGGCCCCCGCCGCGCTGGGGGCATGGGAGCGTTGGGGCGTGCCGGACCTTGCCGCGTACAACGGCATGGTCTGGTACCGCACCCAGGTCACGCTGACCGCCGCGCAGGCGGCGCAGGGTGCACGGCTTGCGCTGGGCGCCGTCGATGAGGCGGACATGACCTGGGTCAACGGCGTGGCGGTGGGCAGCCAGTACGCTGCCGGGGAGCCGCGGCGTTACACACTTCCGGCCGGGCTTTTGAACGCCGGTGAGAACACGGTGGTGATCAACGTACTGGATACCTACGGCGAGGGCGGGCTGTCGGGACCGGCCGACGCTCACGCCGTGCAGCTGGACGACGGCACGCGCATCGTCCTGGACGCACCGTGGCACTACCGGGTGGCGCCCGGCACACAACCACCGCCGCTGGCGCCCTGGCATGCCGCCACCGGTCTGTCGACGCTGTACAACGGCATGATCGCACCGCTCGGCGGCTATGGCCTGCGTGGGATGCTCTGGTACCAAGGCGAGTCGAACACGGCGGACGGTGCCGCTTATGCCAACCAGCTGCGCAGCCTGCGCGATGACTGGCGCAGCCGGTTCGGTGCGCGGTTGCCGTTGCTGGTGGTGCAGTTGGCCGGCTATGGGCAGCCGCCCCAGGCGCCGGTGGAGAGTGGCTGGGCGCAGGTGCGCGAGGCGCAGCGTCGCGTCGCGGCGGAAGACCCGCTTACCGGGCTCGCGGTGGCCATCGACATCGGCGATGCGTACGACATCCACCCGCCCAACAAACAGGAGCTGGGCCGGCGCCTGGCCCGGGTGGCACGTCACGTGGCCTACGGCGAACGGGCGCTGGCACCTTCCGGCCCGACGGTTCGCACCGTGTCGCGCGGGCAGGGCGAAGCAAGGATTGCGTTCGACAATGTCACCGGCACCCTGATCACGACCGGTGCGAACGGCCCCATAGGATTCGAGCTCTGTGACGCCGATGCACGGCACTGCCGCTATGCCGACGCGGTGCTGGAGGGGCGGGAGGTTGTGTTGGATTGCATGGATTGCGTGGAGCCGGCCAGCGGCCGGCACGACCGGAGCGGCGCGTTGCATGTGCGCTATTGCTGGGCGGACGGTCCGGTCTGCACGCTGCGCGACAGCAGCGGTGCGCCGGCCGGGCCCTTCGAGCTTTCCCTTAACGCTGCGGAGATTCGCTGATGCGCCTGCTGATGGCCACGGTCGTTCTGCTGTTGTCGGCGACGGTGTCGCCACTGGGCGCTGCGCCTGCACCTGCGCCGCCGGTTTATTTCGACTGGTTCGACTATTCGGGTCACGACGCGGCGTTTGAAACACCTCTTCCAGCCGGTCACTACCGCAACCCGATCCTGGCCGGCTTCCACGCGGATCCCAGCATCGTCCGCGCCAACGACCGCTTCTATCTGGTCAATTCCAGCTTCACCTACTTCCCGGGCATTCCGGTATTCGAGAGCATCGATCTGGTGCACTGGAAACAGATCGGCAACGTGATCGACCGCCCGACGCAGCTGGACTTCGATGGATTGAACGTATCGCGCGGCATCTTCGCGCCGGCGATCGAGTACCACGACGGCATGTTCTATGTGGTCACCACGGCCGTCGACAGTGGCGGCAACTTCATTGCGACCGCGCGCGACCCTGCCGGCCCCTGGTCCGACCCGCACTGGCTGCCCAGCGTGGAGGGCATCGATCCGTCGCTGTTCTTCGACCAGGACGGCGCCGTCTACCTGGTCAACAACGATGTGCCACCCGGTCCGCAGCGCTACGAAGGCCACCGCGCCATCTGGATGCAGCAGATCGATCTGGCCGCGTTCAAGCCGGTGGGGCCGCGCAGGGTGCTCATCGACGGCGGGGTGGAGCCGGCGAAGAACCCGATCTGGATCGAGGGTCCGCATGTCTTCAAGCGCGATGGCTGGTACTACCTTTCCGATGCCGAGGGTGGCACCGGGCCGCAGCATTCCCAGGTGGTCCTGCGCAGCCGCGAGGTCTGGGGGCCCTACCTCCCGTATGCGGGCAATCCGATTCTTACCCAGCGCGACCTGCCGGACGACCGGCCGCTGCCGATCACCAACGCCGGCCATGCCGATCTGGTGGAAGGTCCGGACGGGGCCTGGTGGGCGGTGTTCCTGGCCAGTCGCAATTACCAGACGCGCCACTACAACACGGGGCGGGAGACGTATCTGCTGCCCGTGCAATGGCGGGATGGCTGGCCGGTGATCCTGCCGGCCAACCAGGCCATTCCGTACGTGGTCAAGGCGCCGTCGTGGATCCAGGGAGATGCCTCGCAGGCCCCATCAACCGGCAACTTCGTCGATCGCGACGGCTTCGATGCACCGACGCTCGGCATGGGATGGTTGCGGGTACGCGTCCCCAAACAGGCGTGGGCAGACCTGGGCCTGCGTCCGGGTAGCTTGGCCGTGCATCCGTTGCCGGAGAACCTGGATACGCTGCGCAACCCCGCCTTCCTTGGCCGCCGTCAGCAGCATCTGTGCTTCGAGGCCAGCACCGACATGACGCGGCCGGCGACGGGTGTGGCGGCGGGCCTTGCTGCGTTCCAGAGCGAGCGTTACTGGTACTTCCTGGGCGTGCGCAGCCTCGGCGGGGATCGCGTGGCGATCTTCCTGGAAGGGCGCGATGGCAGCGGCGTGACCCGCACCCTGGCCACGCGCACCGCGACGGCGTCCACGTCGCTGCGCCTGAAGATCGCCGGTGACGGGGGCCGCTATGCGTTCGCATTCGACACGGATGATGGGCAGGGCTGGCAGACGCTCGCCGACGACGTGGACGGAACGGTGTTGAGTACGGATCGCGCAGGCGGCTTTGTCGGCGCGCTGCTGGGACCATTCGCGCGCGACGAGCGCGCCTTGAGGAGCAAATGATGACGCGTGCGCCTTACCTCTGCAGTGGCCGTCGTGGCCCCACCTTCCGCACCCTGGTGCTGTGCGCTGCCATGGCAGCGGCGACCGCCGGTCATGCCGCGGAAACCCAGCCGTGGCTGGACACCTCGGCCAGCTTTGAAACCCGCGCCGCCGCGCTGGTGGGGCAGATGACCCTGGAGGAAAAGGCCGCCCAGATGCAGAACGCCGCGCCGGCCATCGAGCGCCTTGGCGTTCCGGCCTACGACTGGTGGAACGAGGGCCTGCACGGTGTGGCGCGGGCAGGACAGGCCACGGTGTTCCCGCAGGCCATCGGGCTGGCCGCCACGTTCGATGTGCCGTTGATGGGGCAGGTGGCCACCACCATCAGCGACGAGGCACGCGCCAAGCATCACCAGTTCGTGCGCGAGGGCTCGCATGGCCGCTACCAGGGCCTGACCTACTGGTCGCCGAACATCAACATCTTCCGCGATCCGCGGTGGGGCCGGGGCCAGGAAACCTACGGCGAAGACCCGTACCTCACCGCGCGCATGGGCGTCGCCTTCGTTCACGGCCTGCAGGGCGACGACCCGGTGTACCGCAAGCTCGACGCCACGGCCAAGCACCTGGCGGTACACAGTGGTCCCGAGGCGGATCGCCACCACTTCGACGCACGGCCCAGCAAGCGCGACCTGTACGACACCTACCTCCCGGCCTTCGAGGCACTGGTCAAGGAAGGCCAGGTCGACGCGGTGATGGGCGCCTACAACCGGGTGTACGGCGAGTCCGCCAGCGCCAGTAAGTTCCTGCTGCGCGACGTGCTGCGCCGGGACTGGGGCTTCAAGGGCTACGTGGTGTCCGACTGCTGGGCCATCGTGGATATCTGGAAGCATCACAACATCGTCCCCACCCGCGAAGCTGCGGCGGCGCTGGCCGTCAAGAACGGCACCGAGCTGGAGTGCGGCCAGGAGTACGCCACGCTGCCGGCCGCGGTGCGCCAAGGTCTGATCAGCGAAGCCGAGATCGACGACGCGGTGACGCGCCTGTTCACCGCACGGATGCGGCTGGGCATGTTCGATCCGCCCGAGCGCGTGCGCTGGGCGCAGATTCCGGCCTCGGTGAACCAGGCCCCGGCGCACGATGCGCTGGCCCTGAAGGCCGCGCAGGCATCACTGGTGCTGCTGAAGAACGATGGCGTGCTGCCGCTGCCGCGCAACCTCAAGCGCATCGCCGTGGTCGGCCCGACCGCCGATGACACCATGGCATTGCTCGGCAATTACTTCGGCACACCGGCGGCGCCGGTGACGATCCTGCAGGGCATCCGCGAGGCGGCGAAGGGCATCGAGGTGCGCTATGCGCGTGGTGTGGACCTCGTCGAAGGGCGCGACGATCCCAGCGCGACGCCGCTGATCGAGGCGGCGTATCTGCGGCTCTCGGCCGACTCCCCGGAACGTGGCCTGCGCGGTGAGTACTTCCGTACGCCGGATCTGTCAGGAGCCCCAGCACTGGTGCGCACCGATGCCCAGATCGGCTTCCGCTGGGACCGCGGCTCGCCAACCGACAACCTGCTGGCCCGCGGCGAAGCGGCGCCGGGGCAGGGCATTCCCAACGATGGCTTCAGCATCCGCTGGCGTGGCCAGCTGCTGCCGCCGGTATCGGGCCGCTACCGGATCGAGGCGGCGGCCGACGACGGCTTCCGCCTCTACGTGGATGGCAAGCGGATGCTGGACCACTGGGCCAACAGTGATCGCCTGCGCAGCGATGGGGTGGACCTGGACCTGCAGGCGGGCCGTGCCTATGAGCTGACGCTGGAGTACTACGATGCCGAGCGCGACGCCGGCGTGCGGCTGGGCTGGCGCATGCCCGGGGCGAAGCCGCCGTTCGAAGAAGCCGTCGATGCCGCCCGGAGTGCGGACGTGGTGGTGTTCGTCGGCGGCCTGACCGGCGATGTCGAGGGCGAAGAGATGACGGTCAACTATCCGGGCTTCGCCGGCGGCGACCGCACCGACCTGCGTCTGCCCGCCACCCAGCGCGCCCTGCTGGAAGCGCTGCACGCTACGGGCAAGCCGGTGGTGATGGTGCTGACCGGAGGTTCGGCGCTGGCGGTGGAGTGGGCCCAGGCGAATCTGTCCGCGATCCTGATGAGCTGGTATCCCGGGCAACGCGGCGGCACCGCCGTGGGCGAGGCGCTGTTTGGCGACGTCAATCCGGCCGGCCGGCTGCCGGTAACGTTCTACCGCGCAGACCAGGTGATGCCCGCATTTGATGATTACGCGATGGAGGGCCGCACCTACCGCTACTTCCGCGGCACGCCGCTGTATCCCTTCGGCTACGGGCTGTCCTATACCCGTTTCGACTACGGCAAACTGAGCCTTGATGCGCCGCGCATCGCCGACAAGGGCGCGCTCAAGGTGCAGGTGGAGGTGGCCAACACCGGCGAGCGTGCGGGCGATGAAGTGGTGCAGCTGTACGTCCGGCGGTTGGCGGCCGGCGCAGGCGATGCGCAACAGACGCTGCGCGGCTTCCAGCGCGTTCATCTGGCGCCGGGCGAGCGGCGCACCGTGGCGTTCGATCTCGAGGCGCAGCAGGCGCTGCGCGAGTACGACGACGCGCGCGGCACCTATGCCGTGCCGCCCGGGGCGTATGAGGTACGGATAGGCGGCTCAAGCGCCGATGCCCGCGTGCGGAGCCGCTTCACCGTGGAGGCGAATCGTGACTGATACCCGCCACGGGGAGACCCCCGAGCACACGCTGTCCGTCCGGGAGAAGCTGGGCTACAGCCTGGGCGACCTCGCGGCCAACCTGATCTTCCAGACGCTGATCACCTACCTGGCGTTCTTCTATACCGATGTGTACCGGTTGCCGCCCGCCACGGCGGCCACCATCATCTTCGTGATCGGCCTGCTGGGTGCCTTCGTGTTCACCCCGCTGATCGGCATTGCCGCCGACCGCACCGCCAGCCGCTGGGGAAAGTTCCGGCCGTGGATCCTGTGGACGGCGATCCCGTTCGGCGTGCTGTCACTGCTCGCCTTCAGCACGCCGGACCTGGGCGCACAGGGCAAGGTCCTCTATGCAGTGGTGACCTATGGCCTGCTGATGTTCGTGTACGCGGCCAACAACCTGCCGTACTCCGCGCTCAGCGGCGTGCTGACCGGCAGCATGGCCCAGCGCAACAGCCTCTCGGCCTACCGCTTCGTGGCGGTGATGATCGCGCAGTTCATCATCCAGGTCCTGCTGTTGCCGCTGGTGCTGATCCTGGGCGACGGGGATCGCGTGCAGGGGTTCGAACGGGTGATGACCGTGTTCGCGGTGGTGGGCACGCTGTTCTTCCTGATCACCTTCGCCACCACCCGTGAGCGCATCGTGCCGGCGAAGGAACAGACCGGCGGGGTGCTACAGGACCTGTCCGACCTGCTGCACAACCGGCCGTGGAAGGTGATGCTGGCCCTGACGGTGCTGGTCTTCATCAACCTGGCCCTGAAGGGCGGCACCTACATCTACTACTTCCAGTACTACATGAGCGAGGCCGCGCTGGCGGGCTTTCTCGATGCTTCCGGTTTCAACCGTTTCATCGGCGGATTGAACGCGGCCCTCAACGGATGGGGCCTGTCCGGCTTCACCTGGCCGGAGGATCCGGCGACCTCGGCCTTCAGCCTGTTCAACGCCTGCGGCATCCTTTGCATGATCCTGGGCATCGGGGTCTCCCGGCGCCTGGCCGACCGCTTCGGCAAGCGTGATGTGTTCGGTGGCGCGCTGCTGGTCTCGACCTTGTTCCTGCTGGTGTTCTACCTGTTTCCGCCTACAGCGGTGGGGGTGGCCTTTGGCGCCTTCATGCTGCACGGATTCTGCTACGGCATCACCATCCCGCTGCTCTGGGCGATGATCGCCGATGTGGCCGATTACTCCGAATGGAAGAACCATCGCCGCGCCACGGCAATCATCTTCTCCGCGATGCTGTGCGGGTTGAAGATCGGGCTCAGCATCGGCGGTGCGCTGGTTGCCGGCATTCTTGCGCACCACGGCTATCAGGCCGGCGCGGAACAACAGCCCCAGGCCGTGGTGGACGGCATCCGGCTGACCGTAAGCATCTACTGCTCCCTGCCGTTCCTGGTCGCGGTCGCGCTGCTCTTCTTCTACAAGATCGACAAGCGCATGGAGACGCGCATCGAGCAGGACCTGCACCTGCGTCGGCAGGGAAGCACTCTTGATCAGCTCAAGGCGCATGCCATCTCCCCGCCGCTGGTGACCCACATCTACACGGCCGACCCCTCGGCCCATGTGTTCGAAGGGCGCCTGTACATCTATCCGTCGCACGATATCGACGGCGGCGCGCCCTTCGACGACGAGGGTGGCCACTTCCGCATGGAGGATTACCACGTGCTGCGGATGGACTCCCCCGAGGGCGAGGCCACCGATTGCGGCGTGGCGCTGCATGTGCGCGACGTGCCCTGGGCCGCGCAGCAGATGTGGGCACCGGATGCGGCGCACCGCGACGGCCGTTACTACCTGTACTTCCCGGCCAAGGACGCGCAGGGCATGTTCCGCATCGGCGTCGCGGTGGCAGATCACCCCGAGGGCCCGTTCACTGCGGAGCCCGAGCCGATGGAGGGCACGTACTCGATCGACCCGGCCGTGTACGAGGATGATGACGGCACGCATTACCTCTACTTCGGCGGCATATGGGGCGGCCAACTGCAGAAGTACCGCGACAACCGCTTTGATGTGGCGCATGAGGAGCCCACCGGCGACGCGCCGGCACTTGGCCCGCGAGTCGGCCGGTTGGACGCGGGCATGACACGGCTGGCGGAGCCCACGCGCGAGATCGTCATCCTGGACGAGCACGGACAGCCGCTGCGGGCTGACGACCATGCGCGCCGGTTCTTCGAAGGGCCGTGGCTGCACAAATACCAGGGGCGGTACTACCTTTCGTATTCGACCGGCGATACGCACCTGCTGTGCTACGCCATCAGTGACAGCCCATATGGACCGTTCACCTATACCGGCGTGATCCTCAAACCCGTGGTGGGCTGGACCACGCATCACTCCATCTGCGCGTTTGGGGGGCAGTGGTACCTCTTCTATCACGACGCCTTGTTGTCCGGCGGCGTGACCCACCTGCGCTCGGTCAAGTGCACGCCGCTGCAGATGGAGGCGGACGGCAGCATCCGGACGATCGATCCGTATGGCGCTTGAAACCGCATCACCGAAAGACGATGCGCAGGCGCCGTTGCCTGCTGGGCGCCTGTACTGGTTGCGCGCAGGTAGGCTGGAGGTCGCGCTTGCACCGGACGCCGGTGGACGCATTGCCCAGATGCGGTACGACGGTGTGGACTGGCTGGTGGGCGAGCAGGAGGGTGGGGCAGCTGCGATCGGATGGGGGTGCTATCCGATGGTGCCGTGGGCGGGGCGCCTGCGGCGCGGGCGCTTTGTGTTTGATGGAAACCGATATGCGCTGCCGACGAACTTCGGCGGGCATGCGATCCACGGGGTGGGTTTTTCACGGCCGTGGCAGGTCGACAGTCTCGGGGCGGATAGCGCCATGTTGTCGCTGGAGCTTCCTGAGGATCGCTACTGGCCGTTCGGGGGCACAGCGACACAGGCCATCCAGATGCGTTCCGACGGCCTCGATCTGCATCTGGCCGTGCAGGCTGGCGACCAGCCCATGCCATCCGTACTCGGCTGGCATCCCTGGTTCCGCAAACCGGACCGACTGCTGTTCGCTCCCAAGGCGATGTACCCCCGGGACGGGGAGGGCATCGCTACCTTGCCCTGCGTGCGTCCGGCGCCCGGGCCATGGGATGACTGCTTTGTAAGCCCCGTCGACGTGGTACTCGTCTCAGCCGGCCAGCGGCTGCGCATGCGAGCGGACACCGAACACTGGGTGGTCTACGACGGCGCCGCGCACGCCACCTGCGTGGAGCCACAGACCGGCCCGCCCGATGGGTTCACGCTGGCACCGAACCACCTGCAGCCAGGTCAGCGGCTGGCGCTGACGTTCGAGCTGACATGGCAGATCGACACCGGCGATGATCGGGCGCCCGGGGATCGGTAGCCGGGTCACTGATCGGCTTGTTTCGCTGCTGCTCCGCCGTCGGTCGTTCTGATCACGGCGGGTGTGGTCCAGCGACCCTCCAGCAGCGCCGGCTGCGGGCGGTAGTAGCGCATGAACATCACGAACGGTCCCTTGGGAGCGGGCAACCAATTGGCCTGCCGCTCCTTGCCGGGCGAATCGGCCTGGATGTAGATCGTCAGACCACCGTCGGGATCCTTCTTCAATCCAGCCAGCATCGGCGAATTGATCAGGTAGCGGTTGATCGGATTCTTGACCAGCAGCTGCTGCGGCAGCCCGTACATGGTGACCGACCAGAAGGCGTCCACGGGCGGCAGCTGGTCCTTGGCAAAGCGCAGGGTATAGGCGCCTTTGCTGCCGTCCAGGGGCTGGCCTTCGGAATCCTTGTCCAGAATGGGGTACATCGCCTCTTCGCGGGAGTTCGCACCGATGCCCACCTGGGTCCCGGTGGCACGGGCGACGTAGTCGTTCTTCAGGAAGTCCCGGCTGCCGAACAGGGCATCGGTCTTGCCCCCCAGCGAGGCACGCTTGTCATCGATCTGCTTCTGCCCTTCCGCCATGCCCTCCTTGAGCGCGGCCTGCATCGGCGGCGGCAGGCGGTTGGCATCGAAGGGCTTGCCCGGCTCGATACCCAGCGTGGCGAAGCGTTCGCGCAGAGCAGCCTCACTCGGGTGCGGCGGCTGGGCGAACTGCAGCAGGAACGCCAGCTGGTTGAAGAACTCGAGCGATGTCCGATCCTGCGCAGGCGGCGTGGGCGTGATCCATGCGATGGCGGGCGCCGGCGGCGGTGCGGGCGTCCCGGCGAACGCTGACAACGGCTGTACCTTGTAGCCGGCCTGGATCTTTTTCACGTTCTCCAGGTCTGCCGCATTGAAGAGCTGGGTGCGGCCAACCACGCTGACCAGGTCGGTCTCCGAGCGGATCACCTTGGTGATGCCCTTGGGCGCTTCACCCTTCCAGCCCGGCCCGGCGATCAGGAAGCTGCCGCCGTCATTGCCGGTCGTGCGGCTGCCGATGTAGTCGAAATTGAAGGTGTACAGATCCATCAACTGGAAGACGAAGTAACGCTCCTTCGCCATCCTGGGCACGGTGATCACCACCGGCTCTGCCCGCAGATCCAGCATGGCAAAGGAGTAGGGCGTGTCCGAATTCGGCGTCACGAATGCAGTGTCGTCCGGGGTGAACACCCGGGCGATGTTCAGGATGGCGTTGAACGGCCCCTTGTACTGCGGGTTGGAGGTGTCGACGTTGAACGCATAGACGGTCTTGTACGTGTCCACCATCGGGACACCGTAGACGTAGGCGTCGCGCGCGATCGTCCTGGCTTCTTCCAGCGCGGCAGTGTCTGCCGCTACGGCGGAAGCAGCAGGGGATGCGGCGGGGGCGTGACCTGCCGCGGCGTCGCGGTCCTTCTCATTGTCGGACGATCGCTCGCCGCAGGCGCTGAGCATCATGCCGCTGGCCAGGGCAAGCAGCATCCCGATTCCCGTAGCCGATCGAATTCGATGATGGTACATGCATCTCTCCTTGAATCAGGGGGTCGGGTTCGGCACCGGCTGCAGGGGAGGCAGGTTCCACTTGCCTTCGATGGCGGTGCGGCTCGGGCCGTAAACACGCCCGACAGCGCTGTAGGGGCCGGCCGGCGCCGGCAACCAGTTGCTCTCCTTCTCCTTCCCGGGGGAGGCGTGGCCGATATACAGCGTCAGCCCGCCGTCGGCGTCGTACTTGAGCCCGGGGGTACGGTCGCCGATGGAGTAGCGTTTCAGGTCGTTGGCATACAGGAAACGGTCCGGAAGCGCGTACAGCGTGACCGACCAGAAGAACTTCGCCGGGGGCAGGGCATCCTTACTGAAGTGGATCATCGACAGCGCGTTGCCGTCGCCGACATACCCGCCATACCACGCCTCCTCGATCGAGTTTCCATACAACCCCTTCTCGGCCCCGATGGCACGGGTGAGGTAGTCGTTCTTCAGGAACGCGCGCGAGCCGAACAGGCCATTGGACGAGAGCGTCGCCTTGGCCTTCTCGGCCATCGCCGCCTTCGCGTCGGCGACGCCGGCATCGATGGCGGCCAGACGGGCCGGGCTCAGCGCAGCGGCATCGAAGGGCTGCCCGGGACCGATACCGATCTTGGCGAAACGCGCCATCAGCCCGGCTTCGTCCGGATTCGTCGGCTGGGTGAACTGCAGCAGGAAATTCAAATAGCGGATGAAGTCGTGCGAATGCGCTTTTTCAGCGTCATACGGGGGGAACTCGATCTGCGGCGCCGCCGGAGGCGCCGGGGTCTTCAGGTAACTGCTCAAAGGCTGCAGCTTCATCCCTTCCTGGATCTTCTTGACGTTGGCGATGTCCCCAGGGCTGCTCAACGCGGTGCGCGTGAGCGTGAGGACCAGCGATGTTTCGGATGGAAACATCTCCTTGATGCCCGCCGGCTTGTCGCCTTTCCAGCCCGGCCCGGCAATCAGATAGCTGCCCGCCCCGTTGCCGGTGGCGCGCGAACCGATATAGGCGAAGTTGTAGGTGAACAGGTCCACCCACTGCTGCACGTAGTACCGCCCCTCGGGCACCTTGGGCACGGTCACGACCCAGGGTTCCGCGCGCAGATCCAGCCAGGCCCAGGAGTAGGGCGTGTCGTTGTTGGGCGTCACCACGTCGTGGTTGTCCGGCGTGTACAGCTCGGAATAGTGCCGGAACCTGCCGAAGCCGCCGACGTACTCCGGGGCCTCGGGCGAGGCCACCTGCTTGTAGAGCGTGTTGTAATTCTCGAGCATCGCAAACGCATAGATGTAGGCCTCCTTCGCAATCGCGCGCGCCTCTGCCTGATCCTGGTCGTCAGCTGTGGCGGGGCGGGTCTCCGGTGACGGCGCTGGCGCGGCTTCCGACCGGGCAGGCGGGTTCTCCTGGCGCTGGCAGGCGGGAAGCAGCAGGATCGACATCAGCAAAAGCGAGGACACGCAAGGCATCAGGCGCATGGCAATGGGCTCATAAGGTTCCATGACCACTGTCGTCTGCATGCCGCACCGCGACAAGCGCGTATCCACTGTCCTGCGGTCAGTATTTTTACTGAGATGCCAGGCAGCGATGCGAAACACACCTGATGCTCCCGTCCCGAACGCACACTGAAGCAACGCGAGCCAGTGAACTTCCAGTGATGCGCGTCGCTGAAGAATTCACGGCAGAGGAACTGCACGAAAGCGACCCTTTACGGACCGCCTTTTGAAGTGAAGAGTCTCTTTCCATGCCCAACAAGCAACTCACCACGATCAATCCGCTGACCGAAGCAGTGCTCGCCACCTATTCCTACATGTCTGACGCCGAAGCCGCCGCCGTCGTGAAGGCAAGCCATGAAGCCTTTTTGCAATGGCGTCTGCGCAGCCTGGATGAGCGCGCAAAGATGATTGCGAACATCGCCAAGGCGCTTCGTGAGCGCAAGGAAGAATTTGCACAGCTGATGACCGACGAGGTCGGCAAGCTCATTGAAGACAGCCGCACCGAAATCGAGCTGTGTGCCGCTATCTGTGACTACACCGCCAAGCAGGGTCCGGTCGCTCTGGCCGATGAGGAGCGCGACGTGGACGGTGCCACAGGCATCGTGACCCACGCGCCCATCGGCGTTGTGTACGGTATTCAGCCATGGAACTTCCCGGCCTACCAGGCGATCCGCTATTCCATCGCCAGCCTGATGGCCGGCAATGGCGTATTGCTCAAGCATGCCGAGAGCTGCACCGGCAGTGGGCTGCTGCTCCGCGATATTTACGAAAGCGCCGGGCTGCCCAAGGGGCTGTTCGGGGTGCTGTTGATCAGCCACGACCAATCCAATGACATCGTGGAAAACGATCTGGTGCGCGCGGTGACCCTGACCGGCAGCGAGGCGGCGGGACGCACCGTGGCTGCCAAGGCGGGCGCGGCCCTCAAGAAGACCGTGCTTGAGCTGGGCTCCAACGACGCCTATCTGGTGCTGGACGATGCCGACCTGGATCTGGCGGTGGCGACCTGTGTGAAAGGCCGCCTGTTCAACAACGGGCAGACCTGCGTCAATGCCAAGCGCTTCATCGTGACAAAGAAGAACTACGACGCCTTCGTCAGCGGCTATGCAAAGGCGTTCGAAGCGATCCGGATGGGCGATCCGAATGCCGACGACACCCAGCTCGGCCCAATGGTCTCCAAGGCGCAGCGCGAAAAGCTGCACGAACAGGTGACCACGAGCGTCTCGCAAGGGGCCCGTCTTCTGGTGGGCGGCGAAGTGCCAGACCGCACCGGCTGGTTCTACCCGGCCACCGTGCTGGCAGATGTTGCTCCGGGGCAGGTGGCCTACGAAGATGAGCTGTTCGGTCCTGCAGCGGCCATCATCCGCGCCGAGGACGATGAGGATGCCATGCGCATCGCCAACGACAGCCGCTACGGCCTGGGCGGCGGCATCTTCAGCCGCGACGTGCAGCGCGCCCGGGAGCTGGCCAGCAAGTACTTCGACACCGGCATGATCTTCATCAACACCTTCGACGTGGCATCGCCAACGCTTCCGTTCGGTGGGGTGAAGGCGTCGGGGTATGGTCGCGAGCACGGCCCGGAAGGCCTGAAGGAGTTTGTGAACGTCAAGTCGATCAAGATTGCGGCTGCAGCGTCGGCTTGAGTTGAGCACAGGCGCCGCGCGGCTCGAGATCGCGCCTGCGTCTGAGGACAGGAGATGCAGGGGGGACACGGCATCGGTAACGTGTGGCCACGGATGGCCAGCGTGCGCGCCTGGACTCTACTTCCCCCTTACGAGCGGCAAATCCTGCGCTGCGGCTGACGCGAAACTCGCAGGTCTGTCGCCCTAGTGATAACGCGACGTTATCAGGGGTTGGGTAGAGGTCCGCTCCTGGCCGACAGCGGACGTTTGGCAAGCTCAACCCGTAGCCACTCCCATCGCTTTTAGAGGGCGAACAGCCGCGGACGGGCATTTGTAAAGCCCCGTTCGGAAGATCAAGAAGTGCCTGCCGTCAGGCCGCGGGTGAAAGTCATGCAGCAAGTCAGCACCGCAAATGCGCAGTCTGCAGCAGTTGGTTGCTGCGGGACACGCAGCCGTCGTCGCTTGACTCAGCTGAGCACAAGGGCGCACTGCATTCCATCAACAAGAGCAGTTGACCAGCAAGAGGACATACGGTTTGCGGCGCCAAGTGTGACGTTATAACATGGCGCTTCAGTGCGATACGAAGCCATAGTGCAGGCAGCAAGCTCTCGGCTTGTTCGTATGAAGATTGTTGTGGAGAAGAAATGCTTAGTGTGTCCAGTTCAATCCCAGGGGGTATCCATTCTTCTGGTGGTGTTCGGCAGGGCAGCTTCCGCCTGCAGAGCATCGATACGCTCCGCGGCTTCGTCATGGTCCTCATGTTGCTCGACCACCTCCGAGAGACGTGGTTTCTTCATGTGCCGGTAGCCGATCCCATAGATGCCCACACGGCGATGCCAGCGCTATATCTCGCTCGCTTGGCCGCCAGCCTCTGTGCACCGATCTTCATTGCACTGACTGGCATTTCAGCGTACTTGTTCAGCACGAAGCACACGCTGGCCGAGACACGGATGTATCTGGTCAAGCGCGGTCTGGTCTTGATGGCCCTGGAGGTCCTTTTCATCTCCGAGCTGTACTGGGGCGTCGCCAGCCCAACATTCTGGCTCCAGGTGATCTGGTGCATTGGTGTCTGCATGATCGTGCTGGCCATGCTGATTGGATTGCCGCGCAAGCTGCTGTTGTTGGCCGGGCTAACGATCGTCTGCGGGCACAATCTGCTGGATGTAGTTCGTCTGGAACCGGGTCAGCCGTTCTTTACCCTTTGGGCGCTGATGCATCAGCGCGATGTGATCGAGTTGCCCTTCGGCTTCGTTGCCAAGACGACCTATCCGGTTCTGCCGTGGATCGGAGTCATTGTCTTGGGCTACGTAATGGGTCCGTGGTTCCTTCCTGGCGTGGATACCGAAACGAGAACGCGACGCCTCCTTGCACTTGGTGGCGCGATGCTGCTCGCCTTCATCCTGCTGCGCTTTTGGAATGGCTACGGCGACACGCCTTGGTTTGTTGTCGAGGGCGATCTGATGCGCACGACGATGAGCTACCTCGCACTGACCAAGTATCCGCCTTCACTCTTGTTCCTGTTGCTCACTTTGGGAGTGGGGGCCTTGCTATTGGCAGGAGCCGAGCGCGTGCGCGAAGGGCGCCTTACAGCCACATTGGCAGTATTTGGCGGTGCGCCCATGTTCTTCTATCTGTTCCACTTGACCGTGCTACGACTGCTCTATCACACAGCCTTGGCGATCTGGGGACCCACACAAGGAACTGTGTTCGGAGTCGAGAACTACGGTTGGGTGTTTGCCTGGTACGTGGTGCTGATCATCCCTCTCTACATCCCGACGGCCTGGTTCTCCAAGTTCAAGGCGGCGCGGCGCGACATCACGTGGCTGAAATACTTCTGAGCATCCGCGGGGTGGTCGGTTCTGTGCCGAAGTTGCGGCTCGGCTCGCCCCGGGCCCATGGCGATTCATTCTGCAGCTGAACGGCCTGAATGAAATGGGCTCAGGCTCATCTTGACTCCTGAAGAAAACCGAGTAGCCTACCGACTAGTAGGCGGGGCCGAGATGGTCATGAAATGAAAAAAAACACACAAAGGTGATCGAAATGGAAAAGAAGTGGACCGAAGAGCTGAAGTCGCTCATCAAGCGTGTCAGTGGCTTCAACAAGGCCAATGCCCCTGTGGCCAGCGCCTTCCATAAGCTGGAACTGGCTACCCGTGAGGGCAACGTGCTGGACGCCAAGACGCATGAGCTGATCTCGCTCGCGGTGGCCGTGACCACCCGTTGCGATGGGTGTATCGCTGCACATGCCGGCGCGGCCAAGAAGGCCGGGGCGACCAAGGAAGAAATCGCCGCTGCCCTGGGCACCGCCATCGCACTCAATGCCGGCGCCGCCTATGTCTACTCCTCGCGCGCTCTTGAGGCGTATGACGAGATTGGTGCGTAAACCGCAGCCCAACGACGGCAATGAGGTTGTCGTTGGGTATTGACGAACTACCATGTGGTAGGTAGAGTTGATCTCATCAAAGTGGAGGTATCGAGATGGCCGTTGGCACACGCGACGCCCTGGTTCACACGGCTGAAAACCTGATGCGAACCCGCGGCTACAGCGCCTTCAGTTACGCGGACCTCGCTGAGGTTGTCGGCATTCGCAAGGCAAGCATCCATCACCATTTCCCGACCAAAGAAGACTTGGGCGGGGCAATCGTGGAGGACTACATTGAACGTGTCCGCACCGAGTTCGATCGTGTTGAGGTTCAGCACAGCGATGTGGTTGCCCGCCTTGAAGCCTTCTTCCAGATCTTTAAATCTGGTGACGACGGCAAGTTGCTCCCTCTATGCGGGGCGCTGGCTGCAGAGATGTCCGCGTTGCCACCGAGCATGCAGCAATTGACTCAGCGGTTCTTTGAGATGCAGCTGACCTGGCTCAGCCGGATGCTTGAGCAAGGCATCAAGCTCAAGCAAATCCCCAAAGGCAGTGGCGCCAGGCAGAAAGCATTCCTGCTTCTCAGTGTTCTGGAGGGCTCCAGCTTCATCAACTGGGCCACCAAAGACGCCGACTCGTTGCAGCCAAGTGTCATCAGGCTCATCGTCGAAAACGCCTGACCTTATCGCGGTGCTGCCCTCAAGCAGTGAGGGCTCGCACGGCACTTTTACAGATGCTTAGCCTACCGACTGAATGGTAGTTCGCATCTACTCGGATTAATGGAGAGCTTCATGAAAACGGTCAAGGTGGACATCTGGTCGGACTACGTCTGCCCGTGGTGCTGGATTGCGAAGAAACGCTTTGAAAAGGCGGTTGTCTCGCTCGCAGGGCAGGTCCAGGTTGAGGTGACGCACAAGGCTTATCGCCTTGCGCGAGGGGTCAAGCCCATGGACTACAAGACGGCGCTGTATCAGAAGCTGGGAAGCCCGGCAGGTGCAGATCGCATGATGGCGGCCGTCAGCACGAATGGCATCCTGGAAGGCTTGGTCTACAACTTCGACACCATGCGCTTCGGTGATACGACGGTTGCGCATGCGCTGGTCAAGAGTATCCGCTCCCCGGTCGTGGCCCAGCTGCTGAGCGAGCGAATCTACAAAGCGGCGACCACCGATGGCATCGACATCTTTGACCAGGACGTGCTGGCCACGCTTGCCAAAGAGGTCGGCGTGACAGATACCTTGTTCGAATTCGACTCTGAGCGCATCGCCGCTGAGATCGGACGCGATGAAATGGATGCAAACCAGATCGCTAATGGCGTGCCGTTGTTCTTGTTCAACAACAAGGTGTTTGTCTCCGGCGCTCGAGAAGTGGATGTATTTGAACGCGCCATCCTTGAAGCCGCCCGTGAGATGCCGGCTCCAATGAGTGTCGCCGGCGAAGGCGAAAGCTGCGGCATCGATGGCTGCGCGCACTGATTCCTTGATCGTCAAAGCAACAGATCTGTTCAGCCAAAACCCAATTCGGTCACGCCCCGGCCTTTAGCGCCCGGATGACCCACCGCGCGTGAGCGCACTCAGAAAGGAACTACGAAAATGACCAACAAGCCCAATGGTATCGACGTCGCCGCTCTTCAGGAATTTGCCAAAGGCGTCGCTGAAGACGCATCCAAGCGTAACGCCCGCTTCAACGTAAAGACGAAGTGGGACGGACAGACCCGTTCTGTCGCCACGGTCAACCACTACTCCATGGCCGGGGTGAAGTACGAGCGCCACTTCGAGATTGCTGCCGATGAGCCGAATGAGCTGCTCGGTCAGAACTCGGCTCCCAATCCGCAGGAGCTCCTGATGGCAGCCCTCAATGCCTGCTTGACCGTGGGCTACGTGGTGAACGCAGCCGCCATGGGCATCACCGTCCATAGCCTGGAGATCGAGACGGATGGCGAACTGGACCTGCGTGGCTTCCTCGGTTTGGACGAAAGCGTCAACCCAGGCTACGACGAGGTCACCTACGTGGTCCGTCTGAACACGGACGCTTCGCGCGAACGCTTGGAAGAACTGCACGCGGTGGTGACGAAGACCTCGGTGAACCTGGCCAACTTCTCCAAGGCGATCCGCATGGTGTCCAAACTGGAAGTCGTTGAAGGCTGAGCCATCAGCTGGTCGGATCCTGCCTAACAACAAGCAGCCCCAATGCGGGGCTGCACACCCATTAGAGATGCCGCTATGAACAAGCTCTTTACCACCTTTGACATGTCCGGCCTGCCGTTGGCAAACCGAGTCGTCATGGCACCGATGACCCGCACGCGCACGCCTGAGAACACCCCAAGCGAGCTGACTGCGCTCTATTACGGTCAACGCGCATCGGCCGGCCTCATCATCACTGAGGGCCTTCCGGTCTCCGACGAGGGTCGTGGATACCTTTACACCCCAGGTCTTTACACCGATGAGCAGACCGAAGGCTGGCGTAAAGTCACCGATGCGGTGCATGCCAACGGCGGCAAGATCTTTGCACAGCTTTGGCACGTCGGTCGGCTGTCACACGTCTCGCTACAGCCGGGCAACGTCGCGCCGGTGTCGTCGGGTGACGTGCCGGCGACCACCACGATGGTCTATGCGTGGGTCGAGCCTGGCAAGGAAGGCCCGGTGCTCCCGAGCAAGCCACGCGCACTGACCACCGATGAGGTCAAGCGTGTCATTCAGGACTTCGCCTCGTCTGCGCGTCGTGCCATGGATGCTGGCTTCGATGGCGTCGAACTGATGGCCGCCAACGCGTTCCTGTTCGACCAGTTCTTGAGCAGCAAGCTCAACACGCGCACCGACCAGTATGGTGGGTCGATCGAGAATCGTCAGCGTCTGCTGCTGGAGACCATCGACGCAGTAGCGGCCGAGATCGGTGGCGACAAGGTAGGCGTGCGCGTGTCCCCGTTTGGTCGCATCTACGACATGGAGGCCTTCGAAGGCGAGGCCGAAGCGTGGGCGAGCATGGCCTCGGCTCTTAACGAGCGGACCTTGGCGTTCGTGCATCTGAACTACCAGACCACGATCTCGGCAGCGGGCACGCCGGCTGGCTTTGGCGCCGCGTTCCGAAAGACGTATCAGGGCACGCTGATCGGTGCCGGTGGTTTTACCCAGGAACTGGCCGAAGCAGAACTGGCCAAGGGTGAGCTCGACCTGATTGCGTTCGGCACCAACTTCATCTCCAACCCCGACCTGGTAGAGCGGATGAAGAACGGCTGGCCGCTGGCAAAGCCTGATCCGTCCACCTTCTACGGCGTGATCGGAGCCAAGGGTTACACGGACTATCCGACCTACGACGGCGCCGCAGCCGTCTAATCAACCACCCCGCACGTGCGGGCCACAGATGAGGTGTGAGATGGCAACCCGTAACACGACCACCTTCGACTTTGAGTCCGATGTGATCCAAAGCAAAACACCGGTGCTGGTGGACTTCTGGGCACCGTGGTGCCCGCCTTGCCGGGCCATCGCTCCTTCCTTGGAGGAGATATCCGATGAGCTTGAAGGCAGGCTCCAGGTGATCAAGGTCGATATCGATCAGAACCCCGAGCTGGCACGGCAGTTCGGGGTGCGATCCATCCCCGCGCTGAAAGTCTTTGTGGACGGCAAGGTCGCCAAGGAAATTGTTGGCGCGATGCCCAAGCAGGCTCTGCACGAGCAGATTGCCCCGTTCGTTAAGGGCGAGTAAGCCATAACCATGCGGGCGCCCAATGCGGCGCCCACGTAGCAAAGAAGGTGAAGCGATGAACACGTCCGTGCCTTCATGGGCTGGGAAGGTAGAAGAGGTGGATGCCGTGGGATTCAACCGCTTTGCGCGCTCCACAAACAGTCCTCTCCTGCTCTACATAGGGGCGCCGTGGTGTCCTCCCTGCAAGACGATGGAGCCTGCTTTTGCTGCCGCCGCCGAGGCAATGGGCGCAAAGGCTCGATTCCTGAAGGTGAATGCGGCGACGGATCCGCAATTGTTGGATTCGTTGAAGGTCGCTGCTGTGCCGATGCTCCTGATGTATGACGAACAAGGTCAAGAAGTGGGTCGGCTTCTGGGGTCGTTGTCCGCGCCACGTATCGCGCAGTGGGCTCAGAAGCGACTCGATGGCCCACGCCAATAGGCGAGAACCAACATCTTTCAAATGCTCGAATCGGCCGTCCCGAAGGGGAGGTCGGTTCCGTCTCCGTCGATCGTGCAGCAGGCCACCGCAGCGCACTGGCAAAAAGAGGTCTCAAATGACTCGTATCAAGGTTGATGTTGCCATCATTGGCGCCGGCAGTGCCGGAATGACAGCCTACCGCGCGGCCAAGGCGCATACCGACAGCATCGTGGTGATTGAAGGTGGTGTCTACGGAACCACTTGTGCCAGGGTTGGCTGCATGCCCAGCAAGCTGCTTATCAGTGCCGCAGATGCTGCCCATACGCTAAAGCTTGCACCAAACTTTGGTGTCATGCCGGTCATGGTCAAAGTTGATGGAAGGGCAGTGATGAATCGGGTGCGCAAAGAGCGCGACCGCTTCGTGGGCTTCGTCGTGGAGTCAGTCGATGCATGGCCGGAGGAACACCGGCTTCGCGGCAGGGCGAAGTTCCTTTCCCCTCATGAGCTTCTGGTCGGGTCATCTACCATCGTGGAAGCCGATCGCATCGTTGTAGCGACAGGGTCCAGCCCCTTCGTTCCGGAAGGATGGCGTGAGGCGCTGGGCGACAGGCTTCTTGTGAACGATGACGTTTTTGAGTGGAGTGATCTGCCCAGCTCAGTGGCCGTTGTTGGCAGCGGGGTCATCGGCCTTGAGTTGGCACAGGCTCTGCATCGCCTTGGAGTGACGGTTCGCCTTTACGGTCGCAGTCGGTTCATCGGGCCGCTGAGCGACCCAGTGGTTGCGGCGGAGGCCACGCGCATCTTCTCCGAAGAGGTTCCTGTAAGCCTGGGCGCAAAGGTCACACCCTCGCTCACCGAAAATGATCGAGTATTAGTGGTCTCCGAGAGTTCTGAGGGTGTTCGCAGCACCGAGACGTTCGACTTCTTGATTGCCGCGACAGGTCGTAAGCCCAACATGCTCGGAATCGGCTTGGACAAAGCCGGTATCGGTTTGGACAGCTACGGGCTGCCCATCGTCGACCGCGCTACCGGTCAGAGCACCTGCCCGCACATCTTCGTTGCCGGGGATGCCAATGGGATGGCCGATATCCTTCATGAGGCCGCCGACGACGGCCGCATCGCAGGCGACAACGCGGGCCGCTTTCCAAACGTGCGCCCACGTCCGCGCAGGGCGCCTCTGGGGATCGTGTTTTCCAACCCCCAGATCGCGATGGCGGGCGCCACGTTCCGACAGTTGACCGAGAGTGGCGCCGCCTTTGAGGTTGGAGAGGCATCGTTCGCTGATCAGGGGCGCAGCCGGGTCATGCTGGAGAACCACGGAGTAGTCCGTGTCTACGCCGACAGCGCCACAGGAACCTTCTTGGGTGCAGAGATGGTCGGTCCATCGGCCGAACACATTGGGCATCTACTCTCGTGGAGCGTTCAGCGAAGGGATACGGTCCAACAGATGATCGACAGCCCCTTCTATCATCCCGTTGTCGAAGAAGGCGTGCGGACAGCGTTGAGGCTACTGCACCGGAACTTAGATCTGCCCCTTCAAGCCCCAGAAACCTGCTTAGATTGCGTGCCAGGCGCGTGACCAAGAATCACCGCTCCATCCATCACCACATCTTTGCCACGAAGCATCTGGATGAATGCAGCAACGCCGCGTGTGGATGACTTCGGGGGCACTAGAGCTGGCGGTCCAAGGCCGCGTCCGTCGCCGCGACTAGTTGCCGGATGAAGTGAATGTGCCGGCGCAGATCGTCCCGTGACACCGCATGCTTGGCAGGCGACCCGCCAGCTGGTCGGCCTGACCGGTGGGCAATGTCACCACGCTTCTTGGCCAGGGCATTTAGCTCTGAGCGCGCCGCGGCCACCTCGGTCTGATTCCAGTGCCAGCCCTCCGTGATGTCGAGCCCCAGATACTTCTGGAACATAGGCCTGACTCGATCGGTGCTTGGCGTGTGGAAGGTCTTGAGGTCGTTGGTTAGGCTGTTCTGCATGAATCTCGCCAGGTCGGATTCCCCTTTCCCGATCAATGCATCGACTGCCTCCATAAGTCGATCCTCGAAGTAGGTTTCGAGCGCCGCCAAGGCCATGACCAAGCTAGCCCTTTTCAGGACTTCATTCTCTGGCGGTGGCGGCAAGGTGTTGAGACGATCAAAGTGGTTGACTAGGTCGACAGCGTCTTGGATCGCGTGGTCAAAGGTCAGGCTGGCTTTGGACGGCATTGGGCTACCCTTTTCCCGGATTGTTGCACCCGATTCGAGCTGTCAACAACTGCCCGGATGTGAAGAATGGCCAATGCCGCGTCATTTTTCTGTCTATGGCCGGGAGCGGACCTTGGCCCAACGGGTAGAGTAGGGGAACTGCTATCCAATATTAGGATTAGGGATGTTTATCGGGGTAGGGAGAGGATGGCAGTTTCCGACCATAGCGGACCTTCGCACGGTCGACGTACATCCGCTTGAGCTTGGCGTTCTCCAATTCCCGGTCCTTTACGTTCCGCAGTTCAGAGGCCTCCAGGCCGCCGTACTTGCTCTTCCACTGGTAGTACGTCGCCACGCTGATGCCGGCTTGCAGGCACAGGTCTTTCACCGGCACCCCGGCATCGGCTTGTTTGAAAATCTAGACGATCTGGGTCTCGGTGAACTTCGATGTACGCATGGAACCTCCTGGCTGGGAAACGATGCCAGAAAGTTCTACTTATGGGGTGTCTGTCTGGTGGGGGAGCTCCGTGGATATCGAGGGAGGGCAGACGGTCAAAGTGAACAAGCCTAGGTTTCCGTCCTGCCGTGCGGCCCTTCAGGAAGCTGAGCAGCTTGCGTTGGAAGGCATGACCGGTGGGGTTGCCGCCGTCACCCGGCGTCGAAATCCTGCGTGACGAACTCCACGCTTAACGCTGATGGGCAACCTGACTCCACGCAAACGTGATGTGTTGGCCCGGCGCCTGGAGCCCGCCATCCGCCGCGCGTTTGAGGAGGTCCTTGCCGCAGTCCCATGGGCAGTGGGCCTGAGTGCTGTACCGCTGCGGACCAGCAAGGCGAACGCCTTGCTGAATGCGCTAGGTCTCGATGTCGAACGCTTCTCACTAGTCGTAGAATCGAGGCGCTGGGCGTTCATCGCGGGTAACGATGTGGGTATGAAGGACTTGCAGACCCTCGTTTGGCAGCAGGCGCGCAGGCGCTACGATAAGGAACGAGGCTAGGTGGCCACTGCCAGCGCACCTGCCGGTGATCGTGACCCGGCTGAGTTGAGCCGGCTGACGGCCGAGCTCAAGCGGAGTCTCCTCGGAAGATGCAGCGAAATCCGATATGGCTGGTCGACGTGTCCACGGGCTGAGCCATTCGGGCTGCCGGCCGATACCGTTGACAATAGCTCGGCGCGCATGCGTGCGAGCCCCCCTTAGTCACCCGCCGCGGGATGCCGGCCGCATCTCCTGGATCGATGCTCTGTTCGCGCTCCCCGCCCCGAGGGTTACCGGGCGTGCAGCAGGATCTCGTCGATCCCGCGTGGCCGCCGTACCAATCAGAGGTCCATTCCCATACGTTGCCGATCATGTCGAACAGGCCGAAGCCGTTTGCCGGGAATGATGCAATCGGCGCGGTGTATTCGTAACCGTCCAGCTGCAGGTTTTCCCAAGGGAACTCGCCCTGCCAAGTGTTCGCCATGTGGTGACCTCCCGGGGCCAGTTCGTCCCCCCAGGGGAAATCGGTGTCATCACTGCCGCCCTTCGCCGCATATTCCCATTCCGCTTCGCTTGGCAATGCCTTGCCGACCCAGTTCGCGTATGCCAGCGCGTCCTCGTGGGCGACGTGCACCACCGGATGGTCTTCCAAGCCCGCCAGTGAGCTACTTGGTCCACGCGGATGGCGCCAGTCGGCGCCAGCGACGTACCGCCACCAGTTGTAGATGTTTCCCTTGTCGACAGGGCCCGTAGGCGGCACCAATACAAGCGATGATGGCAACAATAGGGCGGGATCCGCCCCTGGATATAACGCCGGATCAGCCGGCTTCTCGGCTAGGGTGACATGACCAGTGGCCTTGACGAACGCGGCAAACTGCCGATTGGTTACCGCATGGCGATCGATCCAGAATGGGTCCACCCGGACGCGATGGGCGGGCATTTCCTCTGCGTAGTGGCGGTCCGACCCCATCGTGAAATTGCCCCCGACAAGCCGGACCATGTCATCCAAGTGCCGCATAGCTGGATCCTGCAGATTCATAGAGCCTCACGATGAATGTCTGGCGCGGAGCCGCGCTTAGGTGGTTTTACTGATGCCAGGGTGTGGTTTTACTGATGCCACGGTCCTGCGCTCTCTGTACGTTTACGAGACCTCGCTTATCAGCCGTTCCGGCACCAGATTGCGGTGCACGCACATTCGCCGGCTGCCTTGATCAAAGCAAAAACTTGCGTCGTCAGCAATGCCCGTCGCCGGCCCGCCTATCGCTCCATGTCTGCTCCATGCCTCGCCTCACATAAATTCAAGGAGACTACAATGGCAACTTCACGCAAACCTAACATCATCCTCATCTTGTCCGATGACTTCGGATATGGCGATGCGGGATGTTACGGAGGCGGCGAAAACCGGGGGATGCCTACGCCAAACCTGGATCGGCTTGCGGCTGAGGGCATGCAGTTCATGTCCTTCTATGCGCAACCGAGTTGCACGCCGGGCCGCGCTGCAGTCCTGACGGGACGTATTCCAAATCGCAGTGGCATGACGACGGTTGCGTTCCAAGGGCAAGGCGGCGGCCTTCCGGCTGCGGAATGGACTCTGGCCTCGGTACTCAAGACCGCAGGCTACAAGACCTTCTTCACCGGCAAGTGGCACTTGGGCGAATCGGACTATGCATTGCCCACCGCGCACGGCTACGACGTGATGAAGTATTGCGGTCTATATCACCTAAACGCCTATACCTATTCAGACCCGACTTGGTTCCCCGACATGGACCAAGAATTGCGGGACATGTTCGAGAAGGTGACCCAGGGAGCATTGTCCGGTACCGCAGGCAAGAAGCCGAAAGAGGACTTTAAGGTCAATGGGCAGTACGTCAATACGCCGGACAAGGGCGTTATCGGAATTCCTTTTTACGACGAATACGTTGAGCAGGCTGCGCTCGACTACCTGGATAGCGTCAAGGATGCGGAAGAGCCCTTCTTCATGCATGTGAATTTCATGAAGGTCCACCAGCCCAACATGCCGCACCCGGATTTCCAGGGTGCGTCGATGTCAAAGTCGAAGTTCGCCGACTCGATCTGCGAGAACGACGCGCGCATCGGGGTGATCCTGGACAAGGTGAAGGAGCTTGGACTGGATGACAACACCTACATCTTCTGGACCACGGACAACGGTGCCTGGCAAGATGTGTACCCCGATGCTGGGTACACTCCGTTTCGAGGCACCAAAGGTACCGTACGTGAGGGCGGTAACCGCGTGCCGTCGCTGGCCAAGGGCCCTGGGATCGAGGGTGGCCAGAAGAACTCCGACATCCTCGGCGGCCTCGACTACATGGCGACCTTCGCCGCGCTCGCTGGCATCAAACTGCCAAAGAAGGACCGCGAGGACGTGCCGATCATCTTCGACAGCTACGACATGAGTCCGGTGTTGCTGGGCAAAGGGAAGTCCGAGCGCAAGAGTTGGTTCTATTTCACCGAAGACGAACTGACCCCCGGTGCGGCTCGTGTCGGCCACTACAAGGCCTGCTTCAACGTGCGGGGCGACAACGGGGCGTCCACAGGCGGGCTGGCCGTGGACACAAACCTCGGCTGGAAAGGCCCCAATGCCTACGTAGCGACTGTTCCCCAGGTGTTCGACCTATGGCAGGATCCGCAGGAACGCTACGACATCTTCATGAACAACTATACCGAGCACACTTGGACGCTGGTGACGATCAATTCGGCGATCAAAGAGCTCATGAATACGTATATTAAGTATCCGCCACGTCCGGTGCAGAGCGAGGGCTACTCCGGCCCGATCACACTGACCCAGTACGAACGGTTCAAGCACGTCAAGGACCAGCTGGCCAAGGAAGGATTCCGCATCGGCCTGCCCACGGGCAATTGAGTTCTGGTATGCCGGCCCTGCGCTCGGTGATCGGAGGCCTGCTCCTGGGCTTGCCGTGGGCCGTTGCGCAGGCCGGTGCCAATGATCAACGCCAACCATTGAACGCATCCGCCACGCCGCCACATCATTCGCCTTGGCTGTTCGTGCCGCTGGTCAGCAGCAACCCCAAGCTCGGCACGTCACTGGGCGCAATGGTGGGCTACATCCATAGGTTTGACGCGGTCTCTGAGCCCTCGTTGCTAGCTACCCAGGTACGACGTTCTAACACCGACTCGCGCACCTTCGCTATCGGCGGAAAAGCCTACTGGAACGAGAACCGCGATCAGTTGCAGCTTGGGATCGCCAGGGGCAAGGTCACCAACGACTACTCGGATTTCCTCGGCACAGGCCGAGAGGTGCGCTCCGAAGAGACCCTGCGCGGCTACTTCCTGCGCTACCAGCATAAGGTGCGCAGCGACTGGTATGCCGACGCGCAGGCGCTCTATTCCAATTACGATGTCGAGGGAAGCGATCCTTCGTCCGCACAGTTCCTTGACCTGGCGGGACTCGCGGGCGAGGTCAGCGCCGGTGCAGGCCTTATTGTGTCCTACGATTCGCCTGACAATAGCTCTAATCCCACCCGCGGGTCGCTGTTGCAAGTGCACAGCTTCGCCTTCCGCGACGGAGGTCCGGGCAGTGGGTTGCCGACAAGCCCTCGACTGCTTTCCTTACGTCGACTCAATCGAGAAGGCACCAAGCACAGCAGTCATGGACAATCCGTATGTCGACAGCGAAAGACGGACGCTGTGCCAACTGGTGCTTGATTGTACGGTTCAAGCGGGCCGACGATGCCGTCGTAAGTGCCGATGAAGGCGACCCTGCCCAGTCTCTTGTGGTGCAGTTCCACGGGGATGGCAAGGAACACGGAAAACCTCGTCGGCTGGAGTACTTGATGGATGCGCCCGGCCCCATGCTAGGAGGCGGGGGGTATGTCAACTACTTGGTCCCGGTCATTTTTCCTGATCGCTGGACCGGTGGTAGGAAGCCACTGGTGGATGGCGCGGTCATGAGGAGGCTTGAGTTGATCGGGCGCGAAGTAGGGTTGCAGGTCGATTATCTGGAAGAGCCTTGGTTCCACGTCAAAACGCGTTCGAGGCCAAAGCGCCTTTTTGGGCTCCCGGACAGCGGCAGAGTTGGTCTATGAAGACGCCGACCCCCAACTTGACGCGTTTGCCGAAGTACAGCGACGTTCCTGCCCCTGCACACCTTGGTCGAGCTTGGGAAGATCGCCGGGGAGATCAACAAGGGACTGCTTGATATTTGGGGCATGACCGGCGGAGACGAGGCCATCCTTAGTGTGACGGCCAACACTGGTTGGACAGTGCAATATGTGGAATAACCGGGCGACGTGGGTAGCAGCTTCAGGCCAGCATGAGCTCAGTCGTCCGTAGAGGGGAGGGGCGAAAACCATGAGCCACCATGGTGAGTTCCGCCATCAGTCCAAGTTTTTGTTCTCCGAATTCCAACTACCAGCTCCCGAGTAGTTAGGGAAAATCTGCCACCTGTCGCAACCGCCATCAAGCGCGCCGCTCTGAGGCACCCGAACTCGTTGGGAGGGTGAGCCGGAAATCTTCCACCCTCTTGGCTGGCGGAAGCTGCTCGGTGCAGATCACCTCGATGCGGGGTGGGGCGCTGAACTGCAGCTTGGGTCGGTCTTGGCGCAGGTGGCTTCATCGGCACGACCTTTGCTGGTTGAGAGTCGTTCAGCAGTTTTAGCGCTTTCGCTCTGCCAAGTCCGATTTCAGGGATGGCCTCGGGCACGATAATGGTGTCGTACTCTTGTCGATTATTGTCAAAGAGCATCGAGGCGACGCAAGGGGATACGGCCATCCTAAACACCACACCACACCACACGATGACGGCGTGCCTTGGGTGGGCGGCAGTAGTGCGGGCGCCACAGGTTAGTCCGCTATACGGGTAGCTAGAGACGCCATGGGGCACCGCTGCAATGCGGCGCGGGCGAGGAAATGACTCTGGCGGCTTCGACTTGCAGCCACTTGCAGAAAGCGTCCGTTTCTGCCCGGCGCTGGCCCTTGGACGGCCGGATGATCCAGAACGCATACGCATTAGGCAGGCTGCCGTCGAAGGGCCTAACAAGCCGTCCTCGCCGCAGATCTTCTTCTACCAAGGGAGCCAATCCCAACGCAACGCCGTGCCCGTGGACCGCAGCATCCTGAGCCAGATAGATACTGGGAAACACGGGGCCGGCGTCAGCGGATACGCTCTGCAAGGCAGCCGCCTGCAGCCATGCCGCCCAATCGGGAACGCTCGGGCGCCCTTCAGCGCTTTGATCATGGATAAACGCGACATGGGCGAGATCGGCAGGTGATGCAATCGGCCTTCCATCCCTCCGTGACGTCCCCGGCGCGCACACCGGAAACACCGGGGCGTCCATCAACTTCTCAACCTGCACGCCCGGGTATGTCCCCAGGCCGTATCGGATCGCGACATCAACCTGGTCCTGGCCAACGTCGACCAGCTGATCGGTCGTCAGAAGCCGAACGTGGATATCCGGGTGCGCGTCGTGGAACCGGTGAAGCCGGGGCGCCAGCCACTTCGCGGCGAATGATTCCATGGTGCTGACACGCAGATGGCCGGGTTCAGCCGGTGCGGCTCGGTTCAGCGCCAGGTCGAGCATCCCGAAGATCTCAGTGAGGGACGCCACAAGGGTGGCCCCCTGCTTTGTGAGCGTTACTGTCCGGTGGCCGCGCTCGAAGAGCTCGGTGCCCAGGTACGCTTCGAGTCGTTTCACCTGGTGACTCACCGCAGCCGGTGTAACAAATAGCTGGGTAGCCGCCTTCTGGAAGCTGAGGGATCGTGCTGCGGCCTCGAACGCTCTCAACGCATTCAAGGGAGGGGCGTGGCGCGGCTTCATCAGGCGTTCCTACCAGCACGGGCCACCGATCTTATCAGGTTAGTTTTAGTAACCTGAAGATCAAATCTTCTCGTTTGTCGGCGTCTGCGCACCCGTCAATCATGGCGGCCTCCATTCAACGGGAAGCCGCCGTGCATCTGAAACCGCTGGGTCCGGACGTGTTCTTGTGCGTCGGCGAGGACCACCACTCCGTTGCGACCGTGTTCCTCGATGGCAATGACGCGCTGCTGGTGGATGCTCTGGGAAGCGCAGCGGACGCGGCTGCGTTGCGCGTACTGATCTGCGACGAGCTGGGGAAAACGGTGCGCGTCATCGTCGCCACCCATTTCATGAGCGATCACATCGCGGGGCTCTCGACCTTCCCCGATGCCATGGTCATCGCGCACCGCAATTACCGCCACACCTTCCTTTCGCAGAACCGCCGTGTCGACGCGTTTTACCGCGAGCCGCAGGTGGTGTTTGACAGCGCGATGCGCATCCGCTGGGGCCGCCATGAGCTTCGCCTGCTGCACAATCCCGGCAAGACGATGGATCACATCAGCGTGGATGTTCCCACCGCCGACCTGGTCTGCGTCGGCGACAACATCGTGGGCAACATCGTCTACCTCTCAAAGGCCGACCCGGTCCAGATTCGAACGGCCATTGGTCGGGTGAAGCAGTTCGGGCGCGGCACTGTCGTCGGCGGACACATGGGGCACTTTGACGCTGCCGTGCTCGACAACGCACTGCACTACCTGGATCGGATCCGCCAGAACGTGGTGGCGATACGCGCGCAAGGCGAGGGTGAATCGCTGGCGTCCCGGTTGGCCACCCTTCGGATCGGGGACTGCCTGGCGCCCGGCGTCGAGGCAAGCGCGTTCGAAACGGCGTGGCATCTGCGCAATCTGGAGGCCATTGAAGTCCAGGGCATCTTTGAGCTGGACACCTACCTGGCCCGTTCGGCGGATGTCGCATGAGCGGCTACGTGCCAGAGGGCGCACGCATGGGCCGCCGCGTCTTTCTCTCCGGTCTCGCCGCTGGCGCCACGGCCGCGCTGTCGCCGGTCTCCCGCGCCGTCGCACGGCCAGCGTTGGACGACCTGCGAATTCAGCGGCTTGCGTGGGCGGGCATTCGCCTCCAGCTGCCAGGCGCAACCTTGTTCATCGATCCCCTGACCAACGCCGAGGAGTGGGGCAGGGCACTGCCCGATGTCCTGGTTCCCGTTGAGGGCGGGGTGGGCGACACGACGGTATTACTGACGCACGTCCACTCGGACCACTTCGACGCCGGGGCGGTGGCCCAAGCGCTGCGGAACGGCGGGCGCTTGATCTACCCCGAGGGGACCCATCCGCTTCCCGTGCCTGCGGGCGCCCGGGCACGGCCCGCAACGCTTTGGGAGCCGCAGTTGCTGGGTGACTTCATCGCCACGGCGGTGCCCGCGTCCGACGGATACGGCGACACTCAAGTCTCCTGGGTGGTGTCGGCGGCCGGCCGGCGGATATTCCATGGGGGAGACTCGATGTGGCATGGCCACTGGTGGAAGATCGGCCGCCAGCTCGGGCCCTTCGACGTGGCGTTCCTGCCGATCAACGGCGCCAGGTTCGGATGGCGCAAGCCTGTCAGCGGACAGCCGGGCGTTCTGACGCCCGAGCAGGCCATCGCCGCCGCAACCGTCCTGGGCGCGCGGCTTCTCGTCCCAATCCACTACGGCATATCGGGGGTTGATGAGTATCAGGAAGTAGACGATCCTCTGGGCGCTCTGGTCAGGGTGGCGCGGGGAACTGCCATCGACGTCCAGTCAGTGCAGCCGGGGGCGTGGGTGACGTGGAGGTGAGGTCTTGCTGAAGCGTCAAAGCGCTACGCCAGAAGCCATTAACCGCCACGGGAACTTGTATGAAGAAACTCGCCTTCGCCGTTTTCCTTGCTTCCATGTTTGTCTCTCCTCTCTCAAATGCGACGGAGGATTCAGCCCCGTCCCGACCCTCTCTGGACGCGCTGCAGCGCATCATTGAGTCCCGCAGTCCGGAGACAAAGGTCGCTAAGCCCGACCATGATCGGATCACCGCACAGCGCATCGATATCGTCGATGAGAACGGCGTCATCCGCATGACCCTTTCAGGCCGGACGCCGGCGCCGATCATCGATGGGATCCAATACCGCCGGGCGTTCAACGTCGCCGGGCTGGTGCTTTACGATGACAAGGGCAGCGAGCGGGGCGGCTTCGGAACCGCCGACGTGGCCGGGGGGATGGCCGTTCTGGCCCTGGATCACCCGGCGATGGATGCAATCGGCTGGCGCGTCTCGCCGGACGGCGAGGTGGCGTTCTCGATCAACCAGGCGCCGCCGCTGCTGCGTGAGCCTGCCCTCGACAACCGCTTGATTCCCGGGGTTAAGACGTCCACGCGCATCCGCATGGTGGTGGGTGCCGACGGAACGCCCGCGATCGCGTTGAACGACAAGGCCGACAGAACACGCCTGCGGCTGACGGTAACCGAGGAAGGTTACGGCGCCATTGAGTTCCTCAATGCAAAAGGGGAGGTGATTCACACCCTGGCGCCAGAGGCGGGTGCGGAACTGGCGAAGGCGCAATAGGTCTGGAACTGAAACGGGGCAGCGGTTCGGCTTCGTCAGTTCTCTATTCGCGGGGCAGGGGGTGCGTCCAGGCCTGTAGAATTCGAGTGGCGGCGCCGCAGAAACCAAGGAGGGTCGGTGGTAGAAAGCACATTTATTGGCTTTTACATGGGCGAGGGATTCTGGGTCGATCGACCAATTGACTTCAATGATCCTCAGCACGACCACAGGTTGAGCGGCATCATCCCTGCGATCATCATGAGCTATCGAGACGACGCTTTCGAACTGCACGTCTGTGTAGACGGACTCCTGCTGTTGCGGATCAATCATCTGGCGACTGCCGTGCCCGATATGAGCAACCCCTCTCTGCTGGAGACCTCAGTACTCTGGTGGAGAGAGCATCTCGATTTCGCCAATGCGCTTCAGCTCCTAATCGAATCCGAGTCGCGCAAGTGTGATGAATCAAATGACGTTGACGCAATGGCGCTGTCGATGGAAGAGACCTGTCGAGTCTGCTTAAGCGATGGTCGCGCACTCAGTCGAACCGCCAATCGAGGCAGAAACCTAGTCACCGTACGGAGTGAGACCCTTGACTGGATTGGTGGTGGCAGGCGCGGCGACCGACCAACGGAGCTATGCGACACAGCGTGGTGGGTGTGGGGCAGGGTGGCACTAGGAGCCATCTCAAAAGCCGTTGCTCGCTTCCGAACCACAGTGGATCATAGGGACCGAGTCAAACTGCTATCGATGATCGTACAAGCCAAGACCGCGCATTCGGAGGGACATTATGCAACAGCCTTTGTTCTGTTCTGGTTTGCGATTGAGTCCTCAGTGCAGTCTATTGTGAGTGTAAGCCAAGGCAGTGCAAAGACGCCCAAAGTTCACGAAGCAGTAGCTCAGCTACTGGCAGCGGGGTTAATTGATGCTGACCTGGCACACGAACTTCATTCATTGCGAAAGCTAAGAAACGCGCTAATGCATCAACCGGGCAGAACCATTTGCACACCGTCTGATAGCGGCCGGGCAGCCCAGGCGGCAATCACGATATCTACGTTGCTAACTTGAAAATTTAGCTGCATGCGACAAGCGAAAATAAGCTGCGTCATGCGAAGTAACATGTTGATCTCAAAAGCTTTTCCCTACCTTGGCCGATCCTACTCCAGCAAAGAGACGCCATCAAGGCATCCGCGATGAAAGATCTTCGCAGCCAAGCCTGAAGAAGCAGGGTTATCCTCGAGCCCTCAGCTGCATTCTCCATAAGCATGGGGGAGACGTCGCGATTTCCGGGTTAGCTGGCAGTTGAGTTCCCGCGAACCTACCAGCGTGCGTCATCGCTCCAGGAGGAAAAATCTTGCTTCGCCGCCTCCAGCACGAGCGCTGGATGTAGGGCAAGAGCCTCTGCTGGATTGCCTCCGGACAATCGAGCATGCGGAGCGATCAGCCATTCGATTTCCTCCCAACCTGACGTCGGGTCGCCGGCTGAAACGCCATAGGGGCCACGCAGTAGCGATAGTACTTCCGAGAGCACTGGCAAAGGTATCCCAGTAGAGTCCAGCTGCCATGGAGGAAAGAGAAACAGCTTCAATTCCCCAATCCAAACGCCCAGAACGCTCCCAGATTGCAGGCACTGCGTCAGGGTGCGGCCTTGGACGGCACTTGGGCTCAGTATCGCTTCGAACGCTGCCATATCGAGCCAATCCCGCGCGGCGTCCGTTCTGGCTTGAGCGGAGGCGGATGTTTCCGAAGGTATATGCCCGCGCATAGAATGCCTGCCTGGTACATGAGCTGCTTCCACAAGGATGCCACACGCTTTACTAAGGCAACCTGTGGGGAAAACGTCGCTTGAACGTCAGGCATCCAGCGATTTGCCACAACAAGGGCATTTCCCTCCTGCCAGCTCTCGATCGTATGCTGCGTTTTGGCGGCTGGCCAGCCAGACTGCCGCCAAGGTAATCGAAACAACAAGCGCTACCAAGACGCCTGCGACGATGCTCATCTGTTGCAAGGTAGACAGGGAGTTCATTGCATTGCCCACTAGGAAGACCAAGACGATGTCGCACTACAATTTTAGCCCCCAAATCGAAAGAACTTGCAGGAAACTTATCCGGAAAGGCCCCAGATCTAACGTAGGCTGAGGGCTGTATGGCTGAACTCTGCGGGCGATATGGCTGCATTTGAACGCCGGCGTGCAGCAAGGCAGCTACTTGGAGGTCCTGTGACCAAACGAGCTCCAGAAGAATTCGGGGCAAGTAATGCGTAGTTCCGCCAAATTAGGGGCGGGTTGTCCGAAGACTCGCGGAAAGACGGGCGGGTTTCCGGAGCAAAATGGGGCAGTTTCAGCTGTGAAAGGGGCAACCTATCCGCGGCAGACAACGGCCAGCTACTCCTGAAAAGCACAGCCAGCCGGGCCATTATGGCATCGCGCAATCTTGGTATAAACACCCATTTGTTGCGTCGCTAAACCACCGTATTCAATGAACTTTCGGCGGCCTCGGGATCTTTTGCCGTTGCGACGCACTTGATCGCCGTAGTGTTGCGCAGTCGGTGGTTTAGCGCGCAACACCTGAACGCAACAGTGCCTAGGGGGTGTTGCACGAATTGCGGTGATAAAAGCCCCCTGCACAGGGGCGACACTACGCGGTTCAGAGATCAGATAGTATCGCTCTGAACAACGAGCCGCCCACTTCGACGTGCGGGTTCGTCGCCGAACATCTGGCCGCAAAGGACTGTGCATGCCGATTGAACGTATCGTCATCGACAATTTCAAGTCGTTTCGCCATCTGGACCTGCCCCTCAACGCCCACATGAACTTGGTGGTGGGGGACAACGAGGTCGGTAAGTCCACCCTGCTGGAGGCCATCCACGCGGTGGTCACCGGGCAACTGCATGGGCGCAATCTCGCCTACGAGCTCACGCCCTACCTGTTCCACCAGCCCACGGTGCAGGAATATTTGGCGACCCTTGCTGCAGGCACGCCGGCCTCGCCGCCACGGATCTCCATCGAAGCCTACCTGGGCGCAGACGCCGCGCTGGCGTCGTTGCGCGGCACCAACAACTCCCTGCGCCTGGATACCGCCGGCATCCGGCTGCTGGTCGAGCTCAACGACGACTACCGCGAGGAGTTCAACGCCTACCTGCAGCAGCACCAGGGTGCGGTCAGCCTGCCGGTGGAGTACTACACGGTGCGCTGGTATTCCTTCGCCAACAATGGCGTCACCGCCCGCAGTATTCCGTTCGACTCGACCATCATCGACACGCACGGCATCAAGACGCTGTCCGGTGCCGATCGCTATATCGCCGGCATCATCGAACAGGCACTGACGCCTGCACAGCGCGTCTCGCTGTCGTTGAGCTTCCGCCGCATGCGACAGAGTTTTTCCGAAGAAGCGGACGTGGCGGCCATCAATGCGTACCTGACCGAGCACACCGGGGACATCAGCCACCGGGCGCTGACGGTTGGTGTGGACACATCGCCGCGCTCAACGTGGGAAACCAGCTTGTCACCGTACTTGGATGAGCTCCCCTTCACCCAGGCCGGCAAGGGCGAGCAAAGCGCGGTGAAGATGAAACTGGCGATGCACGCGGCCGGCGCGGCCCACGTACTGCTGATCGAGGAGCCGGAGAACCATCTGTCCTATTCCAGCATGACCCAGCTGATCGACAAGATTGCGGCCCTCTCCACCGCCCAGCAGGTGATCATCGCCACCCACAGCAGCTTCGTGTTGAACAAGCTGGGCGTGGACAATGTAATCCTGTTCAGCGCGCAGGGCCAGATGAAGCTGGACCAGCTGCCGAGCGATACCCACGACTATTTCATGAAGCTGCCTGGCCACGACACGCTGCGGCTGATCTTGGCCAAACAGGCGATCCTGGTCGAAGGGCCATCTGATGAGCTGATCGTGCAGCGTGCTTACAGCGACCACCACGGCGTGGCGCCGATGGCCCATGGCGTGGACATCATCTCGGTCAAATCGCTCGCATTCAAACGCTTCTTGCAGATTGCGGATCGGCTGAAAATTCAGGCCAAGGTGATCACTGACAACGACGGCGACATCGCCGTTGTGCAGGAACGCTATGCCGACCACCTCACCGCGATCTACTACGATTCCGACGAAAGCGCCCCATCGCTGGAAGAGCAGCTGATCAAAGCCAATTCGCTGGCCGAGCTCAACACCGTGCTGGGCAAGACCTTCGCCGATGAGGTGGCGCTGCTCAAATACATGAAAGGCCATAAGACCGATACGGCCTTGGCGATCTTCAACAGCCCTCACTCGATCAGGTTCCCGGACTATGTCCAGCGTGCTATCGCCTAACCGGATACTGCTCTCAGCGGCCGGCTCTGGCAAGACCACTTTGCTGGTCCGGCAGGCATTGGAGCGACCTGGGCGCCGCATCGCGATTGTCACCTACACGCTGGAAAACCTTGAAGAGATCCGGCGCTCGTTTGAGGTCCACGCCGGCGCGGTCCCCGCGCATGTCACCTTACACAGCTGGTATGGATTTCTGCTGCGCCAGTGCATCCGCCCGTACCAGGCGGCGCTGTGCCCTGAGCCTCGCATCGAGACCATCCTGTTCGTGGAAGGTGTCACCAACAACCGGGCCCCGCGCACCCAGGTGGCGCGCCACTACCTGGCAGGCAACCGGATGTATTCGGACCGGGCCGCCGACTTTGCTGTGCGCTGCGATGAGCTGACCCAAGGTCAGGTCATGACACGCCTGGCGGCCATGTACGACGAGCTCTACATCGACGAAGTCCAGGACCTGGCCGGCTTTGATCTGGATCTGGTCGAGCGGCTGTTGAAGAGCGATATCGCCATCACGTTGGTGGGTGATACGCGCCAGGCGACGTATGCCACCAACAATGCGCAAAGGCACAGCCAGTATCGTGGACCCAATCTGGCAGCGCTGTTTCAGATTTGGGAGTCGGACGGCTTATGCCAGCTGGATCACCGCCTCATCAGTCTGCGCTGCGTCCAGGCCCTGTGCGATATGGCTGACACGCTTTATCCGCAGATGCCGCGGACCCAATCGGGCAATGGCGAGGTCACCGGGCACGATGGCATCTACCTCGTCGCTCCAGCGGATGTTGCGGCGTATATGCGGGAGTTTGCCCCCACCGTGCTCCGGCATGATCGGCGGCAGGCGTGCGATGGACTATCTGCGGTGAACTTCGGGCAGTGCAAGGGCCGCACCTACAGTCGAGTCCTCATCTTTCCGAACGGGCCATTGACGCAGTACCTGCGCACGGCCGACGCGGCGCGTATCACCGCGCCACCGAAGTACTACGTGGCCTTCACCCGAGCGAGGCAAAGCGTGGCATTTGTATACGCCGGCGCGTGCGCCTTGCCAGGTCACCGGCTCTATATCCCTGCCAGCGCAAGCCCATAGAAAAGCGTTGGAATCTTGTGCAGTCGCGAGTCTCCGAGCCTAAGCAATACTTGGCGTGACAGCTGCCGAGACCCTCCATGATTGCATCCTACAAGGATCGTTGTAGAATCTACGAATGAACGATGACTCTGCCGTCTCAGCTCTGTCTGCTCTTGCCCACTCCGACCGCTTGGCCGCATTCAGGATGCTGGTCCGCGCAGGACCCAACGGCATGCCGTCGGGTGAAATTGCCGAAGCGCTCGCGATTCCGCCACCGCGCATGAGCTTTCACCTTGCGACCTTGGAGCGGGCGAGCCTACTGCGCTCTTGGCGCGACGGGCGGCGCGTCCTGTACGCCGCAAGGTACGAGGACATGCGCCAGCTTCTTGAATTTCTCACCGAGGACTGCTGCTCCGGGAATCCGGACATCTGCGGAACCCTCAATAATCTCGTCACTCCTTGTACCGCGGAGACCTGCGCATGAGCTTTCCTCAGCCCTTTAACGTCCTGTTCCTATGCACCGGTAATTCAGCCCGCTCGATCCTGGCCGAGAGCGTCCTTCGCAAGATAGGCGACGGCCGTTTCAATGCGTTCTCCGCGGGCAGCCACCCCAAGGGGGAGGTCCACCCTCTGGCAATCGAGACGCTGCGTCAGGCCGACTACCCAGTCGAGGGCCTGCGCTCCAAGGCGTGGGATGAGTTCGGAGTGCCGGATGCCCCGCGCATGGATTTCGTGTTCACCGTCTGCGACCAAGCCGCCGGCGAGGCCTGCCCGTTCTGGCCAGGACAGCCGGTTACCGGGCACTGGGGCATCGAGGACCCTAGCCACGAAACGCGCGGGGACATGTGGCAGCGCGCTGCCTTCCGGCAGGCGCTGGTGTACATGGAGAACCGCATCAAGGCGTTCGTCGCGCTACCGATCCACACGCTGTCGCGGGCGACCTTGACGGCGCAGGTAGGCGACATCGGGCAGTTCGAGGGCGCCACGTCGCCCCGACCCGACGTGGCTTGAGGGATCATCATGACGCTGACGATCTACCATAACCCGGGCTGCGGCACGTCTCGGAATACCCTGGAAATGATGCGCCAGTCAGGTGAAGATCCGGTGGTCATCGAGTACCTGCAGGCGCCGCCCACGCGCGAGAAGCTGGTCGAGCTGCTCGCCGCGATGGGCATGTCCCCTCGTGAGCTCCTGCGCCAGAAGGGAACACCTTACGCGGAGCTGGGCTTGGACAACCCCGCGCTCACCAACGAGCAACTGGTGGACGCGATGATGGCGCATCCGATCCTGATCAACCGTCCCATCGTCGTTTCCAGCCGGGGCGCGGCCCTGTGCCGACCGTCCGAAAAGGTGCTCGCGCTGCTGGACAAGCCGGTGTCCTCCTTCACCAAGGAAGACGGCGAAATCGTGACCGCAGCCGGGGCGTCGACGTGATTGATCGCATTGCCGTAGATCTGCCGAACATCGACGCAGCACAACTTGCACCGATCGACGTTGACGCACTAGCTGGGCCCGGCGACCCAAGGCACCCACCGCGGATCCTCATCCTCTATGGCTCGCTGCGGGAACGCTCTTATTCCCGGCTGCTGGCAGAAGAAGCCGGCCGACTCTTGCGCTGGTACGGCTGCGACGTGCGGATCTTCGATCCGCACGACTTACCACTGCCTGACGGAGCCACCCCGGATCATCCGAAGGTGAGTGAGCTGCGCGAACTCGCGTACTGGTCCGAAGGCATGGTCTGGGTCAGCCCCGAACGCCACGGCGCCATGACCGGGATCATGAAGGCGCAAATCGACTGGATTCCTCTGGCCGACGGAGCCAAGCGCCCGACACAAGGCAAAACCTTGGCGGTGATGCAGGTGTCTGGCGGCTCGCAGAGCTTCAACGCAGTAAACCAGCTGCGCGTACTGGGCCGTTGGATGCGCATGGTCACCATCCCGAACCAGTCCTCGGTGGCCAAGGCCTTCCAGGAATTTGATGAGGCTGGGCGCATGAAGCCGTCTGCGTACTATCAGCGCGTTGCTGACGTATGCGAGGAGTTGGTGAAGTTCACCTGGCTGGTGCGTGGTCGCTCAGCGTACCTGACCGATCGCTATTCCGAACGTGTTGAGAGCGCCGAAGAACTGTCCAAGCGCGTGAATCAGCGCTCCATCTAACCCTTGTCGGAGCGGTGCATGCTTGCCCTTGCGATTTTCATTGTCACTCTTGTATTCGTCATTTGGCAGCCGCGCGGGTTCGGTATCGGTTGGTCGGCACTGGCCGGCGCCGCAGTAGCGTTGGCCACCGGCGTCGTCGGGTGGGGTGACGTCGCCACGGTGTGGGGGATTGTCTGGGATGCGACGTTTACTTTCGTCGCACTCATCATCATCTCGCTCATCCTAGACGCGGCCGGCTTCTTCGCATGGGCGGCGCTGCACGTGGCGCGCTGGGGCGGCGGCAGTGGTCGGAAACTCTTTCCGCTGATCGTCTTGCTTGGCGCTGCGATCGCGGCAGTGTTCGCCAACGATGGCGCGGCTCTCCTGTTGACGCCGATTGTTCTTGCCATTCTGTTGCGCTTGAACTTTCCACCCGCGAGTGCGCTCGCGTTTACTGTGGCCTGCGGTTTCATCGCTGATACGGCCAGCCTGCCGCTGGTTGTCTCGAACTTGGTCAACATCGTCACCGCGAACTTTTTTGACGTCTCGTTCGGGCGCTACGCAGCGGTCATGGTGCCGGTGAATCTGGTGTCGGTCGGCGCCACGCTGATCGTCCTGTGGCTCTGGTTCCGCCGCGACATTCCCCGCACCTACCCGGTCCACGATCTTGAAGCGCCGCATGAGGCGATCCGCGACAAGGCGGTCTTCCGCGCCGCCTTGCCCCTGCTCGCATCACTGCTCCTTGCCTACTTCGTGACCGGGCCGCTGGGCGTCCCGATCGCCTTGGTGACGGGTGTGGCTGCGCTGGTGCTGATGGCAATTGCGGGTCGCTGGGCGACAGGCGGCCGAGGCGCCACCATGGCCGTGACCAAGATTCTGCGTGGCGCGCCCTGGCAGATCGTGCTGTTCTCGGTTGGCATGTATCTGGTGGTTTATGGGCTTGGCAACGCCTGGCTGACAAAGGCTGCAAGTGCGGTGCTTGAGTGGCTGGCGGCGCAGGGAACCTTTGTGGCCACGATCGGCACCGGCTTCGCAGTGGCGGGCCTCGCTTCGATCATGAACAACATGCCGGCGACGCTGGTGGGCGCACTGGCCATCGACGGGGCCAATCTTCCGGGCGCCACCCGCGAATTGATGATCTATGCCAACGTCGTGGGCAACGACCTTGGCCCCAAGCTCACTCCGATTGGGTCGCTCGCGACCCTGCTGTGGCTGCACGTCCTTGCCGGCAAGGGCCAACGGATAACGTGGGGACAGTACATGAGGGTGGGGCTGATCCTCACGCCGCCGGTCTTGTTGGCCACGCTCGTCGCCCTCTGGATCTGGCTGCCGCTCGCTCAATGACGCTGTCGGCACATAGGGTCGCCGGCAGCGATCACATCTTTTTCAACGGTGCAGCAGTGGGTGGCGGCGGCACCGGTCCTGGGTCATTGAAGCACAGCATGACTTGATCGATGCCAAATTGGTCGGCAAGCACCCGCGCGGTCACCGCGTGCACCAGGTCCAGGTCGACCGAGGGCGCTGCGACAGTGATGGTGGCCGCGATCGCGCGGCCATGCTCTTTGGCGGGGACCAGGCGCAGGTCATCGACCGCCTTCACGCCGGGGTCGGTAAACATCGCCGCACGCACCTGTTCCAGGTTGATCTCGTTCATGGTGTCGAAGACTCCAAAGCACTGCCACCGGCGCGGGGAGCTCGGTCGCGATGCAGCCAACGATAGAGCACTGGCAGAACCAGCAAGGTCAATGCAGTGGATGAGACGATGCCGCCGATGACCACGGTGGCCAGCGGCCGCTGCACCTCCGAGCCGGCACCGATATTCAAGGCCATGGGCAGGAAGCCCAGCGAAGCCACCAGGGCGGTCATCAGCACCGGGCGCAGGCGGCCAAGGGCGCCGTCACGGACAGCGTCGTCCAGCGGATCGCCCTGTTCGCGCAGGCGGCGGATGAAGGCGATCATGACCAGTCCGTTGAGTACGGCCACGCCCGACAGCGCGATGAAGCCGACGCCGGCGGAGATCGACAGCGGAATCCCGCGTAGGGCCAGCGCCAGCACACCACCGGTCAGCGCCAGTGGAACGCCACTGAACACGATGGCCGCATCCTTGGCCGAGCCGAAGGCCATGAACAGCAGGGCGAAGATCAACGCCAGTGTCACTGGAACGACCACGCCGAGGCGTTGGGTGGCCGAGATCAGCTGCTCGAAGGTGCCACCGTAGTCGATCCAGTAGCCCTCCGGGAGCCTCACATCCTGGCCGATGCGCGTGCGCAAGTCGCCGACGAACCCGCCCAGATCGCGCTCGCGCACGTTGGCAGTGATCACCACCCGCCGCTTGCCGTTCTCGCGGTTGATCTGATTGGGTCCGCGCTCCACCTGGATCTTCGCCACTTCCCGCAGCGGCACCGTACGAGGCCCACCATTGGCGCCGGTGGCCAGGCGGCTGGACTCATCGACACTGGTGCTTGCCGGCAGTGGAATGGGCAGATCTGCCAGCACAGCCGGGTCTTGGCGCTGCGATTCGGGCAGGCGCACCACCAGATCGAAGCGGCGATCGCCTTCAATCAACTGACCGGCGACACTGCCCCCGATGGCGGTGGCGACCGTTTCCTGCACGTCGCCCGGATTCAGGCCGTACCGTGCCAATGCCGCCGGATCTGGCGTGATGGTGAGCAATGGCAGGCCGGAGACCTGCTCGGCCTTGACGTCCTCGGCGCCGGGGACGCTGCGCATGACGCGCTCCACCCGGCTGGCCAGACGGGTCAGCTGGTCCAGGTTGTCACCGTAGACCTTGACTGCAACATCAGAGCGGACGCCGGAGATCAACTCGTTGGTGCGCATCTGGATGGGCTGGGTGAACTCGTAGTTGCTGCCCGGAATTTCCTTGGCCGCCGCCTCCAGCTCTTCCACCAACTCGGCCTTGGGCTTGCGCGGATCGGGCCACTGGTCCCGGGGTTTGAGCATCAGGAAAGTGTCGGCCATCGACGGCGGCATAGGATCGGTGGCCACCTCGGCGGTGCCGATCTTGGAGAAGATGTTGGCCACCTCCGGGAACTGGGCCAAGCGCTTCTCCAGCGTTTCCTGCATAGCCACCGACTGCTCCAGGCTGGTGCCGGGAATACGCATGGGCTGCAAGGTGATGTCGCCTTCATCCAGGCTCGGTACGAACTCCGAGCCCAGGCGAGTGGCCAGCACGCCACAGCCCACCACCAGCACGGCCGCGCCTGTCAGCACCACGGCCCGCCGGCGCAGCGCCCAATCCAATAGCGGCGTGTAGCGGGCGCGCGACCAGCGCATCAGACGGTTGTCGTGCTCAGCCACGCGGCCGCGCAGGAAGGTGGCGATCGCTGCCGGCACAAAGGTCAGCGACAACACCATGGCACCGGTCAGGGCCAGCACCACCGTGATCGCCATCGGGTGGAACATTTTTCCTTCCACCCCGGACAGCGCGAAGATCGGCAGGTACACCGCCGCGATGATGCCCAGGCCAAACAGGCTGGGACGGATCACCTCGGCGGTGGCCGAGGCGGTCAGGTCATAGCGCTCTTCATCGTTGAGCTGGCGGCCCAGTGCGTGCTGCGCCTCCCCGAACCGACGCAGGCAGTTCTCGATGATGATCACCGCCCCGTCCACGATCAGGCCGAAGTCCAGCGCACCCAGACTCATCAGGTTGCCCGATACGCCGCCACGCACCATGCCGATGATGGTGAACAGCATCGCCAGCGGAATCACCGCCGCAGTGATCAACGAGGCGCGCACATTGCCCAGCAGCAGGAACAGCACCACCACCACCAGCAGCGCGCCCTCGATCAGGTTCTTGGATACCGTGCCGATGGTGCGGTCCACCAGCGCGGTGCGGTCATAGACGGCCTTGGCATGCACGCCCGGGGGCAAGCTGGCGTTGGCGGCGTCCAGCTTGGCCGCTGCGGCTTGGGATACCTCTCGACTGTTGGCGCCGAATAGCATGAAGGCGGTACCGACTACGACCTCATGGCCGTTCTGGGTGGCCGCGCCGGTGCGAAGCTCCTTACCTTCGCCGACGCCGGCGACGTCGCGCACCCGGATGGGCACGCCATCGCGGCGGTCCAGCACGATGTTGCCGATCGCCTCCACATTGGCCAGCTGGCCGGGAACGCGCACGAGGAACTGCTGTCCATTGCGCTCGATGTAGCCGGCGCCAATGTTCTGGTTGTTGCGCATGACCGCCGCGACCACGTCGTTCAACGTAAACCCCAGCGCCACCAGCTGGGCCGGGTCGGGGGTGATGTGGATCTGCCGCTCAAAGCCGCCGATGGTATTGACCTCGGTGACGCCGGGCGTGGTGCGCAGCTGCGGCCGGATCACCCAGTCCTGCAGGGTGCGCAGGTCCGTGGCGGTGTACGGCGAGCCGTCGGGCTTGCGAGCGTTGGGCTCGGCCTCCACGGTGTACATGAAGATCTCGCCCAACCCGGTGGAGATCGGCCCCATTTCTGGGTCCAACCCTTCGGGAAGCTGGGAGGCGATCTGCTGCAGGCGCTCGGCGACCTGCTGGCGGGCAAAGTACAGGTCGGTGCCGTCCTTGAAGACGACGGTGACCTGCGAAAGCCCGTAGCGCGATAAGGAGCGGCTGTAATCCAGCTTGGGCAGGCCAGCCATGGCCGTTTCGATGGCAAAGGTGACCCGTTGCTCGGCCTCCAGCGGTGAGTAACCCGGGGCCTGGGTGTTGATCTGGACCTGGACGTTGGTGATGTCCGGCGTGGCGTCGATTGAGAGGTGACGGTAGCTCCACACGCCCAGCGCAACCAGCGCAGCGGTGAGCACCAGCGTCAGCCAGCGATGGCGAATGGACAGCCCAATGAGGCGTTCGAGCATGGCGGGCCTCAATGGTCTTCTTCGACGGTGGATTTTTCGATGTCGGCCTTGATCAGGAAGCTCTGGGCCACTACCACCTGTTCACCGGCCTTGAGGCCTTCCAGCACTTCGGCGCGTTCGGCGTCGCGGCGCCCCAGCTTGACCGGCCGGGTGTGGTAGGTCTCGCCCTGCTGCACGTAAACCACGTCCTGGTCTTCTGCGGTCTGCAGCGCAGTGATCGGTACCACCACCGCCGCCGATTGGCGATCCACGGTGACCCGCGCCTTGACCGCCGAACCCGGCCGCCACAGACCATCGGTGTTGGCCACGGTGGCGCGCGCGATGGTGCTTTGGCTGGCGGTGGCAGTGCCGGGCAGGACGCGCTCCAAGGTGGTTTGCGCCGTCACTCCATCGCTCAAGCGGGTGACCGTCACCGGCACGCCGGCACCGATGTGCTGGGCGTCGGCGCCGAAGATGTGCAGGTCCACCCACAAGGTGGATAGGTCGGCGACCTCGAACAGCGGCGCGCCCTCAGCCGCCGCCATGCCCACGGCGGCCCTGCGCGCCATCACCACGCCACTGATTGGCGCAGTGACGGTGTAGCTGGTCAGGCTCAGATTGCTCTCTACCGTGGCCAGTGCCTGGCCGGCCCGCACCTGATCACCCACGCCCGCTCGCACGGAGCGGACCGGCCCGGGGAAGCGTGCAGTGACCTGCGCGATGCGCCCGTCAATCGGGGTCAGCAGCCCTTGTACCTCATGCTCATCAGCAATCTCACCTGGACCCGCCGGCGCGACCTGGATACCTGCCGCCTGCGCAGCTTTGGCCGCGATCTTGGTCTCCAGCGGCGCTTCCTCGTGCTCGCCGTGTTCTTCGCCCTCAGCGGCGGCGCCGCCCTCGGAGGCTTCGTTGGGGGCGGACGCATTGCAGGCAGTTAGCAACAGGGCCATGCCCAGTGCGGTCCAGGAAAAACGGCTCATGGGCTATCTCCAAATGAAGCGGCCGCCGGCGGCGTTACAAGCGCCTGGCCGGTCAGTCGTTGAATTTCGATCAGGGCGCGTTGCGCATCCAAGGCTACGTCCAGCTGCTGCTGGGCCATGGCCGTGCCTTCGGACTGCAGCTGTGCCCATTCCAGGTAGCTGATCGCGCCGGCGCGATAGGCGCGCTCGGCAGCCTGCTCGGCCCGGGCCAGCTTCGGCAGTACGTCGCCTTGCAGCCGCGCCACCTCGGCCTGCGCCACGGTATAGCGGCCATGGGCCTCGACCAGCGTGGAGTACAGCGACAGGCCCTTGGCCTCACGCTCGATCGTCAGGACCTCCAGCTCGGCTTCGCCGGCGTGAATCTCCGGCTGTGCACGGCTGCGGCTGCCCAGGGGCATGGACAGGCTGGCCACCAGCGCGGTGTCATCGGACTCCTGCAGGCGGCGCACACCGAGCTGCCAGGACAGGTCCGGCGCGGCCGCCGAACGCGCCAGCTGCAGTCGTGCCTGCGCGATCCGACGGGCGTCGGCAAACTGCGCCAGTTCCGGAGTCCGCTCCAGCTCCTCGGCCAGCGTCTGCATGGATGCGATCGCCGGCAAGACCATGGGATCGGCCGCGGCGACCTCGAAGCTGGGAGCACGTTCGCCCCACAGTGCGGCCAGATGCTGACGAGCGGCGATTCGCTGCTGCTCGGCCCGACCACGGGTCAGCTCGGCCCGCGCCAGCGCTGCCTGCGCGGTGAGCACCACCGATTCGGGCGAAGCACCGGCCTGCAGGCGCTGCCGGGCGGCCGCCACGGTCCGCTGGCGCTGGCCGACATCCACGTCCGCCAGCCGGCGCTGACGGTCGGCGCCAACGACGGCCAGATAGCGCTGCGCCGTCTCGGCGAGCAGATCCAGCCGACCGGTCTCCCGCTGCACGGCCAGCGCATCGATCCGGCTCTGGGCCAGGGTACGACGCGCGTCGAGCTTGCCGCCGCGCTCCAGGACCGAACTCAGGCTCAAGGTCAGCTCGGCGCTGTCCAGACCACGGGCCGCGCCCGTGCCTAAGGCATTTTCGACCTCGGCACCGACCGTCCACGGTGGGCGTTGAACGGCCTGATCGCGCTCGGCAGCGAGCACTGTGGCCCGCGCATCGACCAGGCGCAGCTCGGGATGGGTTTGGGCCACACGCGCGAACGCGTCGTCCAAGGTCATCAAGTCGGCAGCCGCCGCCGGCGTCGTCACCGCGCCGCCCAACAGCAGCCATGCGGCTATAGCCGCCAATCGCACATGCATGGAAGTACTCCGAAGGTTCTCGATATCGACATGGCGCCGGCGCATGCCGGCCGACCTCACCCTGCGATCGGCGGTCGGAATGGCGCGATCGGGTGCGCGTGCGGATACGGACGCGTGTTGGCTTGCATCACCGGCAAATGCCGGCCGATGTCCGCCACGGCCAGCAGGATCTCAGGGGCCGGCACGGCTTGGGCGCAACACAGCACCAGCTGCTGCAGCCGGTGCAGGGCGACGTCTACGCCACGCTCGGCAGCTGGCGGCGACACTGCCGGGCCGCGGTCGGCAGTGGCCAGATGGGTTTGAACATGTAGCTCGCCGACCAGTGCCAGCACCGGCTGCGCCACCAGACCCACGGCCAAGTGCGCCAGCAGGAGCCAGCGCAGGCCAGAACCCAGCCGGCCAAGCCTAGTCATGCAGCCGTCTTGCGCGCGTCGGCACGTGCCCGGCGGGCATCACCCAAGATCTCGAAGGCCTCCTTGATCACATACAAGCCGATCAGGGCGCCGATCACGAAATCTGGGTACGGGCTGGCCAGCCACCACACCAGCAGGCCCGCCAGGATCACGCCAACATTGGCGACCACATCAGCCCGGGTGAACAGCCATGTCGCCCGCAGATGCACCTCGCCGGACTTCAGCGGCGCCAGCATGCGCAGTACCGTCACGTTGACCACCAGCGATAACAGGGCGGTGCCAATCATCCAGCCGCTGACCGGCTCGGCACCGAACATTACGCGGCGGCCGACCTCGACCAACACGCCCACACCCAGCACAAGCAGCACGCTGCCGCTGACCCAAGCGGCATTGGCCTTGAAGCGCGCCGTGCGCCCGATAGCGACCAGGCCAATGGCATAGGCGGTGGCATCGGACAGCATGTCCAGAGCGTCGGCCAGTAGGCCAGTGGAATGGGCTAGCCAGCCGGCGATGCCGCCGATCACGGCCATCGCCGCGTTCAACGCTAGGGCGATCCAGAGGACGCGCCGCTCCTGCGCATTCTTGGCCTCGTGGTGGCAGCCGCAATCACTCATCGGAACATCTCCATTCGCAGGGAAGTCGGGCCCGGGGGGGCCGCTGGCATGACACAGCCGGTGAGGGTAAAGTCCGTAGCTACTACGGAGTCAAGCGTACTACGAATGAAAATCAGTGAAGCTGCCGACGCCAGCGGGTGCCATCTGGAGACCATCCGCTATTACGAGCGGATCGGCTTGCTGCCGCGCCCGGGGCGCTCGGGGAATGGCTACCGGGTCTATGGCCCGGCCGACATCGAGCGGCTGCGCTTCATTGCGCGTGGCCGGGATCTGGGCTTCAGCCTGGAAGAGGTCCGCAGCTTGCTGCAGTTGGCCGGCGATGAGGAGCTTTCGTGCGGGGACGTGGATCGGCTGGCCCGCAGCCATCTGGCCGACGTGCGCGCCCGCATGGCCGATCTGCAGCGCATGGCCAGCGAGCTGGAACGGGTGATTGCCAGTTGCCATGGTGGGCAGCGGGCGGAATGCACGATCCTGTCGACGCTGCGCCAGCCGACCTCGGTGGAGGCCACGCGCCAGTGACCGAACTGGACCGCTCAACTTTGTGGCCCGATCGGCGCCGAAGGCCTCCTTTCCGACAGGCTTGGTGCGCCTGCTGCGCGCAGTGCCAGGTTGCCGCCGCTCGGTTTCCCCGCAGCTATTAGCCGCGTCGCTGCGTCGCGCCCTTGCCAGCTGGCCCAACGACCAAAGCTGCGACATGAAGGCGTTGATGAAGTACGTGGGCTGGTGTGATGGTCTACAACGGCTTCGTGAAAATGGGTCTGGGGGAGATCCGCAACTGGGATAAGGCGTTCATCCTTGCGTTTCGGGCACTTAGACAGGCTTGACCCTTAACGTAGTGAATCCTTGCCGACTCTCGATGAGCACAGCGACAGTCATCGTGGCTGGGATCGGACTGCCCAGGTGGCGACGCGACGGGAGGGGCCGTCATACGGAACGGACGTCGCTCCTTGATGTCCACCGCAAAACGGCAGCAGCGAGCGTGGGTGAAGTCGGGCGGACACTGAGCCCCTCGCAGTGACGGATCGGCGTCTGCAGGTCTAAAGCACGATAACCTCGCATTCCTGTTTTCGAAACAGGGTCGCCCTTGTACACATGCAGCCAATAGATCATCTGCAGGAACTGACCGTGACTGAAGGCGAAGGTATGCCCGGCATTCCTTCTGGCTTCAAGCAGACAAAGGGCGTCACGCGCACGCCAGACGAGCATTGAGAATGACTCCGCGCCGGGCCCATCTATGTAGTTCGGATCGTTGCGGCTCCAGTAGTCCTCGACCCACTGCCTCCGCTCGCCCGCGGTCGTCCCCACGCACCGAGCCGGGCAAAGATAGGTGAACTCGTGGATGGGGAGCTCCTGGACAGTCAGCCCGTATCGCTCTGCAGTAGGGGTCGCCGTTTGAACTGCCCGCAAGTAAGGTGAGCTCCAGACTGCCCCTACTGCAGAGGGGAACGCCGATCTCGCCAACTGTTTCGCTTGCAAATGCCCTGGCCGCGTCAAAGGAATGGTCGCGGGGTCATGTGTTGCAGAGCCAGCATTTGCGGTGCTTTCCGCGTGTCTAATCAGCGTGAGCATTGAGTCTCATTTGAGTTCGTTGCTCCTCTGGACGAGAGTGCGTGCGACACCAATTTTATGCTTATTTCGTGGGTTTACGGCGACCGCGCGTCCGCTTCGAACCCAGGATCAGATTTGCGTTAGCGTCCAAAAAAACGCCCATGTCGCTGCGGCGCTGGAGAACCTTGGCCGGTATCTCCAAGTTCAACTTCCTCGCAAGCGACACGGCATAGCTTACTTGTGCGGAAGTGGGTGGCTTCAGGTCCCAGTCGAGGCAGTCTGCTAGAACAGGCAAAAGCCGAGCGGCAATCCGAGCTGCAAACTCCTCACGCTCCGGTTCATGGGCCAGCCGCAGCCATTGCTCCTGTACCGACTCAAGCACCCCAACTGGCGCATCCAAGTCAAGCAAGAGGTCGTAATCCGGATCAATTAGAAGCAGCGCCATGGCTTTGCCGGCTGATACCTATAGGCAGTCTACCTTTAGGGTGGTAGCTATAGAAGTAGCTCAACGCCAATCCTGTACCCATGCAGGAAGAGAATCTAGCGCTCCGACTTGGGGCAGCCATTCGAACAAGCCGCCTAGCCACCGGCTCTAGCCAAGAGCGCTTCGCCGACGCAATCTCAATGCATCGGGCTTACTACAGTGCAATTGAGCGAGGCGAGAAGAACATCACAGTAGGGACCCTGGTCCGGCTCGCAAATGGGCTGGGGATCAAGCCGTCCGAGATCTTGGCTGCCGCCGGGCTTTAGGTTGGCAGGGCTTTAGAGGGGACTGCGGTCGCGTTTGCTGAGACCGGCATCCGTTCGTGCGAGCAGGCTCAGATGTCAGATCTCTTAGAGCCGACGGCAGAGCCTGAAGAGCCAGGCTCCGGTGCTCCAGAAGCTGGGCGTCTCGACGGGCATCATTACGGCGGCGCGACGCCGAAGGATGGATCCGTTGAGAGCGGCCATCTCCGATCGATTGGAATGCCGACTAGATGAGGAATTTGCGGACGAACTGCTCGAAAGGGCAATCGGCGCTTATTCGGCACGGCGTGCGAGCGGTGAGTAGCGGAAGGCCGGTGCCTCATTGTAACTATGGACGGGCCGCTTCCTGCACTTTCAGGACCAACATGGAGCAGGGCCGGAAGAGGGGAGCGTACGACCGACCGAAGGTCGCACGCTGGCAGTGATACAGGTCTGTGGCAGCTCCCAGTCCTTCAACGTCGTCAACGCGTTGCGTGTTCTCGGCCGCTGGATGCGGGATGGTCACGATTCCAAACCAGTCCTCGGTGGCAAAAGCTAGGCAAGAGTTCGATAACGAGGGGCGCATGAACCCTTCGGCATACCACGTGCCATCGGGCTGGCGCCATCGGTAGCGCTGCTCGCTTGCATCGTCATTGCCCGGCCCAGGTCGTCGCTCGTTTGCTGGCGATGCACTCTGGACGAGGCGTGCATCCCCCCCGGTCTGCGCGCGTGGAGATTGCAGCGACTTTCGTCATATGCGGTGCCGGCAACGGGACAGTCATAGGGGTCCGCGGCACGCTCCCAATGGCTTGATCGGACCGGCGGACTACGGCAAGACCGTGGGCCAACTTGCCCGACCCATGCTGCTGGCGCAGGCGGCACCGCCGCTTGCAGCCACCGCACATGGGCGGACAGGGCCCGCCTGGCTGAGTCGCCTACTCGCGTTCCTTTCCACGGTTTCCCTGTTCGCAAGCTGGGTGCTTCCTTCCCAGGTGCAGAGCACGCGAGGTTGATCGTGCAGCGCGTGCACACGCGCAGTCAAACGCGGTGCCGAGGAATTGGGGCGCAACACCATTCCCACTCCAAGCTTCATCCATCGAATCCTAAACCCAAGCAACAATGCACGGCTGCGTTTGCTCGGTCCGTATCGGAGGGTCAGTCTTTCTTGCGTACCAGCATTACATCAACGCTCGACTCAGGTAGCGCTCCGAGCTGAATCAATCTGTCTCTTGAATCCCGATATGACTCGTAGAACTGCGCCCACTTGCTTAATCCGCCCAACTCGCCGACCGCCCGGATCAACGCAACATGTGAAGAGATAAGCAAGGCAACCTGAGACTCAAGCGCCGAGATAGACAGCTCACGGTCCGCTAGTGCGTTGGCAGCTGCGGCACCGGCCAACTTGGTGGGCCTGCCACGCCACCGGCGAAACTCAGCCTGCCGCTGCTGGTAGCTAGATAGAAGCCGACTACGCTCTATGCTGCGCGTAATTGACGACGCAGCTTTGATCCTTGGGTGCAGTCGTGCGACAGCCCGCGCAGTGATGTCCTCATCCCGAGACAGGAGATCATCAAGTACCAACCGCATTTCCGGGTCGTGGTCAGTGTCGCTGGGGTCAGAGCTTACACTATTCATCCATAACTCCTTTGGGTGTAGCGAGCGAAAGGTCCGGGCCGCTTGGAAATGGCTTCTCTCCCGGCGAAGTCGCTAGAAGTGTCCGCACGCCCGCGAGCCTGGTCTTCGCGTGATTAATCTGATTGATTCGCCCTACGCTATTAGAGGACCTGGCCTCTGCAGCCTCAACAGTTGCGACAAGCTTTAGCTCAAGCGTCTGCAAATGGCGTCTATTCTCAGGTAAATTGGTAGCGGAAAGATGTCTGCAGCCAGAGAAACACTCCAAGTGCTTCGGGCACGGATCTACAGTGAAGCTGTTCAAGCAATGTCCGTAGGGGGTTGCATGAAATCCGTCGGCCTCCGCCTTCAAGAATTCGAACGCAGCAGCATCACCCTCACTGCCCTGAATCTGCTTGAATGCGTTCACGATTGGTCCGCTAGCCCGGCCCAACTGAATCATTCTCGCAACGGTGGAGGCCTTTTCTCCCAGTGTCGTTTCGACTCCATCTGGAAGCTCGAGTTGATCAAGCTCTTCCGCCAAACTCCGATGATCGTACTCGTAGCTCTGAGCCAGGCTGCGACGGTTGAAGCGCTTTGAGATGATTGTATCCGCGACGCCAAGCCTGAAGAGCTCAGTATTCTGCAGATGACGAAGAGAGTGAGAGGTCAGAACCAGCCCCTTGTCCGTTGCCGATTGGCCGTAGCGCTCAAACAGCGTGTCGCGGGACTTTTGCTCGCCTAAGCCACGATTGACTAAGACATCGTCTGGCCTACCAACGGCAAAATAGCGGCTGACATCACAAATTCCCCCGTTTCGCTCCTCGCTAAGCGATCGCTTCGGGTGCAGAAAGAGGAACTCCCATGACGCCAGTTCGCGATCTTCCAGACGAAAAGGCGCGGTATCAGGCAACTTTGAAGCCGCCGCAGCACGTAGGTGACTCTCAAGCTCGCCGATCCTCACGAATGCGGAATGTAGATCGCGCCCGGCACTGCTAAATGAGATGGCATTCCCATCTTCATTCCTTAGTGAGATGGCGCCCCGGTCCCGGCTCTCAATCCCTGCCATCCTGCGAAAGTACATGCCAGCGGCTGCGCTTACCTCCACCTGGGAGTGGATACTCATCTGTTCTTGCAGACGTTGTACCTCAGCGAAGCTCTCCTCCGAGTACTGTCTGCGACACCTTTCTACAAGACCCTTCTTCTGGACCTCACTCAAATTCAGCCAAAATGCATTTCCCGTAAGATACGTGTAGATCTGCGTGACCGGGACCAAGTCACCTGGCTGAAAGTCTGGAAGAAGGCGCCCTGTATCGATCTGCTTCCTCAGGGTATTTCGAAGAGGATCGGTGATTGTCACAGCCCGACCGAGCGTCTCTGCAACGACATCCTCGAACATCTTTGGAACGTAGTGACTTCTCTCGATGAGCAGGGCGCTTTTTGCGTTTTTAGCCCGCTGCTTCTCGGCAAAATGCCGAATCATCAGCGAGTGCGAGTAGCCGCCCAACTCGCCGGCCGGCCGCAACCTTGAGTCGTAGTAGTGTCTTTCTGTACGCCAATCTGCGGGGAGGAGAACAGCCTCGCCAATCCTAAATCCGGTAAGAATCATTATGCGGATAGCTGCGAATCTCAGTTCGTCCATGAACGTCAGAGGCTGCTCGGTCATCACGATCCTGACCAACTCCCAGAACGCGCGGCGCTCTGGCAGCCGCTCCGCCTTCTTGCGTTCCTCAAGCCCGTGCTTGATCTCCGATTGCGATTTTAAGAAGGTGGACCTCCGATGAGCCCGGGGTCGAAGGCGGGCCGATGCCAGGGCAGGGTAGAGCGGCCCCGAATCCGTCAAGTGATTGGTATCGAGCAGATCGTTGATCAGTCCCACGATCAAGTCGCCGAGCTTGCCTGAGGCCTGAATATCTCTTCCGATAGTAACCGCGAGGGCTACGTCGTCAATTGTCGCTTGCCACGGCTCAATCATCGCCAGACAGGTCGCAATCACCCGCAGGGGGCGAACCACACTGTTGGCGACGTGACCTGAAGAGTTCCTCCGAACAAAAAGTTGCTGCATCACTGCGGCTTTGATGAGGTCCTGCCATGATGTGGAAAAGGTCACAGAGGGCAGGGCTGGAAGCCCATTGGAGACACGCACCCCATTTAGCGCGCTCAGCGCAGCGGGATCTGAACAAAAGTGGCGTAGGCGGTGCGTGGGTGCGACGCCGCCTGAGAGGCTTGTCAGATCCCACTCATGGCTTTTAACGGCAGTCCCATTGGACTCAAGGGGAATGCCCCAAGTCACACCGTGCGTTGCTGCCAACGCCATCCCGTGATGAACAAAGGCCTTGAAATGGATGTTCATGACGGCAGCCCCTCAAGCTCGAATACGACTGCCTGAACTTCGGCGATAGTTCGTTCAAGCTGCAAGTACACAGGAGAGACGAAATCCCCACGAGAAGATTCATGAAAGAATCGCGCAACCTCACGCAGATCACTCAGGACCTTCAAATGCATCGGCAGGTTTTGAATCGGCATGAATTTCATACAGCCATAGCACGACAGGATCGGATTGTAGGGGCATGCAGGCTGTCCAGAAGTGCACCCTCCAATGCCGGCAATTGCTACTCCATGAGGCGCCCCCCCGATCTGCTGCGAATCCTTCAGTAGCGCGAGTTCGTCTGCGCTGATAAACCTGTCATGGGCAATGCGAGCAATCCGCTGATAAATTTCCGATATACCAAGTGCGGAATTGACCCTCTCGGCCTGATTAGCAGAGGTTTCGTAGTAGACAAGCGCGGTTGTAGTGTCTGAGTGACCAAGGAACTCAGCCAGCTCATCATGACTTGCGCCGGCATCAACTAGGCGCTGGGCGGCCGTATGCCGGAGGTTGACCGCCGTCGCGTCCAACTCAAGTCTAGTGCGGAGTAATGTGCTGATGTGGCGACTTGCTTCAAGGGCAGATTGGACGCCAAACAATCTTCCGCCACCATCCGCGCCATCCGCTCGAAGTTGACGATCGATTTGAACGACGAGCGGAGTCCATTCGCTTTTCACGCGCCTGACAAGAGGCTTGTAGGCGCTCGATGTACGTTGCTTCACCATCCGAAACGTGATGTACGCGGAGGCGAAGCAATCTGTCGAACCGTGGCGAATCTTTAAGTCGCGTAGCGAGAGCAATGCGATCTGGACGGGGCGCATTCCGAACTGATATGCGCAGAGCAACATCATCGCCTTCCGCGCATCTTCAAACGTAAGTTGCCCTTTAATCGATTCCTGCGCTGCGTCATCCAAGAATCGAACGATCAGTGCTTCGTCATGGGCCGAGATAAAGGCTCTGCCGGATCGAACTACCGCATACTTGTCCTTGAAGGGCAGGGGCAGGGCAGATATCACGTCTTGATAGGTTTCAGACCACTCACCAATTCGATGCTTGCACAGGAGATGCAAGATTGACTTCGCACAAGAGTATGCATCGGTCGGCAGCGCCCGAGAGAAGAAGATCGACCAAAAGGCTCCAACCTCCACTGGCACAAGCGTCAGAAGTTCCGATAGGGCAGAGTCGCCTATAGCCTTACTTCCAAGCACGTACTTTACTGCCGTTGACGGAGCCAAGCCTTGCTCCAGAATGTTCTGGAAGACGTGCTTCATCAAAATTGCAAGCTGGTCCGATAGATGGTCAAATCTAACGTTGATGACTCGACCATCGACGTAGACAGTGAAGACTGGCGCTGTTGTCGGATCACGAATCGTTCGCTGCTTTTCGTCGAACTCGTCGTAGTACCGGATCATCGGAGGGAGCGTGGGAAGCTGGCCTACTATCGAGCAGATATGACGATCGGACGTCGAACGTGCGTTTGTCTTTTTCAGCATGCTTCTCTCCCGGCGAGAGCGTACTAAGGTATCGCCCTCAATACCGCAACCCTTTCATCCAATGCATCGTTCCATACGGTAGAGAGCCGATCCTCAAACACTGCTCTCGCGTACCGAATGGGCATTTGAGACTCCCTGGACCAGCCAAAGAAGGCTCTTAATTTCTGAAGTGCCTCGTCCATTGAGTCTCCCTGACCCAGTAGCTGATTGAGCCTGACCACAGCACAGGTATGACGCAGATCGTGCGGCGTTACAGTCGATCTCCCATTTCTATCAGTCAGCTCTTTGATCACGTTACGAGGCAGGCTAGCGGAAATTTTCGCGAACATCTTTGTGAGGGACTCCGTGGATAAAGGAGTGTTCTGCTGCGTGTTCAGAAGGAAAGGGTGGCTAGGCTTTCCCCGATAGTTCTCAACATAGCACTGCACTATTCTTGCTAGAGAGGCACTCACCGGCAATTGTCGAATCGCGTTGAAGGACTTGATGCTTGGGCGCGAGTAGCGCGAGTCGTCTTCATCGTCTGCGTACTGGTTATTGGAAACATTCAACCAATGGCGGATCCGCTGTTGACGGTCATCGAACGCGCTATTGATCACATCGGCCGATAAGAGCATCAACTCGCCGCGGCGAAGTCCTTGGTGAAGCATCAGCATGAACGCGATGTAGGCTAGCCACCGGCTATGCTCCCTTGAGAACGGATTGGTCCGGGATTCAGGGTCAAGCATCTCGTAAAGGGCTTCGATCACTACAGCGGGAAGAGATCGAATGTGGCTGGCCTGCCTTCCTTTTCTAACGTGTAGCTGGGCGTAGAGCGCAGACAGACGATGAAGCTGGCCATTGATGCGTCGCAACTTCCCGGCGGGCAAATTCGTCTTAGAAAGCCAAGTCACGACCGCGGTCACGAACAGCAGCCCGGTCCTCCAGCGCGATTCATCGGCTGACGTTGGCTCCGTCCGATTTCGGATAGATATGTACCAGGATTCAAGTATTTCAGCGAGGCGGGCTTCGTCCAGATCTCCAAGGGCGTCATCTAAAGAACAGGCGCCGAACAGCCCATCCGCGTGGCGATAAAGGCTCTCCACGTATCTGAGCCGCTTGATCTGCGTCGACACTGCTAATCCAGAGCTGGTCATCGACGCCCAGACCGTAGCCCAGTAGCGGGGCAAATTGTAGCGATCATCAACGATCAAAGCTCCCCGCAGACCGCTGGGCACTTGGGAGCCAGTCAACTGTCTCAGCACAAATATGTCCTGCGAGGGCAAAGCCATTTGTACTATTTGTCAGGCTGCTGTTGCAGTCAAATCATGCCAAGATGCCCGCTGGACGCAACAGCCGTAGAAGTACCACTTTTTCGCATAATGTATATTATGTAAAGCAGTGATCAGCCAGATGGGCTACTACGGCGGCCTGCTCAAACTGCTGCTGGCATCGCTCTTGCCTCTCCGTGGTTCCAAGGACAAAGCGAGCATTGATGCATGTGCCAGTACCTAAGCGGCCCGTTCTCGGGCTGGAGCATCCGCGGCAACTACCTAGTCAGCCCTGACGGTGACCGGATGACCCCGGAACGTATTGCCGGTGTCGCCGGGTTTGCCTCCCGGCGCAAGGCCGAGGCCGGTCAACGAAGAGCCGGTCAGCGCCAGATGGTCAAGGTCGTCGTTGTTGACCTGGTGACAGTCACCGCGAGCCAGGCAGAGCTGTGCGGGGCGTCCCGCTGCTATGCTCGACTGAGAGCAAGAACCATCAAGGCCCGAGCGCTGTCTGCCCGACCGATCCGCCCACGGCTATCCCCGACATCACGCCACTGGCGCAATTGGCAATACCTTGGGCGATCATGTCGCGGGACACATTGGAGGGTCGATCGTGGGCCGCGGCCAGGCTCTGGCTAACGCCCGCGGCCTGGATGGCCACGACCACGGCGATGGCGATGGCGAACGCCGATCCTGCGAGCTCCCATGTCAGGTGTTCGAGGGCCAACCGGCGTGGGATGGGAAAGCCTTCGGGAATCGTGCTCTGTTGACCTACCGTCAGCACGTCATGCCACCCCAGCGCCATCGACAACAGCATCGGCAGGACCAGGGCAAGGATCGGTGATCACAGGCTTAGTCGCGTCTGTTTCAGCACGAGCAGGATCGCGAGCGCGGATAGACCGACGACGCGGTGTGGGGCGCGATCCAATGCAGGTCGAGCATGCTGGATACAAGCGTCTCCCCGCCGCCTGGCGATTGCGGCGAGTAGCCAATCAGCGCGGGCAACTGCGACAGCACCAATGTCACCGCGACACCGCGACACCGCGACACCGCGACACCGAGCATGAAACCGGTCATCACTGCGTGCGAAACAAACCGCACCAAGCGCCCTGCCCTCAACAACCCGAAGAGCAGGAGAAAGGCACCGGTAAGCACCACGAGAATCATCAGGGCACCGGACCGCTGCTCCGGCGCGTAGGCCGAGAGGGCCTCGGCCGCAGTCACTGCGGACGCGCTGGTGGTCGCCACGACCATCAGCTGGCTGCTCGACAGCACCCCGCCGACCGTAGGGCCGATGGCATTGGCGTAGAGGCCGTAAACGGGGTTGACCCCGACCAGGGCCGCGGTAGCCAAGCCGTCCGGCAACGCCACCACGGCATCAACGAGGCCGGCGAGGAGATCGCGGCCCCAAGAGCGTGGTCGTTTGGCCGCGGCCTTCTGCGCACTGTCATGGTGGGCCGAACCGGTCGTGGACATAGCCTTCCCATGTCTCCCTGGGCTGGACGCTGGACTGCCGGCCTCCGCCGCGTCCTTCGCCCAGCCAATGGCGCGTCAAGGACTGCCGGGCTGGATGCTGACCGCCACCGCTTCGGTATAGGAGATCCGCAGGAGGTCGCCGCGCTTCACATTGGGCAGCTTGGCGCGCAGGTCGTCGCGCTCCACCGCAATGATCTGCGTATTGCCGCGCGGCCCCCGCAGGGCGATGGTGTTGGCTACCGGGTCCACGGCGGCTACTTCGGTGACGATGCTGACGGTGTTGGACTGCGCGCCACCCGGCGCGGTGCCCCGGATCGGCACGGTGCCCGCCTGCGCGGTGGTCACGCCCACCGCCTCGCTACCCGCAGGCTGTAGATCCAGGGCCACGGCGGCCGTGTAATCGAGGATGACTTTGTCGCCCACCTTCAGTTGGCTGAAGTTGCGTACGTCCGGACCTGCCACGAACTCCAGGATGGCGCCGTCGGCGCCGGTGATCGTGACCGCACGGCTGCGCGGGTCCAAGGCGGTGATCTGCCCTTCCAATGTCACCTGCGAGGACGCGGCGGTGACCGGGCCAGGCGCCGATCGGGTCGCAGGCGGTGCATCCGCCACAGCCGCCGATGCGGTGCTTGGGCATCCGCTGCTGGCGAGTGCGGCGGCGATGAGCATGACAGAGGACGACAGGGCAAGGACGCGCATGGGTATCTCCAGAAAGGATCCGCCCCCATTGCAGCAGCTGCCCTGCTCCACCGCGCCCGTACAACTACTGGGCGCGCGACAGAAAACATACCGGCCGCGTACGCCAACCAGTCGGATCGCCGCGTCCGCAACTATGCCCCTTCCACTTCCTCCCGCACCACGCACCGAAACCCGATATGGCTGGTGGAGGTATCGATGGGCTGTGCCATGCGCGCAGCCGGGCGATAGCGGCGGCAGTAACTGGGTGCGCAGGCATGCGAGCCGCCCTTGGTGACCCGCCGCGGAATGCGCGCCGCGTCGGCGGGATCCACGCTGCCCTCGGGGTCGCCACCGCGCGGGTTGGTGCTGGTGCAGCAGGCGCGCGGAATGCTGGCGTGGTCCCGATACCAGTCGGTGGTCCACTCCCACACGTTGCCGATCATGTCGTACAGGCCGTAGCCGTTGGCGGGGAATGAACCTACCGGGGCGGTGAACTGGTATCCATCCAGCAGCAGGTTTTCCCACGGGAACTCCCCCTGCCAGGTGTTCGCCAGGTGTACGCCGTCGGGGGCCAGTTCATCGCCCCAGGGAAAGGCGGTGCCATCGCTGCCGCCCTTGGCGGCGAATTCCCACTCGGCTTCGCTGGGCAGCTCTTTTCCCGCCCAGGCGGCGTAGGCCGCGGCGTCTTCGTAACCCACGTGCACCACGGGGTGCTCCTCGAGACCCTCCAGCGTGGAGCCGGGGCCGCGCGGATGCTTCCAGTCGGCACCAGCCAAGTACTGCCACCAGTTGTGGATATTGGCTCTGTCCACCGGGCCCGACGGCGGCACCAGCACAATGGAGGAAGGTACCAGCAGCGCCGGATCCGCCCGGGGATACTGTGCCGCGTCGGCGGCCCTCTCGGCCAGCGTGACGTAGTCGGTCGCCTGCACGAAGGCGGCGAACTGGCGATTGGTGACGGCACGGCAATCCATCCAGAAAGCGTCCACCCGCACCGCGTGGGCCGGCTTCTCTTCTTCGTAGTGATGGTCCGAGCCCATCGTGAAGGTACCGCCGGGTACTCGCGTCATGCCTTCGAAACGTCGCAATGCAGCAGCGTCCAGATTCATGGGACCTCGTTATGTGATCGAGCGGGAATGTGGCCTGTATGTACGTGTTTTTACTGATGCCCCCGGCATGACGGGACTGTAGATTTGTCCATGTCCATTTGCGAAGACTGCCTCTGCGTGACGCTGGCTGCAAGCGGGGACGTAACCGTCCATGTGCGCGAATGTAAAGGAGACTGCAATGACGAGTTCACGGGAACCCAACGTCACCCTGAAGCTGCTGGCGGAAGAAGGGTTCCGGATCGGCCGGCCCATCGGAAACTGAGTGCCGGACGATGGCAACCAGGCGTTCCCTCTCCTTGCTACCTGCCCTTGCCGCCGCGGCGGGAGTGTTCTGTCTCATTGCGCAGACCGCGCAGGCGTCGGGCATGGACCGTGCCCCCGACAAACAGGAACAGGCGGCACCGGCCGCCCAGGCACCGCACCGCTCGCCATGGCTGTTCGTGCCACTGGTCAGCAGCAATCCCAAGCTCGGTACGTCGCTGGGGGCGATGGTGGGCTACATCCACACCTTCGATGCCCACTCCGAGCCTTCCCTGCTGGCGATGCAGGTGCAGCGCTCCAATACGTCGTCGCGCACGCTGGGCCTGGGCGGCAAGGCGTATTGGAACGAGAATCGTGACCAACTGCAGGTAGGGCTTGCCAGCGGCAAGGTCACCAACGATTACCTCGATTTCCTCGGCACCGGTCAGGAAGTGCGATCCAACGAAGACGTGCGTGGCTACTTCCTGCGCTACCAGCACCAGCTCCGCAAGCACTGGTACTTCGGTGGTCAGGCGCTCTACTCCAACTACGACGTAGAAGGCAGCGATCCCACGTCCGTGCAGATCCTGGACGTAGCCGGCCTCACTGGCGAGGTCGCCTCGGGCCTGGGCCTGATCGTGTCCTACGATTCGCGCGACAACACGTCCAACCCGACCCGTGGCGCACTGGTGCAGCTGCACAATTTTGCCTTTCGCGAGGGCTTGGGCAGCGATGCGGACTTCGACGTGGCCACCGGGGAACTGAAGTGGTATGTGAGCACCAGTGGCCGCAACGTGGCCGTGGTGCACGGGAAATGGCGCTGGACCGCCGATGCGCCCGAGTCCAAGCAGAGTACGGTTGAGCTGCGTGGTTACACCCGTGGGCAGTACCTCGGGCGGAACTCCCTCACGCTGGAAGCCGAGGACCGCTACATGTTCAAGCCGCGCTGGGGCGGGAAAGTGTTTGCTGGCGTGTCCTGCCTGTATGGCGACGGCAAGCAGTGCAGCGGCGACAACCTTTACCCCATGGCGGGCGCGGGGGTGTTCTACGTGGTCAAGCCGGAATCGAACATGGTGATCACGGCGGAGTTCGCCAAAGGCAATGGCGACAACCGCGGCTTCTACGTCAACTTCGGGCATCGATTCTGAAGCCGCGACTGGCTGGCTGCTTCCCTACAGAACCGGCGGCAGGGTGAGCGTGCGCTGCCCACGCAGGGCTTGTGCCTGGGCCAAGGCGTTGCGCGCCAGTGCGGCATCACCGCGCCGGTTGTAGACGGTCCAGGCCAACCAGGCCACGCGGAAATCGGCCTTGGCGTAGCCCTCCAGTTCGCCAAGCACCGCCGTGGCTTCCTGTACCTTGCCGGCATCCAGCAGGACCAGGGCGCGCAGCAGGTTCGCCCGCAACCGGTCGTTCGGGCTGCCGTCGCGGTCGGCCACGGCCAGCGCCGAGTCCGCCAGCCCCAGCGCGCTCGCTGGGGCGCCGAAGCGGTGCTGCATCAATGCGATGGCGAAAGTGGCGGCAGGCGCCTGCGCGGGGGGTGCCGCAGGCGGCTGCGGGGTCAGGTGCAGCCAGCGGCGGGCCACGTCGACGTTGTCGGTGGCCTGCACCGCGATGGCAACGTCACCCGTATCCGCCTCCACCGCCGACGCCGGGAGCTGCCGGGCCAGGCGGGCGGCATCGGCGCGGTCGCCGCGGGCCAGCGCCAGCGACATGCGCAGCCGCGTCGTGGCGCCGTGGTCGCTGATGGCCGCCGGCAGTCCCTGCAGCGCATCGCTGGCGTCCTGCAGCGCACCGTTGGCAATGGCCACTCGCGCCTGCGCGGTGAGGATGACACGGATCAGGGTGCCGTCTTCGATCCGGTCGCGCAGGGCCATGGCCCGGGCGATGCTCGCCGCGGCCTGGGCAGGCTGCACCAGCTCCAGTTGCGCCGATGCTTCGGCCGCCAGCGTGGCGGCCAGGTAGTCATGCACCTGGAAGCGCGCGAAGACCTCGTTGGCGCTTTCAAATTCCTGCACGGCCTGCGGCCAGTGGTTGCGGATGCCTTCGATGCGGCCCAGGTTGGAGCCAACCATTGCCGCGGACACCACGTCGCCACTGCGCCGCATGGCCACCCGGGCCAGGCCCAGGTCGCTGACCGCGCCCTCCAGGTCGTCCTGCTGCACGCGCGCCACGCCGCGCCCGTTGTAGGCGTTACCCAGCAGTTCCTGTTGGTTGTTGCCGCCGTCGGCGGCCACCAGTACGTCCAGCGCATCGGTGTAGTGCTGCTGCGCATCGCGGTAACGGGCCTGGCGCAGTGCCACTGACCCCAGGCCCATCATGGCCTTGGCGCGGATCTCGCCCGGCACCTGCATACCTCCGGCAAGGCCGCGGGTGAACAGGGCCAGGGCGGTGTCCATGCGTCCGCCGCGATACTCCAGCTGGCCCTCGCGCACCAGCATCGCCGGCGCGTCACGGGCACCGGTCGGCGCAGCCAGGATCTGTTCGCGCGCCGCTTCCAACTGCCCGGCGTCCAGCTCGGCGTCGATGCGTTGCAGCCGTTCCTGCAGGGGCGTGGGGGCGGCGGCGTGGGAGGGCGCGCGATGGATCCGGCGCAGCCAGGTGTCGGTGGCCACGGCCATGGCCTGCAGGGGAGTGTCGCCCTGCGCTTCCACGCTGGTATCGGACTGGCCGTCGAGCGCGCGCAGCCGAACCCGCCATTGCGTGCCGATGCGTTCGGCGCCCGGCACGATCAGCCAACGCGCGCCGCTGCGTTTGAGCACCGCCTGCAGGTCGGCCTGACCCAGGGACGGGCTGGCACTGCCGTCGATCTGCTCCAGCGGTGCACTCAGGTGCAGGGTCTGTTCGGTCGGCGTGACCTTCAGGGCCGCCCCGCGCAGACGGCCGGCGGCATACTCCATCGCGCCCAGGCGGACCCAGCTGTATTCCGGGCCCGGGGCCTCAACGGCCACCGGCAGCACGGTGACCCGCTCGTCCACCGCAGCCGCCTGCGTTGTGGGAGTTTCCAAGGGGTGCCGCATGAGCCAGGCAACGGCCACGCCAACGATCATCAGGCCCACCATGCCTGCCGCGGCGCGACGGTAGCGGCGATGCCAGAGTGGCGATGCCGGCGGCGAGGAGCCGGAAGCCGGCAGCGGCGTAGCAGTGACTGGCAGTCTCAGGGGAGGGTCGATCTGGGGGGCGACTGGCGCAATCGCGAGCGGCGCGCTTGCGTCCACCTCTTCCACCGGTGCGGCCCAACGGTAGCCGAACCCGGGCACGGTGCGGATCATGGTCTGGCGGTCGCCTGCATCGTCCAGCGCCTTGCGCGCGCGGCGCATGGTCTGGGTGATCACCGTATCGCTGACATCGGCCCTGCCCCACACCGCCGACACCAGTTCATCGCGGCCCACCGCGCGTTCGCGATGGGCCACCAGGTAAACCACGCACTCCAGCGATTTCAGTGGCAGCGCCAGACGTTCGCCCGAGCGGCTCAGCTCACGCACAGCAGGGTCAAGCTGGAACTCGCCGAATCGGTACCGGGTAAACCGCATCTGCCTGGCCTGTCTCATGGCTCCTGGGGGAATACCCATCCTACGACAGACGCGGCGGCGAAGATCAAGGACTGCGCACGCCGAACTCAACGCGTTGCGCGGGGCTTTCCGAGAGGTCCTGGCGGCATTCGAACAGCAGGGTGCCCTGCCCGCTCCGCGTGGCCCGGAACACCCACGACTGCGCACCGCCGATCCGCGCAGGCACCTGCTCCACATCCAGCAGTTCGGCGGCCGGATCCAGCAGCCAGCAGCGGTAGCCGGAGGCCGAAGATGCCGGCAGCTGCACCGCCAGCCACTGCCCGCGCTGCAGGCGTATGGCACGCCCGCTGTCGCGGGGATGCAGGGTGATCCGTGTTGACATCGCAGGAGGGCCGGAACGGCCCTCCTGCGCGCACCAGCCGGAGAGGCCGATCAGCACTACCCACAGTGCGCACGCAGCCTTCCCTGGCCGGGTCGATCGCTTCAATCAGTTCACCTTGACCAGCAGGCGCGCACCGCTGGTGTCCTGGGTCGCGGTCACGGCCAGGTAGTAGTGACCCTGGGCCGGGCTGACCACCGTGATGGCCTGGTTCACGCCCGGGCGGGCCGATGCGCCGGCGTTCTGGTTCGGCAGCGGATCGGCCTCGTAGCCCAGCAGCAGCTGCATTTCACCGCGGCCGCCATAGGTGGTGATGTCGATCCGGGTCTTGCCAGGCGCTACGTCGATCACGTAGAGCTCGCGCTGGCCGGCGGTCATCGGCGGCAGCAGCATGGCAGTGCCCGGGCTGGTGGGGATGCCGTCGATCGGCTGGCCAAACACGCGGGCACGCTCCACCGCAGCCGCAGCGTCCAGAAGTCCGGCACCATTGACCTGGGTCTGCTTGACCGGGAACGGGCGGGCGGTGGCCTTGAGCAGCCCTTCCACCTGCGCCGGGGTCAGCGGCTTGGCCGCCACGCTCTGCATGAGCGCAACTACCCCGACGACGTGCGGGGTGGCCATCGAAGTGCCGGTGTAACCACCATAGCTGTCGGTGGTGGGCACGGTGGTGCCGGCGTTGACGGTGGACCAGATGTAGCCGTTCGGCGAGCCTTCCGTGCCGGCACCGCCCGGTGCTGCCAGGTCCACGCCCGGACCGTAATTGGAGTAGCTGGCGCGTTGGCCGGAGAAGCCGGTGGCGCCCACGGTGACCACGCTGGCACAGCTGGCCGGCGCATGCCCGACCACGGGCGCGTTGTCGTTGCCTGCGGCCACCACCACCACCGTGCCAAGGCTGACCGCCTTGTCGATCGCAGCTTGGGTATCGCTGTCGCAGTCATGCGCGCCGCCCAGGCTCATGTTGATCACTTCGGCCGGGTTCGCATTGTCCGGCACGCCCTCGATATGCCCGCCGGCGGCCCACACGATCGCGTCATTGATGTCGGAGGTGTAGCCACCGCAACGGCCAAGCACGCGCACCGGCACCACCTTGGCGTTGTAGGCGATGCCGGCACCGCCGAGGCTGTTGTTGGTGGCTTCGGCGATGGTGCCCGACACATGCGAACCGTGCCAGCTGCTGTTGCTGGCCGGCTGTCCGGCGGCGCATTCATTGGCCGCGCTGTAATCGCCGATGTCCCAGCCGCCCGGAACGCGCTCGTCGGTGGCACGATGGGAAATGAAGGCATCACTGATGAAGTCGTAGCCCGGCAGCAGGTTGGGCTCCAGATCGGCATGGTGGGTGGCACCGGTGTCGATCACCGCCACCACCACGCCCGCGCCGGTCGCACCGGCATCCCAGGCAGTGGTCACGCGGGCGCCGCCGGCACCGGTGCCGTAGTGCCAGCTCTGGTGGCTGGCCAGCAGCGGGTCGTTGGGGAGCGCGGTGGCATGCATCAGACGGTCCACCTTGACCGAGGCCACGTTGGGGTCGACGGCGATGGCCCGCATCAGGGCTTCGGCCTGGGCGCGGTCCAGTCGCTGCGAAGCACGCACGACATGGCGGGCATCGAAGGTAGCCCGCAGGCTGGTGACCTTCAGGGCCGCGATGCGGGCACCCAGCTGCGGGCGGGCACGGGTGGCCGCGGCGTCCAGCGAACGCTGGCGGGCGGCGGGCTGGATGCGCTCGGCAGCGCCCGCCTTGTAGGCAACAACGAAGCGTGGCGACAGCGTGGCGTCGTCGAGCCCGCGCAGGTCGACAGTGCCGGCGAATGCGGGTGCGCAGGCGCCGGCGATGAGCAGGCTGAGTACGGTACGGCGGAGGGTCATGGGTAACTTCCTGGAGGCATTGAGATCACGACGCCCGCAACGGGCGTCGTGCGTGGTGACGCGGAAGGCGTGGGATCAAAGATCGACGCCGAAGCCGATGCCGGCCGAGCTGTCGTCGCTGCTGAAGGCGCCGCCGATGCTCATCGAGACGCGTTCGCCGATGGCCTTGGAGTAACCGACCGACAGTGCGCTTTCGCCGTTCTGCCAGCCCACGCCGGCCGCCACGCGGCCGCGCGGGCTGCGGGAGTTGGCGGCGTTGATCGCCATGTTCATCATGGCGCTGCTCATCGCCCCCTGGCGGTCCAGACGCTTGTCCTGCTTGTTCAAGCGGGCGTTGACGTCGTCACGCAGGGTGTCGAAGCTGTCGTTCCAGCTCTGCAGCTTGGCGTCGGTGTAGGCGTTGGCGCGGGTCAGCGTCTGGGTAGCGGTGTTGTCGGTGTAGCTGTTGGCCGAGGCCAGCGTGGCCGCATCGCCCTGCTCCATCTGGCCGACATTGGCCGCGTCGGTCGGCGCGGTGCCGGCGGCGACGTTGGTCACGCGGCGCTGCTGCTGGGCGTTGCCCACCGACACCGTGTTGGCCTGGTCGGCCACCGCACCCTGTCCCAGGGCGACGGCGTTGCTGGCCGTGGCGTGGCTGTCCGCGCCGATCGCCACCGCATTTTCCGCCGCCGCATCGACCACCGCGTTGTTGCCCAGCGCTACCCCGTTGGCGGCCCCGACCTGCGCACCGTTCCCCACGGCGGTGTCGTTGCTGTCGGTCGCGTTGGACCCGGAACCCAGGGCGACGCCGTCGCCGGTGCCGACCACGCCGCCACCGGCTGAAGGCGTCGGGTCGACAGTGAAGCCTTCCAGCGCGGTCACGCGGCTGCTGAGACCACTGAAGGCGGCATCGATGGCATCGAAGGTGCTGCCCACGTTGGCATAGGCGCCCCCCTGGAAGCCGAAGCGCGGCGCGCTGATGCCGGTGGCATCGACCGCTGCGCCGCCGCCCAGGGCACTGGCCACGGTATCGAGCTGGGCGCCGATGGTGCCCCCCACGCTGGTCACGATGGCATCCAACTGGCTCTTGTTGACCGCGTCGGTGGCATCCACCGCATCGGCCACGTTGACCACGCGGCGTTCGGCACCGGCGCTGCCGACGGAGACCACGTTGTCGGCATCGGCGGTGGCGTTCGCGCCGATGGCCACGCTGTTGAGGCCGTACACGGCCGCACCGCTGCCCAGTGCCACGCCGCCGCGGGTTTCCACCACGGCCAAGCTGCCCACGGCGACGGCATCGTCGTCACCGGCGTAGCTGTTGTAGCCGCTGGCGATGCTGTTGACGCCGATGGCGAAGGCATTGGTGCCGGTGGCAACAGCGGAGGCGCCGGCGGCATAGGCGTAGCTGCCCACGGCCGTGGCCTGCTCGGCGGTGGCCTGGCTGCCCTCGCCGAAGGCGGCACTGCTGGCCGCCGAGGCCTGGGCGCTGTTGCCCATCGCGGTGGCCCCGACGCCGGTCGCCTGGGCGGCGGTGCCCACCGCCAGTGCCGAGGTTTCGCTGGCCAGTGCGCCAGTGCCGAAGGCGACGGCATTGCTGCTTTCCCCGTCTACACCCGGGGCGGTTTTGGCATCCTGGCCGAAGGCGATGTTGCCGGTGCCGGTGTAGCCATCGGCGTAGGCGTTTTCGCCGATGGCGATGTTGCGGTGCCAGGTGGCGATGGCCTGATCGCCGATGGCGATGCTGGCAACGCCGTAGGCTACGGTCTGGGTGCCGATGGCGATGGCGTCGGCATCGGCGGCCGACGACTCACGGCCGATGGCCACGCTGGAGCGGCCCGCCGCCTGGGCGAAGAACCCACCGGCGAACGAGCCGGACACTACCTTGGCGTCGGTGCTGTCGTAGTTGCGGATCACGCTGCTCGGCCCCGGGTTTTCGGTGTCACGGTCGCCGGTGGCCGCCGCAGCACCCACGGCCGTGCCGTAGTTGCCGAAGGCGTAGGTGCCGCTGCCCAGTGCCGTCGCGCCCAGGCTGGTGGCGAAGGCCTTGCCGTAGGAGTTGCTGAGGCCGCCCGGGCCGCGCGGGGTACCGCCGAAGGCCTGCGCCCAGTCCAGCCAACCACCCACAGCAGTGGAACCGGTACCGAGCGCGTAGGACATGTAGCCGGTGGCAACGGAATACGGGTTGTACGCCATCGCAGAATAGCCGATGGCAGTGCCCGGCCCCCGCACCGCATAGGCGCCGGCACCGATCACGGTGGAGTTCCGGTCACCCTGCCAGTCCGGGCTGAAGGACGGGTACAGGTAGTCACCGCCGGTGCCGGCACCAGCGCCGATGACCACGTTGTTGTTGCCTCGCGAGCGCGCGCCATTGCCGATGGCGATGGAATCGACCGCCGCTTCGGCGGTGGTGACGGTGCTGAAGCTGGTCCAGGAGCCGCTGAATGTACCGCCACTCTTGACGCCCTCAACGGTCGCGCCGTTGCCCAGTGCGATGGAGCCGTTGCCGTTCACGCTGGCGCCGTTGCCGATCGCCATCGAATTCTCGGCCGGGCCCTCGGTAAGGGTCTCCTGCTTGGTGATGATCGCGTTGGCGTCTTCGCTGAAGGTGACCGAGCCGTTGATCGAGCGGACCTTGGCGCCGGTGCCCATGGCGATGGAGTCGCTGCCATTGGCGCTGGCACCGGTGCCGACCGCGATGGAATTGACGCTGCTGCCGGCGACCGCCGTGGCCTGCGAGGTGGTGGTGCTCTGCTGGCTGCCCGGCGGCGTATAGGTGGTGGTCTTGGTGGTGGTGCTGCCGGCATGGACCGCGCCGGCCTGGTTGCCGATGGCGATGCTGCCGGCGGTGGCGGTGACCGCGCGCACGCCGATGGCCGTGCTGTTGTCGCCCACTGCCTGGGCAGCAGTACCCAGTGCGGTGGCGTTGGTGCCCTTGGCCCAGGTGATTTCGTTGGGGTCGACCAGGCCGTCGCCGTCCAGGTCGTTCCATGCGCCCACGGCGGTGGCATGGGCACCGTCGGCGCTGCTGGCCTGGCCGATGGCAGTGGCGCCGTCCCCGGTGGCGGTGGCGGCCGGGCCGCAGGCCAGGGCCTCACTGCCCGGGGCAGTGCTGTCGACCGGTAACGGCGTGCCGGCGTCATCAAGCAGCTGGCAGTTCACGCCGGCATAGGCCGGCAGGGACAGCACCGACAGGAGGGCGGCGGTCAGCGCCGTGCGGGGAAAGGTACGTCGGGTCGGCAACATGGGCGGGCTCTGGGTGGAAAGACCCTAGCTCGCCCCATCCGCACCGGATTGGCATGACACAGTGATGACACGATGTTTAAAGCGCCGTGCCAAGGGGTGACATAGGTGACATCGGCCGCTACCAGGGCTTTGTCACCCCACCCCGGCCCGGTGCCAACCCGCATTCAGGAATGAGGTCGCCCAACGCGCGGCGGCACTGACCCTGCTGGCAGCCTCCGTCGCACGGCCTCCGTGATGCATGCCCCGTACGTGCGGGAGTAAGTTCGTTCCACCCCAGAGGCCATGCCGGGCAGGCGTGCCCGGCATGGCCGTATCGACTCAGTTGCTGCTGGCGGCCGGGTTCTCCATCTTCGCCTGCGCCTTCTCCAGCGCCTTTTTCAGGCTCAGCGTGTCAGCGCCCTGCGACGGCGGGAACGCCATGAGAGATTTCAGATGCTCGGCGATGATCGGCCCGCCAGCGGTCGGTGCCCACATCTTCGCGGCAAAGAACTTGCGCCCGATGTACCCCCATTCATGGGACTGCGGGTCCATTTTCTCCATCGGATCCATGCGCAGGTTGAAGACGTAGGGCACCGACGGATAGTACTTCTCATCCCACCAGCTGCCCTCGCGCTTGACCCCGATGTGCATCTTCCAGTTCTTCACCCGGACCGCCATCAGGTCGGTTTCGTCGTAGTAGAAGATCTCCTTGCGTGCGGAGGTCTTCGACGCGCCTGTCCAGTGGTCGAGGTTGTTGTAGCCATCCAGGTGCACCTTGTATTTGGTGCCGTTCAGCGAGTGACCCTTGAGGAGGTTCTCCTTCAGATCAGGCAGCCCCGCCGCAGCGGCGAGGGTCGCGTAGACATCCTCGTGATTCTGGATCTCGTTCGATACGCTGCCAGCAGGGATCCTGGCCGGCCACTTGACCAAGTGCGGTACGCGCACCCCGCCCTCCCAGGTCGTGCCCTTTTCGCCGCGGAACGGCGCGTAGCCACCGTCGGGCCACAACATCATCTCGTTGCCGTTGTCGGTGCTGTAGATGACGATGGTGTTGTCTTCAACGCCCAGCTCGCGCAGCTTGTCGAGCAGTTGGCCGACCTGCTCGTCGTGCTCGAGCATCTTGGCGCGCACCACATCTTCCTCGGCCCGACCTTCATCGACTGCTTTCTGGATCCACTTCTTTGGCGAGTGCGAGTGGATGTGGATGGCGGTGGTGTTGAACCAGCAGAAGAACGGCTTGTCGCCCTTGCCCACGCGGTCCAGCCAGTCCAGGGTTTTGTCCACGACTTCCGCGTCGAAGGTTTCCATGCGCTTGCGGGTCAGTGGGCCCGTGTCCTCGATCTTCTGCTTGCCCACCCGCCCGAACTTCGGATCGGTGGCCGCATCATCCTTGTCGGTAGCCCAGGCATGCAGCACCCCGCGCGGCCCGAAGGTCTGCTTGTACTCCGGGTTCTTCTGGCCGGGATAATCCAGCTCCTCCGGCTCCTCCTCCGCGTTGAGGTGGTACAGGTTGCCGAACCACTCGTCGAAACCATGCACGGTGGGCAGGAACTCGTTGCGGTCACCCAGATGATTCTTGCCGAACTGCGCTGTGGCGTAGCCCACCGACTTGAGAACTTCGGCCAGAGTCGGATCGCCGGCCTGGATTCCGCGGGTCGAGCCCGGAATGCCAATAGTTGTCATGCCGGTCCGGATCGGCAACTGTCCCATGATGAAGGCCGCGCGCCCCGCGGTACAGCTGGGTTGGCCGTAGTGATCCGTGAAAAGCATCCCCTCGCTGGCAATGCTGTCGATATTCGGCGTGCGGCCCATGAGGCCGTGGGTGTAGGCACCGACGTTCCACATGCCGATGTCATCGCCCCAGATCACCAGAATATTGGGGCGATCTCCTGCGCTTGCGCCTTCGTTGGTCTTGGCGTGCTGGGTCTTGGCTGCCTTGGTCACTGCACTTCTCCCTGATCACATGAGGGTTGGGTGGTCAGTGTCCAGCTTGATGCATCGAGACGCGTCAGTAGTTGTACGCAAAAATGCTACGAAAGTTACGCGCCCAAGTGAGGCATCCGGTCTGGTTCGAAATCACCGCGAGATGTGGATGAACAGTATTTTTACTGGTGTGCCCTCCGCATTGACACGCAGGCATGGCCCGCGCGTCCGCGCCACACTTTCCGGACATCCGCAGCCGCCCAAGGGAGGCTCCATGCGCCACGCCCCTGCCCCGTCAGAATCGCCGCCGCCCTCATCGCTGGCCAACGACCTCGCCCGTGGGCGTACCCATCTGGGCAACGAGCGCACGCATCTGGCGTATCTGCGCACTACGGTGTCCCTGATCGGATTCGGCATCACCATCAACCGGTTCAGCACCTATCTGATCCAGAACGACCAGGCACCGGAAGGCGGCAGGCTGATGCTGCATGACGCAGGCAATGCCGGCTTCGGCATGGTGCTGCTTGGCTTGGCCCTGCTGGTGTGGTCTCTGGTGCGGTATCAGCTGGTGACCCGGGACATCGAGCGCGGTCTCGTCAACCCCCGGCATCGCGCCATCATAGGATTCACGATTGGCCTGCTCGTGATGGGTGGGCTGACGGCGGTCTGGCTGTTCACCAGTTGACCAACATGGCGGCGCCTCACTGGCCGCTGGCGGTCACCGTACACGCCGCGGTGACGATGACACTGCCGCCCACCGGCAGGCTGGGAATGGTCACGCCTCCACCGTACAGGGATCCCGCTGGCAAGGTGCCCGGGCACACCGCCCCGCCGCTGGAGGTGCAGCTGCCTGCGCTGGTGCAGCTCAGCCCGGTCCCCGGGATATCGCTCACTACCGCGTTGTCCACGTCCACCAGACCCACATTGCTGGCCGTCAGTGTGTAGACCACTGTGCCCCCGCTGGCCACCGTGCCCAGATCCGCGGTCTTTACGATGGCCAGGTCCGGATCAACCTGCGCGTTCTCGAAGGTGCATATCAGCGTTGCGCCCGGTAGCAGGGCAGCTGGCGCGATGGTCAGCGTGTTTCCCACCAGCAGACCCATTCCGCCGGTGCCGGTAGTGCTGTCGACACAGCTGGCCGATGCCAGCCCGTACCGGGGGTTGCCCGCCTGCGTCACCGTCACCGGCAGTGCCGGGTTCGCGACGCTTGCGATCAGCGCCGAGGCGGTGAGGACGCCTGGCCCGGTGGTGGTGATGCTGTCGCTGGCCGGATCCAGGTTGGTCATCGCGTAAGTGAAGGTGCCGACACCCAGGTCGGTGCGCGCGGCGAGCTGCACCGTCTGCGCTGCAGCCGGGCCGGCGAGCAGGCAGAACAGCAGCAGGCCGCTGCGCAGGGGGCCATGCAGGCATGCCGCTGGCGGTCGGTGATGACGATGCTTGGCATTCACGGCAGCAGCTCCTGGCAGGTGCTTTCCATTCAGTAGGTTCCCACCATGTTGAGGAACCAGCCCTTGTGGTCGTAATCGAAGTCGGTCAGGTCGTCACTGAATTCGGTGAAGTTGTACCCCACGCCGAGGCGGAAGTTGGTGCCGATGTCGCGATCTACGCCGATCAGGTAGCCCGACTGCACGCCGCCGTCCTTGACGTCCAGCCAGCGGTACTCGGCCAGGCCATGCCACTTCTGCAGCAGTTCATAGCGCACCTGGAGAGCACCGAAGGTAGTGGCCGAATCGAACCATGCGCCGCTGCCACGACCCATGCGCGCCTCGCCGTCACGGCGCGCCAGCTTGGCGCCGTATTCCCAGCGAGTGTCGCGCTTGTATATCCCTTCCAGGGACAGTATCCGGGTCTTCTGGTCATAATCGGCACCCCCCACCTGCTCTGGGCTGGCCAGGTCGTACAGCTGCGTATAGCGGCCGAACAAGGCCCAACGCTGGCTGTTCCACGGGCGGTAGGCGAAGCCCAGGTTGGCTTCCCAGAAGCGGGCGCCGGCCAGTGCGTTGAGTTCGTCGGTTGTGCGCGAATAGTTCAAACGTCCTGCGATCCGCCAGCTCTCATTGATCTTGTGCGTCAGCCGGTTGGTGGTGACCCACTGTTCGCGACGCTCGCCGCCGGTGTCCCTGCGCCATTCGATTTTGCTGCGCCAATCGGTGTCGGCCGAGGTACGTCCACCGCTGACGCTGATGGCACTACGGTCCACATGGCCACCATCGACCGTATCCAGCTCGCCAGACTGCAGGGTGAAGCCAAGGTTCCAGCCTTGGGACGGATAGAAGTCCATGCCCATGGTATGGGCCAGCCCGGATTGATCCGGCTCCTTCAGGAACTGGCTTTCGTTGAACAGATTGGCGCGACTGGACAGGCGCCAGCGCTGGCCCAGCGACCACCCGTTCTGACGGGTGGGATTGAACAGCGATTCGTACTCTGTCGTGTCAGAGGAGTAGCTGTAGGCGCCGTAGAGCGAATGGTCCGGATCGAGCTTGTACTCCGCATCGACCGTGGCCGAATCGCCACGATCGCCGGTGCTGACGTCGGCACCTACACTGGCGCGGTCATCCAGCAGGTAGTCGCCGCCGACCGCCACTGCATCGTTGTCTGCGTAGCGCCCGCCGTCATCATCCAAGGTGCCCTGCACCAGCCCGTACAACTCCAGCGCGGTGCTGAAGCGGTGGCTGTACTTGACCGCGCCCAGCAGGCCAGCGGCGGGATCGTCGCTGCGGCCCTCCTCCACCCGGCGCAGTTCGGCGCTGAGGGTGTTCCAATCATCCGGGCGCCATTCCAATGTCGCCTGGGCCTGGGTGAATTGCTCATCGCCACTTTCGGCTTTGCTGTAACGCGCATACAGGCCCAGTTCGCGGGTCAGCCGTCCCAGCACCTCGGCTCCATACTCGGTGACCGGCAGCCCGGTGTCGTGCCGGGCGATGGAGAAGCCCGGATCGGTTTCCCGCCACCAAGCGCCCGCACTCCAGTCCAGCGTGGTCCAGCCCAGCTCACGCAGGTTGGCGCGCGCTTCCACCGCTTTGGCGTCACCCTCGCGATGTGGGTCGGTGCTGTTGCTGCGGATGAAGGTGAAGCCACCATTGTCGGAGAAGAACGAGGGCACCCCGAAGGATTCGCTGTGCGCGTACTCGAGCTTCACGAAGGTGCCCTTGCCTGCCTGCAGGGTCAGGTCGCCCGCGGCCAGGGAATAGTCCTGGCCGTCACGATTCTCGTCCACGTAGGTCACGCCGACGCCGACGTGATCGCCGAGCCACTGCTTGCCGCGCACCCCGGCAGTGAGCTCGCCGTCATCGAATCCGGATGGGAGCCATTCGTAGTCCACCAACAGGTGCTGTTGGTAGCCGTCCAGCGGCGAATCGCGGGTGAGCGTGGGCATGTTCTCGCGGGTGACCTGGCTCAGCGGCCGGGTCAGCAGCAGCCTGCCCTGCATCTCGTCGATGTCATAATCGGTGCCGCGCTGCAGGGTGATGCGCTTTTCCACCCCCCCGGTGGTGCGGTCGCGGATCTCCAGCACCACCTGGTCCGAGCCGGGCAGGATGTCGGTGTTGCGCAGGTAGTACAGGCTGCCGCCGGTACCGATGAATTCGTTATGGCCCGGGGCGGTCTGCTCCTGCGCACCGAACAGGCGCAGCGTGCTGCGCGGGTCGCCCCAGGGGTTGATGGCCTGCGAACGCCAGCTCAGCGCCCCGCCGTACAGCGAGCGCACGTACTGGGCGTATTCGGTGCCGGTGATGCCGGTGGCGAAGTTGCCCCACAGGGCCTGGTTCTTGTCCCAATCCACACGCACATAGAAGCGGCCCATGCTGTCCACGTCGCGGTAGGTGGTGGAGTCGTCGCCGTAGGTCGGGTAGTACAGGTCCGGGTCCAGCCGGCGGAAGATGTCCTGTGGCCACGCCTCGGTGAAGCCGTCGAACAGATGCTCGATGTCCTGCTCGGTGGTGTCGGCCTGGGCGGTCACAAGATACTTGCCGTGCACCTTACCCTTGGCATAGAACGCCAGCCGGCCGTCGCTGATCACGTCGTCGCTGTAGCGCTCATCGACCGAGAACGGTGCGGTGGCACCGCTGACGTTGTTCTGGGCGATGGTCACGTCGGCCAGACCGATGCCGTAGAAGTACTTGCCGGTCACATCCACGTCCAGCGCGTGGTGCTGCTCCAGCCCATCGCGGCCACCGCGCACGGCGATGTCGAACCGGTGCTGGCCGACGGGCACCAGGTACTCGGCGACGAACTTGCGCTCCATGTCCACCGGGTAGGAGGCACCGTTGATGGTGAGCGAGGTGGACTCGGGGATATCCCGCCCGGTGATGCGGATGCGCGAGCCGTAGATGGGAATGTTCTGCAGGCGCAGGCCATTGGCGGCGAAGGCGGTATCGATCAGGCTCTGCTGAAGCGCCTGGTCGACCCCCAGTGCGGTTCCCTGACTGCGCTCGACCTGGCGGCGCAGCCCGCGCAGCTGGCTGTCGGCTTCGATCGGGCGCACCAGTTGCAGCCGCTGCGCCACGGTCTCGTCGAAAATGCCGTTGTGGCCATACGCGCGCACCACATACAGCAGCTCATCGCCGGCACGGAAGGGTTCTTCGGCCGGCAAGGTGCCATCCCACTCCACTTGGCTGACCGCCGATACCTCGACCGGTATGCGTGCCAGCGGCGCGATCAGGTCCACGTCGGTGGCGCGGTACACCAGGATCTCCATGCGCTCGATGAAATCGCCGTAGTTGCCGCGCACGTAGAACGGCACCGGCTTCTGGATGCGCCCGTCTTCGAAGGCGACCAGCGACGGGGCCGACGCCGAGAGCTCGGGCTGGCCCAGGTTGGGATCCTCGGTCGCCCAGAGCACGCCGCCACTGGGCAGGCGCACGTTGAACCGGCCCGTGGCCACGGCACGCCCTGGCGGCGGCGCGGAGATCGTGACACGACGGTCGGGCTGCAGGGCCTCCGCACCGGACCGCGCGCTGGTTCCCTCGGTGACCGGTTCAGCCTTGCCGCGCGTGCGGATGCGCAGGAGCAGTTCCTCACCTTCCTGGCAGTCCTGTTCACCGCAGCTGACCGGCGGGGTCTGTGCGGGCACTGGCGGCGTGTCCGTCTGCTGCGCGTGCGCGCCGGCCGCCATGCCGGCCAACAGGGTCGCGAGCGCAGCGCTGAGCAGGTGCGGCTTCATCGTGCCTCCCCCGCGCCCGTGCGCGCATCCAATGGCGCGGCCGGATCGGCGCTGCTGTCAACCTGGACCTTGTCGCGCACGGCGGGGCTCAGGTGCGTACGCAGCGCGGCGTAGACCGCTTCAGCACGACGCAGGCCCAGCTGCACGTTGTAGGCCGCCGCACCACGGACATCGGCATGACCGACAATCAGCACGCGCCCGCCGCCGCGCTGTTCCAGCTGCTGCGCGATGCGCTCCAGGAGCGGCTGCATGGTGGGCCGAATGGCTGCGCTGTCGGTATCGAACAGCACCGTGCCCACCAGTGCGCCGCCCTGGTCAACGCCGACCAGCAGCGAGCCCGGATCGTCCACGTCGGCACGCGCGACCACCCGGATGGCCGCGACGGAGTTGCCCAGCGCGCTCACCAATGCTTGGCATACCGCATTGGCCCGATCCAGTGCGAGCATTTCGCTGCCCCCGTTGGCCGCGATCACGATCTCGCCTTCGCCCTGCCCGCGCGCCTGTTCGGCCATCCTGTCGATCACGGGCTGGTAGCGCTCGGCGATGCGGGCGCTGTCAGGCGCAAAGACCACTTCACCCAGCACCATTTCCACCTCACGCTGCTCTTCCAGCACGGTGGCCGGCAGGGTGACCGCGAAATCGAAGCGGGTCGGCACTCCGGGCGTGATCCGGCGCAGCAGCGGATTGCGGGTCACGAACGTGGTGCCGGCCGGCAGCGTGGCCGCGTCCACCTTGAGGATGAAGTTGCGGCCGCGCGTCAGACCACCGCCGGACACACCGACCAGGTGGTAACGCCCGAACTGGTCGGTTTCCATCAGCAGGCCTTCCACCGAGCCGATCCGCACACCGGGAATGCCGCTCTCGTCGATGCCGGCGTTGGCGATCACGTAATCCACGACGTAGCCGCCCTCGCCCGGCATCACCTTGCGGGTCACACTCGGCTGCGCGGCGGTCAGGCCTTTGGCCGCGTCGCCTTCGCGCTGCTGGCGGGCGCTGCCGTCGGCGGCCAGCTGCACGCTGACCCCCTGCCGGCTGCTCAGCACGAAGTCGTCCGTGAAGCGCGGCTCGCGTAGCCGCTGGCGGACCACGATGGTTCCGGCCGGTGCCGCCTCGCTGCTGCGCCCGGCCAGCTCGCCCAGCGCAAGGCCATGCAGCAGCGGCGCGCTGGCGTCGGCCACCGGCTGTGGGCCGTTGCCACGGTCGATGGTGGTCGAACCGGCGATGTAGGCATCGGCGGCGAAGCCGCCCCGCGCCTTGAGCCCGGTCAGCGCGGCGCTGTCCTGCCAGCCATCACCATCGCGGTCATCGAACACGCTGCCGATGATCAGGCTGTCGTCCAGCAGCGGATCGCTGCCGGTGACCACTTCGGCGGTCGCGACGTTGGACGCCGCCTTGTCCGTGGGCGCGAAGGTCTGCGCCCGGTTGATCAGCGTGCCCGGGCGCACGCCGGCGCCCACCCGCATCAGGTAGGAAATCCGCGCGGTGTTGCCCGCCGCGATGTCCAGGTCGTTGATGCGCAGCGGCGCGCTGCCGCTGGCGGTCACCGAGTGGTCGTCATCGTCGCCCTGCAGCGAGCCCTCCACGTAGGTGAAGCCCGGTGCGGGGGTGTCGATCAGGTAGCCGTCAACCAGGTCGATATCGCCCACGTTCTGCGCGGTCAGCGTGTAACGCACCAGGTCGCCCACCTTCACCTCGCGCACGTTGGCGACCTTGGTCAGGCGGATGTCGGCCGGCGCGTTCTCCACCGCGATGACCGCCGCTGCCGTGGCCGTCGCAGTGGCCAGCCCGGCACCGGTCGGCTGCCCGCTGGCGAGCACGGTGTTGGTCAACTGGCCGCCATCCACGCCGGCATCCGCCTCGGTAATGGTGTGGTCATAGCTGGCGCAGGTGGCGCTCTGGCCCGGGGCAAGCTGGGTCGGGGCGCAGCTGAGCACGGTCGGGGTGCCGCCCTGCAGGGTGTCCTGGATCACCAGTTGGTCCAGGGTCACGTTGCCGGTGTTGGTGGCAGTGACCGCGTAGGTCACCACGTCATCGGCGTTGCCCTTGCCCGGGGTGCCTCGGTCCACGCTGAGCGTGGCGGTCTTGGTAGTCGCCAGCGCCGGCCGGCGCACGATCGGCAGGTTGAGCACCGGCCGGCAGCGCGCATCGGCCGAGCCCGGCGGGCACACCGCCGGCGGCAACGGGCTGCCACCGGGGCCCGGCTGCGCGGTGATGGTGGCGATATTGTCGACGGTGCCGGCATCGGTATCGGCCTGGGTCACGACATAGGTGCCGGTCAACGTGCATTCGCCGCCGGGTGCGAGGCTCGCGCAGACGATGCGGTTGGGGGTGATCAACGGATCGTCGATGGTGACATCGCTCAGGGCCACGTTACCGGTGTTGTTGGCGGTGACGCTGTAGGTCAGCGTATCGCCGGTGCTCACCTCGCCACTGGGATCGGTGTTGCCGGTCAGGCGCTTGGTGGTTTCCAGCGCGGGCTGCTCGACGATGTGTTCGGTGCTGCACTGCACGCAGGTGGGATCGGGATCGCCGCCCGGCAGGTTGGTCGCGCTGACCACGTTGTGCAGCGTGCCGCTGGCATCGGCGGCCACGGTGGCGGTGTACACCAGCGGATAGCTGCCCGGCAGCATGCCGATGGGCAGGATGCAGGCCAGGTTGCCGCTGCAGGTGTAGGCCCCGGCGGCAACCACGGTTACCTGGCCGAGCCCGGGGTCGAGCTGGTCGGTGAGGATCAGCGGCTGGGTCGTGGCCGAGCCTGCGATCACCGTGGTGACGGTGTAGGTGATGGCCTGGCCCTGCTGCACGAAACTGCCGCTGGGTGGCGTGGCGCTTTTGCTCACCGTCGCGGTCGAGGGCACCACGGGATGCTCGGTGCTGCAGCTCTGGCAGATCGGCGCCGGATCGATGCCGGGTGGTTTGTTGGGCACCACTGCATTGCGCAACGTGCCGGTGGCGTCGGCATCCACGGTTGCGGTGTACACGACCGCGTAGGTACCCGCAGCGGTACCCACCGGCAGAGTGCACACCAGCGGATTGGCGGCATTGCAGGTGTAGGCACCGGGGCTGGTGACGGCCACGAAGCTGAAGCCATCGCCCAGGGTGTCGGTCAGCGTGAGCGGCTCGTGCAGTTCGTTGTTGGCGACGATGGTGGTCAGCGTGAACTGCACCACGTCACCCGGTGCCACCTGCGTGCCCGATGCCGGTTGGGCGCTCTTGTTGACGGTGATCGCCGCCGGGGTGATGGCCGTGGGCGTGGTTTCGCTATCCGTGGCCGTGGCATCCGGCGCGGTGCCCGGTGCATCACCAGTGGCGGTGGCGGTGTTGACCACCGACGTGGCCGTCTCGTCGGCGAACGTGATGGTGTAGGTGTTGTTGCTCGCCGCGCACGTGGTCGTCGTGCCCGGGGGCAGCGCCAGCACGGTGCAGCCCAGGCCTGGCAGACGTGGATCGACCACGGTCACCGGCGCCAACAGCACATTGCCGGTGTTGGTCACGCTGAAGCTGTAGGTGATGACATCGCCCGCGTCGCCGGTGATGCCATCGCCATTGCTGTCGGTCACGCTGGCACTTTTGTCCAACGTGATCGACGGCAGCTGCGTGGCGGTGATCGTCACGCTGTCGGGCGCCGAGGTGGTTGTGCCGTCGGTCGCGGTCGCGGTATTGGTCACGCTGCCCAGGTTGAGGTCGAGCTGGGTGACGGTGTAGCTGGCGGTGCAGGTCAGGCTGCCCCCCGGGGCCAGGCCACCGGCAGGCAGCGCCGGGCAGCTCACCGTGGCGGGTGCGACGATGCGGTCGTCGGCAACGGAGATCGGGCTGGTCACCGTCACGGTGCCGCTGTTGGTGACCAGGTAGGTGTAGCTGAGCACGTCACCTACCGCTGCGTAGGTGGGCGTGCTGCTGGCCTTGTCCAGCGTGAGCCCCCGCTGCTGCTGCACCGGTGTGATCGTCGGCGGCGACGGTGTCTGCGGGGTGGTATCGGAAATGCCGCTGCCGATGTTGAGCACCTGGCCGGCATCGACGTCAGCCTGAGTGACGGTGTAGGTGCCGACAAGCACACAGGTGGCGCCCGGCGCCACGCTGGCGCAGGTGGTGCTGGACGGTGTGATCTTGTTGTCGCTGATCACCACGTTGGTGAGCGTGGTGTTGCCAGTGTTGGTGCCGGTCACGGTGTACTCGATGACGCTGTTGAGCACTGCCGGGGTGGGCGCGTTGCTGACCACTTTGGCCATGCCCAGCGCGGGCGTCTGCACGCCGGTGACCGTCACCGAATCCGGCCCCGATGCCACGCTGCCGGAGGCCGCGGTGGCGATATTGGTCACGCTGCCGGCATCCAGATCGGCTTGGGCGACGCTGTAGGTGGCGCTGCACACCAGCTCGGCGCCCGGTGCCAGCCCGCCGGCAGGCAACGCCGGGCATGCCACGGTGTTGGGTGCGGTGATGCGGTCGTCGGTCACCACGATCGGCACGGTCAGGGTCACGTTGCCGGTGTTGGTGACCCGGTAGCTGTAGGCCAGCGTGTCACCCACGCTGTCGTAGCTGGTCGTGGTGGTGGTCTTGTCCAATCCCAGCGCGGGCTGCTGGCTGCCGGTGATGGTGACGGTGGACGGCGCCGAACTCACCACACCGGACTGCGCCGTGGCGATGTTGGTCACGTTGCCGGCATCCAGGTCGGCCTGGGTCACGGTGTAGGTGCCAGTGCAGGTCACGCTGGTGCCTGGGGCCAGCCCGCCAGCGGGCAGCGCCGGGCAGTTCACCGAGGGAATGCGGTCATCAGTGATGGTCACCGGATCGGTCAGGGTGATGTTGCCGGTGTTGGTGACCAGGTAGCTGTACGGCAGCACTGTGCCTGTCGCATCGAAGCTGGTGGCAGTGCTGCTCTTGACCAGCGCCAGGGTACGGTTCTGCACCGCATTGATGGTCGCCTGCGCTGTCACCGGACTCACACTGCCCTGCGCCGGCACCACGCTGGCACTGGCGGTATTGGTCACGCTGCCGGCATCGAGGTCCGCCTGGGTGATGAGATAGGTGCCGGTGCAGGTGGTATTCGCGCCTGGTGAGAGCGTGGTGGCCGGGCAGCTCACGCTGGCGATGCGGTCGTCGGCCACGGCCAGCGTGTTGAGGGTGACGTTGCCGGTGTTGGTCACGACGTAGCTGTAGCTGATCGACTGGCCAACGCTGGCGTAGGTGGTGGGTGCGGCGGTCTTGGCCAGGGTAAATGCGGGACCGGCGGCCAGCGGCGTGGTGGTGCTGTCGTCCCCCGTGGCATTCGGCCCCGACGGCGGCGTGCCCTGCCCGGTGGCCGTATTGGTGACCGATCCGGCATCCATGTTGGCCAGGGTGATCGTGTACACCACGGAGGAACAGGTACGGCTTGCTCCCGGTGCGAGCTGCCCCGGTGGGCAGGTGATCGGCGGCATGCCGGGCAGCGGATCGGCCACGGTGATGTTGTCGAGCGTGACGTTGCCGGCGTTGGTGACCACGAAGCTGTAGCTGATCGTGTCGCCGGCGTCGGTGACGCTCGGCAATGCACCGCCGGCCACGGTCGGGGCGCCGGCCGTCTTGTCCAGCACCAGAACCGGCTGCGCCGCCAGGGTGACCACAGCCGAATCGGGCGAGGAACTGACGCGGGCGCTTGCCGGTGGTGTGCCTTCGGCGGTTGCAGTGTTGGTGACGGTGCCGTTGTCCATCTCGGCCTGGGTGATGGTGTGCACGCCGCTGCAGGTCGCCACCGCATCCGGCCCGCTGGCGGTCAGCGTGGTCTTGTCGCAGGTGGCGGCGGCGTTGAGGTTGGTATCGATCACCGCCAGCGCGGACAGGCTCTGGTTGCCGGTGTTGGTCACCACGAAGGTGTAGGTGATGGTGTCGCCGGCGTCGGTGACCGCCGGGTCCAGCCCCAGGTTGAGGGTCGGGGTACCGGCGGTCTTCTCGATCTCGAGTGACTGCTGCGGCAGGGGCAACGCCACCTGCGCGCTGGCCGAGCCACTGATCACATCGCTGCTGGCCGTGGCGGTGTTGTCGATCGTCTGGTCGCCCCCGCCGTTGGTATCGAAATCAGCCTGGGTGGTGATGTAGGTGCCCTGGCAGGTAATGGTCGCCGCCGGCGCCAGCGCCGCCACCGGTATGGCAGGCGTGCACGACAGCGCCGGCAGCATCGGATCGGCGACGGTGACGTTGGTCAGGGTGCTGTTGCCGTTGTTGGTGGCGGTGAGCGTGTAGACGATGGCATCGCCCGGGCTCGCCACTTGGGCGACGTTGGCCACCTTGGTCAGGCCCAGCGCGGGGCTGCGCACCACCGGGATGTCCAGCACGCCGGTGCGGCTGATCGCGCCGGCGGCCTGCGAGGTGCCCGTGGCGGTGGCCACGTTGCTGATCGCGTTCAACGTGTCCAGGTCCGCCTGCGTCACCACGCGGGTGGTACCGGTGCACGCCACGTCCGCGCCGGCACCACCGAACACCAGCGTCTGCCCCGGCGCCAGGTCGACGCTGGGACAGGCCAGCCCCAGCGCCGGGTCGCTCACGGTGACGTCCTCGAGCGTCACGTTGCCGGTGTTGCTGACGGTGAAGCGGTAGCTGATCGTGCCCGGTGCCGTGATGGTGGCCACGTCGGCACTCTTCACGAGGGTCATCTGCGGGCCGCGCACCGGCAGGTTCACCTGGTGCTCGCCGGTATCGGTGACGGTCGCGCCGGCCACGGGGGTGTCCGCCACCACCGTGGCCACGTTGTCGATCTGGCCATTGCCCGGCAGGCTGTCGCTGCTGCCGCTGTCAATATCGGCTTGCGTCACCGTGTAGACGATGCCGGTGCAGCCGCTGAACACCACCAGCGCACCCGGTGCCAGGCTGGACAGCGGCGGGCACGACAACGACGGCAGCATGGGGTCTGTGATTACCAGATTGAACAGCGTCACGTTGCCGGTGTTCTGCACCGAGAACGTGTAGGTGATCGGCTGGTTCGGCCCGCCCACCGAGGCCACGTCCGAGCCCTTGGTCAGGAAGATGCCGGGCGTGCGCTGGGGCAACGCGACATCGGCACTGGCCACATCGGTGACCGTGATCACCGGGCCCGCCCCGATCTGATACTGGGCCGTGCCGGTGACCTCGTTGTGGATCACCTGGGTGTCGTTGACCGGGTTGCCCTGGTTGTCGATGTCCGACTGCTGCACGGTGTAGGTGTTGCCGGTACAGCTGAAGTCTGCGCTGCCGCCGGGTGCCAGCGTGGCAATGGTTGTGCATGACAGGCCGGTACCCAGCAGCGTGTCGTCGGTGATCTGCAGGTTGGTCAGGGTGACGCTGGAGGGATTGTTGACCCGGAACGTGTAGCTGATCGGGTCGCCCACCGCGCTGACGGAGGTGCGGCTGGGAATCTTGATCAGCTCCGGTACCACCGTGCCGTGGTTGATGATTACCGTGCTGCCGTCGGTATCGGTGACCGGCGAGCCGTCGTAATCGCCCGCCGCGGTGGCCAGATTGTTGATGGCATTGCCGCCGTCGATATCGGCCTGGGTGACGGTATAGGTCGCCGAACAGGTCGAGATTGCGCCCGGGGCCAGAGTGAACGGCGCCGGTGGCGTGCAGGTGATCGCGCTCAAGCCCGCCTTCGGATCGACCACGGTGACGTTGGCCAGGGTGACGTTGCCAGGATTGCTCACCGTGAACGTATAGGTGATCACCTCGCCTGCCGTGCTGACCTGGGTGGGACTGGCAGACTTGTCCAGCACCAGCTGCGGCGCCGGCGGATCCAGCGGCACGCTGGAGGTGGCATCGCCGTCCACGCTGCCACCACCGGGCGCCACCGCTGTGCCAGTGGCGGTGTTGTCGATATCGCCATCGCCACCGCCGCGGTCGTCGATGTCGGCCTGGGTGATGGTGTGGGTGTTGCCGGTGCAGGCAATGTCGGCCGGCGGCGCGGTACCGAAGGTGATCGATTGACCCGGCGCCAGCGGGCCACCGGCCGGGCAGCTCAGGCCCGGCAAGTCCGGATCGGCGATCGTCACGCTCTGGATGGTGGTGTTGCCGGCGTTGGTGACCGTGAAGGTGTAGCTGATCACTTCACCGACGCTGCCCGTCCCGTTGCCGTTCGCATCCGCCAGGTCCGGCGTCTTGGTGAACTCGGCCACGAAGTTGCGCGGCGGCAATGCAGTGTCGACGCTGGTGCTGTCGACGACTGCGTTGCCATCCGGATCGGTCCCCTCGACATCCGCGCTGTTGGTGATGACATCGTCGTTGATCCCGTCGCCACTGCCGACGCGGTCGATGTCGCCCTGCGTGACGGTGTAGCTGCCCGTGCAGCTGAGCGTGGCTCCTGGTGCCAGGGATGCAACAGGAATGGCCGGGGTGCAGACCATGTTGCCGGCAATCAGCGGATCGACCACGATCACGTCCGTCAGCGGCACGTTACCGGTGTTGGTGGCGGTAATCGTGTACGGCACCAGCTGCCCCGGTGCGGTGACGCTGGTGACCGGGGTGGTCTTCTGTAGATCCAGCGTGGCGCGCGGCACGAAGGTGTTGCTGTAGGTGCAGGTGATGGTGCTGCCCGCGTCGGCGATGGCAATGAGCAGGCCGTTACCGGGAGTGGTGTCGGTGCCATCGCAGCTCACGCTGCTGGTGTAGTCACCACTATCGCCGCCCGGGAAGCTCTCCGTGCCGAGTCCGCCGTTCTCCAGGGCGTAGACGGTGACCGGCCCGACCTGGTCCGGCCCGGGCGAGGTCGAGGTAAAGGCCGGGGTATTGTTGGTGAAGCCGGTGCTGGCGGGAATCGTGACCGTGGTGGGCGGGCCACCGCTCCATACCTTGCGCACGATCAGTTCAGCGCTGCGCCGGTCGTTGACGTAGGTGCAGGTCATCGGACCATCGTCGGGCCCCACCGTGAGCGTACCGGTGGTCGGATCGTTCACGACCAGCCCGCTGGTGTTGGTGCACGACAGCGTGGTGGTGTAAAGGTTGGAGGTCACCGAGCTGAACGACTCGGTCAAGCTGATGATGTCGCCTGCATGCACGGTCTGCGCCGTGCCGGTATCGGTCTGGCTGGCGCCCCCGGTGGCGGTGGACGACAGCGGCGCCAGGCCAGTGGCAACGAGGGTCACCTCGTCATTGGGCAGCGCGTTGAGCCAGGTCTTCTGCAGGGTCAGCGTGGTGGCGGTGCGGGTATTGGTGTAGGTGCAGATGATCGGCGTGGCCGCGTCGGCCGGGGTGATATCCAGCGTGTTGGCGGCCTTGCCGTCGGTGCCGCCCAAGCTTCCGCCTGTGCAGCTCAGGGCCACCGCGTAGTTGGCCAGCGCCGCGCCGCTCATCGTTTCGGCCGGAAGGGTAGCCTGTTCGCCCACGAACACCGGCACGGTGGTGCTGTTGGCACCGATCGAGGCGGTGGAGGTGAAGGCGTTGGTATTGTTCTGCAGCCCGCTGGTCGCGTCGAGCTGGGCCACGTCGCCATTGCGGCTGTCTGCTGCCCACTGCTTGACCAGTTGCAACGTCGTCTGCGGACGCGTGTTGGTGTACGTGCACACGATGGCGCTGTCGCCCTGCCCCACGCTGAGCACGGCGCCGCTCAGTCCGCTTGTGCCCGTGCAGGTGAGCGCGGCGTTGTAGTTGGCTGCGTTGCCCGGCACTGTGAACGACTCGGCCAGGGTAATGGTCTCGCCGGCATACACCTGCACAGCCGCAGCCGTGTCGATCTCGGTGGCGCTGTCGGCAGTGGAGGCCAGCGTGATGGGCGTGGTCGTGCTGCCATTGGCGGTCACCGTGACGGCTTCGCCGACCGCCGCATCCACCCAACTCTTCCGCAGGGTCAGGCTCACCGCCCTGCGCGCGTTGGTCTGCGTGCACGTGATGGCGGTGTCGGCCGGGTTGATCGCCAGCGTGGTGCCGCTCAGCGGCGTGGTGTTGCCGCTGCAGGCGAGCGTCGAGTCGTAGTTACCCGGGTTGCTGAGCACTTCGCTGATCGTGCCGCTCTCTCCAGCAAACACGTTCACGGCAGAACCGGTCGTCACGTTACTTCCGCTGGAGGTGGACACACCACTGCTGGCAGGGTTCTCGAATCCACTGCTGGTCACGGTGGCGGTGTCGCCCGGAAGCCCGTCGACCCAGGCCTTTGCCAGCGTCAGGGTCGCGCGTCGCCGGGTATTGGTCTGGGTGCAGGTGATGGCGGTGTCGTCCGGCGAAACTGTCAGCGCACCACCACTCAGTGGCAGCGCATTGCCTGCGCAGGTCAGCACCGCGTCGTAGTTGGCGGCATCACTGAGGAGCTCACTGATCGTCCCGGTCTCGCCGGCGTAGACCGTCACCGCCGTGCCCACCGTCACGTTGTTGCCGGTGGAGGTGCTGGCGCCGCTGGTGGCGTTGTTGGTGAAGCCGGCGGTGGACACCGTCGCCGTCTCCCCTATCCGTGCATCGACCCATTGCTTGGTCAGCGACAACGAGGCCTGCCGGCGCGTGTTGGTGAACGCACAGGCCACGCCGCTGTCGGCAGGCATGGTGAAGGTAGCGCTGCCGCCCGCACCCGATACGGGCACGCTCGCGCCGTTGTCGGTGCGGGCGCACGCTGCCGTGGTGAGGTAGTTTCCGGCGTCGCCGGTGCTGAAGGTCTCCACCAGGGTCACGGTCGCGCCGGGCGCAGCGCCTGCCGTGGCCAGCGTGGTGATGCCCCCATCGGTGGAACTGCCGCCGCCCAGGACAATGACGCTGCCGGCTGCGCCGCTGATCGCAAGATCGACCGCGTCGCCACCCGGGCCATTCACCCAGTTCTTGCCCAGGCTGATGGCCGGGTAGACCGGATGCTGCGTGCTGCATTCGGCGCCAGTGGTGCAACCCTGGCCACCGGATACCGTATTTCCCACCGAACCGGTCGCCGAAGCGTCCACCTGCGCCTGATAGGACCACGCGTACGTGCCCGGTGCCGACCCTGCAGGCAGGTTGCAACTGATGGTCTGACCACTGCCGGTGCAGCCTGACGGCAACGATCCCGCGATCAACGTAAGGCCCGGCCCCAACACGTCGGTGAACACCGTCGGATCGGTCGTAGTCGCGCCCGTGACGGTGGCATTGAGATTGAAGCCGACCGTGTCGCCCGCCGCGACGGGTTGCCCGCTGGCCGGACTGCCGGCCTTGCTGATGGTCACGGCGTAGACGGCGGCCTGCACGGTCGACGTATTGTTACTCGCATCCGCGTCGGTCATCCCCGCCGGAGGCTGGATCTGGGCCCCGTTCTGCACTGTGGTCTGCGCGGCGACCGGCTCGCCGCAGGCAAACGTGACAAGCAGCGCAAGCACCAACGCCAGCACCACGCCGTCAGTGCGCGTCCAGAGCCGATAGCCGTGCACGCCAGGCTCACCCATGAACCCACCTGACAAGGCGAAGCAGTGCCGGCGGAGGTGCTGTAATGGCGCGCTGCACTCGCCCAGCCCGCGGGTGCTGGTGCGCGCTGGTGGCACCCGCGGTCATCTGGGATAGAGCAGCGTGACGGTAAACCGAATGCCCCAGTCAGGACCGCCAGCGGGCGCATCCAGATAGGCACGCACACCGCCTTGGTAGCTGATCATCTGACTGCCAAGCCGGGTCACTTTCGAGTACTGGATGTTCAGTGGCAGGGTCCACTGGCGGGCCTTCCAGTCGTAGGTAGACTCAATGTTGAAGGCCAGGGTGCGCCCGCCCGAGAATGCCTTGGCGAGGAACGGCTGGACGAACGTGTTGCTGATGTCGCGCCGGCGGGAGCCGCTGCCGGCGATGTCCGAAATGTGGTTCACCAGCGCGCCGTAGGTCCAGCTCGCGTCCTGCTTGAGCAGCACGAAGGTCGGGCCGGCGCCCCAGGTGTCGGCGCCCAGATCATCGGTACCTGTGGGCAGGAGCAGTGCCGGACCGATGCCCCAGACGATGCCGGAAGGGCCGGTTCCCTTCGGCGAGAAGAAGAAACTCTGGGTGAGGTCACCAAGGCCCGCCTGGTCAGTGCCCCGAATCACGTTATTCTGGTAAGCCACCGGAAGAATGGTGCGGGAGATGACGTTCCACTCCGGGGAGATGGAGAACGGCGCGACAGGCTGGATGTTCAGCGTATGGCGATAGCCATCGTTCGCATAGCCGTCGTCGTAGTTGTACTGCAGCGGGACGCTGATGAGCGCTGCAACGGGATTGGACAGCTTCTTCGCCAGGGCATCGGCATCCTGTGCCCACACCGGCTGGGACAGCCCTGCCAGGGCGGGAAGGATGACGGCTGCACCGAGCAACGGTCGAAGGCGCAGAGCGCGAGCAGCGCTGGATGAGAACGGCATGGCGGACACCTGTCAAGGCGTGGGCAGACCCACGGAGCGCTGGAGATCGAGCATGGGGTCCTGTGGCACGTTGATGCCGCCGGTACTTGGCAGATCGAGATCCAGGACCAATCCCACGGCCAACGAGAACAGCAGGAGCAACAAGGTTGTCGACGTCCGCTGGCGGGCGCGCTCATAACCAAGCAAGCCGGCGGCAAACACGGCGAACAGGAACAACATCCGCAGGATGCGGTGTGGAATGTGATCCTGGCGGGCCGCGAAGCGCTCCCCGGCCAGATCGATGGATTCGTTGGTGGTGGTGACCATCAGGCTTGCGCGCGGTGTATCCCGAAATGAGGCGGTGCCCGCCATCACGGCGCCCCATAGCTCCGTCTGCAGCGAGGTGGTGCGTGCGTACTCTTTCACCTCCTCCTGCGCGGTCTTTGCCTTGGCGAAATCCACGCGTGCATCGATGTATCGGCGCAGCACCGCGCGCACCCGCTCGGCGTCGGGCATTTCCAGCAGGTCCGCCCGCAGCCAGGTAGTACCCAGCGCGTTCGCCTCATGCAGCACCAGCGACCTGCGCTCGTCGTAGCGGCCAAGTGCGAGCGAAAACGTGAAGCCGATAAGCAGCGCCAGCAGGCCCAGCACGGTGTTGGTCGAGAACGAGTCGCCCTCATCGGCCTCGGTGGGTACAGCCTTCCGTGATTTCCGCAGGCTCTGTCGGGTGCGCAGAAAGGCCCCCAGTTCGCGGGCAGCCAGCAACGCCGCGAAGAAGATCACGGTGAGCAGCCACAGCGGAACGAAGGATGAGCTGCCTGGCAGATGCATGTTCCATCACCAATGGGTACGCGGGGTTGAGTTCAAGGATGACCGACCGGTGCAGAAGCTGCTTCGGTACTTCTACCGACCCTCGCCCAGTGATTGATGCATGCAGGCGCGGGCACCGACCGCCTCCTCGCGATGCCACACTTACGACGTTTTGCCTTACGCGCTTCCCGAGGCGGACGACTCCGTACGCCGGCGCCACTTGATGTAAGGAATGGCCAGCAAGGTCACTACCAGCAGGTACAGCACGATCGTGGCGGCCAGGAATGGCTCGTCCGGAAAGTTGGTCTTGGCAATAGCCAGCGCAATCGCGGGATGGCGACTGGCCGTGGACAGGGCCAGCACAGTCTGGCGCTGCGCTACCGCCCCGGCCAGCAGCTGCCCCACGGCCAGGCCGATGATGATGAACGCCACGATGGCCAGCAGGGTGCCGCTGTGCAGCAGGTTGACCACGATCGGCATCGCAGCGAACAGGACCGGCGCAGCGGCGGCCAGCAGCAGCACCAGCGATGCCAGCTCGATGGGCCGGGCCAGCTTCCTGGCAAGCGCCGGCGCCACGATACGGACCAGCATCCCCGCCAGCAGCGGCAGCACGATCATCACGAAGATGATTCTGGCAATCGACTTCGGCGGCATGCCGAAATCGCGGTCGAAGTACGCCCCGAGCATCCAGGCCAGCAGCGGCACCAGCAGGATGGCCAGCATGCCCATGACCACCATCAAACCCAACGCATAGGCGCCCTCGCCACCGGCTTTGCTTTCTTTTTTGGGGAGCAGTGGCGGAATCGGCGCCAATGCCAGAACCACCAGCGCGATCTCCGTTGCACGGGGCAGCGCGAATACGTCCACCATCGCGATGGTTACCAGCGGCATGATGATGAAGATGGCGAGCACCGAGCGCAGCAGCAGCGCGGGGTGGCGCACCAGGAACAGCGCATCCGAAACGGTTGCCTGCAGGCCGTATGAAAATACCGTGCCGAGGATGCTCGCCTGCAGGCAATGCAGGATCAGCGTCTGGGTGTTCATGGGCCGCTATTCCTCGTTCGTCGGCAGTACCCGCTCGGGTGGTCGCTTCCAGGGCCAGAACCCCTCGACCTCCAGCACCACCGACCAGCTCAGGAAGGTGCGGATGATGACCAGCAGTCCGAGCGACAGAATCGCATTCATGGTGCTGTCCAGGGCCACCGTGCGGACGATGTCGGCGGCCACGAGGATTTCCAGGCCCAGCAGCAGAGCACGCCCCAGCCGACGCCGGTAGCGCTCATAGCTGTCCGCCCGGTCCTTGTGCTGCACGGCCAGTGCCAGCAGGTAAACCACCGTCGAGACCAGGATGGTGGCGACAATCAGGCCGATTGCCAGCAGCTCGATGCCAAGCGCAGACCATTCAACCCATTGTATTGCGTCTTCTTGACTGGGCATGACGCATTATCCGGTGCTGGAATCTGCATCAAGCGTGGCGGCAGCGCGCAGCTGCAACCAGCGTTTTACTACCGGGCACTGCTCAGTAAATCTACCTGTTTGGCACCACTGCTGGCCGGCCACGTCGCTCAGTTACCGATGCCGTTACCTTCTACGGCACGCTGGCCGGGCACGTGGCGCCGCCACTGGCATTGCAGCTGCCGGCGGCGGTGCAGCTCAAGCATGCCCCAGAAGATCTGGCCAGTACCGAATGGGTGACATCGCCCCCCACGGTGCTGGCCGCACAGTGCGCTAGCTGGGAGTAGAGGTCGAAGATGCGCTTGAGATGGCAAAGCAGCCGAAAGCCTAGCGAGCACGAAAGTGGCGTGGAGACCTCTTGAACTACCCATCGAGACCGCTTTCGGACAGAAGCGGACCTCTGCGCTACCCCTGATAACGACCCCTAATCAGCGTGCTCGCGTCACTCGTAGCTGAACAGGGAAGATTCTGCCGACCTATTCACTGCGCTCGGGTAGGCCGCGCCATCAATTGACGATCACAGGATGAGTCACCGCTCCCTAGCGCCTCTAGAGTCTGAGCCGCTCTTTAGCGAAGCCCAGCGCAGCGATCAGCGCTTGATCCGGAGCTGTCTTGAGCCGCTCGGCAACTACCTGGCTCAACAGCTTGGCGTGAGCAAAAATGGGACGGCGTCGGCCGCCATGAATGCAAGCAAGACGCTCTCTTTGTCGATCGTGCCTATCCGCAGCTCAGATTAGCTTCGAAAGGCAGTGCCAAGTTGGTGCATTCCATTGCATGCCATTGTTCTGCATAGGCATTTTTCCTGGGAATTCAATCGGCAGCACTCAATGCGTGCTCGGCTTCAGCCAGCAGTCGCTCACGAGGACCAAGGTGAGAATCCTCCCTGTTACTTACCGCCAGCCTGTTTACATCTTCCAAGAAGCCGTCACCAAGCCTCGCTGCCGCTGCCCAAGCGTCGGTTCGCCATAGAGCAACGCCCGATACGCTTATCAGTATCATGCCCCACAAGGAAGAGGCAACAGAAGCCGAAATGCTTACGTTGGTGGAACCGGCTATAAGCACAAAGAGAATCATTGCTCCTGAGAAAGCCGACACGAAGTAGATTGCCCAAAAGGCCAGATTCCACTTCGCTCGCTTCGTAGCCGATGCCGCCTTGGCCTTCCAATCAACCCGCTCGGTTCTATGATCCCACTCAACCAAACTCCATACGTCGGCGAGATCACCTAGCATCCGACAAACCTCAGCACCTGATCGATCACACACCCTTCTGACCACAGCTGCCGGCAGATAGGCGCCGATCAACTGGCGCGAAAGAACCTCTACACTTAATGCATCGAGTTCCCACGGATTCTTCCAATGCTGAAGGAATTCGCGTCGGCGGACGAACTGAAGATCTCTTCGGCCAATCAGCCACCGAAAGCCCCCAAGTACCAAGATAGCCAAACCCATGACCATCTTGAGCTGACCCCCAGCCAGACCTATCAAATGCTCCATATTCCCCCGGCCACAATCGATGCGTTACTCGAACGATCACCGACCAGGTGTGGCACGTCAACATCTAGATCTCACCCAGGCAGATAATTCCCTAAGGCAGCCTCGTAGCGAGGCTGGATTCCGTCAGACGCGCGACCTGAAACACAGCGTGGCAGCCCTCCTCCTGCTGGTCCACCGTCCGGGCGGCTAGCACCATGGCCGCCCCCGCTGGCTCCCTGACGAGAACCAGTCACAACGCGCCGCTAAGTGGAGAGCGCCAAACGCCTGTCGCGCGGCTATGGCGGTCCGGCAATCAAGCCCGCCTTCACAACTATCACGCCACCCCGAATGCAACTATGCAAGGACGCGACCTGCCCCCCTCGGTAACCTATGCCCCACTTTCGCCGTCTTTTTGGTCGTTGGCTCCGCCTGCGTCGGCTTGTCCGTTGGCGTTGGCGTGAGCGCCAGGCCTCGGTCCCGGCCATCGAAGCCACCGAGGTCCCCCTGCGTGCCGCGCTGTACAGCGTTGAACAGATGGAGGTGTACGGCCGCGCCCTTGCGCGCCAGCACCGGGTGCGGATGCGGCCTGGCGCAGAGCGCCTGCTCGATCGCCTGCAGGCCAACGAGCGTGTCCTGGAAGATGCCAACACGCTGCTGAGCAACGTAGTGCGCGAACAGCGGCCGGTGACCCCCGCCGGGGAATGGCTGCTCGACAACTACTACCTGATCGAAGAACAGATCCAGACCGCGCGACGCCACCTGCCGCGCGGCTACAGCCGGCAGTTGCCTTCCCTTGTCGCCGGCCCCTCGGCCGGGTTGCCGCGGGTGTATGAGCTGTCGATGCAGGCCATCGCGCATGGCGATGGCCGCATTGACGGCGATACGCTGGGCCGTTTCATCGCCTCGTACCAGTCGCTCGCGCCGCTGAGCCTGGGCGAACTGTGGGCCGTTCCGATCATGCTGCGCCTGGCCCTGCTGGAGAATCTGCGGCGCATGGCTGCGCGGGTGATGCGCGATGGGACGGACCGTGGCCTGGCTGCCCAATGGGCGGACAGCCTCAATCGCGCAGCGTCCGACACCCCGACCGATGTCGTGCTCGTGGTGGCGGACATGGCACGCTCCGAGCCGCCCTTGACCGGTGCCTTCATCGCCGAGCTGACCCGCTCGCTGCAGGGGCGCGGCGGCGCGTGGGCCATGCCCATCGCCTGGCTGGAACAGTGGGCCGCCGCGGCCGGGCAGCGCATCGATGAACTGGTCGCCGCCGAGGGCCAGCAGCAGGCGGCCGACCAGGTCTCCATCGGCAACAGCATCGGCAGCCTGCGCTTCCTCTCCACCATGGATTGGCGCACCTTTGTCGAAGACATGAGTGTGGTCGAGCAGCGGCTGCGGGAAGACCCGATGGCCGTCTATCCGCAGATGGATTTCGGCACCCGCGACGCCTATCGCCACGTCGTAGAGAAGATCGCGCGCGGTAGCCGCGTTGCGGAAGAACGCGTTGCGACCATCGCGCTGGATCTGGCACGCGCGGCTGCGCCGCACGATGGGCCACGTACGCACGTGGGCTATTGGCTCGTGGGCGAAGGCGCCTCGGCCACCGTTGACGCAGTGGCCGAGGCAGCGCCACGGCACCGCAAGGCCCGGCGACTGGCGCACCGCGTGCCCCTTGCCCTGTACCTGCTGCCGATTGCCCTGCTGGCGGTGGTGGCCACCGGCGGCCTGCTGGCATCGGGCAGTGGCGCGGTGCCCATCTGGCTGGCCGCGCTGTTCGGGCTTCTGGTGTTCAGCGAGCTGGGCATCGTCCTGGTGAACTGGACGGCGACGGTACTGGTCACGCCCAGGCCGCTGCCCAAGCTCGATTTCAGCGAAGGTATCCCCGCCGCCTGCTCCACCGTGGTCGCGGTCCCCTCGATGCTGTCCAGTATCGAAGGCATCGATGTGCTGACCGAGGCGCTGGAGGTCCGCTTCCTGGCCAACCGCGATCCCCAGCTGCGCTTCGTGCTGCTGACGGACTTCCTCGACGCCGCGGCCGCCGAGACGCCGACGGACGACACCCTGCTTGCGCACGCCGTGGAGCGCATCGAGGAACTGAACAGTCGCTACGCGGCCGAGCGCGGCGATCGCTTCTACCTGCTGCACCGCCCCAGGCAATGGAACCCGGGCGAAGGGGTGTGGATGGGGCACGAGCGCAAGCGCGGCAAGCTGGCAGCGCTCAACGCCCTGCTCCGCCAGGGCGATGCAGCCGCATTCATGCGCACCGTCGGTGACACGGCCGCCTTGGTCGGCGTCCGCTACGTCATCACCCTGGATTCGGACACGCAGCTTCCGCGGGATGCCGCACGCGCCTTCGTCGCCACGTTGGCGCACCCGCTCAACCGCCCGCGCTTCGATCCGGCGCTGCAACGCGTGGTGGAGGGCTACGGCATCCTGCAGCCCAGCGTCGGCACCAGTCTGGGCACGCGCCGCACCTCGCGGTTTGCGCGGATGTTCGGCAGCGAGCCCGGCATCGATCCGTACTCGCGCATGGTCTCGGATGTCTACCAGGACCTGTTCGACGAAGGCTCGTTCGTGGGCAAGGGCATCTATGACGTCGAAGCGTTCGAGCATGCGCTCGAGGGCCGCCTGCCCGAGAACCGCATCCTCAGCCACGACCTGCTGGAAGGCTGCTATGCCCGTGCTGGCCTGGTCAGCGATGTGCGCCTGTACGAGGACTACCCCGAACGCTACGCCGCCGATGCCAAGCGCCGTGCGCGCTGGATCCGCGGCGACTGGCAGCTGTTGCCCTGGTTGATGCCGTGGACACCGCGCCCGGGATCGGGATGGGAACGCAACCGGCTCAGCCTGCTGTCGCGCGGCAAGTTGCTGGACAACCTGCGCCGGAGCCTGGTGCCGATCGCCGCCTTGGCCTTGCTGGTGGCGGGTTGGCTGTATGCCGAAAACCCGGCTGCGTGGACGGCATGGGTGCTGGCGCTGTGGTTCGCGCCGCCGCTGATCGGCATGCTGCGCGATGCGTTGAGCGTTCCGGACGACACCCCGCTGGAAGCGCACTACATCATGGTTGGGCGCGGCACGCTGCAGTCGTTGCTGCGCGCGGCCACCCAGGTCGCGTGTCTGCCCTACGAAGCGTTGCTGGCCGGTGGCGCAGTGCTGCGCACGCTCTGGCGCATGACCGTCACCCGCCTCCATCTGCTGCAATGGAACCCCTCCAGCGAAGTCGAGCGCCGCCTCGGTAGCGACCGCGGCGCGGAATGGCGGGTGATGGCGCCGGCGTCGGTGCTGGCGGTTGCGCTGGCGGCGATCGTAGCCAGCATGGCTCCGCAGGCACTGCCTGTCGCCCTGCCCCTGCTGTTGGCGTGGACCTTCGCGCCCGCGTTGATGGCATGGCTGGGCCGGCCGCCGGCCGCAAGCGTGGCCGAACTGTCCGTGACCCAGCGGGCGTTCCTCGGCCGGCTGGCGCGGCGCACCTGGTCGTTCTTCCAAGCGTGGGTGCGCGAGCAGGATCACTGGCTGCCGCCGGACAATATCCAGGAGCACCCGACGCTGGTGGTGGCGCGGCGCACCTCGCCGACCAACATCGGCCTGTCCCTGCTGGCCAATCTGTCCGCGTGGGATTTCGGCTGGCTCCAGCTGGGCGCGGTCGCGGAACGTACCGCCCTCACCTTCGATACGCTGGACCAGCTGCCGCGCCATCGCGGCCACTTCCTGAACTGGTACGACACCGAAACCCTGGCGCCGCTGCAGCCGCGCTACGTCTCCACCGTGGACAGCGGCAACCTGGCCGGCCACCTGCTGACGCTGCGCCAAGGCCTGCTCGCGCTGGTGGACGCGCCGGTGCTGGCGCCACATACCTTCGATGGCCTGGCCGATACGCTCGGTGTGCTGGAAGAGGAACGGCAGCGCCATCGCCCCGCTGACGCACTCCTGGGCGAGGCGCTCAACCACCTTCGCCAGCGCCTGGCATCTGCGCGTACCGACCATCCACGGGGGACGGCACAGCTGCTCGCCCGGTTGCAGGAGCTGGCCGCTCTGGCCGACGCCGTGCTGGCGCAGTGGCCGGCACCGGAGTCGCCCGAGGAAGGTGCGCTGCACTGGCCGGCCCTGTTCGCTGCCGAATGCCATGCCGCCCACGCGATACTCGCCGACCTCCCTGCCGATGCCAGCGCGGACGTGGAGGCGCCGGTACCCAGCCTGCGCCAGCTGGCCGCCCTGCCCGGCTCCGCCGGTGCGGACGCGCGCGCGCGCATCGAGCAGCTGCAGGCGTTGGCACACCGCGCCGGGCAGTTCTCGCTGATGGAGTACGGGTTCCTGTTCTACCGTACCCGCAACCTGCTCTCGATCGGCTACAACGTCGACGACCATCGCCTCGACAACAGCTTCTACGACCTGCTGGCTTCCGAAGCGCGGCTGTGCGCCTTCGTCGCCATCGCCCAGGGCCAGTTGTCGCAGGAAAGCTGGTTTGCGCTAGGGCGGATGCTCACCGAGGTCAACGGCACGCCGACGCTGTTGTCGTGGAGTGGCTCGATGTTCGAGTACCTCATGCCGCAGCTGGTGATGCCCAGCTATCCCGACACGCTGCTCGATCAGACCGCGCGACATGCGGTCGAGGCGCAGATCGTCTACGGCCGTAGCTTGAACCTGCCGTGGGGCGTGTCCGAGTCGGGCTACAACGCTGTCGATGCCCGCCTGAACTACCAGTACCGTGCGTTCGGGGTGCCGGGATTGGGTCTCAAACGCGGCCTGGGCCAGGATCGGGTGATCGCGCCCTATGCCAGCATGATGGCGCTGATGGTGGCGCCGGAGGCGGCGTGCCAGAACCTCCAGGCACTCGAAGGTCTCGGGTTCTCCGGGCGCTTTGGCATGTACGAAGCAATCGACTACACCCCCGCGCGGGTGCCGCCGGGGCAGGATCACGTTCTGCTGCGTTCGTTCATGGCCCACCACCAGGGCATGGGCCTGCTGTCGCTGGATTACCTGTTGCGCGACCAGCCGATGCAGCGCCGTTTCGTTGCCGATACCGAGTTCCAGGCCACCTTGCTGCTGCTGCAGGAACGCATCCCGCGCATCGGCGTCTTCCATCCGCATGAGGTCGAAGCCCTGGGCGAGCACTCGGCCATGGCCGAGCACGAGACCTCCCTGCGCGTCCTCCGTGATCCGGCGGGCCCGCGCCCGGAAGTGCAGCTGCTTTCCAACGGCCGCTACCACGGCATGCTGACCCATGCCGGCGGCGGCTACAGCCGCCACGGTGACCTGTCGCTCACCCGCTGGCGCGAAGACGGCACCACCGATGCCTGGGGGTCGTTCTGCTACCTGCGCGACGTGGACAGCGGCGAGTTCTGGTCTGCCGCCTACCAGCCCACCTGCGTGGCGCTGGACCATTACGAGGCGATCTTCTCCGACGCCAAGGCAGAGTTCCGGGGTGCCCGCCGCGGCTGCGAGAGTCATCTGCAGGTCGCCATCTCCGCCGAGGACGACATCGAGCTCAGGCGCCTGCGCCTGACCAACCGCGGCCGTCGCCAGCGCACGGTGGAAATCACCACCTATGCCGAAGTGGTGCTGGCGCCCGCAGCGTCCGACGATGCGCATCCGGCCTTCAGCAACCTCTTCGTGCAGAGCGAGATCCTGGCCGCCAAGCAGGCCGTGCTCTGCACGCGCCGGCCCCGTTCGCACGACGAAGTGCCACCGTGGATGTTCCATCTGGTCGCGGTGCATGACGCCGAGGTGGTGTCGATCTCCTACGAAACCGACCGTGCGCGCTTCCTGGGGCGTGGCAACACGCCGCGGACGCCGCAGGCGTTGACCACCGATATCGACCTCTCCGGCACGGACGGCTCGGTGCTCGACCCGATCGTGGCCATCCGCGTGCGGGTGGTGCTGGAGCCCGAGCAGACCGTGCAGCTGGACATGGTGTTTGGCATCGGCGCCGACCGCACCGGGTGCGAGGCGATGGTCGACAAGTACCGTGATCGCCGCCTGGCAGACCGCGTCTTCGACCTGTCCTGGACACACAGCCAGGTGGTGCGCCGGCAGATCAACGCCAGCCAGGCCGAGGCCTCGCTGTACGAGCGCCTGGCCAGCCACGTGCTGTATGCCAATCCGCTGCTGCGCGCCGGCGACGCCGTCCTGCAGCAGAACCAGCGAGGGCAATCCGGGCTGTGGGGCCATGCCATCTCCGGCGACCTGCCCATCGTCCTGCTCAAGGTCACCGACGCGGAGAACGTGGAACTGGTCAGGCAACTAGTGCAGGCGCATGCGTACTGGCGCCAGAAGGGACTCAACACCGATCTGGTGATCTGGAACGACAGCAAGGCCGGCTATCGGCAGGAACTGCAGGACCAGATCCTGGGGATGGTGGCCGCCAGTTCGGAGACGGGCCTGCTCGATCGCCCCGGCGGCATCTTCGTGCGGCCGGTGCAGAACATGAGCCACGAGGACCGCGTTCTGCTGCAGGCGGTGGCACGGGTGGTGCTCAGCGACGAGGACGGCACGCTGGCGGCGCAGGTGGGGCGCCAGCCGCTGCCTGTGCGACGGATTCCGGCGCTGGTGCCGCAGGCGGAGCAGCAGGAACTGGCTTTGGCGATGGACGCGACGTCCGGGCTGCCCGCCGTCGCCGACCCGGGGCCCGAACCCGGCCTGCCCCCGGGCGTTGAGCACGACGAAGAGGTGGACGACCCGTGGCCGTTCCTTCCGTACCGCGGCGCCGGCCGATTCGACAACGGCACCGGCAGTTTCAGCGAGGACGGCCGCGAGTACGTTGTGGTCGTGCGCGAAGGCGCCCCGACCCCGGCCCCGTGGGCGAACGTGATCGCGAACGCCCGCCTGGGCACGGTCGTCAGCGAAAGTGCACCGGGCTATACCTGGTTTGAGAATGCACACGAATTCCGCTTGACGCCCTGGCTCAACGATCCGGTGTCCGATACCGGCGGCGAAGCCTTTTACGTGCGCGATGAGGACACCGGCCGTGTCTGGTCGCCGATGCCACTGCCATGCCGGGGCACCGGCGCGTACCGTACCCGCCATGGCTTCGGCTACACGGTCTACGAGCACATCGAAGACGGCATCGCCAGCGAGTTGTGGGTCTTCGTCGATGTCACCGCACCACTGAAGTTCTCTGTCCTGCGCTTGCACAACCTGTCGGGCCGGCCACGGCGGCTGTCGGCCATCGGCTACGTGGAATGGGTCATGGGTGACCTGCGCCCGAAGTCGCGCATGCACGTGGTCACCGAACGCGACCCGCAGACCGGGGCGCTGCTGGCGCGCAACAGCTACAGCACCGAGTTCGGCGGCCGGATGGCCTTCTTCGACACCGATGCCGAGGGCTGCGGCTGGACCTGTGACCGCCTGGAGTTCATCGGCCGCAACGGCGGATTGCACGCACCGGCGGCGCTGCGTCGCGAGCGTCTGGATGCACGGGCTGGCGCGGGCATGGACCCCTGCGCGGCGATCCAGGTGCCGCTGGAGCTGGCGCCGGGCGACCGCAGTGAAACCACGTTCCGCCTTGGCGCGGGGCGCGACCGCGAGGAAACGCTGGCGTTGGCACGAAGCCGCCAGGGCAACCAGGAAGCCATCGATGCGCTGGACGCCGTGCGCATCCACTGGCGCAACGTACTGGCCACGGTGCAGGTCCGCACGCCGGACCCGGCGTTCGATGCACTGGCCAATGGCTGGCTGGTCTACCAGACCCTGGGCTGCCGCTACCTGGCACGCAGTGGCTACTATCAGTCCGGCGGCGCGTTCGGCTTCCGTGACCAGTTGCAGGACGCGCTCGCCCTCGTACACGCGCGCCCGGACCTGACCCGCGAACACCTGCTGCTCTGCGCGGCACACCAGTTCACCGAAGGCGATGTGATGCACTGGTGGCACCCGCCGCAAGGTCGCGGCGTGCGCACCCGCTGCTCGGACGACTATCTGTGGCTGCCCCAGGGCGCATGCCGCTACCTGGAGGTCACCGGCGACGCCAGCGTGCTGGACGAAGTGGTTGGCTACATCGAGGGTCGCGCGGTGACGCCGGAGGAGGAAGGCTACTACGACATGCCCACCCTTTCGGCACAGCGCGGCACACTCTATGCACACTGCGTCGTCGCGCTGGAACGCGGTTGCCGGTTGCTCGGCGAACGCGGGCTTCCGTTGATGGGGAGCGGCGATTGGAACGATGGCATGAACCGCGTCGGTGACCAGCAGCGCGGTGAAAGTGTGTGGCTCGGGTTCTTCCTGCATGACACGCTTCGCCGGTTCGTCGGGCTGGCCAACGCGCGCGGCGATGCCGCCCGTGCGCAATGGTGCGAAGACCAGGCCCAACGCCTGCGCCAGAACCTGGAACAGCATGCCTGGGACGGCGCGTGGTATCGCCGTGCCTGGTTCGACAACGGCGCCATGTTGGGCTCGTCACAGAATCAGGAGTGCCGCATCGATTCGATCTCCCAGAGCTGGTCGGTGCTGTCAGGCGTTGCTGCGCCTGAGCGTGCCACGCAAGCCCTGGATTCGCTGTACACCCACCTGGTGCGACAGGACGCCAAACTGATCCAACTGCTCGACCCGCCCTTCGACCAGACCACGGAGGACCCCGGCTACATTCGGGGTTATGTACCCGGCGTGCGCGAGAATGGCGGCCAGTACACCCACGCGGCGGTGTGGGCGGCGATGGCATTTGCACAACAGGGCGATGCCGTGCGTGCCTGGGAGCTGGCCGGCATGATCAACCCCCTGAACCACACGCTGGACGCCGAGGCGGTCCAGACCTACCGCGTCGAACCCTATGTGTTGGCCGCCGATGTCTACGCCGTGTCGCCGCACGTCGGGCGAGGCGGCTGGACGTGGTACACCGGGTCGGCCGGTTGGATGTATCGCCTGCTGGTGGAATCCCTGCTCGGCATCCGTCGCGACGGCGATCGTCTTTCGCTTGAACCTTGCCTGCCCGATCATTGGCCGTCCTTCGAACTGAGCTACCGCTTCGGGCGCAGCCTGTACGAGTTCGTGGTGACCCGCACTGCGCAGGGTCAGCCGACCCTGCATGTGGATGACGTCCTGCAGCCGGACCTGACCGTCCTGCTCCGCGACGACGGCCATTACTACCGTGTCGCGCTTGATCTGGGTGCACCTCCGGGATGAGCGTTCGTCCCGACATACAGGTGCAGCTTGATGCGCTGGCCGACAAGCTGGACCACTGGGTGGCGCGAGTGCGCCACCCAGCGCAATTCTGGCCGCAGTTTGAACAGCTGACTGGTGAGATTCTCGACCAATGCGCGAACGCGGAGAGGGACCATGCGCGTGCGTCTATACAGGCCATGCTCGAACACCATGCGCTGGAACTCCCATCCTGGCACGAACGAGCCGACACCCTGCCGCCGGGGAAGCCGGGTGCGTGACAACGGATCCCCCGTGCGTGCTCAGGATCAGAAGCTGTACTTCACGTGCGTGTGCAGCCGATTCAGATCGCCGGCCTCTCCATTCTCCAGGCGGCGCTGGGCGTGGCTCAGCTCAGCGCCGAGGTCCAGCTTCGGGAAGGGCGAGTAGATCAGGTTGACGCGCCAGGACTGCGCGCGCTCGGTGACCAGCGCTCCGGTCCATTGCGCATCGTTGTCGAGCCAGGCACCGGAGTAGACGAGGTTGCCGCGCAGCTTGGGTGAGAACGCGTGACGCCACGCCACGAAGCCGCCGTAGCCATCTTGGGAATGCAGCTCCCCGTCGGCGTCCAGCACACTGTCGGCACCGAGTGCGAAGCCCAGGTAGCGACCAATGCCCTGCCCGCCGCTGACCATGTAGCGCAGGTCGTCATTGCTGCCTACATTGACGCGCCCGGACAGGCTTGCCGCAATCCCGGTGTCGGTACGGCCGTCGTAACGCAGGTTGCGCACCATGGCCGCCACCGTGAAGTGGCCCCAGGCACCGCGCTGCGCCCAGCGGGCGGTGATGTCTGGCACGGTGTCATCGCCACTGTTGAGGCGGGTGCCGTTGCCCCGGTAGGTCGCCACTGTCGTCTGCGGATTTTCCAACGAGAACGACCACGGGCCGCGCGTGTAGCGAAGCTGCGCCTGACGGTTGAAGATGGTGCCCTCGGACGGACCGGTGAAGTCCACCGTATCCGGCAGTGCCGCTACGTCCTGGAAGTTGGACCAGGTCTGGCCAGCCAGCCAGTGGTTCCAACTGACATAGGCATGGCGCAGGGTCAGCGCGTAGGTATTCGTGATCACTTCGTTGCCGGCGAAGGCGTTGTTGCCGCCGCCATACATGTCTGCCTCGATGTAGGCCTTGAGCGTGTCGCCACGTTCGGTAACAGTGTCGGCGCCCAACCAGAACCTGGAGAACTGGGCATGCACGTCGGTGTAGCTGGCGCTATTGCCGTTTCCATCCGCGGCGACCGGGGTGGCGGCCGGGAAGTAGAACAGACGGCCGGCCGAGCCATCGGCAATGGCGCCGTCGCTGGTCCGCGTGGTCATGGCATCGAGTTTGATGAAGCCGCCTGCCGTGAAGCGGGTGCCGGGCATCGCCCCGGGCAGGATCGGCGTTGCGGCTTGCGCGGGCGGCGTTGCAACCGCCACCACCGGGGTGTTCTCGGCCGCTTTGGCATCGCGCTGTTGGTACTGCTGCAACAACCCTCGCATCTGCTGCATCTCTGCTTCCAGCTCGGCCATACGCGCCTCCAGCGTGGCGGTATCCACGGCCTGCGCCAGCGCCGTGTGCGGTAGTGCGGACAACGCCAGCCACAACGGCACCGAGGCCGCTGTTCTCCTCTTCATTCCAACCATGATTCCCCTCCCAGGGCATAGCGATGCCGACACGGCCTGGGTGAACAGGCCGTGCGGCGTTGACGAACGGGGTGGAGCGTTCTAGATGAAGCGCATGGCGACGGTACCGATGCCGTCGCCGCGGACCAGGACGTTGTCGCCCGCCTGCACGGCAATCGCCGCGGTGATTGCGCCGGACAGCACGACCGCCCCCGCTTCCAGTGGCTGGCCATGCTCGGACAACATGTTGACCAGCATGGCCACTGCAGCGGCAGGGTCGCCGAGCACGGCCGCACCGGCTCCCACCTCGGCGACCTGGCCGTTCTTCTCCATCACCACCCCCAGCGTCTGCAGATCGAGCTTGGCCGGGTCCGTCGGGCGCGAACCCAGGACATAGCGCGACGCCGAGGTGTTGTCTGCGATGACGCTGGGCAGGTCGAACCGGAAGTTTTCGTAGCGCGAGTCGATCAGCTCGATGGCTGGCACCACGTAGTCCGTCGCAGTGAGCACATCACTGGCGGTGCACCCTGGGCCACGCAGTGCATCGCGCATCACGAAGGCGATCTCGGCCTCTACCTTGGGATGGATCAGCACGCTGGTGTCCACTGCCGCGCCATCATCAACGACGTTATCGCTCCCAAGGAAACCGTAAATGGGCGTGTCCACGCCCATCTGCTGCATCTTCGCATGGGAGGTCAGGCCCATCTTCATGCCCACGATGCGCACCCCTTCGGCCTGCTTCAGCGCACACAGGCGTTGCTGGATCCGATAGGCGTCAGCCACATCGAGCCCGGGATGGCTGTCGGTCAGTTTGCCGACGTCACGCACGTCGCGTTCGGCGTCGCGCAGCAGGCGGGCGCAACGATCAAGGGTTTCGTTATCAAGGCTCATGCGGGTTCCTTTACTGCGGTCGCATCACGGCGGCGCAGCATGTCCAGGGCGACGTCGACAATCATGTCTTCCTGGCCGCCGACCATCCGGCGCTTGCCCAGTTCAACCAGGATGTCGACGGTATTGATGCCAAAGCGCTGCGAAGCGGCCTCGGCGTGGCGCAGGAAGCTGGAGTAGACGCCGGCATAGCCAAGCGCCAACGTTTCACGGTCCACGCGCACCGGGCGGTCCTGCAGCGGTCGCACGATGTCATCGGCCGCGTCCATCAGGGCGTAAAGGTCGCAGCCATGCGCCCAGCCCAGGCGCTCGGCCGCTGCAATGAACACCTCAAGCGGTGCATTGCCGGCACCGGCACCCATGCCTGCCAAGCTCGCATCGATCCGGATCGCACCGGATTCTGCCGCGACGATGGAGTTGGCCACGCCCAGCGACAGGTTGTGATGAGCATGGATGCCGATCTCGGTATCGGGCCTCAAGGCCTGGCGCAGCGCCTGCACCCGATCACGCACATCATTCATGCCCAGCGCGCCACCGGAATCGACCACGTACACACAGGACGCGCCGTAGCTCTCCATCAGCAGTGCCTGCTCGGCAAGGGCGGCAGGGGCGATCATATGGCTCATCATGAGGAAGCCGACCGCATCCATCCCCAGGGCGTTGGCCGCCTCAAGGTGCTGGCGCGAGATGTCCGCCTCGGTGCAGTGGGTGGCCACACGCACGATCCGCGCGCCCGCAGAATAGGCGTTCTTCAGGTCGTGTACGGTGCCGATGCCGGGCAGCAGCAGCGTGGCGATGCGCGCATGGCTGACCGACTCGGCCGCTGCTTCGATCCATTCCAGGTCGCTGTGCGCGCCGAAGCCGTAGTTGAACGAGGCGCCTTGCAGGCCGTCACCGTGGGCCACTTCGATCGAGTCCACGCGCGCCTTGTCCAGTGCGGCTGCAATGGCGCGCACCTGCGGGAGGCTGTACTGGTGACGCACCGCATGTGAACCATCGCGCAGGGTGACATCGGAAATGTAGAGTTTGCGTTGGGTCATGAGAGTCTCCTCAGGCGCCTGCCGGCTGGGCCAGCAGCGATTCGGCCATGCGCTCGGCAGTGGCCAGTGCCGCCGAGGTCATGATGTCGAGGTTGCCGGCGTACGCTGGCAGGTAGTGAGCAGCGCCCTCCACTTCCAGGAAGATGGAGGTCTTCAAGCCCGTGGTGGGGCTGATGCCGGGGACGTTGAGCGGTTCGTCGATGACGTCGAACTGGACCTGCTGCTTGAGACGATACCCAGGCACATACGCCGCCACCCTCGCCACCATCTCGCTCACCGCGGCTTCGACCTTCGCCGTATCGACGGCCTCGGACAACACATACACGGTGTCGCGCATCAGCAGCGGCGGATCGGCCGGATTCAGCACGATGATCGCCTTGCCGGCGCGGGCGCCACCGACGCTCTCGATGGCGCGCGAGGTGGTTTCGGTGAACTCATCGATGTTGGCGCGGGTTCCCGGGCCTGCCGACCGGCTGGCAATGGACGCCACGATCTCGGCGTAGTGCACCTTGGCCACCGAGGCGACGGCGGCCACCATTGGAATGGTGGCCTGCCCACCGCAGGTGACCATATTGACGTTCAGCGCGGCCAGGTTGGCCTCCAGGTTGACCGTGGGCACGCAGTACGGCCCGATGGCCGCAGGGGTCAGGTCGATGACCCGGATCGACGGCCGCGCCTGGCGCAGCAACGCATCATTGCGGACATGCGCCGACGCGGACGTGGCATCGAAAACGATGTCGATGTCGGCAAATACCTCCGAGGCGATCAGCCCTTCCACGCCGGTAGCGATGGTCGGGACGCCGAGCCGGGCCGCACGGGCCAGGCCGTCGGAGGCGGGGTCGATACCCACCAGCGCGCCCATTTCCAGGTGCCTGCCGTTGCGCATTACTTTGATCATCAGATCGGTGCCGATGTTACCGGGACCGATGATGGCGACTTTCAGGGTCATACCGCACTCCTGTGGGGATACGTGGGGGGATGAAGCGGGATCAGGCAAAGTGCACGTCGGCGCTGCCCAGGGCGCCCATGCGTACGCGCATGTGGTCGCCGCGCTGCACCGGGATGAGTGGCACCAGGGCACCGGAAAGGATCACCTCGCCCGCCTTCAGCGAAGTGCCGAGGCGGCCGAGCGTATTGGCCAGCCACACCACGCAGTTGATCGGCGACCCCAGCGCAGCCGCGCCGGCGCCGGTCGCGACGAGCTCGCCGTTTTTTTCCACCACCATGCCCAGCGTGCCCAGGTCCAGGCCCTTGGGTGGCACGCGCTGGTCACCCAGGACGAAGGCGGCAGCGGAGGCGTTGTCGGCCACGGTGTCGGTGATGCCGATCTTCCAGTCACGAATGCGCGAATCGACGATCTCGAAACACACCGAAACCGCCTCGGTAGCCGCGATCACTTCGTGATGGGTAATGCCAGGCCCGCACAGGTCGCGCTTGAGGTGGAAGGCGATCTCGCCCTCCGCGCGGGGTGCGATCAGACCATCAAGCGACAGCGTGCCGCCGTTGCGCACTTCCATGCGGTCGGTGAGGAAGCCAAAATCCGGCTGGTCCACCTTGAGCATGCGCTGCACTGCCGCGCTCGTTGCGCCGATCTTCTTGCCCACCACGCGCTCACCGTCGGCCACGCGCCGGGCGAGCAAATTGCTGGAGATCGCGTAGGCGTCCTCGATACGCAGCCCGGCAATGCGCTCGCTGAGCGGGTCCAGGGGCGCGCCTTCTCGCAGCGCACGGTACAGCTGCGCGGCCTGCTCGCCGATGTCGGCCGGGGTCAGGGCAGCGCTCATGCGGATGCCCCGGTCGGGGAATCGCTCTTGAGTACATCGCCCACCGCGAAGCGCTGCGGCGGCACTTCATTGACCATCACACGGATGGTCTGCATCGGCGCGTCCAGCTGTTCATGTGCAGCGCGGGCTACCGCGCGGATGAAGGCCTGCACCTTCTGTTCGTCGCGCCCCTGCACCAGGGTTACTTGGATGATTGGCATGTCAGTCTCCAGGGTGAATCAAGTCAGTTCCGCGCCCTTGGTTTCAGGCAGGAACAGCAGCACGATCAGACCGGCCAGCGCGAAGAAGCCGGCGGTAGCGAGCAAGCCGCTGCCCACGCCATGCTGGTTGGCCAGGTAGCCGATCAGCGCCGGTGCGATCGCGGCGATGGCACGGCCGCCGTTGTAGACGAAGCCCTGCGCGGTGGCGCGGATGGACGTCGGGAACATTTCCGCGAAGGTGGGAGCGAACCCGCTGTAGAAGCCAGTGCCGAAATAGGCCACCACGATGCCGAATGCCATCAACAGCCCCGGCGTGTGGATCATCACGAACAACGGCACCGACAGCGCCGAGCCAGCGAAGAAGATCAGGAACGCCTTCTTGCGCCCCAGCCGATCGGCGATGTAACCAAAGGTGACGTAGCCCAGCGCCGCACCCACCTGCATGATCACGATCCACACCGTGGACTTGACCAGGTCCAATCCCGGACCGCCCTCGGCGACCGGCGTGGCCAGGTAAGTCGGGATCCAGGTGAAGAGGCCCCAGTAGCCGCACATGGCTGCCGTGGTGAACGCCAGGCCGATCAGCGTGTTGCGCCGATGGACACTGAACAACGCGCCCAATGTCTCAGTGAAGCTCAACCGTCTGGTCTGGTTGACCCAGATCTCCGGCTCCTTGACGTGACGGCGCACGTAGAAGGCCAGCAGTGCCGGCAGCAGGCCGACCGCGAACACCCAGCGCCAGCCGTACATCGGCACCACCACAGCCGCGACGATGGCCGCCGCCGCATAGCCTGCCGCGAACGCGCTCTGGATCCACGCCATCACCTTGCCGCGGTGCTGGGCCGGCCAGGTTTCGCTGACCAGCGCCGAACCGGCCGACCATTCCCCGCCGACACCCAGGCCGACGATGACCCGGAACAGCATCAGCTGGCCAAGCGTGTCGGAGAGCCCGCACAACGCAGTGCCGATCGAGTAACAGATGATGCTGAGGATCATCGACTTGGCGCGCCCCATGCGGTCGGCCAGGAACCCGAACAGCAGCCCGCCGGCGGCGGTCGCCAGCAGGGTGGCGGACATCACCATCCCCGCGTCGGACTTGTCGAACCCCAGGTCGGCACTGACGTGCTTGATGACCATGGCAAACAGCATCAGATCCATGATGTCCAGCGCCCAGCCGAGATAGGCCGACCGGAAGGTGCCCCACTGCTGCTGGGTGGCGCCTTGCCACCAGCGCTTGTTGCCGGCGTCGCCTGATGGCGACGTGGACGTACTACTGGCCATTTGTTCCCCCTCCGGAATTTTTGGCGGTTGTGATGTATCGGCAATCGATACCGAAGGGCGACTATAGACCACATTTTTGAGAAACGGAACATATACGATACACGGGTATCGCTGTACGATACGTCGACACTTCCAAAGGATTACGCCATGTCCGATCTCATCCTGCGCCTCCACGAAGACCGCCTGCCGGCAGGCTGTCCGCCGATCCACCTGCCGGCCCTGCCGCGTGCGGTGTACGTGCGGTCAGGTGGACTGGCCGTCGACGCGCACGACCAGGGGCAGTGGCTCGGCGAAGGCCACGCTTCTGTGGCGCAGGACGAACTCACCCTGATCAATGGCACCGAGGAAACGGTGCTGTGGCGCTGGGAACTCACCGGTGCTGGACAGCCTGGTACCGGCGACCTGCCCTCGGCGCCTGCAGCCACAACCCTCTTGAAACTGGAGGCGCCAGTAACGTTGGATCCGCGTTTCAGCTGGCTCATGCGCTGCGATCGCGTCGAGTTCCCGCCGGCCGGAGTGGCACTTACCCACGTGCATCAAGGACCGGGTATCCGCATTTGCCTGAATGGCGAAATCCGTATCCAGACGCTCGGCGAAACGCATGCCTATCCCGCCGGGGAGGCGTGGTTCGAACTGGGCCACGCACCGGTACTGGCTCCCACCACGGAGCGCGAATCGACAACATTCATCCGCTGCTTCCTGCTTCCTCGTCAGGTCAAAGGCCGCAGTTCCATCCGCTATGTTCATGCCGCCGACGCCGCAGCCAAGAAGGTTCAGCAGTACCGCGTTTTCGCAGAGCGATACATCAACCTGCCATGACCCTGCTTACCGTGAGGTAATCTAGCGCCTGCCTCACGTCCCTCACGTTCGCCAGAAGGTTCCCATGCCCCGTCATACGCCCAGTGCCATCAAGGAAATCAATGCCAGCGAAGGCGTGGACGTCATCGAATCGGGCGCGGCGGAGCTGAGCGCTGAACAAGGGCTTCCCACCGCCATTGTCTCGCTGCAAGTGATCGAGGCACTGGCCGCGGCCCCTGCGGGACTGGGCGTCACGCGTCTTGCTGAAATGCTCGGCATGCCCAAGGCCCGCATCCACCGCCATTTGAGCATGCTGCGCGAGCACGGCTATGTCGGCCAGGACCCGCGCACGAACCAGTATCGGGTCGGCTGGCAGATGTTCCTGCTGGGGCGTGCCTGCACCAGCCGTTTCGACGTGATGTCGCTGGCCAAGCCGGTGCTTGAGCGCCTGCGCGACCAGGTTGGGCAGACGGTTGTCATTGCCACCTACTCGGACAATGAGGTGGTGGTGATCGACTTCCTGCGCGGAACCGCGCCGGTGGAGATCAGCCTCCGGCCTGGGACGCGGTTCCATCTGAACACCGTCGCCCAGGGCAAGGTGGTACTGGCGTTCGCTCCGCAAGGCGTTAGCCAGCAGTTCCTCGACCAACCACTGCAGTCCTGCACGCCTCGCACGATCACCGACCCGGATCGATTGCGTGCCGAGATCGAGCTGGTGCGCCGCCGAGGCTGGGCCGACGCACCTGAAGAGCTCTATATCGGTGTCAACGCGCTGGCTGCGCCGCTCCTGCAGGCCAACGGGGAGCTGTTCGGAACGGTGGCGATCATCGGCTCGATCCACTACCTGCCCGGAACGCCAGAGCCAGCACACGTCCAGGCGTTGCTGGACGCATCACGGAAAATCTCTGAACTGATGGGACACGACACACGATTACAAGATTGAAATCGCGCCTGGATGAATGCATCACTCCCTCTGAAGGGCGGTTTCAAGCAGGCTGACGTAGGTGTCCAATCGAGTTCGCAACCCGATCAGCATCCAGCCCGCCACGTACAGCACCACCATCATCCAGATGATCAGGCCCGCAACAGGGTTCACGTCGAAGGCGGCGGCCCAATCGCCCCACGTCCAGTTGCGGAACTGTAGATAGAGCGCCACCAGCACCGGGAATATCCCAAGATGCTGCATGCCACCGAATACCAGCCCCATGCGCTCGTTCATGCGCTGACGCAAGCCAGTTGAGAAGCGAAGCATTTCCTCACACTGCGCGCGCGGGAACGTTCGAAGCTCACCCACCAGATATCGCCAGTAGGCGAAATCGAAATCCATGTCCACGGCATGCGTGCGTCGCAACTTGAGCGCCTGGGGGAGCTCACGCTTCGCCATGAGAAGCAGGTGCAGCAGAAAGCCGGCCAGTTCCACACCCAGACAGATGGAAAGCGTCATGGCCGCCGGCGCTTCCGCGATGACACGGGGGCTGAGCGCACCGGCCAGCAGGCCCAGGCCAGCTGCGCCCAAGCCAATCCAGAGCGATGCACGTTCCAAGCGGGACGGCTTCGGGTAACGGCTGCGGGCCACGTAGGCAGCGACGTTGTCGTGCAGCCACGAGAAGCTGAGCACTGGCTCAGGACCGGCCGTTTCAGCTGCTGCCGCAGCTTCCGGTACCCCAGCTGCCGTGGCCTCCGCCATCATCTCCATTCCTGATCTGCTCCGCTTCCCCTGCGATGGCCGATCATAGCGCCACCGGCCGGGCAATGGCTCCTCCCCACACTGCCCGGCCATTCGTCACCTACACCGCTTCGGCCTCCATCGCCGCCCCACCCCGCCGCTGCTCCCGTCGACGATGCACCCAGTAGTACAGCGTCGGCAGCACCAGCAAGGTCAGCAACATCGCCGACAACAGCCCGCCAATCACCACCACCGCCAGCGGCTTCTGGGTCTCAGCCCCAATCGCATGCGACGTCGCCATCGGCAGCAGGCCGAACATCGCCAACAGCGCCGTCATCAGCACCGTCCGCAGGCGCTGCAGTGCGCCCTGCACCACGGCGTCGTAGAGCGCCATGCCCTGCTCGCGCAGCTGGCCGAATCGCGTCAACATGATCACGCCGTTGAGTACCGCTTGCCCAAACAAGGCAATGAAGCCGATCGCCGCCGACACCGACAGCGGAATCCCGGTCAGCAGCAACGCCAGGATGCCGCCGATCATCGCCAGCGGAACGTTGGCCAGGATCAGCGCGGCGCTGGTGACGTCCTTGAAGGCATCAAACAGCAGCACGAAGATGATCAGCACCGACAGCGGTACCACCCAGCCCAGGCGGGCCATGGCGCGCTGCTGATTCTCGAACTCGCCGGACCAGTCGATGCGATAGCCTTCTGGCAATTGGATGGTGGCATCCACCTGCTTGCGCATATCGGCAACGACGCTGCCCATATCGCGCCCGGCGATGAAGATGCTCACGGCTTTGACGCGCTGGGCGTTCTCACGCGAGATGTTGATCGCACCGCTGGCCATGTTGAAGTCCGCCACATCTCCCAGTGTCACCGTCTGGCCTGAGGCCGTACCCACCGGCACGGTGCGCAGGCGCTGCAGATCGCGGTCGGCATCGGACAGGCGCAGGCTGATCGGGAACTGGCGCTCGCCCTCCCACAGCTGGCCGACCTCGCGGCCGCCGATGGCGGTCTCGATCACGGCATCGATATCCTGCACGTTGAGGCCGTAGCGCGCTGCGCGATCACGATCGATATCGATGCGCAGCTGCGGCAGGCTGCCGTCGCGGTCGATGAAAGCACTCTCCACGCCCTCCACGCCTCTGACCTGCGCCAGGATCGCCTGGGCCTGGCCGGTCAGCACGTCCAGATCTTCGCCGCTGACCTTGATCACCACCTGGCCCTTGATTTGGGAAATGCTTTCCAGGATGTTGTCGCGCACCGGCTGGGAGATCGAGAACTCGGGGCCGGGAATACGCGCTTCCAGCATGCGCTGCATCTGCGCCACCAGCTCGCGCTTGTCGATCTTCCGGGTCCATTCGGATTCGGGCTTGAGCGCCACCAGCGCTTCGATCTGGTTGGCGCCCTTGGCATCGGAGCCATCCTCGGGGCGACCGAGCTTGGCCACCACCGTCGAAACCTCGGGCAACGTCCGCACCAGGTCACGGATGCCCCGGGACTGGGCCTGCGCCTCGGCCAGGCTGGTGCTGGGGTCGAGTGTGGCGGTCAGCCAGATCGAGCCTTCGTCCAGTTCGGGCAGGAATTCCGAGCCCAACCGCGTGCCCAATGCCAGCGTCACCACCAGCATGGCCACTGCCGCAAGCACCACCGCACGGGGCCGCGCCATCGCCCCCTCCAGCCACGGGCGGTACCAGCCGACCAGCCGGTTCATCACCGGGTTCTCGCCCTTCAGCCGCTCGCGCCGCAGCCACCAGAAGCACAGCAGCGGCACCACGGTCAGGGCAAGGATCAGTGCGCCGATCAGCGCCGACGTCACCGAATAGGCCATGGGGGCGAACATCCGGCCTTCCTGGCGCTGCAGGGTGAAGATCGGGATGTGCGCGGCAATGATGATCAGCATCGAGAAGAAGGTCGGCCGCCCCACCTCCGACGCAGCCGACAACACCGTCGCCATGCGCTCGCGCCGGGTGCTGCCGGGCGGCATCTTCGACATGCGCGAGACGATATGCTCGGTCACGATCACCGCACCATCGATGATGATGCCGAAGTCCATCGCGCCCAGTGAGAGCAGATTGGCCGGCACGCCCCACAGGTGCAGGCCGAGGAAGGTCGACAGCAAGGCCAGCGGCATCATCGCTGCCACGATCAACGCCGCACGGGCGTTGTAGAGGAACAGCCACAGCACCAGGAACACCAGCACCGCACCCTCCACCAGGTTGCGGAAGACGGTCTTCAGGGTGGTCGCGACCAGCCAGGAGCGGTCGTAGAACGGTTCAAGCGTGACGCCATCCGGCAGGTGATCGGCCTCGATCTCGGCCACGCGCGCATGCAAGGCATCCAGCACCAGGGACGGGTTCTCGCCCTTGCGCATCAGCACCATGCCGAACACGGCGTCGTCGTTCTCATCCTGGCCAACCAGGCCCTGTCGCGGCAGGCCGGTATCGACGATGCGGGCCAGGTCGCGCACCAGCACGGGGGTGCCTTGCCGCTCTCCCACGACAACGGTGCCGATGTCGGCCGGCGAACGCATCAGCCCAACCCCGCGGATCAGATACTGCTGCTGCCCACGCTCCACATAGCCGCCGCCGGCGTTCGCACTGCCCCGCTCCAGCGCCTCGGCAAATTCCTCCAGGCTGATCCCGCGGTCACGCAGCTTGCCCAGGTCCGGCTCCACCTGGAAGGTCCGCGCATAGCCGCCAAAACTGACCACGTCGGCCACGCCCGGCACGGTACGCAGGCGCCGCTCCATGACCCATTCCTGCACGGTGCGCAGTTCGGTGGAGCTCATGTGTGGTGCGTGGAGGACATAGCGGTAGATTTCGCCCACCGCCGAACTCATCGCCTCCATCTCCGGCTGCACGCCGTCGGGCAGATCCACGCCCTGCAGGCGCTCCATCACCTGGGCGCGCGCGAAATAGTCGTCGGCACCGTCGTCGAAGGTCAGGATGATCATCGACAGCCCGAACTGGGTGTGCGAGAACACGCGTACCGAGTGCGGGATGCCGGACAGCGCCACCTCCAGCGGCATCGTGACTTCGCGCTCAACCTCTTCGGCCGCGCGCCCCGGGTGCAGCGTCACCACGGTGACCTGGGTATCGGAGACGTCCGGGAAGGCTTCTACCGGCAACTCGCGGAACGCGGCGAACGAGGCGCCGATGAAGATCAGCAGCGCCAGCATCACCATCAACGGCTGACGCAGGCAGTACGCAATCAGACGATCGATCATGGGGCAGCCTTGGCGGCCGCCGCACCACCGGCGGGTGCGTCAGCGCTGCCAACGTTCTGGTCGAGCACCTGCTGCAGCAGCAGACCACCGTCCACGACCACGCGCGCGCCAGCGGCCAGCCCCTGGCCCACCCACAAGCGCCCTTGGCCCAACTCCTCGGCCTGCACGGATCGCCGCGCGAACCGGCCCTTGCCCTCGTCGACGAACACCACCTGCTCGCGCCCGAGCAGCAGCACCGCCCCCTCCGGCAGCGATACGCCCCCGTCCATCGGCACCGTGATCGCAGCCCGTACGTACTGACCCGCTTTGAAGCGTCGCTCACGGTTGTCCAGCTCGGCACGCGCCTGCACCACGTGGCGCCCGGTGTCGATGTAGTCATCCACATGGCCGAGTACGGCGTGCGCTGCCTCGCCTTGGCCGGGCGTGAGGCTCACGGCCATCCCGGGCTTGAGGCGACCCGCAAGCGCCTCGGGAACATCGACGATCAACCATAGGCGGTCCGGATCGCTCACCACCGCCAACGGCAGCTCGGCATCCGGCGACACGTTCATGCCCGGGCTCATCCGGCGCTCGACCAGGATGCCGTCGATGGGCGAACGCAGCGGCATGCGCTGGTCGATGCTGCGGCTGCTGCCGAAACCGCGGGTCAGCGCCCGCAGGCGGGCATGCTCGGCCTCGTTGGCCGCCAGTGCGGATTCGGCTTCGTCCAGTTCGCGCCCCGAGGCGACGCCGGCCTCATGCAGTTCGCGGACGCGGGCCAGTTCGTTGCGTGCCTGGCGAAGCTCGGCGGCGCCACGGGCGCCCTCGGCCTGCACCTGCCCGAACTCAGGCGAGGTCACCCACGCCAGCACCTGACCCGCCTTGATCTTCTCGCCGGGCGCCGCCTCGATACGCGCCACCTGGCCCGGCAGCGGTGAGCGCAGCTGGCTGGAACGCGTGTCATCCCAGGTGATGCGCGCCGGCAGCTGCAGGACCGAGGCCGAGCCATCGGTCACGGCTTCGCTTCGCAACACCTTCAGTTGCGGGCTGTCGGCAGCGAAGCGGATGGTGGCGCCGTCGACCGTCGGGGCCGGCACGGCCACAGGTCCGGCATCGCGCGCGCAGCCACCGGCCAGCAAGGCGGCCACGAGCAACGAAAGCAGCCGGGCCGAGCCGGCGGTGCGGGAATACATCATCGGGGGTGTCCTTCGGAAGCAGTAACGGCGGCATTCCAGCGCGCCAGGGCGGAGGCATGCGCCAACCGCGCATCGATCAGATCGGATTCGAACTCGCGCCAGCTGCGCCTTGCGTCCAGCAGATCCGTCAACGTGGCGGCACCTCGGCGATAGGCCAGTTCCAGGCCGTCCAGGCTCTGCCTTGCCGCCGGTCCCTGCAGCTGTTCGTACTCGGTGCGGCGCTGTGCGGCGGCGGCCAGTGCGTGCTGCAACTGATCCAGTTCGGCGGTCGCTGCGCGCCGCAACTGCTGCCGTTCCAGGACAGCGGCGTCGTAGTCCGCCTCCGCTCGCTGCTGCTCGCCCCGCCAGCGCTTGGCACCGCCCAGCGGCACGCTCATCGAGACGCCCCAGGTCACCCCGCCGATATCGGCTGGCTCGCGCTCGGCTTCGAGGCCGAACTGCACATCACGCCGGCGTTCACTGCGGGCCAGTGCACGTGCTGCGTCCGCCGCGATCACCCGCGCCTCGGCGGCACGCAGATCAACGCGCTCCTCCAACGCGGTCGGTGCGGGTGTCGCGGGTGTCGCGGTCGCGCCCGCGCGCGGCCACGCATCGTCGGCGCTGAGCGCAGCATCGATGTCGTTGCCCAACAGCAGCGCAAGCACATGGCGTGCCTCGCGAAGGCCACGCTCGGCCTCACGGGCGGCATCGGCCACCTTGAGGTCATCCACCGCCAACCGTGCGCGCTCGATCGGGGCCAGGGCGCCGGTCGCCACCTGCTTGTCCGCTGCAGCCAGGCTCTCCGCCGACGCACGGCGGTCCTCCGCCGCGATGCGTTGCAGTTCCTGCGCAGCCTTCAACCCGAAGTACGCCTCGGTGAGCGCCACCTGCTGTTGGCGTCGCCCGTCGAGCAGGCTGAGGTTGGCCGCCTCGACCAAGGCGTCGGCCTGACGCATGCGCCAACCGCGCTTGCCACCACGCTCCCAGGTCCAACCCAGGCCGAGGGTGGAATCCACGCGCTTGTCTTTCCATCGGCCCGGGCCGATGCCCTCCTGCCGGCTGATCTTGGAGGTGCCCACGCTCAGCTCCGGGCTGGGGCGTCGCGATGCACTCACGGCATCGCCCTGCGTGCCGCGCAGCGCGATCGCTGCCGCGAGCAGATCCGGGTTATGCGCTGCCATGGCCTGTTCCGCCTGGGCCAGCGTCAGTGCCGAAGCGGTGGCCGGCGCAATCAGAAGTGCGGCCATCAGGGCGGCACAGCGGGTGGTGGTATTCATTGCCGACACGGTAAGGTGCAGCGCTTTCGTCAAACTTTCCCGAACCTTGCGTCAACCTTGCAATGCGCATTCTGCTGATTGAAGACGATGCCGCGCTGGCCGATGGCCTGGTGCGCGCACTCACCCGTGCCGGTCATGCCTGCGATCATCTCGCCCGTGGCCTGGCCGCGCCGTCGGCGCTGGCCAGCGTCAGCTACGACCTGGTGGTGCTGGATCTTTCCTTGCCCGACATCGATGGATTGGATCTGCTGGCTCGGTTACGGCAGGAGGGCTTTTCCGTCCCCGTACTGATTCTCACCGCACGCGATGGCGTGGAGGACCGTATCCGCGGGTTGGATAGTGGCGGCGATGACTACCTCGCCAAGCCCTTCGCCCTCGGCGAACTCGAAGCGCGCCTGCGTGCGCTCGCCCGTCGCCAGTCCACGGCCCCTGCCCTGCGCCAGCTGGGCGCCCTGCGCCTGGATACCGGCACCCGCGAACTGCGTGTTGGCGATCAACCGCTGGAACTTACTGCACGCGAGCTGGCCCTGATGGAAATCCTGCTGCAGCAGCCGGGGCGCATCGTGGCCAAGCAGCGCCTGTTCGATGCGGTCTACAGCTGGGATCACGAGGCCAGCCTGTCGGTGATCGAAGTCCACATCAGCCGCCTGCGCCGCAAGCTGCAACTGGCCGATGCCAAAGTCGGCATCCGTATGCTCCGTGGTCTTGGCTACCGCCTGGAGGCCAGTGATGGCTGAGGCACCGTACAGCCTGCGCGGCGTCCTGCTGCGGCGCCTGTGGCTGCCACTGCTGGTGCTGCTGCTGGCCAGTGCGGTCGGCTCGTTCGTGTTGGCGCGGCACTACGCCGAACAGGTGTACGACCGCTGGCTGCTGGATTCGGCGATGTCGCTGGCACAGTTGATCGAGGTGCGCGGCGAGACCGTCCACATGGAGATTTCCCCCGCCGTCTCGCGCATGTTCACCTGGGACACGGTGGATCGGATATATGGCGACGTGACCCGCGCCGATGGCACGCGACTCTACGGTACCGGCGCGCTGCCGAGGGCCACCGCCGCGCTGGCCGAGGACGCCGATGACAGCCCGGCGCGCAGCTACTATGACGCGCTGATCGATGGCCGCGACGTGCGCGTCGTGCAGGTCGCGATGACTCCGCCGGGTTCGGCCACCCCGATTGTGATCCGCGTGGCCGAGACCCGCACCAAACGCCTTCGATTGGAGCATCGCCTGCTGCTGGCGAGCATTCCGCTGCAGGGCACGATCCTGCTGCTTGCCGCGTGGCTGGCCTGGTCAGGTACCGGCGCCGCAGCGCGGCATACCAACGGTGCCGCACGGCGGCTGGCCAGTGCTCCGCTTGATGCGTTGATGCCGCTGGACCCACAGGACGCCGCGCCGCGTGAGCTGTGGCCCGCCGTGGACGCCTTCAACCAGCTGGTGAGCCGGCTTTCGGCGATGCAGGATGCCCAGCAGCGCTTCATCAGCAACGCGGCACACCAGTTGCGCACACCGCTGGCCGGGCTGCAGATCGAGCTGGAGAGCGCGCTGCGCGAACAGGATCCGGCCGCACAGCGGGACGCACTGGCAGGCCTGCTGCGGGGGCTGACGCGCCTGCGCCACCTCACCCATCAACTGCTCATCTTGAGCCGTTCCGAAGACAGCGCCGGCGCGATGCTGGCGATGCGGCCGGTGGACATTGCCGAGCTGGCGCGCGAAGCATTGGAGCGCCTCATGGATGGCGCCGTGATCGCAGGCGTCGACCTGGGGTACGAAGGGCCGGATGCCGGTGTGATACTGATCGGAGAACCGCAGTTGTTGCGCGAAGCGATCAGCAACCTGGTCGACAACGCGATGCGTTACGGCGCGCTTGAAGGCGTGATCACGGTGAGCGTGGAAACGATCCAGGGCGAGATCCGTATCAGCGTCAATGACAACGGCCCCGGCATCGATCCCACGCTGCGCGGCCGCGTCACCGAACGCTTCTGGCGGGGAGACGCCAGCGGCGATGGTTGCGGGCTGGGCCTGGCGATCGTCGCCGAGATTGCCGGCAGGCACGGCGCCACGCTGTCCATCGGCACGTCGCCACTGGGCGGCGCCAAGGTCATGCTCGCCTTCCCTGAGCAACGCGGATGACCGCCTTCACGGCACCCAGTACACCGCCGTGAGTGCGTCGGCCAGCCGTGTCGCGGCCTCCTGCTGCGTAAACGGCGGCGTGCGTGGCGGATCGTAAACCTCCGCGCGCGTGCCAGCCACGACCAGGTCGATCGCATAGCAGCTGCCGTGGTGAACCGCACGATAGCTCTCGGCCGACACGTAGTGGCTCATCGCCGCATCGCCCACGGTGAAGTGCGTGAACGGGACGCCGCCGATATCCACCGGTGCCGAGGCGGCAGGACCGGTCGCTTCTGCTGGCGTATCCAGGCAGGTGCGGACCGATGCGGCGTTGTCGCTGCGTCCGATCCGCAACTCCCCGGCAGTGACCCGATCCGAGCCTTCCAGCACCAGCGCCACCAACGGCATGCCCACGCTGTCCGGCGGCGCGAACAGCTTCCAGGTCGAGGACGCCAGGTAATCGCGCTGGAAATCGCGGGCGACCCGGGTACCGACGACCGGGCCAACCGCTATGCCGGGCGCCGCGTCCTGATACACCGGTGAGGGGCGCCCGGCCGTGGCCGCGGCGGGACCCGGATCAGCGGCCTTCGCCGCCCCCGGGTCCGCACCGCTGGGCTGCACCACGGCTGTGGCACCGCCTTCGCCCTGCGGCGAACAGGCACACAGCAGGGCCGTCAAACCGACCGCCATCCACCCTGCGTTGTTCCGGATCTGCTTTTGCATAAGGGGCTCCCCTGACAATGGCCCCAGACTGCCTCGCGATCCGTGAACGTCATGCCATACCGCCGCTCGCGAGGCACCGCTCAGTAGTCATAGCTCACGCTGACCCGCAGCGATCGCGGCGCCTGCCGGATGGTCGCTGCGCCATACAGCGGATCGGGCTGGCCCGGATCCAGCTCGGAGTACGGCGACTTCCACAGCGCCACCTGACTGTTGAACACGTTGAAGACATCCAGATTGAAGCCCAGCCGCCCCTCGGCCACCGCGGGGCGGTAGGACACCCCCAGGTCCAGCTGCTTCAGCCACGGCAGGCGCCCCTGGCTGCCCGGGGGCGCCGGCTGCCCGTTGTAGAAGTGATACGCGATGCCATAGCCGGAAGGGTCTTCGAAGTCCGGCCCATACGAGCCCAGCGCACTGAACGGCGAGCCGGAGAGCACCTTGAGATTGGCCGAGAGCAGCCACTCCGGCGCCAGCTGGTAATAGCCGTGCAGCTTGAACTGATGGGTGTGATCGTTGCTCTGCGGTCCGTTGGTGTGCTCCATCAGCTGGGCGTAATCCCACGCCTGGGTAGTGGATACGGCGGTCTGGCCGATGCCGGAGAGCAGCTGCCCTTCGGTGGTGCCGTAGCTGCGCGACCAGGTGTAGTCGCCGCGGGCATACCAGCGGCCATCAAACGGATGCTCCAGCGAGAGGTTCACCGCGTAGTAGTTACGCTTGAACTGCGGGAAGCCCATTTCCGCGTTGCTCAGCGGGACGGTCACGTAATTGCCGCCGGTGTCGACCAGATTGAAGGTGTTGGCGCGCCCGGGGTTGATCAGCCAGCAGCTGACCGGGTTGCTGTCCTTGGTCACGTTGTAGCCCAGGCTGCTGGCCTTGCCGAGCACCGCATCGATATCGCAGTAGTCGTCCACGCCGCTGCGCAGCACGCGGTAGGTCGCCTTGGCCCCGTACACCCAGTTCTGGCCCAGTGCCTTGCTGAAGCCGAGGATGAACTCGTCCTGGTAGGACGGCTCGATGCCGGAGGTGGCCACCGTCTTCGCATCCGGCAGCAGGCCGTAGTTGTTGTTGGCCGACACCGCACCGGAGAACTGGGTGAGGTCGGTCGGGTAGCCGTTGCTGTCGATGCCGCCGTAGGTGTAGTACGTCGAAGTGGCAAGCGTCGCACCCGCCGCATTGAAGGCCGGGTTCAGCGGCAGTGCGAGGTAGTAGCGCCCCACGTTGCCGAACACCTTGAACCGCCCATCGCCATCGACGTCCCAACTGAAGCCAAGACGTGGCGCCCACTGACCGCTGGTCTGCTTGATGTAGGCATCGCCATCGCGGTTGAAGTTGGTGAACTGATCCAGGCGCAGGCCGAGGTTGAGCAGCAGGCGATCGGTCACCTGCCAGTTGTCTTCGATGTACTGCGCCCGCTGCGACGCACGCACCGAGGCCAGCGCACTGTAGATGTACTGGCGCACGTAGTAGCCGTCTTCGCCATTGCGGATGCCGCCGGTGGCCGGCACGCCCAGGCCGGTGTTGATCGGCACGTTCGGGTTGGACTGCCCGTAGATCCAGTAGTAGCCATCGGCCGAGGCGACCGAGCCACGGTTCAAGGCACGGGCGTTCTGGTTGTCGATGCCGACGGTGATGCTGTGGTCGCCCCACACGTAGTTGGCATCCAGCCGCAGGTTGTTGCTGCGGTTGCCCCGGTCCGGGTTGACCAGCAGCGAGGTGGTCTGCGCATTGGTGATCGGCACACCACCGGTCAGGGCCGGGTTCTGCAGCGTGGGGCTGTTGAGGTACGTCAGGCTGCCGTCGTAGGCCGGGTTGCCGATGTAGTCATCCGTGCGCATTTCGCCGTACTGCGCGCTGACAGTGAGCCGATCGGTGAGGTACCCGGTGTACTTGGCCGTCCACAGGTCGCCACCGGTCTTGGTGGTGTCCTCCTTGCCGCGCTGGGCGCCACGGGTGAGCGTGTCGTAGTCGTAGGCGAAGATGTCGCCCCGGAAGACGTTGCGACTGGAGGCGCCGGTCACTTCGAGCAGGTGGTTGTCGGTGATGTTCCAATCCACCTTGGCGTACCAGCGCGGGCGCTCGTACTCGTAATTGGAATACGCATTGGTGGCCTCGACATTCTTGACGTCGGTGCCCTCGCGGCGCTCCAGCTCGTAGGAGCCAAAGAAGAACAGCCGGTCTTCGATCAGCGGGCCCCCAGCGTAGATGCTCTGCGTGCTGACCCACTCGCGGTCCTTGCTCTCCGGCGCATACAGCGCACCGTCACCCGGATACCGCACGTCATCTTTGTCCGAACGCGCTGACGCCGGTTCCCAGGTCGCCTGGCCACCGAAGTGCCACGCGTTGGTGCCGCGCTTGCCGACCGCATTGATCACGCCGCCATCGGACCGGCCGTACTTGGCGCTGTAGCCGCCGGTATAGATTTCCTGCTGGTCGATGCTGCCGTAGGGCAATGTCAGGCCGCCCAGGCCGCGCAGTGGGTCGGTGCTGTTGAAGCCGTTGATGTAGTACGCGTTCTCTGCGGCAGACGAACCGCCGAAGCTCACCAGCTGGGCGCCGGTCGGGCCGGCATACGTGCCGTTGCCGCTGTTGCCGATCACGCCGGGCGCGAGCTGGGCAATGGCCTCGGCCGAGCGGCCCAGCGGCAGCCGTTGCAGCTGCTCAGCCGTGATCACGGTGCGCGAATCCACGCTGCTGACATCGATGGCCGCCGCGGCGCGGTCGGCGCTGACCTGGACGCCATCCAGCCGGGTGACCTCGGCGAAGGAGACCTCGGTGCTGGTGCCGACGGTGAGCGCGACGTTCTGCCGGGTCTGCAGCACGTTGCCGTCGGCATCACGCGCCTCCACCGAGTAACGACCGAGCGGCAGCTGGGGGATGGTGTAACGACCGCGCGCGTCCACCGTCACTTCACGGGTAAGACCGGTGTCGCTGCGAACGAACATGCGCTGCGCCGATGGAGGCGCCTGACCGGCGATCGCGCCGGTGGTGGACTGTGCATGTACCAAGGGAGATGCGGTGGCGAGCAACACCGCCACTGCCAGCAGGTGCGGGCGCAGGGAAGAACGAGCTATTGTCATCGTGGGGCAATCGGTAGTGGGGGAAACGATTTCATTAATCCCGCTCCTGCCCCAATGCAGAAATGCGCAGGCGTTATGTCGTGTTCGCCGATGGCGATATCGCGTGCGACCAAACCATGACATTCGTCACCGCGCGAGCGGCATGGCAACGCTACGCAGGCGAAGCGCGCAGGCTGGCTGCACGCGCCTTATCACGGCAAGGCCTGCCGTCATGAGCAATCCGAATCAAGGGGATGCGGCCGGAGCTGCCCACGCTTCCTACAATCAGGCACGCCTCCTGCCCTGCCTCCCCTTCTGGATTCCTCAATGCGCCTTGCTCTGTCCCTTGGTCTGCTGGGTGTGGTCACCCTGCTACCTGCCTGCACCCCTGCCCCCTCCCCCGCTGCCACCGCCACGCCTGCTGCGACCGGGCAGGCGCCTGCGGAAATTGCCTGGCGCCACGGCGACGTGGACGACGCCTTCGCCGAGGCGCGCGACAGCGGCAAACCGGTGCTGCTGTACTGGGGCGCGGTGTGGTGCCCGCCCTGCAACCAGCTCAAGGCGACGCTGTTCAAGGATCCGGCCTTCATCGCGCTGACCCGGCAGTACGTGCCCGTCTATCTGGATGGCGACGAAGAAGGCGCGCAGGCCTGGGGCGAGCGCTTCGGCGTGCGCGGCTACCCGACGCTGATCGTGCTCGACCCCGAGCGCAACGAGCTCACCCGCCTGGCCGGTGGCAACGACAGTGAAGCGCTGACCCGCGCACTCACCCTGGCCGCCGGCCGCCGCACGGCCGTCAGCGAGGTGCTGCAGCACGCCCTGAGCACACCCGGGGACGTCAGCGCCGACGACTGGCGCGTGCTCGGCGATTACGGCTGGGAAGTGGATGCCAATCGCCTCGCCGGTGAACGTGATGCAGCGTCATTGCTACAGCAACTGGCCACGGCGGCGCCCGAGCCTGCGCTGCAGCGGCGGTTCGCGTTACTGGCGCTCGGCGCCGGCAAGCCGGACAAGACACCCACACCGGCGCAACGCACCCGCACCCGCACCCTGCTCGATGCCGTTCTTGCAGCACCCGCGGAGGTCCGGGCCAATCGTGACCTGCTGGGCTACCAAGGCCCTGCCCTGGTGGCGCTGGCCAGTGCCACGCCGGAACAGGCGCAGCAGCTGGGAGTGCAGCTGCTCAAGGCGCTGGATGCCGCCGATCACGCACTCGGCGACAAGGCCGATGCGCGGCTGGGCACGGTGATCACCGAACTCGCCCTGCAGCGCGAGCAGCACCCCGACCAGGCCATTCCGGCCGCGCTGAAGACAAAGGCGGCGCAACGCGTCGCCGCCGCCGACGCGGCCGCGACCACGCTGCACGAGCGCCAAGCGACGATCAGCACCGCGGTGTACGTGCTGCGCCAGATCGACGACGACGCTGCGGCAGAGAAACTGCTGCTCGCCGAGCTTGATCGGAGTGAGACGCCGTACTACTACATGCCTGAATTGGCCGACCTTGCCGAAGAACGCGGCGACAAGGCTTCGGCCATCGCCTGGCTGCACAAGGCCTACCAGGGCGCACAGGGGCCGGCCACCCGCGTGCAGTGGGGCGTGCTGTACGTGGAGGGCCTGCTGCGCCTGAGCCCGGATGATGCGGCGGCGATCGAGACCGCCACGGGCGGGGTGATCGCCGATCTCGCCGTGCAGCCGGCCGGCTACCACCAGCGCACCCGCCAGCGCTTCGAACGGCTCGGTACCGCATTGCAGGCGTGGAGCCGCGAGCATCACGGCGCGGAGAGCCTCACCCGGCTGCAGGCGCGGATGACCGCAACGTGCGCAAAGGCGGCCACCTCGGACGACGGCAGTGCAGGCTGCCAGGGGTGGCTGAAAAGCTGATGCGGGGCGTCGCCTAACCCTTGAGGCGCTCCTCCAGCGCATGCAGTCGCTGCAGATAGGGTGCGCCGGGCACCAGCTCTGCCTCCAGCAGTGGCTTGGCCTGCGCGATCTGCCGGCGCGCAGCCTCCCGCTCGCCGTTGGCCTGCAGCGCCTCGGCCAGCGGTACGCGGTAGCGTGCCACGGACGGCGCTTCTGCCCCGAACAACGCAACATTGCCCTCCAGCACCGCGCGCCAGCGGGTCGCCGCCAAGGCGGCCTGCCCGGCACGCAGCGCCGCTTCGGCCTGCATCTGCTGGTAGCGCAGCTGCAACGGCGGCGACATCGACGGTACGATCGGCGCCATCGCCAGCAGCGCCTGCTCTGCCTGCGCCGATTGCCCGCGGTGGATCATCCACTCGATCTCGCCCAGGTGCGAAATGCGCAGATCCGGCGCGTCGGCCGGGCTGATCTGCTGCCAGATCGGCAACACGCGCTGGATCAGCGGGCCGGCCTGGTCGGCACGACCGCTGCGCATCAGCAGCCGCGCCAGGTTCATCTCTGCCCGCAGGCTGGAAGGCTTGTCCGGCCCCAGGACCTGGCGGCGGATCGCCAGCGAGCGCCGGTACAGCTGCTCCGCCTTGCCCATATCGCCGCGGGCTTCTTCCAGGTTGGCGTAGTTGTTGAGGTTGATCGCGTGGTCGATGCTGTCTTCGCCACTGGTGAGCGCACTGATGCGCAGACAGGTATCAAAGCCCTCCGCACTCTCCGTGTAACGACCGAGATCCATGTGCAGCAAGGCCAACTCGCAGTACGCCAGGGCCGTGCGGGAACTGTCCTGTCCATACAGCTGCAGGCTGAGATCGCGCGACTGCAGCAGCAGCGGTGCAGCCTCGTTCGGCTTGCCGCCTTCCTGCAGGGTCATGGCCAGTGCGTGCAGTCCGTGCTGGTAATCGGCACTGGTCTCACTGCGGCGCCGTTTGATCTCCAGCGAGTCGCGCAGCAGCTGCTCGGACTTGTCCAGCTCACCGCGGTTGCGGTACATCAGCCCCATGTTCTGCATCACCGTGGCGGTGCCGCCTTCCGTGCCCGGCTCGCGGACGGTGCTGCGCATTGCCAGCGACTGCTGGAACGCCGCCTCGCTCTCGGGATAGCGCTCCAGCTGGCTGTAGGCCAGGCCCAGCGAGTTCAGCACATGTGCGCGCGTGCGTGCATCGTCTTCGCGATCAAGCAGCTGCAGCGCACGTTCGGCGTACTTCAGGCCTTCTTCGCCCCGCTTGCCGTTGCTCATCTCCACCGACAGATCGCTGTAGGTCTGCGCGGCCAGGCGCGCGCGATCGACCGACGGCGATGCCAGGCCTTCAGCCGCGCTGCGCAGCAGCGTCTCGGCCTGCTTGGGCAGGCCGATGTTCTGGTACGCGCGCCCCAGCACGCTCTGCAGGCGCGCCCGCAACGCCGGCGAATCGGCCAGCTCCGCATCGACCTGCGCCGCGCTGGCATCGAGCACTGCGCGTGCACTGACATCTTCGGTGCCGCGTGCACCGCGCTCGCGCGGATCGGCGGCATCGAAGGCGGCGACCAGGAACTCGCTGACCTGCTCGGCGATCGCCGCTTCTTCCTGAGCGCGCGCACTGGATTCGCTCAATCGCCAGACGAAGCCGCCCGCCATGGCCGTCACCGCGACGGCCACGCCGGCCGCCTGCCAGTGCCGACGCAGCCACCGGTGCGTGCGGTAGCCCGCTCGGCCGCCACGCGCCCGCACCGGGTGATGCGTCCGCCAGCGCTCGATGTCATCCGCCAGCGCCTCCACCGAGCCATAGCGCTGGGCCGGGTCACGTGCGCTGGCCTTGGCCGCGATCGCATCGAGGTCCCCCTCCAGGTGCTTTCGCCACGCGCACGATGGCCGCGCCCAGCGGCTGGGCAACGGAACCGCGGCACCCGCCGGCTGCCCATCATGGCCAAGCCGGCGATCGGCCAGCATCTCGACCAGGATCACACCGAGGCTGTACACGTCGGTGGTGACACCCACCGGCTCGCCCGCAATCAGTTCAGGGCTGGCGTAGACCGGCGTGTAGAAACGGTCGGCGCGGGACTCGGCTGCGCTGTCCAGCCAGCGTGCGATGCCGAAATCCAGCAGCACCGGCTCGTTATCCGCGCGCACCAGGATATTGCTGGGCTTGAGATCGCAGTGCACGACCAGGCGTGCGTGCGCGGCCTGCACCGTACGGCAGATCCGAACGAACAGCTGCAGGCGCTGGGAAAGATCGAGCGGACGGTCACAGCAGGCGCGGTCCAGTGGCTCGCCGTCCACGTACTCCATCACCAGATAGGGTTGGCCGGAAGGGGTGCTGCCACCGTCGTACAACCGGGCGATGTTGGGGTGCTCCAGCCCGGCCAGCATCTGCCGCTCGGCGGCCAGGCGCTGGCTGATCTCGGTCGTCGCCACGCCGCGAAGCAACTTGATCGCCACCAGTTGCTGGTAGGTCTCGTCAGCGCGCTCGGCGAGGAACACCGCTCCCATGCCGCCACTGGCCACGCGCCGGGTGAGCCGCCAAGGACCGATCCGTTCACCCACCTGCACATCCGGCTCGGCAAGCTGGACAATCAACTCGCGCAGGGGGCGCTGCGCGCTGTCCAGCGCCATGGTCTGCGCTTCCAGCAGCTCGATCACCTCATCCAGCAGGGCCGGATCGTTGGTCATCCGCCCCAGCTCGGTGCGCCACGCGGTCGGCGGCAGTTCGCACGCCGCATCGAACATCGTGCGCAGCTGCTGCCAGCGGTCATCCGTCATTGCCCCATCCCCCTGTCACGATAACGCCCCCGATCAGGCCAGGCGCTGATTGAGCCAAGCCTTCGCAAAGCGCAGATCGCGGTCGACCGTCGGCACCGACACCTCCAGCACGACCGCGATTTCCTGGCGGTCCATCCCGCCGAAATACATGTATTCCACCGCACGTGCGGCGCGCTCATCGTGCCCGGCGAGCTGGTTCAACGCCTGGTGCAGCGCCAGGACCTCGTAGTCGCAGGTCGGCGCATAGGGCACGTCCTGATCAGCATGCGACAAGGTCAGGTTCCACGCCCCGGCCCCGCGCTTGGCTGCCGCGCCACTGCGCGCAAAATCCACCAGCACCGCGCGCATCTTCAAGGCCGCCAGCGCGAGGAAGTGCGCGCGATCCACGAACTCCACGTCCGAGCCCATCACCCGCAACAGCGCTTCATGCATCAACGCGGTCGGCCGCAGGGTCACGTCGGCATGGCGCTGGCCGATACGGGCTGCTGCCATCTCGCGCAGCGCGGGATAGATCAGATCGAACAGATGCGCCTGCGCCTGCGGATCCCCGCGCCGCCACCGGTGCAGCCACTGCGTGACATCGCCACTCATCATCCCCGCTCCCAAGACGCCAGCCTCTCCGGCCAGACGCCCCCGTCCCTGATGGCCGATGATAGCGCACGGGCGCCTTGGCACCAGCGCGCCGGCGGGGGGCGGGAACGGGGGGCGATCAGGCGCGCGGATGGGCCAGGGCGAAGTCCAGGCCAGCGCATACCGCCGCGACCTGTGCATCGTTGCATTCCTGCGGCGAGGTCCGCGGGCTGTCCGGGTACACCTCGGTGGTGGTGGCGTACAGCGCGTCGGTGAACCCGGCGCAGGCGCCGATCGAACGCGATTCGCCCCAGACCACGCCCGGTGACTGCAGCGGCATGCCGATCAGCTCGCCATTGGCGTCGGCAGGGGCGATGTGCGTGATCTTCTCCACCGCGGCGATCAACGCCTGCTGGAACGCCGGCTGCGGATCTTCGCTGTTGCCGATCACGTAGAAGCCGTCGGGAATGATGTCCGGCACCAGGGCGATGCCATCGCGGGCGCAGCGCGCCGGATCGAACTCATGCAGATCGCTGTCGGTCGTTTCATGCAGGTCCAGGTGCACCAGCAGATCATCGCCACGCGCGGCCATCCAGCGCATCAACGAGGCCGCTTCTTCGATCTGGCCCTCATCGCGGAAGCTGCGGTTGGGATCGATCGCATCGGGATTCCAGCGCTGGATGCGCTCATAGCCCCACGGGCTGACGCAGGGCGCGACGATCAGATTGATACGGCCCGCATACGCCTCGGCATGCTGATCCAGGAACTGCAGCGCGCCATGCACGCCGCTGGTTTCATAGCCATGCACGCCGCCGGTCACCAGCGCGGTCGGCAGTGCCGGATCCCACGCATGGCTGACCACCGCAAACAGCGGGTAATGATCCGGCGCGTAGTCCAGCTGGCCGTACTGCACCACATCGAAACGCTCGCCCAGGCGCTCGAGCGCGGCCACCACATCGTCGTGGTAGCTGCGCTGGCGCTGCTGATTGGCGCGCCACTGGGCCCGTTCGGCATCGCCCCACGGCTGGCCGGGGGTGCCGATCGGATAAAAATGCGTGTTGCTCATGGCCGTACTCCAAGGAAAAATCCGGTCGCTGCGGCCGTTGGCTGCGTGCGACATTGCGGCAGACATTCTAGCTGCGGGCGGGCATCCGGCGCTGTGCGGACTACCAACGCTGACACGGAAAAAGAGGACCGGTTGCCCGGCCCTCTTCTCGTTCCACATCGACGGTCAGGCCGTCTGCGCCGCCTCATACCCATTCAAGCGCATGTCGCTGGACGCGCGCCCTTGGGTCAGCGAACGCAGCGAGGTGGTGTAGCCACCCAGTCGCGCCAGCGGTGCATAGCCGAGCACTTCCGCCTGCCCATCCTGGTCCTCGATCGAGGCCACCCGCCCGCTGCGGCGGTTGAGGTCGCCCACCACATCGCCGACGTTCGCCGACGGCGCGTGGATGGCGATCTCCATCACCGGCTCCAGCAGCTGCGTGCCCGCCTCGGCCAGCGCGGCTTTCACCGCCTCACTGCCAGCGCGGTGGAAGGCCATGTCCGAGGAGTCCTTGACATGGGTCTGGCCATCGACCAGCGTCACCTCGATACCGACCACCGGATGGCCCAGCGGGCCTTCGCCCAATGCCGCGCGAACGCCCTTCTCCACCGCGTTGACGAACCCGCGCGGGATCGCACCGCCGACGGTGCGGTCGACGAAGGTCACCTCGCCATCCTCACGCGGCGTCACATCGATCAGCACCTGGGCGAACTGGCCCTGGCCGCCGGTCTGCTTGGCGACCTTGCCCTCCACCCGCTGCACCGCACGCTTCGGCGTTTCCTGGTAGGCCACGCGCGGCTCGCCGGTGCGGATGGCGACGCCCCACTCCGTGCGCAGACGCTCGACCATCACCTCCAGATGCAGCTCGCCCATGCCCCAGATCAGGGTTTCACCGCTGTCCGCATCGGTGTCGACACGGAACGACGGATCCTCCTGCGCCAGGCTGGCCAACCCTTGGCTGACGCGGATCAGGTCCGAGGCCTTCTCCGCCGTCAACCGCCATGCCAGCACCGCATGCTGCGCCTGGATCGTATCGAGCAGCAGCGGGCGCGAGGGCGCACTCAGCGTTTCACCACTGACCGCATCCTTCCAGCCCAGCACCGCGACGATGTCACCGGCCACGGCCTGCTTGATGTCGTGGGTCTGGTCGGCCTGCACCCGCACCAGGCGACTGACACGCCGCCCCTGCGGATGCTGTGAACTGGCCAGTGCATCACCCACCTTCAGCGTGCCCGAGTACACCCGCACGAAGCTCAGCGCACCGTGGTTCTGGTGCGTGATCTTGAACAGCAGCGCCGCAAGCGGGCCATCCGGGTCCGGTGGCAGCAGCACGTCGTTGCCGTTCTCGGTGGCCACCACCGCCGGCCGATCCAATGGCGAGGGCAGATAGTCGACCACCGCATCCAGCAGCGTCTCAACGCCCTTGCTCTTGAACGCGGCGCCGGCCAGCACCGGGACGCCCGCACCGGCCAGGGTGCCGCGACGGATCGCCGCGCGCAGCTGTGCGTTGTCGATTGGCGCGCCTTCCAGCCACGCCTGGGCCAGCACGTCGTCGGCATCGGCCACGGCCTCGATCAGCGCCTCGCGCTGCGGCATCCACTGGGCAGCCTCATCGGTCGTCCAGGCATGACGCAAGGCAGTGCCCTTGTCATCCCAATGCACGGTGCTGCGGTCGACCAGGTCCACCCAGCCGTTGAACTGGCTTTCCGTCCCGATCGGCACGCCGAGCGCCCACGGCGTGGCACGCAGCTTCTCGCGCAGCTGGGTCAGCACGCGTTCGAAGGACGCCCCGGTGCGGTCCATCTTGTTGGCGAAGGCAATCAGCGGCACACCGTGGCGACGCGCCTGGCGCCAGACCGATTCGGACTGGGGCTGCACCCCGTCCACCGCGGAGAACACCGCGACCGCGCCATCAAGCACGCGCAGGGACCGTTCCACTTCGATCGCGAAATCGATGTGGCCGGGGGTGTCGATCAGGGTCAGGTGATGGATCGGCTGGTCGCGCGGTGCCCAATGGGCCTGCACGGCGGCCGCGCCGATGGTGATGCCACGCTCGCGTTCGATCGCCGAGAAATCGGTGGTCGCCGCGCCGTCATGCACCTCACCGACGCGATGGATCTCGCCGGTTTTCCACAACAGCCGCTCGGTGAGGGTGGTTTTGCCGGCGTCGATGTGGGCAATGATGCCGAGGTTGCGCCGGAGGGTAAGGGTCTGGGTATGGGTGTTCATGGGATAGGTCTCGCTGCCAACATCGGGGAGCCGCACGCCGCCGTTGGCTAACGGGCGTGCGGCCAGGTTTGGGGCTCGGCGATCTGGTGCATGGCACGTTCTCCTTCAGACAGTTCTGCTACGTGGAAACGAAAAGAGCGCCCGGTGGGCGCTCTGCGTGGGGTCCAGGGTGACCGGTGTTCCGGTCAGCAGCCTCGCACTCCGTTTGGCAGACGCGCCCGTGCCGCGACATCGCGGGTCAGGGTAAAAAACGTCAGAAGCGGCATCGAAGTCATGTGGGTCACCTGGGGTGTAGCCGGCATTGTAGACCTCTGATGGCCGGCTACAAGTCTTTATTCGAACCACCAGCGCAACACTGAGCATCAATGTCGAACATGCAACCTTAAATTGGCACAATCAAATCGAGCCGGTCGCAGATATGCGAATGGGTCGCAATTGCGTATACACCGGAAATCCTTAAAATGGTGGCCCATGCGTCGCCTACGGCGACCCCCGCAAGACTGACGCCGTACGACCACGAGACGGCACGCCAGCGCCCCCTTCCTCCGCGTTCTCGAGTTGTTGCCCATGCCCTGCTCCCTGCCCCTGCCTCCGCGCCGGTTGCGCCCCAACCTGCTGGCCCTCGCCTGCCTGGCCACCGCATTGGTCCCCGCCGCCTACGCCCAGACCGCCACCGATCTGGACGCGGTGCGCGTCAATGCCTACCGCGCTGCCAACAGCATCAGCGGCGCGACCAAAACCAACACCACGCTGGCCGAGACCACGCAATCGGTATCGGTGATCGAGCGGGCGGAACTGGATGCGCGCGGTGTTCAGTCACTCAACGATGCGATGCGCTATGTCGCCGGTGTCAGCCTGGAGAGCTCGGGCATCGACAACCGCGTGGATGACTTCCGCATCCGTGGCTTCGATGCCGGCAGCTGGGCGAACAACGTCACCCTGGACGGCATGCGCGCGCCGCAGGGCACGCAGTGGAACCGCAGCATGTTCGACAGCTGGAACCTGGAGCGGGTGGAAGTGCTCAAGGGTCCGTCGGCGGTGATGTACGGCCAGGTCGCCCCGGGCGGCATGGTCAACCAGGTGAGCAAGACGCCGACGCCGGATCAGGAGCAGCAGCTGCGCGTGGGTGTGGATGCCAATGGCCAGTACAACGCGGCGTTCGACGTCGGCGCCGGCACGGCCGACAACGACCACCTGTTCCGCCTGGTCGGCCTGTATCGCGACGGCGACACCCAGATCAAGCACACCGCACAGAAGCACTGGTTCCTGGCGCCCAGCTACACCTGGCAGATGGCCGAGCGCACCCGCATCACCCTGCTCGGCCTGTACCAGAAGGATGACGGCGGTTCGACCTACCAGTTCCTGCCGATGGCCGGCACGCTCAACGCCACGCCGTATGGCCACATGAAGAACACCACCTTCATCGGCGAGCCGAGCTGGAACACGTTCGACCGCACGATGTGGACCGCAGGATGGCTGTTCGAGCACCAGTTCAATGATCACCTCACCCTGAGCCAGAGCGCGCGACGCACGCATGTGGATTCGCTGTACCGCGGCGTGGTCACCGATGGTGCGCTCAACGCCGATGGCCGCACCCAGAAGCGCCGCGCCACCTACGGCACCGGCGATTCCGATGGCGATACCCTGGACACGCGGCTGCAGGCACGCTTCGCCACCGGCGCGGTCGACCACACCCTGCTGCTGGGCTGGGATTGGCAGAAGGCCGATTGGGAAGGCGTGCGCGGCGCGATGAGCAACCCGGCACCGATCGACATCTTCAACCCGGTCTACAGCGGGTATACGCCGCGCGTCACCTCGCTGAGCCCCACCGAAGGCATCAACCGCCAGAGCGGGCTGTACCTGCAGGACCAGCTGGCGCTTGGCCGATGGCGCCTGACCCTCGGCGGCCGGTATGACTGGACCAAGGATGATTCCTCCAGCACCACCCGCAACCTGGTGACGGGTGCGACGGTGCTGCAGCCGCGCAGCGTGATCAAGAGCGAGGCGTTCTCAGGCAATGCCGGCCTGCTGTACGTGTTCGACAGCGGCTTCACGCCCTATGTCAGCTATGCAGAATCCTTCCAGCCCTCCACCGCGAGCGCGCTGCAGAGTTTTGATCGGCGCGCGTTCGATCCGGTCTATGGCAAGCAGTGGGAGGCCGGCGTCAAATACCAGCCGGCCAGCATCGACGGCCTGATCACGCTCGCTGCCTACGACCTGCGCCAGGAAAACCTGGTCACCCAGGATCCCGATCTGAGCCACATGAGCTGCGGCAATACCGGCAACGCGCGGTGCTCGATCCAGGACGGCGAAGGCCGCATCCGCGGTGTTGAGCTGGAAGGCCGCGTCACTCCCACGCAGGGTTTCAGCCTGATCGGCGCAGCCACCTGGATGGACTCGGAGATGACCCGCAGCGATCAGTACAAAGGCAAGGAACTGATCATGGTGCCCGACTACAGCGCCTCGTTCTGGGCGGATTACACCGTCCAGGGCGGCGCCCTGCAGGGCCTGAGCCTGGCCGCCGGGGCGCGCTACAACGGCAAGAGCTACGGCGACAGCGCCAACCTGTATCTGATCCCGTCGTACACCTTGTTCGATGCTGCGATCCGATACGACCTCGGGCAGTTCGGCAGCACCCGCGTGCAGCTGGCCTTGAACGCCAGCAACCTGGCCGACAAGCGTTTCGTATCCACCTGCACCGGCGTGTCGTCGTGCTACTACGGCAGCGGCCGCACCGTGATGGCGACGGCGCGCTTCGGCTGGTAAAGGGTGGCGGCGCCGGGGTAACGCCCGGCGCTACGCGTCGGTCACCACCACCAACGGGACATCGCGCTGCGGATGCCGCAGCACCAGCACCGGCTGCTGGTAGACACGCTCGATGTGTTCCCGCGTCAGGACCTCGGTCGGCGTGCCATCGGCCGCCACGCGGCCCTGCTCCAGCAACACGATCCGGTCCGCATACGCGGCGGCCAGATTCAGATCATGCAGCACCACAATCACACAGGCGCCGGCATCGGCCAGTTCGCGCACCGCGCGCAGGGTGCGCTCCTGATGACGCAGATCCAGGGCGGCCGTCGGCTCATCCAGCAGCAGCAACGGGGTGTCCTGGGTCAGGACGCGGGCAAAGGTCGTGCGCGCGGCCTCGCCACCGGACAGATGCTCCACTTCCCGCTCGATCAACGCATGCAGGTCCGCCCGCGCCAGCGCATCGGCGATGCAGGCGGCGTCATTGACCGGATCCGGCGGATGCGGCAGCCGCCCCATCGCCACCACTTCATGCACACGGAAGGCGAACCGCACCGCGTGCTCCTGCGGCATGACCGCGCGCTCGCGTGCCAGCGGCTTGGCTTTCCAGTCCGGCAGCGCCTGCCCACGCAGCAGCACCCTGCCCTGATCCGCCTCCAGATCGCCCGCGGCCACCGCCAGCAACGTCGACTTGCCCGCGCCGTTCGGCCCGACCAGCGCGGTGACCGTGCCCGGCACGAAATCCAGCGTGATGTCATCCAGAATGCGTCGTGCGCCGCGGCTCAACTGCACCGACTGCAACTGCAGCAGCGCGCTCATGCGCCGCTCCGGTGGCGCTGACGCATCACCAGCCACAGGAAGAACGGCGCACCCAGCGCGGCCGAGAACAGGCCCAGCGGAATCTCCGACGGCGGATCCAGCGTGCGTGCGGCGGTATCGGCGACCACGATCAACAGCGCACCGGCAACGCCCGAGACCGGCAGCAGCCAGCGATGGCCGGGGCCGACCAGCAGGCGCACGACGTGCGGCACGACCAGGCCGACGAAACCGATCGAGCCGGCGAAGGCAACGGCGGCACCGACCAGGAGCGCGCTGAAGGCAATCAACTTGAGCCGCGTGCGCTTCACATCCAGCCCGAGATGCTGGGCCTGGCGCTCACCGAGCGCGAGCATGTCCAAGGGTGTGGCCAGACGCAGCAGCGCGATCGTGCCCAGCACGAACACGGGCGCCACCGCGACCACATCCATCCAGTCGGCCTGGGCCAACGAACCCATCTGCCAGAACACCAGCGATTGCAGCTCGCTCTCGCTGGCGATGTAGGTCAGGAACCCGATCATCGCCGAGCAGAACGCCGCGATCGCAATGCCGACCAGCAGCAATGTCGCCGTGCCGGTGCCCTGCCCCGGCCGCGCCAACAGATACGTCAATGTGATCGCGCCACCGGCACCGGCGAAGGCCGCCAGCGGCAGCGTCCACGCACCGAAGGCGCCGGCACCGAGCACGATCGCCGAGACCGCACCCAAGGCAGCGCCCTGGGTCACGCCGACAATGCCGGGGTCGGCCAAGGGATTACCGAACAACCCCTGCAGGCTCGCGCCGGCCATCGCCAGTGCGGCGCCCACCATCGCGCCCAGCAAGGCACGCGGAATGCGCAGCTGCCAGACCACTGCCAGATCGCGGGTACTGACGCTGGCCGGATCGGCCAGCCCCAGCTTCACGCCGATCGCCTGCAGCACCTCCATCGGCGGCAGCCGCAACGGGCCCACCGCGAACGAGGCGATGACTGCGATCAGCAACCCCACCGCAGCCCAGATCAACACGGTCGCGCCGCGCCGGCGCGCAGGACTCAACACCGCCATGCCTCAAGCACTCACGGGCGTGGCACGGTTGCAAATGCCGCGGCCAGCGCCACCGCGCCACTGCCTGAGGCGACGCTGGCGGACTTCAACTCCACATCCGGCATCACCCACACGCGGTTGGCCGCACCGGCCGGCGTCTGCCGGAGCGTTGGATAGGCGCGCCACAGCCCGGCCTGGCCACCGAACAGGGCCAGATCGTTCTCGGTCACCAGAATCACATCGGGCGCCGCAGCCACCACTCCTTCGTTGCTCAGCGCGGAATAATTGGCCACACCGGCTTCGTCGCCGATGTTGATGCCACCGGCGAGCGTGATCAGCTTGCCCGAGGCGCTGTCCGAGCCCGCCACCGTCGGCGCGCCGCCGGCACCGGTCGCGGACACGTGGATCACGCGCGGGTGCCATGCCAACGCGGCACCACTGGCCTTGGCCGCATCCAGCTGCGACTGCACTTTCGTGGCCAGTGCTTCACCCTGCTCGGCCATGCCGACGGCGGCGGCGACCTTGCGCACCTTGTCCGCGGCCGGCTGCAGATCGTCGACGATCACCGCCGCTTCGCCTGCACCGCGCAGCTTGGCGGCCAGATCGGAATGGCGGCGCAGGCTGTTGCCCAGGAACAGGGTGCCCTGCAGGCTCAACACGCCCTCCACACCGGTGGTGCGGTTGAACAGAAATTGTTTGGGGGCCTTGCGGCCGGATTCGGTGGCCGAGCGCAGCGGCGCGGCGTACACCTGCTCGTCCAGGCCGAGCGCTTCGAGCACGGCGATGATGTCATCGCCACCGGCAATGATCCTGGAGGTATCGGTCACCGTGGTGGCCACACCGTCATCGGAGGTGACCTGTGCCGGCAACTGCTGCGTGGCGCCTTCAATGTCGGGTACGTCCACACCCACCACACGCTGCCAGCCCGCCGGCAGCGCTTCGGCGGGCTGCGCGGCCGATGCGGCGGCGGTATCGGCAGCCGGCGCGGCAGGCTCTTTCGAGCACCCGGCAATCACGGCGACCAGGGACAACGCCAGCAGGCTGCGGCGGACAACAATCGACTTCATGGCAGTTCCTCTTTCATCAGAACGGCGGGGCTGATCGCCCCGCCGCCAGTGCAACGCACTGCGCGAAATTCAGTTCGCGCGGGTGCTGATGCGGGTGATGCGGTCGCCCTTGGGATCCTGGGCATCACGCGACTTGTTGACGGCAAACACGTTGCCCTTGCCATCTTCACGCACATGGTTCGGGAAGGTGCCGCCATCCAGGTTGCCCACCACCTTGCCGTTGCCATCGACCACCGTCACCGTACCGGCACCGCGGTTGGTCACATAGGCCAGCTTGGACACCGGCTCGAAGGCCACGTTCAGCGCACCCGCGCCGACCGGCACGTCGTGCAGCACCTTGCCGCTGGCGACATCGACGATCAGCAGGTTGTCGGTGCCCTGCGAGGCCACGTACAGGCGACCGGCCGAGGCGTCATAGGCCACGCCGGAGGCGCTGATCGCGTTGCCCAGATCGATCACCTTCTCCACCTTGCCGGTGGTGGTGTCGATCACCGCCGCTTCCGGCGTGCCGATGCTGACGGTGAACAGCTTGCCGGCCGCTTCATCCAGCACCAGGCTCATCGGGACGAACTTCTTGTCGTCCACGCCCGAGGCCAGGGTGATCGACTCCAGCGGCTGCAGGGTGCGGGCATCGAATACCGAGAGATGATCTTCGCCGGCGGCCGAGGCGAACACCTTGCCATGACGCCCGTCGACCACGATGTCGCGGGCATGCGGCACCGCACCCACATCGAACTGGCGCACCAGCGACAGGTCCTTCTGGCGATACACGGCCACGGTGTCCTGGCGGGTATTGGTGACCCACACGTTGCCGTTGGCATCATCCACGCCCACGCCGTACACCGCGAACACTGCACCGCCCTTGCCGCCGGGCACTTCAGCCGGGGTGATCCTGGCCGTGACCTTGAGGGTCTTCGGGTCCAGCTTGAGCAGCTGCGACTGGGTGACCGGCGGGCGACCGACGGCAGCGGTGACGAACACCGCGTTGCTGGCCGCGCTGTACGCGGACTGGTACAGGCCCTGGACCAGTTTGGCCGAGGTCTGGCTGAAGTTCTGCTGGCCGCTCAGCGGCAGGTTCGGCGAGACGCGCAGCGACAGCACCGTGGCCGCGGACGGCTGGCTGGCGCGCACGATCACCGGCTGCTGACCGGGCACGGCATCGGCCGGAATCGCGACGCTGCCCTTGAAGTTGCCCTCGGCATCGACCACGTACGGCGTGGCATTGAGTACCGTCTCACCGCGCAGCAGGGTGACCTGCTGGCCCGGCACGAACTGGCGGCCGATCACCTCGGCATCGCTGCCCGGCACCACGTTCTGGCCGCGGCTGACGACTTCACCACGGAAGCCGTTGGCCGGCGCATCGAACACCGGCTGGGCGAACACGGCCGGGCTGGCCAGCGACAGCGCGAGGGCCAGGGTGGCGAGGCGCGGGAGGGTTTTCAGGGTGTACATCAGCAGACTCCTTCTGTTGGGGGCGCGCCGGTTGGCGCGTTGTCACAGTGCTTGCCTTGGCGTGGCCGCGGTCCGTTGCGGCGGTGGCACAGGGCCACGGAACTGCCTGGGTAACGAAAAATCAGGGGGCCGGCGCGGGTGTGCCGCTGCGATCGGTGATGCCATACAACTGGCTCAGCGTCGCCTTGAGCGATGCCGGCAGCATCGGCCCATGGCCAAGGCCGGGGAATTCGCGGTACTGCACGGTCAGGCCCGGCACCTTGGCCAGGCGGGCGGCCAGCTGCTGCGCTGCATCGGGCGTGGCGCCACCAATGCGGCGCAGATGCGCGACCACGCGCGGATTGGTCATGTCACGCACGCCCCGGTTGCCGGTGCGCTCGTCGCCACCCAGCATCACCGTGACCTGTGCCGGCTGGCCCTGGGCGTTGGCGATGAACTGGCGCTCCATGTCGCCCAGCGGGGCGCCCTGGCTCCACCACAGTGACGGGCTGGCCGACACGTAATGCTGGAACGCGGCCGGCCGGGTATACAGCGTGCTGAGCACGAACAGGCCGCCCAGCGAATGGCCCCACAGCGACTGCTGCTGCAGATCGATGCTGGCGCGACGCTGCACTTCCGGCTTGATCCGGCGCTCGATCAGATCGAGAAACGCATACGCACCACCACCACTGGACTGCGAGGTGCCGTTTTCGTCATCGGCGGTATCGATCCACGCGGTGTAATCGCGGGTGCGTGCCGCGGAATCGATGCGCAGGTCGTTGTCGTAGCCGATGAAGACGAGCACCGGCGCGGCATGCGCAGCCAGATCGGCAAGCATCGCCTGGTCGAGCACCATCGCCGCGGCGTTGCCATCGAGCATGTACAGCACCGGTGCGGGCGTGGCCGAGGCCTTGGCCGGCACACCGACATTCACCCGCCAGCGGCGGGCCTTGTCGGGGCTGTCGAGCACGAAGTGTTCAAAGCGATAGCTCTGCGCCGGCTGATCCAGCACCGTCTCACCGACCTTCTGCTCGGGATTGCGCTGCTGCGCCGAAGCGGGCGACAACGCCGCCATGCCGATGGCGGTCGCTACGCCCAGCGTGCGCAACCACGGCGATACGGAAGAGATCAGCGACGACGAAACAATCATGACTACCCGGAGCGAGGGACGGTGCTATCGCGCCAGTGTAACTCAAATGAGAATGGGTATCACTGACGTTGCGCTGACCGCCCTGCCCGGGCGCCCTGGAACGACCGAGGTTTCAGCGCGCGCAGTCGCCCGACGCCGTGCGCGCCTCCCCCACGGTCGCGCCCCCTTTCCCACTGGCCGACAGCCAGCCTGCCAGGGACATCGCATCCGGTATCCCCGCCGCCATCGGCGCGGACGAGATCACCAGTTCGCGCGACGTGCCGACCGGCTCCAGCTCGGCCAGGCGCGCCGCCTTGTCACCGTCGGTGCTGACCAAGTCGTCCGGCCCCGAGCGCGGCGTCTTCGTGGTGTTCGCGGTCTTGACCGCCTTGATCCGCAGTTCGCCGCCGGCACCACCGGTAACGGTCACCGCGTACTGCTCCTTGCCATAGGCCCAGGACGTCTCGCGCTGCACCGTGGTTGCCTGCCCATCGGCCGGCAGTTCCAGCGTATCGCCTGCAAGGCCCTGCACCATCGCCATGCCACCCATCACCGCCATGTACATGCCGTACGCCCGCATCTGCTTCTCCTCGGCTGTCTTCGCCGCGGGCGCACCCGGCCAGCTCGCCTCGAGATTCAGATGCGCCTTGCCGCTGCACAGTGTCAACACGACCGGCTGACCCTCGCCTTCGCCAAGACTGATCAGACTGTCGCCGTTGTGGAACTGCTGTACGCGCCCGATCAATGACGCGCCGCTCGCCGGCACCTGGTTCACCTCGACACGGGACGCGCTTTTCAGGCGCTCACTCAACGACACGGTCGTCGCGGTGGCGGGCAAAGCCGCGCCGATCGCGGCAGCGAGTACGAACATAGGGAAAAAAGCGCGCATGGCATCCAGTCCAGAAGGGCGGGACATCATACGCGTCCGACACCCCGCGCTTCATTGCCGCGATCGTAGCTTTCCGCGCCTTGCTTAAAGCGCAGCCCCTCCGCGCCGGACATCACCAACGCTTGAGGATCTTAGTCCTCGGCAACCTTCATCCGGGCAGCGCCATCTACAACGTCTACGCGACCGACCAGAGCATGATAACGGCACGGTGAATTCGGATGGACCGCCTTCATAGCGACAGAGGCACGTAGCACGAAAACCCGCGGGCTCATCCCACTGTTCTGAATCCGCAGGAGTGCATCTTCAAAGTCCACTTTCAGTGCGGGGACCTCCAGCGTGATCACTTCCAATGGCCGCAGCGAAGCGGTCTCAACGACAACCTCGGTGTTATCCACTTGCCAGTTACCCACGCTGGCGCGGAAGACGAAACTCGTCCGGCTACTACGGGCAGCATTCTTCGCACTGAGGTTCTCAAGCGTTACGATCAAGCGCCCCTCGACCAGTGCCAAACCGATCTTCGGCATCGGGAAGTGCTCATATGATTCAAGGCGGGCTTGCAAATCGGCTAGCGCTTCAGCTCCTCTTCGAGCCTCACGGCGTGCCATCCAAGAAATTACAACCGCCGCAACTGCAATGGCGGTAGTCAGCACGTATTCAATGCTCATCATCTCTCCCTAAAAGCCGTCATCGATTGCTCCGGCAACTTTGAGTCCAGACGCCCGAAGCCTTCGTCACGTAACGGCAAATCCGAGAATATCTTCAGGACACCTCCGCGGTACAACATCCAACCCGAGACGCAGAGCACACTTCAGTCAACTGAGCCACGCCATAGCTGGGCGACAACGCGATGACCATCCGCCAAACCAGCCAAGTTCACCTCGCACGCGCAGGACGCCCCCAACCGCGAGGCAGTCCTGACTTGGCCAGCTAGCAGCAAAAAGCTGAGGGCCGACTTTCAATCGAGCTCGACCATCATCGACCGATGGACCCTCCGCACCAAATCCAAGCCTCCCACGTGCCGACGGCAGCACGCTCGCCTCTGATTCACCGACACACCCATAATCCAGTGCTCCGCCCAAGCCTCTGCGCGTCCAACAACCCGTTGGCGCGCAGGAATCGTTTACTCCTTCATGCCTTCTGCCTTCCACGCCGCGACCTTCGCCTTGGTCTGCTCCAGCAACGCATCGAGTGCCTTGCGGTCGTAGCCCTGGCCGCGCAGCACCACGTACTGGATGCTGCGCGTGGCGTCGATGTCCTCCAGCGGATTGCGCTCCAGCAACACGAGGTCGGCCGCTTTGCCGGGCGCGACCGCGCCGTAGCGATCCAGCGTGCCGAACCAGGCCGGGCCAGCGCGCGTGGCCGCTGACAGGGCCTGCGCTGGGGTCAGCCCTTCCTTGACGAACAGTGACAGTTCGTCATGCAGGCCGATGCCGGGGTAGTTGAACGAGTTGAGGAAGCCCGCATCGGTGCCGGCCATGATCGTGACCCCGGCCTGCTGCAGCATCGGCAGCACCGCGGCGACCTGGTGGTACTCCTGATGCCGCGCCTGGATCTGTGCCGGCGTGGCCTTGGCCGCACGCTCGACGCGCCAGGCGTAGGTGGCCTGCAGCTTTGGGCCGATGTAGGCCAGATAGGGATCGTGGCGATGGTCGTCCTGGTCCAGGAAGTCCAGGATGCGCCCGCCATTGAGGGTCGGCGTCACGAACACCCCCTTCGCTGCGAAACCGCGATAGGCGGCCATGGCGGTGTCACGGTCGAAGCCCGCATCCAATCGTGCGTTGGCCTGCGCGCGATCGATGCGCTTGGCCGCGAAGTCCGCCGCAATGGCGGCCTCGTCCTTGACGCCGGCCTTGTAGGCATAGTCCAGATGCTCGATGGAGCTGATGCCGGCATCGACGGCCTGCTGGACGGTCAGTGCCATCGGGATATGCCCGGACGCACGCAACCCGTTGGCGCGCGCGCCACGTACCGCGGCCAGGAACAACTCAGGCGTCAGCGTGCTGTCGGTGATCTTGACGAAATCGACGCGGTCGCGCTTGAGGCGCACGAACGCCGCATCCAGATCCGCCTGCGAACCGACTTCGATGGTGCCTTTCCAGACCGGCTTGATGCCTTCGATCTTGGCACCCGAGGTGAACAGCTGCGGGCCGGCCAACTGGCCGCTGGCGATCTCGCCGCGCCACTGCAGCACCTGCTCGGGCAGATCGCCGGACGCGTCACGGATGGTGGTGATGCCATGGGCGATGTACAGCGGCAGCAGCGCCTTGTTCTCTTCGATCAGATCCGGGCCGCCCCCGAAGTGCACGTGCATGTCCCACAAACCCGGAATCAGGTAGCGGCCCTTGCCGTCCACCTGCTGCCTGGCCTGCCAGGCCTTGCGCATGGCCCGATCGCTGCCCATCGCAACGATGTCCTGGCCCCGCACCACCACGGTCTGGTCCGCCACGGTGGTAGCGTGCTCGACATCGATCACGGTGACATGCCGGATCATCAGATCGGCCTGCTCGGCCGCGAACGCGGAAGGGGCCAGTGCAAGCAGCACGGGAAGGGCAAGACGCAGGGACATGGGCAGTGCACCGGAAAATGGAGAACCGGGCCACCTTACGGTCGGGCCCGGTCCATTCACCAGTTAAATTTTGGAATGCGCGTCATGCACATTCCCGATACACAGTGCCCCGCTCAGACCGTGCCCTGCATCGCCGGCCGCGCCTGCACCTGTTGCAGCCAGGCCGCCACCGCCGGGTGCGCCTCCACCGCAGCGCCCAGATACGTGCCATAGCCGACCACCTGGCCAACCACCAGATCCACCAGCGAGTAGGCCTCACCGAGCATCCAAGGCTGCTGCGACAGGCGCGCCTGCAGCAGGTCCAGCAGCGCGGTGGCGGTGCGGATTGCGGCGGCGGCATGGTCGGCATCGCGCAGCGCATCGTCCGAGGTGGCCAGCCACACGCGACCGATCACCGCGCCATAGGTGACATACGCCCAGGTGCACCAGGACATCGCCTCCAGGCGCGCCGGCGTACCGTCGTGCGGCCACAGACCCTTGGCCACGCCGAAGTGCTCGCCCAGCCACAGGTGGATCGCCAGGGCTTCGAACATCGGCGTGCCATCCACCACCAGGCACGGCACCTTGCCGTTGGGATTGATGGCCAGGTAGTCGGCCGTGCGCTGCTCGCCGGCGCGGATGTCGATCCTGACCCGCTCATGAGGGACGGCCAGTTCGGCCAGGGCGCAGGCGATCGGGGTGGCGCTGGACATCGGGTGCCAATAGAAGACGAGGGACATCCGGAACTCCTTGAGGGTGGTCAGGGGTGCGACCGAAGTGGTCCTGCACCGTGGCCTCAAGGCTAACGGCCTTTGCGGACAGAACCCGCCCGCAATGGCTGCTACGCTTTCTCGATGCTGACCGCCTCCGCCCGCCTGCTGAGCCTGCTGTCCCTGCTGCAATCGCGCCCGCATTGGGGCGGCGGCATGCTGGCCGAGCGCATGGGCATCCATCCACGCACGCTCCGCCGCGACATCGACCGGCTGCGCCAGCTGGGCTATCCCATCCACGCCAGCACCGGTGTCGCCGGCGGCTACGCCTTCCGCCCGGGCCGGGCCCTGCCACCGCTGCTGCTGGACGACGATGAAGCGCTGGCGGCCGCAATCGCGCTGCGCACGGCGGTGACCGGCACCATCAGCGGGATCGAGCAGACCGCGATCACTGCGCTCGTCAAGATTGAACAGGCGATGCCACCGCGCCTGCGGCCCCGGCTGGAGGCACTGCGCTCAGCGATCCTGCCCACCGATCAGATCGGACCGTTGGTCGATGCCGGTCGGCTGACCGCCCTGGCCGCTGCCTGCCGCGACCAACTGCAACTGGCCTTCGAGTACATCGACCGCACAGGTCAGCCGAGTTCTCGCCAGGTGGAGCCCCAAGGCGTGGTGCACACGGACCGGCGTTGGTATCTGGTCGCCTGGGATCCTGCACGCGACGACTGGCGCACCTTCCGCATCGATCGCATCACCAGCACGCCCGTGGTGGGCGCGCATTTCGCGCCGCGCGCCGGGCCCGGCGAAGGCGATCTGCGCCGGTGGGTCGCCCAGGCACTGTCGCTCGGGCAGTACCCCGACGAGGCGCGGATCATCCTGCACGCGCCCTTGGCTGCCCTGCGTCAGCAGATTCCCGCATCGACTGGCGTACTGGAGGTCGTGGATGCGGGGCGTTGCCTGCTGCGCTGCGGCGCCAACCCGCTTGGCTCGGTGATCTATTGGCTGCTGGCCATGGACCTGGAGTTCGAGGTACTGGGACCACCAGCGCTCATCGAGCGACTTCGCCAGACCGCCGAACGGGTGGCCCGCAGCCTGACGCAGCGCCCTGCCGATGCCGAGCCGATGCCCACGGGCGATTAGCCGCCCTGCATTGCCATGGCGGCCGCTGCCATTGCGCTCCACAATGGCAGCATGACCGCCAGTGAAAAACCGAATCGCACCCTGTTCGATCTTGATCTGCTGCGCGCGATGGTGATGGTGGCCGATTGCGCCAGCTTCACCACCGCCGCCGCACGCCTGCACTCCACCCAATCCACCATCAGCCAGAAGATCCGCCGGCTGGAGGAGATGGCGGGCCATCCACTGCTGGTGCGCGGCAACCGCGACGTGCACCCCACCGATGCCGGGCAGCTCGTCCTGGGCCACGCGCGTCAGCTGCTGGCGCTCAACGATCAGCTGCTGGAAGCGCTGGCCGGCACCACGGTGGCCGTCACGGTGCGCTTGGGCGTGCCGGAGGATTTCGTCAGCGCCGCGACCACCCAGCTGCTGGGCGCCTTCAACCGCGAGCACCCCCAGGTCAAGCTCGAAGTCACCAGCGGCCTCAGCCGCGACCTGGCCAATGGCTACGATCACGGCGAACTGGATCTGATCCTGGTCAAGCAGCGCCGCAACAGCCGCGCCGCCGTTGCCTGCTGGCCGGAGACCATGGTCTGGATCGACAGTGCCCGCAATGGCTGCATCGGCCTGGATCCGGTGCCATTGGTCACCTTCCCGCCGCGCGGGCTGTATCGCGACGACATCATCGATGCCATCGAAGCACTCGGCCGCCGCTGGCGGATCAGCTTCACCAGCTCCAGCCTGAGTGGCATCCAGGGCGCGGTAGCCGATGGCATGGGCATCAGCCTGCTGCCGGCACGCGCCCTGAGTCGCGATCACACCGTGCTCGGCGCCGAACAGGGCCTGCCGCCGATCGATACGTTCGAGATCGCCCTGCTCCATCGCGCCACCGCCGACCCGCTGGTCAAGGCGCTGGCACTGCGCTTGGCCGAGCTGCTCAACCAGGAGCGGGCGGGCGCGCTTACTTGAGCTGCAGCGGGTAGCGCTGCCAGAGCACGTGCACCAGGAAACCGGTCACCTCCGGGTCCTTGCTGGTGATCGAGGCACGGATCTTGTCCAGCAGCACCATGTCGCTGCAGTTGCGCACATCGGCGTGACCGGCCTGGCCGGCGCGGCGCGCACGGTAGCGGGCCGCACGCTGCGCATCGGTCATCGCGTAGCCGAACGTGGGCGGACGGCCGCGCTTGCGCGGCAGCGTCAGTTCCAGTGTTCCGGGGTCTTGTTCATCGCGCATGACGGACGAGGATGCAAACGGGGGCGCGCACGATATCGTGAGACATCACTTTAATCCAGCGTTTTCCGTGGATTTCTGCATTTGCGACGCAAGCGTCAGCGCCACGCCTCTGCCACGCGCGCGCCCGCCCACACGAGCAGCATCCCGCCGACCAGGCTCACCCCGAGGTACAGCGGCACCATCAGGCTGCGATCGGTACGGGTGAACACCAGCGACTCGAGCATCATCGAGGAGAACGTGGTCAGCCCGCCCACGATCCCCACGATCAGAAAGGCGCGCCAGTACACTGCGGCCGTGCCCCGACTCTGCAGCCAGATCATCACGTAACCCGCCACGAACGCGCCGACCAGGTTCACCGTCAGCGTGCCCCACGGGAAGCCAGTCCCGAACTGGCGCAGCATCGCATCGCCGATCATGAAACGCAGCGCCGCGCCCAGTGCGCCACCGGCCATCACCAGCCCAAGCTGCTGCCACCACAGGCCCAGGCCTTCCATCAGTCAGCGCCTTTCTCTGCCCGCGCCTGTGCCCGCGCCGCACGCAGGCGGTCCAGCTTCTCTTTCAGCTTGATCTCCAGCCCGCGCGGCACCGGTTCGTAATACACGCGCTCACCCATCGCATCGGGGAAGCCGGTCTGATCCAGCGCAATTCCCCCGTCCGCGTCGTGATCGTACTGATAGGTCTTGCCGTAGCCCAGCTCCTTCATCAGCTTGGTCGGCGCGTTGCGCAGGTGCAGCGGAACCTCCTGGCTACCGGTCTCGCGCACTTCCTGCTTGGCCTTGTTGAAGGCGGCGTAGCCGGCGTTTGATTTGGCGGTACTGGCCAGATAAAGCACGAGTTGCGCGAAGGCGAGCTCGCCCTCCGGGCTGCCCAGGCGTTCATAGATATCCCACGCCTCCAACGCCATCGACTGCGCGCGCGGATCGGCCAGGCCGATGTCCTCGATCGCCATCCGGGTCAGGCGCCTTGCCAGATACGACGGATCGCAGCCGCCATCGAGCATGCGGGTCAGCCAGTACAGCGCGGCATCGGGGTTGGAGCTGCGCACGGATTTGTGCAGCGCCGAGATCTGGTCGTAGAACTGCTCGCCGCCCTTGTCGAAACGACGGGTGCGATCGGCCAGCACCTGCACCAGCATCTCCGGACTGATCCGCCCGCCGTCGCCGCTGGCCAGTTCGGCCGCGATCTCCAACAGCGTCAGCCCACGGCGGACGTCACCATCCGCTGCGGTTGCGATCTCCAGCAACGCCTCGGGTGCCACCTGCAGATGCTCCGCGCCCAGGCCGCGCTCGGTGTCCTGCAGCGCACGTTCCAGCGCCTCGACGATGTCACTTGGCGACACCGACTCCAGGACGTGCACGCGGCAGCGCGACAGCAGCGCCGAGTTCAGTTCGAACGAGGGGTTTTCGGTCGTGGCGCCCACGAACACGATCGTGCCGCGCTCGATGTGCGGCAGGAACGCATCCTGCTGGGCCTTGTTGAAGCGGTGCACCTCGTCCACGAACAGCACCGTGCGGCGCCCCTCGGCGAAGCGCTGCGCGGCCTCGGCCAGCACCTGGCGCACCTCCGGCAGGCCGGACAGCACGGCGGAGATCGCGCGGAACTCGGCATCGGCGTAATGCGCCAGCAGCAGCGACAGCGTGGTCTTGCCGCAGCCTGGCGGGCCCCACAGGATCATCGAGTGCACATGGCCGGACTCGACCGCCCGGCGCAGCGCGCTGCCCGGTGCGAGCAGGCGCTTCTGGCCCACCATCTCGTCCAGCGTCTGCGGGCGCATCCGCTCGGCGAGCGGACGCATGTTGTCCCGATCCACGGTCAGCAGATCGGGCCCATTGAAAGTCGTTCGGTTTCTGGCCACGTGTCTAGTGTATCGCGGCAGATTGCAGCGGGCATGCCGGCCAGCGGCCGGCACTACACCGTCATTCGCCGATGACGTCCACACCCTTGGCCGGGGTGAAGCTGAAGGTGCCCGAGGCGAAGCTCGGGTTGCGCTTCCAGCCAGTGAAGCTGATCACCGTGCGCTGGCCAACCGCATCCACGACTTCCATGCGGGCCAGGCCCTGGCCATTGAAGCCCAGTGCGGCGTACTGGAAGGCGGTATCGGTATCACGCTTCGGGCTCAGCGCCAGCCACTGCAGGCCATCACGCACGGCCGCCTCTTCGCTGACGTCGTACTGCTTGTCCAGCAGCGCCGGATTGATCAGGGCGGTCAGCGGGCTGTTCTGCTCTTCCTGGCCCTGCGGGCGCACGCTGGCCTGCTCCAGGTCCGGCTCATACACCCAGACCTTCTTGCCATCGGCCACGATCAACTGTTCGTGCGGCTTGATGTACTCCCAGCGGAACAGGCGCGGCGCGGACAACGCAACGCGGCCGCTGGTGGTTTCCTTGACCTTGCCCTTGCTGTCGAACACCTGCTGGCTGAACTGCCCGTCCAGGCCCTTCAGACCCTGGGTGAAGCGGTTGAGCTCATCACGGGCGCCCGCCCAGGCCGACGCCGAACCGACACTGGCGACAACCAGGGTGGCAGCAAGCAGGGAGCGGCGGAAAGTGGTGTGCATGCGGGTATCCAGGCGAATGGGAAGGATGGGAGGCAGTGTGCCCATTCAATCCTGAATGGGCGATCAGGGACACATTATGCGCTGGAAACCAGATCCATCCAGCGCCCTCACGGGCCAGCCTGCACCGTCTTCAGATCCCCGTACACCACCTGCCCACGGAACCCGCGCCGGACCTGCTGGTACAGCTCGCGGAAGGCGGCATAGTCCTGCGGCAGGCACAGCGCATCGGCCCCGCGCACGGCGCGCTGGTGCAGTCGATGTCGCGCGGTGATCACCTGCCCGTCGCGCGTCCACTCCACCTGATACTCACCGGCCGCGTTGGCGAAGTGCTGGCTGCGCGGAATCGCCACGATCGGCACGTTGGCCGGGAAGGTCAGCTGGTAGCGCTCATCGCGCAGACTGTCGTTGCAGTAGAACGGCGTGGCGTTGTCCGGCGCCGATGTGCTGGCGTACAGGTCGCGGAACGATTGGCTCCCCGGTGCGTCAGGCACCCCCATCCCGCCGACCGCGCCGAAATCGACGTAGTCGCTGGCCTGGAAGTCATAGCGGAAGTTGAACGGCCGGGTCAGGTCCTGCGGGTCGCCCAGCAGTGTCAGTGCGCCACTGCCGTCGAAGCCGGACGCGGCCATCATCGATTCTTCGGCACGCGCCCGGTTCTGCGCGTTGAGCCGCGCGAAGGCGCCGCGCATGCCAATTTCGGTCACGCCGCTGGGGTGCAGCACGGTCTGGCCAGACAGATTGCCCGCCGGATCGAACCGGAACGCCGCCTCGATCCCGGTGCCGTTGCGCGAGGCATCGTTGGCCGGGGTGCGCGCCAGCACGGCCTGGCGGGTATGCAGCACCGGCGCACCGAGATCTCCCTCGGGCAACTGGCCAACACGCGCATAGGGCGCGGTCGAGTCCAGGTACAGATCGAACTCGGGGATGTAGGTGATGGCGTGGTCGAAACGGCCCAGCAGCGGAATCGCCGGCAGCGTCGGCCCGCCGCCGGCACCGATCAGCACCGGCGTACTCTGGATGCCCCGCGCAGCCAACAACGCCTCCAGGATCACGACATGGTCTTTGCAGTCGCCGTAGTGGCTGTCGAGGATGCTCTGCGCCGGGTTGGGCTCCAGCCCGCCGTTGCCCAGGTACACCGCCACGTAGCGGATGTTCTGCGCCACCCAGCGGTACAGCACGGCAGCCTGCTCGCGGCGGTCGGTGATGCCACGGGTGAGCTCGTCGGCCAGCGCCTGGATCTGCGGCGTGACCGCGGCGGCCTCGCCACCTTTGAGCTGATAGGCCTGCGCCACCTGCGACCAGTCACGATACGTACTGGCCATGATGGTGGGGCTGTACACCCACGCGGCGGCGGACCAGTTCTGCGCCTTCAGTGGATCCGTGCGCCGGTACGTCCATTCCCAGCGTGCCATGCCATTGCGCACACGCGGCGCCTGGCTGCCCTGCACGCCACGCTGTTCCACCTGCATGGGCAGATCGGCAGGCGCACTCAGGGTCACGCGGGCATCGTCGTACTGGGTGAACACGCTGAAGGTTTCCCACAGGCCGAAGTAGCCCGGGAAATACGGCGTGTTCTGGGTGCGCCGGGTCTGGTAGACCACGCGGGTACCGGGCGCCAGATTCGGGAAGACCACCACGCGCACCTTGCGGTCGGCGTACATCGCCGCGGCCGCGCTGGAATAGCTTTCCTGGGTATACATGCGGTCGGCCGGCACGTCGCGGCGCTGGCCGTCCGCCGTCAGGGTGTAGGCCTGCAGCACCTCCAGCGTCTCCATCTTCTCGCTGTAGCTCAGCCGCACCTGGCTGAACTGCTCGACCGCCGATTTGGTCTTGAGCAGGATGTCGTACTCTTCGGTCTGCGTATTGCCCGCATCGGGGCGCACCACGTAGTCGGCACGATAGCGTACGAAACTGAAGTTGTTGCTGGCCTGCGCTTCAGCGCCCGCGGCCGGGCCGCCCTGCCCGCCCGGGGTGGTCGGTGCAACGGGTGTCGCGCGTGCCGCGGGTGCCGGCACGGGCTGGGCATCGGCCCACGCCACTGCCGGCGCAAGCGTCATGGCGCCCAGCATCGTCCAGATCATCGGCTTCATTGCAGGTTCCTTGTGCTCGGCAACACCCGGGCAGCGCCCGGGTTCCATGCAGCCAGGCCGAGCCCGGCGTTACTTGGGCGGGGGCGGCGCCAGCACGCTGCGGTCGCCATTGTGCTCGGGCGGGCTGACCACGCCAGCCGCCTCCATCGCTTCAATCAGGCGCGCAGCACGGTTGTAGCCGATCTTCAGGCGACGCTGCACGCCGGAGATGGAGGCACGGCGGGTTTCGGTGACGATGCGCAGGGCCTCGTCGTACAGCGGATCGGACTCATCGCCGCCACCGCCGCCCGCCTCGGGCAGGCCACCGGGGCCGACCACGACGCCATCGCCCATCATCTGCACTTCGTCCAGCACGCCGGTGATGTAGTCGGTCGGGCCGCTGGCCTTGAGATGTTCGACCACGCGGTGCACTTCCTCATCGGAGACGAACGCACCGTGCACGCGGTCCGGCAACGCGGTACCCGGCGGCAGGTACAGCATGTCGCCATGGCCGAGCAGCGTTTCCGCGCCGGACTGATCCAGAATGGTGCGCGAATCGATCTTCGAGCTGACCTGGAAGCCGATACGGGTCGGGATGTTGGCCTTGATCAAGCCGGTGATCACGTCCACCGAGGGGCGCTGGGTGGCCAGGATCAGATGGATGCCGGCCGCACGCGCCTTCTGCGCCAAGCGCGCGATCAGCTCTTCCACCTTCTTGCCGACGATCATCATCATGTCGGCGAATTCGTCGATGAAGATGACGATGAACGGCAGCGTCTCCAGCGGGCGCGGGGCCTCGCCGAGTTCCGGGTTGGGCTTGAACAGCGGGTCCATCATCGGCTGCCCGGCGTCCTGGGCATCCTTGACCTTCTTGTTGAAGCCGGCCAGGTTGCGCACGCCCACCGCGCTCATCAGCTTGTAGCGGCGCTCCATTTCGGCCACGCACCAGCGCAGGCCGTTGGCGGCCTCCTTCATGTCGGTGACCACCGGCGCCAGCAGATGCGGGATGCCCTGGTAGACGCTCAGCTCGAGCATCTTCGGGTCGATCATCAGCATCCGCAGGTCTTTCGGCGAGGCCTTGTACAGCAGGCTCAACACCATCGCGTTGACCGCCACGGACTTGCCCGAGCCGGTGGTGCCGGCCACCAGCAGATGCGGCATGCGCGCCAGATCGGCCACGGTCGGGCGGCCGGCGATGTCCTTGCCCAGCGCCAGGGTCAGTACGCTGGCGGACTTGTCGTATTCCTTGGAGCGCAGCAGCTCGGAGAGATAGATCATCTCGCGGGTGACGTTGGGTATCTCCAGACCCACCACCGACTTGCCCGGAATCACATCGACCACGCGCACGGATTTGACTGACAGCCCGCGCGCGATGTCCTTGTCCAGCGAACTGATCTGGCTGACCTTGATGCCCGGGGCCGGCTCGATTTCGAAGCGGGTGATGACCGGGCCGGGATAGGCACCCACCACCTGCGCATCGATACGGAAGTCCTTGAGCTTGAACTCGATCTGGCGCGACAGCGTTTCCAGCGTGCCCTCGTCGTAGCCCTTGGGCTGCGGCTTGGGATCGTCCAGCAGTGCCAGCGGCGGCACGTCCGAGCCATCGCCATTGACCCCGCGGAACATGGGAATCTGGGTCTCGCGCTTGGCGCGGTCGCTCTTCTCCAGCACCGGCTCCGGGCGCGGCTCGATCTTGACCGGCTCGCGCTTGGCGCGGACCTCGGCGTCGACCTTGCGCACTTCCTGGCGCTCCTCGCGCATCGCGCGGGTCTGCTGCCACTCGGTGGCCTGCTCTTTCTTCTTGTTGAACAGCGGCGGCAGCGCCAGCACCCAGTTGCCGATCTTCTCCATCACCACGAACCAGGAGATGCCCGTGGCCAGGGTGATCGAGGCCAGCAGCAGGACCAGTACGAACAGGTTGGCGCCCAATGCGCCGAAACCGACGCTGAGCGAGCTGCCCACCAGCTTGCCGAGGATGCCGCCGGCATGGGCCACATCGGCCACGAACAGGCGCAGATGCAGGAAGCCGGTGCCGGCGATCAGGAAACCGACCAGGCCGACCAGGCGCAGCGCCGGATCCAGGTCATGCTCGCCCTTGGCTTCCCGCTTCAGGCCGAACATCGCGATCCAGGCCAGTGCGCCCAGCACGATCGGCAGCACGAAGGCCATGTAGCCGAACAGCTGCAGCAGGACATCGGCGATCCAGGCACCGGCGCGACCGCCCATGTTGTGGACCGGCGCGACCACGCTGCCGGTATGCGACCAGCCAGGGTCGGTGGCCGAGTAGGTGAACAGACTGGCGACCAGATACAGCAATGCCGGGGCGACCGCGATCAACCCCAGGTCGCGCCACAGGCGCTGCCGGCGCGGATTGTCCTCGCCGGCCGGTTTGCGCGGCGCTGCCTTGCTGTCGGACGCCTTGGCTCGTTCCGGGACCTGTTTCGCCACCTTAGACCACACCTTGGGAATGCACTGTTAGTGCTTGATAATAAACGACTGGATCCCACCCCGGTAGGTGCCGGCCGTTGGCCGGCACGGCCAGCGTCAAAACTCCGGCACCGGAATGGGCGTCGTGCCTGGCGGGTCGCCGCGTTCCACTGCGCGCCTTGAATCGCCCCGCCCCTGCCGCCACTCTATGACTTCGCTCGGACGCCGCGCAATCACCCTGCCAGTGTCCCGCCCTACCTTCTATTGCGAGCTTACATGAGCAACTCCAAGCACTCCCGCCTGTTGATCCTTGGTTCCGGCCCGGCCGGCTGGACCGCCGCCGTCTACGCCGCGCGCGCCAACCTCAAGCCCGTCGTGATCACCGGCCTGCAGCAGGGCGGCCAGCTGATGACCACCACCGAGGTGGACAACTGGCCTGGAGATGCACACGGCCTGATGGGCCCGGACCTGATGACCCGCATGCAGGCGCATGCCGAGCGCTTCGAGACCGAGGTCATCTTCGACCACATCCACACCGCTGATGTCTCCCAGCGCCCGTTCAAGCTGATCGGCGACAGCGCCGAGTACACCTGCGACGCCCTGATCATCGCCACCGGCGCCACCGCCAAGTACCTGGGCATCCCCAGCGAAGAGGCCTTCAAGGGCCGCGGCGTGTCCGCCTGCGCCACCTGCGACGGCTTCTTCTACCGTGACCAGGACGTGGTCGTGGTCGGCGGCGGCAACCCCGCCGTGGAAGAGGCCCTGTACCCGTCCAACATTGCCCGCAAGGTCTACCTGGTCCACCGCCGCGACACCCTCAAGGCGGAAAAGATCATGCAGGACAAGCTGTTCGCCAAGGTCGCCGCCGGCAAGATCGAGACCGTGTGGCACCACCAGGTGGACGAAGTGCTGGGCAACGAGGCCGGCGTGACCGGCGTGCGGGTGAAATCCACGCTGGACGGCAGCACCCGTGACATCGAGGCCCATGGCTTCTTCGTGGCGATCGGCCACCACCCCAACACCAGCCTGTTCGATGGCCAGCTGACCATGAACAACGGCTACCTGGACATCCGCTCGGGCCTGGGCGGCAACGCCACCCAGACTTCGGTGGAGGGCGTGTTCGCCGCCGGCGACGTGGCCGACCAGCACTACCGTCAGGCGATCACCTCGGCCGGCTTCGGCTGCATGGCCGCGCTGGATGCCGAGCGCTATCTGGATGCGAAGGGTCAGGCGAGCTGATCTGTCGCCCGTATCGCGCAGCGACAAGGGCGGAGACGTGATCTCCGCCCTCCGCTTCCTTATTGAACGAGTCGCACTATTGACTCGTTTGAGTCAGCAGGCCGCAAGACACTGGAGGCATCGTGCCTTGCCGCAGCTACGCAGGTTTGTTGATGCTCGGTCGCCACGCCAGCGACCCCGTCTGCATCACGCATTGTTGTTCGCCATCGTGAACTTCCTCCGTTCCCAGCCCCACATTCGACTTGGAACCGGAGTGGCGATTCAGCGGGCTGACGGAGCACTACCTGCCCCCCATAGCACGTCCATCCCGGCTGGCAGACTGCCGGCTCGACATCGAGCGTCACGGGAAACTGCGGGTGCCCCTCAAAATGGACTTCCACCTCTGCCCTCGAGCCCGGCGAAGTCGTCACGTCGGTGATCATCTGTACCGAAAGAGGCTCACACCCCTTACCCTCCAAGTGCAGACGGTACGCCTTTTCAACACCCTTCATGGCTGCCGTCCGAAACAAAGGATCTTGGAGCGCCAGTGCGTCATTGGGGTTCGTGTGAAATCCCATCTCGACAATGATGGATGGCATGGCAGCTAAGCGGTTCTCGCCGTGGCGCCCCTGATCTCCCTCCCGCGGGAAATAGTAGTTCTTGTATCGGCTTAGGCTTGAGACCAGCTCCTTCATGTAACAAAGCGTATTTCTGGCCAGCGACCCGTCATCCGCTCGGCCTTCATGGTAAAAGACCCTTGCGCCGGTGGCAGAGGGTTGCGCCGCATTGGTGTGAAGGTGAAAAACAGCCGCAGCACCGATGTGATTTGCCAACAATGGGCGGCTACGAATGTCCTCATCCCTTTCTCGTAGAGAGGCAGTGCTTCCGGGCAGGGAGTTCCATAGCTCCGGATTTCCTGGATAAAGCACTTGCAACCTGTATCTTGCAGCCAATTTCCACCACTCCTGAAGGCTTGGACCATGCAGGGCCGACGAATCAGACCTGAGCCGATAGACCCTGACACTACTCCTCGCCTCCAGCCAACGCTTCAGCTCGGCCGCGTACGATGAAGTCACCTCGTCCTCAATGATTCCGTTGCTTGGGTCACGCTGAAACCGCCAGTCACCAAAACCATGGTGAAAGTAAACTCCGTGTCCCGCTGAAACCGCCACTGCATCGGAGGCGTCCCGCTGGAACGTCGACTTTGGCGGTACTGGCTGCTCAGAGGGAAAGAGCTGGTAAAGGTCTTTCCCACCGTAGCGGAACAGAGCGCCCGATGCAGGCGACACCGTCCGGGCAAGGTCCAACAGATCATTGGTAATGCCGCCTTCAAAATCTTCCATCTCCGCACCTGGGCTGGCAGGCACATACCCCCTCACCACATCGACAATGACCATGCGCGTCACCAGGTCCATCCTCGCCTCAATTTGAATCCCTGGAGGCGCCTTTCCCTGGGCCACCAAGGCATCTACAGACCGCTGAGCGCGTCCTGACAACATCGCATCAAGCTCCCGATCACTCTCCATGCCGGGCGGGGACGCACCCACAGGCGACGCTATCGCCAGCCCCCAAGCTGCCACAAGCAAGTACATGGCCGCCGTCCTGCCACGCAGTCGATCCTTCTTCATCGCCAATCCCCTAATGAATGCACTCTTGATGAGCGCACCGCCAGCTTGCGATGACCTGTGGATGTCCGACCTTGAGCGTCGTCGCAACATGGGCGAGGTGCCAGACGCAGGATTGATGACGCTCGATCGCTTCATCGGCACCACCTCTCTCAGCGCGCTTTTCGTCAACCTGCTCTATCCTCTGCCCATGCCCGATCCACGTTTCCTGCATCGCCTGTCCGATGTCCCCGCCGCCGCCTGGGACGCCCTGCACGACGGCCGCAACCCGTTCCTGTCGCACGCCTTCCTCGCCGGCCTTGAAGAACACGGTTGCCTGCGCCCCGAATGGGGCTGGCGGCCGCGCCACTTCACCCTGTGGGACGGGGGCACCCTGGTCGCGGCGATCCCGGGTTATCTCAAGGACAACTCGCACGGCGAGTTCGTGTTCGATCACGCCTGGGCGCACGCGTACGCCCAGCACGGGCTGGACTACTTCCCCAAGTGGCTGGGCGCGGTGCCGTATTCGCCCGTGACCGGCCCGCGTCTACTTGCCGGCACAGCGGAGGATCGTGGCGCGCTGCTGGCATCGCTGGCGGGCGAAGTGGCACGCCTGGGCTGGTCCTCGGCCCACATCAACTTCCACCCCGCCGAGGAAGACCCCGCCTTCAGCCCGGACTGGCTGCTGCGCGAAGACATCCAGTTCCAGTGGCACAACCCCGGTGGCTGGCAGACCTTCGACGACTTCCTCGGCGCGATGGACCACAAGCACCGCAAGAACATCCGCCAGGAACGGGCCAAGCTCGCGCGCAGCGGCGTCACGTATCGCATCGTGCATGGCGATGAGGCGACCGAGGCCGATCTGCGCGCCATGCACGGCTTCTACCTGCAGACCTTCGCCGAGTACGGCAACTCGCCCGCGCTGACGCTGCCGTTCCTGCAGCATCTCGCCCGCACGATGCCGCGCGCGCTGGTGATCTTCCTGGCCGTGCTCGATGGCGAGCCGGTCGCCGGTGCGCTGTGCCTGCGTGGCGCAGACACGCTCTATGGGCGCTACTGGGGCGGCGCCACCCTGCCCGGCCTGCATTTCGAGACCTGCTACTACCAGGGCATCGCCTACTGCCTGCGCGAAGGACTGGCCCGCTTCGAGCCCGGCGCCCAAGGTGAGCACAAGCTGGCGCGCGGCTTCCTGCCGCACCGGGTGCGCAGCCGGCACTGGATCGCCGAGCCCGCCTTTGCCGAGGCACTGGTTGCGTGGTGCGCACAGGAGCGCGCCGAGGTCGCCCACTACGCACGTGTACTGGCGTCGCACAGTCCGTTCAAGGCCGACCTGGCATGACCCGCCGGCTGCCCTGGCGCCTGGACGATGCGCCGGACGCTCCCTTCCCGCCCGCGGAGACCGCGCTGCGCGATCCGGATGGCCTGCTGGCGCTCGGCGGCGACCTCTCGCCGGTGCGGCTGCTCAATGCCTATGCCGGCGGTATCTTTCCGTGGTTCTCCGAAGGCCAGCCGCTGCTGTGGTGGTCGCCGGACCCGCGCATGGTGTTCCGTACCGACAGCGTGCACCTGTCCAGCCGCTTTCGCCGCTCGCTCCGGCAGAGCACCTGGACGCTGCGGGCCGACACCTGTTTCGAGCAGGTGATCAATGCCTGTGCGGCCAGCCCGCGCCCAGGCCAGGACGGCACCTGGATCACGCGCGACATGCGCGACGCCTACGTCGACCTGCACCGGCTCGGCTTCGCGCACTCGGTGGAGGTGTTCGATGGCAATGCCCTGGTCGGCGGCATCTACGGGGTGGCGATCGGGCGGATGTTCTTTGGGGAGAGCATGTTCAGTGCGGTCTCGGGCGGCTCCAAGGTCGCCCTGGCAGGGTTGGCCCATCGGCTGGCCAGCTGGGGGTGGCCGCTGATCGATGCGCAGGTCGAAAATGACCACCTGCTGCGCATGGGCGCTGAGCACTGGCCCCGGCAGCGCTTCCTCGCACTGATCCGTGAACAGGTCCAACAGCCAGCCGCCGCAGGCGATTGGGTGGATTTGTTCGGCACACTGGCCGCCGCCGAAATCGCTGATCCGGACCGGCCTTAACCAAAACTTTGCATCAAACGCCCGACGCGCGTAAAATGCCCGCTCTTCAGGCCAGCTCGGCCGGTTACAGAACTGCACAGGACTACATGTCGAAAGACGACTCCATCGAGTTCGAAGGCACCGTCAGCGAGACGCTGCCGAACACCACTTTCCGCGTACGACTGGAAAATGGGCATGAAATCATCGCCCACATCTCCGGCCGCATGCGCAAGAACTACATCCGCATCCTGACGGGCGACCGCGTCAAGGTCGAAATGACCCCGTACGACCTGACCAAGGGTCGCATCACCTACCGCATGAAATAAGCGGTCCGGGGGTTGTTCCCGCCAGAAGGCCAGCCAGGTGCTGGCCTTTTCGCGTGGGCGGCATTCCGCCGGCAGCGGCCTTACCCTGCCAAGCGACACCCTGACCCAGTGCACCCTGACGTCGGTCAGGATGCCTTGATGCAGATTCGCCCTGGCACGCAACGGTCCACGCTGGCGGTCGATCCAATCCGGATCATGACCCGATGGCCCCCGCCATGAAGTACCTGTCTCCCCTGCTCCTGATCACCTGTCTGGCCGCCGCGTCGGCCCAGGCCGCCGAACCCACAGCCCCCGGCGACTGCATCACGCTCTCTGCGGATCAACAGCTGGTACGCAACGGGGCTGACCGCGACGTGCTGCTGCGCAATGGCGACCAGCATTACCTGGTGCGTTTCGAACGCTCCTGCAGCAGCGCCGCGATGTCGCCGAAGCTCGCCTTTGTCACGCCCGGCCGGGAGGGCCAACTCTGCGGCGCAGGGGCCAGCAAGCTGCGCACCAATGGACAGAGCTGCGCGATCAGTGCCGTTGATCCGATCACCGCCGAGGAATTCACACGTAAGGCGCGCGCGCGCCAGTGATCGGCCAAGCGCCCACGCCCGCCTAAACAAAAGCCCCCTTTCGGGGGCTTTTGCATTCATCTCGACAACACCTGCGACCCGATTACACCGTGGCCGGCAACAGACGCTCCGGCTCGGCCTCGGTCTCGACAAACAGCTGGTCGTCGCGGACGTCGATGCTGACCTTGCCACCGTTGACCAGCTTGCCGAACAGCAGCTCGTCGGCCAGCGGACGCTTGATCTTGTCCTGGATCACGCGCGCCATCGGGCGGGCACCCATCAGCGGATCGAAGCCATGGTGGGCCAGCCAGTCGCGCTCGGTCGGGGTGGCCGACAGGCTGACGTGCTTTTCCTGCAGCAGCATTTCCAGCTCGATCAGGAACTTGTCCACCACGCGCAGGATGTGCTCGAAGCCCAGCGCCTGGAACTGCACGATCGCATCCAGACGGTTGCGGAACTCCGGCGTGAAGCTCTTGCGGATGACCTCCATCGCGTCGGTGGCATGGTCCTGGCGGGTGAAGCCGATCGAACGCCGCGAGGCCTGGGCCGCGCCGGCATTGGTGGTCATCACCAGCACCACGTTCTTGAAGTTCGCCTCACGGCCATTGGTGTCGGTCAGCACACCGCGGTCCATGACCTGCAGCAGGATGTTGAAGATGTCCGGGTGGGCTTTTTCCACCTCGTCCAGCAGCAGCACGCAGTGCGGGGTCTTGACGATCTTCTCGGTCAGCAGACCGCCCTGGTCGAAGCCGACATAGCCCGGAGGGGCACCGATCAGGCGGCTGATCGAATGCGACTCCATGTACTCGCTCATGTCGAAGCGGACCAGCTCGATGCCCAGCTGCAGCGCGAGCTGCTTGGTCACCTCGGTCTTGCCCACGCCGGTCGGGCCGGAGAACAGGAAGTTGCCGATCGGCTTTTCCGGATTGGCCAGGCCCGAGCGGGCCAGCTTGATCGCCGAGGACAGTGTCTCGATGGCCGGGTCCTGGCCGAAGATCACCATCTTCAGGTTGCGCTCCAGATGCTGGAGCACGTCCTTGTCGGTCGCGCTGACCTGCTTGGCCGGGATGCGGGCCATCTTGGCGACGATGGTCTCGATCTCCTCGATGTCGATCAGTTCCTTGCGCTCACCGTCCGGCAGCAGGCGCTGGCGGGCACCGGCTTCGTCGATCACATCGATCGCCTTGTCCGGCAGCAGGCGGTCGTTGATGTGCTTGACCGACAGATCCACCGCAGCCTGCAGCGCGTCATCGGCGTAGGTCACGCCGTGGTGCGCTTCGTACTTGGGCTTGAGGCCCTGCAGGATCTCGTAGGTTTCGCCCACCGTCGGCTCGACGATGTCGATCTTCTGGAAGCGGCGGGCCAGGGCCCGATCCTTCTCGAAGATGCCGCGGTATTCCTGGAAGGTGGTCGAGCCGATGCAGCGCAGCTCGCCCGAGGCCAGGGCCGGCTTGATCAGGTTGGAGGCATCCATGGTGCCGCCCGACGCGGACCCGGCACCGATGATGGTGTGGATCTCATCGATGAACAGCACCGCATTGGGCAGCTTCTTCATCGCGGTCAGCACCCCCTTCAGACGCTTTTCGAAGTCGCCGCGGTACTTGGTCCCGGCCACCAGCGCGCCGAGGTCCAGCGAATAGATCACCGCATCGGCGAGCACATCCGGCACCGACCCTTCCACGATGCGCTTGGCCAGGCCTTCGGCGATCGCCGTCTTGCCTACGCCCGCCTCGCCCACGTACAGCGGGTTGTTCTTGCGGCGACGGCACAGGACCTGGATGGTGCGCTCGATTTCATCGGCACGGCCGACCAGCGGGTCGATCTTGCCGTTGCGGGCCTGGTCGTTGAGGTTGCTGGCGAACTCGGCCAGGGCATCGCCCTTGCCTTCGCCCTCGGCACCCTCGGTGCGGCCCTCGCCATCGGCGGCGGGCGGCACTTCGCCCTCCTCGCCCAGCTTGGCGATGCCATGGGAGAGGTAGTTGACGATATCCAGCCGGGTGACGTCCTGCTGGTTGAGGTAGTACACGGCGTGCGAGTCCTTCTCGCCGAAGATCGCCACCAGCACGTTGGCGCCGGTGACTTCCTTCTTGCCCGAGGACTGCACGTGGTACACCGCGCGCTGCAGCACGCGCTGGAAGCCCAGCGTCGGCTGGGTATCGCGCCCATCATCTTCGGCCAGGCGCGAGACCGAGGCCTCGATGGCCTGTTCCAGTTCCTGGCGCAGGCGGTCGGCATCCGCGCCGCAGGCCTTGAGGACCGCCTGGGCGGACGGGTTGTCGAGCAGTGCCAGCAGCAGGTGTTCCACCGTCATGAATTCATGCCGGGCCTCACGGGCGCGCTTGTAGCACTGTCCGATGGTGTGTTCGAGGTCTTTACTGAACATGATTAACTCCGGCGGCAGTTAGGAACAATATGCGGCCAACCTTCACGATTTCCATCACCCTAGCGGATCAGTGCGTTCAGACGGCGTTAGCACTTGCCTGACCGCTCCGTCCATTCGACGAGCCTCCATCATGCACGATCTTCCGGCCACGAAATGGCAGCTTGGCCGTGATGGCAATGTCACGGCCAGCCAACGCTGCTGCAGCGGCCCGCGGGTGGCGGCGGGAGGGACTGGCGCGCGCCATCGTCGGACCGCCAGAGCGGGCTTCGTAGCAGGCACGGCGCAGGGACACGCCGGCCGCTGAGGGCCGGATGTCAGTGTTGGTGGAACAGTGAGGATCGCGGGCACACGCAGTGCAGGCCCGCCAGAACGTCAGCCGCTGGCCTTTTCCATCGTGCACAACAGCGGATGCTGGTTCATGCGCGAGAACTCGTTGACCTGGGCGACCTTGGATTCGGCGACCTCGCGGGTGAATACCCCGCACACGCCGCGACCGCGGGTGTGCACGTGAAGCATCACCTGGGTGGCCTGGTCCAGATCCATCGAGAAGAAGTGCTGCAGGACCGTCACCACGAAATCCATCGGGGTGTAGTCGTCGTTCAACAGCATCACCTGGTACATCGGCGGTGGCGCGACCTCAGGGCGTGCAGGCTCAAGCAGCACGCCATGGTCGTGATGAGTTTCGTGGGAAGTCTCGCGGGGCATCCCCACATTATAGGGCTCCAGCCCCCGGATTGGACGTTGCCCCCCGCCGCCCTTCACAATCTGCACTCTCCAACCAGACCTTCACAGGGATTTCATGAAAAGGATTGCTGCCGCACTGCTGCTGGCCGTGACTGCCACCGGCGCCCATGCGGCCGAGCCGGACAAGGCGGTCGGGCGTGCCCTGGACACGCTGAAGTACACCTACGAGGTGGACGAGGACGGCGACTACAAGATGGTCTTCGACATGGATGATGGCCGCAGCCAGCTGGCCTTCGTGCGCTCCACCGTCGAGGAGTTCGGCAAGCACAAGATCCGTGAGATCTGGTCGCCGGCCTACAATTCGCCGGGCAAGCAGTTCCCCGCTGCCGTCGCCAACCGCCTGCTGGAAGACTCGCAGGATGCCAAGATGGGTGCCTGGGTGAAGCAGGACCAGCTGGCGATGTTCGTGGTCAAGGTCGATGCCACTGCCACCCCGGAGCAACTCAGCGACGCCATCGATGCGGCCATCCGCACTGCGGACGCCATGGAACTCGAACTGACCGAGCAGGACGAATACTGAAGTGAATGCCGTGCAGGAACCGCGCTGGACGCCCCATGTCACCGTGGCCACCGTGGTGGTGCGTGATGGGCGTCTGTTGCTGGTCGAGGAGGCGATCGACGGGCGCCAGGTGCTGAACCAGCCCGCTGGGCACCTGGAGCCGGACGAATCGCTGGCGGCGGCTGCCGTGCGTGAAACGCTGGAAGAGACCGGCTGGACGGTGCGCTTGAGCGCCTTCATCGGTACCTACCAGTGGACCGCCCCGGATGGCACGCCGTTCCTGCGCTTTGCCTACGCGGCCGAACCGGTGTCGCACGATCCCGACCGGCCGCTGGACGACGGCATCCTGCGCGCGCTCTGGCTGACCCCGGCCGAGCTGAAGGCCGATCCCGACCGCCTGCGCAGCCCACTGGTCTGGCAGGTGGTCGAAGATTACCTGGCGGGCCAGCGCCACCCGCTCTCCATCGTCAAGGAGGCTGCATGAGCACCCCGCGCATCATGGTCGGTGTCTCCGGTGGCGTGGACTCCTCCGTCGCGGCCTGGCGGCTGGTCCAGCAGGGCGAGCCGGTGGCCGGGCTGTTCATGCAGAACTGGGCCGATGACGGCAGCGGCGATTGCCGCGCCGAAGATGACCGCCGCGATGCCGTGGCCGTGTGCGGCCTGCTCGGCATCCCGTTCCACTTCCGCGATTTCTCCAGCGAGTACTGGCAAGGGGTGTTCGAACACTTCCTGGCCGAGTACGCCGCCGGCCGCACGCCCAATCCGGACGTGCTGTGCAACCGCGAAGTGAAGTTCAAGCATTTCCTCGATGCCGCGCGTGAGCTCGGCGCCGAGCGCATCGCGACCGGGCATTACGCCCGTGTCGCGCAGGTCGGCGGCCGCTGGGCACTGCTGCGTGGTGCCGACCGCAGCAAGGATCAGAGCTACTTCCTGCACCAGCTGGGCCAGGAACAGCTTGCCGCCACGCTGTTCCCGATCGGCGATCTGCAGAAGAACGACCTGCGCCGGATTGCCCGGGACGCGCGCCTGCCCACCCACGCCAAGAAGGATTCCACCGGGATCTGCTTCATCGGCGAACGCGACTTCCGCGAGTTCCTCGGCCGCTACCTGCCGGCGAAAACAGGCGAGATCCGCGATCCCGATGGCGCCCTGATCGCCGAACATCCCGGCGTGTTCTATTTCACGCTCGGCCAGCGCGAGGGCCTGAACATCGGCGGCGTGCGAGGCCGGCCGGCGGCGCCGTGGTATGTGGTCGGCAAGGACGTCGCCAGCAACGTGCTGTACGTGGACCAGGACCGCGAGAGCCCGTGGCTGCAGTCCACCCGGCTGCACTCCGAGGCCGCCCACTGGATCGCCGGCGCCCCGCCCGCGCGCCGGTTCGCGTGCACTGCCCAGACCCGGTACCGCCAGCCCGATGAACCCTGCACGGTGTCTGTGCGCGATGACGGCACCCTGGAGGTGCGCTTCGCCCGGCCGCAGCGTGCCGTCACCCCCGGTCAATCGCTGGTGTTGTATGACGATGAGGTCTGCCTTGGCGGCGCCGTCATCGCCGCCACCGATGCCCCCCTGGAACAGCGCCTTCGCGCCACCCCTTCTCCTTTCGAGGTATCTGCTGCATGAGTTTTTCCGTCGACGACCGCGTTCTTGCTCTGGCCGGCATCGCCCAGGCCCTGCAGCAGGTCCGCCGCATCGCCGAAACCGGCCACTCCGAAGCCGCCGTGGTCCGCACCGCGGTGGAGAGCGTGTTCCGCATTGACGCGGCCAGCCCGCAGGAGATCTACGGCAGCGCCAGCAATGTCGCCCCGGGCCTGCGCCTGCTGCACAACTACCTGAGCAGCCAGGGCCAGGATGAGCACCTGCCTCGCCTGGCCTTGTCCGTGCTGCAGCTGGAACGCCGGTTCGTGCGCGAGAACGAGATCGTGGCCAAGGTCAGCACCGGCATCGAGCGCGCCCAGGCCCAGGCCAGCGAGCTCGGCGACAGCGCCCACCCGGACGTGCTCGCCGCGCTGGGTGGCCTGTACGCAGACACCATCAGCAACCTCAAGCCGCGCGTGATGGTCCAGGGCAATCCGCACTACCTCGGCCAGGCCGGCGTGGTCGCCGAGATCCGCGCCCTGCTGTTGGCGGCGGTCCGCTCGGCAGTGCTGTGGCGCCAGACCGGCGGCCAGTACTGGGACTTCCTGTTCTCCCGCAAAACGATGCTCGAAGCGGTCGCGCGCCAGCTGCGCTGAGCCGCGGCGAAGGGGCCGCCGGCGGGATCGGCGGCCCAGCCTCGTGCCCCTTGGGTCGAGGGCGACGGGCGGAAAAATCATGCGGACGGCTAAAGCAAACCGGGGTACGGCCGATACAGCATCCGTGCACCTCCCCGAGAACGTCCATGTACTCACGCCTCTTCATCCGTCTGGCCGCCCCCCTGGTCCTGACCCTTCTGCTTCCCTTTGCCATCGGCTTCGAGTGGCCAGCCGCCCTGCGTTGGGCGATCCTGAGCACGATGACGCTCAGCTGGCTCGGGTTTGCCTGGTGGAGCGCCCGCGCCCAGACCCAGCGTTCGCCTGAGCAGGCCCGCATCCTGCGCGAGCAGGACCAGTTGCTGACCGAGCTGCGCTCGTTTGTCGGCAACGAAATCGAAGGCTCGCGTGGCGAGGTCGAACGTGCCCGCGATCTGATCCGACATGCGGTCGGTGGCCTGGGCAGCAGCTTCGATGCCATGAACCGCAAGTCGCGCCAGCAGAGCCAGGCCCTGGCCCGTATCGTCGACCGCGCCGGTGACGAAGGTGGCGCCGGCGTCGACGTGGCCCGTTTCGCCCAGCACGCCAGCCATCGCATGGAGCAGCTGGTCGAGGCGCTGGAGCAGGTCAGCGGCCAGAGCAGCACCACCGTGCAGCACATCGACCAGATGGCGCAGCACCTGGATGGCATTTTCGCGCTGCTGGAAGACGTCAAGTCGATTGCCGACCAGACCAACCT